>JGI20225J20221_1000066_pt1 | contig 438193 bp, 362 predicted proteins | sample BioMet4_FD_20221 | JGI IMG/M metagenome (IMG submission 20221)
CTGCGACATTTCAAAGCCGTTGTCATAGACCACGCCGTAGGGGGTGACCCGCCCGACCTCGCCGTCGAGCAATGCCAGCGCTACCGAGCGGAAGTCCCTGCCCTGCATCTCCTCCATGGACGCCCCGCCGCCCAGCGTCAGGTAGTGCCTGCGCCCAAGAGATTCCAGATTGTTAAAGTCCGTAACCACGGTGACCTCCTGACAGCAGAAGGTCAGGTTGATGAACTCGTCCACGCCATGGAGATCCAGCCGGGACGCCATACCCTGAAACTCTGTTTTCTCATAATCNTCGAAGCTGTCCAGCCGCTTGGCCAGGTAGTCCAGCTCATCGAGGTTGGCCTCGCTCTGCTCCAACTGCTTGAGCGCCGGAAAATCCCCTCTGATTTCTTCCACGCAGCAGTCGCGCTTGACCGCGTCGCCGATCTCCAAGGGCTCCAGCAGGGCGAGTGTGTTTTCATATTTTTCCTTAGAGATAGGGAACGGAACTGTGGCAACGCCGTATTCCGGGTGTTGCCGGTTTACCAATACTGCCTGAATCATTATTTTAATGCCTCCCGTCTNATNTTTTTCGCCATATCTGTCCGCAGGCAGGTCCCGTCGCTGCGCCAGCAGATGAAGCCGTGGGCAGGGTAGGGACAGCACCTGCGCTTCTCCGAATGGGTGCAAACGGGGTTATCGTCTTGAGGTACATCCTGCGGCGTGGAAAAGATGGGCACTTTGCCCCTTTCAAAATTTGTCATCGTGATTTCCTTCCTGAACACAAAAAAGCGCCGGAGAATTTCAAATTGAAAGACTCCGGCGCTTTGGCTCTGATTTACTTCTACATGGTCGGCTGAGAAAATGCGGATTGCTCCTGCGCCATCCGCTGCTCTAAATTGGGGACAAGCGTTTCTATCTGCTCCTGCGTTTCGCGGAGCAGCGCTTCCTGATCGCAGGTAAGCTCGTTCTGGTCATCCAACACAGCCTGCACGCAGCGGGACAACTCCGTCAGCTGCTCGGGCGAGAAAAGCTGTTCTCGCCGAATTAAACCGCTGCGCACGGCAAAATCCTGCTTGGCAGCGGTATAGTTATTCGACATGTAGTGCCCCTGTGTCACTCCGGTTTTCTCGTAATCCCAGTCCCAGGTGACAAACTGAACGCCATACTGGGTGGCGTGACCGGCAAGGACAACGCCACTGAAATCCGCCAGCAGCTGATAATTCTCATCCAACCCATCGACTTGCAGTATCGGCGCCGTATCCATGAGCCGCATGTATTCGGCAACGGTTTGCGCTGTGTCCGTGACCTGGTGGAGCGCGTCTTCGCGCTCCGCATTGCCAAGGTCTGATTCACGGTATCTGACTGCGCCATTGTCTGTGATTCGGCAGAGGGGAAGTCCGTCCAGAAAAACGGGCATAAGGCCATCTGTGGGCGGCGGCGTATCAAAGCCGTTTCGCCGCAGGGCGATGCCGATCTCCGTAAAAAAATCAGTCCTATTTTTCGAATCATTCTGTTTCATTTCGTTCACTCCTTAAATTGCATTTTGATAAAATAAAAAGGCCAACATTCTGCAAAGAATGTTGGCCCTGAGCACCCTATTGTACTTCTGGGGAGAAGCTCGATTTTTCTTGATGTTGCAATACTTTCCGCAAATTTAGATGCGAACCGAGCGCAGGGTATGGTTCGCAACTTCTAAGGTTTTGGGGCTGTTTTGCCTGTGGCATTTTAGGGATGGCTTTTGAGTCAATTCTTGCCCTCTTTTTCACATGGGAAAATAGGATGCGAACCGGGCGGGGTCAATTTTACGAAAAAGCGTGGAAACGGCAGGTTCGCAGGCCCTCAAAATCCTCCGAAAAGTTATAAAAAACCGCAAAATCATAAGATTTTGCGGCTTTCGTGGTGGAGACGAAGAGGATCGAACTCTCGACCTTACGGATGCGAACCGTACGCTCTCCCAGCTGAGCTACGCCCCCAAATTGTGGAATCTGTTTAATTTTTGAGTTTTACTTTGTGCAAGTTGTCAGGCGGTCAGGGCCCGCTTTGCGGATCACTTGCTCTCCCAGCTGAGCTACGGGCCCAAAAGCATGATTAGTATACTCACGTTTCGGGGGTTTGTCAAGAACTTTTCGGTCTGGGGCTGCGGGTGCTGAGGAACATGCCGGATACGACGAGGGCCGCGCCGGCGGCGCCCATGAGGGTTACGCGCTCGTGCAGCAGCAGCGCGCCGGCGACGAGCGTGACGAGGGGAATGACGTAGATGTACAGGTTCGTCTTCCGCACGCCCAGGCGCTCGACCGAGCTGTTCCAGGCCACATAGCACACGGCGCTGCCGATGAACGCAAGGTAGCCGAGCCCCAGAAGGTTCCCGGCGGTCGCGAGTCCCCGCCAGTCCATGGGCCGGCCCTGCAGCAGCGCGATGGGCAGGGCGGTTGCGATCCCGTAGAACATGAGCTTGCGCGAGAGCAGAAAGCCGCTGTAGCGGCCGGCGAAGCGGCGCAGCACGACGCCGTAGCACGCCCAGCTCAGCGCCGCGCAGAGCGCCAGCGCGTCGCCGAGCGGATTGAGCTTCAGGATGACCGTGCCGTTGAACACCACCAGCACGACGCCGCAGAACGCCACGGCGAAGCCGAGCAGCTCGCCCCTGCGCACGCGCTCGTCCGGGCGGAACAGGCCAAGCAGAAGCGCCGTCAGAATGGGCGCGGTGGAGACGAGGATGCTCACGTTGGAGGTCTGCGTCAGCGTGAGGGCCGTGTTCTCCGCGAGAAAATAGAGCGTGTTGGCGAACAGCGACATGAGAAAAAAGCCGCCCTCCTCGCGCCCGCAGAAGCGCCAGTGCGGGTAGAGCGCCCACAGCATGGCGTACGCGAAAACGAAGCGCAGCAGCATGACCTGCACCGGCGTGCAGACGGCCAGCAGCTGTTTGCTGACGAGAAACGTGGTGCCCCACACCACAACGCAGAAAAGCGCCAGCAGGTGGCCGCCGAGAGTCGGGTTTTTCCGCATGGTTTGTCCGTCCTTTCCCGGAAGATCGCGGATATTATATCACGCGGCCCTCCGGGAAACAACCTCAAACTTCGTCTCTGGATTCCAGACTCAGGCTTGCAAAGACGTCCCGGATCGTGCTATCATAGGCGGTGCCGAGACCCTCGCGCACGGAGAAGGTCAGCGCGTAGCAGTACAGGCCGTCCATCAGGATGTCGGCGCGGCAGAGCCGGCCGCCCTCGTCGCCGGCGGCGTACCAGGCAAACTGGTATTCCGGCATGCCGCAGCGGGTCGTTTCGATGATGCTGAGCCGTTCCGGCTCAAATCCGGACAGGCGGCGCACCGCGCTCTCCATGCTCGACGAGAGCAGCACCTGGCTGGTGATCTCATAGTCGCCGTTCGCCTGCGTGTAGACGGCGCAGCCGTCCGAGGACGCGAAGGTCTCCTCCGCCGCGCCGTCCGGGACGGCGAACACGATCCTGTAGGCGCTGTCCAGGCAGCTTTCCGCCTCGAGCGGCATTTCGTCGTCCGCCGTTTCCCATGTTTCCGCCTTCGCGCACCCGGCAAACCCGGCCAGCAGCAGCGCGGCGGCAAGGAGCAGTACAAGTTTTTTCATAGGGCACCTCCCGGAAAGGATTCTGACATGAAGATTTTGTGGATCTATCTCGCTATAGTAAATGCGCTCGCGTTCCTGTTTATGTTCCTGGACAAGCAGTTCGCCCGCCGGCACCAGTGGCGCATCCCCGAGGCCACGCTGCTCGGCCTCGCCTTTCTGGGCGGGAGCCTCGGCGAGCTGCTGGGGATGCTCCTGTTCCGGCACAAGACGAAGCACCCGAAGTTCACCGTCACCGTGCCGCTGCTGCTCGTGCTGCAGGCGGCGGCGCTGTGGTGGTTCTTCCTGCGCTGACGCGCGGCTCCGCCGCAAAAAAAGCCCGCTGCAAAACGGTACGGCTCGAACCGTTTTGCAGCGGGCTTTTGCTGCCCGGACGGGCGGCAGGCGCTCAGAAGACGAGCGTCTGCCGGCTGGAGAAGCCGGCCTTTTTGAAATCGGAGTTGAGAAATTCAAGCTTTGCGGGTGTGACGCGGATGAGCTGCAGCGGCTCGGGCAGCTTCCGCAGGGCCTCCTGCGGGAGCTTTTTGAAGGCCGCCGCCGCGAGATACGCCTCGGAGAAGGGCTCGATCAGCTCTGCGGCGCCGCTCACCTGCATGCCCTTCAGATTGCCGAAGCCGTCGTACCGGTCGAAAATGGCAAGGCAGACGTTCCTGTTGCGCTCGAGCGCAAGAAACTTCTCGCCGCCCTCGGTAAACATCCAGAAGCAGCCGTCGTGATAGGCGTACTCGATGGGCGTGCAGCGCACGAACGTCCCCGCCCCGGTGGCGAGCGCGCAGGTGTTGTTCGCGCGGATATAGTCCTCCGCCGCCGCCAGCAGGCGTTCGCGGTCCATCGCCTGCCCGTTTGCGCCGCGTATTTTCCAGTGCTCGGCCGCTCTGCGGTATTCCTCGTGCGTCATGTTCTGCATCCTCCCCGCGTGTTATTCCGGCCATGCCGCCGTCTGCGCGCCCAGCAGGCACTGGTCGAACGCGAACAGCGCCTCGTTGATCTCGTTGACGTCGTAATGGCGGGCCTTGATGAAATATTCGACGATCACGTCGAACTTGCTGCTGTGCGAGAGCGCGAAGCCCGCCTTCATCAGCAGCTCCCGCGTCTCGGCGAGCGGCAGCTCCAGCGCGACGGCGAAGGCGAGCGCCGTCGGCTTGCTGGGCCGGTAGCCCGCGTCGCTCCGGATCTTGGAAAAGAGCTTGCGGTCGACGTTGGCCCGGCGGTAGCACGCGGCGTCGGTCATGCCGCTCTCGTCGATCTTGCGGAGCAGCATCTGCGAGAAGCTCTCGTCGAGCCGCTCCACCGCGTCGGCCAGGTCCGGCGCGGCGTGAAGCGGCGCACGGCTGCTGCTGCATACCGGCCCGGCGGCTGCGTCCGGCGCGCACGGCGGCGCGGCGGCCTCCGCCGGCGCGCTGCCCAGGCAGGCCGCGACGGCGCCGTACAGCTCCGCGTCGATCCGGTAGGCCGCCCGGTCGAAGATGACGAGATAGACCTCCATGTCGCTTTCGCGGAGGAACGCGCCGATCGTTTCGACCGCCGCCGCGAGCGCCTGGTCCGCGGGATAGCCGTAGACGCCGGAGGAGATGAGCGGAAAGGCGACGGACCGGCAGTCATGCGCCTGCGCCAGCTCCAGCGACGTCCGGTAGCACGAGACGAGCAGCGCCCGCTCGCCGTGCCGTCCGTCCCGCCAGACCGGGCCGACCGTGTGGATGACGTACCGGCAGGGCAGGCGATAGCCCTTCGTGAGCTTCGCGCGCCCGGTTTCGCAGCCGCCGAGCGTCCGGCATTCGGCCAGCAGCTCCGGCCCCGCGGCGCGGTGGATGCAGCCGTCCACGCCGCCGCCGCCGAGCAGCGACGTGTTGGCCGCGTTTACGATCGCGTCCACCCGCATTTTCGTGATGTCGTTCCGGATGATTTGAAGCGGCATGATGTCCTCCTGTTCTGCGCGCGCGAAACGCGCCTGTTCCGGCCGAAAGCCGCGGGCTTCCGGCGCATCGGTTTTCGCCGTCAGCGCCCGGCGCGCACGCGGAGCCAGACCGCCCTTGCGATCAGCCACGCGGCCGCGAGCCAGACGAGGACGACGGGAATGGCATAATACCATTTCTTCGGTTTCCCGTCCTGCCAGAGCCCCTCGGCGGCGGCCCGGCTCCGGGCCCAGACCGGCGGGGGAATCAGCCGGATCGCCAGGGCGATCAGGGCGGGCACGAGCAGAAGGTCGTCCAGATACCCCAGCACGGGGATGAAATCCGGGATCAGATCGACAGGGGAGAGCGCGTAGCCGACGGCCAGGGCCGCGAGCACCCTGGCGGGAAAGGGCGTCTGCCTGTCCTTCATGGCGAGAAAGACAGCCGGGACGTCGGTTTTCAGGCGCGCGGCCCGCTTTTTGATGTCCATGCGTTTCCCGCCCTCCGGTTTTTCATATCGGTACCATGATACCACAAAAGAAGACGCCTGCGCCATCCGGCCCGCTGAAATTTATTGCGCGCCGTCCCGCTCCGCCAGCACCGCCTGCACGCAGGCGATGAACCGTCTGGCCGCTGGCGACGCCTCCCGCAGCGACGGGACGGCGATGCCCAGGGATATGTACTGCGGCGGATCGAACGGCCGCTCCGCGACCCGGCCGCGCCAGTCGCGGGAGATCAGCTTCTGGTTGAAGCTGACGCCCAGTCCGGACGCGACCATGTTATAGGTGGAGAAGCCGTCTCTCGTGGTAAAGCGGATGTCCGGATGCAGGCCGTATTCCCGGAGCAGCCGGTCCTGGTCGGTGTCGCGGTCGGGCGAGGTCTGGATAAACGGCACCGACTCGAGCGACCGCAGCGGGAAGACCCGCTCCGCGGCGAGGGGGCTCGACGCCGGCAGCCACGCCACCAGCTCGTCGCGAAAGACCGGAATCCAGTCGCAGACGACGCTGTCGGCCGGCTTCGCGCCGAAGCAGCAGTCCACGGCCCGCGCGTCGAGCCATTCCGCCATCTCCCGGTTGCCGCCCTCCTGGATGCGGACGCTGACGCCGGGATACAGCGCCTCAAAGCGGGAGACGATCTCCGGCAGCAGCATCGCGGACACGCTGTAGTAGCTGCCGACGGTCACCGTGCCGGTGACGACGCCCGAGAGCTCCGCGCCCAGCTGCCGCGCGTTTTCGTCGGCCCGCACGATCTCCCGGAACGCGGGCAGCATCCGGCTTCCGTTCCCGGTGAGCGACACGCCGCTCCTGCCGCGGACGAGAAGCGGGAAGCGCAGCTCGGCCTCGAGCGAGCGGATCATCCGCGTGATGCCGGACTGCGTATAGCCGAGCTTCTCCGCCGCCGCGGTCATGCTCCCCAGCTCGGCCGCGGCCAGGAGCGCCGCGCATTTTACCGCATCCATAAACTCTCCTCATTCCATGATTATCCGTCATGGATTCTATGCGATTCTGCCGTTTGCATCATTGATAAAAACAGCATAGAATCAAGACATCAAAAAGTCAAGCGGGAGGCCGAAAAAATGGAACCATCTGAAAAACTGCATTTTGCGTCCGACTACATGGAGGGCGCGCATCCGAAGGTGCTGGAGGCGCTGGTGCGGACGAACGCGCTCGCGACGCCGGGCTACGGCTGCGACGGGTTCTGCCGGGAGGCGGAGCGGCAGATTCTGGACGCGTGCGGCTGTCCGGAGGGCGAGGTGCATTTTCTGGTGGGCGGCACGCAGACGAACGCCGTGGTCGCCGGGGCGCTGCTGCGGTCCTATCAGGGCGTGATCGCGGCGGAGACCGGGCACGTCTTTGTCCACGAGGCCGGCGCCATCGAGCTCGGCGGGCATAAGGTGCTGGCGGTGCCGCAGACGGAGGGGAAGCTCAGCGCCGCGGACGTGCGGCGGGCGCTCGGCGCCTACCGGGAGGACGCCAACCGGGACCACATGGTGATGCCNGGNATGGTGTANNTNTCCCAGCCNACNGAGTACGGGACGCTGTATTCCCGGGCGGAGCTCGCGGCGCTCAGCGGCGTGTGCCGGGAGGCGGGGCTGTATCTCTATGCCGACGGCGCGCGCCTGGCCTACGCGCTGGCCGCGCCGGAGAACGACGTGACGCTGCGCGACCTCGCCGCGCTGACCGACGTCTTTTACATCGGCGGGACGAAGTGCGGCGCGCTGTTCGGCGAGGCCGTCGTCATCCCGAAAAAGGGCCTCATCCCGCATTTTTTCAGCATCATCAAGCAGCACGGCGCGATGCTGGCCAAGGGGCGGCTGCTGGGCGTCCAGTTCGGCGCGCTGTTTGCCGACGGCCTGTACGGGCGCATCGGCCTGCCCGCCGTCCGGAGCGCCCGGCGCATCCAGGAGAAGCTGGCGGCGCGCGGCTATGCGCTGCCCCTCCTGTCGCCGACAAATCAGATCTTCGTCATCCTGGAGGACCGGGAGCTGGAGCGGCTGGGCGAGCGCGCGGAGTACGGCTTTATGGAAAAGACGGACGAAACGCACACCATGATCCGCCTGGCGACCGCCTGGTACACGACGCAGGAGCAGACGCAGGCGCTGCTGCGCCTGCTCGACGGAAAGACCGGGGAATGAGCCCGGACGGGCAGAAAAAACGGGCGGCGGCGGATTGGAAGCAATCGCCGCCGCCCGTGCGCGCCGCCCGGAGCGTCAAAAATTTTTTTCGTCTGTCTGCAACATTTTCCCGCGCCCGTCTGTATACCGTACAGAACGGGAAAACCGCGAACAATCCATTGTTGAAAGGAATATGAATGATGAATACCATGAAAAGAATCCTTGCAGGCATCCTCAGCGTTGTGATGGCGGCCTCTTTTGCGGCCTGCGCCAGCACGAGCGCCTCGCACAGCAAAGCCGCCGCGTCCGGCAAGAGCAGCTCGTCCGGCACGGTCGTCGCGTCGGATACGCAGAAGGCCTCCGGCGCCGACACGCAGAGCAAGAGCGAGGAACAGTCCGAGACCGTCGACGGCGGCTGGGAGGCCAATCAGGGCGAGCTGCCGCTGGACAAGAACCCGGACGCGAAGGCCGCCTTTGAAAAAGCCACCGAGGGTCTGACGGGCTATCAGTACGAGCCCATCGCGCTGCTCGGCAGCCAGGTCGTGGCGGGAACCAACTACTGCATTCTCTGCAAGGGCGCGCCGGTCGTCCCGGACGCCAAATCCACCTATCTGCTGGTCTATATCTACGCCGATCTGTCCGGCGGCGCGGAGATCACGGACACCAAGGACTTTTCCGAGAGCAGCGATTCCGGCGAGGAAGTCACCGGCGGGCTGGAGATGAACCAGGGCGAACCCTCCGTCGAGCAGAACGCCGACGTGAAGGCCGCGTTCGACAAGGCGCTGGACGGTCTGGTCGGCTGCAAGTACGAGACGGTCGCCTACATCGGCAGCCAGGTGGTCGCGGGCACCAACTACGTCATCGTCTGCCGGACGACCCCGGTCGTACCCGACGCCACAGCGGGCTTTTCGCTGGTGACGGTCTACGAGGACCTCAGCGGGAACGCCGAGCTTTCGGATGTGACGGACCTCGTGTTCTGAATTTCAGGGGCTGCCGCATATCCTGCGGCAGCCCCTGAGAGCTTGTAAAAAACAGGGAAACCCATGTTTTCGGGCGGCGCTATTTGGAATTGCGCAGGATGGCGCCGCTGAGCGCCGCGAACAGGTGCTCGGGGTCGATGGGCTTGGCAACGTGGCCGTCCATGCCGACCGCGAGGCATTTTTTTACGTCGTCGGAAAACGCGTCGGCGGTCATGGCGATGATCGGAACGGACTTCGCGTCCGGACGGTCCATGGCGCGGATGGCCGCCGTTGCCTCGTAGCCGTCCATGACGGGCATGCGAATGTCCATCAGGATCGCGTCGAAAAAGCGCGGCGGCGAATTGCCGAATGCCTCGACGCCCTTTTTGCCGTCCTCCGCCGCCGAGGTGATGACGCCCTTGCCGGCCAGCAGCGCCTTTGCGATCTCCTGGTTGAGCGGGTGGTCCTCGCACAAGAGCACATGGCGGCCGGCCAGCGCGGAATAGTCGGCGTCCGGCCCGCTGCCCGCGCCGGGCTGTCCGGCGGCGCGCGCCGCCGGGACCACCTGGGAAAGGATCTCGATGACGAACGTCGAGCCCCGGCCCAGCGTGCTCTGCACGCGGATCGAGCCGCCCATCAGGTCCAGAAGCCGCTTCGTGATCGCCATGCCGAGCCCCGTCCCTCTGCCGGACGAATTGTCGTCGCGGTTCTCCTGGGTGAAGGGGTCGAACAGGATGCGCTGAAACGCCTCGCTCATGCCCACGCCGTTGTCTGAGATCTCGGCGCGCAGCAGCATGGCGCCGTCGGGCGTCAGCGTCCCGGTCGCCGCATAGCGGATCCTGCCGCCCTCGGGCGTGAATTTCACGGCGTTGCTGAGGATGTTGAAGACGACCTGGTTGACGCGCAGCTTGTCCTGCAGGGGGACGAAATCCTCCGGCACGCGGATGTCAAGGTCGAGCGTCTGGTTCTTTTCGCGGATCAGCGGCATGATGACCGCGTTCATGTAGGCGGCGAATTCCGCGGGCGGATACGGCTCCGGATGCAGGTCGATCATGCCGCTTTCGGCCTTCGACATGTCGAGGATGTCGTTGATCAGCCCCAGCAGGAACTTGGAGGAGGTGTCGATCTTGTTCAGGCAGTCGTCGATCCGGTCCGGCTCGCGCTCTCTGCGCGCCAGGTAGGTCATGCCGATGATGCCGTTGAGCGGCGTGCGGATGTCGTGGCTCATCCGCGAGAGGAAGTCCGTTTTCGCCGCGTTGGCGATCTCGGCGCTGCGCAGGGCCTCCTGCAGCCGCTGCAGCTGCTCCTGCTCCGTCCGGTAGGTCCTCGTGATGTCGGACTGGATGACGAGAATCTCCTCGTGCGAGCTGTTAAGATAGGAATAGCGCAGCTGCTTGCGCAGCTTTTTCCCGTCCTCGTCATGGCCGTACGCGAAGGAATAGTCGGGGGCGGCCCCGAGCTCTCCGACGATGTGGTCCAGCCCGGCCGACTGCCGGAACAGCTCCCGGTCCTCCGGGGCCACGAAGGTGCGCAGATCGTAGCCGATGCAGACGTCGTAATCCAGCTTCTTTCCGACGGGAAGCGCGTTGATTACCATGTTGACGTTTGTGAACTCGAATGTGTGCCGGGTCAGGTCGATCAGCCCGATGTAGTCGATGATCTCGTTCGTGAGGCGCTGGTCGATCTCGTCCCGCTTTTTCCGCTCGGTGATGTCCTGCAGGAAGACGATGGCCTCCACATCCCCGGTCATGGGGTTCTGCACCATATTGACCGCGGCGCGGGCCCAGACGACGCTGCCGGCGGACGCGGCGAAGCGCAGCTCCGCGGCGTGCTGGGAATGGCCCTGCTGGTATTCCTTCAGCAGGCTGGCGCGTGAAAACATGCGGCAGAACCGGTCTTTCTGCTCGCCGGGCCCGACCAGCTCCGAGATCGCCAGCAGAAAACCGCTCGCCGTCCCGGACTCCTGCAGGGCCAGATACGCGGGCAGCGCGCTCTGCCCGTCGCCGCACAGATTTTTCGTGAGGTTCAGGCGGAACGAGCCCAGCGTGTTCGGGTTGGCCTCCATCATCTGCTTGTAGAAGAGCCGGTATTTTTCCTCCTCCTGTTTGCGCGCGGTCACGTTCACGCCGATCCCCATCGCGCTCACGGGCCGGCCGTCCTTGCCGAAGATCGTCGTGTAGGAAATGTGCTCGCAGCGGGGCTCGCGCCCCGGCATGACCTTGTACCAGACCTCGCAGGACGCCTTCGGCGCGCCGTGCTCAACGGCGTCGTACATCTCCAGAAACGGCTTGACGTACCGCTCGTCGATGTAGGGCAGCAGCGAGGCCGGGGCGTTCTCCGTCACCTTCGGCAGCCCGAATTTGCGGTAGTCGTACTCGGTGAAGTCGTTTTCGGCCATGATGATCCGGTGCGAGGGGATGTCGTACTCCCATACGACGATGTTGGCGGCCTCCACCGCGGCCTCGTACATCCTTCTGGCCTTTTCCCGCTCCGCCTCGGCCAGCTTCTCCTCGGTGATGTCCGAAAGACAGGAAAAGTTGAGAATCTCGTCCTCGAAGCAGACCGAGCGGGAATTCATCCGGTACCAGCGCGGCTCGCGCGCGCCGTCTCTGCGGTAGGGGAAATCCGCGTGCACGGAGCCGCCCGGCTCAAGAAGCGCGCGCAGCTTCCGGCTGACCTCCGTCCGGTAGGGCTCCTGAATCCGGTCCAGGTCGAACTGCTCCGCGCCGCCGCTTTCCGCGGGGACGCCGTACAGATCGCAGAGGAGCGGATTGGTGAGCTTGGAGACGGCCCTGCCGTCGCGGATGCGGCTCATGCTGACGCCCACGGGGATGTTGTTGATTACCGCCTCCAGCTCCTGCGTGTGCTTCTGGATCTTCTGCTCGTTCTGCGCGCGGATGATCGCGTTGCCGACCGAGTAGGCGAACGACAGCAGCAGGTCGGGCGAATACTGAAATTTCTCCGCGGGCGGATTGTCCGCGCCGATGAAGCCGATCAGCGCCCCGTTGGCAATGATCGGCGCCTCGATATAGGCGCGGATGCCCTGCGGAGCCATGATGCTGTATTCATAGGGGTCGCTCTCGCGGATGTCCTCGATGCTTTTCTGGACGAAAACCTCCTGACGCGCGAATACCGGCAGCCAGCGGTCGATATAGTGGATGTCGCCGTGCTGCAGGACGCCGATCTGCGGCGCGATGCCCTCGCGGCAGCATTCGTAGGTGTTGCTGAGCGTCTGGCCGCCCTCGTCGATCAGGAAAATGTAGGTGCGGTCGGCCTCGTAGTACTGCTGCATCTTCTGCAGGGCGGCCTGAATCCGCGGGGCGATGTCGCCCTGCTCGTTGAGGATCTGCGTCGCTTCGAGCTGCTGGCTGTGCAGATATACCAGCTCCTGCAGCTGGTGCTGCCCGCGGACCAGATCGGTGATGTCGGTGATATACTGGATGAACGCGCAGCGGCCGCACCAGGTGATGCACTTGCCCGACAGCCGCTCCCACACGCCCCGGTATTCGTTGAAGCGGTCGCGGCTGAACATTTCCCCCGGCCTGACGGTTTTCATGAAGCAGTCCTCGCACGGCGCCGTCCGCCCGTGGATATAGGAATAGCAGGCCAGCCCGAGCGGGGGCGCGTCGGCGTGCCCCCAGTACTCCATCGCCGCCTTGTTCGCGTACAGAATCTCATAGGTGCTGCAGTCGCAGACATAGGCCATCGTCTGCGAATTGTCAACGACGTCCTTGTAGAGGTCGACCTCGGTCAGATCGGTGCCGTACGTCACGAGCAAAACCGGGCAGCCGCCGTATTCGCCGCAGTAGCTGGCGCTGCCGTGCACCCAGATGAAGCCCTGCCGCGGGTGGACGACGCGCCAGTAGTGCTGCATGGGCCTGTGCGTGCGGACGCATGCCTGCACCTGCTCCATCAGCGGCGGCAGATCCGCCGGCAAGACCGTATCGGCCGCGTTTTCCCGCGCGCGCCGTTCAAATTCGCCGCTGTCCATCCCGACGGCGGTGTGCAGGGCCGGGGACAGGTACAGCGCGCAGATCTGCGCGCCCCGGATCTGGTAGATCGCCTTGCTGCCCGGCATCGCTTCGGCCAGATAATTCAGTTTTTCTTCCGTCAATTCCACGAGCTCACTCCCTCAGACACAGCACGGCCGCGCCCCGAGCTGATCTTCCAAAAGGTTACACTTATCCGGTATCATAATATCAGAGTTTGGCGGGCAAAACAATGCGGCATCCGCTTTTTTTCAATTTTAAAATTTCGGAAGCCCGCCCATACACAAAAAAGCCCGCAAAAATCCCCGGATTTTTGCGGGCTTTGCGGCCGCTCACGCCGGCTCGCTCCGGCTGCCGGCCATGCAGCGCGAGAGCGTTTGGAAGAGCTCCTCCGGCTCGAAGGGCTTCGACAGGTGGGCGTTCATGCCGGCGTTCAGGCATTCGCGGATGTCCTCGTCGTAGGCGTTGGCCGTCATCGCGATGATCGGCACGCGCTTCGCGTCGGGCCGGTCGAGGGCCCGGATCGCCGCGGCCGCCTCCAGCCCGTTCATGACCGGCATGCGGACGTCCATCAGAATCGCGTCGTAATATCCGGCGGGGGAGGCGGAGAACAGCGACACGCCGAGCTGCCCGTTTTCCGCCGCCTGGCAGACGAGCCCTCTCGAGGCGAGCAGCGTGTCGGCGATCTCCCGGTTCAGCGCGTTGTCCTCGCAGAGCAGCACCCGCTTTCCGCGCAGCGCGGTCCGGCCGGCATCCGCCGGGCGCGCCGCCGCGTCCGGCCCGGCGTCCGCGGCGCCCTCCGGGAAGCGCAGCGTCACGGTGAACGCCGTGCCCCGGCCCGGCTCGCTCGTCACCTCCACGCCGCCGCCCATCAGACCCACGAGCCGGCTGACGATGGAGAGCCCGAGCCCGGTCCCCGCCGCTTCGCCGGAATGGCTGTTCTGCTCCTGCGTAAACGGGTCGAAGACGTTTTTCAGGAATTCCGGCGTCATGCCGCAGCCCTGGTCGATCACCCGGGAGACGAGCTCGATCCGGCCGTCCTCCAGGCGGCGCTCCGCCGCGGTCCACCGCACGGTCGTGCCGCTGTCTGAAAACTTGATGGCGTTGGAGAGCAGGTTGGAGAAGATCTGCCGGGTGCGCAGCGAATCGAGCACGAGGAAGCGGGCCTCGCCGAAGGAGAATTCCGGGCGGAGCGCAATGCCCCGGAGCTCGGCCTCGCCGGAGAAGACCTCCAGCACCGCGGAGAACATCTCCGCGCAGTCGGTGCTCTTCCCGTGCAGCTCCACTTTTCCGCTCTCGATCTTGGACATGTCCAGCACGTCGTTGATGATGCCGAGCAGATAGCGCCCCGAGACGTCGATCTTGTTCAGGTTTTCCCGGAGCGGGGGCGCGAGCGCGGGGCTGTCCCGCGTGATGGCGGCGAAGCCCAGAATCGCGTTGAGCGGGGTGCGGATGTCGTGGCTCATGCGGGACAGGAATTCGGTTTTCGCCCGGTTTGCCTGCGTTTCCCGCGCCACGCTCTGCTTCAGCTTCCGGTTCATCCGGTTCAGCCAGAGGATGTCCATGACCAGCATCACGGACAGAACGACCGTGACCAGCACGGTCAGCCGGCTGTCCGGAACGGCATTGTCGAAGCAGGCCAGCGGGACGCAGCTGACGCTGTACCAGCTCTCGCCCTCCGGCCGGCTGTACAGAAAGACGCACGGCGCTCCCTCGCTGTTGCTGTAGCGGAGCGTCCCGGCGTCCGTGCGCAGGATCGAGGCGGACAGCGCGTTCATCTCGTCGAGCGTCAGGCCGTTGAAGACGTAGAGATACTTGAAGAAATTCTCGGATTTGAAATCCGGGTTCCCGATGATGTAGTTGCCCGCGCCGTCCATGAGGACGGTCGCCAGGCTGTCATAGCTGCCGCGCTGCTGGATTTTCTCCATCATCTCGTCGGAGCGCGTGACGAACATCAGCGTGTAGTAGTCTTTGCCGGTTTCGCCCCGGATCCCCACGTAGGTATAAAAGGCGAAGCTCTTGAACGCCGAGCGCGCGTCCGTGAATTCCGGCGTATAGGCCACGGCGCCCGCCCGCTCGGCGCAGGCGGCGGAAAAAAGACGGTGCAGCTCCGCGTAGCTTCTGTCCTCGTAGGAGATGGACGCGGCTTCGCCCCCGTCTGCGGGCACGCTGCCGGTACCGTCCGGGCCCACCAGCTCCAGAGAGCCGCGGGTGTCGGCGTCCATGACGCCCATATAGGCCAGCGCCTGCTCCAGATCCATGTCCTCCGCCTCGACATAGCGGGCGATGTCGCTGATCTTCTGGCTCTGGAAGGCGAACACGGCCTGCGCCACCGTGCCGGACGAGCGGTTCAGATCNCCGATNCTGCTGATGTTCTGCCGGTACAGCTTCGCCCTGTATTCCGAGCTGTAATTCACGAAAAACGCGGCGATCAGCGCGATGCAGATCAGATTGACCGCGATCAGCAGAAGATAGCCCCGCCTGTCCGCTTTCTCCTGTTTCATTTTTCACACCACCGCCTATTTCTGCTGGAAGCCTGCCTCCAGGTTCTCCATGAAGTGCTCGAACGGATACATGGTATGCGTCCCGTCGCCGTTGTCCTGCATGTATTTTGGGTTGTTGGCCTTGGAGACCTCGGTGAGCGACGACGTGACGACGGAATAAAACGGATAGTCGAAGGTCACGCTGCCGAGCTGCGAGATGTGATCGTCGGGAATGCTGAACTGCTCCCGGATCAGCTCGAAGGCGTCGGCGGTGTTGGGCGTGATGCCGTGATTTTCGGCGAACTGCTTGTTGTTTTCGGGCTTGAAGAGGAAATTCACGTATGCGAGCGCCAGGTCGAGGTGCGCGGAGCTCTTGTTCACGGCGATGCCGTCCGCAGGCGACATGTAGGCGTAGCCGCCGTCCTCGCCCGTGGGGGCGAGAATGAACGCGTAGTCGATGCCGCTGTGGTAGTCGTCCTTCAGCTTCGAAATGGCGCTGTCCATGGACATGGTGCCCGGCATGAAGGCCGCGAAGCCGAGGTCGTCCGCCTTGCGATAGCTGCCCTCCTCGCCGGTGATGTTCAAAAAGCCCCTGGCGGACGCGTCGGTGCTGCCGTCGGCAAAGCAGCCGTACTTCGTCTCCGAGGTCTTGTAGTCGTAATAGCCCTCCGCGGTCAGATCGTACATAAACTGCATGGGCTCCCGGAAAAACTCGCTGACGCCCGGCTCCCGGCTGTTGATTCTCTCATAGACCGCCGCGTAGTCCGGGGCGTTGGCCACCATGTTGCAGACGGCGGGGTACAAAAGCCGCTGGCTGAAATTGCCGGGGTTGCCCTGGAACGGAATATAGCCGGCCGCCTTGAGGCTGGCGCAGGCCGCGAGAAGCTCCGCCCGGTTCTGCGGCACCGAGGCGCCGACGCTGGCCAGCAGCGTCTTGTTGACGTACAGGCCGCGGAGCTCCGCGCCCAGCGGGATGGCGTAGATCTGCGCCGCCGCGCCCGGAGCGCCGCCCATATAGGTGAAATTCTCGATCAGTCCGTCGAACGTGCCGGAGAGGTCCAGCTTGTCAGACTGCGAGAACAGCTCCAGCGCGTACGGATACAGGTCCGAGTCTGCCTGCAGGTTGGTCGTGATGAAGAGATCGACGCCGGAATCCGCGGCGGCCAGGCGCGTCTTCATCGATTCGTAGTAGTTCTGGACGTATTCGTATACGACCTGGCAGCCGGGATTCTCCCGTGTAAACGCAGCGGACAGCGCCTCGACCGCGGTGGACTCCTCCCAGGGACCGGCGACGGTCAGCACGGTCTTCTCCGCGGGGACGGCCGCCTGCCGGGCGGTCTGCGCGCAGCCGCCCGCCATGGTCAGAACGAGCGCGATGACGGCGATGAAGGCGAACGTCTTTTTCATACCGGCAATCCTTCCCTTTCTCTCTGCACGGGCCGCCGACCCGCCCTTTCGCGCCCCGGCGGGCGCGGCGATCCGGCGTTCTCCATATAGAGCCCGATTTGAAAATACACCCCCGGCGGGCGCTGTGTCAAGGGAATTTCGCCCAGAAGCGCCGGAAAGTGGGAAAAAGGGCGGAAATCCGACAAAATCGGCCCGGATCGGACGCCGCCGCGGGAAAACGCGGCCCCGCCGGCCCCGACCGGCGGGATGAAAAAATCTGCCATCCGCGGCCCATGCTGGCCGCGGAATGACAGATTTTTTCAGGGAGCCGCGCGGAGCGCCGACTTGACGCTGTTACTCCGCGGCCTTGAAGTTGTAGACCGGACGGATCCGTTCCACGATCCCGGCGGTCGGCCCGATCTGGGAGACGATCTCGTCCAGGCTCTTGTAGGCCATCGGCGATTCGTCCAGCGTTTCGGGCGTCACGCAGGTGGTGTAGACGCCGGCCATCTCCGCCCGGTATTCCTCCATGGAAAGGGAGGCGAAGGCGCCTTTGCGGCTCATGAGCCGGCCCGCGCCGTGCGGGGCGGAGCAGTTCCAGTCCTCGCTGCCGCGCCCCAGGCAGATGAGCGCGCCGTCGCGCATGTTGATGGGGATCAGCAGCTTTTCGCCCGCCCTGGCGGACACCGCGCCCTTGCGAAGGATCATCGCGTCGGTGTCGATGTAGTTGTGGACGGTGGTGAACGCCTCCGCGCAGGTGAGACCCATGCCGCGGAGGATGAGCTCCGTCATGGCCCTTCGGTTGAGCGAAGCAAAATGCTGGATGATGCGCATGTCGTGGATGTAGTCGTCAAATAGCGCGCCCTCCACATAGGCCAGCTCCTGCGGTATCGGCGTCAGCATGGTCCGGCGCTTTTTAAGCGCCTGGATCGTCCGCTGGATTTCTCCGCTGCGGCCGGACGCCTTCATCCGGCGGATGGTCTCGTCGAGCTGGAAGCGGGCGTTGCCGCACAGGGCGTGGAAGCCCTCCGCCTGATAATATTCGGCCACCTCCTTGCCGAGATGCCGGCTGCCGGAGTGGACGACCAGAAACCAGTCGCCCTGCTCGCCGCGGTCCACCTCGATGAAGTGGTTGCCTCCGCCCAGCGTGCCGATGCTGCGCCGCGCGCGGTCCAGATTCACGTAGGGCGAGCAGCGCAGCGCCGAAAGGCTGATCGCGTCGTTCAGCGCGTGGGGCGTCTGGCGGACTTCGCGCCCGCAGGGGATCTGCGCCCGGATGAGCGCGTCCAGCTTTGCAAAGTCCAGCCCGCGCTCGGCAAGGCGCACCGTCTCCATGCCGCAGCCGATATCCACGCCCACCATGCCGGGCACGACCTTGTCGGTGATCGTCATGGTGGTGCCGATGGTGCAGCCCAGGCCAGCATGCACGTCGGGCATGATGCGGATTTTCGACCCGGCAAAGGCCTCCTGGTCGCAGACCGCCCGGATCTGCCCCGCGGCGGCCGGCTCCAGCTCGCCGGTGTAGCAGAACGCGGTGTTGTATACGCCCTTTATTTCAATCATTCGAATTCCCTCCTTCCAAAGAGAAAGCACGCCGTTTCACGCCGCGATGCGCCGATACCGCTCGCCGCCGAGAATTTCCATCATGTAGGCGTATGGGCTCAGAGCTCCGCTCTGCAGCATGGAAAAGACGCGCGGCGTGCAGCCGGATACCAGCACCGCGCCCTGCTCGTTTCTGGTGACGGGCTGCTGCCTGCTGCGGCTGGCCACGTTCCAGAACACGACGCGGGGAAGCTCGTATCCGTGGGCGGCGAAGCTGCGCCTGGCATACTCGAAATTCGTCGCGTCGGCGCCCTCCGCGCAGCAGTCGAACTCCATGTCGGAGATGATGTACAGCGTTTTGGGCAGCTCGCTCTGCGGCACCCTGTTTTTGACCGCTGCGGAGAGGATCAGCCCGAACACCTTCTGGATGTCCGTGTTGCTGCACTCGTTGAATTCGCGGCAGTAACGGACCTTTTCAAAAATGTCGCGGCCCTGGAGCCGCACCAGCTGCGGGTGCTCGGAGAACGTGATGAAGTGGTCCCGGAACGCGCCGGTGCTGCGCTCGGCAAAGTAGATGCCGAGGGACAGCGCGACTGCCGCGGGCAGGGGGCTGCCCCCACCGTACATGGAGCCGGAACCGTCCACAACGACGAGCGCGTTTTCCCCGCCGGTGAAATTCTCCTGCGCGTTCCAGGAGGCGTCGATGCTGCTGCGCTCCGCCTGCGTCACCTGGGCGGCGAAGAGGGGCGCGACGATGTCGTACGGGGTCAGCGCCCCGGTGTGCAGCTTCGCCTCGCCGGAGGCTGCCCGGGCCAGGTAAGCCTGATACCGCGGGCTGTCGTTGCGGAGGAACGCTCTGCGGTACTTGAACATCGCCCTGGACGGCTGCTTGCTGTAGTCGAAGGAGTAGTCCTTTTCCCGCAGGTTGTTTTCCAGAATGTGAATACGGGCGCGGAGCTTCGAGAGCGTTTTGCGGTAAGCGGCGTCGTCCAGACCGAGCGCGCGGGCGATGCGCCTGGCGCTGCGAACGGTCCCGGCATTCGAGGCGTTGACGGAGGGCAGCCACTTGGCGAGCAGGGACACGGCCTCGCCGTCCTCCAGCGCCTCGAGGTCGCGGGCAAGCTGCCCGCGGATGCAGGCGAGCGCGTCCGGCTCGCACGGTGTGCCAAGAAGCGCCAGCAGATCGTCCCAGCGCCCGTATTCGGCGATTGCCTCCGTGTTTTTGCGCACGGAATCCGGCTCGTTCGCGGCGAGCCATGCGAGAATGACGCGGAATACGCGCCGCTCTCCGAGCCCGCCGCGCACGTCGCGGGCAAAGAACAGAATCTTCATGGCAAGGCCGGGCTCCTCTGCATAGGCCTTTGCGAAGCGGCTGACGATCTCCCCCTCGCCCGCGCAGCGCAGCGCGCCGATCCCGGCAAACAGGTCGAGACAATCTGAAAAGGTGGTGGCGCAGGTGACCGCGCCGTTTTCCGTAAAGGCTCTGTTCGCTTCGTTTTTTAACTGGTTCAGCATGGTGTTCCCTCCTTACCGGGCCGTTTTTCCTGGGTGCGGTGTTTACAAGGCGCGTTTTGATCGGGGTTTGAATCGCTCCGGCCCCTTTCAGCTGACGATTGCTGTCTGCGCCTTTACAAGATGCCGTGTTCCTCCGCCGGTCCCCGGAGAGCGCTCCTGACCGGCGGAATTCTAGCGGGATTGCTGCAGGCATCTTTCCGTCTCTGCGAACAAGGTGCAATTTACTTGCCGGCGTGCAGAGCGGGCCGGCAGGCATTCTCAAAAAGCTTGCTGTCTGCGCCTTTGTGCCCTTATGATAGCAGGCATTTCCGCGAAGTTCCTGGAAAAAAAGTTGCGAGCCTGGTTTCAGGCCCGCAGATTTTTTTGTTTATCGAGACGTTCCTTCACTTTTTCGGCGAAGCTGTCCGGCGAGACGACGCGCAGTACGGGGCCGAAGGACAGCACGCGGATGAGAAGCTCGGTCTCGTCCTCCCGGTCGTAGCGCAGCGTGAGCCGGTAGTGCCGCTCGTCCAGACGCACCGTCTGCTTTTCCAGATGGGAGAAGTGCAGCATCACGCGCTCGAGCGCGTTGCGCTCGTCGGTGAGCTCCAGCACGAGCGTGTCCCGGACGGGCGGCAGGGGCCGGTACGATTCCTCCGTCCGGAAGTCCAGCAGCTCGCAGGACTTGATCCGGGCGACGTTGACGGTCATCGTGCTTCGGGGCAGGGACGTCAGGACGCGGAACTTGTCGTCCTTGGACGAATATTCCAGCTTGTACGGGATGCACGCCCACGAATGCCGTGTCCCCAGACGGCCGACGAACCGGACCCGCAGGCGGCGCTTTTCCCGCAGCGCGGTCAGGATGGTTTTGAAGTGCGCGATGTACTGCGGGTCCTCATACGGGTCGCCGTCGAGGCAGCGGTCGAAGTAGCAGAAGTCGTCCGGCGCGTACAGCGGCTCGACGTCCCCGAGCCCCGCGTCGGGCGGATCGAACAGCCGGATGCGCGGGTCCAGCAGCAGCGTTTTCAGCCAGCGCTTCTGCAGCAGCGTCAGCGGCATGGTGGGCGCGTGCGCCAGCGGCGTCGCGTTCTGCGGCGTCAGCAGCGGCCAGGCTTCGCTGCGCAGGGCGGCGGGGATCGTCAGCACGCTCTCGCCGAAGGCGGCCTCGCGCACGATGTTGTTGATGCGCCCGTCCGTCAGCTCGTCCGCGACGGCCTGCGTCAGAATGGCCGCAATGACGTTGTAGTAGCTGCCGTATACCTCACTGAACAGCATCCATGTCACCTCCGTACATCGCGTTCATCGCCCGCAGGTCCGCGTCGAACCGCTCCGTGACCGCGGGATTGGAGCATTCCAGCCGTTCAATCCGGCCGATGAAGGTCCGGAGCCACGGCAGCAGCTCGGCGGCATCGTATACGTCCGCCGTGAACACGCCGGTGCGCGCGTCGGGCAGGTCGACGCGGCCGCAGCGCTTTTCCCGTTCCAGCCGCTTGAGGACGTATTCCTCGCCGCCGGCGATGCGGACGGTCATTTCAATGTGCTCCAGGCCGTGCCCCGCCCCGGCGGAGACGCCCCAAAGGTGCCGGCGGAACTGCGCGTACCGTTCGCGGAGCGCCTCCGGGTCCGGCTCCGGGGGACCCGGGACCACGCGGTGGATGCTGTCGAGGCGGAAGAACATGAACTTCCGGAAGCGGTCGTGATAGCCCAGAAGATACTGCCGCCCGGACTGGGTGCTGACGTAGATCTTCACGGGGAATACCGTGTGCGCCGTCTCCGCGCCCCGGCGGCGCGGGCTGCGGATCGTGAGCGCGAGTCGGCGGTTCTCGTCCATGGCCTGCAGGATGCCGCACAGCACCTCGCTGTCCAGCGCGCGGAGGATGTAGTGGTGCTTGAAGCCGAAATACGCCGGGCCTGGCGGGAGCTTGTCCAGCAGGAACGAGCCGACGACGCCCATCGGGTCCTCCTCGGAGAAAAAGGCCACGGCGTCCCGCCAGGCCTCCGGATCGATCCGGCCGTCGTCCGTCCGGCGGTAGACGAGCTCCCGGCCGCGCTTCCGGCTGGCGAGCAGGCCGAGCGCCTCGTATTCCCGCAGCTTTTTCCGCACGGTGGAGTCGTCCGCGGTCAGCTCCGTGCGGAAGGCGGAGAGATACCGGTCGGTGATCGCGTCGACGATCTCGTGGACGGTCAGCTCCGCGCCGTCCGCCAGCAGATCCAGAACGTAGAAATGGAAAGCGACGTCACCGGCCGTGAAGCTCTTCGCCTTGAAGGCGCTGTAGAGCGGGTTGCCGGGGATGGCGCGGCTGTCGACGGAGAGGAACACGTTTTTTCCGGAGGCGTCCTGCCGGAACGACATATAATCTCCCAGCCAGCTCTCGATCCGCCGGCGCTCGTTGTCGTAGCTGCGGGCGCTTTTGGCGTCGTATTCCTCCCGGCTTTTGAAGCCGTAGACGTAGAACTGCCGCATATAGTCGCGGACGCGCTCGAAATTTTTGATGAGCTCACTGTAGGCCACAGTCCCCGCCTCCGTCCCGATCGCGCAAACATGCCCGATTGCGCCTGATACCGACATTATACGGCAAAGCGGGACACGAAAGCAAGGGCTCAGCGGCGGAGCCGGGGGAGAGGGCGGAACGGGCCCGGCCTATCGGAGCTCCCAGACGAAGGCCGCGGTGTCGCTGACGCGGATATCCTCCGGCTCCAGCGCCGGCGCGCAGCAGGCTCCCTCCGCCGCGGACGCCAGGCACAGCCCGCCGGCTTCCGCCCGCGTCGGCGAAACGATGTCCACCTCGTCCCAGCTGCAGTCGATGGAAAGCAGCTGGCCGAGCCCGGCGCCGGAGGCGCGGCACAGGATCTCCGCCCGGCTCCGTGCGTTCTCTGCCGCCCGGGCCAGCAGCTCCTCGCGCAGCCGCTCCGGCTCCCGGACGGTAAATTCAATGGCGAACGCCGGGTTCGCGCCGCTGGCGGCGATCGCGGACAAAACGGCGGAGAGCCGCCCGGCGTCGAGCCCGAAGGAGAGCCGGTATGTGTAGGCGCAGACATAACCGGCGGGCGCCTGCCGGCAGCCGCCCTGACGGTCCCTGACATCGCGGTACTCGGTCCGCACGCGGAAGTCCTCCGTTTTCAGCTCGTCCGGCCCGAAGCCGGAGGCGGCGGCCGCGCTGCGCAGCGCGGCCGCTCCGGCCTCCGCCTGCTTCAGAGCCTGCTCGTACAGGGGCGCTCTGGCCTCCAGCGAGAGGATCAGCACGGTCAGATCCGGCTTCGCGGCGAGCGATCCGGTCCCCCGGACGGTGATCGTTCTCGTCATCTCTGCCCGCCCTCTCTTTTCCTGCAGTTCACCGCGCGGCCCGCCCCGGCGCCGAAATGCCCCGCGGGCTCCGTCAACCATTTTTTCATGTTGTTTCCCTCCCGTCAAAAATGCGGCTGTCCGGCCTTTCAACCTGACAGCCGCATTCTAGCAGCGCGGGAACCGCGTTTGGTCGCCCGTGAGGCGACAATTTGCCGGGGATCGTTTGACGCGGCGCAGGCGCCGCATACGGGGCCTGCCGCGCCAAACTGTCCCAATTATCGGACATGGCGCGTGATAGGATAAAGACGCAATCAAAAATCAGACGCTTTTGAGGGAGGTGCGGCGGCATGCATTCGGGATTTTGGAAAGCGCTGACCGCGGGGCTGCTCGTCCTGGCGGCGGCCGGGCTCGTATTCGGGCTCGTGAAGAACGCGCGCGGCTCCGACGCGCGGTATCAGAAAGCGGTCAGCCTGATCGAGAAAGACTGCTGCCGGGACGCCGAGCCCGTCCTGGAGGAGCTGGGCGGCTACCGCGACGCGAAGGTGCTCTGCAGTTACTGCCGCGCGTATCTGGCCTTCGGGAAATATGACCGTTCGACGTTCGCGCAGACGCACAGATACCTGGACCAGATCCCCGCCGACTACAGCGGGGACTGCGAGTGGGAGGTGGCCGAGCTGCGCGGCGAGCTGGCGCTGGCGGAAACGCCGCGCAGACCCGCAGCGCACAGCACGGCCGCGTATGCGGACCGGCTGCCGTTCAGGGGAATGCCGGTGTCGGGCGTCGGGCGGACGATTTTGGGCGCGTACAGCACCAGGACATCCGCGGGCGGCGGGCTGACGCTGTACGAGTGGACCACCGGCAGCGGCGAGCTCTACTTCTATGCGATCGGGGACGCCTCGACCGTCACGGAGGTCTCCAAGTGCAGCGAAAGCCTGTACTGGGACGGCGACACCTTCTGCCCCAACGGCATACACAGCCGCTCTGCGGCGGCGCAGCCCGCCGCCGCTTCCGGCTCCGGCGACCCGTTCGACGCCGCGTCCTACAGCGATCCGGACGACTTCTACTACGACCATCCCGACGATTTCTATGACTATGAGGACGCAGAGGACTACTGGGACGAGCAGCAGTAGCGGAGAGGGCGGACCCGCCTGTGCGGACGGGGCCCGGCACGCGGGCCGCCTCATTCGGCGCTCTGCTTCAGCCGCTGTATGTAATCCAGCAGCCGCTTTTCGCTCTCGGCGTCGTTCGGCTGCCGGTACGCCCGCTCCCCGGTCAGGCTCTGCAGGTAGTCCCAGAAGGCGGCCGCGAGGTTCGGCTCGCTGATGGCCCAGCTCACCGGGGGCGCCGAGGTCTTGGCGATGATGACGCCGAGCTCCTCCCGCGCGTAGACCATATACGGGCTTTCGGCTTCCTCCCGGATGAGATGAACGTGGAAGTTCTGATACGTTCTCAGCAGCTCCGCCAGATGCTCGAGATGCCGGATGTATTCCTCCGGGGTGTAGCAGGCCGTGCCTCCGAGCATCATTTCCGAAAAAGCGACCTTCACACGGCCGCTTTTGACCTGCTCTTCGCCGAAGAGCGGAACGATCTCCGAAAACGAATTGCTTTTGATGTTTTTCTCGAACAGCCGCGCCCGGCTTTCCCGCAGCGCGCCGAAATCCGCCTGGCTGCCGCCGAGCCGGCCGACGATGCCGCGTGTCACGTCTTCCGGCATGGTCAGCCAGGACAGCGACTGCGTCCGGATGAAGGCGCTGCTTTTCGCTTTTTCAAACGCCAGCAGCGCTTCAAAATACGCGGCCCTGTCCTTCGCCGTATAGACGCGCATGAGGGGCCTGCACAGGCTCAGATACCGGCAGAACTCCTCGGCATAGGACGCGATCAGCCCGGCGTTCCGGGTCAGCACGTTCGCGGCATGTTCGATCGAGCCGCCGACGGAATTCGAGACGACCGCCGAGACGCCGGGGGCGACGAAGAGCGTCCGTTTGAACACGCCGTCTCTTCGCCTGGGATAAAAATACGGTTCGATCAGCCCCGTCATATAGAGCGGCATCCACTGGCGGATCGCGCTGAGCATTTCGTCCGGGTCGCGGCTGACGGTGTGGATGATCTTGATGCGGTGCCCGGCTGCCAGCAGCCGCCCCATCAGGCAGGCCCAGCGGGAGGCAAAGCCCGGGTCCGCCGTCATCCAGTCGGTCGCCTCGTCGCTGAACAGCAGCAGCGTCTGCGGCCGGTCCTGCGCGAGGATTCCGGTGAGAAAATCGACGGCGGCCCGCCGCTTTCCCTCGATGCCGTAGTAGATGGAGACGTCCTCCTGCGGAAAGCCGGCCGCTGCGATCGGCGGCGGGGGCGGGGCGGCCGCGGCCGGCCTGAAGCTGAAACCGGAAAAGCCGGAGAGAAAGCTCTCGACGGCCGCCGTCTCCGCCTCGCTTTCACCCGTCAGCCAGGCGGCGAGCTGCTCCGGGAGCGCCGAAGCCGAAGCGGCGCCGGTCCCCAGCGCCTCGCAGACGGCCCTGCGCTGGTATTCCTCCCTGCAGTTTCTTGCGAAATACTCCGCCATGGCCCGGATGCAGGCGGCGTTCTTCAGGGCACTCCGCTGCCCCTTGCGAAGGCGGCTGACATAGGACGCGTCCAGCTTGACCTTCTGCCCGAGCGCGCTGTTGCTGGTTTTGGTAATATTCATCAGAAAATCCAGCTTTTCACAAAACCGCACCGGAATCACCCCCATTTCAGTCTAGCAGACGCCATATGGAAAAGCAACCGGCTTGTCACGATTCATGCCAGGAATCAGTCCGTGTCAGTTCCGCGCCGGCTATTCAATCGGAATGGGGATTCGGGTAATATGATCTTGAAGAAGCCGCGCCGCGCGGCGCCCCCGGACAATCCGGTTTTTGCGCGCAACGAAAGGAGCTGCACCATGAAAAAGCCGAATCGGTCGCTCAAACGCATCGCTGTATGGTTCCTGTCCGCAACGCTGTGCCTCTCGGCGCTCGCCGCGCCCGCGTCGGCCCTGACCATCGGGACGCCGATCACGCCAATCACGCCCGTCCAGCCGATCACGCCGACCCTGCTCTCGCTGGAGTACGATTACACGGTGGCGAACGGCGCCGCGACCATCACAAAATACAAAGGAACGGCGGCCAAGGTGGAGATCCCCGCCAAGCTGGGCGGAAGTCCGGTCCGGGTGATCGGCATCAGCGCCTTCAGCTCCAACCAGACGCTCACCGACGTGACCATACCCGAGGGCGTGACCACGCTGAAGGACATGGCTTTCTACAACTGCAAGAACCTGGTCAGCGCCGCGCTGCCCTCGACGCTGACCGCGATGGAGGGGGAGGCGTTCGCCCTGTGTCCGAAGCTCACCGGCATCGTCCTGCCGGACGGCCTGACCAAGCTGGACACGATGGCCTTCCATGGCTCCGGGCTCACCTCCGTCACCATCCCCAAAAGCCTGACGGACTTCTACCAGTTCTTTGACACCGCGAGCCTCCGGTCGATTGACGCGGCGCCGGAAAACCCGAAATTCGCGTCCGTCGGCGGGGTTTTGTACTCCAAGGACAAAAAAGACCTGATCCAGTACCCCGCGTCGCGGCCGGATACCGACTATCAGATCCCCGAGGGCGTTTTGTATCTTTCCGCCCGGGCCTTTGCCGGGTGCCGGTATCTGCTGAATGTCACCGCGCCGGCGAGCCTTGTGTTCGCCTACGGCTCGTTCAGCTACTGCGACAGCCTGCGCACGGTCGTATTTCTCGGAAGCGGCACGGAGCTGCACGGCGCCTGCTTCAACGGCAGCAAAAAGCTGACGGGCGTCACCCTGCCGGCCAAGCTGAAAACAATACCCAAGGAGACCTTCGCGGAGTGCGCCAGCCTGAAGAGCCTCGTCATCCCCGCGTCCGTGACCGTCATCGAACAGAACGCGTTTCACAACTGCATCAATCTGGCGTCCGTCAATCTGCCGGACGGCCTGCAGCAGATCCAGAGCGGCACGTTTGCCGGCTGCACCGCGCTGCCCGCCGTCACCATCCCCGCGTCGGTGCAGCTCATCAACAACTACGCGTTTTCCCGCTGCTCCAACCTGTCCACGGTCACGATACCGGCCGGCGTCACCCAGATGGGCAAGCGGGCGTTCCAGAACTGCACGAATCTGACCGACGTCCGATTCACCGGCAAGGCGCCGGCCATCGGCGAGGAGCTGTTTGCAGGCGCCGCCGCCGGCTTCGTCATCTACTATCCCGCCGGCAGGGAGGGCTGGACCGCGCCGACCTGGTATGGCTATCCCACCAAGGCCTACACCTCCTTCTCCGGCCTGCCGGTCATCAGGCTGCGGCCGCCCGTCGTCTTCCCGATCCCCTCCGGGGACCCGGAGATACCGCCCCTGCCGTTCCTCCGGCCGGATCTCCCGCTGCTTCCGATCCCGGCCCCCGCGGAGGACGAGGCGCCCGACCTGCTGCCGGAGGAGCCCGCCCCCGCACCGGCCGACACCGGCGTCTTTTACACCAACGCCAGCGCCTGGGCGGAGCCCGAGCTGAAGAAGGCGGCCTCGCTGGGGCTTGTCCCCGCGATTCTCACAGGTGCAGACGTGACAAAGCCCATCACGCGCGAGGAATTCTGCGAGCTGGCGGTGCTGCTGTATGAAAAGCTGACGGGGACGGCCGCCGCACCCGCGGCGCCGAATCCCTTCACGGACACGGCGAACGCCCAGATCCTCAAGGCGTACAGGCTGGGCATCACCAACGGCGTCTCGGCGTCCGCATTTGCCCCGGACGCGCTCATCAACCGCGAGCAGTGCGCCACGATGCTGTTCCGGGCCATCCGGGCCATCGCGCCGAACGCCGACTACAGTGTCGCCGGCGTGAAGGATTTCCCGGACCAGAAGGACATCTCCGCCTGGGCGGCCGACGGGACCAAATACATGTCGAAGCTGGGCATCATCAAGGGCGACGCCGCGGGCAACTTCATGCCGAAGGCGAGCACCGACGCCCAGCTCCGGAGCGGCTACGGGACGGCTACCCGGGAGGCGGCCATCCTGATGACCGTCAGAACCGCCGACGCGCTGGGCTGACCGGCAGATTTGGCGCAAAATCACGCCGCACAACGGAAAAGCCCGCAAAAATCAGCAGATTTTTGCGGGCTTTTCGGGAGTTTTCATTTGTGTCGGGGAGGGCGGTCTGAGGACAACGAACGGATCGTCCGCCGGCTGCTTGCGGGAATCAATCGGCAAAGAGCGTGATTTTCTTCTTGAAAATCACCGTGATGACATCCGCGATCCAGCAGATCGTCGTGATGACATGGACCAGGATGCCCAGGAACTTCGGCAGGCTGATGAACGCGACGATGGAAAGCACGAAGGAAAGAATCATAATCCATCCCACGAGCTTCGCCGTCGCCGTCTTCCCGCCTGCGCGGTAAAGGCCGCCCACGATGCCGTCAAAGAAGATGGTCAGCAGCAGCAGAGCAAGCCAGGGCAGTCCCTCAATCGAACGTCTGACGTTTTCCATTTCAGATACGCCTCCATAAGAATTTTTATGCCTTCAGTATTATAGCACAAAAGACCGCGCCCGGCACAAAAATATGACAAAAAGTGCAGAGCTCCAACCGCAGAGACAGCGGCGGGCTGCGTGCTTTCCGTCAGAGCAGATCCCCGGGCCTGCTCTGACGGTCTGTGTACGGCTGGTCCGACAAGCCTCTGCCGCGCAGGCGCAGGACCAGGCGGTCGAGGGGGCGGCGGACGGCGGCGCGGAGCCAGCCGATGCGGCCGCAGCGGCGGACGAGACCGGGGCTGACGGCGTAGTAGAGCCGCACAAGCGCCCGGCCGGGAGCGGTGCGGCGCAGGATGCCGTCGCGGAAGCGGCGGAGCGTCCAGACCTCCGGGCAGTCGTAGGAACCGTAGACGGCGGTGGCGATATAGCAGCCCTCGCCGTTTTCGCCGTCGCTGCTCATCATTTGGCCGGTGATGAAGCCGTCGCTGAAACCGTTGTCGTAATCGCTCATGGAAAAGCCTCCTCCCGGGCAATCCCGCACAATTCCAAGCGCGGAATTGCGCTTGATCGTTTCTCCGGCAGATACGTTCCGAAACGCGTCTCTTCGTCAGTTTTTCGCCAGATATGCCTGCCAGCGGCGGCAGAGGCCGCGGAGCGGCTCGTCGAGCCGCGCCCACGCCTCGGCCCTGACGGAATCCGGGATGCCGTAGGCCGCCTCGGCGATGCCGCCCGTGATCGCGGCGAGCGTGTCGCTGTCGCCGCCGAGCGAGACGGCGCCGCGGATCGCGTCCTCAAAGCCCGTGCTCTCGAGAAACGCGGTGATCGCCTGCGGTACGGTCTGCTGGCAGCTCTCGTCAAAGCGGTAGGACGGGCGGATCTCGTCCAGCGTCCGAGACAGATCGTAGCCGAAGCGCGCCTCGATGTATTGCTTCATCTCCGCTTTCAGCCCGTCCGGCGACCGCGGCCTGCCGCAGCCGCCCGCCGCGTAATGCCGGGCGAGGAAGATCGCCGCCGCCGTGGCCTGCGCGCCCTTGACGCCCTCGGGATGATTGTGCGTCACCGACGCGGAGAGGGCCGCCGCATTCAGAACGCTTTCCGGTATGCGTCCGGTTGCGGCGAAGGACCCGCAGTCCGCGAGCCAGCCGCAGGGCGAAACGCGCATGGCAGAGCCGTTGCCCCAGCTGCCGTACGGCGCGCGGTCCTCCGAGGCGAGCCAGGCGCGGAACCTGCCGCCGTAGCCGGCGTCCGGGTACCGCCGGCCCCATTCCCGGTAGGCGTCGATGAAGTCGTCCTTCGTCCCGCCCTTCATCAGCGCGTCCGCCGTCGCGGCGGTCATCACGGTGTCGTCCGTGAAAAAACAGTCGCTCCGGAACAGCGGAAAATCCTTCGTTTTGATGTTGTGCCATTCGTAAACAGAACCCACGATGTCCCCGATCATTGCGCCGAGCATAAACGCTCCCCCTTTTCATAAAACGGTTTTCCCTTGTTTTGACGAAGGCCGCCGCCCGCGGTTCCGGCGTTTTTCGCCGGGCTTCGGCTCCAATGGTATCCTATCAGAAGAACTGCCCCATAATTGGGACTTTGGCGGCCGCTTTCCCGATCCGCGTGAAAAAACGCGGCCGGCGCGGCGGGCANAGCCGAATAATTATGGCGGCGGCAGTTGTTTTATCCGGCCAAAACTGATAATATGAATATATTATAATACCGTGAGAGCTTCAGATCAAACCGAAAATGCAACTGCAGAACGGAACGAGGCAGAGCAATGACAGGTATCCTGCTGAAAACTGAAAATCTGGCGATCCCGGTGCTGGGCCTCTGCGTTGTGCTGGCGCTGGGAATCGCGGCCTATATGGAGCCGCAGAAGGATTACAGCCGGAAAACGTATATCCAGATGCTGCTTTCCTGCGCGGCCGTCCTTGCGACGGAGTGCGTGCAGGTGCTGCAGCTCCGTTCCTCCGCCGCCATGCAGGCCGCGATGTTCATCTTCTATGCCGCGCTGGCGGCCATCTGCTATCTCTGGACCTCGTACGCCTATTATTGGGTCAGCGGCCGGCCGCCGGTCAAAAAGGCGAAGCGCTGGTTCGCCGCCGCCCCGTTCATCGAGTTTTTCCTGCTGCTCGTCAACCTGTTCACCGGCATCTTTTATACCGTCAGTCCCGACGGCGTGTACGCGCGCGGCGGCCTTTTTGCCGCCTACATCGGATTTTCCTATTTTTTCCTGATCTGCGCCATCGTGGCGACAGTGCTCTCGCCGGCGGGCAGGAAGAATCAAACGAAGAGACAAGACCGGGGCATGTTCCTGCTGTGCTTCCTGTTCCCCGTTCTGGGCCCCTGCGTGCAGTATATTCTCCCCGCGCTGCCGCTTATGGGCATCACGGAGGCGATCGCGATGCTGATCGTCTATGTTTCCATTCAGCAGCGGGCGGCCGCCCGGTACGCCGTGGAGCGCGCCCGCAGCGAGGATGAATACCGGGCCTATGAGGATTCCCTCGAGCAGCTTCTGACGGCGAGCGCCGAGGCGCTCTTTGTCCTGCGCATGAATCTCACCCGGAACACCCTGAACGGCGGGCGCGGGACTGTCGAGACCGTTTTGAAGCAGAACCGGCTGCAGACGGTCGACGGGCTGCGCGAGGTCTTCGCATCCATGATCAGCCGTCCCGAAGAGACTGCGTATTTTCTGGAAACTTCGGGCAGAGATAGTCTGATCGAGCAGTATCGGGCCGGCACTGCACAGCTCACCCTCACGTATCACCGCAAGATGGAGGGCGGAGAGACCCATCTCATCAAGCTGCTGCTGCATATGCTCCAGAACCCGGCCAGCGGCGACATTGAAGGCGTCCTGTATTCCGTGGACGTCGACCGGCAGGACAAAGAGGAAAAGGTGATCTCGGCCATCACCAGGCGCGAATACGACTACATCGCGCTGATAGACGTCGAAACAGGGAGAATCCACTACCAGTACGCCGGCGACCGTTCGGCTCTGTCCCCCCATTTCATGCTTGGCGATTACGACGCGGTGATGGGCCAGGTCCTTCCCGGCGCGCAGGACCCGGCGCAGGCGGGGAGAGGCCGGGCCTCGTTCCGGACCGTGACCGGCGAGCTGAGCCGCCAGAGCGAGTACAGCTTCGTTTTCGACTACGGGGCGTCCGACGGGGCTGTGCGGCAGAAAAAGCTCTCCTATCAGTACCTCGACGAGGGGAAGACGGAGATCCTCTTTTTCTGCTCAGACATCACGGAGGAAATGCGGCAGGAGCGGGAACGCGCGGAAACGCTGCAAAAGGCGCTGGACGAGGTCCGCCATGCCGACGCCATGAAATCGGAATTTCTGTCCAACGTCAGCCATGACATGCGAACGCCGCTCAACGCGATTCTCGGCTATACCAATCTGGCCAGCTCCGCCGGCGGTCTGTCCGAGAAGGACGGCTACCTCGAAAAAATCGGGTCTGCCGGCAACCTCATGCTCAATCTTGTCAACAACACGCTGGACCTTTCCAAGATTTCCTCCGGCGAGATCATCCTGAAGCCCGAACCCCATCTGTGCGAAGAGGTGTTCCAGAAAGTCGCATCCTCCATCGGCCCGTCCGCCGGGGAAAAGCACATCAGGCTCACCGTGGACGACAGCCGCGCGGCAAAGGTGCCGGTGCTCGTCGATGCGCTGCGCCTGCAGGAGATCGTCATCAACCTGCTGTCCAACGCAGTCAAGTTCACACCGGAAAACGGGCAGGTATTCCTCGGAATTGTGTGCGAACAGATGGACGGGCATACGGTGCACGACGTTCTCACGGTCCGCGATACCGGCTGCGGGATCAAACCGGAGTTCCTCACGAAGATGTACGAGCCCTTCGCGCAGGAGCGCCAGTCCGCGGACACGGCCGGCTCCGGGCTGGGTCTTGCCATCGTGAAAAAGCTCGTCGAGCTGATGAACGGAACAATCTGCGTCAAAAGCGAGCCCGGAAAGGGCACGGAATTCACGGTCCGGCTGGCTTTTGAACGCGCCGGGGCGCTGCCGGACGCGGCGGCGGATGCGGCGCAGACATGGTCCGCGCTGCGCGGCCGGCGCATCCTGCTGGCCGAGGACAACGCGATGAACACGGAAATCGCAAAGGCCGTCCTCGAGTCGAAGGGCATGGAGGTGCGCTGCGCGGAAAACGGACAGACGGCCTGCCGGCTGTTTGCCGAGTCGGAAGCCGGCTTTTTCGACGCGATTCTCATGGACATCCGGATGCCTGTGATGAATGGGCGCGACGCGGCAAGGGCGATCCGGCGGATGGGCCGTCCGGACGCCGCCGGCGTCCCGATCATCGCCATGTCCGCCGACGCCTTTGACGACGACATCCAGAGATGCCTGGAGGCGGGCATGAACGGACACGTCGCAAAACCCATCGACGCCGAGGGGCTTTTTGCGGCGCTCTCCAAAACAATTCCGCGCGGCTCGCCGCCGGCGCGCGCAGCCGACTGAAATACCGCTGCCATGACCTGCCGCCGCGTCGGGAAAATATCGGTTCCTTTTTGGCGGATTCCGTGATAAAATGATATCACATAAAACTTCCTCAACAGACAGAAACGACCAAAAGACAGGGCAGGTGAGCGAATGCTGCACAAGCTGGGTGAGCGGATCGACCGCTGCGCGGCGGAGATCGACAGCCGGAACCGGCGCAACCTCGTGGTGTTTTCCAACGGCGCTTTGCTGGTCTCCTTCATCGTGTTTCTGGCCAGCCTGATCTGGCCGTACTACCGCGCGCTGCTGCTCTCGCACGGGATCCTGTCCCTCTATTCGGCTTTCCTGTTTTTCTGCTCGCGCTATATCCAGCAGCGGAGGCTGCGGTACATCCGGCTGTTCATGTATCTGGCCTTTGCGCCCATCATGACCGCGGGCGTGCTGCTCGGCAGCTTCTTCGACCCAAGCCGCGCGGCCGTCTCGATCGTGATTTTCCTCTGCATCCTGCCGCTGTTCATCATCGACAAGCCGTGGCGCATCATCGCCTATCAGCTGTTTTTCGCGGCGGCCTTCGTCGTCTGCAGCTTCCTGTCCAAGACGCCGGAGATTTTCCGGGAGGACGTGTTCTACCTGCCGATCTATCTGGCGCTCGGCATCGGCGCCAATATTTTCACGATGTACGACAAGATCGAGAGCGCCGAGAACTGCGTCCGCAGCCGCCGCGAGTCCGAGCACGACCCGCTGACCGAGCTGTACAACCGCAAGTCCGGCGAGGAAAAGATCAAATCGCTCTTCCGCGCGCGGGTGCACGGCACGTTCGCGATCCTCGACATCGACAATTTCAAGCAGATCAACGACAGCCTGGGCCACCAGGCCGGGGACGCCGCGCTCTGCACGGTGTCCGACGCGGTGCAGAAGGTATTCCGTTCCTCCGACGTCGTCTGGCGGCTGGGCGGCGACGAGTTCGCGGTCTACGCCGTGAACATGCTCGACGCCGACACCTGCCGCAGCCGGTTCGAGGCGCTGGCCCGGCGCCTGGCCGAGGCCGAGACCCCGCCGTACGGAAAGCTGGCGCTCCGGACGAGCGTCGGCTGTACGATCTGCGCAGGCGAGCGGCTCGATTTCGAGGCGATCTACAAGTCGAGCGACGCCGCGCTTTACGAAGCGAAAAACGCCGGCAAGGGCATGATCGTCGTCCGCGGCGCGCCATAAAGGTCATTCCTCATGCCATTCCGGGCTGCCGGCCCGGAATGGCAGCTTTTTTTTGCGGCGCGGCCGCGGCGGACTTCGCGCAGCAGGGGAGCGCGAAAGGGGCCGGGTTCGGCAGAAATGATTTCCGGAAGACAAAATCGTTTTAATTGCTGGAATGGGTTTCAAAAATTCCCATTGTCACAATGCACAAGAAAATCTTTAAATTTTTTTGCAAAACGTTAGTTGCAATGGCGAACATAATAGCTTATAATAAGGCTAGATTTTGAAACGATTAAATCGTCACTTTATACAAACAGAAGATGCGATCACAGTTGAAAAGGTGTCGCGTTATTTTTTAGCCGGATTTTTAAACGATTAAATTTCAATCGGGTCTCAACGTTGCAACGACGTTCAGATAAATTATCAGGAAGAAGGAGAATAATCATGAAAAAGCTACTGGCTCTCTTGCTGGCAGTAGTGATGATCGCGGGACTGGCAGCCTGCGCTTCGTCCGCTAAAACTACTGCGTCCTCCGCTACCTCCGCGTCCACTGCGGCCAAGTCTTCGGCCGCGTCGGCTTCCGCCTCGGCCTCTGCTGCGGCGTCCTCGTCTGCCGCCGCGTCCGCATCCGCTTCGGCCTCGGGCAAAGGCTATCGTTTCATGCTCTCCAACGCCTACTATACCGCCCCCTACTGCGCGGCCTACGATCCCTCCGCCACCAAGACGGCGGAATCTCTGGGCTGCACGCTCGACATCATGGACGGCAACCAGAACCAACAGACCCAGCTCGAGCAGGCGAACCTCGCCATCGCGCAGGGCTATGACGGCTTCCTCTATTTCCCGGCCGACGTTGACGGCGCGCTGCCGGTCATCGAGGCGCTGAACGATTCCAAGATCGCCTGGGTCGGCGTCAACGCCTATCCCGGCAACGACATCGACAAGGTCGGCATGAAGTATTACGTCGGCCCGGACGCCGCCTCCCACGGCGAAACAATGTCCAACACCATGATCGATCTCTTCCCGAGCGGCTGCCACTATGTCATGATCGAGGGCACCGCGGGCGCCATGCAGACCATCGAAATCGACAAGGCCATGGACACCATTCTCGACAAGACGAAGTACAGCTGCATCGACACCCAGAACGCCGATTACTCGGCCGAGACGGCCATGACGAAGATGGCCGATATGCTGACGGCCTACGGCCTGTCGAGCGACGGCGGCCAGATCGACTGCATCGTCGTCCATGACGGCGGCATGACGACCGGCGTGATCTCCGCGCTCGAGGCGGCCGGCTATCAGCCCGGCAGCGTCAAGATCATCGCCATGGGCTCCAACCAGGTGCTCTGCGACGCGCTGAAGAGCGGCTGGTTGACGGCCTGCTCGACGCAGGACCCGGTCGAAGAGGCCAAGCTCGCGGTCACGACGCTGTATGATGTGCTCCAGGGCACGGCGACGCCCGGCTGGACCAAGCTGCCGACGCCGGTTGCGACTCCGGACACCGTGGATCAGTTCAACTGGTTCTGATCGGTAAAGCAGAACGGGCTGCCGCTTGCGCGGCAGCCCGTTTGGTCGGTTTTTGACCCATACGCAGCGCGGAATAAGGTGCTACCAGTTCTCCAGATCCCAGGAGGTTTCTGGGACGCTGGCGGACGAGCCGCGCAGCACGAGTTGGCAGTCCAGCACCAGATGCTTGGGCAGCGCGTCGGCGCTGCGGATGCGGCGGATCGCCTCGCGGACGGCCTCGAAGCCCATCGTGTAGCGGGGGACGTGCACCGTTGTGATCGCGGGCGTGACGAGGGAGCTCGGGAAGAGGTTATCGAAGCCTGTGACCGACACCTGGGCGGGAACGCGGATGCCGCGCTCGCGGAGCGCCTTGATGGCGCCGATGGCGGCCTGGTCGTTCGAGGCCTGCACGGCGTCGAACTCCACGCCCGCGTCGAGCGCCTGACGCACGACGTTGTACGCCGAGCCGGAGAGAAAATCGCGGCTCGTGATGAGATCACCGCTGACCTCCAGGTGATTGCTGGCGAGCGCCTGCCGGTAGCCTGTCAGCCGGTCGAATTCGTGCATCAGGGAGAGCGGGCCGGAGATGTAGTAGATGCGCCGCCGGCCCTGGTCGATCAGATGCTGCGTGATCTGACTGCTCCAGCGGCGGCAGTCGATCGTGACGGCGGAGATTTTGCTGTCCTCGAGCGCGTTTTCAATGGAGACAATGGGGATGGCGGGCGTTACGAGCTCGGCCAGCTCCGCGCCCCACTGCTGCGCGATATGATAGTCCACGCAGGAGTCGAGGATAATACTGTCCACATGGCTGCCGCGAAGCGTCGCGATGTGCGCGCGCTCCGCCTCAAAGCTGTAGTTGCTGCTGAGAATGCTGATGCTGTAGCCGTAGTCGCCGGCGGCGTTCAGGATGCCCTTCAGCACGTCGTTGAAAAAAAGCTTCGTCACGTCGGGAAGCACGATCCCGATCGTATTGGTGCGCTGGGTCTTGAGTCCGCGCGCGACCATATTGACATGATAGTCCAGCTCGTCGATCGCCTGCAGGACGGCCTTCTGTACGTCCGGGCTGACGATGCGCTTGCCGGTAATGACGTTGGAGACGGTCGCAATGGAAACACCAGCGCGCTCGGCCACGTCTTTCATTTTTACCATGAATCGGACACCTCATCACAGGGTTTTGGAAGAAACTTCTTCCCTATAAAGAGTATTGAATTTCGCGGGAAAAGTCAAGAAGAATCTTCATTAAATCCATTAAATAGGACAAACGGGTGCAAATTCAGGATGATAACAAAAAAATTTTTCTGTGGCTGTGGGAAAAATACACAATTTCGCCGCCCCATTTTTGGAGAGTTCTGCGGGCACAGAAGGATTGCAAAAATATTGGTGATGATCTATAATTAGCACAGTGGTTAAACGATTAAAAACAGAAATGTGATGAAAATCCCGGGCAGAAATCCGGAGACCTCCAGACTGTCCGGCTGTTTTCACCCCGGAAATTAAAACGATTAACCGCGCCGGGGAGAACCAGGCGGAGAGATTCGACGAAACAGGGAGAAAAGGTGGTTTGACAATGAGCGAGTACATACTGGAAATGAAAAACATCCGCAAAACGTTTCCGGGCGTGATAGCGCTGGACGACGTCAGCTTCCGGGTCAGAAGGGGCGAGATCCACGCGCTGATCGGCGAAAACGGAGCGGGAAAATCCACGCTGATGAAGGTGCTCAACGGCGTACACCAGGCGGACAGCGGCGAGATCCTGCTGGACGGCGAGAGCGTCTCGATCCGCGACACGACCGACGCGCAGGAGAAGGGAATCGGGCTGATCTTCCAGGAGTGCAATCTGATCAACTCGCTGACCGTGGCGGAGAACATGTTTCTCAACAAGCTGGCCAGAGGGCGCCGCGGCATTGTCAACTGGAAGGAGCTCAACCGGACGACGCAGGAATTTCTGGACAGCCTGAATTTCGGCTTCCACGCGACGGACAAGATCGAGAACCTCTCGGCCTCGCAGAAGCAGATGGTTGAGATCGCCAAAGTGCTCTACCGCAAGCCGAAGCTCGTGGTGATGGACGAGCCGACCTCCTCGCTCACGGTGGGCGAGACCGAGCACCTGTTCCGCCTCATGGCGGAGCTCAAAAAAGAGGGCATCACGATTGTCTACATCTCGCACAAGCTCGCGGAGATCTTTCAGGTATGCGACACCGTGACGGTGCTGCGCGACGGCAAGGTGATCGAGACGCGGCCGGTAAAGGATTTTACGCGCGACGAGATCGTCGAGCGCATGGTCGGCCGGAGCGTGGACATGGAGTATCCGAAGCGCAGCGTGCAGATCGGGGCTACGGTGCTGAAGATCGAGGGCGTGACGCGCAGCGGGATTGTGCAGGACATCTCCTTTGAGCTGCACAAGGGCGAGATCCTCGGCCTGGCGGGCCTCGTGGGCTCCGGCCGGACGGAGATCGCGGAGGCGATCTTCGGCGCGGAGCACTATGACGGCGGCGTCATCGAGGTGAACGGCAAAAAGGTCGTCATCAGTTCGACGGCCGACGGCAAGCACAACGGCATCGGCCTTCTGACCGAGGACCGCAAGGAGACGGGGCTGATCCTGAGCTACGATCTTATCCGCAACATCAGCATCACGAACCTCAATAAGATCAAGACGCACAAGCTGATCGACACGAAGAAGGAGCGCGAGCTCACGACCGAGCTCGCCAAAGAGCTGGACGTCAAGACGCCCTCCATGAAGCAGCTGGCGCGCAACCTTTCGGGCGGCAACCAGCAGAAGGTCGTCTTTGCGAAGTGGCTCTTCTCCGACGTGGACATCCTGATTCTGGACGAGCCGACGCGCGGCATCGACGTCGGCGCGAAATACGAGATCTACTGCCTCATGAACAAGCTGGTCGAGGCGGGAAAATCCATCATCATGATCTCCTCCGAGCTGCCCGAGGTGCTGGGGATGAGCGACCGGCTGGTCGTGCTCTCCGGCGGACGCAAGGCGGGAGAACTCAGCCGTGAGGACGCTTCCGCGGAAGCGGTCATGCGGCTGGCGATCAAGAACTGAGGAGGCAGTGTATGGAGAAAGCAAAAACGCAGAGAAGCAGATCCGCCGCGAGGACGCGAAATTTCGTCCGTGAGTGGGGACTGATCTTCGTGATTCTCGTCATCATCATCATCGCCTCCACGCGCCGCCCGGCCTTTCTGAGCGGCGGCAACCTCATCAACATCCTGCGCTCGTATTCGACGATCGGCATCGCGGCGCTCGGCATGGCCTATACGGTCATCGGCGGCGGCATGGATCTGTCCATCAGTTCCACGGTCTCGCTGTCCGCGGTTGTCACGATGATGGTCATCAACGCCACGACGGTCGATCAGGTGAGCCCGACCTGGGCTACGTTCGTCGTGATCCTGATCGGCATCGCGATCGGCGCGGTGATCGGCGCGATCAACGGCGGCATCATGGCGGCGGTCAACGGCCGCATGGGCGAGGCGTTCATCATCACCTACGCCATGCAGATCGTGGTCGGCGCGGTCGCGAACGCAGTCGTGGACGGCCAGTTCCAGGCGGCATCCTACAAGAGCGGCCTGTTCCGGAGCCTCGGCAGCGGCGCCACGCCGGTGCTGCTGTTCCTCGCGGTGGCGGCCGTCATGGAGTTCGTGCTCATCAAAACCACGTTCGGGCGGAGCCTGTACTTCCTCGGGGCCAACATGCAGGCCGCGAAGATGGCCGGTATCCGCACGCGGAGGGTACGCTTTTTGTCCCATCTGTTCTGCGGCATGTGCGCGGGTCTCGCGGGCGTCATCGTTGTCAGCCGCGTGAATTCCGCCTCGATCTCGCAGGGACTCAACTATGAGATGGACGCCATGGCGTGCGTCGCCATCGGCGGCACATCGCTCGACGGCGGCTCCGGCAGCATCACCAAGACGGTGCTGGGCGTGCTTGTGCTGGGCGTGCTGCTGAACGCGCTGAACCTTCTGGGCGTCCAGGCCAACGCGCAGCTCATCGTGCGCGGCGCGGTCGTGATTCTCGCGGTGATCCTCGACACCTGGAACAAGAAAGCAAAGCTCAAGGAGGTCGCTGAATAATGGCTAAGACAAAGAACTTCCTCAAAAATCAGGCGATTATCTGCCTGCTGGCGCTGTTTATCCTGATCCTCGCGATCAGCCGCCCGAGCTTTGTTTCCCCGACAAACGTCAAGAACGTGCTGCTCGACGCGGCCATCTACGGCGTGGCGGCCATCGCGATGACGATCTCGATCATCACGGGCGCCTTCGATCTCTCGCTTTCGGCCAATTTCGCGTGGGGCCAGATCTTCTTCTGCTACCTGCTCAACGCGTGGGGCGCAACGGCCGGCGGCATCCTGGGCGCATTTTTGTGCATGGTCCTCTCCTGCATGGCGATCGGCGTGCTCAACGGCGTCATCGTCGTGAAGGGCGGCATACCGGCCTTTATCGCGACCATGGGCATGAACTACGTCATCAAGGGCTGGTGCCTCGTCTTTACCGGCAGCGACATGATCGCGACCGACAACGCGTTCGTCGCCGGCTTCGGCAAGGGCACGTTCCTCGGCCTGTCGTATCTCACCTATATCTTCATCCTGGTCGCGATCATCGCGATCCTGGTGATGAAGTACACGCAGTTCGGCCGGAACCTCTACGCCACGGGCGGCAATGCGGTCGCGGCCTCGCTCTCCGGCGTGAACATCAATTTCTACCGCTTCATCGTCTTTGTGATCCTCGGCTTCGCGGCGGGCCTCGCGGCGTCCATGTACGTCTGCGAGATCCGTGCCGGCTCGATTCTCTACGGCACCGACCTGGCCCTGACCTGCGTCGCCGCGACGGTCGTGGGCGGTACGCCGCTCACGGGCGGCAAGGGCGGCGTCGAGCGCACGGTCGTGGGCATTCTGCTGCTGTACGTCATGTACAAGGGCCTCGGCTTCCTCGGCCTCGCCGGTTACTTCAACACCATGGTCAAGGGCATCGTTCTGCTGCTGGTCGTCTCCTTCGACTCGTTCATGACGCAGAGCGGCACAAAGAAGGTGCGCTAGAAATGAAAATCGCCATCGGCTCCATGCAGTGCGAGGGCAACAGCATCACGCCGGTGCTCACGCGCTATGAGGATTTCGACTATGCCCCGGGCGAGGCGATGTACGGAAAAATCGCCGTGATGGACGCGCTGCGGGCGCGCGGCTGCGAGATCGTTCCGACCATCTACGCGCACGCGCTGCCGGGCGGCGCGGTCCGCAGGGAGGACTTCCTGCGGCTGGCGGACGAGCTCGTCGCGCGCCTGCCGGCCGAGGGACTCGACGGCGTCTGGCTCTATCTGCACGGCGCCATGTGCGTCGAGGAGCTGGGCTCCGGCGAGGAGTATCTGCTCCGAAAAATCCGGGACAAGCTCGGATTTCAGGTCCCGATCTCCGTTGCGATGGATTTCCACGCCGACAATTCGGATGAGATCCCGAGGCTCTGCAACTGCGTCACGGGCTTCCGCACGGCGCCCCACCGCGACCACGCGGCGACGCAGCTGCGCGCGCTCGGCAGCCTCTTCACCATGATCGACAGGAAGCTTCTGCCGAGTCCGCAGCTCGCCCGCGCGCCCGTCGTCATCTGCGGCGACGCGGTGCAGACGGATCTGGAGCCGCTGAAGAGCATCATGACCGCGGCCGACGAAATGGAGCGCACGATCCCCGGCATGCTCTCGGTGCAGGTGCTCAACGGACAGCCGTGGGTGGACGAGCCGTATATGGGGCCCAACTTCATCGTGACGCACGAGTCCGATCCTGCGCTCGCCAAGGCCTGTGCGGAGAAGCTCGCGAAAATGTTCTGGCAGGCGCGCCATGAGTTCCGTTTCCTGATCGAAGCGGCGGAGCCCGACGAGGCCATTCGCCGCGCGATGTCGGCGCCGGAGCCGCTTGTGTTTCTCTCCGACTCGGGCGACAACACGACGGCGGGCGCCGCGGGGGACAATGCGTTCCTCCTGAACCGCCTGCAGCGGCTCGGCGCAAAAAACGTGCTGGTTGCGGGCATCATGGATGCGGCGGCCTGCGAGGCGTGCTACCGCGCAAAGCTCGGAGATACGCTGACGCTCACGGTCGGCGGCAGCCTGGACCGCAGCAGCGAAAAGGCGGCGATCACGGGGAAGCTCATCCACCGGGGCGACATCTTCTCCTATCACTACGACAACGCCGGTCCCAGCGCGACGCTCGACTGCGGGGACATGACGGTGGTCCTGACGAAAAACCGCGCGGCCATGTGCCGGCCGGATATCTTCGCGTCGGTGGAGCTCGACTACCACCGGTTCCACATCGTCGCCGTGAAGCTGGGCTATCTTTTCCCGGAGCTTGCGGCAGAGGGCGCGCGGTCGATTCTGGCGTTCACGCCGGGCTCCTCCACGGAGCGGCTGGAGGACATGCATCTGAAAAGAATCCGCCGCCCCATGTACCCGCTCGAGGATAACTTCATGTAATTTCAGGAAAGGAAGAATGGAATATGGCTTACTACAACATGGCAGAGACGGAAAAGCGGATCAAGGCGGTGCGGGAGATCCTGCACAGGAAGGAACTGGACGCGGCGCTCGTCTATTTTGACGAGCTGAACGTGGCGAACGGCTGGTATCTGACGGGCTGGTGCGGGCAGTTTGAGAAGGGCGCGGTGCTGATCCCGGTGGAGGGGGAGCCGATCCTGCTCGGCGGACCGGAGTCCGAGCCGTTTGCGAAGATGGGCTCCGCCGTCACGAAGGTGCGCTGCTTCCCGGTGTTCATGGTGCCGGACGAGGAGTATCCGAACGCGAATATCATCAACTTCAGGCAGCTCGACGAGGAGCTCCGCGCGGAGGGCACGAAGCTGCGCCGGATCGGCTTTGTGGGCACGGCGACGATCCCGCACCAGGTCTACGTGGATTTCAAGGCCGGCTTCGAGGGCGTCGAGCTGGTGGACATCACGGACGAGTATGAGACGCTGCGCGCCTACAAGACCCCGTGGGAGGTCGATCAGATCCAGCACTCGAATTATCTGTGCGACATGGCGTGCGACAAGATGCTCGCGGCGATCCGTCCGGGCGCCTACGAGTTTGAGGTTGCGGCGGCCGGCGAGGCGGTCTGCCGCGCGAACGGCGCGACAAGCTTCGCCTATTCCACGATCGTCGGGTCGGGCGAGCGTGCGAAGGCGGTTGTTCCGACGGCGACGAACAAGAAGATGGAGGACGGCGAGCTCGTCATGATCGGCATCGCGCCGCGCTACAACGGCTATGCGGGCACCTTCGGCGACACGCTGCCGGTGAACGGGGTCTATACGCAGCGGCAGAAGGATCTGCTCAACCACATGCGCGAGACCTTCCGGCTGACGCACGAGATGCTGAAGCCCGGCAACTGCGGGCGCGACATCGACGTACCGGGCCGGCTCTACTATGAGAAGCACGGACTCAAGGACTATCTCGTCTGTCCGTTTGCCCATTCGATCGGCCTTATGGAGGCGGAATCCCCCTTCTTCGGCCCGAACGGCGACTTCGTTCTCGTGCCGGGCATGACGGTCATGGTGGACGTCAGCTTCTTCGGCCATCCCGAGCTGTACGGCGGGCGCATCGAGACGGGCTTCGTCATCACGGAGGACGGCAGCCGCCCGCTCTCGCCCAAGATGTTCAGCCACTTCATGCAGGATCTGTAAGGAGGACGCCATGGAAAACGAACTGGGCTACTGCCGCTATCTGTTTATCGACGGCGATCTGCCGGGCAACGGGGACGATCCGTCGCTGCCCGGCCACGAGGCCATGATGATTACGAACCGGAACGGATCCGACGCGCACATCCTGCTGACGGTCTATTACGAGGACAAGCCGCCCGTCCGCGGGCTGCATCTGACGATCCCGGCCGAGCGCGTCGTCTGCACGCGCATGGACAAGCCGGTCGGTCTGGAGCAGTATCAGATTCCGTTCGGCCAATACTCGGTCGAGCTCTCGTCCGACGTGCCCGTCTGCGCCTGCTACGGCCGGCTCGATCGCCGGTTCAATCTCGGCTACTACACAACGGGCTTCTGCGCGGTCTAAGACGATGAAACGCCTGATTCTCCACTCCGAGCTGAAGCCGGAAAAGACGGACGACTACGTGCGCCTGCACGCGCAGCCGTGGCCGGAGCTGCTGGAGCTGATCCGCAGCTGCCATATTCACAACTACTCCATCTCAATCCGCGGCACCGAGCTGTACACCTATTACGAGTATACCGGCGAGGACTACGAAGCGGACATGAAGCGGATGGACGAAAGCCCCGTCATGCAGCGCTGGTGGACGCACTCCAAGCCCTGTTTCCTGCATCACAGCGAGGGCGTCTATTACGACGAGCTTCGCGAGATATTCTATACGCCCTAGAGACGAACTTTTAGTACACGGAGGGATCGGAAATGACGAAAAAGGAAACTGCGCAGAAGCTGCTGCGCGAGGGCGGCGGCATTCTGCGCCTGACGCCGACCTGGGTGCCGCGTTCGTTCTGCCGCCCCGGCAGACGCATCAAGCTCCATCCGGACGACTATTACGCGCTGGGTCTGGCGCGCGGCGGCATCGACGAGCGGTGGTTCGCCTCCACGACGCATGCGGAGAACGGCCCCGGCACGCCGGACGACGAGGGGCTGTCCTATGTTGTAAGCGACGACGGAAGCGAAAAGCTCCTGCTGCGCGACATGGTGTCCGAGCTGGGCGCGCAGATCGTCGGCGGGCATCTGTGGGAGAAGTACCACAGATGGCCGGCGTATTCGAAATTCTTCGACAACCTCGGCCCGCTGCCGCATCACATCCACCAGCGCGACCAGCACGCGGCGCTGACGGGCCAGTGCGGCAAACCGGAGATGTATTTCTTCCCGGCGCAGGTCAACAATTACCCCGGCGAGCGCGCCGAGACGTATTTCGGCCTGAACCCCGGCACGACGAAGGAGCAGCTCAAACAGTCGCTCATGAACTTCACCAAAGGCGACAACAAGCTGCTCGAGCTCTCCCGCGCCTACAAGCAGGAGGTCGACACCGGCTACGACGTGCCGCCAGGAGTCCTGCACGCGCCCGGCACGCTCTGCACCTACGAGCCGCAGTTCGCCTCCGACGTGTATGCGATGTACCAGTCGGTGCTGCTGGGCGGCCACACCGTCCCGGAGGAGCTGCTGTGGAAGGACACGCCCAAGGACAAGCTGGGCGATTTCGACTACCTCGTGGACGTGGTGGACTGGGACCTCAATGTGGACCCGGAATTCCACAAGCACCGCTTCATGGCGCCGAAACCCGTGCGCCCGATGGAAGAGATGAAAAAAGACGGCTATATCGAGGAGTGGATCTGCTACAAGTGCCGCCTCGCCTGCGCCAAGCGCCTGACGGTGCTGCCGGGCCGGACCGTCACGATCCGCGACGGCGCGCCCTATGGCATGATTATGCTCCAGGGCCATGGGACCATGGGCCGCTGGGATATTGAAACGCCGACGCAGATCCGCTTCGGCCAGCTCACGCACGACGAGTATTTCGTCACCGAGGCCGCCGCGGCGCAGGGCGTCGTCATCGCGAACACCTCGAAGACCGACCCCATCGTCATGCTCAAGCATTTCAGCGAAAATCCCGATCTGGTGATCGCGGATTAAAAGATATGGGTGATGCAAAAAATCGTGTTTTGCATCACCCATAATTCTAAGGCAACACCGTGCTTAAGGCGTCAGCTGTGAATTGTGCGGTGCTGCCCTAAAGTATCCCCGAAAAAACGCGGCCCTGCGGTTTCTGTGGGCTTCGCTCCGCGCGCCGGACTGCAGCGCTGCTCATTTGCGCAATCAATGAATACAGTTCACCTTTTAACAGGCTGAAGAATCAAACGAGAAATGAATTTCTGCCTCCGCAGGAGTTCACGCGGATAAGAGGGCTTCAACCGGGATTTCGGGAAGGAGGAACCGACTTTGTCAAGAACAGCGATCGTAACGGGCGGCTCGAACGGCATCGGCCGCGCAACCGTGAAAATGCTGGCGGGCGAGGGCATCGACGTTCTGTTCAGCTATCATGCGGATGAAGAAGCGCGCGACTCGCTTTTCAGCCAGACGCGCGATCTGCCCGGCAGGACGTATGCCGTACAGGCTGACACCGGCGAGCGCGCCGGGGTCGAGCGCATCTACGCGGCGGCGCTCGAGACGCTGGGGCACGTCGACATCCTGCACAACAACGCGGGCGTGTTTCTCGAGAGCACGTTTCTGACGGCGACCGAGGAGCAGCTCGACCGCACGTTTGCGGTCATTACAAAAGGGACGTTCCTTCTCACGCAGCTTGTTGCGAAGCACATGATCGCCGAGGGCATCCGCGGCCGGATCATCAACACCTCGTCCTCCGTCACAAAGGACCAAAAGGGGCAGCCGGTGGACTACTGCATCGCGAAGGCGGGCATCAACGTGATGACAACGGCGCTGGCGCGGGAGCTGGGACCCTACGGCATCACGGTCAACGCGATCCTGCCCGGCGCGATCCCGACGAAGATCAACCGCTGGCAGTTTGCCGACCCGAAGCTGCGCGAGCAGTTCCGCAGCGGCTCGGTGCTGGGAGAGCTCGGCGCGCCGGAGTATATCGCGGGCGCGGTGAAATATTTTATTTCCGACGAGGCCCACTGGACGACGGGCGTGCTGCTGAGCGTGGACGGCGGCTATACGATCTGAACCGAAGGAGAAAAGGCCATGACGGAATGGGAAAAATGCTATGCGGGCGAGCTGTACGATACGACGTTTCCGGGCCGGGAGGAGCAGCATCTGGCCTGCGCGGACCTCTGCTGGGAGTACAACCGGACGCGCCCGAGCGACATGAAGCGGCGGGACGAGCTCATCAGACGGCTGTTCGGCGCGGTCGGCAGGAATATCTATGTCGAGCCGAACATCTTCTGCGGCTTCGGCTTCAACATCTCGGTCGGCGATCATTTCTACGCGAACAACAACTGCAACTTCGTCGACCCCGCGCGCATCACGTTCGGCGACAACGTGTTTCTCGGTCCGAGCTGCGGCTTTTTCACGGCGCACCATCCGGTGGACCGGGAGCTGCGGAACCGGCTGCTCGAATACGCGCTGCCCATCACGGTCGGCAGCGACGTCTGGATCGGCGGCGGCACAGCCGTCGTGCCGGGCGTCACGATCGGCTCGGACGTCGTGATCGGCGCGGGCAGCGTGGTGACGCGCGACATCCCGGACCATGTCGTGGCCTTCGGCAATCCGTGCCGCGTCTGCCGCGCAATCACGCCGGCCGACCGCGAGCTGCACGGGAAGAGATAGAGAGGGCGGCCCCGGCGCCCTCTCACGCAATCACCCGCGGAAATCCGAAGCGCCCGGGTCCTGATTTCTCCCATCCGAAAAGCGGGGATAAAAGTTCCGAAAAAATTGGATTGTATCTTTCAAAAAATCCTGCTATGATAAAGGTAACTGCTGAATTACGCGGTTTTTCGCGCGCGGCAGCGCAGCAGGAGCTGCGGAAAAAACGGGCTGCCGCCGTTGATTGTTTTCACTGTGCATGTGTTCGGCACGCAAAATTGCTGAACGGACATGAGGAAGCTTATGAGCGAACAGTATTTTTCCCCGGCGCTGCAAAAGAAAATCCTGCAGATATCCGCGAGCCCGCTGACGATGATCGAGGCGCCGGCGGGATACGGCAAAACCACCGCCGTCCGGCACTTCGCGGAGTTTTTTCCGAAGGATGAGGTGCGATGGTACACCTCGGTTGAGAGTACGCCGGGGAGAAGCGCGGAGTGGTTTTTCGACCAGGTCGAGGAGCTGGACGCCGCGGCTGGAAAAGCGCTGAAGGATCTGGGCTTCATCAACAGAAGCAACGCCGCGAAGGCGGCTTCCATTTTGTCCGCCATGCGAATCAGCACCGATCGCTGCCTTGTATTTGACAACTTCCAGTTCGCCATGCCGAACTGGCAGATCCCGATCCTGCTGTCCCTGGCCTACCGGAAGCCGGACAGCCTGCGGATCGTCCTCATTTCGCAGAATTTCGGAAGACTGCGTGCGGCGATGGAAAACGCCTCGAACGTGTGCCTGATCACCTCGCGGGATCTTCTTTTAAGCGCGGACGATATCGCCGCGTATGCCAGACAGCTCGGCACCAGCCTTGACAAGCAGCAGGCCGAGCGCATCAGCAGCTATACAGAAGGATGGATCGCCGCGGTATCCCTGTACCTGAAGAACATACAGGCCGACAGAACGCCGATCCTGTTTTTCCGGGACATCGATTCGCTGATGTTTAACTTTTTCTGGAGAAAAATCACGCCGGAAGAGCAGGAAGTCTTTCTGCGCTTTTCCGTTTTCGACCGGATTGAACGGGAGCAGATCGCAAACTGGGACAGAAACCGGGCGGAGGAGATCGTCAGCCTGCTGAAAAGAGCGCCGCTGATGCGTCTGGACGAGCAGTACGGCGTTTTGTACCCGCACGAGATCCTGAGCAGCTTTTTGAACACGCAGCTCGAATGCGCCGCGCCCGAGATCCGGGACGAGATCTACCGCGATGCCGGAAAGTGGTACCGGCAGGCCGGAAAAATGAAAAAGGCAATCGCCTGCTTCTTCCACATCCGCGATTATGAGCAGATCATGGCCTGCGACGTGACGGGGCTTTACAATGAAAAATTCGGCGGGCTTTCCTATACGAAGTTCGCGGGTACGGTGCTTTCGGAGTGTCCGCCCGAAACGGCCGCAAAATATCCGGTCTCGGCGCTGCGCCTGTGTATGGTCCTGTTCGGAGGCGCTGACTTCTCGTCCTTTGAGAAAAACCTGGAGCGCCTGCGCGCGCTGATCGCCGACAGCGGCGACCGGCAGATGATGGGCGAGTGGTACATTGTGTCCTCGTTTCTGGATTTTCCGGACACGGTAAAAATGAAGGAAAGATACCTTCAGGCGGAGAAGCTGATGACCCGTCCGTCCCGGGTCATCGACAAACGCGATCCGTTTATGTTCGGCTCCACCTCCATGTGGTATCTGTTTTATACCAGGCCGGGGGAAATGATGCGGCAGGCGGCTGATCTCCGCGAGATGATGGCGGTCTACAACCGCCTGACCGAAAACCACGGCGCCGGCGCCTATGAGCTCTATCTCGGCGAAGCCCTGAGCGTGCAGGGCCTGTTCGATGAATCGGACATCTACGCGCACAGGGCGGCGCTTCGCGCCGAGCAGAGCCAAAACGTCAGCGTTTCCTACGGTACGGCGCTGCTGCTGGGCATCAACGCCATCTACCAGTCCGACATGGTCGCGCTGCAGAAGGCGATCGAATACCTGGAAAACAAGGCGCTGGCGTATCCGTTCCTCCAGAATACCGCCATCAACCAGCTGATGACCGAGACGGTGCGCGGCTATCTTCTGGGCCTGATGATGGAGCCGAGCCAGAGCGCCAAGTGGACGCAGGGCGAGGCGGACGCGCTGGGAGATCTGAGCTTCGCGAACTTCATGGTCAAAACGAGCCGGGTGACCGATCTNATCCTGCAGAAGGAGTACAAGCGCGCCATNGCCAGCGTGGAGCAATCNCTGACNCTGGACAGCCGGCTGATTTCGCTGTCGACCCGCAANTTCATGTATGTGGGGCTCGCGCTGTGCTATCTGGCGGTTGGCCATCCCCTGACGGCGGCGGAATGGCTGGACAAATCCCTGACCATCGCGGAAGCCGATAAAAATTATACGTTTCTCGCCTCCTTCCGGAAATATCTCGGCGCGCTGTTCCTGCTGCCGGCCCTCAAGACCAGGCATGCACGGGCGATTCGGGAGATCCGGGACATGAAAATTTCCTATACCAGAGCGGAGGAAAGCAAAATCTTTTTCATGCTGGAAAACCAGCCGGAGCAGGTAACCGGACTGACGGACCGGGAACGCGAGGTGGCGAATCTTGTTGCACAGGGACTGCATAACCGGGAAATCGCCGAGCGCCTCTGCATTTCGGAGGAGACGGTAAAAAGCCATGTTCGCACCATATTCAACAAAATGAACATCGACAGGCGGAGCCAACTTGTGGAACTTTTAAAATAATACGAAAATTTTACGAAATTCACCCTTTCGGGGGATGCGGGTTACATACAGTTTCTATACTATGGAAGTATAGAAACTGTATGTTTTTTTTACGGGAGGGGGGCGTACACATGGGAACAACTGTTTTGCGGCTGGACGTTCTGCCGGACTATCAGCTGAGGCTTTATTTCCCGAACGGAAGCGAAGCTGTCATCAATATGCGCCGCAGAGTAAATTCCCTTCGATTCGGATGTCTGGCAGAACGCAAGCTCTTTGAAACGGCACGCCTGGAACAGGACGAAGTTGTCTGGGGCGACGGCGGGAAAATGATCCGGGCCTCGGTAAACGAGCTCCTGGACACCATGCAGATGGAGTGAAAAATGGACCGGCAAGCGGAGCGCCTGCCAGCCAGAGAGAGCGGAGAACGCGATACGCCCGCAATTCCCCGCCGGCTGACAAGATTTTGCCGAAGCGCGAGGGAGGCGACCGCTTTTGAATTTCATGCAGCTGCAGCGCAAGAAAAAGGACGCGCCCTCCGGGGCGCCTGACAAGCTGACCGACACCGTGCGCCGGGAGACGGCCTGGGCCGCCGGAACCGAGTATTTTCAGAACAGAGACCCCCTTTATCATGTCACGGAAAACTTCCAGCAGACCTTCGACGCCATCGGCAGGCGCCACGCGGCCGGACTGACGGCGCAGGAGCACGCCGGGGAGCAGCCGGTTTCCCCGGAAAAGCAGCCGGAGGACGCCTCGTTCCGCTCGTTTTACGAGCGCAAAACACCCGAGGAGCAGCGGATGCTGCAGCGCTTCTCCGAGACGGCGTTTCAAAGAGGCACGATGTCCGCCGCGGTACTGCAGGGCAGCGGACGGATGATGCTGTTTTCCTGCCTGAAAAAAACGATCGGACAGTCTCAGCCGGACAAGTGGCAGCAGCGCAAGCTGTTTGAAAAAGCCTCCCCCGGCAGGAACGCGCCCGGGCACAACCCCGATAAGGTATTCTTCAACCGCGGCTTCACCGACAGCGCCGTGGGGCTCGTGATCGACACGCTGCGGGACGCCCGCAGAACGGTGGAAACCATGCAGAGCCTGGCGCAGGGAAAAAGCGAGATGGGGATGGCCGGAGGCGACACGCTGCAGACCATGTATCCCTTTCTCAGCGACGGCCGGGAACGCGCGCTGCTCTCCCAGTACCGCGCTTCGCTTGAAAAAGCCAAAAGCCCGGGGGAGAGCGCAGCCCTGCAGAATGCAGTTTCGCGCCTCGAGGCGCTGATCGCCAAAAAAGCGCAGATGAAACAGGAATTCATCAACAAGCTTCGGTTTATCTCAGACCGCGCCGCCGAAGCGCTGACGGCTTTTTCGGAACCGGGCTTTTCCGGCAGGCTGGACGAGTCGCTGAGGCAGGCGCTCGGAGCTGAAAAGCCGGATGAAAACGAGGCGGATCAAGATGGAGCAGCAGACACAGACAAAGACGGCGGCCAGGACGGAGAAGACCCCGACGGAAGAGAGAATCCGAAAACCTGACAGTCCGCGTTTGGCGCAGACGGACATCGCGGCCAAAGCCGCAATGGCCGGCGCAGATCTCCGGCAGATGCCGGCGGACCGACTGCGGGAGCTGGCCGCCAGACTGGGAAACAGCGGCATGGAAGCGCTTTTGGCGGCGCAGACGCCGGCCCCGCGGCTGAACTGGTTCACGCCATCCGACCCGACGCCGGAAACAAAGGCTTTTCCCATACCGGCTGCGGCGCCGGAACTGACGCAGGCGCCGCAGCTGACAGAAAGCGGCTTTTCCGGCGTGCCGTTCGATCCTGCCGGCCTGCAGGGATAGGAGCAAGACATGGCAGATACGTTCGACGCGCCGGTGGACGGCGGCAAGGTGCTGGAGCAGCTGCTGCAGGACAGCGGCGTGGAATACAGCCGGGAAGACGCGCGTTTTACGTTCGTATTCTCCAGCCGCGGCTGCAAATGGAAGACCGTGTGCGTCACAGGCGCCGGAATGGCGTGTATCTACGCGGTGCATCCGGCCGAGGCGTCAGACCGCGCTGCGGCGCTGGCCCTCTGCAGCGAGCTGAACAGCACGCTGATACAGGGCGGTTTTTTCCTGCAGGACGGGCATCTGATCCTTCGCACCGGCGCAGACCTGTTTTCCGGCTGCGACGCGAGGGAAACCCTGGCGCGGGCGCTGGAATACAACGCCGCCGCGATGAGCTGGTTCTGGACAAGAATCTCCGCGGCGGCGGACGGCTGTCCGCCTGTCATTTGAATCCGAGAGCTGCCAAAAGCGGCTTTTTGAGATTATTCGAAATAAAATATAGAAAGGAGGGGCGCTTCACGTCCGGCTCCCCAGCCGTTTTGCGGCGTGAAGCAAAAGCATGGCAGAATACCTATCCCCGGGCGTTTACGTGGAGGAATATGATTCCGGCGCAACGCCCATGCAAGGTGTCAGCACCAGCACTGCCGGCTTTGTCGGCCTGGCAGAACGCGGTCCCGCTGTGGGACAGCCCCAGTTGGTCACGAGTTTCTCCGATTATAAAAGAACGTACGGCGGTTATCTCAGCGAGGCAGCCTACGGAGGGAACCGGTTCCTGCCCTATGCGGTGGAAGCGTTTTTCGCCAACGGCGGTTCCCGCGCCTATATCATGCGGGCTGTGCCCGACGATGCAAAAGCGGCGTCCGTTACGTCCGGCGCGCTGAAGATCACGGCCGCGAATCCCGGCGCGTGGGCCGAGGATCTGCGCGTTGTCATTACGCCGGCCTCCAAGGCAAAGACGCAGGTGCTGGCGGCCGCCGGCGCCGAGCTGACGCTCAAGAATGCCGATGGCTTCAACGCCGGCGATACGGTGGAGCTTTTCGACGGCAAGACGTCGGCGTACGCGCTGATCAAGAGCGTCCTCGACAGAGTCGTCACGCTGGACGCGCCCTGCGCGCTGGATGTGGCCGATCCCAAGGTCGGCACGGCCAAGTACATCAGAACCTGTGAAATCACCCTCTCCGCGCGGCTGGGCGATACCGAAGAGACGTACGAGGCGGTTTCGCTGAAGCCCGAGGCGCTCAACAACATCAAGGCCAGAACCGCCAAATCCGCTCTCATTTTGGTCGACGTGCTGGAGGCCAAATCCGCACCCGCCGCCAAGGAGAACAAGGACAAGGACAAGGAAGCTCCCGCGCCCGCGCCCAAGGCTGCCGGCGTGCAGGTTCCGTTCGCGCTCTGCGACGGAGCGGGGGACGAGCTGGTCCTCGGCCTGACGGGCGGCTCCGACGGCTCCGTGCTGAACATGAAGGCCGGCGCGTTCATCGGAAAGGACGACGGCCCCGGCAAGCGCACAGGCCTGCAGGCCTTCCTGGAAAATGCAAACGTATCCATCATGGCGATCCCCGGCATCACCGCGCCGGAGGTNCAGGCCGCGCTCATCGGCTTCTGCGAGTCCAAGAAGAGCTGCTTCGCCCTGCTGGACGTTCCGATGGAGCTCAAAAAGACGAACGAGGTCGCGCAGTACCGGGATATGTACGATTCCACCTACGCCGCGATGTACCATCCCTGGCTCGAGATGTTCGACGCCGGCGCGAAGCGCTCCGCGTATTTCCCGCCCTCCGGCGCGATGGCCGGCATCTATGCCCGGACGGATACCGAGCGCGGCGTGCACAAGGCGCCCGCCAACGAAGTGGTTCGCGGCTGCACGGGACTTTCCTGCCCGTATAACGAAGGCGAACAGGATATCCTGAACCCCATCGGCGTCAACCTGATCCGCGCCTTCACCGGCCGCGGCATCCGCGCCTGGGGCGCGCGCACCATCAGCTCCAACGGCCTGTGGAAATACGTCAACGTACGCCGCCTGTTCATCTATGTGGANGANTCCATCCGCGCCAATACGAACTGGGTCGTCTTNGAGCCGAANTCCGCNGCGCTTTGGAACCGCGTGACCCGCACGATCGAGACCTTCCTGGCGACCTGCTGGCGCGACGGCGCCCTGGCCGGCTCGAGCCCCTCCGAAGCCTTCTTTGTGGAGTGCGGACCCACGACCATGACGCAGGACGACATCGACAACGGCCGGCTGATCTGCCAGATCGGCATCGCGCCCGTCAAGCCCGCCGAGTTCGTCATCTTCCGCATCACGCAGAAGACCGCTTCCGAATAATCCCTCTCCCATAACAGAAAAAAGAAAGGACGATGATATAAATGGCCATCAGTTACCCCTACAGAGTATTTCGATACCAGGTCGAGATCGACGGAATCAGCCGCGCGGGCTTCTCCGAAGTCTCCGGCATGAGCTCCTCGACCGACGCCGTGGAATACCGGGAAGGCGATGATCTGCGCAACACGCCGAGAAAAATGGCGGGTCTCACAAAGTTTGGCAACGTCACGCTCCGCTGGGGCGTCTCCGACGACGCGGACTTCCTGGAATGGATCTATTCTGTGGCACCCACCAACACCGCGCCTCCCACGGGTATGGTTCGCCACAACATCACCATTACGCTCATCGACGACGCCGGAAACCCCGGCCCGAGCTGGAATCTCATCAACGCCTGGCCGGTGGGCTATACCGTCCCCGACCTCAACGGCCTCGGCGGCGAGGTCGCGATTCAGTCTCTGGAGCTCTGCCACGAGGGCCTGGAGCATACGCCCGGCGCGGTAGCCGGTGCGCCGTCCACCATCTGATATCTGCGTCTCCACAGCCCGCAGCTGCCGGCTGCGAGCTGTGGAGCGCGGCTATATTAGCAGGAGGAAACTATGCAGACAGAATTTGAATTTGAACTGCCGAAGGGCTATGTGGATCAGTACGGCGAGCTGCAGAAAAAGGGCACGATGCGTCTGGCCACGGCTGCGGACGAGATTTTGCCCATGCGCGATCCCCGCGTGCAGCAGAATTCCGGATANCTGACGATCATTCTGCTCTCCCGCGTGGTGACGAAGCTCGGCACGCTCACGACCGTCAACACCCATGTGATCGAAAATCTCTTCACGATGGATCTGGCGTACCTGCAGGACATGTACCAGCGGATCAANATGTCCGANATGCCGCACTATACGCTCACCTGNCCCCACTGCAATCAGCAGTACGAGGTGCCGCTGGATTTTATTCTGGGCTAGAGTGGGCTTCGGAGCCGGCAGACGACNTTCCCGCCCGACGCCCGCCCGAGACGCCGGAGAATGCGGCGGAGCCGTACGCGTGGAAAAAGATTCCGCTTCCAAAGGAAAGTCCGCTGTCTCTGAAACGCACCGCCGGGGTATCGCTCTATCCCCGGGAACGCCTCTATCAGGAGATGGCGTTTCTGGCCTATTATCTGCACTGGTCGGACGATGATCTCATGCGTATGGACCATTTCGAGCGGCGGCGCTGGTGCCGCGAGGTCTCCCAGATCAATCAGAAGCTCAGCGGGAACGAAAACAAATCGATCGAATTTCGGTGAATGGCAGGTGAGATCCGGTGGCCGTCCAATATCCAGACCCCATCCAGGCGTTCCGCTTTCTCATCAAGGTGGAGGGCAGCGGCANCATNTCCGCCGCGTTTACCCGNTGCTCGGGCATCCGCATGGAGGTGGAGACGCTCGAGGGCCGGGAGGGCTGGGATCTNCGCGGCGTAAAAATCAGCACGCCCGTGCTGACAAGGTACGAGCCGGTAACGCTCAGCAAGGGCGTCGTCGGGGACTGCGATTTNCTGGACTGGATCTTCGCGGCCTCGGCGGGGGACTATACCGGTCCGTCCGGCTCCAGTCTGCGGCGGACCATCGATATCATCACGCTGAACGATCTTGGCCAGCCCGGCGTGACATGGACGCTTTCCGGCGCAATGCCGATCGGCTACGAGGTGCCGCCGCTGGACGGCAGCCGCAGCGAGGTGCTGACGGAAAGCCTGACGCTGGCCTATACCGGGATGAAACGCAAGGCGGAGGCGCGCCAGCAGCCGCAATAAACGCACGGACCGCGCGTCCGCAGGACGGGAGGGANAAACATGCCGTCAATTGGAGAACCCATGCTGTCCGGCTCCTACTTTAACGTCGCTCTGGCCGGGGTGGGAATTGTTCTGGCAGGCGGCTTCACCACAGTCTCCGGCCTCGGCATGGACGCGGACTATGACGTTTACAGCGAAGGCGGCAGCAGCTACCCGCGTTATTTCTACAAAGGGGCCAGGCCCCGGCAGCTCGTGCTGGAGCAAGGCGTCATCACGACGGTCGACAGCATGTCCATGCTGATGACCATGGTAAACCAGGGCATGTCCGTGCCGCTGGGCGGACTCATCACCCTGCAGGACAGCTTCGGAACGCCGATGCGTTCTTGGACGATCGTCGGCGCGCATCTGCTTCGCTTTGAAGGTCCGCAGTTCAACGCCAACCAGGTTTCCATGGCGGTGAACCGTGTGGAGTTTTTATATAACGGGTGTGTCTGAATGGATGCGATTCGGATTTCAAAACCGAATATGAGCGCCCTGCGGCAGAACCCCGCCGCCCTGTCGCCCTTCGGCATGCTCGCGCGGGCTTTCGCGGAGGAACTCCTTGCCCGTCTGACGCCGGTTGAAGGCGCGTATGACACGGCGCCCACGGAGCTTCTGGAGGAAGCCGGTCCGCAGCCGGCGGACAGCGCCGGGCGCCGGGATCTGCAGGTGGACGTGCGGCTGCTTTTGGAGCTGATACAGAAGCAGCAGCCCACGAAGGAGCACGAGACAGAAAAGAGGATTCTGGAAAAGGCCGCGAAGATCAGCCTTGCGCAGAAGCCCGAAGCCGCAGGCAAAACCGAAGCCCTTCCGGACCGGATTCGTCAGAATTTCTATCAGTCCATCCATCAGCATATNCAGATNAATCCGCTTCTCCGGCAGACGGAGGGACGGCGCTTCCCGGAATGGGAAAACGCGGCGTCCGCCAAAACGGAAGACGGCCTGAGAACCGGGTGGGAAAGCCGGCCCGGCCCTGCCCCATCCGCCGGCCTGCGGGACCTGCCGGCGCTGTCCGGCAGCCGGGCTGCGGAACGGAGGCCGGCGGACGGCAGCGGAGAGATTTTACCGCAGCCGGAGCTGCGCTTTCCGGAGCCGGGCAGCCCCGACCGGAGCGACGCGGTGATCAGCGGCCTTCGGGCGGCGGCGCAGGCCGCCGGACGGGCCGCTTCAGAGCTCGGCGCGCTTGCCGCGGCGGAAGCGGAGAAGAAAAACGAACCGGCGCGGGAGCTCCGCGGGCAGCGCGCGGACGCCGGAGCGGACAGGGAGAAGAACCTTCCGGGAAATTTGTCCGCACCCAAGGCGGAGGAAAAATCTCCGGCGCAGGCCGCGGCGGAGCTGCGGAAGAACATTTCACAGACGCTGGACCGGGAAATCCGAAACCAGCCGAAGCTTCGCGCGGCGCGGGATATCCGCGTCGGAGGGAGCAGAAATGAGCGCGTGCCCGGCGGCGCAGAGGCCGAAGGGCAACCGGAGGCGGAACGGGAAAACGGCTCGCTGCAGCTGTCATACCGGGAGGAAAACCGGGAGCCGGAAGCCGCGGGCGCGCAGCCCCGGACACAGCCGAAGAGCCCGGAAACGGAAGAAACGGCCGGTCCGAAGGCTAAAAACCGGCTGAAAAACGACGGCGCGGACGGAAATACCGCAAAGGCTGCCGCAGCCGCGCAAAAAAGCGGCGCGGAGCGCGGCGCCGCGTCCGCCGCATCGGAGAACGCGGAATCGGGCGCGCGGAAGCCGGGACCGGAGCCGAGAGCGGAACGTCCGGAAAGTCCCCGGACGGAGCCTGCGGAAAAGCCGGAAATGCGCGCGGCGCGGGATATCCGCGTCGGCGGCGGGCAGCCGATCCCGCAGCAGCTCCCGCAGGCGCAGCAGGAGGAGCAGAAGAGCCCTGCCGCGCAGACGCTTTTTTTACAGGAAGACGGACTGACCTATCGGGCGGAGAACCAGACCCCCGGCGCCGAAGCGGTCCCCGCCGCGGCGCAGAGGCAGCCCGGAAAAGCGGCGGCGCAGGAAAAAACAGAATCGGTTCTGCCGCCGGCGGGCTCCGGCGCTCCGGCGCGTCCGACTGTCCCGGAAAAGACCGGCGCAGCCGCCCGGAGGCCCTCGTACGAAGCAAAAACCGCAGAATCGCAGCTTTCGCGGGGAACGCAGTCCTCCGGCGAACCGGAGGGGCTGCGCGAAGCAGCCCCGGCGGGGCTCCCGACGGCACAGGAAAAAGGGCGGGCAGAAGAGCTGCAGCCGAGGTCTCCGGGACAGCCGCTGCTTCGCGCGGCGCGGGACATCCGCGTCGGAAAAACGCCGCGGGAGCCGGACGCCGTACAGAAGCAGAGCGGCGCGGAGAGGAGCGCGGCGGAGGAAAACGTTCCGGCGCGCGCGGACGATGAACAGCTGTCATATCGGGAGGAAACCCGCGGCGCGGACGCGGAGGCGCACCGGCCGGACGAGACTTCCTGGACGCAGACGGCGAGGCGGCTCGCGCGGCAGACAGAGAAGAGCGCGGCGGCAAACGAAGCCGCGGCAGCCTCCGGCCGCGCCGGAGAAACGGCAGCGGATGCCGGGAGGCTTCCGTCTCCGGCAGACAGTCTGCCGGCCGATGCTTTTACGCGGCAGCCGGCGCTTCGCGCGGCGCGGGACATCCGCGTCGGAAAAACGCCGCGGGAACCGGACGCGATACAGAAGCAGAGCGGCGCGGAGCAGAGCGCGGCGGAGGAAAGCGTTCCGGCGCGCGCAGGCGCCGAACAGCTGTCATACAGGGAGGAAACCCGCGGCGCGGACGCGGAGGCGCACCGGCCGGACGAGATTTCCGGGACGCAGGCGGCAAGACGGCTCGCGCGGCGGACAGGGCAGAGCGCGGCGGCAGACGAAGCCGCGGCAGTCTCCGGCCGCGCCGGAGAAACGGCCGCGGATGCCCGGCGGCTTCCGCCTTCGGCAGACAGTCTGCCGACCGATGCGTTCACACAGCAGGCGGCGCTCCGCGCGGCGCGGGACATCCGCGTCGGAAGAACGCCGCGGGAGCCGGACGCTGAACAGAAGCAGAGCGGGGGGGCGGAGGAAAGCGTTTCGGCGCGCGCAGGCGCCGAACAGCTGTCATACAGGGAGGAAACCCGCGGCGCGGACGCGGAGGCGCAGCGGCCGGACGAGATTTCCGGTGCGGAGGCGGCAAGGCGGCTCGCGCGGCAGACAGAGCAGAGCGCGGCAGCCGTCGGCCTTGCCGGAGAAACGGCCGCGGCTGCCCGGCGGCTTCCATCACCGGCAGACGGTCTGCCGACCGATGCTTTCACGCGGCAGCCGGCGCTTCGCGCGGCGCGCGATATCCGCACGCTCGAAACAGACGCGGCTGCGGAACAGGCGGCCGAATCGGCGGCGGGCGGAAACAGAGCGGCGCGCGTCCCATTCGCCGCGGAAGAAGAGCAATTGACGTTCCGGAATGAGACCGCAGACGCTCCGGCGTTCTATGGCGGACAAGCGCCGGCGCAGGAGCCGGCGCGGCCGCAGCCGCGCGGCAGAAGCGAGCAGTTTTTCCCGTCGGCCGACGAAGCGCGTCCGGGAAAGACACTGCCGGAGAGCCCCGTTCGGCACGCCGGAAAACAGGAAGCAAGCAGGGACGGGCAGGAGCAGCGACACGGCCTGACCTTCTCCGCGCGGGATATCCGGCTGCTGCGGACGCGCGCCGCGGCGCAGGCCCCGGAAAAGACGGCGGCAGAGAGGCGCTCCTCCGGTCAGACGGAGCGCCCGGCTCCGGCCGCGGCGCGGACGCCCGGCGATTTTGCGCAGACGGGCGCAGAGCAGCCGCGGCAAATGCCGGCGGATTTCCCCGGGGCGGAGCTGCAGTACCTGCAGAGTCCGGACCCGCAGCCGGCCGCAGGAAAAGCCGGGCGGACGGAACAGACGGAATCGGACTATGTCAGACGCCTGCCGGACTGGGCCAGACGTTTTCTGCGGGAGAATCCCGCGGCTCCGGCGGGGCCGGCGGAGCTTCGCGCGGCGCGGAGCATCTCATCCCAGCAGACGCCGGCGTCCGCGAAGGATCAGGTTTCCTGGACGGCCCCGGCCTATGCGCCGGAAGCGCCGGTCAGCTACCGGCAGAAACCGGCGGAGCAAAAGCCCGCCGCGTCGGCGCCCCGCATCAGCGACGCCGAGCTGCAGAGAACCGCGGACCAGGTATACGACATGATTCAGGACCGCATCCGGCGCGAACGACGCCGGCTGGGCCTGTAGAAACGGAAGGAGGGATTTCGGATGTATGTGGGCGTTCCGAACCCCAACGTGCTGATCCCGCTGGAGAAAATGACGATCCAGCCGGTGGGCGGCAAGGAATTCGAGGTCCTCTACAACCCGGAGAGCTATGTGCAGAGCCGCATGGTGCACTATGCGCAGGCCTCCGGCATCGCCACCAACACGCCGGTGGTGCAGTTCGCCGGCGGCAGCATGGAGCAGCTGAGCTTCCGCCTGTTTTTCGACAGCATGTCCGCCGGCGGCGAGGTCGGCGGCGGCACGGGCGAGCGNCTTCCGCCTGTTTTTCGACAGCATGTCCGCCGGCGGCGAGGTCGGCGGCGGCACGGGCGAGCGGCTCAAGTTCACAGGCAACAGCCTGCTCCCGTCCCTCGCCAAATCGCTCGATGTGCGGGAATACACGAACAAGGTGTACCGGCTCATGGAGATCGATCCCGACAAGCACGTCCCGCCGCTCGTGAAGCTCAAATGGTCGTCCCTGCAGTTTACCGGGCACCTCATCACCTGCACGCAGAGCTTCGTGAGATTCAACGAGATGGGCATGCCGGTGCGCGCGTGGCTGGACTGCTTGTTTCAGGAATTTATCGCGCCGGCCAAGGCGAATCTGCCCCGGCCCGTGCAGTCGCCGGACACGACCAAATACAGAACGGTATGCCAGGGCGACACGCTTTGGGCGTTTTCCGCCAGGGAGTACGGACAGCCGGAGCAGTGGCGGGCCATCGCGGACGCCAACGGCCTGGACAATCCGCGCCGGCTCCGCTCCGGCGAACGGCTTGTCGTGCCGGCTCTGAAGCGGAAGGAATAGAGCAGCGCCGCACAATGCACGGCGAACGCCTGAAGTGCGGCCTTGCCTGCATCGTTCCCGTCATATGCGCCAAAAATGCCCGGGAATCCGCAAAGGATTCGCTGCGCTTTTTGACACCGCTGACGAAAAATCTGACTGCGCAATTCCGCACTTTGCATTGTGCGGCGTTGCCCTGGTTCCGGGGAGGGAGGAGACGGCTTCGTGGACAGGGGCAGATACACGTTCCAGGCGCTCAGCGCGAAATACGACGACTTCCGCGGGCCGGCTTTTGAAATCAAGGTGGACGGGAAACCGCTCAAGAGCGCGGAAATGCCCATCGTTTCCCTGGAGGTCGAGCTCAGCGCCGACGGCTCCGCCGGCGGCTGCCGCTTCGCGGTGGAGAGCCTGTTCGATTACGAAAAAAGCGCGTGGACGAACAACCTCGCCAAAATCGTTCAGATTGGCGCGAAGCTGGAGATCACCGCCGGCTATGTAAAAAAGGAGCCCGTCTTTTTCGGCTATGTGGACGAATATTCCATGGCCTACAGCGGCTCCGCGCCGCCCCGTCTGGAAGTGACGGGCGTGGATGGGCTGGGCTTTCTCATGCACTGCCGCAAGCCCGTCTACGGCGGGAAAAAAGCGCCCAAGAAGATCGTGGAGGAGATCCTGCGCCAGAGCGTCACGGCCGGCTACGCGAAAAGCGTGACCGTGGGCACGGTCGGCAGCTTTACGGCGCCCTGCGTCAAGGAGGTTCTGGACGATTTCCGCTATCTGCGCCTTATGTCGGAGCAGTACTGCATGAGCCTTTTCTGCGTGAACGGAGAGCTGATCTTCGACAACGTCATCCGCAGCACGAGCCCCATCATGTCGCTCACGGTCGGCGCGGGCCTTCTGAATTTCGGCAGACGCCTTTCCCTGCACGGGCAGACCGGCGAGGTGGAGATCTGGGGCCGCGACGTCAACCAGAAATTCATTCACGGCAGCGCGAACCGCGTGTCGATCGGCGGCAGAGGAAAGAGCGCGGTGCAGTACGCCGAAAAGTTTAAGACGACGGTCCTCCGGGAATACAGCGAATACGTCCGCACGCAGAACGAGTGCACCAAGCTGGCGCAGGCCAGGCTGGACGCGCAGGCGATGGATTTCATCTCCGGCGAGGGCACGTGCGTCGGCATCCCCGAGCTGATTCCCGGACGGTACATCAATATCCGGGGTCTGGACGGCGAGAACAACGGCACGTATTTCATGAGCAAGGTCCGGCACGTCTTCACCCGGGACGGCTTCTACACAAAGTTCGAGGTGAAGGGGGCGAAAACATGAACATCGCGGAAGAGTTCGAAGCGGCCCTGAAGTCCTCCGGACAGACCCTGCCCCGGCAGATGTCCCGGCTCGGCCTGACGCTGGCCAAGATCACGAACATCACCGACAAGGAAAAGCTGAACAGGGTGAAATGCCTGCCGATCGAAAACGAGAACGCCGAGGAGACTGACTGGTGCTATGTGATGGCGCCGCTCGGCGGCAANGGCTGCGGGCAGTTCTTCTTTCCGAGCGTNGGCGATCTGGTGGTGCTGGCNTACCTNGGCGGCGACCCCCANCGCCCCATGGTCATCGGGGCCTGCTGGAANACCGAGACGACGCCGCCCTATCCCATCGAGAACGGGAAAACNCTCNATTACTCCATCAAAACGCCCACGGGCACCGAGTTTCTGCTCTACGACGAAAAATCGAAGCAGAAGGCGACGCTCAAGCTNCCCTCCGGCACNGTCCTGAAGCTGGACGACGAGGCGCAGGCGGTGACGATCCAGGACAAATCCGGCGGCAACATGCTGAAAATGGACTTAAAGCGCGGCGAAATCACCCTGAAGGCCAAAAAGAAGCTGACGCTTTCGGCGGGCAACGCCGCCGTGACGCTGGATTCCTCGGGCAACATCGAAGAAAAGGCGTCCAGCAAGATCGTGCTGAAAAGCGCGAATATCGAGGAAAAGGGCAGCGCGCGGGTCGTCGTACAGGGCGGCACGGTGCAGGTCAAGGCCGATACGGACCTGACGCTGCAGGCGTCCGGGCCCACCAGCGTCAAGGGCATTGTGGTCAATATCAACTAGGATTCCCGTGCGGGTAAAAGAAACGGGAGAGGAGGGCGGCGCGTGAACGGAAAAGAGTTTCTGGGCAGAGGCCTGAAGTTTCCCCTTCAGGTGGACCCGAAGACCGGCAGACTTGCCACGGTGGAGCAGGAAGAGGACATCCGGGAGGCCATCGGGATCATTCTCCACACCGGGCAGGGCGAGCGCGTGATGCGCCCGGAATTCGGCGCGCGCACGCTGGACTACGCTTTCGCGCCGGTATCCAGCTCGATGACCAACGCCATCGCGCACGATCTGCGTCTGCTTCTGCTGGAGCAGGAGCCGCGCATCCGGGACGTGGAGGTCGTCTGCGAAAAGCTCGACCAGCAGAACGGCTCCGTGGTCATCCATGTCGGCTATACGGTGCGCAGCACCAATAACCGCTACAACCACGTCTATCCCTTCTATGCCACAGAGGGTTCGGAAGGAGGCGGCGCCGTATGAGCGACACACCGGTTCTGGACCCCAGAAGCAAAGCGGACATTCTCGCGGAGGTCCGCGCTCACGCGCGCTCCTATACCCCGGAATGGAACTGCGACGGCTCGCAGGAGGACCCCGGCTCCGCCCTCGCGGAGCTGTTCGCGGACATGTTCTATCAGACGGTCGACCGCATGAATTCGGTGATGGGCAAGCTCCANACGGANTTTNTGCGGCTGACCGGCTTCGAGATGCCGGACCCCGTGCCGGCCTCGGGAATTTTGCAGTTCACCGCGCACGAGACGGTCGAAGAGCCGGTCCCGGTTCCCGCCGGGACGCAGGTTTTTGCCGAGAGCGGCGACGACGACATCGTATACGAGACGGAGCGGGCCATCGAGGCCACTGCCGCGCAGCTGACAGGCGTATTTTACACAGACAGCCGCCGGGACCTCATCGAGCGGCTCGAATTCGGCCGGCCGCAGACGTTCTTTGCGCCGGCGGGCGGAGAAAACCTGCAGAAGCACCTGTTTACCGTCAGCCAGAATGATGTGCTGGCGCTGCGCGGACCCTGCCGCGTGGAAATCGAGCTGCGGCAGCAGTCCGATCTTCTGGCGCAGCAGACCGCGAAGAGACTGGCCGAGGAAGGACGCTGGAGCTTCCGCAGCAATGCCGGAGTGATTCCCTTCAGCGGCGCTTCGGCGGAGGGAAACCGCGTGGTGCTGCGCCACGACGGCGCAGAGGCGTTCGTCCCCGATGACGGCGGCAATTTCAGCGTCGCGTGCACCGGCTTTTTCGGCAGCGGCAGCATCCTCCTCGAGGGCGTCCGCGTGCGCAGCCGCCCGCTGGGCGCGCTGCCGATCGACGCGGCGGCCTGCGGCGACGTGCCGCTGGACATGGAAAACGGAGACTATTGCCTGGGCCGGAGGCCGGCGCCCTACAGCATCTGCTATTTCCGCTCCGACTGCGTGTTCCGCAAGCGCGGCGCGCAGGTAAACCTCCATCTGAACATCGGCGCGGCCGTCACGAATTATGTGGATCCGGCGCCCCAGTATTCCTTCACCCAGCGCATCATCGACAAACGCGACGCGGTGGCGGTGGTCCCGGACGACGTCTATGTGGACCAGGTGACGTGGGAATATTTCAACGGCTTCGGCTGGTGCCGCCTGCAGGTGACCGGCAGCAAAAATCCCTTTTCCGCAAGGCAGGAGGGGTCGCTGGAGACGGTCTTCACGGTCCCGGAGGACATGGAGATCGCGGAGGTCAACGCGGAGAGCGGCTATTACATACGCGCGCGCGTCATCCATGTGGAAAACGAGTATTCCGCGCGGCCCCGCTGGATCGTTCCGATCCTGCACGGCGCCTCGTGCGTCTGGTCCTACCCGGAGCCCCGGCCCATCGACGCCTGCACAGCCGAAAACAACGGCAGCCGGACGGAAATGACGGAGCTGGCGGACGTGGAGGCCCTTCACTTTCCGGCCTATTCAGCCATGGAGGAGCAGCCGTCGGCCGTCTGCCTCTGCTTCAGCGCCTCGCCGGACGCCATGCCGCTTTCCCTGCTGTTCGACATTGCCGGAAGCGCGCAGATGGACGACAAGCTCCGCTGCGAGGCCTGGACGGGCAGCCGCTTCGAGCCGGTGCGCAGCATTGATCTCACCAGGAATTTTCACCATTCCGGCATGATGCTGCTGTATCTGCCCCGAAAGCTGCCGGAGAGCGAGCTGTTCGGCGTCCGGGGCTGCTGGCTGCGGCTGNGCCGCAGCTCTTATCTGGAAAACAGCTGCGGCTATCCGAGAGTCCGCAGAATCTGTCTCAATACGGTCTCCGCCGTACAGCGCGAACACGGCGCGGACGCCTGGTTCTCCGCCGAATCCTACGAGGCCGGCAAGCAGCTCGAGCTGCAGCAGCTGCCGGTGCTGGACGCGGAGGTGTGGGTGGACGAGATCGGCGCGCTCGCCGTGGCGGATGCGGAGGAACTTGAAAAAACGCTGCCCGGCCGCGTGCGCGCGGAGCGGGAGGACGCGGTGATGCTGCACTGCTGGGTGCGGTGGGAGCGCACGCAGGCGCTGGAGCTCGCCGCGCCGGACGAGCGGTGCTATCATCTGGACCCCTATCTGGGGCTTATCACCTTCGGAGACGGACAGCACGGCAAAGTCCCGCCGGCCGGGCGCAGCAACATCCGCGTGCGCTACGGCTACGGCGGCGGCAGCAGGGGCAACTGCCCGGCGGGCCGGGTAAACGATCTCATCGGCACGCTGCCGAGAATCAGCCAGGTGACCAACCTCACGGCCATGAGCGGCGGCACGGACCGCTTCTCTCCCGAAAAAGCGGACGCCGTGGGCGGGAGCTTCCTGCGCACGCGCGGCTGCGCCGCCGGCGTACAGGACTACGAGGAGATCATTCTTCGCGAGTATCCCCAGGCAAGGCACGTCAAATGCTTCTCCGGCCGGGACGAGACGGGGCGCTTCGCCGCCGGACACGTCACCGTCGTGGTGGAGGGCTGCGATCTGGACGACCGCCGCGTCACGGACGAGCTGTGCCAGCGGATCTACGAAGGCCTCTGCGAAAAATGCGACTGCGTTCTCACGGCGGAGCACAGGCTCCACGTCGTCGGTTCCACCGTCGTGACCATCAACAGCAATCTGGCCGTGGAACTGGAAAACCCGGATCAGGGCGCGCTCACGCAGCAGAACATCGCGGCCGCGCTCGAAGAGCTCATCAACCGCCGCTGGCGGCAGCGCGAGATCGGTTCGCAGCTGCGGCTCGACGAGGTGTGGCAGAAGGTGCGCGGCATCCCGAATGTCCGTCTTATCAAGAGCATCCGCCTGGAGGGCAGCTACGACGACGGCGGCGAGCAGCGGCTCGTGGCGCTGGAGCAGGACGACCTGCTGCCCTACGCCACGGCGAAGAGCGGAAAGCATCACATTCTGATCGAATGACGAAAAGGGGGAAGGAGCCTTGCTGAGATCCAGAAATCTGGACGACCAGACCTATGCGCAGATCGTGGAAGCCGCTGAGGGGCGCCTTCCCTGGCTGTGCCCGGAGTGGACCGATCACAACGCGCACGACCCGGGCATCACAGTCCTGGAGCTGTTTGCATGGTACAAGGAACTGCAGCAGTACCACATGAACGCCTTTACGGATGATCTGAAGTGCAAGCTTCTGAAGCTGGCCGGTATCCGGAGACGGCCCGCGGAGCCGGCCGTGTGCTCCGTCTTTGCCGAACCGGGCGGCAAGGGCAGGCTGGCGGGCGCGAGCCTGTGCACGTCGGAGGGAATCCCCTTCGAGCTGCTCGAGCCTATCCCGGCGGAGCGGCCCGCGCTGGAACGCGTTTGCGTCAATCAGGGCAGGGAGCGCCTGGAGATCGGCGGCATGCTGGAAAACAGAAGCATGACCTTCCGCCCGTTCGCGCAGGGCGCGCTGGGCAGGTCCCGCCTGGAGCTGGGCTTCGACGGCCTCGGCGCGGGAGATCTTCGCCTGTGGTTCGATACGGCGGAGCCGGAGGGCGTCAAAAGAAACCCGTTCGCCTCGCCGGAGCAGTGCCCGCGAACGATCGAATGGACCTGCTCCGCGGGCAGGCTGGAAATCCGGCAGGACGATACGCACGCGCTGAGCCGCAGCGGTTTTCTCACGCTCCGGCCGCCCGAAGGCTGGCAAAAAGGGGACGACGGCCTGTTCTGGCTGACGGGGACCCTGCTGGATGCCGGCTGCGAGGAGGAGGTCCGCCTGTTCGGCATTTCGGCCGACCGCTATCAGGCGGCCCAGCAGGAGATCTGGGCGAAANCCCGCCGCTTCTCTGCGCCGGCACAGGAAAAATGGGAAACCCTGCTGCCGGACGCCCGGACGCGGGAGGCCGCATTCGCCGTCTTTGTGCGCAGGGAGGGCGGCTGGGAACAGACGGACCGCTGGCAGCGCATCCAGACGGAGGAGGGCTGCGTTTTTCAGCTCGACACGGGCGGCTCGGCACAGGACGGCGGGGAAAACGTTCTGCTGATCTGCCTGGACGCCGCGCACGCCGACAAGCTCCTGTTCTCCGCGAAGGGGCTGCCCGGAGAGACCTTCTTTCTGGANNTNGAGGGCCGCAGGGCGCTGGCAGACCGGTTTACGCTCCTGTGCCGGACGCTCGGGCATGACGGCGAATCGCATCTGGAATTCTGGCGCTGCGTCGAGGACTTTTATGCCTGCGGGCCCAGAGACCGCGTTTTTACCTATAACGCCGAGGAAGAGACCATTACCTTCGGCGACGGCCGCCGCGGCGCGCTGCCGCAGGGCGGCGAGGGCTCGGTGATGGCTGCGGAGCTGACGCTCTCGGCCTGCGCNGGCGGNAACATTCCGGCCGGCGAAAATCTGCTCTTTACGGACGACCGGCTGCCGGCGCGCCATACCGCCGCCGCCGGCGGCAGAGCCATGGAGAGCGTGCGGGAAGCCCACGCGCGGCTTCTGCAGATGCTGGGAAGCACGCAGAAGTGCGTCAGCGCCGCGGACTACGAACGGCTGGCCGCCGCGACGCCGGGCCTGCGGGTGGCCGCCGTAAAGGCGCTGCCGGCCTACGATCCCCGGGAGCCCTCGGGGACGAGCCGGTCGCCGGCTGTGACCGTCGTGGCAGTCCCCGCGGGGAGCTCCGACCGGCCGATGCCGGACAGGCGTTTTTTGGCGGCGGTCGAGGCGCAGCTGAACCGCGTCCGGCCGATCGGGACCTGTGTGACGGTGGTGCCGCCCGTCTATGTCAACGTCTTTCTCACGGCGCGCGTGCGCTGCGGGGACGGCTTCTCGGAACCGCTTCTGCGCGAGAAGCTGCAGGAATGGTTCTCCGGCGGCCGCGTGGGGATCGGCGGCGTCATCCGCGCAAGAGACGCGGCCGCGCTCATTCAGGCGATCCCCGGCGTGCTGCAGGTGCGGGACACAGCCCTGCAGGTCTCCGGCACCGGCTGCGTACAGAACAGCGACGGCGATATTTTCCTGGATAAATGCGCGATCCCCTGCCTGGGAGGCCTGCGCCTGAGCAGCTGAGCGGCTTTCCTGCGATAAAAAGGACGCATGCGCATCCCGAAAGGAGCATGGCGGATGGAACCGATCCAAAGATATCTGGAATACTGCTGCGCGGAACAGTGGAAAAGCGGGCTGTTTTACAGAACGGAACCGTGCGGCGAGGGCCTGCGGCTGGACCATGCGCGCGCCGTCACCGGCTTCTACTGCACCGCGGCCATCGACAGCGGGGAAAACGGATTCGGCTGGAACCGCGTGGTGATCCGCGCGCAGCTGCCGCCGGACACGATGCTGCGCGTCTACACCAGGGCCTCTGACAGCCGCGGCTGGGGAGACTGGCCGAACCTGGAGGAGGGACTGCGCAGCCTGACGGACGATCCGGTTCCCGACCTGCGCCGGATCTTCGGCGCGCCCGCGGCGAGCTGCGGCGACTTCTGCGCAGGCTGTACCGGAAGATACCTGTGGCTGCTGCTGGAGCTGTCCGCGACCGGGGAACAGGACCCGAGGGTCGACGGCCTCCGGATCGAGATTGCCGGCGACCACATGCCGGACTATCTGCCGGCCATCTACCGGACGGACGACTTTACCCGGCGCTTTCTCTCCATTTTCGGCAGCATGTACGCGGACATGGANCGCGCCATNGACGCGCTGCCGTCCGCCGTGGACTATGAATACGCGGANGGGGAGCTGCTGCGGACGCTGGCGTCCTGGGTTTGCGTAAACCCGGTGACAAAGGCGGANCAGCTGCGGGACCGCATCCGNACGGCGCTGCCGGACTACGAAAACCGGTTCACCGTGGAGGGCGTGCGGCGGAGCGTCCGGCGGCTCACGGGAAAANATCCCATCCTGATCGANCANTTCACGGTCTCTCCGAACCGCCCGGACTGCGGAAACCCGCAGCTGTACCNCCGGCTGTACGGGGAGAACCCCTACCGCCTGTTCGTGCTTTTGCCGGAGGGCACGTTCGCCAGCCAGCAGGCGCGGCAGACGTTTCTCGGCGAGATGGAGCGCCTGATCCCGGCGGGCATGTCCGTGCAGCTCATCGAGCTGAAGCAGTGCGTCCAGCTTGACTGGCACACCTACCTGGGTATTAATTCCCGCGTCGGCGGTTACGTGCCGGCGGTCATCGACGAACAGGTCACCATCCAGAATGACACCACGATCGGAGGAGCCAGCCATGAATAATCCAAGACAATTCCCCATCGAACGCAACAGGTATTTCTACGGAAAACTGCTGACTGTCAGAGATTTTGAGGTCGAGCAGCGCTACCACTGCACCAAGCGCGAGCTTCTCAACAGGCTGCTGCACGGCGCGGGCGTGGTGTGCGGTCTCGGCGTGACGGCCAGCGACGAATCCACGCTGATGATTGAAAGCGGCATGGCGCTGGACTATCAGGGGCGCGAGCTGCTGCTGCCGGAGGCGATCTTCCGGAAGCTGCAGATGCTGGACGGCCAGGAAACGCTGGCCGACAAAAAGGACGCCTACCTGTGCATGAGCTACGCGGAGGAAGACATCGAACCGGTAAACGCCACCGGCGCCGAGACGGATACGGACCGCCAGTTCGATCTGACGCGGGAGACCTGCCGGCTCTTCCTCACAACCGAGCCGCCCGCCTATCAGCAGCTGCTGGAGGCTTCGGGCCTGGAGAACGTGTCGGTTTTATATCAGAGCGACGATCTCATTCTGATCCTCTCTCTGCCCTCCGCCGTCTGCGCGGGGCGGGAATTCAAGGCGCAGATCATGGTCGTAAAAAACGAAAAAACCCAGCCGGTGCAGTTTTCCCTGGAGGGCGAGAACACCTTCGTGGAAAGCGAAGCGGGCAGACTGAAGCTGGAGTACCGGGAAAGCCAGGAGGAAAAGCGCTGCGTCTACACGGTGCCGTTCCCCATGCGCGCCAAGGCGCTCAGCGACGTGCGCAGCCAGCTGTTCCCCTCCGGCGCGGAGCTGAACGTGCAGCTCGGCGCGCACCACTATAAGAATTATCTCACGGTGGAGGCGGGCGTGCTGCTCTGCGGCGACATGCAGAGCTTCGACGCCTATCGCCGCCGGACCGACGATCTGAACCGGCATCTGCGCGGGCAGGAGCTGCCGCTGTATCTGGCGAAGCTGGAGCTCATCCACTCCTCCGGCGGCGTGTTCGTGGGCGGCGTCACCAACCTGCCGTTCGAGCAGGCGCTCGCGCCGGAGACGCTGCCGCAGAATGAGAAAAGCGGCGACTTCAAGGTCACGACCTCCGTGCGGAGCCTGGAATACTGGCAGAAGCCCGACGTCAAGGCGGTGTACCAGCCCTCCTCCGGCGGACTGCATCTGGACTTTGGAATCCCGTCTCCCGAGCAGTACGACTATTCCGTGGCGCACGGCGTCGTGGACATCGCGGTGCCCGGCGGCATCTATGTCAACAGCCGCGTATTCTCCCAGGAGATCCCCCACGGGCTCGGCACCGGCGCGGTGGACGTGGGGCTGGCCGTGGAATTCCCGGACGGCGACGATCTTGCGATGCTCTGCGGAAACAGCGAGGTGTTTAAGTCCAAAAATTCCGGCGTCACGCCGCCCTGGGTAGAGGTCGCCGCGGTGGTCTATCCCCAGAAGGGCACCATGCGCATCGGACTTTGGCTGCACGACACGGTGTCGGGCAACCTCGTCCGGGTGCACTACTTCGCGCAGAAGCCGGAGCGGGACACCGAGCTCATCCTCTCGCAGCGCAAGGTGAGCATCGCGGTCAAGCCGGAATTTTCCAGAGTCAAATGCCGCGGCAAGCTGCAGTTCCAGGCGGACGTCGTGGGCGCGGAGGACAAGAACGTGCTCTGGAGCATCAAAGAGGAAAACGGCGGCGTCATCGACAAAAACGGCATGTATCAGGCGCCGGAGCTGCCGGGAACCTACGAGATCACGGCCACGGCCAGCGCGGACGCGGCGGCGCATGTCAGCGCGTTCGTGATCGTGGAATGACAGACTGAAGCAGAAGCGGCGATGGCGGGAAGGAGGCGGGAGCATGGCGGCAATTCTGGTGAAGGAACGGTATAAGATCGTCTGCGTTCTGTACACGGACGAGGATTATGCCTGCGCGGAGGCCGTGGACATTCTGGACCGGGAAAAGAGCGAATGGCTTTTGAACATCTACGAGGGCCAGGCTCTGCGGCACTACCTGCCCTGCTTTGAGAATATGAGCGGCTGCGCGGCCTTCCGCGACATGTTTCTGGACGGCGAAAGCCTGACGGCGGTCTTTTCACCCTGCCGGGGCACCGAAATCGACCGGGTGTTTTACAAGGGCGACAGCCATCCCTGGCGCGAGAGGATGGACTTCGCCGAGCTCGTGCTTCACGAGGCCCTCAACATGGCGGATCTGGACCCGCTCATAAGCTGCCCCGCCATGGTTTCGGACAACGTGTTTGTGGATCTGGCGGAAAAGCGTGTGCGGCTGCGGTTTCTTGTCGCGCCGATGGGGGACATGAACGCCCGGGAGCTGGTGTTCCTCACGTGCGACCAGGTCAAAAAGATTCTCCGGCCGCAGCTTTTCGTGCCGGGCGAGCTGCTGGATTTCCTCGACGAGCTGGACAGGGGCCGCTGCCCAGGCGTCGTGCAGCTGTACGCGCTGTGGCGCGCATGCAGCCCCGGGATCGTCAAGGGCTATGAGGCCCTCTATAAAAAGAATGCCTTCTGGCGCTTTTGGAAGGCGCTGTGGATCCGGACCAAGCGCGCGCTGAAACGACGGAAACGGGGGTGGGCAACAGGTGAAACAGGCTAAAAAATGGGGCGTTTTCCTTGTCACGCTGGTGATACTGGGAATCGCCGCCGCGCTGATTTTCTGGGATACCTGCGCGGACTGCGTTTCCGTGCTGACCACGGGCCGGGGCGTCGGCGCGCCGTACGTGCTGACCGCCGCGGACAGGGAGGGCGGCGTCTACGCGCTCGGGCAGGACAAAACGGGCTGGACGCTTGTAAAGGGCGATCAGAACGGGAACCGGGTGCAGATGTGGCGGCTGAGCGCCGAAACGCTCCCGAAAGAGGGACGGCCCGCGCTTTTGTATCTGGCGTCCGGCGGCGCCGTTTATCTCGGACTGTACGATACGCAGCAGAGTCCGGTGGTGCTGAAGGTGTTCCGCATCACGGATAAAGGACGGAGCGCGGAGCTGCTGCTCTCGGAGGACTGCGAGGGCGCGACGCTGCAGGAGCAGATGCAGAGCAGACGCCTGTCCGCGTTTACGGAGGTGGACAGCGTCGTGACGTTCGCCGTGATTCAGGACAGCACGGCGCAGTTTTACCGCCGGACAGGCGCGGTGGGCGGTCTGGAAAAGATGTCCGCCGTCACCCGGGACGGGCTCAGACAGGCGCTCGCCCTCGCGGACGGGCAGACGCTGGCTGTGACAGACAACTCGCTGATCCGCTCGGACAAGACGGCTGCTCTTTTGCAGGAGGACGCGTCGATCATACAGGTTTTACGGACTGGGACCGGCGTTTACTGCGTGGACGGTACCGGTCTTGCGGTGTATTATGCCGACATTGCGAAATGGCACCCCTACGTCATCCTCCAGCTGACCAAGGATGCCTACGACCTGGACGGCTGCGCCGATCTGCAGCTGACGGACAGCGGCAGCGTGCTGCTGCTGATGAAGGACGGCAGGCTGCTCATGGACAGCGGCAGCGAAGTGACCGACCTGACCGGCATGCTGTACAGGCCGGCATGGAACTGCGTTCTGATTCTGGCAGGCCTTTTGCTGGCTGTGCTGGCGCTGACGGCGGCCGTGTGGTATGTCATCTGCGAGCAGCAAAAGCTGCAGCTGCCCCTGCTCCTGCGCTGGGGCGTGCTGCTGGCGGCCGCCGCCCTGCTGGCGATGGCGGTGCAGTACCGGTGGATGATCCTGCCGGGAAACGAGGCGGACACCCTGCGGCAGACGCAGGACGTCGTTACCTCCGTAACGGATCTCACCCAGGCGGACAGGACCTGGGACGACGCCTATGTGCGGGACCTGGCCGACGCGCTGACGAATACCCGAAGCGGACTCTATACCGACGTGGAGGTCACGGTGTACGGGCAGGACGAACAGGGCAACTGGAGAATCGTCTGCTCGAACAGCGGCTGGCGCGCGGGGCAGAGAGCCGAGCTGAGCCAGGCGTTCGACCGTTCGCAGGCGGCGCTGGCGCTGGATAACGGCACCGCCGCGTTCGAGCGGCAGGAGAATTCGTCCCGCCGCTGCGTATGCGGCTGGGCGAAGGACGGCCAGGTGCTGATGGTGGACGCGGATATGAGCGCGGCGGCGCGGGCAAACGCGCAGGCGAGCGCCTGGATGGTGAAGACCATCGGCGCCATGGCGCTTCTGCTGACGGCGATCGGCTGGATCTGTCTGAGCAGCATCGCAATCCGCCTCTCCCGCATCATCGGGGGCATGAAACGCCTGAACAGGGGCGAGAGCGGCGTGGAGCTGCACATTCCGGGCGGAGACGAGCTGAGCTATCTCGGCGACAGCGTCACCGCCGCGGGGACGGCCTACGACAATCTGCGCAGGAACCAGCAGAAGCTGGCGGAATCCTACCGGCGCTTCGTGCCGGAGCGGATTCTGGCGCTGCTCGGCAAGAAGAGCATCCAGGAGGTCGACAAGCACACCTGCACGGCGCGGAACCTGGCCACCATGATGCTCTGGTTCGCGTTCCCGCAGGAGGTCTACGAGAAGAGCGGCAAGGAGCTCTTCGACAACATCAACGAGATCGTGGAACGGACGGCCGCCATCGTCACGAGAAACGGCGGCGTGGTCTTTAATTTCGCCTACAACGGCTATGACGCCGTGTTCGAGACCGGCAGCAAGTCTGCCGTCAGCACCGCCGTCGCGGTACAGCAGGAAATTCTGGACATCAACCGGGAGCGCAAAAAGGCCGGCAGGCCGCAGGTGACCATGCGCATCGCCCTGGACGAGGGCAGCGTCACCATCGGCATGGTTGGCGACGAAACGCAGATCGAACCGGCGTCGATTTCATCCAGCTTCGTGACGGTCCGGCACCTGACGGACCTCTGCGGACGGATGGAGGCCAATATCCTCTGCACGGAAACCGTCATCTCCGGCTGCCGGGACTACGGAAACCGGTATATCGGCAAGTGCTGGGAGAGCGGCCAGTGGATCCGCGCCTACGAGATCTTCGACGCAGATCCCTATGAGCTGAGAAAGCTCAAGGAGCAGACCGGCGGGGAATTCGCGGAGGGCATCTACGCCATGTACAGCCTGGATTTTTCCAAGGCCAAACGAATTTTCCTGAAGCTGGCGCACAGCAGCGACGAGGACGGCGGCGTCCGGTACTATCTCTANCTGGCCGACCNCATGGAAAAAAACCCGGGAGNCGAAGTCAGCCTGGACTGCGGGCAATCGTAAGGAGGGGAAACGCGCATGGGCGTATCGCAGCTTGATATCATCCGCAATCAGGCGGAGGCCGCGGCCAGAAACGCGGCAGCCGGCGCGCAGAGCCATCTGCGGCGCGACACCAGCCTNGTGAACGAGGCCAGCCGCCTGGCGGGCAAGGCCGTCCGCAAGGGNGAGGACGCCTGGAAAAACAGGAAGCCCGGAGGCGTGTGGCAGCAGCAGCCGCCTCCGTCCTCAGCCGCGCAATACGGCGGGACGCAGACGGCCGAGGACGGCTACGTCCGCCGCTCGCCCGTGCAGCCCGTTCGGGAGGCTGAAAATTACCGCCGGACGCTCGTCTGGCGGGGCGTGCGCATCGTCCTGCTGATCTTTGCGGCGCTGCTGGTGCTGGAGCTTTTGAAAAAGGCGGGACTGCTGAGCTGGTAGCGTGTGCAAAATCCGACGAATGGAACGGGAGGATTTCCTGTGCTCAGTTATTTATTCAAACAACTAATCGGCTCCTGCGGGATCTTCTTCCGCACGATCCGGGCGTTCTTTACCCGTAAGGTCGCGGGCTTTTCGGCATATCTGCGCCGCGTGACGAACTTCTCCCGCAAGGCGACGAAGGTCGCCACGGACTCCTTTCAGGGCGCGGCGACGGCGATCAAAAAGCCCACCAAACGGGAAGATTATGTGGAGACCAGACGGCTCTTTATCTCAAAATCCTTCCTGATTCTGGGCGCGATCACGCTGATTTTGCTCGCGCTGCTCATCTACTTCGTCGTTTGGCCGTTCCTGCTCAGCCATTTCTTCACGGCGCGATTCTACCAGAAGGATTCGCGCGTCGAGACGTGGTCGGGCAAGGTCGTCGTATGCTACGATGAAAAGAAAAAGAAACCGATGTACAAGGGCACGCTGAAGGAAGGCGTGCTGCAGGGAAAGGGCTCGCAGTACGATGAAGACGGCCTGCTCACCTTTGAAGGCACATTCCTCGACGGCCTGTACGATTCAAACGGCACCCTGTACGACAAGGGCGTCGTGATCTACGAGGGCGAATTCAAAAACGGACTCAAGGACGGCATGGGCACCAGCTATGCCGACGGCGGCGTCGTTTATCGCGGACAGTATGCGCAGGACCTCTACGAAGGCAGCGGCACGCTCTATCAAAACAGATCGATGATTTACGAGGGCGGCTTCTCCGGCGGAAAGTACAACGGCAGCGGCACGGTTTACAAGAACGGAAAGATCCTCTACCAGGGCCAGCTCAAGGACGGCGTATACGAGGGCGCGGGCGAGCTGTACGAAGACGGAGAGCTGTGCTACAAGGGCACGTTTGTCGCCGGCGTGTTCGACGGGACCGGCACGGCCTATCAGAACGGAAAACTCGCCTATGAGGGCATGTTTGCCGGCGGGCTGTACGACGGAGACGGCACCGAGTATGATTCCGACGGCAAAACGGTCCGCTACAAGGGCGCCTTTGCTGCCGGCCGGTATGAGGGCGACGGCGAGAGCTACGATGACAGCGGACGGCTCGTCTATCAGGGCAGCTTTTCCGCGGGCCTCTACGACGGAGACGGAACGCTGTATCTGTCGGACGGCGACTCCATCGAGTCGGAGTTTAAGGCCGGGGAGCCGAACGGCAGCATCCGGTGGTACAAATCCGGGAAACTCTGGTACGACGGCAGCAGCGCCGGCCTGGTCCCGAACGGCTTCGGAACGATCTACTCCCCTGCCGGCAAGGTCGTCTATGCCGGACAGATGGACAACGGCACGATCGACGGCGGCTGGCTTCTGACGCTGACGGCCGACCAGGCCCGGGAGGCCTTTGGCGAAGCGGATGTGAAGGAGACCGACAACGGACGCGGATTTTTGATTACAAACGAGTATCTGGATCTGTCGGTTTTGTGCACCTACCAGCAGGAAAACCAGGAGCCGCAGGTCTATGAGGCATATTTCCACCCCACGGGCGACCAGATGAGCCTGATGCCCTGGGAGGACGAGCAGTCCTTTATGAGCTGGGCGGAGGAGAAGGGGGAGAACACCCTCGCGGTGCACACGGCGGAAACGTCGGATCTGCAGATATGGCATAAAATTGAATTTACCTATCAGGACTTTACGCTGACCGGCGTCAGCCTGGCGGAGGGCGGAGGCCTTGTCCGGCTGAACTGGGCGCGCCCCAACACGGCCTCCTCGGCCGGGAGCGGCGACGAAACGCTCACCGAGTCCCAGGACCGGCTGGCGGAGCTGATGAAGGGACTCGATCAGATCGGCTCCGGCGACGCGGACAAGCCCGACGCCGCCCTCGTGGAGAGCATCCTGTCCAAGGCCCAGACGCCCGCGGATGCAGAGACGCTGCTGGACGCCATGTGCCGTTTTGCCGCCGCCGATACGATGGCCAAGGCGATGGACCAGAGCTGCCAGCTGGCGGAAAAGATGCTGAAAGAAGAAAAGGCGCTCCTGGAACAGGAACAGAGCACCCAGGAGACGGTGGACGCGTGGCAGGAGAGAACGGACAACAACAAGCTGCGCCTCATGCAGTATCAGGCCGCGAAGGAGCAGGCCCGGATCACGATTAAAAAGCTGGCGAAGACGGACGTACAGGATGAGGATCTGCAGGCGGCAATGCTGCTGTTTGATCCGGTGACGCTGGACATGTCGGGCATGTACGCGGCCGCGGCCTCGTATGCGCAGGCTTTGGCGGCGGGGAAAACAGTGGACACCGACGAGCTGCAGGTGAATCTCAAGCTGAGCGCGATCGACCTGGCCCTGTTGTACGAGGACGTGACGAAGGCGCAGAAGGAAGCCGAAAAGGCCTCCGAGGCGCTGTCCGACGCGACAATCGGCTACAGCAGGGGCAGCGCGGACAAGAGCCAGCTCTATCTGGCGCAGCTCGATCAGAACGAAGCGGCCATTTCCCTGATATCCGCCATGCAGACCTTTACGCAGAAGGCCAACACGATCAATACCGTGACGGGCGGCTGGATTGCCGACTCGCAGGACTGGCTGAAAGACGCTTTTGAACAGATTTTTGCGCAGGCCAAGGCCGCGGCGGCGATGCAGAGCGAAACCGAGGCCGTGACGCCGGACGGACAGGAGGCGGGTCAAAATGGCTGATTATACCGCGCTGGTGGAGGCGGGCAACGCGCTTGTGGAAATGCTGCGGGACTGCCTGACGCCGGAACCCATCGCCAATCGCGAGCTGATCGCCCTGTGCTCCCCCCATGAGAGCGAGAACAACCAGCTGACGGTGTATCTCTATCAGGTGGAGGAGGACACGCAGGGCGTGACGAGCGGCTATTATCAGGTGAGCGAGAATGTGCAGCGGGTGTGTCCCGCCCGGTATAACCTTCGCTTCCTGATCACCGCCCATTCCAAGGCGCCGTCTCAGCTCCGGGAGGCCGACCAGTACCGCATGATCGGCGCGGCCCTGCAGGTGCTGAAGGATCATCCCTCGATTGACGACAAATACCTGCCCGGCTCGCTGGCTGAGCAGCACGCGACGCTCAGGGTCGTGCTGGAAAAGACGCCGCAGGATATGCTTCTGAAGATCTGGAACAGCACCTCCAGCAACTACAAGCTGTCCTTCGTGGTTCTTTTGAGCAACGTGGAGATCGATTCTCACAGAGAAAAACGCGTCAGCCGCGTCACCGACGTCACCATCACAACGAACCAGAAGAACACAGGAGGCGCCTCATGATCCGCGTGCACGCCAGCGCCGTCTGCAGGGTCCGGGACGGCTTCACGGGGCAGCCGGTCGAAACGGCGGGCGTCCTCTGCTCGCTCGACGGGCAGAGCTGCCGGCCCGTCTGCAAGCCGGGCGGCTACCTGATCCTGACGAATCTCCCCGCCGGGCGCCACGTTTTGATTCTGACCGCGGCCGGCTTCCAGCGGGAACAGATGGAGCTGACGGCAGGCGGCGGGACAGAGGAGCTGGACGTCAGCATGAAGCCAGGCCCCGGCTATCCCTTCCGCCAGAGCGTCACAAGGCTGGAGCTGCGGGTGCGGCGCGCGGAAGGCGCGGCGGGCAACAGCCCCCTGTGGCTGGCCTGGACCGCCGGCGCCGAGCTTGCGGTGGCGCAGACGACGGCGGAGAGCGGCGCGGACAGCCTGCGGCTTTTCTGCAAGGGGCAGCGGAAGCTCCTGCCGATTCCGGGCATGTACCTGCTGGCGGACGGCGAAAAGAGCGAAATCGTCAGCCTGCGGGCGCTGGAGGGCGAAACGGGCGAACTGTCCCGGCCGCTCGTCCATGCGCACAGCCGCAGCCGGACGCTGCAGCCGGCGCAGTGCTTTCGGACAGACGCCGACGGCACGCTGCGCGCGTTTTTTCCGCAGCCGTGCACGGTAACGGCTTTTTCCCCGCCGGGCGGGCAGTGCGAGAGCCTGCCGCTGCAGGAGGGCGACAACCTCCGGGAGATCCGGATCTGAGGCAGCACCGCACGCTGCATTGTGCGGGGCTGCGCTGAAAGGGGGGAAGGGAATATGGCCAATCCGGTCGTCGGCACCGCCGTGTGCAGCTGCTCCTTCGGCGCGGCGCCCATGCCGCTGCAGGTTGTGAGCCAGCAGACGGTGCATATCTGCGGCATGATGGCCGCGACCATTATGGACAATGTCTGCACGACATTCGGCATGTGCTCCAATCCGGCAAACCCCGCCGTCGCCTCCGCCACCGCGGCGGCCTTCGGCGTACTGACGCCCATGCCGTGCGTGCCGGTCACGCCCGCGCCCTGGATGCCGGGCTGCCCGACGGTGACGGTCTGCAAGCGGCTGCTGCTGAACAACACCAGCAAGCTGATGTGCGCCTACGGAGGCGTGATTTCCGTCACAATGACGCCCGCGGTGACTGTGAAAACGCCGTGAGAGCAATCGCCGCGCAAAAGGAGGCTTCTGCATGGAAGAATGGCCGCTGCAGGATGTGGCATATCAGAATTACAGCCGGGCATACGAGAGCCAGTGGGAGCTGATGTCGGATCTGTTCGCCTGGCTGGACCTGCTGATATATTTTTATTACAAGCACCACCAGTGGCTCGGCCCCAAAAACGACATGCGCAACATGCTGGGGCTGGTGGTCAGCCGGGAGGAATTCGAGCACAATCTCCTGAAAGCCGCCCAGCTCGGGCTGGCGTCGAAGCTCGACGCAGACGAGGCCGCGCAGCTGGCCTCCGCGGAAAACACGATTGAATCGAGACTGGCGCAGACCCAGGCGCCGTTTCCGCTGCGGCTGCTCTTTACCCGCTGCAAACTCGATAAATTCCAGGAAAACTGCGTGATTCTGACCTATGCGGCGGCCCTGGACAGCAAATACGAAAAGCTGTTCGCCTATCTGCAGGACGACATTTCCAAAAAGACGCCAGGCACGGCGCTGGCGGTGCAGCTGTTTTTGCCCCCGGAGAAGAACGTGGAGGAATTCCTCTCCCGCTTTGCCAGGCGCGACCCCTTCACGGCGCTCTTTGACGCCGAGCGTCTGGCGCAGGGAGAGCTCGTGCTGCAGGGCAGCGTTCTCGAGTATCTCAGCAGCGGCAGCGTCGCGCCGCTGCCGGGGCTGCGGCTGTTCAGCGGGGAGACGGAGCGGCCGGCGCAGCCGCTCGTCGTCGGACAGCAGCTCGCCAGGCGGCTCGACCGGATTTTCGCGGACCCGGAGCCGTGCGCCGTCTGTATTTCCGGCGGTCCCGGCTCGGGCAAGCGTTTTCAGACGGAGCATCTGATGGCCAGAAGCCGGAAGAGCTGCGTGTTCGCGGATATGGACTGCGAGCAGCCGCTGGGGCGCGGCCGCGAGGCCGTCCTGCTTGCGCGTCTGTCGGGCAGCTTCCTGTGCTTTGCAAATCTCGACCGGACCGACGCGGACGGACAGCCCCTTCCGCCCGATCCGGGTCTGGTGCAGGAGCTTTTGAGCGAGGCCGCGGACTGCGAAAAGGTATTCTTCCTCTCCCGCCGGCGCGTCAGCGCAAGAAGCGATCGCCTGCTGGTCGATCTGGAGATCCCGGCGCTTACGGAGCAGGAACGCATCCTCCTGTTCCGGGACGGCCTGCAGGGCCGGCAGCTGGGAGACGGCCTGACGGTGGAGGAGCTGGCGGCAAAGTTCCGCTTCAGCCCGCGCCAGATCCGCCTGGCCTGCCAGCAGGCCCTCGGCCTTGCGGGGCTGGACGCGGAGCCCGCCATCTCCGGCAGCCTCATGCACCGGTGCTGCTACCGGCAGATCGTGCACAAGCTCGACCAGCTGGCCAGCCGCGTCAGGCCTGCCTTCTCGTGGGACGACGTCGTCATCCCCGCTGCGCAGAAACGGCTGCTGCAGCAGGCCTGCGCCCACATCAAATACCAGTATCAGGTATTCTGCACCTGGGGCTTCGAGCAGAAGATCACCTACGGCCGCGGCCTGTCCATTCTCTTCGCGGGCGCGCCGGGCACCGGCAAAACCATGTGCGCGCAGGTCATCGCAAACGAGCTGAACATGGAGCTGTATAAAATCAACATCTCCCAGATCGTCAGCAAATACATCGGAGAGACCGAGAAAAACCTGCAGGCTCTGTTTACAGAGGCCAAGCACTCCAACTGCATCCTGTTTTTCGACGAGTGCGACGCGATTTTCGGCAAGCGCAGCGAGGTGAAGGACGCCCACGACCGCAACGCCAACGTGGAGGTCGCCTACCTTCTGCAGCAGATTGAGGAGCACGACGGCGTCTGCATCATGGCGACCAACCTGATCGGCAACATCGACGCCGCGTTCATGCGGCGCATCACCTACGTCGTCCATTTCCCGTTTCCCGACGCCGCGATGCGGGAGGAGATCTACCGGCGCACCATTCCGCCGCAGACGCCCCTGGCAGACGACATCGACTGGAGGTTCCTGGCTGAAAAATTCCAGCTTTCCGGCGGCCACATCAAGAACATCATCCTGTCCGCGGCGTTTCTGGCGGCGCAGGAGCACCGGAAGCTGGGCATGTCGCAGCTGCTGCGTTCGGCGGTCGGCGAAATGAAAAAGAACGAAATTGTCGTGGTCCGGGAGGAGCTTCGCGAATACATGGACCTCCTGGAGGAACCGGACCAATAAACAGACGAGGAGTAAAAGCTATGACCATCACAAAAACCCAAAACGGAAACGCCCTGACCATGGCCCTGGAGGGCCGGCTGGATACCAATACCGCGCCGCAGCTGGAATCGGAGCTGAACGCCTCGCTGGGCGGCATCCTGAAGCTGACGCTGGATCTGGCAGAGCTCAATTATCTTTCCTCCGCGGGCCTGCGCGTGCTGCTGGCCGCGCAGAAGCGGATGAACCGGCAGGGAACCATGACCGTGGAGCACGTCTGCGCGGACATTATGGAGGTCTTTGAGATCACGGGATTTTCTGAAATACTCAACATTCAATGATACGAGAGCGGGTGGCATAATTTGCAAGCCGATACGATACAGAAAAACGTCTTTATCCGGAAATCCTTTTACCGCTTCTTCATGCCGAGCCTGCTGTCCTGTCTGGGACTGGCCATCGGCGGCATCGCGGACTGCGTGTTCGTGGGCAACGTCGTCGGCACGGCGGGCCTGTCCGCCATCAGCATCGGGCAGCCGATCTACATGCTGTTCAACACCGTCAGCTATTCGCTCTCCATCGGCGGCTCCATTCACTACGCCACGGTCCTGGGCGAGGGCCGCGAGGAGGAGGGCAACCGGATCTTTGCCAACGTGCTGCGGGCAGATCTGGCGATCAATATCACGCTGTGCCTGCTGGGCCTTTTGTTTCTGCCGCAGGTGCTGATGTTCCTGGGCGCGGGCACGCCGGGCACCGAGGTCTATAAAAACTGCGAACAGCTCGTGCGCACACAGCTCATTCTGGTGCCTGTGATGTTCTGCCAGGGGCCGTTCTACTACTTCGTGAACTGCGACAACAACCCGAAGCTGGCCGCGGCGGCGCTCGTCACCAGCAACTCCATCGACGTGCTGTTCAACTACGTGTTCGTCGTGGTCTGCAAGATGGGCGTAGCCGGCTCCGTCTATTCCACGGGCCTGGGCGCGGCGGTCATGATTCTCATCAGCCTGACGCACTTTATCCGCAAGAAAGGCTGCCTGCGTCTGTGCTGGCCAAAATTTGAGCTGAAAGAAGTCGTGAAATCCTTTAAGACGGGCTTTGCGACATCTATTCAATATGTCTTCCAGTTCTTCACGATCCTCATCTGCAACAGACTTCTGATGAGCTACAGCGGAGAGCTGGGCGTGGCGGTGTTCGATATTGTGTTCAACGTGGCGCTGCTCACGTCGTCTGTCTACGACGCCATCAGCATGGCGCTGCAGCCCATGATCAGCACGTTCCACGGCGAGAGGAACAAGCAGAATATCCGCGACACGCTCCGGGTATCCTTCCGGGCAGCCATCTGTATCAGCGTCGTCGTCGCGGCGGTGCTGCTGACCGTGCCGCAATGGGTGTGCTACGCCTTCGGCCTCCGCACGGCCGCCGAGCTGACCAAAGGCGCGTTCGCGGTCCGAATCTACGCGCTCTGCGTGCTGCCCGCCGGCGTCAACATGGTCATGACCTATTACTATCAGGCGCTTGGCCGGGAGTTCAACAGCTACCTGATTTTCGCGCTGCGCAGCTTCCTGTTTTTCCTGGCCTTCAGCTTCCTCTTCGGTCTTGTGGACCCGCCGCTCTTCTGGTGGACGTATCCCTGCACGGAGGCGGCGACGCTGCTGGTTTTGTGCATCTACAACAAGATCAGGGGCACCTGGGTCTACCTGGACGAGGACGACAGCCGGGTGTATTCCGCCTTCCTGTACAGCGGCACCGCCAATCTGGGGCAGGTGGAACAGGAGGTCAACCAGTACATGGACGGCCTGGATGCCAGTCCGACGCAGAGCTATTTCGCCACGATCGCCGTGGAGGAGATCTGCGGCGTCATCATGACCAACGCGTTTTCCCAGAACGACGGCTATATCCAGCTTACCATCGTGCCCAACGAGGACGGCAGCGTGTCGCTGCACCTGCGGGACAACGCGAGGGAATTCAACCCCTTCGGCATGGACACCAAGAGCATCAGCCTTGAAAACGGGACGGGACTGGACGCCATCGGCGTCAAGGTGATCAAGAGCAAGGCGAAGGAGTTCTTCTACCGGCGCTACGCCGGATTCAACACCCTGGTGGTCAGGGTATGACGGCCCGCAGGATCGGGAAGGGAGGCGCGGCGGAAGTGAAAAAGAGAAAATTTCAGTTTACCATCGGCAGAAAGATGGTCGTGATGATCCTGGCGATGAGTCTCATCCTCGGCGCGACATCTCTTCTTGTCAGCTATCTGACCTACCACGCCAGAACGACGGCGTATTACACGCAGCTGGGCAACAACCTTGTCAAGACGCTGGCCAGCCAGATCGATCCCAGCGAGCTCGACCATTACTACGAGACCGGCAAAACGGACGACGCCTACTTCGAGCTCCAGAATTTCATCCGCGACCTCGTGAAGAACAACGACGTGCAGTACCTGTACATCGTCCGGCCGCACGGCATCGGCGTCACGTTCCTGTTCGACTCCGACATGGAGGCGGGGGAAAAGGGCGAATACGCGGGCGGCTACTGCGCGCTGGGAACCTATGTCGATCTCACGGGCGGCTTCGCAGACAACCTGGACAAGCTGCTGGCGGGCGAGCAGGTCGATCCGATCGTGCAGAAGGACGCGAGCTACGGCTGGCTCATGACCGCCATGACGCCGGTCTTGCACGACGACGGCACAATGGCCGGCTATGTGATGGCGGATATCAACATGAACGAGGTCGTCGAGGAGCAGCAGAACTTCCTTCTGTACACCGGCGGCCTGCTGCTGGCCATGACGGCGGTTTTCGCGGTGGTATATCTGATCGTGATCCGCAAGAGCTTCATCCGGCCCGTCCAGCAGCTCACCCGCGCGGCCGGGGACTATGAGGGCGGACATAACAAGCAGGCCTTTGCCAGCGTCGATATCCGCAGCCACGACGAGCTGAGCACGCTCGCAGACGCGTTCCGGATGATGCTGGAGCAGATCGAGCAGAACAACACCGAGCAGAAGGCGCTGGCTGTCCGCGAGCAGCAGATGCAGAGCGAACTGCAGCTGGCGTACGAGCTGAACGCCTCCACGCTGCCGAAGGATCTGCCCGCGAAGGAGGGCGGCTATCCGTTCGCGGTGTGCGGCAGATCGTTCCAGGGCGGGGAACTGGACTGCGATTTTTACGACTATTTCCTGCTCGGGCCGAATCAGCTCTGCATTCTCGTGGGCAAGGTGCCCGGCAGCGGCATCCCCCAGGCCCTGTACACTGTGATGGCCCAGGCTACGCTGAAAAGCCAGCTCCGCTCCGGACAGGCGCTCGAAACGGCGCTGAGCGCCGCCAACCGGCAGCTGTTTGAGATGAGCGGCAGCCTGTATCTGAACGTGCTGGTCGGAATTCTGGACGGCATCACCGGGCAGTTTTCCTGCATCAACGCCGGCCAGAAGGCGGTGCTTGCCCTGCGCAACCAGAGCGGCTTCGAGCAGCTGCGCGTGCCGAGCTGCGCCCCGCTCGGCCAGAATGAAAACGTGGTCTACCAGACGGTGACGGCGGAGCTGCATCAGGGCGACCGCGTATTTCTGCACACGGACGGCCTGGACGACATCCCGGACGCGTCGGGCAGACCCTACGGCGAGGAGCGGCTGCGCCAGACGCTCAATGTGACGCACACCCGCCAGATGAGTCTGGAGCAGATGCTTTTGACGCTGCAGGACGACAGCGGCGAATACGCGGCGGACAAAGCGAAAATTTCTGGCTATGCCATGCTGGCAATGGAATACCGGCGCAAGGACCGCGCGCAGGCGCACTGCTCCCTTGTGCCCGGCGCGGCCGGCAGCGCGGAGCTCGCGTCGTTTTTGCAGGGGCAGCTCTCGGCGAACGGTCTGCAGAAAAGGCAGATGGCGAAGCTGGCCGTACTGGCCGACGAGCTGCTGGTGCTGTGCTCGCGCTATACCCAGCCGGACGGCAGACTGATGGCCGAATGCGCCGTCCCGGAAGGAGAACATCTGATGATCTTCCGCCTCAAGGGCAGCATGGGCGGCCACGATCCCGTGGAGCANCCGGAGGGGGAATCGGCGGTCTACGCGGCGGAATTCATAAAAAAGAACGCAGACCGCGTGCTGTTTGAGCATGACGATTTCATGGACACCGTCACGGTCGTCAAACGGCTGGAGAACACAGGCGGAGAAGAAGGAGAGGTTCGGACATGAAGCGGAAAACCATGCACTTTTCCCTCGGAAAAAAGCTGGCGGCGCTCGTCGTGGCCCTGTGCGTCGTTCTGAGCGCGGTGGCAGTGGCGGTAAGCTACCGGACATTCAGCAGGTCTATGACGGATTATTACACGCGTCTGGGCATGAACCTGGTGCGCACGCTCGCCAGCCAGCTCGATCCGACGGAACTGGACTACTACTATCAGACCGGAAAGATGGACGACGGATATTACAAAACGCAGCAATTTATCCGCGATCTTGTAAACAGCAATGACGTTTTGTATCTCTATGTTGTGCGTCCGCACGGCGTGGGCGTCACGTTCCTGTTCGATTCGGATATGGAAATGACGGACAGCGGCCAGTATACCGACGGCGGCTACTGCGCGCTTGGCAGTTACGTGGATCTCACGGGCGGCTTCGCCCAAAACCTTGACAAGCTGCTCGCGGGCGAGGAGGTCGACCCGATCATTCAGAACGACGCGAGCTATGGCTGGCTCATGACCGCTATGACGCCGGTTTTGAACGAGGACGGCACGATGGCGGGCTACGTCATGGCGGATATCAGCATGAACGACGTGATGCAGAGCCGGCAGACCTTCCTGGTCGGTCTGGCGGGCCTGCTGGCCGGCCTGACGGCGGCGTTCATCGTGCTGTTCCTGCTGATTCTGCGCAAGCGCCTGGTGCGCCCCATCGACCAGCTGACGCAGGCCACCGGCGCGTTCATCCAGAACAACAGCCAGGACTTCGAGGCCGGGACGGCCAAGGTCAACGTCCCGGAGATCCGGACGGGCGACGAAGTGGAGCAGCTGGCGGACTCCTTCCGCAAAATGGAGGAGGACATGCTCGCCTATATCCGCAGCTTCATCGCCATCACGGCGGAGAAGGAGCGCATCGGCGCGGAGCTGAACGTCGCCACGCAGATCCAGGCGGACATGCTNCCGCGAATCTTCCCGGCCTTCCCNGAACGGACGGAATTTGACATTTACGCCACCATGGACCCCGCCAAGGAGGTCGGCGGCGACTTCTACGATTTCTTCCTGGTCGACGACAACCATCTGGCCATCGTCATTGCGGACGTGTCCGGCAAGGGCGTTCCCGCGGCGCTCTTCATGGTGATTGCGAAGACGCTCATTAAAAACCACGCGCAGAACCGGGAATCGCCCGGCGACGTGTTTACCCACACGAACGAGCAGCTCTGCGAGGGAAACGACGCGGGCCTGTTCGTCACGGCGTGGATGGGAATTCTGGAGATCGACACGGGCGAATTCGTGTTCGTCAACGCCGGCCACAATCCGCCGCTTCTGAAGCGGGCGAACGGCAGCTTCGAGTGGCTGAAGAGCCATCCCGGCTTCGTACTCGCCGGCATGCAGGGCGTGCGCTACCGGGAAAACCGCATGAAGCTGGACATGGGCGATCTTTTGTATCTCTATACCGACGGCGTGACCGAGGCTACGGACGGCAATCTGGAGCTGTACGGCGAAAAACGTCTGCAGGAGGCGCTGAACCGGCAGGGCAAGGTGCCCGTGCGCCAGCTGCTCGTGGGCATCCGCCAGAGCATCGATCATTTCGTCGGAGATGTGGAACAGTTCGACGATATCACCATGCTGGGCCTGGAGTACCGGGGGACAGGGGGAGAAAACCATGGTTGAGCGCGTCTTTCCGGCGGCGTCCGATCAGCTGGAGCCCGTGCAGGAATTTATACGGGAGCAGCTGCGGCAGTATCACTGCGCGAGCCGCGTGCTGTTTCAGCTGGACGTGGCTGTCGAGGAAATCTTCATCAACATCGCGCATTACGCCTATCTGCCGGAGGAAGCCGGTACGGCGACGATCCGCTGCTGCATCGGCGGCGACCCGCCGCAGGTGACGATTCAGTTCCGGGATCAGGGAAAACCCTTCAATCCGCTCAAAAAGCCCGACGCGGACACCACGCTTCCCGCCGAACAGAGAAAGATCGGAGGCCTCGGCATTCTGATGGTCAGGAAAAGTATGGATGCTGTCGAATACACGTACGAGGACGGGAAGAACGTCCTGACGATCCGAAAGAGCATCGACGAAGCGGGAAAAGAATGAAAGCGTATGGGAGATCTGCACGAATGCTTGATTTCAGGAAGCCTGTGGTCGGGGACCGCCTGTGGGTGGAAAAGATTTTCCGCGGCAGCGGCAGCCGCGGCTGCGAGTACAGCTTTGCGACCCTGTATTTATGGAGCGATATCTACCGCCAGCAGGTCGCCGAATTTGAAGGCGACGTGCTCGAACGCCTGTCGGGCGCGCGGGGACCGGCCTATCTGTTCCCCGCCGGCCGCGCGCCGCTGCGCCGGACCCTGGAGGCGCTGGCGCAGGACGCCGCACAGAGAGGGCAGAGCTGCCGGCTGGCCTGCGTGACGCCGGAGCAGAAAGAGCAGGTGGAAGCGGCCTGGCCGGAGAGATTCCAGTGGGAGCTGGACCGGGACGGCTTCGACTACGTCTACGAGATCGGCCGGCTGGCCGAGCTGCCGGGGAAAAAGCTGCAGGGAAAGCGCAATCACATCAACCGCTTTCTGGAAAACTGCCCCGACTGGACGACGGAGGAGATCACGGAAAAAACGCTGCCGGAGTGCGCGGAAATGGACAGGGAATGGAACCGCCTCTGCCGCGGGCGCATGGCCGCCGAGGACGCGGAGGGGGAACTGATGAACGAGAGCCGCGCGCTGGCTCTGGCCTTTGCGAACTACCGGGCGCTGGGCCTGACAGGCCTTCTGCTGAGGGTGCAGTCGCGTGTGATCGCCTTCACCATCGGCAGCCCGATCTGCGAGGATACCTTCGACGTCCACTTTGAGAAGGCCTTCGGCGAGATCCCCGGCGCGTATCCGATGATCAACCGGGAATTTGCCAGGTTTCTGCAGAAAAGGCATCCGAAGCTCCGCTATCTCAACCGCGAGGACGATCTGGGCCTCGAGGGCCTGCGGCGCTCCAAGGAATCCTATCACCCGGACACGCTGATCGAAAAATACACCGGGTGGTTCGCGGCCGAAACAGTTGCGGGAGGCGAAAGCTGATGGAGATTCGCATCATTCCCCTGGAGCCGGGCTGCCTTCGGGCCTTCCGGGGGTATCTGAGGCGTTGAAAGCCGCACAACTGCCGTGCGGCGCAAAGACCGTTTTTCCTGAAGAGCAAAATGACNAAGCNTGATAAAGCTTCCGTATTTCATCTTCGTATGAGGCGATTCTGCAGCTTTTTCTTGAATTTCCTTTTGTGNTGTTATATTCGATAAAAAGACAGCGTTCAACGAGATTTCCAACAGGGAGGGTTGCCAGTATGTCCGANCATGTGTATGCCAAAAAAAGGTCAAACGCCGCGTCCCGGAATGATCAAAAAACCGATCNTNCTGCGGCCGCCGATTTCTCCGCCTCTGCATTCCTCAGAGAATCGCATGCCACTGCGCCCACGCCCATGTCCCCTGCCTTGCTTGAAAAGTTTGAGCCGGGTTTTGGGGCGAACTTTGAAAACATCCGNATCAGCCGGGGCTATATTCCGCCGGAAGCGGGTGTAAAAGCCGTTGCCCGCGGAACGGATATNCTTCTTGACAGAAGCGCCGGNAACGACGTTCTCGGACATGAGCTGGCGCATGTCGTGCAGCAGGCAAGCGGACGCGTGCCTGCCGGAGGNTTTCCCGTTGTGAATGACCCTGTACTNGAGCATGAGGCGGATGTGCAGGGACGAANGGTTGCCAGCGGCGGCAAGGCGATCGGCNCAGGNGCNGAGAGCCTNGGCGGCGGGGAGATGATGCCCATCGCGCCNATGAGCGCGGCGCAGGCCCCCATTCAGTGCAAATCAAAGGAAGATAAAGACAAGAGCACAATTCAAAAATATGAAAACAAGGGAAATCTTTCCCCCAAAGAGCAGAAGAAGCTCGACAGTGCGCGCGCCTCTATGACCAAATGGGCGGGGCAAACGGAGCAGAAGCTGGGAGGCAAGAAGTCCGATCAAATGACTGCAGAGGAACGCAGCACGCTGTCCAAGGCATCGACGTTTTTGAACGCGGAAGCCCAGCGCAAGCTGTCCTCGATTCCCAGCGATCAGATGAATCTTGCGGTGCAGGGCATGGCCGATCCCCGGTATCAGACTGCATTCAGCGAAGGCATGGGCCGTATGGACTACAAGGGTGAGGGCAGATCGCTGAGTATGCATAACATGGAATCAATCTATAACAGCGGTCAAGCCGGACGGGATTTTCTGGTCGGACGCGTGACGGACAGCGCGGCTGCCCGCGTAAAGCATGCAAAACCGAGCGGCAATATGACGGGCATGGGAAATAAAATATTCAATAGTGCGTTTCGCGAAGGCAAAACCCCGGATTTGCAGGAGCTGGGTTTTCTTTCCATAATTTCCAGCAGAGAAGTTACAGATAAAATGATGCCCGCACTGACACAGAAGCAGGAAGCTCGGCTGGAAGCTATGGATAGGACAGGCGAAGGACAGACTGACAACGACTACAATACCGCTGCCGTCGGCATGGCAACCAGGGCGATGCAGGCGGGAACCGCCGCGGTGCGCGCCGGCTCCGGCGCATCCTTCAAAAAGCTGAATCAGCAGTTGCTTTCAAAGGTACAGGCCGCACGGCCGGAATACTTCGGAGCCAATGCAACGGGCGCAGATNCCGTTGGACGCGATGCGCTGGAGAATCTCGTTTTGCGTTCCACGATGCTGCGCGGATTAACCTCAAACCTTACCGTTGACACAGATGCGAAAGGAAGATCGGGTGAAGGCTCAACACTTGGTGTGAAAGCGACAAAACAGATTTTATCGACAGTCAACGGTCAAAAAGGAACAAGAGTTGATCGCGGCATCGATGATAGCCTTATAGATCAGTTCAGCGCAGCCATGTTTGACCATCCTGCGCCGCAGCCGGCAGCACCACAACCGGNGGCACCGCAGCTGGCAACACCGCAGCTGGCAGCGCCGCAGCCTGCAGCACCGCAACCTGCAGCGCCGCAGCCGGCGCAGGCGCAGAAGCTCCCCGAGGAGTACCTGATCGATTATGATTCTCCGGAATATCAGCGCTTTATTAAACGCTACAGAAAAACCAGTCCGTATCTGTTTGANCGCAGCTTATAATCTGCGGGAGGAAAAACATGGAGCGCTTGCAGCTGATCCGATTGCCGGTCATCCAGGACAGCGAGATGACGCTGGGCGTCTTTGCGCAGTATATCCCCGCAAATCACCGGTCCACGGCTTTTGCTTCCGAAAGCATCTGCGTGGGTGTGTCGTTTGACGGCGCGGCCTGCGGTGCGGCTCTGTGCAGTCCGGAAGGCGGCAAGCTGTATCTGCGATGGATTATGGTGGACCCGCAGGCGCGCTACTGCGGCGTCGGCACCTATTTGCTGCGGGGACTGCTGGGACTTGCAAGGCATGAGTATGCAGGCATTCCGGTTCACTGCGTGTTATCCGACGATATGCTGGAGAGCAGCCATATCCCCGGCTGCCTGACGCGGGCGGGTTTCTCGGCGCCGCAGCCCTTCGCAACGGAGTTTTCCTGTCCGCTGCGAGCGCTGAAGGCGCCCGGGGAGGTGCCCGACGAAGCGCTTGCGGTCATGCCGCTGCTGCAGCTGCCGAACCCGGTACAAAGCGAGTACGACGCGCTTTTGAAGCAGGGCGCTCTGCCGGAATTCGTCTGCGCGGACCTGCTTGAGCGCCCGATCCCCTCCCTGTGTCTGGCCGCGGTTTACGCCGGCAGACTTGCGGGTCTGTTCCTGTGTGAAAAAGCAGATGACGGTATTGCGCTGCGCGGTCTGTACGTGCTGGAAGCCTATCGGGCAAAAAATATGCCGATGGCGCTTTTCAAGGCCGCCTACGAGACTGCGATCCGCAGCTGGCCGCAGGACACGCTTGTGACCGGAGCAGGCATCACGGAAACCTCCTACAAGATCTGCCGGTACTTTTTCCCGGACGACGAAACGGTAAAGTCCACCTTGTATCGTGCAGTATTCTGAGCAGGAAAATCCGGCTTCCCGCGATCCATAACAGCAGCGGCCGGGACACAAGCGCAGCCATGCGGTCAGCCGGTCCCATGATGGGATTTCATAAAAATGTCAAATTAAAAGGAGAATGTCCGGTGCAGAAGTATGCGGAAAAAGAGAAGCGGCGCAGCAAGGCGGCTCTGGAGAAAACAACTTTTTCGCCGCTGAATTTTTCGGCTCCGAACAGCGCGCTGAGCAGCGCCTTCCCCGGCGAGACTCCGGGCGGCGCGGGGCTGGACGCGCAGATGCAGCTGAAAATGAGCCGGCAGTTTTCCAGCCAGCCGGCTCCCGCAGCGGAGCAGGACGCCGCGCCGCAGAGTCTGATGAGCACAGACTTTCCGGAGGACAAGGACGACGGCTTTCTGGACATGCTGCGGAATCCGGCCATCCGCGAGGCGCTTCAGCCGCAGCAGGAAAGCAAAACGCACGAACCTACGCCGGCGGAAATAGAAGCGGACAGGGTCAGGCAGGACTGGCAGGACAAGCTGGATGAGGGCTACAGGAAAAATCATCCCGATCCGCCGACATATGAAGAATTCATGCGGGATGCGGCGGGCGGCGAGGATGCGCCGCAGCAGAGCCAGCCGGAGGCCGCACCCCAGGATACCGATGACACGAAAATGGATGAGGGAATCCATTGGGGTGCTCTCCAGGGAAACGAATCGCTGCTGCAGCCGAATGCCGGAAAAGAGGCGGCCACGGAGACAGACGCGCCCTTTGAAGAGGTGCTGCAGAAAGCCCAGATAGCGGACGGCAGCGTTTCGCAGGAGGAAGCTCCGTTCGATGACGAGCTGCTTCGGCAGCCGGCTGCGCCGAATTCTGAGGCCCCCGCGGCAAATCCGCTTAAAAATATTCCGATTTCGCTCGCACCGGTGGGCGGCGCGCCGAAGACCGGCGCGGAGAGCAAACCGAAGTACGGCCTCGGGGACCGCATTCAGATGTGGTTCCACCGCCACACGGGTCGCGGGGCGCTGCCGGAGATCCAGGAGGGGACGCCGGCTGAACAATACCTGTCGAAAAAGGAACTGTTCGGCAGCAAGGAAAACGCCCGCCAGGCCATGGACCCGGAGAGCGAAAAGTCCCGCCGCCACAAAGAGAGCCTGGGGAAAAAGGACGAGCGCATGATCTCTCCGGCAGACCAGGATCTGGAGAGGCGGAGAAAAAGGAACGAGGAATTTTTCAAGCCGACAGGCCCGATCCAATACAGCCTGGGAGACCGCTTCAAAATGTGGTACCACCGGCACACGGGCAGGGGAGCCCTGCCGGACATTGCGGAGGGCACGCCGGCCGAGCGCTATCTGTCGGAGAGGGAGCTCGCGCAGCTGCATTCGCCGATGCTGGATTCGGTGGAGGACGTTCCGCTCCCGCCCGATCTGCAAAAGACCGGAACGCTCGTGAACCCGAGCCTGGCGCAGACGCTCAAACCGGTCAAAACCGGATTTTCGCCCGATCCGAGCCTGGCGCAGACGCTTGTGCCGCAGGGGCCCAAGACGGTCAAGACCGGCTTTTCGCCCGATCCGAGCCTTCTGCAGACGCTTGTGCCGCAGCCGCCGGAGCTGCGCAAGACCGGATATGCCCAGGACCCGAGTCTGGCGCAGACGCTCGTGCCGCAGGCTCAGCCCGGGAAGCGTGCAAAGCGGAAAAGCCATTAGCCTGAAAGGACGTCCCGCAGCAGGCGACAGCTGAGAAAACGGACATGCCAGCCGCGCATCCGCCGGCTGCCTCTGCAGCTTTGTCGTTGCTCCCCGGATTCAATCTGAGTTCGCCATGCGGAGACCTGCTGGGATGATTGCGGAAGGATATTCATAAATTCGTCAATCCTTGCATGGGAGAGCGGCGCAAGATGCAGAAATACATGGAGAAAAAGAGCCCCGCCGAGCGAAAAAAGAAATGGAGCAGGCAGCAAAGCGCGGGATTGGCGGTCAGACGGGGAATCAGGGTTGTCTGCAATATCCCGGCGCGAATGTGGGTTTCAATCCGAACGCCGACCTGCAGCGCATGCTTGCCGCCGAGATGAATAAAAAACTGGCAGCCCATTTCGGGAACAGCCCTGACAGTATTCAAGCCCGGGCATCCGGAGAAGCGAAAAGCCCGGCTGCCGTGATACAGCGGCAGTTCAGTCCGGAGCTCCAGGGCTATCCCGCACAATTCCAGGCGCCGAGTGGCACCGTCAGATTCTCGTAAGAGGTGTCAAAAATGCTCGCGAAGCCTTTGCGGCTTCGCGAGCATTTTGGCGCATCGGACGGGAGAGATGCAGGCAAGACCGTGCTGAACGCGTCAGCTGCGAATGATACGGTGCTGCCTAAGCGCCGCCTTCCGCGTCGTTGGGCTCATAGGACTTGCAGGGCTTGCCGTAAAAAACGGAACCCGGCTTTTGCTGCCGGTAGATTTCACAGGCCAGCGTGTTATCCGGCCACAGAAAACGGCAGGTTTTGCAGACCAGCTCTCCATTGCTCACAGCAGTGACGGTTGGATCGTTCTCCATGGACATCCGCCCGGAAGCAGTCGTTTTCTTAGTTTGCATCAGTCATCCTCCTCGTTCAGCAGCTCCAGAAAGAACTCGATACTAGCGCTGTTATCTGCAATATTCATCCCGCTGATCCGATATTTCTGCGCCTTGTCCAGAAGCATCTCATATTCTTTATCAGTGGATGAAATGTCATGAATATAAGCGGCCTTTGAACCCTTTGGCAAACTGTAGTGCAGCATATGTGCGGCTGGTTCTTCTACTACTTCTTCTTCTTTTTTTCTCTTCGACCTTTGATCGCTTAGAGAAGTGTCCCTAAAGTCTCTGGCGACATCGAGCGATATGGAAGTGCTGGTAAAGCCTTTGTCAGAATACACGCCCTGCATCAGCTTCTGCTGATTGTCTCTGGCAAGACGCCATAATTGCATATTCTTCATGCCTGCCGCGTCTTTTTGCGTACTGATTCCGGACTGAACAATTAACTGCCGGAGAAAATCCGGGCCAACGCCGCGATGCGTGGTCATGGGTACCGCCGTATGGCTCTTATCCAACGCTAAACTGAGCCGATCGGACTGCATCTGGGCATATTTGGGCACCTCTGCCTTTGGCATCGGCTGCTTGGTCGCCGGATCGGTCAGCGTAATGTCAGGAAGGGGGAGACCGCGGGCTAAATTGTTGATGAGCGTATACTCCTGGGAGCTGTAGCTGCTGACGGCATCCAGCTCTTCGGGAGACAGGCCTTTCCGCCAGGCGGCGGATTCCTCAGAGTTTGCACCGGCGTATCTGGCAAAATCGGGATCACTTGTTCCCATGGGCCTGGAGCCTAATTCGCCGATCACTTTTTGCGCTTTGCTCAAAGGCTTCGGCTTGGCGCGATGAGCAGCAAGCGCCGCGCCGGTTTTTGCTGTGCGCCGTGCATGGCCGGACGCGCCGACCCANTTGTCGTTGTTTGNGTCGTAACCGCTCCAGTCGGTCTGCTCGCCCCTCATCCGGTGCAGCTCATTCTGCGTGACCCGGTATTGGGCGGTCTGTCCCAGGCCCTGCGCGGTCAGGTATTGCAGCTTTTGCTCCAGATGCGCGATCTGCTGGCGGTCACCTGCCGCATGGTCGTCGGTGGGGGTTTGTTCAAAGGTGGTGGGGACGGTTTTCTTTCCGAAGAATTTTTTCAGAGCGCCGAACAAGCCGCCCTTGCCCTGCGCGGGCGCAGAGGACGGAGCGGCCTGCGGAACAGACGCCGCGCCATAGCCGCCGTACAGGCCGCCTGCGGCAACCGCGTTGGCCTCTGCCTCCAGGGCGGGCTGCTCCGTGCCCAGCGGCCCGGCAGCTCCGGCGCCCTGCTGGGCTACGTGGGTCGCTTCATGCAGCAGCAGCTCCTGACCACTTTGGCTGTTCGGCGCATATCGGCCCTTTGCCAGATGAATTTCATTGCCCCGCGCGTAAGCCTGCTGATCCAGCGCGCCCAGATCATCGTTTTCATAGACCTTCAGGCCCTTCATCGGTACGCCGAATCGGTCCTGAAGCATGGATTCCATATGCCTGGACAGCTGAATCTCCCGCTGCCGGTCAGGCTGCTCCACGGAAGAGAGCATTTCCATCATGGACAATCTGGCCTGATTTCCGATGTCCGGGGCGGAAGGCTGGCTGGCCGCCGATTTTGCATGCTCCGGATGCTTTTTTGAACCGCCTGTCCTGGCGTAAATGGCATTTTGCTGCATGGATGATTCCTCCGTCAGTATGCCGCATACCATTTTTGACAATGGTTTCATTCGGCCCGCGGATGCAAATTAATGAACTGTATCTATTTTGACTTTAGCATGATATTTTCACAATGTCAATAAAAAACGCGCGTTTTTTGCATGAAAAAATCATCGTTTTCGGGAAGTGGACAGAAAGGCCCGGGCCGGTCTCCGGCCGGAACCGGACGGCCTGCCCGGAAAGGAAAAAAGCGGGAAGAATTCGCGCTCCGGGTCTGCTGCCGCTCTATATTTTCTTTTTTATCGCGCTGCAATTGAAGGAAGAGTTCACACGCAATCATTTTGCTTGACGGCGAACAGCAGATGGAGTAATCTCATAGATGCCGCGAACGCGATGAAATTCTCGTCGGCCCTGACGAACGGCACGATCATCTCCGCCGCGCCGATCTCGGGTCGGCCCGGGCGCGGCGCCGGAAAACCGACGCGATTGCATGGGCCTCAGAAAGCAGGCCGCCCTGCGGGTCTGCAGGGATTGCCGGACAGGCAGAAAAGGAGCAGAAAATGGATTTTTTACAGCTGAAAGCCTTTATGCAGCGGCTGACTGACCGGGGAATCCCGGGCAACGCCGTTGTGATCTGTGAAAGGGGCCGGGAAATTTTCCGCTGGCAGACCGGCTTCGCGGATCTTGCCGCCGGGCGGGAAATGACGCCGGACGTGCCGATCAACATCTATTCCTGCACTAAGATCGCCACAGTTACGGCGGGTCTGCAGCTTCTCGAGCGGGGAGAGCTCCTGCTTTCCGATCCCCTGTACGCCTATCTGCCCGCGTTCCGGAATATGCAGGTGATTACGCCGGACGGCGCGCTCGTCCCGGCCAAAAACGCGATCACGATTCAAAACCTCTTCACCATGACCGCGGGTTTCCGTTACGATCTGGATTCGCCCGCGTTCCGCCGGGCCAGAGAGCTGACGCAGGGCCGGATGGACACGCGCACCGCGATCAACTGCCTGGCGGAGGAGCCGCTGTCCTTCGAGCCGGGCGCACACTGGCAGTACAGCCTGTGCCACGACGTGCTGGCCGCCGTCATTGAGGCGGTGAGCGGCCTGCGCTTCTCGGATTATGTAAACAAAAATATCTTTGCGCCGCTGGAAATGAAGAACTCCTTTTTCCACCGGTCACCGGAGCTGCAGGCGCGGATGGCGTCCCAGTACCGCTGGATCGCGGATGAGATGAGCGGCGCTCCGGCGGCCATGCGGAGCGGGGCGGCCGGGGCCGGCGAAGGCCGGATTGAGCAGACGGACAAGCGCTGCGAATATGAGCTTGGTCCGGAGTACGACAGCGGCGGCGCGGGAATCGTGACGACGGTCGCGGAATATGCGCGGCTGATTGACGCCCTGGCGAACGGCGGCCTCGGACAGAGCGGCAGCCGCATCCTTTCGGAGGCCGCCGTTCGGCTGCTGCACACGAACCAGCTCAGCGACGTACAGCTGACGGATTTCCGCGACTGGCCGCAGCTCGCCGGCTACGGCTACGGCCTCGGCGTGCGGACCATGATGGATCGCGCGGCGGGAGGCGCCCTGAGCCCGGACGGGGAGTTCGGCTGGGGCGGTGCGGCCGGCGCCACGGCGCTTGCCGACCCGGAGCGGGGGCTCAGCGTCTTCTACGCCCACCATATGCTCAACCAGCAGGAGCCGTATTATCAGCCGAGGCTGAGAAACGTGATATACGCCTGCTTGGACAGATAAAGCGTCTGCGGCGGCTGACCGATCTTCCTCGGGGCGGTGCCGCCCCACATTCTCTTTGGCATCGTTCATCATACGCGTCTGCCAAAACGTGACCGGCCGTTCACCGCCATGACAGTGAACGGCCGGTCATTTGTCAAGCGGACCGTTTCGCGCCGAAGTCCGTTCTGCCCGACTGATTCAGAACACAGGCGGAATGTGCGAGGCGCGGCCTGCGGGAGCGACGCGCCCCGTTTCCCGGCAGGCGGACTGGCATGCGCCGCCTCTCCGGGGCGGCACGGTCGGCCATAAAACACCTTCTGATTTTGGGCAGGAAAAAAGGGCGTTCCATCTTTTTCAGAAAGAAACGCCCTCCGGCGCGGCGGCAGACAAAATGCCCGATACCGCTTGATGACGATATGCAGTTTCTGCCGCGAACGCGGCACCCGCCCGTTTTGCGGCCCCTGCGCGCCGCTTTTTTGGTAAAGAATAAAAAAGCGGGGGGGGGAACCCGCGGTCCATCGGAGCGCGGCGTTTTATCGGCAAAATTAAACGGAGATCAGCTGGACCTGATTCTGCGTCATGAACTGCCGCGTTTCGTCAGGGGGGAAGTAGTTGGTGATGACCGCCGTGTAGTCGCGGAGGCTGTTGGTTTTGAAAAGAGACTGCTGATCGAATTTGCTGCTGTCCACCAGCAGATACGTTTTTTGCGCGCATTCCATCACGAGCCGCCGGAAATAGGCGCGGTTTTCCGTCGCCTCAAAGACGTCCAGCGATTCGTTGACGGTCAGGGCGCTGACAAAAGCCGCGTCGATCCGGTAGTTGCTGAGCTGATGCTCCGCGTCGCGGCCGTAGACGCCGGTGCTGCCGGGCTGTACGGTCCCGCCGATCAGCAGGAGCGTCAGGTCGAGCCCCACCAGCATGTTCGCCGTGCGGATATCGTTTGTAAGCACGGTCAGCCGCGGGATGCCGGAGATCAGGCCGGCCAGGGCCTCCACGGTGGAGCTTGCGTCCAGATAGAGGATGGAATCGGGCTGGATCAGATGCTCCGCGCAGTACTGCGCGATCCGCAGCTTCGCTTCCGGGTGATGCGCCGCAGGGTCAGGACTTCCGGACTCGCTGCCGGGGCTCTGCTTGGAAACGGCGCCGCCGTGGCAGCGGATCAGTTTTCCGTCCTGCTCCATCCGCTCCAGATCCCGACGGATCGTCATTTCGCTGACATGGAAAAGCGCTGCGAGCTGCTCCACACCGACAGTTCCGTTCTGCTGCAGCAGGCTGTTGATTCGATTGATTCTTTCCGCAACTAACATACTGACAACTCCTGTTCCATTCCGCACGGTCTCCGCTTCCGCGGATCGGGCACCCAGCCGTACGGACGGCCGGGAAAATCCAATCGAACGAAATATATCAAAATAGAACACTAAAAATAAAAACAGAACAATCAAAAAACACTTTTATTTGCCTATCATACTGCAAAGCCGGAAAAAAGGCAATGCCTAATTTTAAATACAGGAAGCCAATTTCAAAATTCATCGCGGAAGAAAAGGACGGCCCGTACCGGCGCAAAAGGAGAATTACGCAGCCGTCTGCCGGGAAACAGAGGGAGAAAGCGAGCCCGCATCAGGCAAGAAACGGCACGGCGGGGGCGGGGAGAATCGAATTTCCGGAACGGAAGGAAAGCTCTGAAGATTCCGCAGGGAACGCAATTTTTGACAGCATCGGGAATTTAACCCTTAGATTTCAATAATTGAAATCTAATTTTGTTTTATTTGATTAAAAATGAAAACCGATTTTGATATGAAATGCCAAAAATAACAGAAACGAATGATTTGTGATTGACTTCTGAAAAACATCATCGTACACTGAGATCATGAGATAGAAAACAAGCAAAGAAAAAATAACAGATTCGAGCAAACCGCATCGAGAGACACCGCAATCCGGCGCCGGAGCGCCGCCGGATCTCCCTTCGCAGGACGGCCTTCTGTTTTGTTTTGTGATGTTGTGACTGCGCGGAAGCCGCGCTGAACATAAGCAAAAAGAAATGTCATCATGGAAAGGAAATGGAAAATGAAAAGACTGATTGCGATCCTTCTGGCGCTGACGGTGCTGCTCTCTCTGGCAGCCTGCGGCAGCAAAACCGCCTCGAGTTCTGCGGCCACCGCGACCACCGCGACCACATCCGAAAAGGCAGCCTCGACCACTGCCTCCGGCAGTACGACCGCCAAGCCCGCCGCCGGCGGGACGGCAAAAATCGGCCTTGTCACCGCTGTGACCGGCTCCAACAGCCTTGTCGGCGAAGAGTCCACCGAAGGCGCGCAGCTGGCGATCAATGAGATCAACGCAGCGGGCGGCGTAAACGGCCAGCAGCTCGAGCTCGTCATCACAGACGAGGTCGACAACCTGGAAATGTCGGTTCTGGCCACGCAGGAGCTTCTGGCCAACGACGAAATTTCCGGCATCATCGGCAGCCTCTATTCCGCCTACTGCATTGCGGCGATGCCCTCTGTTGCAGAGTATAAGGTTCCTTATTTCTGCATGGGCTCCTCCTCCGGCGTCTCCAAAGAGAAGAATCCGTACACCTGGCAGGTCCGTCCGCTCGATACCGCCCAGGGCAAAGTCCTTGCGGACTATGTCGTGACGACCCTCGGCAGCAAAAACCCCGCGATCATGTATTCCACCCAGAGCACCTTCCTCTCTCTGGCGGATCAGACCGTTGCCGCCCTCCAGGAGAAGGGCCTCACGATCACAGACGCGAACAAATTCGCCTTCCCGGAAGATGAATCCAACTATTCCCCCTATATTTCCCAGATCATGGCCGGCAACTACGACTGCCTGATCGCCATGACCAACCAGGTCCCCGCCGCCGTCATCTGCCAGCAGGTGGAAGCCGCGGGTCTCACCGGGGAGAAAATGCCGCTGGTCGGTTCGACTTCCTTCTGCTCCAGCGTCTGCATCAACAACGCGGGCAGCGCCGCCAACGGATGGTATTCCGTGGCCGACTGGGCGCCCGGCGGTTCCAATCCCAGGGCTGCCGAATTTGAAAAGAACTATCTCGCCGCCAACCCGCAGCGCAAGAGCTCCGACCTGGCCTCCGCGGCCGTCTATGATGCGGTCTACGTGCTTGCCGAGGCGATGAAGATTGCCGGCACCAACACGGACCACGAGGCGATCAACGAAGCCATGAAGCAAATCAACCTGGACGGCGCGCTCTGCACCTTCAAATACAACGAAGATCACAGCTTCGCAACGGCCCTGAGCATTACGCAGAACGTCAACGGCGTTCCGACGGCGCTGAAAGCGGTAAGCTATCGCTGAATCTGAAATCTGCCCGAAGAAATGAGCGATTTCATCCGGGCGGTGTGGAAAATTGCCCACACCGCCCGGCTTCTTACCCGGATGCATGGACTGTTTGCCGGAAGCCGCGGTGAGATTTTCAATGAGGGGTGAAACGGATATGTCGATTTCTCTTTTTGCGTCCCTGATGGTCAACGGCGTTGCCATGGGCATGGTTTACGCGCTGCTGGGCATGGGGCTGATCCTGCTGGTGCGCGCGGTTGGTATCCTGAATTTTGCGCAGGGCGATCTGATGATGTTCGGCGCGTACATTGCGGCCTGCCTGCTGCTGGACGTCAAACTTCCGCTCTGGCTGATGCTCCCGGTCGCCGCGCTCTGGTTTGCTGTGATCGGCATTATTTTCATGTTTACGATCTACTGGCCGCTGCGGAAGGCGACCTATTCCCAGGCCACGATCATCGCCACCATGGGCGCCTCGATTGCGCTCCAGGAGCTGGCGAAGCTCATCTGGGGCAGCCAGCCGAGAACGCTGCAGGCGCTGATTCAGACGGCTGACGGGAAGTCCGCCGTGCTTCGCCTCGGCGCCACGACGCTGCAGTGGCAGTATCTGATTATCATTGCGGTCGGCGGACTGATTATTTTCCTGATCACGCAGCTCTTTGAAAAGCTGTATGCCGGCAAGATGATGCAGGCGGCCTGCCAGGATTCCTACGCAGCCAACCTGCTTGGCGTGCCGTCCGTGCTGACGATCTGCGCGACCTACATCATCGTGATGTGCGTCTGCGGTACCTGCGGCTTCCTGGTGGCGCCGGTGTTCATGGTCCGGTCGACGCTGGGCACGCTGCAGCTCCGCGCCTTTGCAGGCGTCGTCATCGGCGGCTTCGGCAGCATCAAGGGCGCCGTCATCGGCTGCCTGCTGGTGGGCGTGATCGAGTCGTTCAGCACCATGGCCTTCTCGGGGTACAAGGACGTCACGGTATTTCTGCTGCTGATCGTGTTCCTGATTTTCCGGCCGAACGGCTTGTTCAAGGCCAAAATCGGCGACAAGGCGTAAGGAGGGGACAGGATGAAAAACACAAAGAAAACCTGCCTGAAAGGCATCCTGCTGCTGCTCGGCACCATCGCGTTCTATTTCGTCGTCCGCCGGGTCTGCACCTCGCTGTATACCATGATGGTCGTGAACATCGCGCTGATCTACACGCTGATCGCCTACAGCGTCTCCGTGATGCTCGGCATGGGCGGCGAGCTGTCCTTTGCGGGCATCACCTTCATGGGCGGCGGCGCGTTTCTGGTAGCCAACCTGACGACATCGCGGCTCGGCCTGCAGCTCCCGCCGATCGCGGCATTTTTGCTGACCATCCCGTTTTTTGCGATCATCGGGTTCGTCGTGGGACTGATCCTGCTGCGGCTCAAAAGCACGTTCTTTACATTCTCGACGATTGCCCTCGTCCAGATGTCCTATACGATCTACAACAACTACAAGCCGCTGTTCGGCGGCCCGGACGGCATTGCCGGCATTCCGACGACCACGCTGTTCGGACTGAAGATGATGGACTATTACGACTGGTTCCCGTGGCTGCTGGGCTTCGCGGTGCTGATCGGTCTTTTCATCAACCGCATCCGGACCACGCCGATGGGCCGTTCCCTGGCCTCCTGCCGCGACAATGAGACGGCGGCGCGCGTGCTGGGCGTCAACGTCTATATGACGAAGGTGCTGGCGTTCACCATCGCCGCGGTTCTTTCGGCTATGGCAGGCGGGCTCTACGCCCTGCAGACAAAGTTCGTGTCGGCGGATATGTTTACCTATGCCAGCTCCACGAAGTACATCATCATGGCGATGATCGGCGGCGTGCAGAGCACCATCGGCGCATTTATCGGTGCGCTGATCGTGCAGGTGCTCCCGCAGCTGCTGAAAAGCTTTGAAGGCTATCTGCAGCTCTTCTGGGGCGTTTCCATCGTGCTGCTCATGGTGTTCATGCCGGAGGGCATTGCCGGCATTTTCCGCGCCACGGTCCGCAGAATGAAGAACAAAAAGAAAAAGACAGCCGTGGAAGGAGGGGTGCCGGATGGCGGAAAATAGCAGACAGCCGGTTCTGCGGCTGGATTCCATCTGCAAGAGCTTCGGCGGCGTCGTGACCGCGAAGGACGTGTCCTTCTCTGTTTATCCGGGCGAGATCAAGGGTCTGATCGGACCGAACGGCGCAGGCAAGACCACGATGATGAACATGATCAGCGGCATTTACACGGCGGACAGCGGAGAGATCTTCTTCGAGGGAAAAAACATCACGAAGACGCCGGACTATGCCCGTGCCCGCATGGGCATCGGACGGACGTTCCAGACCCCGCGATTCCTGCAGCGCTCCAGCATCCGCGACAACCTGCTGATCGGCGCCGACCTCGGCAACAGGATCGGATTTTTACAGGGTTTCCTGGGGAAATCCAGCACGAATTTCCAATCCGAGCTGGATGAGATGATGGAGATTCTCCACTTCCGGTTCGACTGGGACGACGACATCAACTCCCTGCCGTTCGGCCAGCGGAAGCTGCTGGAAATTGTACGTTCCCTGCTGTCCCACCCGAAAGTCATCCTGGTGGACGAACCGGCGGCCGGCCTCAACAACAAGGAGATCGAATATCTGATGGAGATTCTCCGCATGGCGGCAAAAAAGCGGAACGTCGGCGTGCTCCTGATCGAGCATTCCATGGATATGATCATGGACATCTGCGAGAGCATCGTCGTGCTGTGCTTCGGCGTGCCGATCGCGCAGGGAACGCCGGCGGAGATCGCCACGAATCCCGCGGTCATCGAAGCATATCTGGGGAGGGAAGACGATGATTGAAATTCAGAATCTTCATGCGTATTACGGCACCATCGAGGCGCTCAAGGGCATCAGCATGAAGATCGAAAAAGGGAAAATCACCTGCCTGATCGGCAGCAACGGCGCGGGCAAATCGACGCTCCTGAAATCAATTTCCGGCGCCTGTCACCATACCGGCACCATCCTCTACAAGGGCGGCACCGACATCACCAACCTCTCGCCGCAGAAGGTCGCGCGGCTCGGGATCACCCACGTCCCGGAGGGCCGCCATGTGTTTCCGGGCCTGACCGTCCATGAAAATCTGGAGGTCGGCACGATCAGCTGGCACGGCTTTTTCGGACACAAGCCCTATGAAGAGGAAATGGAAGAGGTGTTCAAGCTGTTTCCGCGGCTGCGGGAGCGGGACAAGCAGCTGAGCTGGAGCCTTTCCGGCGGCGAGCAGCAGATGCTGGCCATCGGCCGCGCGCTGATGGCGCGCCCGGAGGTTCTCCTGCTGGACGAGCCCTCCATGGGCCTCGCGCCGGTCGTGATCGCCGAGCTGTTTGAAAAGATCGTGGAGATCAACAGGACCCGCGGCCTGACGATTCTGCTCGTGGAACAGAACGCCAAGCTGGCCATGCGGACCTCGGACTACACCTACGTGCTGGAGCGGGGCAGGATTCCCATCAGCGGGCCTTCTGCCGAGGTGCGAAGCAACGACCAGGTGATCCGGAGTTATCTTGGCAAGTTTGCCGCGGCAAAGTGAGGAGGGAGCGCTGTGAAAGCACTGCGCTATGACGCACCCTATCAGATCAGCATTCTGGAGCTGCCGGCGCCGGTACCCGCCGCGGGCGAGGTGCTGCTGAAGATGATCTCGGTCGGCGTCTGCGGCTCTGATATGCAGATCTACCATGGCAAGCACCGCTATATGACCTTTCCGGTCATCGGCGGGCATGAGGGGAGCGCCGTCGTCGAGGCGGCTGGAGAAGGCGTCGAGGGCTTCCGCCCCGGCGACCGGGTCGCCATCGAGCCGCAGGTCACCTGCGGAACCTGCTATCCCTGCTCCATCGGCAGGTTCAATGTCTGCGAAAATCTCAAGGTGCTGGGGACGCATCAGGATGGGCTGATGTGCGAATATGTCGCGCTGGACGCCAAATATCTCCATCTCTGCCCGCCGGACATGCCGTTCGACAGGATCACCCTGGTGGAGCCGCTGGCTGTGGCGGTGGGTTCCGTGAAGCGCGCGCACTACCGGGGAGCCAACGTGGCGGTGATCGGCGCAGGCACCATCGGCAATCTGATCGCGCAGGCGGCCGGCGCCCTGGGCGCCGGAGACGTCCTCATCACGGACGTTGTGGACGCCAAGCTGGAATACGCCCGCGCATGCGGCGTCGCCCATGCGGTGAACACCAGAAGCTGCAGCCTGAAAAACGCGATCCTCCAGACCTTCGGCCCGAGGAAGGCGGACGTCATCATTGACGCCGCCGGCCTGCCCCTCACCTTTCAGGCGGCGCTGGACGCGTCGCGGCCCAGCTCCGAGATCGTGCTGACGGCGAACTACAAAGAACCGGTGACGCTCACGGTGCCGCAGATGCAGCGCCGGGAGGTCAACCTGATCGGCCATATGATGTACGTCCGCGAGGATTATCAGGACGCGATCCGGCTGCTCTACGAGGGACGCGTCCGGGTGGACGGCTTCATCACGCAGCGGTTTCCGCTGAAGGATGCGGCGGACGGCTACCGGTCGCTGGACCAGAACCCCGGCGCGGTGATGAAGGCGGTCATCGACATCGCCTGAACGCGCTTTCGGGCAAGATACGGCCCGCCGCAGCTTCTGCGGCGGGCCGTCATGTATTCGGCGGGGCGGCGCAGAAGCGCCGCCCCGCTTCAGACTGTCGAAGAAGGCCCGATGGGCCTTCTTCGACAAAAAATGCAGCCCGCTGCGCGCATAATTTTCGCGGCGTGAGACGCGAAAATTCCACACTTGCGGGCTGTAAAGTGCTTTTCCCGACGTACCAGCCGCCGGGAAAAGCGGATTTACAATTTTTTGCGCCTGCGGGCGCAAACTCTGCGAGGCTTTTTGACACACTGCGCCGCCCCGCTTCATTCAGTAGCCGAGTGCCTGGGAGATCTGATCCGCCGTCTCGCGGATAAAATGCAGCTTCTCCCGAATGACTTCCATGGTGATGCGGGTCGAGGGACCCGTGATGCTGACGCCGGCAATGATATTCCCGGTGTAGTCGCAGATGGGGCAGGCTACGCAGCGCGCGCCGATCTCGCATTCCTCGTTGTCGATCGCATAACCGCGCTTGCGGATCTTTTCCAGCTCATCAAGAAGCGCTTCCTTGGTGGTGATGGTGTGGTCCGTGTACCTTGTGAGGCCCTTGGCGGCAATCAGCTTGTTGAGCTGGTCGTCGCTGTACTGCTGCAGAATCAGTTTCCCGTTTCCCGTGCAGTGCATGGGAACCGCATTGCCGATGAACTGCTGCCCCATCAGAATGCGGCTTGGACTGGTGGCCACGTCGACGTAGACCATCATCATGTTCCGCTCGATGGAAATGCAGGCGGATTCATCGAAATAGTTGGAGAGCTGCTGCAAAAATGGATGGGTAATCCGGTAAAGCTCCATGTTTTTCAGCTGCTGATTCGCGATCCTGCAGATCTTGAAGGTCAGGTAGTAGCGCTGGGTTTCCGGATCCTGGACGACGTAGCCGCATTTCTGCAGAGAATTGATAAACCGGAGGGTCGTGCTGACATTGAGCTTCAGGTCGTCTGCAATATCCATCAGCCGGGCCGGATCTCTGCATAAAGACAGGTATTCCATGATGCGCAGAGCTTTCTCTGCCGATTGGTTTGCAGATGGTGTTGCGGGCTTTTCTTTCATGACGATCCCCTAATTTCAGTTTTTTTCATTATAAATCAGCATATTTGAAAAATCAACTGTTTGCGGACCGCCGGCTTGGGAATTGTCAGATCCAGCGGCCGGAGACGCGGGTNGAATGGTAGGTCTCCAGCGGCGCCCATCCCGTTTCCATAAACTGAGAGAGCAGCTTCTGCATGACGCCGAAGGTGATAAACTCCGGCGGCTGCATGCCGTCCGGTTCGTAGGCGCGGCGGAATTCAGGCATCTGCAGCAGCTCGCGCAGAATCTCCTCGTCCACCGGCTCATCGATGTGCGCGACCCGCGGCGGGTCCGCCTCCAGCACCATGTCCTGAACACGGGTCGTCATGCTGAAAATGACCTTTCCGCCCGCCAGGGCCGTCAGATGGTGCGCGCCGCGGCAGCCTGCGGGCATGATGACGGCGTGATAGCCGCGTTCCCGGAATATACCGTAGGACCGCTTTGCGACGGCGATGCCGGCGCTGGTGACGGTGCGCTCGGAGAGGCCCAGCTTCATATCCATGGCGACGTCGCGCAGATAGTCGTCGATCCGGCCGACCTGCTGGACGGCGATGCAGGGCGCGACGGGAACGCCGGCCTCGATGGCTTTGGCCCGGCCGCGCTCGTAGGCCTCGGCGACCGCAATCGCCTGCGCGACGGAGACGTTCAGCGTGGCGCAGATGGGGATGCCCTCGGCGGCGATCTGCTCGATCACCTCAATGCCGGCCCTGGTGGCAGGCAGCTTGATGGCGATGTTCGGCGCCCAGCTGCGGTAACGTCTGGCCTGTGCCAGCATACCCGCGGCGTCGCCGGCCCGGCCTGGGTTCAGCTGGCCAAGGGCATAGCCGTGCTCGCCGTTGGTCTCCAGAAAGATCGGATAGACCTTGGAGGCGGCATAGGTGGCGACGAGCCGGAGCAGCGCCTCGGCGTGCGGTTCAAAATCCAGATCGCCGGGAATTTCGGAGACAGCCGCTTCCCAGAATTCCGGCTGCATGCGGAAGGTGCGGAAGGTGAGCACCGGGTTGGTGGTCACACCCATGGCATGGCGCTGCAGCGCCAGCTCGATTTCGTCGGGATTTCCGGAGTCGTGCCACCAGCGGGTCGGGGTTTCGCGCTGGAGCCAGTCGAAATAAGTGTCCTGCATGGTTCAAATCCTCCTCAATTCAGCCGCAGTACATGCCGCCGTTGACGCTGATGGCCTCGCCGGTGATGAAATCGTTCTCGTCCGACGCCAGAAATGCCACGGCCTGCGCGATGTCGCCGGGCTTGCCGAGCGTGCCGAGCGGGATGTTTGCGGTCAGCTCCGCGATTTTCTCCGGCGTCCACTGCCGGATGATCTCCGTTTCGATGGTGCCGGGGCAGACCGCGTTGACCGTGATGCGGTGGGGCGCGAGGCGGCGCGACATGCCGTAGGTCAGAGAGAGAATGCCGCCCTTCGAGGCCACGTACGCCATGCCGGAGGCATAGGAACCCATTTTCCCGGCCACAGAAGAGATGTTGATGATTCTGGGATGCTCGCGGCCCTTCAGATAGGGAAGCGCCTTCTGCATGCAGAAGAAACAGCCCTTGAGGTTGACGGCCATGACGAGGTCCCATTCCTTCTCCGTGATTTCCTCCACGGGCGTGGAGAACAGAATCCCGGCGTTGTTGACCAGAATGTCGATCCCGCCGAACTGCGCCGCGACGGCGGCAAAGGCCTGCTCGATGCTTTCGGGGCGGGAGACGTCGCAGTAGCAGCCCATGGCCCTAAAGCCGCGCGCGCAGAGCGCGGCAGCCTGTTCCTCGGCCTTGGCGGTGTTGACGTCGGTAATGGCGACCGACGCGCCGTTTTCCGCCAGCAGCGCGGCAATGGAAAGCCCGATGCCCTGCGCGCCGCCGGTCACGATCGCCGTGCGATTCTCAAGTTTCATGGTAAACCCTCCTGTTTCAAAAATCGCGATGGGACGGAGCGGAAGCGCGGGGAAGCAGGCCCGCGGCCGAAGCCGGCCGGGGCTGCCTGCGCCTCCGGGATTGGAATGCCGCGGGAGTACGGAGCGGCGGCCGCTGCTGCGGTCCGGCGCCCTTATCCGCCCATGTAGGCTTTCAGCTCCTCATAGGTTTGAATAAACGAGTTCAGGGTGGCGGCGACGGGGGCGTAGGTGTCGAATTCGTCGGGGGTCAGACCGTCCAGAGCGAAAGCGTCGCGGAACACCTTACTGGCGGCGAGCTGCCGCAGCGTTTCCGGATCCGGCTCCTCCTGCAGCAGCGGCTGATAGGACTGCTGCGCGGTCTCGTAGGCTTTCCACTTGTCGGGGAAGGAGGAGACCACGAGCTCGGAGGAGGGGTCGTCCGTCAGGGAGGCGGCGAAGTTCCAGGAGCCGCGGAGCGAGGCCACCAGGATGCCGACCTTGTCGTAGCCGTGCTTTTTGAGAACGTTGTGATAGACCTGCCAGGTCACGGCGCGGCTCGCGGAGCGGGCCAGAATACCTGCATCGACAGCACCGGCCGCCGCCAGCTCCTGCTCCACCGGACTGTCGAGCCGGCCGGCCATCATGACGACAAAGGCGCGTTCAGCCGTGCCGGCCTGAATTCTGCGGGCGAAGGCTTCGCTCTGCGAGGCGCTGAAGTTGACGGTGATCGTGACGCCGATGCCGAGCTTTGAGACGTCCTCTACGGTTTTGAGAGCGGCCTTGGTGCCAGGAACCTTGAACAGCACGTTGGGCGTTCCGCCGAGAGCTTTTTCCATCTCGGCCCGCGCAAAGAGAATTTCCTCCGTCATGGCCTCGCTGTCGCGGTACAGATTCGGATTCACCTGATAGTGGACGTAGCCGTACCGGCGATTGCTGCGCAGATAGATCGGATAGAGGGCGCGGCAGTTATCCAGCACCACGGCCATGGTGAGCCGCGAGACGCGGCGCTCGACGGACTCGCCGGCGTATTCGGCGCAGATCCGGTCGCGAATCGCGTCATATTCCGCCGCGCATTCCTTCCGCGCCATATTCACGATCGGCGGGTTCGTGGTCACGAACATGGCGCCGCGGCGCATGGCGTTCATCAGGCCGAGGCCGTTGTCGTTGCCCCAGCGGACGGCCAGCTTCTTCTGATCGGCCAGCTCCGTGAGCTGGATCAGGCTGCTGTTTTTCAGCACGTCCAGCTCCTCGCTGACATAGCGGAGCAGTTCGTCCTCGCCCCTGCCGCGCAGATCGGCGATGATGGCCTCGGACTGGATGCGGGCGGTCTCGCGGAGCGAGGGCGTGCAGCCCTCCACGTAGCTGACCAGATAGGACTGCAGATCGATGGCAAGCTCGGCCAGCATCCTGAAGTCCTGCTCGGCCTCCAGCTCCCTGCGGGCTGCCTCGGCGGCGGCCGCAAAGGTGTCTGCCGAGCTGTCAAAGAAGATTCGGTTTCTGTACAAGATCCATTTTTCGTTCATTTCCTTCACCTCATCAAGAATTTTGTACCGTTTTCGGCGCGAGATTTTGATTCTGCAGGAAGAGCTTCATGAATTTTGAATAGTGAAATCAACTTTTATTATTTGAACTATATGCATTATAACATTGAAAAAAAAGAAATGTCAATACGGGCGGCGCGCGCGATACACCCAAAAAAACAGAGAGCATTTTGTTGGAAATTGACAGTTCGGAACAGATACAAAAATGCAGCGATGCTGGAAAATTACGGCAGCGCTGCATTTGAAAAGCTGGGCGATTACGCACGAAACGGATAAAGGATAAATTTTCCGCCGTCTTTCCTGCGGAAACGGTCGAACGCCTCTTCCCACTGTTCCATGGGAAGGCGGACGTTTGCCAGCTCTTCGACGCGGACCTTGCCGCGGGAGAGCAGATCCAGGGCCTGCACCCAGCTGCTTTTGCGGGAGCCGAGAGAGCCGGAGACATGCGGTTCCTTGTAGTTGAGAACTTCGATCGGAAAGGGGATCGTCGGCGCGCCCATGCCGATCTGCGTGAACCAGCCGCGCTTTTTCAGAAGCCGCAGGCAGGTGTTGATGCCGTGCTGATTGCCGGAGCACTCCAGAACCACGTCGACGCCCTTGCCGCCTGTCAGCCCGGAGACGACGGCGGCCGCATCCTCCTGCTGAACGTTTACGGTATACTCGGCGCCGAGCTTTCGGGCCAGCGCCAGCCGCTCCTCGTCCGCGTCGGTGCCGGTCACCAGCGTCCGCGCGCCGTGCGCCCGCGCGACCTGCATGGCCATCAGGCCGATTGGACCGGGACCGGAGACCAGCACGAGATCCGTCGGCGAGATGACGGTGAGGTCAAACACCGCGTGACAGACGCAGGCCAGGGGCTCCGTCATTGCCGCGGCGATATCGGAGACGTTGTCCGGAATGCGGTGTACCCGCCCGGCGGGCACGACGGTGTAGTTTGTGAAAATCCCGTTGTACCAGTAGCCCAGGGTACGGCGCTCCGGGCAGAGGTTGTACCAGCCCTCGCGGCAGCTTTCGCAGGTCCCGCAGTAGCTGAAGGCGGTCTCGGATACAACGCGCTCTCCGACGGAGAAGCCCTCCACGCCCTCGCCCAGCCCGGCGATCACGCCGGAGAACTCATGGCCCACGACCACGGGCGGACGGACGGGGATGGCGATGTCGCTGTCATAGATGTGCAGGTCGGAGCCGCAGATGCCGGCGGCGGTGACCTTGATTTTGACCTGGCCCGGCAGCGGCGTGGGTTCCGGGATTTCCCGGATCTCCATATGGCCGGGCTCCGCCGCGTATTTCACGATTGCTTTCATGGGGAACGCGCCTCCTTGTTTCTTTTTTGATGCAACATGTATTACAACTTATAAAAACAAAATTTAATTTTAATAATTGTAATCTAAAAAAGTTGACGTGTCAATATGCTCGATAAAAAATGAAATAAACCGGAGAAATAGACAAAAAATATTCAAATAATTTGGATGCAGCAACGATGAAAAAGCGGGACGAAGCGGAAAATGCTTCTTGACCTCCTCGGAATATCCGCCTATAATAAGGACAAGAGAAAATATGTAATACAACATTCACGCAAAACAAATGACCGTATGGCCGGACGGAAGGGCGGTGATCCGGTTTTTCATGAGCAGCAGCCCCATGGCGCGATGCCGGTCAGCGGGCAGGCGCTTTCTGTATACGCGGCGAAAACCGGCCGCCGGGAAAGCAATGCCTGCACATCCGGACACCGCCGCCGGAAAGCCGGCGGCCGCAAGCCTGACAAAAACGAATCAAAGGCCTGACATTCTCCAGCCGAAAAAAAGAGAGGAGCAACCACATGAAAGAATCCATTCACAAGTATTTTCAGCTCGGCACCATCCAATGGATGAGCCACCCCGGCCGCGACGTGATCGAAAGCCTGACGGAGCTCTGCGCCGACGGCGACTTCGACGCGCTGGAGGTGTGCCGGATCCCGGACGACGGCAAACGCGCGGCGGCGAAGGAACTGCTGGCCCAGTCCGGCATGAAGGTCTGCTACGGCGCGCAGCCGCGGCTGCTGGGGCCGAAGCTGAACCCCAACGACCTCGACGAGGCCGGGCGGGCCGCCGCGGAGGCGACGCTGCTGGAAGCGGTCGACGAGGCGGCGTATCTCGGCGCGAAGGGAATCGCCTTCCTGGCCGGGAAATGGGCGCCGGAAACGAAGGAAGCGGCCTACGCGCAGCTTTTGAAGACCACGCGCGCCGTCTGCGACTATGCCGCATCCAAAAACATGACAGTGGAGCTCGAAGTGTTCGACTATGACATGGACAAGGCCGCGCTGATCGGGCCGGCTCCGCTGGCGGCGCGGTTTGCGGCGGATATGCGGACGACGCACCACAACTTCGGCCTGCTGATCGATCTGAGCCATTTCCCGACGACCTATGAGGTCAGCCGCGACGTGATCCGCACCCTGCGGCCCTATGTCACGCATCTGCATTTCGGCAACGCCGTCGTCAAGCCCGGTTTCCCCGGCTACGGCGACAAGCATCCGCGGCTCGGCTATCCCGACAGCGCCAACGACGTGGCGGAGCTTGCGGATTATCTCAGCGTGCTTAAGGACGAGGGCTTCTTCCGGGAGAACGACCCCCTGGTGCTCTCCATGGAGGTCACGCTGATGCCCGGAGAAAATGCGGCGATCATTCTCGCCAACACGAAGCGGAAGCTGAACCGCGCCTGGGCGCTGGTCCGCGACTGAAGAACCGGAAAGGGAGAAAAACGATGAAAATTGTCATTTTGGACGGATATACGGAAAACCCCGGCGATCTGAGCTGGGAGCAGCTGGAGGAGCTGGGCGAGCTGAAGGTCTATGACCGCACGCCCCTGAACGATACAAAGGAGATCATCGCCCGCATCGGCGACGCGGAGGTCGTCTATACCAACAAGACGCCCATCACGAGGGAGGTCATCGACGCCTGCCCCAATCTGAAATTCATCAGCCTGCTGGCGACCGGCTACAACGTGGTGGACTATGCCTATGCGCGGGAAAAGGGGATCCCCGTGACCAACATTCCCACCTATGGCACGGCCGCCGTCGGCCAGTTTGCAATCGCCATGCTGCTGGAGATCTGCCACCATGTGGCCCACCATTCCGACGCCGTCCACAGCGGCCGGTGGGAATCCAGCGCCGACTGGTGCTTCTGGGATTATCCCCTGATCGAGCTGGCGGGCAAGACGATCGGCGTGATCGGCTTCGGCCGCATCGGCCAGCAGACCGGGAAAATCGCCGGGGCGATGGAAATGCGCGTTCTCGCCTATGACAGCTATGAGAGCGAAGCCGGCCGCGCCATCGGAACGTACGTCGATCTTGACACGCTGCTGAAGGAATCCGACGTCATTGCGCTGCACTGCCCGCTTTTCCCGGAGACGCAGGGCATCGTCAACCGCGATACCATCGCCAGAATGAAGGACGGCGTGATAATTCTGAACAACAGCCGGGGCCCGCTGGTTGTGGAGCAGGACCTGGCCGATGCGCTGAACAGCGGCAAAGTCTATGCCGCCGGTCTGGACGTGGTCTCCTCCGAGCCGATCAAGGGCGACAACCCGCTGCTGAAGGCCAAAAACTGCTTTATCACGCCGCATATCTCCTGGGCGCCGAGGGAAAGCCGCCAGCGGATCATGGACTGCGCCGCGCAGAACCTGAAAGCCTATCTGGACGGCGCGCCGATTCACGTTGTCAATCAATGAGGACGTGAAAAGCCATGAAAACTGAGTTGAAACTGCGCCTGGAACAGATGTGCCGACAGTTCCGGGCCGATCTGATCGAAACGCTGCATGAGAAACAGACGGGGCATCCCGGCGGCTCGCTCTCCGTCTGCGAGATTCTGACGACGCTGTATTTCACGCAGATGAATGTCAAACCGGACGATCCGGTCTGGAGTGACCGCGACCGGCTGGTCCTCTGCAAGGGCCATGCGGCGCCGATGCTCTACCGGGTTCTGGCGGAGCGCGGCTTCTTTCCCGCGGAGGAAATGCACACGCTGCGCGACTTTGAAACAAGGCTGCAGGGGCACCCCTGCATGCTGGATACGCCCGGCGTGGATATGACCACCGGTCCGCTCGGCATCGGGCTCGGCGCGGCGCTCGGTATGGCGCTGGCCGCGAAGCTCGACAAGTCGCCGGCCCGCGTCTATGCGGTGCTGGGCGACGGCGAGATCAACGAGGGCACGGTCTGGGAAACGGCCATGGCCGCCGCAAAGTTCCGCGCGGACAACCTCTGCGCGGTCCTGGACTGGAACGGCGTGCAGCTCGACGGCACCACCAACGAGATCATGCCGACGGGAAACGTTCGGGCCAAGTTCTCGAGCTTCGGCTGGTACTGCATCGAATGCGACGGCCACGACATCGAATCGCTCTATCAGGCGTTTGAAACGGCGAAGACAATCGAAAGCATGCCGACGATCGTGCTGGCCCATACGGTGAAGGGCAAGGGCGTCAGCTTCATGGAGGGACAAAACGCCTGGCACGGAAAGCCCATCGGCGACGCGGACTATGCGCGCGCCATGGAAGAACTGGGAGGTGTGCAGTAATGGCAAAGACAATTCGGGACGCCTACGGCGAGGCGCTGGTCCGCTACGGCGCAGAAGATCCGCGGGTCGTCGTGCTGGACGCCGACGTCTCCGGCTCCACCAAGAGCAGCACGTTTGCCGCCGCCTGTCCGGAACGGTTTTTCAACATGGGAATCGCGGAGGCCGGTATGGTCGCCGTGGCCGAAGGCATGGCGGCCTCCGGGAAAATTCCCTTTGTCAACACCTTCGCGGTGTTTCTCACCTCCATCGGCCTGCTCGGCGCCCGCGCGCTGAGCTCTTACAGCAGAATCCCGGTCAAATTTGCCGGAGCCTACGGCGGCCTGTCCGACGCGTTCGACGGACCGAGCCATCACTCGATCGACGACCTTGCGATCATGCGCGCGCTGCCGAATTTCAAGGTCTATGTGGCCAGCGACGCGCGGCAAACCGACTGGCTCGTGAAGAACGCCATTGAGGACCCCTCACCGATGTATCTGCGCCTCTCGCGCGATGCGATGCCGGAGCTCTATGGGGAGAACGAGACCTTTGAGACCGGAAAAGCCAAGATCCTCCGCCGGGGTGCCGACGCCGCGGTCATTGCCTGCGGCCTTCTGGCCGGGAACGCCATCCGGGCGGCGGAGCTGCTGGCGGCCGAGGGGATCGAGATTACGGTCGTGGATATGTTCTGCCTCAAGCCGCTGGACGAAAAGACGGTCGTCGCCTGCGCCGCGGAGACGGGCGCCGTCGTCACGGCGGAGGAACACAGCGTGATCGGCGGTCTCGGCAGCGCCGTCGCCGAGGCGCTCTGCCGCGCCGGAAAACAGGTCCCGATGTCGTTTCTCGGCCTGCAGGACTGCCACGCGGAGTGCGGACCCTATGACAAGCTGCAGAGAAAATACGGACTGGATGCCGCCGCAATCGCCGAAAGCGTGCGCGGGACCATCGCCCGCAAAGCCCAAAGGCCGATCTGACGGCGGAAAAGCAGACGGGAATCCGTCAAACCATTATGCCGCTCGCGGCCTGACCAAAAAACGGTGACGAGCGGTACCCGCCAAAGGAAACGGCGGCAGAGGCGAAGCCCGCAGCGTCAGCCGGGAAATACGGCAGAAAGAAAAGCAGCGAAACGGAGCTTTCAGGACGGACCCTCTGAAAGCTCCGCGCTGCTTTTTATTGCATTTTTGGGAAATCCGGGCAGCGTCGGGCATCACAGAACGGTGAAATAAAAACCGGGCATCACGCAAAGACAGGGAAAGCCCCTGAAAACGCGGCGCGTTCAGGGGCTGCGGCGGACAGAGCGGGATTCGGCCCCGATGCGCCGCCTGCATAAAGCCGGGTGCGAAGGGCAAACCGGACGCGATGCGTCCGGCAAAGACTTTTGGGCCGCTGTGAGGAAGCTGTAATCATTGCAAAAGAATTACCCGTTTGGGCAATGGACGAATTTTTATGATCTGCTACACTTGAGACAATGTGGCAGATCATTTTCATGTCTGCCGAACCGGGAGGCAGACGATGAATGAGGAAAAGGCCATTGCGCGGGCTCTGTTTCGTATCACTGTGGACGGAATAAAAAACGCAGAGTGGCAGGGCGAGGTACAGTTCACGGACAACACGGCAGCGCGCTTTGAAAGTCTGCTTGGACTGCTGCACCTCGTACAGGACAAATCGGAAGCGAAAAAACCCGAATGGGAACAGGAGGAGACAAGATGAAAAAGAGAGTGTTATCGGTATTGCTGTGCCTGGTGCTGGTGCTGGCTCTGCTGCCCGCCCCGGCGCTGGCGTCGGAGGAAAGCCGCACGCTGTATTACAGGAACGGCAAAATGTACAGCGACAAGGCGTTTACATCTGAAATTACCGGCGTTTCCGGCTGGAGCGGCAGCTGCGGCCTTAGCACATTCAGCGAGTCCGCGGCTTCCATCACCGTCAGCGCCAGCACCGTCACCGCCGCGGGCGGAGACCGTGAAGCCCTCTCAGCTCACGGCAAAGCAGCAAAAGCTGCTGGGCAAAAACGCCCTGATCGTGGACGTGAACGTGCTGATGGACGGCGTGAAAATTTCCGACTTCGGCGGCGGCGTCATCACCGTCAGCGTGCCTTACACGCCCAGGGCGGGGGAGGACGTCAGCAAGCTGGTGGTCTGGTTCCTGCGGGACGACGGGACTCTCGAGCCCCATGCCGCGGCCTATGACGCAAAGACCGGCACGGTGACCTTCACCACCACGCACCTGAGCCGGTATATTCTGGGACAGTTCCCCTTCGCCGATGTGCCGGGCGACAGCGACTGCTACACCGCCGCGGTCTGGGCGGTGAACAGCGGCGTCGCCGACGGCAAGACGGCCACCGCATTTGCCCCCGATGATACCTGCACCCGCGCCCAGACCGTGACGTTCCTGTGGCGGGCCGCGGACTCTCCCGAGCCGGCGGCAGCGACCTGCCCGTTTACCGATGTGAGCAAGGACGCCTACTATTACAAGGCGGTCCTCTGGGCGGTGGAAAAAGGCATCGCCAAGGGGTCCGGCAGCGGGACCTTCAGCCCCAACGCCGCCGGGACCCGCGCGCAGGTCGTGACCTTCCTCTGGCGGGCGGCGGGAAGCCCGGCCGCAGCCGCCGCGAATCCCTTCACGGATGTCGGCAGCGGGCGCTACTACACCGACGCCGCTGCCTGGGCTGTGCGCGAGAAAATCGCCCTGGGCACCGCCGCGGCGACCTTCTCGCCCGCGCAGGGATGCACCCGCGCCCAGATCGTCACCTTCCTCTGGCGCCAGACGGGCAAGTAGCTCAAATATCGAAAATGCGGCGGCGTTGCCAATAGCAAGGGCGGCGGGCATGCGCCGCAGCGTGACGGAGCCGGTGAATTCGCAGAAAGCGGACCTGCTCGAATTGGTATCCTCAACAGAGGGCGCCGGCGGAATCGTTCCGCCGGCGCCCTCTGTTTGGGGGTTGCTTATTTGCCGAGATACCGATAGAGGAAGGTGACGGTCTGGGCGCGGGTGCAGAGGCCTTCGGGAGAGAAGGCCGCAGGGGCGGCGCCCCGCGTGATTTTCTGCGCGACGGCCCAGAGAACTGCGCTTTCATAATACGCTCCGGCAGCCACGTCCGAGAAAGGATTTTCCGTGCCCGCCGCGGGTTTGCCCGCCGCGCGCCAGAGGAAGGCCATGGTCTGGGCGCGGGTCACGGTCTCACCGGGCGAGAAGGTCGCTGCAGAGGTGCCGAGGGCGATGCCCTTTTCCGCCGCCCACTGCACAGCCTTGTAATAGTATGCTTCCGCCGCAACGTCGGCGAAGGGGCTGGCCTTGCCCGCCGGCTCCGGGCTTCCCATGGCCCGCCACAGGAAGGTCACGGCCTGCGCGCGGGTGCAGATGCCGTCCGGGCTGAAGATGCTTGCGCCGGTGCCGCGCGCGATCCGCTTGCCGGCGGCCCAGAGCACGGCCTCGCAGTAGTACGCGGTTTTTGCGACGTCCGTGAACGGGCTTTCGGACTGCACAAACACGGCGGCGACGCTCGCCTTGCTGTTCGGCATGGTGAAGCTGTACGTGCCATTTCCGTTGTCCGTGAGAGCGAGCACCTTGCCGCTGTCGTCGGTCACGGTCAGCTTGTCCAGCGCATAGCCCGCGTCGGGGTTGACGGTGACGATGATCGTTGCTCCCGCGGAGGCGCTGGCGGGCGATACGGTCACATTGCCGTTTTTGATGCCTGCCGTATCGACGACAACGGGATAGCTGCCGGCATTGCTGCCGCGATTCTGCGTATAGCTGACGGCGTAGGTGGAGAACTTGCCGGCAAAGATATACAGCAGGCCGTTCTGCGTGTCCGCGAAGAAAGTCATATCGGCATAGGGAGCGGTGGGCATGGTCTTGAGCGATGTGAATTTTTCCGCGCTTCCGTTGTGGCAGCGCCAGACATTCACGTTGCTCTTGGCGGAAAAGTCATATGGAATCACGATCTCCAATACGTTGTCGGCCTCGGTCAGCGCGTAACCGTTCGTTTTTAACGTTACTTCCAGATACATCCCTACGCTTTGACCGCCGGCACTCACCAGAATGGTCTTCTGCTCCGCATTGCTCTTGTCCTCGGCCTTCTGGGTGACAGTCATGAAGATGTTGGATTTTTCATTTTCCGCCAGTTCGTCCAGTCCGCCGACCACGATCCTGGGTAGCTCCTTGACGCCCTCGTCCTTTGCGACCGTCAGGGTGCTGCTGTTGGAGGCTGCCGTGGGCAGCGTCACGTTCTGCGTATAAGTCTGGGTCGTACCGGCCTTTTCTATCGCGCAGAGCATGGTCACGGTCTTGCCGTCCTTTGTGACCACCAGATTATAACTGCCGGGCAGCAGGTTGGTGAACAGGAATTGCCCGTCAGCGTCGGTAACGGTGGAAGCGACGAGCGTTTCGCCCTGCTTCAGAGCCACTGCCGCGCCGGAAACCGGGGCGGCGGGCGCCGCGTCGTCTGTCACAGTGCCGGTGAGATTGTGCCGGGTATTCTCCGTCCACTGGGCATAGAGGTCGAAATTTGCGTTCTGTTCGGCGAGCAGATTTTTTACGCTCTGCCGGTCGGCATAAGCTGTCCCGCTTCCGTCCGCCGCGGCGTTCCAGCCGGAGAAGGCATAGCCCGTGCGGACAAAGGCGTTTGCCGTCAGCGCCAGTGCCGTGTCATAGGTGTGGGACTGAACGCCCATTTCGCCGGTGGCCTTGTCGCCGTTGGCATGGAAGGTCACGGTATAGGTGTTGGCCGTCCACTTGGCGTAATAGGTGGCGTCGGCTTCAATTTTCGTGGCATCGGTAAGCTGGGTTCCCGCTCCTTCCGCTGCGGTGAACCAGCCGCCGAAGGTGTAGCCGGAACGGGCGGCCGCGGGCGGCGCGACGGTTTTCTGCCACTCGATATTTTCGATCTTGCCTGCTGCCGTTCCGCCCTGCGCGTCGAGGGTCAGCGTCAGTTTGCTCCCGGCGGCGATGGTCAGTTCTTTTGCGTTTGAATATACCGCGTCAGCTGTGGCCTTTATGCGAACGTTGTAGACGCCCGGTTCCAAATCGGCAATCGCTGTGCCGGTGACGGCCGTCCAGCTGCTCGCGCCGGATTTCCGGTACTCCATGAGCGCAGTGACGCCAGTGATCGCTCCGTCATGCTTGCCAAAAATTGTTTCGTTCGCCACCGCGGCAGAGGGTGCGGCGGCGCGGGCCGGGATGGTCACGGTGATGCTGTCGCTGGCATATTTTCCGCTTTCTTCGGCGGTTGCCTTCATGCGCACCTGCACGGACTTTTCCGCCGTGCCGTCCCAGCCGAAGGCGGTGAGCGCCATGTCGGCGGTGCAGTCCGTCCAGGTCGCTCCGCCGTCTGTGCTGTACTGCATGCCCGCCGCGGTGGACAGTTTCTCGGCGATCCCGTTTACCGTGAGAGTCTTGGAGTCAACCGCGGCAAGCCGCGCAGGAGCCGTGACGGAGGCCTCGGCGCTCTTGAACGCGCTGCCTGTGGCGGTTTTCCAGCAGGTCAGCACCGCGCCGGGAGCGAGAGCGACCGCTGTGTTCGCAGAAACGCCGACGGCGCTGCCGCTGCCGATTTGATAGCTGTATCCTGCCGGGACGGTGACGGTTTCAGCCGCCGTGTCCACCGTGAGCGCCGCGCCGTTTGCCGGTCTTGCCGGGATGGCGACCGCCGTCCACTCGGATTCGGGCGCGCCGCCGGAGACGGCCTTCACGCGGACGCAGACGGTCTGTGCGGAGCTGCCGGCGTCGGGGATGTGATTGCTGATGCTGCCGCTGCTGATGATCGGGGTGCCGCCGATCTGCGCGGTATAGACCTCAAGGGTACCGGCAAAGCTGACGGTTTCGTTGGCGTAGTCGATGGTCACGCTGCTGGCGGCGGGAGCCGTCGGCTGCGTGTACTGCTGGGTTTTCGCGCTTTCCGACGGCATGGCGGTGTCGGTCTCCGCCGTGCGGGTGTGGATGTAATATTTCGTGGCGGGCGTCAGGCCCGTAAAGGCATGCGTGCCGTCCTCCGCCGCTTTGTAATAGCCCGCGCCGCTCCAGCTTGCGGGGGCATCCGCGCTGGTGGAAATATAATATTCCTGCCCCGCGTAGGTGCTGACGGTGATGGCGGTATCCGTAGGATGGTTTGCGCCGGTTCCGATGACGGGCGCACCCGGCGCCACGGCGACATGTTTGAATGTCACGGCAACGGTGACCGGGTAGGCCGGCATGGTAAACGCGCCGTTTGCAACGGTCACGGCCGTGGAATCGCCGCCTGTCTTGCTGACGGAAATTCCGCTGGGCGCGTAGCCGCTGTCCGCCGCAGGCGTCACGGTGACGGTGTCGCCCTGAACGGCGGAGGACGCTTCGCTGTCATTTCGCTTCACCGTGAAGCTGCCGTTCGTCGCGGCGGTCTTGGTGATGGCATACAACGCCGCCAGCTCAAGCTGGTTTTCCGCCGCGGCGCGCACGGCGAAGTTCGCGCTGTCGGAGGTGAAATTGGTGAGATAATCGCTGTTTGTCACTGTATTGCCGGCGGTGAACACGCCCGGGGTCTGCATGTTCACGCCGATGGGCGTTTTGTTTGTCAGCGCCGAGCTGATCGTAATGGTGCGGCCAGTGGCCAGATAGATGTTGTCGGTCGCAGAGGTGTCGCCCGCAACGCGGGTGTTGCCGGTGATCTCCGCCGCGCCGCCGAGAGTCAGGCTGCCGCCGCTTACATACACGCCGCCGCCGTTGAGGTCGGCATTGTTGCCGGTGATGCTGCCGCCGGTCATGGTGAAGCTGCCGCCGGACACAAACACGCCGCCGCCCCCGCCGCTTTCGCAGGTGTTGCCGGTGATGCTGCCGCCTGTCATGGTGAAGCTGCCGCCGACGCACACGCCGCCCCCACCGCTGCCGCCGCAGGCGGTGTTGCCGGTGATGCTGCCACCCTCCATCACAAGGTTGCCGGCAACGTACACGCCGCCAATGCGCATAAAGCGTCCGCCTGTGATTTTGCCGGGCGCAGTCGCAGCGCTGTCGCTGGTGTCCCTGAGCGTCAAGCTGCCCTGCACATTGAGAACGCTGCTTTCGTTTTCAGTCGTCGACCCGCGATCGATGTCAAAGCCGTTGAGGTCGAGGATGGTGGTCTTGCCGGAGGAAAATTCAAGCATACTGGCAATTTTTACATCGGACAGAAGCTGGATGTACGCCGTGCCGTCGGCAAGGCCGTTGGCGTAGGTCACGGCATCCGTCAGGGTGCCTCCGCCTGCGGCACAGGTGTCGTCGGTGCCCCAGCGGGCCTGGGGCGGCAGAAGCGTTGCCGCGCCGCCGGTCACGCTGCCGGAATAGCTCACGCCGCCCGCCGTGACGGACACGGCGGTCTTGCCCGCCGGAAGATAGACGTACAGTTTGCCGTTCGCGTCGGTTTTTACGTCCGTCATGCCGTAGGTGTAGCCGAGGGCGGGCGTTGCGGTCAGCGCCGTCACCGCCGTGTCGGCAAGGGGATAGTCGTTCTCATCCTTGATCGTCAGCGTATAGAGCTGCACCGCGGTACCGCTGCCGTTTGTCGGGGTTTCTCCGGTGCGTACTGCATTCACGCTGCCGCCGCTGACGGTGATGTCAATCGGCGCACAGGCGCTGCCGCCGCCGATCGTCCCGCTGACGTTGCCGCCGGCAATTACAACATGGAAGGTACCGGCGCCGGTATTGCCGCCGCCGATGCCGGCGACAGCGCCTTCGGTGATTACGCTGCCGCCGGTAATGGTCATGGAGCTGCCGTTTGTACTATCCGGGTTCGCGCCGATGCCCGCGCCGTTGCTGCCGCCGACGGCATGGAGAGAGCCGGTGCCGTTTGTCCCGCCGCGGATCGTCAGCAGCGCTGTGTTGTCCTTTTGCAGCCCCGCGCAGTTCGCGCCGCTCTTGAGGGTGTTGGCGCTGCCGTTCGCCAGCGTGAGATTCACCGCGCCGGCGGCCGGGGTGATCTTGAACGCTGCCATGCTCGCGGTGCCGCTCACGTCGATGTTCACGCCGGCCAGCGTAAGATTTGCACCGTTCGCCGAGGTGACCTCGATGCGATTGGCTGTCGCCTTGGTTGGATCGTTGTTGGCGATGGTCAGCGCCGTCGCGGTCTTGACCGTCAGCACGCCGTCGGTATAGGCGTAGTCCGTGCCCTCGGTGCCGCTGGTGACGGTGAGGTCCGGGCGCGGCGTGGTGGTCAGCGTCAGGGACAGATCATCGAAGGCGGCGAACGCATCGCTATTTTGGTCATATTGCGCGTTCAGATCCGCCGCGATGGAAATGCGCAGCCTCGTGGTACCTGAGAGAATGGTGCCGGAAAGCGTGTGTGCCACCAGTGTCGAACCAGACTGCTGCTGCTCGGTGCACGAATCGCTGGCCACAACGTTCCCGTTTGTATCCAGCTGCTCAATCTTCAGGGTGGCGGTACCTATTCCGCTGCCAAATGCAAAAGCCCCCATGAAACCCGTGAACGTGTACTGCACGGTGTTGCCAGCCGTATAGCTGGTCATATCAAAGGTCTGGTAGCAGCTGGATTGAATGATTGAAGGGTTGCCCATGCAGTAGAAGCCCATCACCATCGAGCCGCTTTGTGCTGTAACGTTCATACTCGCCGCATCATAGCTATAGCCGCGCTCCGGCGAGGTATCCTCGCTCCAGCCGTTATATTTCAGCATGCCATAATTTGCACCTGCTGTTTCACCGCCGGAATTTACGATCAAATTGCCCGTGGTCGTGGACGCGGCCGCCATGGTCGGCAGCAGGGTCAGCAGCATGCACAATGTCAGGAAAACGCTCAGGATTCTCTTTTTCATATCGCTTTCTCCTTCACTTTTGAAACTTACAATATCCCGTCTGCCGGGGGTCGTCGGCGCTGCCCGGGAAACCGCCGTGGACACAGTACCAGCACTCCAGCCGGGGCGGCAGCGCCGATTCGCGCGGGGTGAAAAACGCGCAGCAGTCCAGCGTGCGGACGGGAATGGCGGCGACGCGGCGCTCCACCTCGCCGGTGTGGTCGGTGACATCAAGCATAGGCTCACTCCTCTGCCCATTTTCTGCCCACACCGTAGCACATTTTTTCTCATCTGTGGAAAATCCCGCACGAAACGGCGGTATTTTCGCACGACGCGGCAAAAAGGGGCGTCTACCGCAGCGGCAGGACGATCTGCACGATAAATTCCCCGTTCTCCTGCCGGAAGCGCAGCATCCCGCCGCACCCGCGCACGATGCGCGCGATGCTTCTCGTCCCGGTGCCGCCGCCGGGCTTCGTGGAGACCGGCAGGCCGTTTTCAAAGGCCGCTCTGCCCGAGGCGCTGTTGCGGATCTCCAGCTGCAGGCCTGTTTCGCCCGTCTCGGCGGTCAGACAGATGCGCCGCCCGGCCGACTCGACCCTGCCGCAGGCCTCCACGGCGTTTTCCAGCAGATTCGAGAGCAGCGCGCCCAGCTCCGGCGCGCTCAGCGGCAGGTTTTCGGGGAACTCCGCGTTCACCGCAAAGGCAATCTCCCGCTCCTGTGCCCGCCGGGCATAGACGCGCAGCACGGCGTTGGCGGCGGGATTCGCGGAATACCGCGCCGGTTTCGCGGCGGCGAGCGCCTGGTCGTTCGCGCGCAGATAGTCCATGGCCCCCGCCGTGTCGCCGCTCTGGAGAAAATCCAGCACCACCGCGTTGTGGTGGCGCAGATCGTGCCGTGCCTGCTTTGCCGTATCCAGCGACGCCTGATAGGAACCGAGCTCCGCCTCCAGCAGCTTCGCGTTCGCCTGCTCCAGCAGCAGGCGGCTGATGGTGAGCAGGTTGCGGTACAGAACGTACATGAACAGGAAATAGATCAGCTCCAGGCCCAGCATCAGCGCCGTGCAGTAGAGCGGATGGTTGGCAAAGTTCATGGCCGGATACACGGGAACGACGTAGACCGCCGCCGTCACCAGCAGGGGCAGCGCGATCAGCGCGGCGGGCTCGGCGCGGAGGTTGTCCGCCATGAAGCGCAGCGGCTTTGCCCAGCACCGCAGCGCCAGCCAATAGACCAGCGGGCATACCGCCGCCATCACCAGCGCCAGCGCCGGATAGCTCCAGCCGAACACCGTGCGCGCCAGATTCAGCGGCACGGAAACGGCTGTGGTCAGGCAGGACTGCGTGAGCTGCAAAAAGATCGTCTTGGCCGGCGGGTCGGTGGAATAGATCAGCACGGCCAGGCCGCCCGAGAGCATGACCAGGGCCGCAAGATGCGTATACGCGCCGTAGCCCAGGCCCAAAATCAGCAGCGCGGACAGGCCCAGCGTGAAGACGGTATAGACGATGACGCCGGTCAGAAAGCGCCGGCGGCTGCGGTATCCCAGCCCGAAGCCGCGGAACAGCACGGAAAAGAGGCCGGGAAGATAGAATTTCAGCAGGTAGGCTGCCAGCATCACAGGGCTCATGACTTCCCTCCGTTCGCGGAAAACAGATAGTCGAACCAGGCGTCCGAGATCTCCCGGTAGCAGCGCTTCGGGATGGGGATGCGCGCGCCGTTCTGCAGCAAAAGCTGCTCCGGCTCGATGGCCGTAATCGCGCGCCGGTTGACGACGTAGCCCTTGTAGGGCGCGGCGAACTGCCCCGGCGAGACCTTTTCCAGCTCCTCCAGCATCCGCCCGAGCGACCGCCGCCCTTCCGTCAGGTCGCCGTTTTTCGTATGCACGGTGAGCACATGCCGCTGGCTCTCGATGTACAGGATGTCGCCGATGTCCACCATCTGCGCGCCGCCGCCCTCCGGCTTCACCACCAGGTTCTTCACCCGGCCGCTTTCAAATCGCGCCACGGCCCGGTCCATCGCCTCGTCAAACTGCGCCTGCGCAAAGGGCTTGATGAGATAATGCGCCGCCCGCAGCGCAAAGGCGTCGACGGCGTATTCGTCGGAGCTTGTGAGAAAGACGATCTCCGTCTTGTCCCGCCGGGCACGGATCTCCCGGGCGACGTCGGTGCCGAGGATGCCGGGCATGCAGATGTCCAGCAGGAGAATGTCCCAGCCGCCGGTCTGGTCCAGGCTTTCCAGAAGCAGCAGGGAGCTGTCGAAGGCAAAGACCTCCGGCTGTTCCCCGCGCGTTTCAAAATAGACGCGCAGCGCCGCGCGGATCCGCGCGAGCTGATCCGGCCGGTCGTCGCATATGGCAATTCGGAGCATTCCGCCGCCTCCGTTCTAAAAATTCGGCTTGGATGTTCCCGCACCGCAGGCCTTGTCCGGCCATTCGCATACGCCCACGTCCAGCGCACGCGGGCGGTCCAGGTGAAAATCCGCGTAGACGCAGTACCAGCAGGTTCTTTCCGCCGCGCCGCCGCGGGCGGAAAAGGCCGGACAGCACTGTCCGGGCCAGACGTTGCCGCCGGCGTTGGGCGCGTCGAGCGTCCGGTCCTCCCGGCGCCTTGCATGTTTTTCCATAAAAAATCGCTCCCTCCCGTCTGTGCTCTCGTGCTGTCACGATAGCAGAAACCGAAAGGGAGCGCCTGTTTTGCGCTTAAAATACCTGTTTTTGCGCTTATTGTCGTCAGAGCATCAGACGGACGGTGAATACGCCGCCGCCTGTTTCGTAGACCAGCTCGCCGCCGCAGCGGCGCACGAACTCCGCCACGCTCTGGCTGCCGCGCCCGTGTCCCTCGGCGCGGGCGACGGGCAGTCCGTCCGCGCCCAGCTCCGCCTCGCCCTCATAGGGGTTTGAGATCTCCATCACAAGCTGCCCCGTATACACGGCGGTAAAACGCAGCTCCCGCCGCCCGGCGGGGAGCGCGGAGGCCGCGTTCACGGCGTTCTCCATGAGGTTGGACACCGCCATGGCGAGCGCCAGCTCGTCCGCTCCGGGATTTTCCGGGATGTCCAGCCGGATGTCGCAGCGGACGCCCCGCTGCGCGGCCAGCTCCGCGTAATAGGAGACGGCGGCGTTCACCGGTACGTTCCGGCAATAGCTCCGGGGCTTCTGCGGCAGCGCCTCGCTCTGCCGGCGGATGAGCTCGGCGGCCTTGTCCGTCTGCCCCTGCTCCAGCAGCGACAGCAGCGTGTTGCCCAGATGCCGCCGGTCGTGCTGCACAATGCTCATCTGCCGCACGGACTCGCCCATCAGATTCAGCTGCGCCCGTATCTGCTCCCGCTCCGCCTGCATTTTCAGGTTTTCCTCCCGCAGCGCCGCCTCCCGCGCGTTTTCGCGCAGGGAATGGAAAATGGCGAAATAGACCAGCGCAGAGAGCGCCGCCAGCAGCAGAAGCTGCACGCAGTCGGTCTGCAGCGTCCGCTCCACGTCGCCGCTCGACAGAAAATACCAGGCGTAGTTGACGGCGATGCCCGCGGCCACCACGAGATAGACGTCCCACCGCTCCGCCGCCTGCCGGTACAGCGGGCGCAGCCGCGTGCGGAACAGCCAGATCATCCCGCCGTACATCAGCGCGCGCAGGGCAGAGTTGGCGTAATACGGATATGGGAGAAGGTCGGAAAGATAATAACTTACAATGGTGATCGCGGCGGTGACGTTCAGCGTCGTCAGGCAGTTGAAGAGCCACGGCATGGCCTTTTCCCGAAACAGCGGCTTTGCCGCCGCGCCCGCCAGCAGGAAAAACGCGATGTCGGTCTTGGCCAGCATTGTGTAGTCGCCCCGGCTGTAAAAATACAGGTTCGCGCCGAAATCCGCGAGCACGATGGCGGCAAGCACCAGATATTCCGTGCGGGGCCTGCATTTCGGCCGTGCCAGCGTGAACAGGAGCGTCACCAGGCCCGCGTTGGTGACAAGCGAGCGCAGGATGTCATAAAATTCCATCACGCGCCCTCCCCCAGGCGGTATTTCATATAGGCGTCGCGGACAGCGGCATACAGCTTGCCGGAGACCGGCACGAACGCGCCGCCGCGCAGGGTGAAGCCCGCCTTGTCCAGCCGCTCGGCAAAGCTCATGTTGACCGCGAAGGAGGCGTGGGGCTGGATGAAACGGCGGTCGCGCAGCAGCGGCGCGGCGTGCTCGGCGAAGCTCTCCCGCAGGGACAGGGTCTCAATCAGCCCGCCGTCCGACATCGTGTATACCACGCTGTGACGGACGTATTCGCAGCAGGCGATCCTGTCGGCGGAGAGGGTGCGCAGGCCGTCTTTCGTGCGGATGGTTACGGCTGCCGCCTCGCCGCAGTTCACTTTCCCCATCGCCAGCTCCAGCGCGGAAAAGAGCGCGTCGGGCCTCACGGGCTTTATCAGGTAGTGCAGCGGGTTTACGGCGTAGGCGTCCAGCGCGAAGCCGGGCTCGGTGGTGATGAAGATGATCTGGGCATCGGCGCTCTGGCGACGGATGCCGCGGCCCAGCTCGAGGCCGCTGAGCATGGGCATGACCATATCCAGCAGATAAATGTGGAAGCTTTCGAGCTCGCAGGCGCGCAAGAGCGCGTCCGGATGGGAAAATGTCCGCACCGTACCGGCGGCGCCGCAGGAGCGCAGATATTCCTCCGCCAGCGCCGCGATCACGCGGAGCTCCGTTTCGCTGTCGTCGCACACCGCAATCCGTACCATGCCGCCGCCCCCGTTTCGTAGTCGGTTCTGGTGAGATTATACCGGAAACGGCGCGATCGTGCAATGGGGAAGTTTGCCTGCGGCGGGAAAGGAGAAGCCCCGGACCGGAACGCATGAAATTCCTCTCCGCAGCCCGGCACACCGCTGCACCGGCCGGCAATCGGGCGCCGGAAAGGCGAGGACGGACGGGGAAGGAACGGACGGAAAACCCGCAAAAATCAGAGGATTTTTGCGGGTTTTGCCGGTTACAGTTTGGACAGCTGGATCGTCAGCTCCACAAGCCCCACGCAGTAGCCGGCGTTGGCGTAATAGCCGCGCAGCGTTTCGTCCGTGAGGACGAGCAGCGGCCAGACGCCGGGCTCGAGGAACATTTTCCGGGCCAGCATCGTCGGGACGGCGTCAAAATCGTCGTATACCGTACGGATGCCGGGCAGCGCCGCCAGGACTTTCCGAAGCGTCGGGTCCTCCGGCGCCGTTTCGCTCTGCAGCACAAACACCGGCCGGAGGGCCGCGCCGCGCAGCTCGTCCGCCGCGGCCAGCAGCTCGTTGAGGATGTGCTCGGTCGGCTCCTTGCCGGGGTCCAGCCAGATAAGCGCGGTTTTGCCCTTTATGAGTTCGCCCGCCGGTATTTCGCGTCCGTCCGGGCCGCGCAGCGCGAAAGACTGGAGCGGATTGCAGCTGAGCATTTGCTCCGCCGCCGCCGCGCGCAGCTCGAGCGGAACAACGAGCGTCTGTCCGGCCTCCAGAGAAAAATCGCGCAGCCGGCAGAGCTGGTTGCCGTTCGGCAGACGGCTGGCGGTTGTGAGACGGCAGCGGCCGGCTGGCAGTGAAACGCGCAGCGGCGCGCCCTCGAACACGAGCGGCTTCCAGCCGCCGCTTTCCCGGCGCGAGAGCGTATAGTTCGTCCCATAGACGAAGTGCGCGTCCTTCTGCGGCGTCAGTACGATCAGACCTTCGGTCCCGGCCGCGCGGCCGACTGCGCGCCAGACGCCGTTTTCCCGGTATTCCGCGGCGCCGTCGGCGGGATTCAGCCGCGCGGGCTGTCCGAACGCGCGCATCGCCGCGACGAAGAGCACGCGCCGGCCGGTCTCGTCGGCATGGCCGCAGCGGAGAATGGAAAGCGGCGTGAGCCAGAGCGGCGGATAATAGCGGCCGGTTCCGTCCGGGAAGCGCGCGCGGATCTCGTCCATGAGCGCCGGCGGGTTCTGCGCGCACGCGCTTCCGCCGGGAAACGCCGCGCGCACCGCTTTGCGCCACGGCTCCAGCATCTCGTATCCGATGCGCGGGCAGAGAACGTTTTCCACATCGATTTTTCCCGCGTCTGTGCGGGCGGCAAAGGAATCCTCCAGCACCGCGCGGGAGACGTCGCGCCAGTCCTTCGGCGCGAGCGAGCGCAGCAGCGCCAGCGCCAGCGGCCGGTCGGCTTCCTCCTGCGCCGCATAGAAACCGTACAGCTCCGCCGCATTTTTGCCGGCTGCGCGGCAGATTCGCTCCAACTCCGGGCCGAACAAGGCGTATTCCGGCCGCCAATAGCTGTCCAGCCGCGCCTGCCGCGCCGCCGCGCAGCGGTCGAGCGCTTCACGGTTCTTTTCCTGCTGCTCCCGTGTCAGGGCCGCTCGGTTGACCGGGGCGGCCAGGGGAGCCAGGCAATCGGCGTCCCACGTCCGGCCGGCTTTTTCCGCCCCGTGCAGCGTCAGCGTCACGCGCAGCGGTTCGTCCTGCAGCAGCACGTCCGTTTCGGCGTGCAGATCTCCCGCATCCGCTTCCAGATGATAACTCCCGCGGCCCAGACGCGCGGAATATTCGCCGCGTCCGTCCGCCCGGTTTTGGCAGAGGAGCCGCGCCGCCGCCATGTTGACGATCTCCGCGCGGATCTTAGCGCCCGGCAGCGGGCTGCCGTCGGCCGCCAGGGCGCGCACCGTGAGACGGCTCACGGGGGCGTAGCGGTCCGTGACATTGTACAAAAGCGCCGCGCCGTCCCGCCCGACAAGCTCGTCTGAAGACATCGCCTGCCCGCGGAAAGTGAAAAATGTGCGCCAGCACTCCAGCGGCGCGCGGCTGGCCGCGTCGATAAACCAGCTCCGGTTCAGAATCGGCTCCGCCTCGCATCCGCCGATAAAATACCACGTCCCGCCTGCGAAAGCCTCGACCCACGCATGGTTGTCGTCGCAGTGCGCCCAGAGCGGCGCGTAGATCTGCCGCGCGGGAATGCCGACGCTCCGCAGCGCCGTCACGGCGAAGGTCGATTCCTCGCCGCAGCGGCCGAGACCGCAGTTGTACGACGTCATCGGATTCTGCGTGCGGTCGTCCGAGGCCCGATAGGTCATATTCTCCGCGCACCAGCGGTTGACCTCCAGTATGGCCTGCTCCGCCGACAAAGAGCGGACGCGCGGGAGCAGACGGTCAAAAAAGAACGGGCGGCAGTCGGTCAGATCCTCCGAGTTGACGCGGGGACAGAAGACAAAGTGCAGAAAGATATCCTCGGGCACGCTGCGGCAGAAGGGACTCTCCCGGCGCAGCGCCAGCGCGTGGCGGGCGAAGCTGCGCATCGTCTCAAAGGGGACGGCCCCCGCGTCCTGCAGGGGCAGCTCGCCGTAGGCGAGCTGCAGAAGCGCGCGCTCGTCGGCTTCGATCTCATCCATGCGGGCCGCAAGGGGCCTCGCCGGAGAGCCGAGGCTCTCGAGCGCCGCTTCCCAGACACGCCCGGCGTATTCTTTCAGTTCGGCGGACAGCATCTCAAACCCTCTCCTTCAGAACGATCTTTACGACGGTATCCGCCGGGTCCGGCAGCACGGGGGCGGGGCCCAGGTCGAGGAAGCAGACGTCNGGATAGTCGCTGTGCACCCAGCTCGACGAAATGGCAATCTCGCAGCCGCTCGCGAGGAAGCTGACGCGTTGGATCTGCTCCTTGCGGATGTCCGGAAGAGGCAGCGGGCCGATCGAATTTTCATAGACGTGCAGATAGAGCGCATTGCCGCGCCGGGTGAAACGGCCGCAGTCGGGTTTCGGCAGGCCGGCGCTGCCGCAGCCGTAAATGCTCTCGCCGTTTTGACGCATCCAAAGGCCGAGCTGCCGCAGCGTTTCGGCGGTTTGCGCCGGGAATTCGCCCGCCGCCGTGGGGCCGACGTTCAGGATCATGTTGCCGCCCTTGCTGACGCACTCGACAAGCTTTTTGACGAGCAGCCCGGCGGGTTTGAAATACGGGTCGTCGCGGCAGAAGCCCCAGCTGTTGTTCGTCGTGACGCAGCTCTCCCAGCACAGAGGGCTGCCGTCTTTGCCGCGCAGGCCCTCGGGCGGGATCATCTTTTCGGGCGTGATGAAATCGCCGTGGTAGCTCGTCGGGTGCCCCTCCGCGAGCGAGCCGAAGCCCTCGCCGCTGACCTCGAGCCGGTTGTCGATCAGGATGTCGGGCTGCAGCGAGCGCACCATCTGCATGAGCTCCGCCGCGCCCCATTTTTCCCCGCGCATCTCGTTGTAGGAAAAATCAAACCAGAGAAGGTCAATTTTCCCGTAGTTCGTGCAGAGCTCCCGCACCTGGCTGTGGAAATATTCGACGTAGTTTTCCCATTTCCGGCCCTCGTTCGAGGCCGAGGGGTCATTCCGCAGCGGATGGTAGCGGTCGCCGTAGTGCGGGTAGTCGGGGTGGTGCCAGTCGAGCAGCGAGTAGTACAGGCCCACGCGCAGGCCCTGCTCGCGCAGCGCGTCGACGTATTCGCGGACGAGGTCCCGCCCAAAGGGGGTGTTGGTGATCTTGTAATCGGTGTACTGCGAGTCGAACAGGCAGAAGCCGTCGTGGTGCTTGGCCGTCAGCACGACGTATTTCATCCCGGCGTCTTTCGCGCTCTTCGCCCAGGCGCGCGCGTCGAAGCGGACAGGATCGAAGGCGTCAAAATAGGGCTGATAATCTTCAATTGTGATATTTTCATCGCTTCGCACCCACTCGCCCCGCGCGGGGATCGAGTAGAGGCCGAAGTGCAGGAACATCCCGAAGCGGGCGTCCTGAAACCAGGCGATACGGCGCTGATAGCGCTCAGGATCGAACGTGTACAAAGACGATTCCTCCCTCGTTTTTATGGCTTCATCATATCATAGCGCCCCGTCCAATGCAAGGCGGATGGCCCGGTCAAATGGCCGAAAGAGAAAAAATGCGCGCACAGTGGCGCTTTCCCGACGGATGTGATAAGATGGAGAAAATACGGAAACGAGGCGATTTTCATGTACGATTTTGAAGAGGCCGGCGCGCGCGCCCTCGCGCTTGCGGAGGAGCTCTCCTATGTCCGCGAGGCCGGCTCCGAGGCTGAGCGCCGCGCGGCGGGGAGACTGGCGGACGAGCTGCGCGCGTGCGGGCTTTCGTCCGCGCTCGAGCCGTTTTCCTTCCGGACGCGCGTGCAGGAGGCGGCCTCGTTTTCTGTTCTGGCGCCGTACGAAAAGGAGTACCCGGTCTCGGCGTATCTCGGCGCGGGAGACACGGAGCCGGACGGCCTGCGCGCGCCCTTCGTCTACGTCGAGGACGGCGGCGAGATCAGCCTCTCGCTTGCGCGCGGCTGCATCGCCATGCGAAACGGCCATGTCGGTCCGGAGGAATACCGGAGGCTGCTGGAGGCCGGCGCAGCCGCCTTTCTGAGCATCGGCGGCACGCCCGTCGACGAGGGCGAGGATCGCAGGCCGGTCGACCGCGAGCTGCGCCGCGTCCGGGACGCCCGGCTGCCCGGCGCCAATCTTCACTGTCTCGACGCGCGCGAACTGCTTGAGCGCGGGGCGGCGCGCGCGCGGCTGACGGTGCGGCAAAAAACAGTGACGCGCCGGTCGCAGAACGTCGCGGCGCGCATCCCGGGCCGTGAGCGGCCGGACGAGGTCGTCTGTCTCTCGGCGCACGTCGATTCCGTACCCGCCGGGCCGGGCGCGTACGACGATCTGGCCGGCGCGGTAATCGTCGCGGAGGCCGCGCGCTATTTTAACCGGCATCCGCTTCGCCGCAGCGTGCAGATCTGCCTGTTTGGCGCGGAGGAAAAGGGCCTGCGCGGCAGCCTGGCCTTCGCCGCGGCGCACGGGGCGGAACTGGAAAAATATTATGTAAACTTGAACGTCGATCTCGCAGGCCAGCCCATCGGGGGCACCGTCCTCGGCGTGACGGCGGACGGCTCGCTCTGCCGCTCACTGGAGGAGATTTTGCGCCGGGAACAGCTCGGCGCCATCATCCAGAACAAAGTCTGGGCCAGCGACTCGAACGTGTTTGCCCTGCACGGCGTTCCGGCTCTCACGCTCGACCGCGACGGCTATGGGATGCACACGCGGCGCGACACCGCGGAGCTGCTCTCGGCATGGGCGCTCTCGCGGGAGATCCGGCTGCTGACCGCGCTCGCCGAGGGGCTGGACGCGCTTGCCGACGGCGCGTTTGCGCGCGCGCTGCCGGAGGAGATGAAAAAGACCCTGGAAGACTATTTTTCCGAATGACGGGAGGGAATCGCCGATGACGGAGCCGGAGCACAGGCCCTTTTTCTCGCGGGGCGAGAGCTGGTATCACCGCGGCTGGGTGCGGCGGGACGAAGTGACGTCCACGGGCCGCCGCCGCGTGCGGTGGGTTTACACGGGCGAGACCTATGATCTGCAGCCGCCGGAGAAAAGACTCCGCCTGCGCGCTGCGGCAGGCGTCAGCGCGGCGTTTCTCATCGCCGTCTATCTCTGGCTGGCGCTGGGCGGGCAGGCGGGAAACAAGCCCGCCTGGGTGGCGTATCCCTGCGCATTCGCGGTGCTGCCGCTTTTGTATTTTTCCATGGGTTCGTTTTGGTACGTCTATACCGCCGGGCCCATGACCTGCCGACGCTACTACGCCTCCGTAAAACGCATGACGGCCAGCGCCTGGATCGGGCTCGCGCTTCTGCTGGCTGCGGCTGCGGGCCAGGCGGTGAACCTTGTGACAAACGGCGCGGGGCTGGATATCCCGGCCGAGGGGCTGTATCTCGCGGGGCTGCTGTTTTGCAGCGCGCAGTACGGCTTCGCGCTGCGCCTGCTGCGACGAAACCCCATGACGCGTACGGAGCCGTAGGAGCGGAGCGGGCAGTCCCGGACCCCTTCCGCGTGCGATCACCGGCCCGCAGACGACAAGCCCCGCAAAAATCCGAAGATTTTTGCGGGGCTTGTCGTCTGCTGTAAAATGCGCGGCATTTTGCAGCGCCGTTATTTTCCGGCGAATTTTTCCGCCAGGTGGCATTTGACCATATGGCCGTTTCCGAAATCCCGCGCTTCGGGGACTTCCTGGCGGCAGCGCTCGGTGCAGTAGGCGCAGCGCGTGTGGAACAGGCAGCCGGAGGGCGGGTTCACGGGGCTGGGGATGTCGCCCTCGAGGAGGATCCGGTCCTTTTTGATCGTGGGATCGGGCTCCGGGACGGCGGAGAGCAGCGCCTGCGTGTAGGGGTGGATGGGCCGCGCGTACAGGTCGCGCTTGTCCGCCAGCTCGACGATGGCGCCGAGGTACATGACCGCGATGCGGTCGGAGATCATTTCGACGACGCTGAGGTCGTGGCTGATGAAAAGATAGGTCAGATTGAGCTGCGACTGCAGCTTTTTCATGAGCGTCAGCACCTGCGCCTGAATGGAAACGTCGAGCGCGGAAACCGGCTCGTCCGCGATCATCAGCTTCGGGTTGACCGAAATCGCGCGCGCGATGCCGATGCGCTGGAGCTGGCCGCCGGAAAATTCATGCGGGTAGCGTTCGCCGTGCGAGGCGCTGAGGCCGACGGTCCGGAGCAGCTCCTGCACCTTTTTGAGCCGCTCGCCCTGGGAGAGGTTCGTGTGCAGCAGCAGGGGCTCGCCCAGCTGATCCTGGATTTTGATGCGGGGATTGAGCGAGCCGTAGGGGTCCTGAAAGATCATCTGCACGTCGGCGCGGAGGGGGCGCATTTCCTTTTCGGGAATGTGCGAAATGTCCTTTCCGCAAAACCAGATTTCGCCCGAGTCCGGCGAGATCAAATGGTCGATGAGCCGGCCCGTCGTGGACTTGCCGCAGCCCGACTCGCCCACGAGCGAGAACGTCTCGCCGGGCTGGATGTCGAACGATACGTCGTTGACCGCGTGGACGAATTTCTTCTTGCCGCCGAGTCCGCCCTTGCTGGCCTGGAAGGTCTTGACGGCATGGCGGACGGATACGATGGGCTCAGTCATACGTTTGCCTCCTTTTCGGCGTCGGCTCCGTACAGCCAGCAGCGGCATTTGCGGCCGTTTGCGCCGGGAATCGGACGCAGCTCCGGCTCCGCCTCGCGGCATGCAGCCGCCGCGTACGGGCAGCGGGGCGCGAACTTGCAGCCCTTCGGCATCGCGGACAGGTCGGGGACGCTGCCGGGGATGCTGGTGAGGTCGCGGATGTCGGCCCCGAGCCGCGGCATGGAGGCGAGCAGGCCCTTCGTGTAGGGATGGACGGGACTCGCGAACAGGTCGAGCACCGAGGCCTCCTCGACGATGCGGCCCGCGTACATGACGAGCGCGCGCGTGCACATCTCGGCGACGACGCCGAGATCGTGCGTGATGAAGAGGATGCTGGTGTTGTTCTTATCGCGGATCTTCTTCATGAGCTCGAGGATCTGCGCCTGGATCGTGACGTCCAGGGCGGTGGTCGGCTCGTCCGCGATCATCATTTCCGGCTCGCAGCAGAGCGCCATCGCGATCATCACGCGCTGGCTCATGCCGCCGGAGAGCTGGTGGGGATAGCTGCGGAGCGTCTGCTCCGGGTCCGGGATGCCCACGGCCGCGAGCATGTCGAACGCGCGCTTGCGCGCCTCGCCGTGCGACAGATCGTTGTGCAGGCGGATGGCCTCGATGAGCTGCGTCTCCACGCGCATGCAGGAGTTGAGCGAGCTCATGGGGTTCTGGAAAATCATCGAGATGCGCTTGCCGCGGATCTCGCGCAGCTGCTTTTTGGGGACCTTTGTGAGATCCATGCCGTCGAAGAGGATTTCGCCGTTCGCCACGCGGCCGGCAGTGTCCTCGAACAGGCCCATGATGGACAGCGACGTGACGGACTTGCCGCAGCCGGACTCGCCCACAAGGCCCAGGATTTCGCCGCGCGCAAGGTCGAACGAAACGTCGTTCACCGCGGTGACGGCGGTATTTTTGCCGGTTTTGAATTCGGTCGTGAGGTGCCGGACCTCCAGAATTTTTTCTTCCATCTCTCTGCCCCCTTACTTCAGCTTCGGGTCGAGCGTGTCGCGCAGACCGTCGCCGACCAGGTTGAACGCGAGGACCGTCAGGAAGATGATGATGCCGGGCGCGTAGACCAGATGCGGCGCCGTCGTCATGTAGTTGCGCGCGGTGGAGAGCATCGCGCCCCACTCCGGGACGGTGACGTCCGCGCCGAAGCCGAGGAAGCTCAGGGAGGCCGCCGCGAGAATTGCGGTGCCGATGCGCATGGTGAAGTTGACGATCATCGACTGGATGGTGCCCGGGAAGATGTGCACCCAGAGGATGCGCCGGTCGGGGCAGCCGAGCGAGCGCGCGACCTCGACGTACAGGGAGCCTTTGACCTGCAGCGTCGCGCTGCGCATGATGCGCGCGAACGACGGCACCGTGAAGACCGCGACGGCGATGATGACGTTCAGCGTGCCGGGCCCCAGGATGGCGACGATTGCGATGGCGAGCAGGATGTCGGGGAAGGCGAAGAGAATGTCGCTGCCGCGCATGACGATGGATTCGATGATGCCGCCGTAGTAGCCCGCGAGCAGGCCCAGCAGCGTGCCGAGCGCCGCGCCCACGATGACGGCGCTGAGCGCGCACGCCAGCGACAGCCGCGAGCCGACCATGATGCGGCTCAGCACGTCCCGGCCGAATTCGTCGGTGCCGAGCAGGTGCGCGGCGCTCGGGCCGGCCAGGTAGCTCGAATAGTCCGGCTCTGACGGGTCGTAGGGCGTGATGGCCGGGGCGAGGATTGCAACGAGAATCAGCAGAACGATGAAGATGAGCGCCACAAGCGCCGTCTTGCGCTGGGCGAACTTTTTGGCGTAGAATTTGAACTGGCTTTGGGCCTTCGGCAGCGCCTCGGCCTCATTTTCGGAGGGCTCCTGCGGAACCTGCTTTAATTCATCCGACATTGTTTCCGCACCCCCTATTCATAACGGACCTTCGGGTTCAAAACGCCGTAGAGCAGATCCACAATGAGGTTAATGAGGATATACTCGAGCGAGAAGAACAGCAGAAGGGCCTGGACGACCTTGTAGTCACGGTAGCCGATCGAATCGACGAGAAGCCTGCCGAGACCGTTGATGGCGAAGACCGTTTCGACCATGACGGAGCCGGTCAGCAGGCCGCCGATCTGCAGGCCTGTCACGGTGACAACCTGGATGAGAGAGTTCTTGAACGCATGGCGCAGGATCACAAGGGATTCGCGCAGGCCCTTGGCGCGCGCCGTGCGGATATAGTCTTCCTTCAGATTTTCCAGCATGGACGAGCGCGTGAAGCGGGCGATGATGGCCATGACGCCGCAGCCCATTGTGAAGGACGGGAGAATGTAGCTCTTCCACGTCGTAAGTCCGGCGACCGGAAGCCAGCCCAGCTTGACGGAGAAGAGCTGGATGAGCATAAGACCCAGCCAGAAGCTCGGCGCCGAAATGCCGGAGATGGCGATAATCATGCTGAGATAGTCGAGGAATTTGCCCCGCCGGACGGCGGCGAGGATGCCCAGAATCGTGCCGACGAGCACCGACCACAGAATCGCCAGCGCCGTCAGCCGGACGGTGGGCAGAAAGCGCGGCGCGACGGTGTCGTAGACGGTGGCGCCGTTTCGGATGGAATTGCCGAGATCGAGCGTGAACAGCCCGCGCATGTACTGCAGGTACTGCTGGAGCAGCGGCTTGTTGAGCCCCAGCTGCTCCCGGACGATCTCCACCTCGTAGCTGGTGGCTTCCTTGCCCGCGACCAGACGCGCCGGGTCGCCGGGGATCAGGTGGATGAACATGAAGATCAAAAAGGAGATGACCAGCAGCAGAGGAATCGCGCTCAGGATCCGCTTGATCGCGTATCGAAGCATAAAGGAACTCCTCTCTAGGGTAATACCGCACAATTCCAGGCGTGGAATTGCGCCGTCAGATTTTTCGTCAGATGTGTCAAAAAGCACGGCGGATCCTCTGCGGATTCGCGGGCATGGTTGGCGCATGGGACGGGAAAGATGCGGGCAAGACCGTGCCAAACGCGTCAGCCGCGAATTGCGCGGTGCTGCACAAGACGGGAATTAAGGAAACGGGCGCCGTCTTTTGATGAAAACGGCGCCCGTGCGGTTACTGTTTCACGGGGATTCGCTGCGCGCTATTGGGCCAGCGCGGCGCTGCCGAAGATGACACGGCCGTCCGGGTTCACGGTGACGCCCGAGACATAGGACTGCTGTGCAGTCAGCACGTTATCGACGGCGAGGAAGAGCCACGGGCAGTCGGCCCAGGCCAGCTCCTGGCACTTGGCGTAGAGGGTGGCCATCTTGGCGGTGTCCGAGGTGGCGAGCGCTTCATCGAGGGTCTTGTCGAAATCGGCGTTCTCATAGTACGCGGTGTTGGCGCTCACAGGGGGCTCCATGCCGCTGTACAGAAGGGCGCGGACCGTGGAGTCGGCCGAGAAGTCGGAAGCGGACCAGTTGACGTACCACATCTGGATGGTGGCCTGGTCGCGGTCGACGTAGATGTCGGCGTCCATGGTGCCGGCGTCGTACGGAACGACGGTGACGTTGATGTTGATCTGGGCGAGCTGCTGCTTGATGAAGGTCGCGCCCTTGATCTCCTGCGTGGTGTTGTCGCACCAGATGGTGAGATCGAAGCCGTCCTCATAGCCGGCGTCCTTCATGAGGGACTTGGCCTTGTCGAGATCGTACTTGTAGACGGTCTGCGGCTCGTAGTAGGAGATGGTGGACGGGAAGACGGAATCGGCGACGGTGGCGTAGCCGTTGTACATGACCTTGACGTACGCATCCTTGTCGATGGCGTAGTTCATGGCCTGGCGCACCTTGACGTCCTTGAGCTGCTTGAGGTCCTCGTTCAGGGTGACGTAGCGCATGATGTTGGACGGCGTGCTGGTGACGGAGATGTTCGCGTCGCCGGAGACGGCGGCGATCTGGTCGCTCGTCATCGGGTAGACGAAGTCGGCTTCGCCGGTCTGCAGCATGGAGGTGCGGGTGCCGGCTTCGGGAACGACCAGGATGGTCACGGAGTCGACGGTGGGCACGGTGCCCCAGTAGTCCTTGTTGGGGGTCATGGTGACGTGGTCGCCGCTGACCCATTCCTTAAAGATGTACGGGCCGGTGCCGCAGGGATGGTACATGATGTCGTTGCCGTACTGCTTGATCGCGTCCGGGCTGATGATGCCGATCAGAGCCAGACGGTTGAGGAAGGAGGACCAGCCCTCGAGCAGCTGGAACTGGACGCTCATGTCGTCGGTCTTGGTGACCTTGACACGGGCGACGGAGGAGTCGCCGGTCGTCTTGTACCAGGAGTTGGTGCGGGAGAGCTTGTTGTTCTTGTCGAGAATGCGGTCGAAGTTCGCGACGACAGCGTCGGCGTTGAAATCAGTGCCGTCATGGAACTTGATGCCTTCATGAAGATGGAACGTATAGGTCAGGCCGTCGTCGGAGACGTCCCAGCTGTCAGCGAGAAGGCCAATGATTTTGTGGTCGGAATCCAGGGTGACGAGCGATTCGTACATGCCGCCGCAGGCGGAGATGGAGCTGGTGTCGGTATAGTTGTGCGGGTCCAGCGTGCCGGCTGCGCCTTCAACAGCGATCACAAGGTCGTTGTCCTTGGACTTGTTGCCGGTGGCCGAGGCCTGCTGGATCGCGGAGCCGGAAGCGGCGGCGGAAGAAGCGGCGGCGGAACTCTTGGCAGCGGAAGAGGCCGCGGCGGTCGAGGCGCTGCTGGATGCAGTCTTGGTGCCTGCAGAACAGCCAACTGCGGAGAGCAGCAGGATGAACGCAAGCAGGAGAGCCAGAAGCTTGCTCATTTTTTTCATTTTTACTTCTCCTTATTTCTATTTACAATGCATTCGCCGCGGAATAAATTCCATCCGGGCGAACTTTTGTAGTGGTTCCCATTGTACTCCCTTTTTTCCTGCTCGTCAACCGATTTTGATAAATTCGTGAAAAGCTTGTGCAAAGCGAAAGAAACGGATCCCGTGATTTTTTACAAAACATACAGGAAATTTACTGACAATTATGTGACATTTACGGACTGGGTGCGCAGCAGCGCGCGGTAACGGCGGGGCGTGACGCCGAATTGCTGGTGGAAAAGCTCGACAAAATAGCTCGCGCCGCTGAAGCCGCACCGGCTGGCGATCTCCGTCATACTCAGCTCCGTGTCAGTGAGCAGGTCGCAGCTCTTCTGCAGACGGACGGACTGAACGTATTCGATCGCGGTCTGCTGCAGCACCTGGCGGAACAGATAGCTGCATTTGCTGCGGCACATCGCGCCGGCGGCGGCAATGTCGTCGAGCGTGACGCGCTCGGCATAGTGCTCCTGGACGTATTTGAGCATCGTCTGCATCGAGCGCACGCGCTCGGCGGAGGCGGCGTCGTCGATGTTGCGGCGGATGTCGCCCTGGCCGTCGAGCAGGCGCAGAAGGCGGTAGACCTGCTCGAGAACGTTCAGCTCAAAGGCCTGCGGAGGCTGCAAATACAAGGAAATCAGCGTTCTGACCGTGGCGTAAAGCTCGGTTTCGCCGACGCCGGCGCCGCGGAAAAGCACCGCGTCGCAAGCCTCCGAGGAGATGAGCGGCAGCAGGTATTTGCGCCGCACGACATGGTCGGAGACGAGCTCGGGCAGAAAATGCAGGACCGAATAGGCAAAATCCTCGCCGTTCGCGCTGTAGCCGAAGTGCAGACGGTTGCTGTTGACGAACAGGGCGTCGCCCGCCGTGAGGCGGAAATCCTGCTCGTTGACGCGGTACACAGCCGAGCCGCCGCGCAGGAGGATGAACTCCAGCTCATTGTGCCAGTGGGGCGGCATGACGCTGTTGGGGTAGTTCTGCAGGCGGCCCTGCATCGCGCGCAGCGGGAAATCCGGCGAATCGTACTGCAGATTTTCCGCCAGTTCGTGGTTGAGTTGCTGCATAAGAGGCCCTCCCCAGTCTCGAATGGACGATTGTTATATAATTATAACATATTTTGATAGAAGTTCAAGCGGCGCGGCGATATAATAAATATACATCAATAATGGACAAGACCGGCCGTGGTGCCTGTCGGTCCATTTTTATTCAGGAGGAATATCGTGTGAACAAGATCACGTTTGAAGCCTGCTGCGGCTCTGCGGCAGACGCCATCGCTGCCTGGAAAGCGGGGGCGGATCGGGTTGAGCTGAATTCTGATCTCTTTCACGGCGGACTGACGCCGACGCTCGGCGCGCTTCTGACCGTGAAAAAACACGCGCCCAATCTGCCGGTCATGTGCATGGTACGTCCGCGCGAAGGCGGATTCTGCTATACCGAGACCGAATTTGAAACGATGCTCGAGGACGCGCGCCTGTTTGTCGAGAACGGGGCGGACGGCATCGTGTTTGGATTCCTGCACGAAGACGCGACGATTGATATCGGGCGCTGCAAAAAGATGCTGGAGATCATCGGAACCCGCGAATCGGTCTTCCATCGCGCCATCGACGTGGTACCCGACCTTATGGGGGCGATGGAGACGCTCATCTCCCTTGGGGTAACCCGCATCCTGACGAGCGGCCAAAAGCCGACCGTTCCCGAGGGCGCGCAGGCGATCCGCGAGATGATCCTGGCTGCGAACGGCCGCATCCAGGTCCAGCCCGGCGGCGGCATTACGCCCGAGAACGCTGTCTGGTGCCGCGAGGCGACCGGCATGCAGATGATGCACGCGGCGCTGCACCGCGTGCGCTACGACCGCAGCACGCTCGGCAATCCGCTGATTTATTTCGGCGGCGCGGTGTATCCCCCCGAGGACCGCTACGCCGAATCCGACGCCGGCGATCTGGCCGAGTATATCCGCCGCGCGAATGCGTAGGCGCCCGCGCAGGGAAGAAAAAACTTTTCAAGATCAATATATCATGCCGCCGCGGCGTTGGAAAGAAGAAAATCCGGTGACGCGCGCGGCGGCGCATCTTTTGCAGCAGGCCCTCATCGGGGGCCTGCTGCAAAATTATGTCAGCACCGCGCAATTCCGCGCCCGGAATTGTGCGGCGCTGACATAAAAACAGCGGGCGGCCCGGGGAGGCCGCCCGCCAGAAGAACTGAAAACCTGCTGCTCCCGGCGCAGAAGAGGAACGCTCAGGCCGCGCTGCGCACGTCCACCAGCCCCGCCTTTTGCAGCAGACGCAAAACGACGGCGGCGGTTTCCGCGCGGGAGATGTCTGCGTTGGGCTTCAGATAGCCTTGATTGCCGACGATCAGTTTGTTTGCCGCGTTGTAGGTCACATAGTCCCGCGCCCACGCGCCCGCCGTGCCGGCATCGGTGAATTTGGAGAGGTCGGCGGCTGTGACGCCGCTGAGCGCCGCCGCCCTCGCGGCGCGCGCGGCCATTGCCATGGCCTCCTGACGGGTGATGTTTGCGTTGGGTCTGAAGCTGCCGTCCGCGTAGCCGCGGANAATGCCGTATTTGCTTGCGGCGCTGGCCGCGCCATCGCACCACGCAGAGGAGGCCACTCGGAGAAGCCGGAGGTTCCGCTCTCGGGCAGGCCCAGCGCGCGGACAAGGATGGCCGCAAACTCGGCTCTCGTGATGCTTGCTCCGCCGTCAAAGCCGCCGTTGGCGCGCCCGAAAATCACGCAGCGGGAGGCCATTTCGTTTACAGTCTTTTCATACCATTTTCCTGCCGCGTCCGCAAAGCGCTTCTCGTGGTAGATCAGCGCATAGGCGGAGTTGGTGAGAGAGTTGATTTTCGCGTACCACCTGCCGTCCTTCTGATACACATCCGTCGGGACGTGCTCGCCGTACTCCGCGCGCAGCGCGGTGGCGATTTTGGAAGCGTCCGTGCCGGCGGGGATTTCAATGACCCGCTGAACATACCGGCTGAAGCGCTCCACCTCGACGGTCTTGCCGCCGTAGGCGGCGGTGACGGTGAACGCCACGGGATTGCGCATCAGCTCGCCGTTTTTCACGGTGACGGCGCTCTGCTGCAGATTGGTTATCGTGACGCGGACCGGAACTTTTGTGCTGTCCGCTGCGCCGAGGGTTTTCAGGAGCGCGGCGGTGTCTACCGCCGCGGTGGGCAGATTGTACTGCACGCCGCCGACGTCCACGGAGAGTGTCATGTCCTTTTTCGCCATGTCCTCGATGTTCTTCACAACCAGCTGCGCAGCCGCGGCGTCGGTTTTCGATGTAATCGGCACCACAACGCTGTCGCCGGCGCTCTCAAGCTGCTTTTGCAGCTTGTCGCTGTCGACCGTTACGGTCGTGGTCGTGTCGGTGGTGGTTTTGGTTCCGATGTCGTGTTCTATGCCGCCTACGATGACAGGCTCCGCCTGGCCTGCGGGCGTGGTCGTGCCGCCGGAAGAACCGGGGCTGCCGGAGCCGCTGCTGCCGCCGTTGGCCGTCCACTTGGCGTAATAGGTCTTGTCGCCGGTGGTGCCCGCGCTTATCTCCGTGACCGCCGCACCGGAGAATTCTGTATTTTCATACCAGCCCGCGAAGGTATAGCCGGTTTTCGTCGGGGCTGCCAGCGTGATATTGGCGGATTCGACCGTGTAGGTACCGGGGTTGCCGGCACCGTTGGTGCCGCCGCCCAATACGTATGTGATCGTATAGGTATCCATCGCCCACTGAGCCGTCAGGGTGACGTTGCCCGCCGGTATGGTGTATGTCGCGCCCGCCTGATAGGCAGTCGTGCCATCGCTCCAGCCGGAGAAGGCATAGCCCGTTCTGGAATAGGGATTGGTGGGCAGGTAAAACGTGCCGCCCGCAGCGGCAGCTGCCTGCGTGGGGTCAGTTCCCGTGCCGCCGCCGTTTGCAGAAGTGCTTTTAAGCTGCGATTAATATGAGGAAATCAGCGCCAGCGCCGTCCACGCGCCCCAGATCAGGTATGTTTTTTCTTTCCGTATTTCAGCGGCGCAAGGTGTGTTGCCGCGGCGGCGTGGGATACGAAGGTCAGCGCCGTATCGAGGAAAGCGATCCACATATCCCGCGCTACCTTTCACAGTAAAAATTGTAGCAAGCCGTTTTCAGCTCCGCGTACGCGCCCCGGGGCACGGGGATCTCCGCGCCGTCCGCCATCAGGGCGGCCTGGGGCTGAGCCTGCGAAGCTTCGCCAGATTCAGGATGTACGCCGCGCCGCAGCGCGCGAAGTTTCCGGATGGAGAGAGCAGGGCAAAAAGCTCACCCGTCGTCATGCGCAGCCGGACATTGCCGCCGTCCGTGAGGAAAATGCACTGATCGTTCCGGTGCGCCTCGCAGCAGAGGATGTCCCGCACGGCTGCGCTGCGAACCCCGCCGTCGACCTTGAGCAGAACGCTTCTCCGCCGCTCGCTTCCGCCGCGCGATGTCACAGCATCCAGCGTCCTGAAAAAAGCCTCACGCTCGAAGGGCTTGACCAGATACCCGGCCGCGCCCACGCCGAACGCCTCCAGCGCGTGCTCTTTGGAGGTGGTGAGAAACACCACGGGCGCTTCGATGCCGATGCGGCGGAGCTGTCCGGCAATCTCGATGCCGGTCATGCCGGGCATATATACATCCAGCAGATAGAAGTCAAATCCCGCGCCCGATTCGACGCGCTCCAACAAATCAAAGGGCAGCGAGAAAGCGGCCGCGGCCAGCTCGATGCCGTGCGCCGCGCCGTATTCGTCCGGCAGACGCTTTACATCGTGCAGATAGCTCTGCTCATCGTCACAGACGGCAATCCGAAGCATGACGGCCCACTATTTATGACATATTTTACCATCTTAACATCAAAAAAGCCTGCATTCAATGCCAAAATGTGCCGCGGTACCGTCATCATAACGCGGCGCTGCAGGCCGCCGAACCATATCATCCGGAGCTCCGCATCCCTGGACTGCACCGGGAAAAGGCGGTTGGTATGATACCGGCATGAAGGCCGCGAAGCTGAAGGAAAGGTCCAAGCCTCTGCTGTATCTTGAGAAAACGGACGACCCTGACGATGCCGCTCTGGACCGACAGCGCTTCGATTGAAGTCTGATTCTGATTTTCCGCAAAAAAGAGAATCTGTCATTCTGAAGCCGGCAGACCGAAGGATCTTTCCGCGGGACTTCCCGCGGATGAGGGCCTTCGCCGGCATTCGGGACGGCAGATTTTTGCCGTGCGGCCGGGCTGCCCGGAAACGGGCTCCGGGCGGGGCGGTGCTGCCCTATATCTGCGGCGCGGCGGCGTGCTGGTTTGCCTTGCGGAAAACGATCGGCGTTTTGCCGGTCTGCTCGGCGAAGCGGCGGATGAAATGACTCGCGTTGCAGAAGCCCAGCGACTCTGCGATGCTGTCCACGGAGAGGCTTGTCTGCATCAGCGCGAACTTGGCCTTCTGGACGCGCCATTTCATGATGTATTCCTGCGGCGTATCGTGGTAGTGCTCGCGGAAGAGGCGGATGAAATACTGCACGCTGACGCCGCATACCGCCGCGAGCTGTTCGTTCGTGATCTTTTCGGACATGTGCGCGTTGATATAGGGCTGCCCGCCAAAGGCGGTGTTTTTGCGCCGAAACGCAAAGAGGAGCCCGAAGAACTGCATCAAAAGCGTATGTTCCGGCGCACATTCGCCTACAGCGGCAGATCGGGGGACGATCTGTATGAGTAATTACGACGCGGCGAAACACGCGGGCCTTGTCCTGCGAAAATTGATCCGGGAAAACTATTCGTCCTAGGAAGCGTTCGCAGAGGATTTTGGAGCGGAAATCAGGACCGTGAGCCGATACATCAATCAAGGCATCAACAAGGTCAGCGCGCTGCAGGAGCTGGCCGACTTTTTCGGTATCGGCATGGAGAATTTTTTCATGGGCTAGGACACTGCATTTGAGATGTTATCTGCCGGCCGCGCGGTGAGCTGCATCCGGCAAGGGGGGATCACGCCGGCCATGGACAGCGAATTCCGGCGCGGTCCAAGGACGCAGGCGCCCGCGCTGCCCGAAAACCGGGATCCTGAAATGACGAGACACGAAGGCAGACCGATGAGCGGGGAGAATCTGCAGGCACTGATCGACCGCGCTGAAGAAAACCACAGCATAATCAACGAGCAGACCGAATTCAAAGTAACCGGTACTTTGAATTCGGTCTGCTTTCCATGAGGCTGCAAACGAAAAGGCCATCGATCGATTCTGCCAATGCCGCCGGATCGATCATATAGACAAGGCAAACACGGCTTATTTTCCAGTCTTTGTACACCAGCCGTTTTTACGGCTGCTTTCCTTACCCGACATGTATTTTCCGGAAATGTTAAACCTGGCGACGGCTTCGTTAACAACGCCCCGGATGCTTTCTTTCTCCCCGATTGCCCACAAACGGCCGCCCTCGGGTCGTTCGTCGATCACGCTTATTCCTCTGTCCTCAAAGAATTTTCTGACGTCATTATGAATCATTCCGGATGACCTGATGGACGGCGGCTTCGGCGGCATTGGCGGCTCAGGGGACTTTTCCCCCGAACAATCGCTTGAATCCTTGCCGCTGTATTTGCTGAGATCAACGGGCTCAGAATATACATATAAGTCATCCAATGCTCTTGTATATGCGATGTACCTTTGACTGCGGCCCATTCTCCCTGACAGGGCAAATACCGAGCTGAATTCCAATCCCTTTGCGTCATTTATGTTCAGGATGTTCCATCTCGTGTGATGAACGCTGGATTCCTGGCTTGTCATGTCATGGAATTTCTGCTCATAATCAGCAAATCTGTCAATCAGATACTTCGCCTCTTTGTCATCCCCAACCAGAATCGCTCCCATTCCGGCTCTTTGCGAATCCAGCAGATGGTGCATCATTTCAGAGTAGAATTCCTCATCAGAGGCAATCTCGTGCACACCCTTGCCCGGGGTGTTGATCGCAATCATGTTCATTCCAAATATGCGATTGCAGTAACGCGTAATCTGAGACGCGTTTCGGTAATTTTCCTGCATCTCATACAGATCAAAATCAAGAATTCCCCTGAAATCATCCCAGCTGCTGATGCCCTTCGCACCTTCGATATGCTGATAAACATCCCCGTATAGGTTCATAATTACATGATTGCCATTGACACCCCGCAACAAACGTACTTCTTCAGGAGCAAGCCCTTGTGCCTCATCAATCGCAAGCAGCGACTCCTTGCTGCCGGAAGGCGGGGCGCCCCTAAATTGATAAATAATCTGCAAATAGATGTACGGCGAATACTTAATCGCGCGAATACTTCCGCTCTTGCCCGGCGCACATCCGATTTTATCCATGATAAATTCGTACGCTTTTTTGATTGCGTTTGAATGATAGTCGGCAAGTGTGTCATGTTCTTCCCGGATTTTTTCGTAATATTTTAAATCCAGATACCGGTCCGTGGCTGCCTGCAATGCAGCAACACTTTGCGCGGCTTTTTCGACATCCAGCATGATTGCCCCAAGATATGGAGCATACTTGTCTTCTGCTTTTGATAATTCCCGGCTGAGCGTAAAAAATGCACCAGTTAATACGCCGGTCTGGTCAATCATTCCGTAGATCACATCTGCAGAGTTCTGGCTGTATTCGCTTTTCGCAGCTTGGAAGGGCGCAACGGCAGATTCCAGCTTTTCGTTTATCCTGAGCAGCGATGCAAAGTAATCCCCGTCGGCTTCAACTGCCCTTTTTTCGGCAGTCAAAATCCCGATTTGTTTGCGTTCTGCTTCGATGATTTTTTTGCGGTTTTCGATTGCAGCTGCATTCTGTACCGGCTCAAGCTTTTCAAGGTCAAGCCTGGCTCTATCCAGCTCCCCCATGCTCCTGGAAATTTTCCTTGCGATTTCACGAAGCGTGTTGACTTTCCGATTGCGAAGCACAGCGCTTAGGCTGTTCAGGGCGTCTGCGGTTTTGCTGATTTCATGATAATAACGAACCAGTATTGCTTCGTTTGCACGCAAGATGGATTCCAGCTTCAGCAAGCGGCTGTTGATTCTCTGAAAATAGGTTTCTTCTGCTCTTTGGGGACCTTCTGTAATAGATAATATGGAGCATGCGTTTTCCAGCGGCAGCTTGGATTTTCCAAACAACTCATCAAAAAAGCCCTGCATATCGTTTATACATTGTAAAGAAAAAATATATTGTTCGTCTTCATTGCTTACCCTTCTGCCATGGTTTACCTTTCCATAGTCCTGGGGCTTGCATCCGGGATATTTGCCGATACAATGGTCGTAGTACTGCTCGATGGTACCCATATTGATGTCGGAAATCTCCAGTTGGTGTCTCATGTTCTCCGCCAGCTGGATATACATCTGAGAAGGAGAGATGACGTATATGTTTGTCCTGCTCATGCTCGTTGGATTATCGTATAATAGGATGGGAAGCCGATGGAGCATGATCATGGATTTCCCGGAGCCCGCACATCCTTGCACGACCATATTCCTGTCATATTTTGCCTGAATGATTTCCCCTTGCTTTTTTTGAATAGAAAAGACGATGTTTTTCAGCTCCGGATCCGATCTTCTTTCCAGCAGTTCCAGCAAGAATTCATCAGAAATAATCTTTGCCGCATCATCCGGGCCGCATCTATCCGGATCAAACTGCGCCATCATGTTATCCAGGAAAGCATCGGAAAAGAAACGCGTGCGTTTCAGTGCTGTCAATGCGTTATCATCCATGATCCCAGGGAAAAAATTGACCGCTCCCGTGACTCGGGTAAACCGGAGCTTCACCTCATTTTTCACCAGGAGCGTAAAAAATGTGTGGTGCTGTTCTCCAAATCTGTCAGTAACAATATTCTCAAATTCCACGGAGGAATTATCCAGCAAATAGTGGCGGCATAGCGGCATGGTCCATGAGATGACAAATGGTTCGGCGCCATTCATACAAGAATGAAGGCCAACCTTTAATTCTTCGAACGTTGTCCCAGCCGAATCCTTGCACTGAAGCAGCAATCTATATTGATACAGTTCGTCTCTGGCCTGGAATAATCTCTTTCTGCTTTCGGCATTGTCCTTTATCCCTTTCCGAGCCAGCAAAAGAGAAATATATTCGTCAGGGTTCTGCGAAATGATTGCATTTTTCGCTTCTGCAACAAAATTTCTGGCTTCCTGATCAAGTCTGCCAATTACCTGATCCATTCTGGAAATCAAGCTGTTAAGCACGGACTGTTCTTCCGCTTTTAAGGCTTCCGGATCATCATTGATATTCATGAATTACACCTGTTTACATTTCCAAGAAGGCCTGTATAGACCTTGCGGCATGTTTACCCCAAAATCTCACGCATGGGAAAAACGCTGTGTTGAGGATTTCTCCTTCAGAAAGAAAATCTGCTGCATATAATGGCTGCCCAAACCAGATCAGCTGCTTGTCAATGATGGTGATTGGGTTTGTCACATACTTGGAGTTTCGCGAATATTCCTGCAGCGCGATGGGCAAATCCATGTCTTCCGAACAGCGGATACATATTTCGACGCCATCTTTTTTCCTGGCGTTCAGAATATTTGCAAGTTCAGCCATTGCGTCATCATTATCATCAATGATGTCTGGCATATCAATCTGAATTTTTGCTTTCGCTTTGCTGACATCTTCGGCAAAACGATTCCAGCTTGCTTCTTTTTCGGCAAAGTACACAAGAGAATCATGCGGGCTTTGCGGCATCAGCTCGTTAAACAAAGCTTCCCCTGACAGATATGCCCTGCTAAGAACGATCTGTTTTACTGCTTTCGTAAACAGAAGCTTGGGTGAAATCTTTTTGCGCCGCAAATAATCCACATTGGCAATGAGCAGAAGCTTCCCTTTCGCCCGGGTAACAGCGACGTTGAAGAGCCTGTTTGCAGAATCGTTTTTCATGGAAGTAAGAAGCATTCCGGGATATGGCATCCGGAAGCAATCAACGGCGTCATAAATGATAATCGGTTTCTCAGAGCCCTGGAACTGGTGTACAGTTGCGCATGACACATTATCCCATCGACTGTAGTTTTCTTGAATATCCCGAATCATTGAAAGGATCAGCCGGGATTGCGCGCTGTATGGCGTGATAATTCCGACCTCGTACATTCCTATATTCTTCTCAGCCAGACGGAGACATGTCAGCGCGGAAAAGATATTGATTCTTGACCCGTCCATCGTTTTGGTACACACAGAATACATGCCGCTGAGATCTGCAAGTGCCATTGCCGCACCGGAACATGGACGGCAATCGGCAATTTCGTCTCTGCTTTCAGCGATTTTTTCGGATGTCCTTAATCTCCCCTGATACATGTTTTCACTAACGAAATCAGCAATATCCTGATGCATTCTGAACTGTAAGTCAAGCATGACAAGCCACTCATGACCATAGCTGTTATTTACGGCAGAGGTAATCCCAACATATTCAAATATGTCTTTTGACAGCCGGTCATCAGATCGGTTTTGCACAATTGCCGGAAGCTGACAGAAATCACCCAGGCATACGAAGCGCTTTTCCGCCAGACCCGCAGCGAAAACGATCTGGGGAACATAGGCCATGCTTGCTTCATCGAAGATGACGACATCAAAGCGCTGCATATATACTGCTTTGTCAACCGTCGCTTTTGATGCCGTGGTAGCCACAAACGCGGCGCCCTGAATCAGCGCTTTCTCTTGTTCCCAAAAAAACTCGCGGATCCTGTTCAGCTGTCTGTTGATCGTAATCCTTTCCGGATCTTTTTGTTTCAGTTTCTTCTTTCGTTCGATCAAATTCCTGTATTCAATCGCCTTGTCTGTATTCTTGTTCAAAACATACTGGTATGAAGTAAGAGACTTGCTTTCAAGCAGTTCCCTTGTTCGAGGGTATCCATAGCGAATAACTGTGCCTGCTTCGAGATCCGCCTTTTTTGCAACGCGCAAAAGCGCTCCATCCACGGATACGTTGCTATAAGACAACATCAGCACACGTCTTCCGTTTTGAATATGTTCCAGCGCAATATTGGCAAGGGTTTCCGTTTTGCCGGTTCCGGGCGGGCCCCAGATAAAAGTGATGTCTTCCGAGGCAGCCCGCTTAAACGCAGCAGCCTGTCCGCATTTGATTTTATGCAATTCTGAAATCTGCTTATTTCCGCTGCAGGCGACCTTATATGCCAGAGAGTTGGCACCGGGGTTCATTTCACAGAGCCTTTCTTTCAGCGCTTCGAGAAGCTGCCACTGTTCAGAAGTGAATTCTACGCTGTCAACCGTTTCACCGATAAACTCCATCGTCCTGATTAAAAGTGTAAAATCCTCGCAGGACACAACATAACCGGTTACAATATTTTCTGGAAACCAGAGCTTGATCGCGGTTCCATCGGGAAAGTGAAAATCAGTGTCCGTATCAAACGCATACAGAAAATCCCCGTTTCGTGACGGTAACCGTTCTCCGTCAACCATACGGTATTTCTTTCCGCCGGTTGATTTCAAGTAATCAATTTCTGCGTCGACAGCAAAACCATAATTACGTTTAAAATCTTCAAAAGATGACTGCATGCTCTCGGACAGTAATTCACCCTGAAGACGCTCGTCTTCCAGCTCCAGGAAATCGGAAAACGCTGCCGGATATGTGTTCCTGACAATAGAACCATGATAGTCTATTGTAATCACGCCGTCTTGAACGGATATGATTTCGCCGATTGCGTTTGTGCAGTGATTCCTGACGCGCATACCAATGAGCTTTGACATGTTCATGTTCAACCTCGCAGTATACCTCAATATAAACAGCGGCATGATCTCAACAGGCTTATCAAGGTTTGCTTAATACGGGCCGGTGCTGAAAATCCCACCCATCCAAGACGAGCCGCCTGCGCGCCGGGGGCAGGTAAGCCTCGACCTTTTTGAACTGCGGGTGGATTGCCGGGAAAGGCGCGCGGCTCACCCCTGACGGTGCCCAGGGGCAGACGTCCCGGCCTATATATGCCATGCTGTTCAGCTTGAAAAGACCGTCCCATGCCTGCCTGTTTTCATAGAAATAAAGCCGATTTCATGCGGAAACGCGGCAAGATGCTCCACTTCGGACAGCTGCGAACGGAAAAAACCGTAAAATTCCCCCAAAGCCAGCAAAAAGCTCTGTATATATACAGAGCTTGCTTTTTGGCTGCAGCTGGCTGCCATCCGATCAGGCCCTATAGCTTTGCGTCGCTGCCTTTCGACAGGTTTGCCCATAATATGATGAATTGTATCTATTATAGATTGAGGCGCGAATAAAGTCAATGAATACATGGAAGCATTTTACAGGCATACCGGAGCGGCCGCCAATCGGGAAGTGACGGGACAGACCGATGCGCGGATATTTTGCGGCAGTCGTCACGCCTCCTTCAAAAAGAGAATCTGTCATTCTGAAGCCGGCAGGCCGAAGGATCTTTCTGCGGGTGAGAGCTTTCGCCAGCATTCGGGATGACAGATTTTTGCCGTGCGGGCGGGCTGCCCGGAAACGGGCTCCGGGCGGGGCGGTGCTGCCCTATATCTGCGGCGCGGCGGCGTGCTGGTTTGCCTTGCGGAAGACGATCGGCGTTTTGCCGGTCTGCTCGGCGAAGCGGCGGATGAAATGACTCGCGTTGCAGAAGCCCAGCGACTCCGCGATGCTGTCCACGGAGAGGCTTGTCTGCATCAGCGCGAACTTGGCTTTCTGGACGCGCCATTTCATGATGTATTCCTGCGGCGTATCATGGTAGTGCTCGCGGAAGAGGCGGATGAAATACTGCACGCTGACGCCGCATACCGCCGCGAGCTGTTCGTTTGTGATCTTCTCGGACATGTGCGCGTTGATATAGGCCTCCACCAGCAGGAAATTTGTACTGTTGTCCTCGCTGAGCTCCAGCGGGCGGACAAGCTCGGTGGTCTTCAAAAAGCTCAGCAGTACGCGGTAGATCTCCAGCGAGGGCTGATAGTACTTGCTGATCATAAGCCGCTGCTGGATGAGACAGATCGCCGCGCAGACGTCGGAGTAGATGGAGCCCTCGACAATCGGCGACTGCTGCTCGATGATGTGCTTCGTGATGCGGTCGGCGTCCGCGCCGTAGAACTCGAGCCAGACCTTGCCCAGGGGGTCGCCGGGATCGGAGACGTATTTGTGCGCCTCATGCGCCGTCAGCACGACGAGCTGGTTCCGGTGCATCTGATACGTCTTGCCCCGGTACTCAAGATAACCCTTGCCCGAAAGGATGCAGAAAATCTCGCAGTAGGGCGTCTGCTCGGTCCGCTCGACGCGGAAGATCTTTGGAATCATCCGGTCGATGCCTGTGCGGTGCACATTGTAGAGATAGCTGCTCTCGTCCGTCTGGTATGGAGAGATGTAGTAGTAGTCGTGAAAGTCCACGTCGCCGTCGCAGACGAAGACGTCGGAGAACGGCGCGTCATAGATGTATTCCATGCTTCCTCCCTCTGCGGCATACGCAATCGTATGATTCGGCGCGGACGCGGCGGGATGCCCGCCGGTCAATTTCAGTATAAATTGCGGGCTTTTTCCTGTCAATATCCTGAAAAAGGAATTCGTCCTTTCGTACTATTTGCGGGTGCTCCCGTGGCTTGACCTTTTTCCGCCTCCGCACTATGCTGAAAGCGGAAAACAGCCCCGCTGTTTCCGATCAGAAAAAGGAGTGTTCTGCATGAAGCGCTACGGACAGGTCATCCGGCTGAAGCCGGGCATGGAGGAAACCTACCGCACCCTGCACGCCGCCGTCTGGCCCGGCGTGCTGAAGACCATACGCGACTGCAATATCCGCAACTACTCAATCTTTCTCCGGGACGGTTTTCTCTTCTCCTATTTTGAATACGCCGGCGGCGATTTCGAAGCCGACATGAAAAAGATGGCCGCCGATCTCACCACACAGCTCTGGTGGGGCGAATGCAATCCGTGCCAGCAGCCGGTCGAGACGGCCGGCAGCGGCGTCTGGTGGGCCGACATGGACGAGGTCTTTCACTTCGAGGGCTGATATGACTGCGCGGCGGAGCTTCGGCTCCGCCGTTCTGCCTGCAAAAGTGTCAACAGGGCTTGCGCGTGCAGCCTGCAGCCTCTCGGCCGCAGAAAGACTAACAGAACGGGCCGGCGGCATTTGCCGCCGGCCCTTGGTTTTTACCACTGGCAGGGTGTGAAGGAATCGACGTTGTCGGCTGTGATGACATCGGTCGCGATGTAGGACACGCGCGGAATTTCCTGGTTGCAGAAGTACTCGGAGACGGTACGGACCGCGAGGCCCGCGTCGCCCTGGCAGGACTGATAGCTTGCGCACATCAGATCGCCGCTCTGGATGAGCTCGGCGCCCTGCTTGGAGATGCCGGCAGCCATGATGACGATGTCCTGACGGCCGGCGGCCTTGCAGGCCTCGACCGCGCCGATCGCCTGGTCGGAGTCGTCCGCGAGCACGATGCCGTTCAGCTTGTCGCCGTACTTGGTGATCCAGTCGGAGACGACCTGCTTGACAGCGGAGGCCTCAAAGCCGGGGGACTGGACGTCGAGATGCTGAATGTCGGGGTACTTGGCGGCCAGCTCGGTCATCGGGCCGTAGCAGCGGGCATAGTACGGAGAACCGCCGACATTGTGAGTGATGTAGGCGACGCCGCCCTTGCCGCCGAGCTTGTCGCCCAGCTTATCGGCGGCCAGACGCATCTGATACCAGTCGTTCGGGCCGGTGTAGGCCAGGATGTAGTTCATGGCGCTGGCCTGCGGCGTCGTGTTGGAGCAGAACGCCGGGATGCCGGCATCCGTGATCTTTTTGAACTGCTGCTCGGCGTGATCGGCGCTGATCGGGATGAGCACAATCGCATCGGGATGCTCGTTGATCGCCTGGTCTACGTAGCCGTCCTGCGTGGATTGATCCCAGTTGGGATCGTAGACGTCGCAGGTCATGCCGACCGCGTCGCAGGCGGCCTTGAAGGCGTCGGTGTAGCAGGTGGTCCAGGCATGGGCGCCGTGGACGATCAGGATGATGTGCTTGCCCTTCTGGCCGTCGGCGGGAGAGGCGGGCAGCTTGGCGTCGGCGCTCTTGTCCCAGTCGAGGTACTCATAGTAGTGCCACTTGTTGCTGTCGGTGTCGGGGAGCTTGGCGAGCTCGTCGGCCGTACCCGTCGCCTGGGGGACGTCGAACAGGACGGGGTCGGCCATCATCTGGTGGTTGTCGGTGGTCTTGAGGTTCGCAATGGCGTCTGCCAGGAGCTTTGTGGACTCCTCCAGATTGCCGCCCGCGGCAGGCGCGGCCGAGGAAGCAGACGCAGAGGCCGCGGCAGGCGCGGAAGCCGCAGCCGAAGAGGCCGCGGGCGCCGAAGCGGCGGCGGAGCTGGCCGTCCCGGCGGCGCAGCCGGCGAGGCTGACCGCGCTCAGCAGCATGAGAACTGCCAGCGCAAGGGCTAGGTACTTTTTCATGTTTTTTCCTCCTTTTTTATGAAGCACCGAGGTGCTTTCTGACAAAATCACTTGCGGCTTTCGTTCAGATATTCGAGGCGGAGGTTCGGCCGCGTGCCGACGACGCGGTCGCGATGATACTTGGCAAGCGTTTCATAGAAGATGCAGACGATCAGAATGGCGGCGATTACAAGCACCTGCAGCTCCGTCTTTTTNCAGAGGGACTTGAGGAACGCGATGGCGACCAGCGCGACCCAGGTCCAGACGACGCTGCCCTTGCCGCCATAGATCGAGGTGCCGCCGATGATGGCCGCCGTGAGCGCGATCATCAGAGGGCTGATGCCTTTTTCGCCCATCGTGATGCTGGCGGAGCCGGAATAGATGCCGTTCAGCGCGCCGCCGAAAGCGCAGATCGTCGAGGAGATAATGAAGGTCATCGTGGTGACGAGGCTGCTGTTCACGCCGGCGAGCCAGGCCGTCTCGAGGCTGCCGCCGATCATGCAGAGGTTGCGGCCGAAGGCCGTATACCGCAGCACCGCCATGAGCAGGAATGTGACGGCGGTCGTGATGAGGAAGAACAGGGAGACCGGCAGCGGGCCGACCGTGCCGTTGAGCGCTTCGTTGAGCGCGTAGTCGCGGCCGATGCTGAGCTCGGCGCCGCCCGTGTAGATGTACATGGCGCCCTTCACCACGAACTGCATGCCGAGCGTGGCGATGAAGGAGTGAATTTTGAATTTCGTCACGAGAATGCCGTTGACGAGGCCGACCAGCGTGCCGGAGAGCGTCGCAAGCAGGATGCAGACCGCCCAGGGCAGGCCGCTGCTCGCGCGCAGGCCCAGGCACAGAAGAGACGCGAAGGTCGAGACGTACATGACCGTCAGATCCATGTGGCCCGCGATGAGACAGAGCGTAAAGCCGAGGCCCAGGTAGATGACGAGGCTGCCGTTGCCGGTCACCGCGCAGATGTTGTAGGCCGAGAAGAAATTTTTGGCGAAAAGACCGCAGAAAAGGATCAGCAGCAGAAAGAAATAGCTCCGGTTGGTGTTGATGAAATTGAGGTTGAAGCCCGGCTTTTTATCGTTTTTCATGCTTTCCCCAGCTTTCTGTTCGAGTACGTGTTCAGCCAGACAATGAACAGAAATACGATGCCCTGCACCAGGTACTTTTCGTATGTTCCGAGGCCGACCCAGGAGAGGATGTTGTTGAGGATGCCGTAGGCGATGACGCCGCCGAACGCGCCGACGACCGAGCCCTTGCCGCCGCTCAGCAGCACGCCGCCCAGCAGCACGGCGGTCAGGCAGGAAAAGTCGTAGCCGGTGCCGTTTTCATAGGAGGCGGTTTTGCGGAGCGCGGCGTAGAAGATGCCGCCGCACGCGGACGAGACGCCGCAGAGCACGTAGGTCAGCACAAGCGTGGCGGTGCAGTTGATGCCGGAGAACCGCGCGACGTCGTAGTTGGTGCCGATGATCTTCAGCTTCTGGCCGAAGGCGGTCTTCGCGTGGATGAACCACGCAATCGCGAACATGACGATCATCACGATGGCCATGAGGGAGATGATGCCCCCGATGTAGGTGCGGGAGATCGAATAGAACTGCTCCGCGGAGCGCTGGGCGAAGTCGGTGCTCTCGGCAACCGTGTCGGCGTAGAGCTGCTTGCCGCCCCAGACGACACGGACGATGCCGGAGAGCAGGAGGTTGAAGCCCCAGGTCCAGATGATCGGGTTGGCGCGGAGCTTGCCGATCATGAAGCCGTTGATGAGGCCGATCAGCGCGCCCGTCAGAATGCCGGCCAGCAGCGCAGCCCAGAAGCCGAAGTTGATGCACTGCACGGTCATCATGCCCGCGAAGGCCATCTCCATCGGAATACACATGTCGGTCATGTTGCCGGAATAGGTGACGAAGATCAGGCCGGAGGCGACCATGCCGATGAGCGCGACCGCCTCGAGGATGGACTGGATGTTGCCGGAGGTGAAGAACTGGCCCCCGGAAACGGCCATGCCGAGCAGAATCAGGAGAATGACCACGACGTAGATGCCCAGCTTGTTGAAAATCCTGCTGAACGCGCTGCTGTCCGAATGCTGCGCGTCGGTATTCTGCGGGGTCGCCGCTTTTTTATCCGGCATGGACGTATTCCCCCTCTCCGTTTGCCGCCATAAGCAGCGATTTTTCGCTGATGCCCGCCTTCGGGATCTCGCCGATCAGATGGCCCTCGCGCAGCACCACCGCGCGGTCGCACAGTCCGACGATCTCGGGCAGGTCGGAGGAGAGCAGGATGACGGATTTGCCCTGCTGCGCAAAGCGGCGCACCGCGTTGTGGATGGTGGCCTTCGCGCTGACGTCGACGCCGCGCGTCGGCTCGTCTAGGATCAGAATGTCCACGTCCGCGGCCAGCCACTTCGCCATGAGGATCTTCTGCTGGTTGCCGCCGGAGAAGCTGTTCACCTGGCGGTCGGGATCGTCGGGCGTCACCGCCATCTGTTCAATCTGCTTTTTGACGAGGCCGCGGTGCTTGTCGGGGTCAAACAGAATGCCCTTCTTATACTTGTCGATCACGCAGGAAAGCACGTTGTCCCGGACGCTCTGCGGCAGCGCCAGGCCGACGACCTTGCGGTCCTCCGTCAGATAGCCGACGCCGCCCCGGATGGCGTCGCCGAAGCTTTTGAAGCGGACCTCTCTGCCGTGGACGAACAGCTTTCCGCGATCGACCGGATCGGCGCTCATGATGGCGCGCGCAATTTCGGTGCGCCCGGCGCCGGCCAGACCGCAGATGGCGAGGATCTCGCCGCGGTGCAGCGAGAAATTCACATGATGGAAAAAGCCCCAGCGGGTGTAGTCCTCCACGCGGAGAACCTCCTCCCGGCTGACCGTCTCATGCCCCTCGGCGTAGAAGGTCTGAATCGGCTCGCCGACCATCTTTTCCACCAGCATGGCGGTATTCGTCTCGGAGACCGGGAAGGTGTCCACCAGTCTGCCGTCGCGCATGACCGTCACCATGTCGGCGATCTCGAAGATCTCCGCCAGATGGTGAGAAATGTAGACAATCGCGAGCCCCTGCTCCTTGAGCGCGCGGAGGATTGAGAACAGCCGCTGCACCTCCTCCGAGGACAGTGCGGAGGTCGGCTCGTCCATGACCAGAATGGAGGGCGAGGCGCCCAGCACCTTGGCGATCTCGATCAGCTGCGCGTCGCACTGGCTGACCTCGGACACGTCGAGCGTGGGATCGAGCGTTTCCAGGCCGACCCTGGCCAGCAGCTCGCGCGACTGCCCGACTGCCTTTTTGCGGTCGATAAAGAGCGCGTTCTTTTTCGGCAGCCGGCCGACCAGCAGGTTCTCGCAGATCGAAATTCTGCGGGCCAGGCTCAGCTCCTGGTAGACCATGCCGATGCCGGCCTCCTTCGAGAGGCTCGGCGAGAACAGGTCTTTTTTGACGCCGTCGATCAGAATGTCTCCGGTATAATCGTGATACAGGCCTGCCAGAACCTTCATGAGCGTGGATTTTCCCGCGCCGTTTTCACCGAGCAGCGCGTGGATTTCTCCGTGCTTCACGCTGAAATCCACCTTGTCGACGGCGAGCGTCCCGGGAAAGCGCTTGGAGATTCCCCTCATCTCCAGCGCGCAGCCTTCTGCCATATGTCCTTCTCCCTTTCTGTCTGTTTGCGCCTGTCAGCGTTCCCTCGCCGCCTCCAGCATGGCTGCCACGTTTTCAGGCGGCACGTCGTCGAGCAGCACGCCCTGGCTGGGACTGATGACGAGACCGGTCGGGAAGATCTCCCGCAGCTCGCGGACGGCGGCCTTGACCTGCTCCGGCGTTCCGTTCGGCAGCAGGTGCTGGATGTCCACCGCGCCGCAGAAGCTGGCCCGGTCTCCGAACCGTTCTTTGATCTTTCTCACGTCCATGCCCTTCGCGGCGACCTGCACCGGATGCAGCGCGTCCACGCCAATGTCGATCAGCTCGTCGTAGGCGTCGATCACCGCGCCGCAGGAATGGTAGAGCACCTTGATGCCGTAGGCATGCGCCTGCTCGACGAGCTTGCGCGAGCCCGGCATGACGAAGTCGTGAATCATCTTCCGCGAGATCATCAGTCCCTGCTGGCTGCCGAAATCGTTGGCGAAGATGACCGCCGTGATGAGCCCCTTGCAGGACTCGTAGATGAATTCGTTTGCGCGGAGATAGAACTCCACCAGCTTTTCGTCGACCGCTTTGTAGATTTCCGGGTTGGCGACCATGTTCATGAGCGCTGTCTCCATGCCGAAGCTGGCGCAGGCGTCCTGAAAGTGGGCGCTCCAGACCTGCGCGAGCACCGCGCGGTCCCTTGGCGCGGCCGCGGCTCTCCGGCGGCACTCCGAAGGGTCAATGTATTTCGTCGGGTCCGGCCACCGGAAGAAGGCCAGATCCCCGGGCTCCTCGGCGTTTTTGAAGCAGCCGTCCGCCGTCAGCGTGCGGTGCTCCGGATCGACGTTGGAGCCGTTCTGATACCAGTCGAACGCCGCCGCAATGTGTGTGGCGTAGCCGGAATCATAGGGAATATCAAAGGCGTAGACGTCGTCTCCGGCCTTGACCTGGAGCTCGTGCCAGTTATTCACCTGATAATACCGGCACATGTTGGCGAGCTCCGCGCCGACCGGGGCGCTCATCCACACGGCCGGCCGGTCCACCGGCTGCCGCGCGACGGTCGCGTAAAACCGTTCTCTGCTGTTCATGGCGGCCTCCATCAATACGAACCGATTTCCAGGCAGGTGTCGAACATGGCCAGCACGTTCTCCACCGGCGTCATTTCGAGCAGATAGTCGTGGCTCGCCGAACAGATGTAGCCGCCGCCCGGCTTCATGAAGCCGAGGACCTCCCTCGTGGTGTCGATGCAGTCCTGCTTTGTGCCGTAGATCAGCTTGTTGACGGAGTCGATGCCGCCGTTGAAGATGACCGTGCCGCCGTAGTTTTTCTTGAGGTTTTCGGCGGACATGCCGGGGTTGACGGGCTGCAGGCTCTGTACCGATTCGACGCCGGCCTTTGCCAGCGACGGGATGAGCTGCTGGAAGCCGCCGCAGCAGTGTAGCTGCGTGTGGATGCCGTAGCTGTGGGCCAGGTCGCAGAGCCTTTTGAACTGCGGGGCCAGGAACTCGTCGAACAGCGGCACGCTCACGAGCGGGCCGGACTGGCTGCCCATGTCGTTGCCCATGAAGAAGATGTCGATCACATCGGCCGCGGCCTCGAAAATGCGTTTGGTCGCGCCGTAGTAGTAATCCACCAGATGGCCGATGACGGCGTGGACAAGCTCCGGCTCCTCGTACATCTGGATCATCAGGTTCTCCATGCCCAGCAGATCGATGGCGTCGTGCCAGAACGGACACCACTCGCCGGACATGATGGCGTATTTGCCCTCATAGCGCAGCGCGTCCTCGCGGATGTGGCTGACGTCGGTCCACTCGGGGCTCGGCCACGGGTATGCCTCGATCTGCTCGAGCGTGGCGCCCTCGAGCGGGGCGTTGGCCGGCACGCCGTAGCCGATGCCCTTGCGCTCGATGCCGAAAATGGAAAGGCGGCTGCCCTTGGCGGCGTTTTTGACGGGATCGAACGTCTCCGGCCCGGCGTAGCGCGAGTAGACGCGGCGGAAGTCGTCGTGGAAGCGCTCGAGCACCTGCTCGTCCGTATCCAGCCCCAAAAAGGCGCGCGACTTCGCCATGAACTCCGGCGACGCGCCGCACCACATGGGAATGCGGTCGGGGATCCTGCGGTCAAACACCGCCAATACACGTTCTCTCGATGTCATATTGCCGTTCCTTTCTGCGTACCGCTTCCGATTTGATAATTTCATAGTAGTACAATCGGCCTCTTAAAACAATGCACAGAAGTCTCTGCAAATAGTATGAAAATCGCATCACGGCGTTTGGGGGAATTCACCCACATTTCGCCATCGTCGTCCGCTTTTGCCATAATCGTTAAATACAACAATATTTTGTTCAAATATTTGGTGGTTGTGCCCCAATATTTCCGCCTGCACATTTTCCGCCTGCTTTTACGCGCCCCTTGCAAATTGCACGAAACGATTATCCTCACCCGGCGCGTTTGTGCTGGGAATGCATCCGTCGGCGCCTCGGGCGGGGCAGCCTCATATATGCGCGCGGCGATTTGACTTGGAAATACGCAGGAGAAGAAAACAGCCGGGCTCGTCCCCTGTAATCAGGGAAAGCTCGGCTGTGAGGAACCTGCGGTTCGGGTCTCGCGGCGGCTGATCTGCAAAGCGGTCAGGCGCGTCTGCCGCGGGTTTCATATCGGAAATTCATTTTTTCGGATGCCTGCACGGCGGTGGGGCATGCTCACCCGGTTCGGGTTTTCGCTGCACAGAGCGTCAAATGAACGATATTTGCGCAATGATATGCAGTGTTTATGATGCGAGATCAATCAGAACAACTGCCGAAAAACGGCCGTCTGCCGCAGAAAAATTGCATTCTCCGCCGTTTTTGGCTGCGGTGGACAGGATACTGCAGATACCGATGCCCTGCAGCTCCAGCGGGACCGCACCGGAAAAGTGAAGTGCTGCGACACACGGGTTGTCCATGCTGATCACCAGACGACCGGCTTTGGTATGGATGCGAACCAGAATTTCTGGGTTATCGCTTCCCGATTCCAACACTCCGTTGATGGCATTTTCAAACAGGTTTGCAATAATTGCCACAAGGTCGGGAGCCGGTATCGGGATTTCCCGGTCGGCTTCGGCAAAAGCGGTTACCTTGATTTCCTGGGCTCTGGCTTTTTCGCCGTATACCTGCAGGATGGTGTTAATGGTTTCGTTTTCGCAGTAATAGCGCTCATGCTCCGCCTCCGAAATCACGTTTTGCTGGTTGAGATACTGCAGCAAACCCTGCAGGTCGCCTTTTTCCGCATAAGCGGTCAGGATGCAGTTGTGATGCCGGAGGTCGTGGCGGCTTTTGCGTATTTCTTCCGTGATTCTATGCTGCGACTCGATCTGCTGCGAGAGCAGCATGATCTGCGCGCTGGCCAGCTGATTCTTCGCCGTGACGACGCTGTTCCGCAGGCTGATAATCAGCCCGTTCAGGCAAATGAAAAACAGGATCACCGTAAGGGGGAAGCTCGCAGCCTGGGGAAATGTGAAATCCCGCATTCTGTTTGGAAAAACATAATAGGTCGCGATGGTAAGAATGAACAGGCCAATCAAAATGGACATGATATTCCAACGCTCTTTTACGACGGCGGCCGCCTCCTGAAAAGCGGGAAGAAGCTTTTTCATGAGCACGTACAACACCGCGGCCATGAGAGCTGCATAAAAGATCAGCCCCGCCGTAAGGTTGGATGAAAACACAAACGCCGTCATGTATTCCATCAGCCCCGCGCAGCTGCTTTGCAAGGCGGTATAGCTCAGAATCAGGAACAGGCGCACGTCCGTTCTTCCCTTTGCAGTCAGCATAAAAACCGCGATGTGCAGCGCTGCCGTGAGAATCATGCCGAGGATTCCGCCGAAAGATCCCGCGGGCTGCCGGCGGACAAGATTGACCGTTGTGACGGCGACGATCGCCGCTGCATATAAGGTCCAGATCAGGCATGTCGTCTTTTTTCCGAATTTTTGCGGAGCAAGGCGCGTCGCAGCAAATCCATTCGCCGCCGCGGTAAGCAGACTCCATAAAATAATGGGCGCCATGTTTTCACCCCCGGTCTGCAAAGAACGCAAAATACTTGCTCTTGATGTTGGCAAACGCTCCGCGCGGTATGGGGATCTCCGTTCCATCCGACATCAGGATCGCTTTCGGATTGATGCGCTTGACGTAAATCAGGTTCACAATGTAGGAAGCCCCGCAGCGGAGGAAGCAGCCCGAAATCAAGAGCTCGTCGGATAGCTCCGCTGCGGTGATACGTACGGGAAACACATCCCCGCCATGCATATGGATATACTTGTAATTGCCGCGCGTCTCGGAATAATCAATATCCCTGATGTTGACCGCATGATAGGATCCGCAGGATTTGAAAACCAGCTGCTTTTTTCGTTCAGACTGCGCTTTTTCCAATGCGGAATCCATTGCTGAATACAGCGCGGACGTCTCGAACGGTTTTACCAGGTACTGTATCGCCCCGACGCCGTACGCCTCGAGCGCGTTATCGAGCGAGGTCGTAAAGAAGATGATCGGAGACTCGACACCGAGCTTTCGCAGGTCTTTTGCCAAAGCGATTCCATTCATTCCCGGCATATAAATATCCAGCAAATAGATCTGGAAGATGTCGCCGTTTTCGCTGGAGGCAGCCAGCTCAAATGGATGATTGAATGCGGAAATACGCAAATCCAAATTGCGGCACCGGGCGAAGTCCGCCAACAGCTTCTTCATTTCTTCCAAATATACTGTTTCATCGTCGCATACGGCAACGCGCAGCATAATCATTCCTCCGATTTCTCACGACGCTAAAGCACAGCATCATTCTACCATAATCGCTGAAAAATCCGCATACAGGATATCCCTGAAAATGCGCAAATTATCACAAATGCCGTCCGGAAGGGCGGCGTTCTGATATGATGCAACCGAGAAGGAGGGTTCGACAATGCAAAGCTCAAGCAAGACTCCGGCAGCAATTTTTACAGATGAAAAGAATGGAAGCCCTCGAAGCAGCTCCGGCGGGGAAATTCGGCCGGAATCCTATTGTTCCTGCTTTTCGCCGCGAAAAAGTCTGACTGTGCCGACAAGAGAATGCTGGTATTGCCGTCATGCGGATTTCAACCTTACCAGGAGAAAAGCGCTTGATGTGGGCGTTTGCCGCTGGCCGGCCATCACGATCGAATGAAGACGGGAAAATTTTGCATCACGGACCGAGGCGCGCGGCAGGGCCGGGCCTGAAACCGGTGGGGGCAGGCAGCATTCGTTTTGCTCCGTCCATTATCATAATCGCTCATACAGCGCAATTCTGCAAGTAAAAAGTACGCGGCTTTGCGTTTTATTTGTACCGCTTGGGCGTGTATTTAGCAATCGCTTGCATATAGACCCTGAAATTTCGGCGTGTCACAGCATAAGGCAGGTATCCGCCGGGAAACCACGATATACAGAAAGGAGCGCGGACAGTGGGCGCCTATCAGATCGATTCTGAATATGCCAGCCTCGAATATTTGGAGCTGATTCCGGCTTCCGCCGGATATTTTGCACGGGAGAACGGGATTTATCGGGCACTGTACGTCAATCAGGCGCTGATCTCGCTGCTTGGCCGCTCCGGAGACGAGCTGGCTCGCATGCTCTCTGCGGAGACTTTGGATTTTCTGCATCCCGAGGACGCGGAGCGCATCAGCATGACGCTTTACAAGGCAGGCGTAAGCGGCGGAAAATTTCGAGAGATCGTCCGGGTGCAGGTGAAAGACAAAACCTGGAAGTGGACGGAGATCACGCTGAATGCAGAGCCGCAGATCGGCGGCGGCTGCGTCCTGGCCTTTCTTCTCTCCGATGTCAATGTGCGGATGGAGCGCCAGCAGCGGCTCAACAGCACCTTCGCGCATCTGCTGGACATTATGAATAACACGCCGGGCGGAATTGTGGTGTTTGAGACCCTGAACAACCGCATTTCCGGACTGTCCTTTGCCAGCCAGGGGATGGAACGCCTTCTGCGCGGAACCCGTGAGGAAATCCGGGCCGCCTACAAAAATGACCCGTATGGCTGCGTGCATCCCGACGACAGATCAAATCTGATCCACACAATAGAGGATTGGCGCGACGACGATGATGGAGCTGCTGATCGTCTATCGGCGCTGCGACGCCTACCTCAAGGGAAAAAACATGGAAGTCGCCGCCAACTATATCGGCAATCTTCTGACTGTTCAGGAAGCGGCCGGCTTCCAGATGTTTCTCGCCCGCATGGACGACAAGCTGATCCGGCTGTGGAACGCGCCCTGCGATACGCCCTATTTCAAAAAGAAGTAAATTTCATCGCTGTTGGGAAAGGTGGAGCTCCGCGTGGAAGACAATCATCTGCACAGCTCAGGCGCGCCTGCCTGTCGCAAGAAGCTCGGACAGCTGAACGCCGATCTGCAGCAAGCCGTGCTTGAAAAAGAGCAGCTTATGCTGGCCGCCGACATCTGCGCGATCAAAATCCGGTGTGACGAGGATTTGACCGTCATCGAAGGGAAAAGCAGCCTGTGCCGATTCGCGGGCTACACGCAGGAGGAATTCGACCGAATCTCCGGAGGATCTCTTCGCGGCCTTTGGGTCGGATATGAGTCGGAATACGACCAGCTGCTGCAGGCTGTGAGAGAAGCCTGCGAAACGAACGAGCAAAATATCAGAAAAATATTTCGGCTTCCGGCTGCGTCGGGGGTGATCTGGGTCAAGTGCGTGATGACCGCCGGCCCGGCCGCCGGGGATCTCAGGCGCGCGCTTTCCTGCATTTTGATTGATGTCACCGAAGCGGCAGGCACGCAGGGGAAGCTGCCCAAAGTGAAAGGCGAGGCGGAAAGTGCCGCCGCCCTAAAATGGGAAAACGAGCGTCTGGGCCGCATCATCAACAACGTGCCCGCCGGAATCTGCGTCTGCCTTGTGCAGGACGGCATCCCGTATGAAGTGACGATCAACCGCCACATGGCGCACAGGCTGGGCATGTCGGACAAAGCTCGCCGGCCCTGCACATTTGACGATCTGATCTCCTGCATCCATCCGGAAGACCAATCCAAAAACCGCAGAGATTTTGAGGCGTTTCTCACGCAGAACAAGCCGCTGGACGCCATTTATCGCATAAAGGTGCAGGGGACAGACGACTACGCATGGGCGCATGCAGAGGGCAATCTGATCCTCAGCCCCAGCGGAATGGGCGTCGCCTATCTGGCTTACACCGATATTACGGAGTTGGCCGGCACCGCCGCGGCTCTGCAGGAGAGCCGCAAGCTGTACGAGAACGCGGTCAAATCCGCGCGGCTGGTTTTGTGGGAATACGATATTGCGGCGCATCGCATCACCTTCGCCGACAACGACCTCACCCGCACGGACTGTGAAAGAATCGGTCTCCCGCCTGTCGTCGAAAATATCCCCGATGCTCTGGCCGCGTATTTTGAAGCGGCGGATATGCCGAAGATACGCGCCATGTACCAAAGCGTGGAGGAGGGCCGCGAAGCGTCCTGCGAGATGTGGTATAAGGCGCAGCCCGGCCGGGAACCCCGCTGCATGCGCACCACCTACACGGTTGTGACGGATGAGACCGGCCGCGCGGTAAAGGCATACGGGCTCGGGCAGAATATCACCGCGGACAAAAAAGTACAGGAACGTTATGAGCACGAAATGGAATACCTGCGCCAGAACAGCGACCAGCGCCTGATTTTCAAAGCTCGCTGCAACCTGACCAAGGACGTCATACTGGATTACACCCCGCTCAGCGAATATGCGTATCCGATTCAGGCCAATGCCCCGTATGACAGGACGTGGATGGGTTTTACCGAACTCGTTCACGCCGCCTCTGATAAGAGAGCGCTGCATACCACGATTGACCGGGGAAATCTGATCCAGCGCTATCAGCAGGGAGAACTGCACCATCAGATCCAGTATTGCCGCCAAAGCGAGGGGGCGGCCATCATCTGGGTTTCTCTGGTGATACATACCTATATGTCCCCCGACGCCGGCGATATTGAGTGTATCATGTACGCCTACGACATTACGGAGAAAATGCTGGAGCAGGAGATCCTGGCCAAACTGACCGATCTTGACTACGACGAGCTTGGGCTGATCTACACGGAGACCGGCGCCTGCCGAATCTACCGCCTTGACAACGGCCGGGGCGGGCCCGTTTTTTCCGGGCTGAATCATTACGAAACCGATCTGCACGACCATCTTTCGGCATTTCCCGCTGAGACGCGCGCAGCCGTGGCAGACGCGCTGTCGCTGCAGAGAATCGTCGCCGTGCTGAAGTCGCAGCCTGTATATACTTTTTCGAGTCCCATCGTCGCGGCCGATCATTCTGTCAGGCAAAAGCTGTTTCAGATGACCTGGCTCAACAATAACCATGAGGTCATATTTTTCTGCATGAGCGACATCACGCGTCAATACGAGGCCGAACATCGGCAGATCGCCGAGCTGGAAGCGGCCAAGCTTGACGCCGACCGCGCCAATCAGGCGAAATCCTCCTTTCTCTCCAGCATGAGCCACGACCTGCGCACGCCCCTGAACGGCATCCTCGGTTTTACCAACATCGCCATGCGGGAAAACGACCCGATAAAGAAGCAGGAATACTTGGAGAAGATCCAGTCCTCCGGGAACCTGCTGCTGGCGCTGGTGAACGACACGCTGGAGATGAGCCGCATCGAAAGCGGCAAGTTCGTCCTCGAGCCCGCTCCGGTGGACAGCCGCGAGCTGGGGCTGTCTGTCGTAACCGCGCTTCGCCCCTCTGCGGAGCTCAAGAACCTGCGGCTCGAAACGACCGAGCTGCCCCAGGAGACCTTGCTGACGGACAAGCTCAAGCTTCAAAAAGTCCTTCTGAATCTGCTCTCCAACGCCATCAAATATACGCCAGCCGGCGGCACGATCTCCTTGTCCGTGGAGATTCTGCCGAATGAGGTCTGGGGCTGCAGCCACCGGATTACGGTGGAAGACAACGGCATCGGCATGAGCGAAGAGTTTCTGACGAGGCTTTACGAGCCGTTTTCGCAGGAGCACCGGCCCGAAAGCGCCAACGTGATCGGCACAGGGCTCGGCCTGGCGATCGTCAAGCGCATTGTGGATTTGATGGGCGGGCGGATTGAGGTGCAGAGCAAGATTCAGGTTGGAACAAAATTTACAATTTACCTGCCCTTGCAGCGCGTGGACGACGCCGACAGTTACGCGCCGGCCCAGCCGCTGCCCGAGGGATCTCTCGCCGGCAAAAAGGTCCTGCTGTGCGAGGATAATCGGCTTAATACGGAGATCGCCGTCATCCTCCTCAAGGAGCAGGGCGTCTGTGTGGACTGTGCGGCGGACGGCAAAGACGGCGTTACAGCTTTTCGGGATTCCATGAGCGGGTATTACGACGCCATCCTGATGGATCTGCGAATGCCGAATCTGGACGGATACGGCGCCACCAAAAGGATTCGCGAGCTGCCCCGGCCGGACGCGCAGACAATTCCCATCATCGCGATGACCGCCGACGCTTTTGAAGAAGACATCCGTAAAGCGCACGAGATGGGTATGGACGACTATCTCACCAAGCCAATTGAACCAAAGCAGCTTTTTGCAGTGCTGCAAAAAGCAACTGGCAGATAATACGCCGGTGGCCGCATGAACAATCAATTCACAAAAAAACGCGCTTGTCGCGGAGCTGAAAGCGCAGATGGCAACGGCGCCCCTTGAAAAAAACAGCATCGCACAGCTTGTAAATACGGTCGGTATTCAGCGCAGCACATTCTGCGATTACTTCCATGATAAAACGAGATGCTGCAATGGACATTCGCCGCTGATCTCAACAGAATTCTTGCCGGCCGGGCCGTCACCGAGCCGTGGCCGGATGCCGTTGCGCGGATTTCTCCAGTTCCTGCACAGCGGCGGCGCGCATGATTTTCTTCGGCAATGGGAGGAGCCGCTCTTCATGCCGGCAGACCCTTTTCCGGCCCGGAACGGCTGGCATACCAAGAAATTTCCATCCATGAAACAAATACCCGAAGGCATTCTCCCCAGTGACGGGAGAATACCTTCGGGTATGTGCCAGACCGGATGCCCGGTTACTCCAGGTAAATCTGCCCCAGCAGACCGCAGGGCTGCAGGACCTGGTCGGAGGAATATGCGCCGCCCTCGGTGCGGAAGTCGCGCCAGTCGATGCGGCTGTTCCTGAGGTTGGGCTGGTGCAGCGGCCCAAAGAGATTGCGGTTCCCGCCGACCACCTTGATCTCCATCCGGTTTTCTCCGGCTGAAACCTGCAGGGAAAGCGCCTCCTGGCCGCGCCAGAGCACGACCTGCTCCGCACCGCCGTTGACCCGCACGCTGAGCAGCGTGCCGCTCCATTCAGGCAGCCGCAGCGAAAGCCGGCCGGCCTGCGCACGGAAGGAAAAACGATAGACCATACTGCCCGGATAATTGGGATACCCCTGCAGGCACCAGTCGCCGAAGCGCAGCGTTTTTGGCTCGCGGACAAGCGCGCGGTCCGCCGCGAGCGCGAAATTGCCGAGCAGGTACAGATCCTCCAGCTCCATCTCGTGCGTGTATTCGCAGCGCAGCAGCAGCTGGTTTTCACCCGGCTGCACGTTTTCCAGCTCGACGAGGCGGATGGCCGGGTCCAGGAAATACCCGCCCGCGCGGCTGCAGACAGCGCCGTTGCAGCGCACCTCCATCCGTCCGGCCTCCTCCAGCGCCAGATGCAGGGGCCCGTCCGGCAGCTCCCGCACGGTGAACACGAACCGGAGCGACAGCGGAACCGGCTGCTTTTGCTCGCCGATCCAGGTGTAGCGCATGGCCTGGCCGTTGCCGAAGATTTGCCGGAAGCCCGCCGCTGCGCGGATCTCACGCTGCGCTCGCCAGAGGTCCATTTCCCCGCTCCACTCGCCCGCCGTGCGATACCGGCACAGGTCGAGCGTCAGCGCGTTCGGCATTGTGCGGCGAAATTCCGCGCAGGGGCCGAGGCAGACCGCCGTGGGGATCGTCTCGTGTACGTCGCGATAGGGGAGGGCCAGCGGCGCGCAGCGCATGGGCCGGGTCGTATCGAGAAGATATATTTTGCAGTCCGACTGCGAGAGGCACGCGTCAAATTCCATCTATTCATTTGTGCTGACCGGCGTTTTTCCGCCGCTCAATGGGTCGAACCGCGTCACCGCGCCGCACGCCGGAAGGCGGATGCGGCAGGAATGGCTTTTTTCGTGATCCGGATTGACGGCCATCAGGCTGAAGCCGCCATCCAGCTTGTGCAGGCTCGTCAGAATCGGCGCGGGCTGCAGCGTTTCCAGATCCGTGATCTGCACCTGGCGGTACGTCATCGCAGCGGCGAGCGCGCCGGCGGCATCCGGCACGATTTCAGCCCGCGGAAACAGCCGGGACGCAAGCGAATCCGGCCTGCCCTGGACCATGGACGGCAGCCCGCCGAGCCAGACGACGCGGCCGCCGTCTGCCTCGAACTGCGCCAGCAGGCGGCAGGTGGACGCAAAGAGCGAGCAGACCCACGGCACAACGATCAGGCGGTAGCGCCCCTGGCCCAGGCACAGGGTTCCTTTTTCAACGCGGCCGTCCTCAGCCAGCAGCATCTCGTCGCCGAAATCAAAATCGCACTGGCTCAGCAGCAGCGCTTTCGCCAGCCGGTTCAGCCTGTCGTATTCCGCGTTCAGGCGATAGATATGCGCGTCGGTCCAGCCCATGTTCCCGTCGAAGTGCGAGAGGTCCTCCGTTTCCGCGCTGCCGCATTTCGTCCAGACACTGCTCTGCGGATGGATGAGAAGAATGTCGCGGCAGACCTGCCCGGAGCGCGCGAGCACAGACAGCCGCGCGCAGTAATCCTCCATGGCGCGGTCATATTGCCACCACTCGCTCTGCGGGCCGAAAAACGGCGGATAATCGCGTTTGCGCAGGCCCTTGATGGTGTATTGCGACAGGTGCTGGCAGCGGAGGCTGACCCCCATCATGGCCTGCCAGTCCCAGATCCGCTTCTGGCCCTCAAAGCCGAACTGCCAGCCGCTGCAGCCGTAGGTCTCGCTGACGACGGGTTTTGTGTACTGATGTCCGACGCTGGTACACTGCCTGAGCGTCAGATATTCCTCCGTCCGCTCGCCGAGAATGTCGATCCCCGGCATGTCGAACCGGCGGTAGTGCGGCATGACCGCGCCGCAGACGCGCGCCTGATAGCCGAGTCCGTTTTCAAACAGCAGATGCCCGCAGAGCTTCACGCCGTTTTCGGCGCACCAGGCATGGATCTGCTGAAAATAGGACTCGTCAAACAGCTCCGTCAGCGTCTGCCAGTAGTCGTGCCGGATCTGGGGGGATTTTTCCCCCTTGTAGAACAGGTACGGCAGCTCCGGCAGCAGGTCATAGCCGCGGCGCCGCCGGAAATACTCCGGAAGCGCCTGCGTCCACGGCAGCCAGGGCCGGCCGGGCGTAAAGGCGGCAAAAAATCGCAGAAGTTCGGCTCGTCGGTGAAAAAGCCCTCCACAAAGTCGGACAGGCGGTGCGAAAACGCCTCCTGATACCGCTGATGCGTCAGCTCCAGGAACTTCCCGACGCTTTGCGGGTTGAGGTTGTCGGAGGGAGCGCTGCCGCTGTACCAGTCGGACGGTCCGGAATACTCAATCTCCATTCCGAGCAGGCGTTCCCCCGGCTGCAGCTCGCCGCCGGGGCGGACGCCCTTCAGGCTGCCCTGCTCAAGCCGCGCGGCGAAGGAAAACCGGCAATCCCCACGGCCTGGCGCCAGCGTGATGGCGCAGGCGCACAGCGCCGGGTCGGAGGCTGCCACCTGACCGCCGGCCATTTGTCCTCATCGTAAATAAAGGGCCGCAGCCCCAGCTTTTTTCCCGTTTTGGCGCTGGCGACAATCGCCTGCAGCCACGCCCCGGACAGATACGCCGTTTCCAGCCCCTCCCGGGAATGCATGAAAAATCCGCCGGCTCCGGCGGCCGCAAAACCGCGCAGCTGCTCGTCCAGTCTGCTCTGCTCCAGTTTTCCGTTCCAGGACCAGAACGGTGCGCTGCGATATTCGGCAGGCGGATTCTGCAGAAGGTCTTGAAGCTCTGCCTGTTTCATAGTAACTCCTCTTTTCTTTGCGTCTTATTTTTTCAGGGATTTTCCGATATTCCAGCAGCGGCCCACCGCATCGCCGGAGCGGAGATAGCGGGTCTGCTGCATCTCAAACAGGATGGGGTGTATCTTCTCAAAGTCGATTTTTCCGTTTTCAGAGAGGGCGTCCTCCCGGACATAGGTGTTGACGGGGCGCACAATACAGTTCAGGTGTGTTTTGGTCTCATGGATTTCCCGAATCACGCATTCCATGGCGACAGGCGCGTTCTCGATCAGCGGCGCGTCCGGCAGTTGTCCGTAAAAAATCGGAAACACGTCGGATTTATCGACCTTTTCTCCCGAAACGATGCCGACGTAGTCGGCCTTCACCAGCATAGCCTCATCCACCAGATTGACGGAAAGACAGGCTCCCACATGAAGCACCTTCGCCGTGTAGTGCGGCTTGCCGATGCTCAGCATCATGCAGTCAAAGCCCCAGACGCCGACATGCGCCACATTCATCCAGTTGATTTTGCCGTTCTGCACGGTACCGACCACCGTGTCCGGCGTCGGATACAGCCCTACGGCGCTGCCAACGTTTTTCATGTTCGGATCTCCTTACCCCTTGATTTTCTGAATCAAAAACGCCGTGTTCTCGCCGAAACGACGGATGGTGTTCATACCCTCCTCGTCCTGCAGCGCCTGACCGGACGCGTGGCCGAACACGATGTTCCAGTAGGTGGAGCCGGGGACGATCATGTCGTTGGAGAGATAGAACATCATCATCTCCTGCAGCGAGGTCGTACTGCCGCCGCGGCGGGCGACGGCGACGGGACCGCCCACCATGCGGGAGAGGAAGTTGCCCTGCTGCGCCGAGGCCATCGCAAGACGCTGGAGCGCCGTCATCAGCTGGGCGCGAACCGTGCCCCAGTAGACCGGGCCGCCCACGATCAGGCCGTCGGCCTCTTTGATCTTGGCAATGACCGCGTCAAACCCGTCGTCGCCGCTGGTGAAGTCCATGGCGTCGTGCAGCTTCATCCCGGCCAGGGAAATCACCTCGGCTTCCACACCGTTTGCCTCGATGGTCTTCGCGCACTCGCGCAGCACCTGCACGGTGTTGCCCTCCGCGTTGGGGCTGCCGCTGAGCAAAATTACCTTTGACATATTATTTCCTCCTTTATTCAACTTTGAATTCAATATTGAACTATATGCTCAAAAAAGATTGCCTGAGAGAACTCAGACATCTTTTTTTACTGAAAGTTTCCGATGGCCCGTACCATCAGATCCGCAAGCTGCTGCTGTTCGTCCTCAGAAAAATTTTCGAATATTTTGCCTCTCAGCTCTTTCGATATACGTCCAAAATCCTCCCGGAACGCCAGCGCCTTTTCGGTTGCCTGCACATAGGTGCAGCGGGCATCGGTGGGGCAGGTCTCCTTGGTGAGGTATCCCAGCTCCACGAGGCGATTGATGCTCTCAGTGATGGTGGTTTTCTGCTTGCAGAGAGAATCATAGATGGTCTTGATCTGGACGGGCCCATCGTTCTGGTACACGACGGAGAGTACCGAGCCATAGCTTGGCACCAGCTCGCCGTAGCCGCAGGCTTTCAGCTCATCCCGCAGAAATTCGTTGATTTTTGTGCGGAGCTGAGAGGTGTAGGCGGCGACGCCCATGGGGGTTGCATTCATTTTGGTTCCTCGCTTTCCGGGTCAAATCATTTGCTGGTAGACATTTATATCTGCCACCCGCGTCATCAGCCTGCCCAGCTGCGGCACGATCCTGGTAAAATGCTCGGAGTGCAGATGGGCGTCCAGATCCTCGCGGCTTTTCCACTCCTCGATCATGGTCAGCAGTTCGGGGTGCTCCACGTCCTGATACACACCGTAATTGACGCAGCCTTCCTCCCCGCGAGTGATATCCACCAGCTCCCGGCACAGAGACAGAATCTCGTCCAGATGGTTCAGATCGGCATAGTTCTTTGCGACTACCTTCAACATATCGTTCCCTCGTTTCTGTCAATACCAAGACAATACTTCAACTTTGAATTTTTGTCAAGAGGAAATTTCAAAGTTGAAGCATATTTGCGCAAAAGCTATTCTAAATACCACAGCAGGGTGTATCAAAAGAATGATACGCCTTGCTTGAATGCTTAGAAGTTGAAATGGTCTGGGTCTGGGCCCGCACGCAGCCCTTCATCAAGCGCCTGAATCTGCGTCATATCTTCCTCTGTCAGTGCAAAGTCGAAGATCTGCGCGTTGGAAGCGATGCGATCCCGGTGGACGGACTTCGGGATGGCGGCCACGCCGCGCTGAATATCCCAGCGCAATACGATCTGCGCAGGCGTGCGGCTGTATTTTTCAGCCAGAGCCTGCAGCGTCGGATGCTCCCGCAGGGGGACGCGCGGATCGCCCAGCGGGCTCCAGACGCCTACGGCGATTCCAGCGTTTTGGCAGGCGTCGATCAGATCCTGATTGTTCATCAGCGGATGGGATTCCACCTGATCGAACAGGGGCTTTATACCGGTAGCCTTGATTAAATCGTTCAGATGAGTAAACAGTCCCATCATCTTTTAATGATTCGAATAAGCGTCTGAAGGATGCGCAGCCGCATGATGAAATCGTGCGGCTGCGCATCCTTCGGACGCTAAAAGCGGCGGTCGCATAGCGGCCGCCACAAATTTATAGACGCATTTAATAAAATCTGGTTGGCCATGGTTCTCGCGGTGCTCTCTCCGATGACTGGGTTTGCATCCATGAGATTCGTCACGATCACAGCAGCGCTAAAACGGCGAAAGATCAACTGCTTTACCGTGAAATTTGCGTAGAATCCACGGAACTGCATGCCATGGCCGTGCGCCATGACCTCACCTCAATTTCGAGCGACGCATCAATAGGATCGCATCGTGTAAAAGTTGAAATATGACACCCCTTTGGGTTGAACTGCGCGATTGGGAAAAGGGGATTCGCGTGTTAAACTAAGCCAAGAAACACGGAAGACCGTGTATAAAGGACGGGAAAGTGAGGAAATCCCATGAAAAAGTTTCTTTGCGCAGCACTTGCATGCAGTACTGTAATGCCTGAAACCATGCTTCTGAAAGACGTCATGTATTGGGATCCGAATCAGTAAGGCTGCAGAAGCGCTCCGGGTTGGTAAACTGGCGCCCTCCACCATCAGCGAACTGAATAAGAAGGCCTGCGTCCACATTGAGGATTGGCGCAATCGTCCCTTGCAGGGCGGGCGCTGCCCGTACGTCTACGTGGACGGGATCTATACTGCGCCGCAACTTGGGTGGTGAGTATGAGAATGCGGCCATTCTGGCAGCACTTGTCATGGCTTTCGGAGCGGGCGGGGGAGCGTCAGGCTTCGTGCACGTCGGACAGATAGCTGACGATCATGTCCCGCAGCAGCTCGTCCCGGTCCATCCGGCTCATCCGTGCGCGCGCGTTGTTGAAATTTGTGATGTATGTTGGGTCCTCCGTCAGAAGATAGCCGACGATCTGGTTGACCGGGTCGTAGCCGCGCTCGCGCAGGGCGGCGTAGACGGCCTTCAGCTCCTCTTTCCGGCCGGCGTCGTCCCCCGGCATGGTAAATTTCATGGTACAGTCATCCATTTTTCTGTTCTCCCTTCTGAATGCTCCGCGCGGCAGCCCGCTCGGGCGGCGAGGTCAGACCCTTCCGCAGGTCCGTCAGCCGCGGAAGGACGATCCGGACGGTGAGTCCGCCCTCCGGGCGGTTGGCCGCGCTGATGGCGCCGCCGTGGCCGAGGACGATGCTCCGGCAGATGGACAGGCCCAGTCCGGAGACCGCTTTTTTGCGGTCGGTCGTGAAAAACGAATCGAATATGCGCGGCAGGATCTCCGGCGGCACGCCGCAGCCGTCGTCGGAAAAGGCGAAGACGATCTTGTCCCCCGCAGCTTCACAGGCCAGCGTCAGCGTGGGATGCGGCTTTCCGGCGTGCTCGAGGCTGTTGGACACGAGATTTCCGAAGAGCCGCCGCATGCGGTCATAGTTGCAGAGGATCTGCTCGTCCTGACACCGGCACCGGACGGAGAAGTCCACGCCTGCCTCGCTCAGCTCCTGCTGGTATTCCTCCCGCAGCAGCGAGCACAGCTCGCACACATACATCGGCTCCATTGCGACCGCGCTGTCGGAGCCGGTTTTGATGTATTCGTCGAACTCGTCCAGAATCGACTTGATGGCGTACGCCTTGTCGTAGACGGCCTTCAGGTAGCTCTGCCGCTTTTCCGGCGACAGCTCCGCCGTCAGCAGGCGCTCCGTGCAGCCCATCACGCTGGTCAGCGGCGTGCGGATGTCGTGGGAGAGGGAGGCGATCATCCGGTGCGCGTCCTCCTCCTTCTGCGCGAGCAGCACCGCAAGGTCGGCAAAGGAATTCTGCAGGCGTCCGAGGGCGTCCCGCCGCCAGCTGTGCGGCGGCAGCGTCCCGCTGAGCGAGTAGTCCGTCAGCATGCCGCGCAGCTTGGAGATCGGCAGCAGCAGCAGGCCGTAGACGATCCCCGCGACCAGCAGGAAGAGAAGAATGAAGTACAGGACAAAGCCATGGCGGAGCGTCCGGTTGAGGATCCCCGTGAGCTGGCTCGCCCCGACAAGATCGGACCAGCCGCGCACGCGGAGGGTCTTGCCCGCGACGACGGCGGATTTCTGTTCGCCCGCCACTGTGAGCTTTCCCTCCTCCTGCGGCAGATTCTCAAAAAGGACCGTCCCGTCCTCGGACGTGACCGTGCAGCAGATGTGCTCCGCCTGCACGTAGTCCGCGAGCATCTGCGTGTCGCCGCCCGAGGCGCTGAGAAAATTGCAGATATTCTGCGCGCTTTCATTGCAGCTCGTGATTTCGTCGTCGTAAATATCATTTACGCGCTTGTCCATGGTCCGCACCAGCAGCAGGGCCAGCAGGCAGCTCGTCAGCGTAAACGCGCAGACCAGCCAGATCAGCGTTTTCCAGGTCAGGCGCTCCGCCATGGCCTTCGCCGCTTTGCCGAAGAAATTCATAGCGCCGACGCCTCCGGATCTTTGTCCGCCTCGGGCGCGGGAGGCGCCGCAAAGCGATAGCCCGCGCCCCACATGGTTTTGATGTAGGCCCATTCCGGGTCGATCTTGGCGCGGAGATTGCGTATGTTGATGGCGACGACGCCGATGTCGCCGTAGGTGGTTTTCCAGACGTCGCGCAGGATCTCCTCGCGCGAGACGGTCCGGCCCGCGTTCCGCATCAGATATTCCAGCAGGTCGAATTCGTGCGTGGAGAGCGTCACCGGCACGCCGCCCCGGCTGACGGCCCGGGCGGCCGGATTGAGCTCGATCTCGCCCATCTGCAGCGCCATCTGCGTCTTTCCGGCAAAATTGCGGCGCTGCCGCCGCAGATGCGCGTGGATGCGCGCGACCAGCTCCTCCACAACAAACGGCTTCGTGACATAGTCGTCCGCCCCGATGGACAGGCCCTTCACGATGTCGTCCGAGGTGCTCTTCCCGCTCAGAAAGATCACCGGGCAGCTCACCATGTCGCGGATCTCGCGGCACAGCTCGTAGCCGCTGCCGTCCCGGAGCATGATGTCCAGCAGGATGAGATCAAAGCTCTCCGAGCGGATCCGCTGCCGGAACGCGGAAGCCGTTGTGACGGAGGCGACGGTCATGCCGTCCTCTGTGAGGACATCCGAGAGGATGCCGAGGATCGACGGATCATCGTCCAGAATCAAGATGTTTGCGACCATAGCATGCCTTTCAAAAACAGAGGCCGGCGCCCGCGGCGCCGGCCCCCGGTTTATTCGTTTGACGGATTCCCGCTTTGGCCGTCCGGTTTTTCCGCCGCCTTTTCCCTTGCAAGGTCCTGACGCCTGGCGGCCAGATATTTGTAGAGCGTCGTTTTGCTCACGCCGGTTCGTTCCGTGATCTCCTGAATGCTCAGCTTGTTCTGGTCGTACAGGCGCAGCGCCCGCGCGACGTCGCCCCGGTCCTTGGTCGGCCGGCCGCCGTTGCGCCCGCGCATCATGACGGCCCGGGCCTCGCGCTTCGACAGAGCCCTGCGAACGCTGCGCTGGAAATCGGCGACGGCGCCGAGCACGGCAGGGAAGATCCCGCCCGTGTACTGCCCGATTTCCGGCAGACCGAGCGCGGAAAAGGCCACTTTCTTGTCAAAAAGCCTGCACATGACCTGCACCAGGTCGTCCAGGTCCTGCGCGAACTGCTCGAGCGTCGGAACGATCAGCTGATCGCCGGGCTCGAGTATGTTCAGCATTTCGCCCCGCTGGATCAGCCGCGCGCCGGGATAGGGAATCTCGTCAAAGAAAATACGGTCGCAGAGCTGCTCCAGCGGTTTCTCGTCAAACTCCGGCAGCGTGCCCGCTTCGTCGCTGAGAATCCGGAACCAATACCCGTATTTCAACGTTTTCTCCTCCGAAATATTTTTCCTCATCATAGCAGAAAAATGTGAAAAAGTCAATTCGTATCCGTACAGATTCGGTAAAGGTTTCGGGATTTTGTGATTTCTTTGCGGTCTTTAAACGCCAGCATTTTCAGCGCTTACAGAAAATGCGCCGCATCTGCATTGCAGATGCGGCGCATTGTGTACCTGGTAGTTACCGGCTTTGTCCGCCGGGGCGGTGACCGCCCCGTAGCGGAACAAGCCAGGTGACAGGAGGGAATCGGGTAATGAAATTGCCGGCTCAGCCGATGTTGTTGGCGCCCTTGAAATCGTCCGTGAACGACGCGGCAGTATCGGTCGCAATGAATACGATCTCGTCGTCGCTGTTGGCGACAAAGACGCAGTAGCTGTTCTTGGTGATGGAGGTACTGGAGACGCCTTCGGTCTTGTCGCTGTCGATGACCATGATCTTGCTGTCGGCGGTCTTCTTGATGGAAGTCTTGCCGGCTTTCGCATTGGCGTTGGTCTCGGCTGTAACATCCACTTCATAGGCGTCGCCGTCGACACCGGTGATCTTGCCGTAGCCGATCGTGTGGTCGCCGAACTCATCCTTGTCGCTCGTGTGCAGGTTGTTCATGACCGCATACAGGTCGTCGATCTTGCCGTCGCTGTCGAGGGTATAGGCGATCAGGGTGTGCTTCTGGATGCCAAGCGTATCTGTGACCTTCGCGACAGACTTGTTGACGCTGAGGTCCTTTGTTTCGCTTCCGGTCCAGACGGTCAGCGTGGTGTGCGTGGAGTCGTCCTTGGCGGGATCGTCCACAACATACGCATAGAAATAGTTGCTGTCCGCTTCGGGCTTGTACGTGCCGTTGGCGATCATCAGGCATTCGATCTTGTCGCTGCCATTGCGGACGGCCACAATGTTCAGATTCGATTTCGTGCCGAGATCCTTCCAATTCACGTCGTCGCTGAAATCGGAGAGCTTGTAGACGTCCCAGTCGTCATTGTGCTGCACGAAGAGGGTGGGCTCGCTGGTGAAGTAAACGCTGGCATCTGTGATATCGGCAGCCGTGGTGTCAATCTTTGTATATTTGGCGTTTTTCAGAGCCTTGAAGCTCTCACGGTAGAAGTAGTCCGTGTCGCTGCCGCTCTGCTTGACGGTGTAGCTGTCTTCGATGGCATAGTCGTTGGCATTCTTCACGTCATCATCGTCGATGTCGAGCGTCGTTGTTGTGTAGAGGCTCTTCGCATCGGAAGCCGCCAGGATGTTGACGTTAGCGTCGCTGGTTTCGTAGGTGACCAGCAAGCCGTTTTTAACCAGGGCGTTGAGCTCTGTATTAAGCGCGTCAAGTTCCTTATCGCTCAGATCCTCGATCTTCTCGCCGAAGAATTTTTCGACGGTGTAGGTCTTGGTGGAATCGCTGCTCAGGTACAGCTTCATTTTGAGGTCATCGCCGCTGACGTAGGCGCCCTTGACGACGGCATAGGTGCCCTTGCTGTCGCTGCCGGCGGTTCTGTCGGCCGCGAGGTAATAGCCGTTGCAGAGATAGACGGTGTAGGTGTTGCCGGTGCTGATCTTGTTGTAGGCCGTGATGTCGGAATCATCGGCATAGCCCATAAAGCTGTCGGACGGATAGCCGTAGCTGTAGTAGGTGCCGCTGACGCGGATGCTGTCGCCGTCTTTCTTGATGGCGTCGACCTTGCCGGAGACACTGGCCGCGGCGGACACGTGCAGAACGCTGCCCATCTCGTTGTACCAGGCCAGTACAACGTCGTCCACAGCCAGCTTTGCGGGAAGATCGAAGGTATACTTGCTGTCGGTCAGCTTGAAGCTGGTCTTGGTGTCCGGCTTACTTTCAAGGAACTTGGAGGTGGCAAGCGCGCTGCTGAACGTCAGGGTGCTGCTGGAATCGGTGTCGATCTTGAGCAGCGTCGGAATGGTGATCAGCGCGATCGCGTTGTATGCGCTGTCCTTGCCGTCCTTGTCCTTGAGACCGTCGTTGTTGATGAGAGTCAGGCCCGCGTACTTGGGAACATTGTACTTGTTGTTGTCGCCGATCAGGGTATCGACTGTGATGTTCTTGCTGTCGTTCTTTTCTTCCTCGCCGTTGACAAAGGTGATGGCATCCTTGGAAGACTTCGTTTTGAGATCGTCCACGTCGTAGTCATCGACGACGGTGAACGGCTCGAGCTTGGAGTCGCCGTTGGCATACATGCCGTATACCACGTTGACCGTGCTGTCGTTTTCCGTCTTGTAGTGGACCTTGACCTGCTGGCCGACCAGCGTCAGATCCGCGCTGCTCTTGAGCTTGAGGGTGTCGCCGGTCTTGCCGTTTTCCACGGACAGGATCTTGATGTAGCCCTCGTTCGTGGTGCTGCCGTCAACGCTGAATTCGTGGTTGCCGAGATAGACGCCTTCAGCCGTCTTGAGGCCGAGGTACTTTTCGCCGACCGTGGGGTCGATGTCCGTCTTGGCATATTCGACGTATTCGCCGTTGTCCAGCTTCACGCGGGTGGCGTCTATGCAGTTGGCGATCGCCTGCGCGGCCAGCTGACGCTGCATGCCGATGGTGACGCTGCCGGTGATGTTATAGGTCAGGCCTTCCGTTGCGGCAAGACCCAGCGTGGTCCTTGCCCAGTTGGAGCCGACGAGGCCGGTCTTCTGCGCGTTGTAGCCGATCAGGACCAGCAGCATTTTGTAGCACTGCGTTGCGGTGACTTCCTGATCCGGGCAGAACTTGCCGTTGCCGAAGCCGCCGATGATGCCTGCGGCTGCAATGGCGTTGATGTAACCAGCAGCCCAGTGGCCGTTGATGTCGGTGAAGCCCATGGAGGGATAACCCTTCGCGCCGTCATCCACGCCGCCGTTGCGCAGCACATAAATCATCTTGGCCATCTGGGCGCGGGTGACGGTGCCGGTCGGGTTGAACTTGCCGTCGGACATGCCGTTGATGATGCCCAGCGAGGTCAGCATCTTAACGGCCTCCAGATTTGTGATCTGCGCTTCATCCGTGTATGTGATTGCATTCGCGGATGAGGTGCTCGCTGCGCTGATTTGAACGGTAAACAGAGAGACCAGTAAGGCCACCGCCAAAATCAGCGCAAATGAACGTTTTGTCTTTTGCATGATCTGTTCCTCCTTATTATTTGCCTGGATATTCTTTGAGCGCCGGAATCCGCCGCGGAATACCGTTAAATGCCGTTAATATTCCGCATACGTTTCCTTTAACCTGCTCTTAGGATACATCATATTTTTTCAAAAATCAATATGTATTTTGTGGTTAAATATTTCTTAATAATTTGAAATGCCTTTTATTATCAATGTTTATTTAAATAGTATACGGAATATTTTAGGGACTTAAAAATTAATATTTATTATACTATTTCAAAAAGAATTGACTTTACATTAATTTGAGCACATAATTCCATAAAAAATCATGTCGCGGAAGGAATGTGTTGCATGCAGAGTATCGTTGAGCTTTCGCAGGTTGGCAAGTGCTACTGGATGCGGTCAGAGCAGGCCGTTGCGCTGCACGATCTGAGCTTTTCCTGCGCACCGGGCGAGCTCGTCGTTCTGCGCTGCCGAAGCAGACTCGCCAGAGTCGTCATCGTGAATCTGCTCATGGGCTTCGAGCCCCCGACCACGGGCAGCTATTGCCTTTTCGGAAAAAGCATCCGGGATTACACCGACGACCAGCTCACCGAGCTGCTCTATACCAAGGTCGGCGTCATCCGCAAGGACCCCGTGCTGCTGAGCCAGAAGAGTCTGTTCGAGAATGTGATGCTGCCCCTGAATTTCGCGGGCCAGGAGCGCGCCGACGGTCCGGCCCGCGCGCTGGAGGCGCTCGCGGAATTTCACATCCTGGACAAGAAAAATCATCTGCCGGAGTGGCTGACCTATCGGGAGCGGCTCGCGGCGGCACTTGCCCGCGAGCGCTGCAAGCGGACGCAGTTTTTGATCTTTGACGGGACGATGGACGGCGCGGCGGAGAAGACGCGCGAATTTCTGGTCTCCGCCGCCGGCTCCTTCACGAGCAGCAACTGCTGCGTCGCCTTCGTCACGGAATCGAACACGCTCTCGCTGCCGGGCGCGCGCACGATCTCCATTTCCTAGCCCCGCCGAAAGCGGCGCGGATTCCGTTACTTTGAACACGGAGGAAGAAATTTTGATTAAAAAGTTATCCAGACATGTGACGCGCAGACCGCGGCTCGTTGTAATCATCGCGCTTTTGCTGCTGATTCCGAGCTTTATCGGCTCGGCCGCCACGAGAATCAACTATGACATCCTGACATACCTGCCGCCCGAGCTGGACTCCTCCAAGGGCGAAAGCATCCTGGAGGAGCCGTTCCAGATGGCCGCGACGACCATGCTGATCGTGGACGACATGCCCCCGGCCTACACCGACCGCCTGCAGCGCGAGGTGGAGGACGTGCCCGGCGTCAGCAGCGCGATCTGGGTCTCGAGCATCATCGGCGCTCAGGTACCGGAGGAAATGCTGCCGCAGGACATCCGCGACAAGTTCTACTCCGGCGACTCCACCATGATGATTATCCAGTACGACAAGCCCGGCGGCTCCGAGGATACGATGGAGGCCATCCGCCGGGTGCGCGCGCTCTGCAACGGCAACTGCTATCTGGCGGGCGCCTCGGCCATCATCAAGGACACCAAGGACCTGGTCAGCAGCGAGCTGCCGCGCTTTGTGAGCCTGGCCGTGCTGCTGGCGCTCGCCGCCATGATGCTCACAATGGAATCCTGGCTGCTGCCGGTGATCCTGCTGGGCACGATCGGCCTGGCCATCATCTACAACGCCGGCACCAACATCTTTCTGGGGCAGATCTCCTATATCACGCAGGCCATATCCGCAGTGCTGCAGCTCGGCGTGACGATGGACTATTCCATCTTCCTCTTCCACCGCTATCAGGAAGAGCGCGCGAACTACGCGGACAAACGCGACGCCATGGCCGTGGCGGTGGAGGCCGCGTTTTCCTCCCTGTTCGGCAGCTCCCTCACGACCATCGCCGGCTTTGCCGCGCTGTGCTTCATGCGCCTGCTGCTCGGCCGCGACATCGGCATCGTCATGGCAAAGGGCGTGCTGATCGGCGTTCTCACCGTCGTCTTCATTCTGCCGAGCATGCTGCTGGTGTTTGACAAGCCGATTCAGGCGCACCGGCACAAGGCGCTCAACCCCGACTTCTCGAAAATCAACGCGCACATCGTCCGGCACCGCGTGCTCTATCTGGTCATCTTCGCCGTGCTGTCGATCCCGGCGATCTACGGAGAGAAAAACACGGCCGTCTATTACAACCTGGACCGCTCCCTTCCGCAGGACATGCCGTCCATCGTGGCGACGAACAAGCTCAAGGACGACTACAACATGCTGACCACACATTTCATCATCCTGAAGAACGACGTCAGCCATCAGGATATGGAGGCCATGACGGACAGCATCAAGGCGCTTGACGGCATCACCGGCACCTATTCCTACGACGAGCTGGTCGGGAGCGCCGTCCCGGACTTCTTCGTTCCCGACGATGTGAAGGACATCTTCAAGGCCGATGACAAGCAGCTCATGATGGTCAATTCCAGCTACAAGGTCGCCTCGGATGCCTCGGCGAAGCAGCTGAAGGAGTTGTCCGCCATCGTCAAAAAATACGACCAGAACGCCTACATCACCGGCGAGGCCGCGCTGACGAACGACCTGATCTCTGTGAGCGCCGTGGACTTCACAGTGACCGGCTATCTTTCCGTCGCGGCCATTTTCGTCATCATTGCCATTGTGTTCAAATCTTTCACGGTGCCGATCGCCCTGATCCTGAGCATCGAGCTGGCAATCTTCATCAACGAGAGCGTCCCGTACTTCATCGGACAGACCATCCCCTTCATCGCGCCGACGGTCATCAACTGCGTCCAGCTCGGCGCGACCGTCGATTACGCGATCCTGATGACCACCCGCTTCCGGGAGGAGCTGCAGAAGGGCAAGGACCGGAAGACCGCGATCTGCGACGCGGCCAATTCCGCGGATATGTCCATCATCTCCAGCGCGCTCGTCTTCTTCTGCGCGACGCTCGGCGTCAGCGTCGTATCCACCATTGAAATCATCGGAGCCATCTGCAAAATGCTGGCCCGCGGCTCGCTCATATCCGCTGTAATCAGCATCTTCATCCTTCCGGCGATACTGGTCGTGATGGAGCCTGTGTTTGCAAAGACAAGTCTCTGGTGGCGCAGGGCCAGACCGGCGCGCGCGATGAAGCGCCCGGGCGCGTTTTCAAAGGAAGCCGCCTCCCGCCGCATGGCTGCCGCCGCTGCGGACGATGAAACCGGCCTGGATGACGCGGACCGGCAGACAACCGACAAACCGAAAGGAGAACAATTATGATCCATCGCAAGCCCGTGCAGTGCGCCGCCGCAGTGATTCTGACCGGCGCAATGCTTTTTGCCATGAGCGGCGCAGCCCTGGCGCAGCAGACGCCGGACGTCAGCTGCGACGAGGCATATTACGCGACACTCGATTATTACGGTGCCCTCCAGAAGGGCGGCGTTGTGAAATCCTATCAGACGAACGGCTGCTCCGCCGTCAGGGACTACGGCAGCTATGACAGCATCGTCAACCTGACGGACGACAGCGAGCCGACCGTGTCGGACGACTCCGTCACCTTCGACTTCGGCAGCGACGCGCCCAGCCAGTTCTATTTCGAGGGCATCACCGCCAAGCCCTACAGCGAGATGCCATGGACGATCTCGCTGACCTACAAGCTCAACGGCGTCGTGACCGAGGCCGACAAGCTTGCGGAAAAAAGCGGTACCGTGGAGATCGACCTCGACATCGTACCCAACACCTCCGCCTCGGAATATGCCCGGAACAATATGGTGCTCACCGCGTCCGCCGCGTTCGACGCCGAGAATATCCTCTCGCTGAGCGCTCCCGGCGCAGAGGTGCAGCTGCTGGGCAACCTGAAAAGCGTGACCTTTATGGCCATGCCCGGCGAGGAGCAGCACGACACGATCACCGTCGGCTCCGACGATTTTGAATTTTCCGGGATTCTGATGCTGATTATGCCCGCCACCCTCTCCCAGCTCGACAAGATCAACGATCTGCGGACGGACAAGGAAAAGGTGGAGGATTCCTACCACGCGGTCAACGACAGCGTGGACGTCATCCTCGACACGCTCGACGGCATGGACGACAGCCTCAGCGAGACCGCCGACGGGCTGGACAAGCTCAACGGCGCGCGCGCTTCCATCCACGCGCAGACCGGCAGCGTCTACAGCAGCATCGACGCGTCGCTGATCGGCCTCAACACCGTCGCCTCCCAGCTCTCGCCCATCGCCGGCCATCTCACGACAGCCTCCAAGGGCGTGTCGGACATCAACGACTCGCTCACCGCGCTCACCGGGAATCTTGTCGCCCTGAGCCCGGCGCTCGAGCAGACGCGCGACGACATGGACAGTCTGGAAACCGATCTCGGGCATCTCCGGGAGCTCAGCGACGACCTGGAGGATCACAACAGCGAAGCGGCTTCGGATATCTCCGCGCTCCAGGACGACATGGACGACTTTACCCGTGACGCCGCCTCTCTGCAGACCAGCCTCACCAAGCTGCAGGGCGTCGTGGCCCAGTTGCAGAGCGTGGAGGGCGTGAGCCAGATCACCATCAACGGCATGACGACGGACGAGATCCGCCAGGCGGCTGAAGCCGCGGAGGGCGCGTACGCCAAGTACCAGGCGGCGCTCAAGAACGCCGGTCTGACGGAGGCGCAGCTCTCCTTCGAGGATTTCCTGGTTCAGTACGGCAAGAAGACGCAGGCAGAGGCGGAGACGATCGCCGAGCTCTACAAGCAGGCGCAGGCCTCCGGCTTCGGCAGCAAGCTCGACCAGATCGACAGCGCAAACGCGCTGATCGGCCTGTTCTCCGATCAGCTGACTGCCGCCAACAAGCTCGTCAGCGCGGCCGGCGGCACCGGCGCCGCCGTGCTCGGAGACCTCTCCACGACCTGCGGCGGCCTCGGCAGCCTGTCCGACAATCTGAACGACCTGCTCGCGCTTGGACAGGACGTGCTGGGCGAGCTGGACGATCATTCCGGCGAAGTCGGCACGACGCTGGACGATCTGTCCAAGCTCGGCGACGCCGCCTCCGACATTGCCGCGAACCTGAAAGACGGCATCACGAAGGTCAACGAACTCGACGGCGTCATCAACGACTACGAGCCGGACGCGCGCCAGGCCCTGACCGACATGGCCTCCGTGACGAGCTCCGTCAGTCAGACACTTGGCACCGCCTCCGCCAGCCTGGAGAAGCTGGAGAATCTCTTCCGCGACAATGAGGACGCCCTCAACGAGGGCACGGAGCAGAGCCTCGACGGACTGAGCGACACCCTGCGCAAATCCGCCGAAGGGCTGGAACAGACCGACGTGCTGAGAACGGCGCACGACACCATCACCTCGCTCATCGACAACGAATGGGACGATCATACCGGCGACGTGGACAATATCCTGAAGATCGATTCCACGGCCAGCCCCGTTTCCATGACCTCCCGCGAAAACGAAACGCCGGCGAGCATCCAGTACATTCTGCGCACGCAAGAGATCAAAAAGGACGACAGCAGCGGCACCACGGCCGCCGCGGCGGAAGCCCAGAGCAGCGGCGGCTTCTGGAGCCGCGTGGGCAATATGTTCGCGGACATCTGGAAGTCCATTACCTCCCTCTTCTCCGGAAGCAGGAAGGCTTCCTGAGCGCGCGTCTGTTCGGAAAGGAGGCGAAACGCATGCCGGCCGGACTCACCAGGAAGGAAGTGGAAGCCAGAACGCTGATCGTACCGGATGTTCTGCCGGTCCATATGGCCCTTTTGCAGAACGTCTGCGCGTACAGCGGCTATCAGCTGTGGATCGCCCGCAGCTGCACCTCGCTCACAGCGCCGGCGGAAAATCTCCTCTTCGGGGGAAACGTCTGCGCGCCCGTACGCGCCATGCTGGAGAGCCAGCTGTGCGCGCTCGCGGACGCCCGGGTAGACCCGCGCCGCTGCGCGTTTGTGCAGATGTATCCCGCGGGCGGCTGTCCCGAGGACCGGGTCGGGCTCCTGCGCCAGGCGCTTTGCATGGCGCAGCTGGAGTCCGTGCCGGTGCTGTGCCTGCAGCCGGGCCGCTGCGGCGGCGAGCTGCACATCTCCCCGGCACTGCTGCGGCGCTGCCTGAAGGCGGTTGCGTACGCCGACATGCTGACCCTGCTTCAGAACCAGACCGAGCCGTACGAGCTGCACGCGGGCGAGGCGCAGAGGATCACCGACGGCTGGCTGCGCGATTTCCGGTTCTGGCTGCGCCGCGGCCGTGGGCTGTCCCGCTCGGAATTCCAGCGGAATCTGCGGGATATGGCGGAGGACTTCCACCGCATCCCCGCGCGGCGCATCCCGCTGGGCTGCGTCGGCGTGGTCGGCCGGCTGTGCCTGCAGGGCGCGTTTCTGCAGGGAAAGCCGCTGCGCTGCGAATACCGCGCAGCACCCATCCTCTCCCTTGTCCGCTGCTCCGTGCAGAGCAGCCGGGCTGCGCGGCGGCTGTGCGGGCAGCTGGGGCGGGAAATTTGCCGCGCCCTTGACGGCTATCCCGAATTTGCCGCCATTCCCATGCCGGAGCAGCCCGGAACAGGCCGGCCGGAGCCGGAGCCGCAGCTGATGCTCCAGGCCGAGGCTCTGCTGGAGAGCGGATGCGAGAAGCTTCTGTGGGCGCCGTCCTTCTGCTGCCCGGCCGAAGTGCGCGCCGGCATGGACTGCCTGCGCTGCGTGCTTCAGTCGCATCCCGACGCCGACATCCTGCGCGGCACGCACCTGTCCCTGTAGCCCAGACTCCCACTCGCTCTGTAAAAGGCTGCCATGGCGCGGAAAAAATCACGGGACCTGTGACCAGCGATTTTTTGCGGGAGCGCAATGCGCGCCGACGTGGTGGACCCAAAGAGACTCGAACTCTCGACCTCACGGATGCGAACCGTGCGCGCTCCCAAGCGGAATGGTTTTCGCGCACAATAACAGCCGAGGAAGTCTTGCAGCGGCTGAACTGCACCCCCAGAGTTTGACAGTAGGGTATACTGAAACCAACTTGGGGGGTGTTTTCATGCCAAAAGGGATACCGGACAAAAAATACACACCGGAATTCAAGACGCAAGTCATCGAAACGATGCGGCGGGAAAAGCTGAGCTACAGCGAAACAGCGCGCTGGTTTGAAATCAACAGCTATGACACAATAGAAAATAGGAACGAATCCATTTGACAGAAGGCCCAGAAGGATTTGCTGTGGAGCGCCGTGGGCGAAAGAGCGCGAGGCGGCCAAGAAGGCTGCCAGCGGAGCTTGAAGAAGACCTTCTCGTAGAGAATCAACGACATCGAGCGGAGAATGCCCACCTTAAAAATAGAAAGCCTTGGTTTTGGAAGACGAGCGGAAAGCACACAAAAAGTACTGGCAATTCGAGAACTGGGGCGGGATCATTCGCTGGAGATACTGCTTGAAGCAGCAGGGCTTGCACGCTCGACCTGCTGCTATAACGAAAAGCGGTTGGCAGAGACAGACAAATACAGTGACGTAAAAGAGGCCATCACTGCGATCTTTCACGAGAACAAAGGCCGCTATGGCTACCGGTGCGTCACAGCGGAGCTGCGACAGCAAGGTTTTGCGCTGAACCACAAGACAGTGCAGCGGCCGATGAAGTGCCTGACCTGGTTTGCCGGGTACGGATGAAGAAGCACCATTTCTACAAGGACTAAGTGGAAAAGGTTGCGCCGAACCTTCCGGAACGGAACTTTGAGGCGGAGAAGCCGAACTAGAAATGGTTGACTGACATCACCGAGTTCAGCCTGTTTGGGCAGAAGCTCTATCTGTCACCAATCCTTGACCTGTACAGCAGAGATATTGTCAGTTATTCCATCTCGGACAAGCCTACCCTCTCAATGGTGACCCAGATGCTGGGCAGAGCATTTGACAAGATTCCCAACGGGGCGGAGCTTATTCTGCACTCCGATCAGGGCTGGCAGTACCAGCACGATCAATACCAGAGAATGCTGAACGCAAAAGGAATTCGCAGAGCATGAGCCGTAAAGGCAACTGTATCGACAATTCTGTGATTGAGAACTTCTTCGGCTTGCTAAAAAGTGAACGGCTGTACCTGCAAAATTCGATTCCATGGATCATTACATAAGCAAGCTCATTGAGTAGCTCGACTACTACAACAATTGCCGTGCCAAGGCAAAACGAAAGGGCTTGTCGCCCGCTCTTCACAGGCAGCAAGCCCTTTCGTCTGCTTAGACTGTTTTTGCTCGAAATATTTGTCTAACTTTCTGGGGCCAGTTCATATACAGATGACCCCGTGGAGATGGGCGGCCGCTATCTCGAAGCCATGCACGTATTTTTCAACATCAGGCGCTACGATTGCGTCGAGGCCGACGGAGTGGATGACGCGGGCTTTGACGGAAAGGCATCGCTGGAGAGAGCGAAAACAGGCAGACGCTCTGGCCGAAACGTATTGAGAAGAGACGGGGAGAATACCACCCCGTCTCTCTTGTCTTCCCGATGGGGGAAAGGCGGGAAATCCGGAAGGAAAAAATGAAGTCGGATTTGCAAAACTCACTATAAAAAAAGAGAAATTCATGTTATAATTTAAAAATAGGTAACAATTGCGCATAAACCCGGCGGACGGCAGACTGGCGTCAGGTGCCGCAGCCCATGGATTTGACCGGGGATAAATCCGGGCGGGGAGGTTGGCGGATGGAGAAGAAGATCAGCTATCAGGTGACAAAACCCATACAGGACTATGTGGATCTCCGGCTGCACAATCTCCGGCTGATTTTTGATCTGATCCAGCAGTGCTCTCCGATTTCCCGCATGGAGCTGGCGCAGAAAACAGGGCTCAGCGCGACCAGCATCGTTCGCATCTGCGGAAATCTGTCGGAGGCTGGACTGATTCGGGAGCTGCCGTCGCCGCGGGTAAAAAAAGCCGGCAGACGGGCGGTGATGCTAGGCGTATGCGAGGATGCTGTCTGCACCTTATGCATCTCCCTGGACATTGGTGCCTGCCAGTGCGCTATCACCAATATAAACAATCAGACGCTGGCGTCGCGTGAGTTTATATACGAGGGTCAGGCTAGCTGCGAGCAGCTGCTGACGCATATGAAGCGGCTCATGACCTGCCTGTGCGTCGAGGCCAAGCTGAGCGTGGACCGCATCAAAGGCGTCGGGATCTCGGTCGTGGGCGGTGTCGACGGCGATGTTGTGCTGTTTTCGCCGCAGCTGAACTGGTCCAACGTGCCGATCCGCTCTATCGCCGAGGAGATCTTCGGTCTTCCGGCCACGGTGGAAAACGACTGTAAGGCGTCCTTGATCGGGGAATGCCGCGCGCAGTATGGGCGGAATCCGCCGCTCAACATCAGCTATCTGGCATTCGAACGAACCGGCGTCGGCTCGGCCACGATCATAAACGGCAATCTGCTGCGCGGTTCGGACAACATTGCTGGAGAGGTTGGCCATATCACGGTCGATCCGAATGGAATGCTCTGCGACTGCGGCCGGCGGGGCTGCCTTCAGACGTATCTTACGGAAAAATTCCTGGTTCAGCGGGGCATGGCGATTTCACCGGAGTTTAATTCAATCATGGCGATCAACGATGCCTATGGGAAAGGTGACTGCCGTGTCTGCGAGCTTTTCGAACAGGTCCAGCAGCAGATCGCGATGGCGTTCAACACGCTGATGTGCGCATACAATCCGGATTTCGTGATTTTCAACGACGCCTATTATCTCAACACCTACTGGAAATGGATGCAGGAAAAATCCAAAGAAAGCGAGAGCTTCCTCTTCCGTCCGCTCCTCGCCTCCTTGCGGATCCTGCCGGCCGCTCTGGGAGACACCGCCTGCCTGTATGGAATTTCCTGCATCGCGCAGGATGCCGCGCTGGCCCGTCATCTGGAAAAAAGCATCGAAATGATGGAAACGCCGGATGAAAGGGCAGAAGCAGAAAAGCGCAGGGAATTCCAGGCCGGGAAATGGTCCGTTAAATAGAAAATGACTGCTGCAATTGATTTGCAGCAGCCTTTTATTGGGTTATTTTCTCCAGGCTTCCGAGTCGTCGGCAGGCAGGGGACGGTCAAAGACGGACCGGATCGGAACTGAGCTGCCGGATTTGCCAGAGGCCACGATGCCATCAAGAATTTCAATCGCATGGACCGGCATATGGCATTCCGCGCGGGGAACGCGCCCACAGCGGATCGCGTCGGCCATTTCGGCTACACCGATGCCGCGGCAGTTGTCGGAGAAACGCCCGGACGAATCGATGGGGACCGTTACATCCGCTGGCTCACAGCAGTGATCTCCGCTCCGCATCAAAACCAGACGGCCGCCGAAATGATCCGGATTGCTCAGATATAGGATGCCCTTCGTGCCGAGAATCGTAAAATACGGATTTTCCGGCATGACGGCGTCTCCGTTGAAGTGGAGAGTGCCCAGGACGCCGCTCCGGAAGCGGAGAACAGACATCATGAGGTTTTCGTTCTCCACCGTATAGGACTCGCCGAAATGCGGCGAGTCCTTTTTTTCATTGATTCGCTGCGGCCGGCTGGTAGCCGTATAGCCGAACACTTCGGCTACCGGCCCTAGGAGGCTTAAAAACGCAGTGAGATAATAGATTCCAAGATCATAGCCGATGCCGCCACCCGGCTGACACGTAAAATCCAAAAACTCATAAAAATGGCCCATTTGACGGTTGATGCTGGCATGGCAGCTCGTAATGGTTCCAAGAAGACCGGAATCCACAGTGCGGCGCGCCGCCTGAAGCGCATCGCCCAGGAACGTGTCCGGCGCGGCGCAAAGGACGAGATTCCGGCTGCGGGCGAGCTCCGCCAGCCGCGCAGCCTCCTGACAGGAGGGGGCAATGACCTTTTCTGTATAGACGTGCTTGCCGGCCAAAAGAGCCTGCTCGATCACGGAGAAATGGACGGCGGGAGGCGTGAGATTGACGACCAGTTCGATCTCCGGGTCACGGAGCAGTTGGTCAAGCGTCATGGCTCGAATCCCGAATTCCCGGGCCCGCGCTTCCGCGTGGGAGAATGTTCTGGCGCAGCAGCCGATAACTTCCAGGCCGGGAAAACGCGAAGTCATATTCTGCAGATAGATGCGGCTGATGTCGCCGCAGCCGATAACACCGATTTTCATTCCGGGGCCCTCCTCTCCGCCGAACGGCGTTCAGCCTGATTCTCTGGAAAGCGCAAAGACAACGTTTCGGTTCAGCATGAACGGGAACATAACGGTGTTGAGATTCGACAGGGGCAGGACTTCGTCATGGAGTTCCAGGCCCAATACGTTCATCATGGCCCTGCGGCGTTCGGAGATCCGCGCGAAGACCTCGGGATACTGCTCCCGGAGGGATTCGCGCAGGTCGGGCCCAGCCACGATCACCGTATCCTCGCAGATCGCGCTGCGCACGGGCGAGGGATTGGCGGCGATCATGTCCGACTGCATATAGGCGCCGTCCGGCACCGTGTAGTGGGAGCCGTCAAAGGAAAGCGCGTTGGTCCATTCGTCCTGCCCGGTAAAGTGGCCGACGTTCAGGCCGACGTGGTATTCTTCCGCACCGATCAGATCGTGGACGGCGTGATGGAGCGCGTCGCCCTCGACGCCGATCCGAAGCGTTTCGTACCAGCGGCATAGCGCCTCGAAGTAGCGGCCGTAGAAGGAGAACAGATAGGGCTTCAGCTGCCCCATGGAGGCTTCGTCATAGGCAGCGACGCTGACCCGCGAGGTCAGACTCCCGCGCACCCCATAGCAAACGCAGCAGGGCTCACCCAGATGAAGCGCAACGTCCTCATGGGGAGAGGCGATGCCGAGCAACGTGTCCCGGTCTCCGAAATTGACAAGTGGGAACATGGTGACAGGCGAAAATCCGCATCTGGAGGCGACGCTGACCGCGTATTCGCTGATGCCCGGGCGCAGCGCGTCGAGCATGTTGAGGACGACGTTTGCCGAGCGGCAGGCAGCCGCCTCCGCCTGCGCGATTTCCTTGGCGGAATGCACGCACAGACGCACACCCCCATCCAGACCGGTCATGATGGCCGTGGAATTGACGAGGCTTCCGCAGACCTTTTTCAGCAGATCCACAATATAGGCTGGGACGTCGAAAGTATGAATGGGATCCGTCTCACAATAGGCGGCCTCAAAGTATTTATAGCCGCAGAGTCCGACGGAGGACTGAGAACCGATCCCAAGGGACTGAAAAATCCAGTCGAGATGCTCGTCTGCCCGGCGCGGCTGGCCCTGAAGACTGAGATTGCGGTAGTAGAGAAGCCGGATCTCATAGGGAATGGCTTTCGCGTAGCTCATGCCTTCGTTTCCTATCAGCAGAGCGGGCTCTCCGGAGACCGGGAGAATATAGATGGATTCCTCAAAACGGCAATCATATCCGGAGAGATATTCAATGTTTGCGAAATGCTCCCGGTCACCGTAGAATACGAGGAAATCCAAATGCGTCTGCTTCATTTTATCACGGACGAGCGCAATTCGGTTTAAATAATCGTCGGCGTCCAGCGCAATCTGTGCTGCTGTTTCCTGCCGGGAAAAAAGCGGTATTGCCGCGGTCAGTGTGCTGTGCTTCATTTTTCCGTCTCCTAACTCAATATGATCGGTCGGAACGAGGCTAAATGCCGACCTGGAAGCAGGCCTCCCGATGCCCGACGAGCGTATCGTTGTCGTTGTAGATACTCTCCGGGTGGAGACTCTCTAGCCGTTCGGAGGTCTCCGCTGACAGGCAACCAAGCCCCTTCAGGATCTCGCGGACAATGAACGCCCAGGCTGTCTCGGTTCCGTCTTTCAGCTTGAACGCAACGCCCAGACGCTCCTTTTTAAGGCCGAAGCCATAGGCACCGTTGGCGCCGCCCTTGGCGATGATGTCGGGATCATAATTGAGCAGGGAGCACAGATAGCCGGTTCCGCGGATCATCCAGGGATACTGGTGAATGCGCGGGATAAAGGAGGCGACAGCCGACTGGAGCTTGTCGTCCGGGATCGTGTCGATGCAGGCCAGATTTTTATAGGATGCCGCGAAGTTCTTCATGGCGACGGCAAAGACCGGGACGCCGCAACCATCCACGCCGATTTCACAGTGATCGGTCTCCGCCATTTTCAGGATGGTCTCTTTGACCTCCTTCTGGACGGGGGCATCCATCTTCCAGTAGTCCCGAACCTCAGCGCCCATGTCGCGCTGCACGAGCATCAGGGCCGTATGCTTACCGGAGCAGTTGTGGTAAGCCCGGCGCATGGGAATCCCTTCGCGGATGCGTTCTTCGTTGGCGGGAACATAGCATGGGTAGGTCGGCTTCATGCAGAGCATGTCCTCCGACAGACCGGCTTTCTTCCAAATGCTCTCCAGCGCGGCAATATGGAATTTTTCGCCGGCGTGGGATCCGGCCAGAATCACACTCTCTTCGTCCGTCAGGCCGTATTTCCGTTCCAGACCGCGCATGATGACCGGCAGAGCCTGGATCGGCTTGGAGGAGCTGCGGTAATAGACCACAGCGTTCGGATCGCCGACAGAATAAAGAACACGGGAATGCTCGTCGACAATGCAGAGATAACCCATATGGGTCAAATCATGCGTCTGACCGCGATATTCCTTAACCAGCGGCTCGAAATCATACTCAGACATATCAAAAGAACCTCTTTTATTGGATTTGCAAAAGACTATTCGCCGATGAACTGAAGGAATTTGTTGATTCTTTCGTTGTTCTGGCGCGCATTGGTGAAAAAGTCCTCCGCGTTCGTATCGCAGACCATGGAGCCCTTTTCCATAAAGATGATCCGGCTCGCCACATGGCGCGCAAACTGCATCTCATGCGTAACACAGAGCATGCAGACGCCTTCGGCGGCAAGACTTTCCAGAATTTTCAGGACCTCGCTCGTCATTTCAGGGTCGAGAGCCGAGGTGATCTCATCAAGCAGGAGCGCTTTCGGGTTCATCATAAGCGCGCGTGCAATGGCAATCCGCTGCTGCTCGCCGCCGGAGAGCTCGTTGTGCATCGCTTTTTCCTTGGAGGCCAGCCCGACCTTGTTTAGCAGTATCCGCGCTTTCTCCTCGGCCTCGGTCTTCGGCATTTTCAGCAGCTTGATGGGGCTCATCGTCAGGTTGTGGAGCACATCGAACTGCGGGAAGAGCACGGTGCTTTGAAAGACCATGCCGCAGTCCATGCGGATTTTGCTGAGATCTTTTTTGTGGTTGACGGAAAGACCGTTGACCAGAATATCGCCGGCATCGACGGTCTCCAGACCGTTGATGCAGCGCAGGAGCGTACTTTTGCCGGTGCCGGACGGGCCGAGCAGGACTGTGACGCCCTCCTGATCGAAATTGACACTGAAATCCTTCAGGACGGTCAGGGTCTCCATCGTTTTTTCCTTTTTGATCTTAAAACTTTTTGTAACGTTTTTTACTTCTATCATGGACATGGAAATGCGCCTCCTCCGTCTTACAGGTTGATGGAAATTCGCTTTTCAAGAGACTTGGCCAGCTTTGTAAAGGGGTAGGCCAGCGCAAAATACACAGCGGAAATAATGCCGTAGATCAGGAACGGCTGCATGGTTCTGGTCGCCGTGAATTTTGCCAGTCTGGACAGATCCATCACACCGAGCAGCGAGACGAGAGAAGAGCACATCAGCTGCGATATGTAGAGCGTAATGGCCTGCGGGAGCAGAATTCGGATCGCCTGCTGGGCGATTACATTGATATAAGTGGACGCATAGGAGTGGCCGAGTGCCAGGCTGGCCTCCCACTGCCCGCGCGGGATGGAAAGAATGGAGGTTTGCACCTGAACGGCCATAAACGCAGCCGTATTGAGAGCCAGCGTTCCGATGGCGGCGGGGTAGAGCGGCAGGACCTGGCCGGTGAGCACGGGCACGCCGAAGTAGACGAGGAACAGCTGAACGATCAGCGGGGAGTTGCGGAGCGGTTCAATAATGATGAGAGGCGCGTACTTGAGGATCTTGTTCTTCGAGCAACGGCTGATGCCGAGCAGAATGCCGAGGATCGTACCGATGGCCAGGGCAATGACCGTCACATAGAGCGTGACCCACACGGACTGAAGCAGCTGGAGCAGATCGTTGGGCGTCAGCTGCGTGTATGCGTCCATATTGAAAGAGTCTGCGGTTTCTGTGAGAAAAAGACACATATTATGGCAGCCTCCTTTTTACAGCACGATGTGTATCTTACGGTCAATGGCCTTGGAAATAAAGGAGATGACGTACGTAAAGACACAGTACAGGATAAGGATCAGCAGATAGACCTCGAATGGACGGGAAACGCGTCCGACAACGGTTTTGGCAACGCCCGTGATCTCCATCAGGGTCGTCGAATAGCAGACGGACGAAGTCAGCGCGAGGTTTACGAAGTTGTTGACCAGAGACTTAAAGGAAAGGCGGAGGGAAATCGGAATGATAAAATAGACAAACGTCTGAAATTTTGAATAGCCCAGAGAATAGGCGCATTCGTAGTATCCTTTTTTTACGGACATTAATCCAGAACGGATGACCTCGCAGTTCGGGGCGCTGGAGTTGATACTCAGCGCGATGATGGAGGTGACGAGAGGCGTTGTGCTGATCCCGAGCTGCGGCAGACCGTAAAAGAAGAAGAACAGCTGCAGCAGAAACGGCGTGTTGCGCAGGACGTTTACCCAGACACTGGAAAAGCCGCGCAGGAATTTGCTGTTGGACTGCCGGAACAGGGCAAAGACCAGCCCCAGCCCAAAGCCCAGGACCAGGCAGCTGACAACAAGAATCAGCGTGACCTCGCAGCCCTGCAGGATCATGCCAACATATTTGGGCAAAAAGTTAAAATTCAGAATCATAGCCCCACTCTTTCTTGCCGGATCGGATTTTCCTTATGTTGTGCTCTGCCGGCGCTGGGCGCCGGCAGAGCACAATAGCCGAGGGAAGCGGGAGAATTACCACGGATGCTCCAGTGTGCCGGTGAAGTCAGTACCCCACCAGTAGGAGTAACGGTCGGCCTGGAAGCCGTTGCTGATCTGCCAGGAGACGAACATATCCAGATAACGGAGCCAGTCTGCGTCGCCTCTGGCTGTGCCGATGCAGATCGGGTCGGAGGTGTAGACGGTGGGCTGGGATTCCAGCTTGTCGTTGTACTGACCGGCGGAGTAGTCGATCAACGTGCCGTCCTCGAAAGTGGCGTCCGCTTTGCCCTGAAGAACGAGCAGAACAGCGTCCTCGGAGCCGGCAACATAGGTCAGGTTGGCCTTTGGGCAGTGCTCCAGGACCATGGCCTCGGAAGTGGTGCCGCGATCAACGGCGATGGTGGCATCCGGCGTGTTGAGGTCGTCGATGACATGATAATTGGAGCCTTTTGCAGTCAGCATCTTGATGCCGGTCTTCAGATAGGGGATTGAGAAGGAGATGACCTGGGCGCGCTCCAGATTGCCGGTGATGTTCGCGAAGATCACATCGACCTGTCCGGACTGGATGGCCGAGATTCTGGTTTCGCCGTCGACGGTGACAAATTCGACCTTGACGCCGAGCACTTCGCCCAGTTTGTTTGCCCAGTCGACATCATAGCCGCAGAGCTTGCCGGAATCGTCATAGTAACAGATGGGGACGCCGCCGGGGTTGACACCGATTTTAATGGTGCCGGCCTTCAGAATCTGATCGAGCTTGGAAGAGGAGGCCGCCGAAGAAGAACTGCTCTTCGAGCAGCCCACCATCATGCAGGCCATCAGGGCAACGACAAGAACAAGAGCTAAAATATGCCTGGTTTTCATTTTCTTTTCCTCCTTAAAAAATGTTTATTTCATTGGCGAACGCCAAATCCATAACGCTTTACTTGCGAAGAAGGCGCTCAACAGCGGTCAGGCACTCCGGATCGCCCTGCTTAATCAGGTATCCATCCTCGATCCGGGAGCCGTAGACATTGCACGCTTCAAAAAGAGGAATATCAATCGAGACAACCATATTCGTGCGGAGGACGGTATTGCTGGACGGGCCCAGGATCGGCGGTTCGAATTCCTCGACGCCAATGCTGTGCAGTCCTGAATAGGAAAAATTTTCCCGGTAGCCGGCGGCGGCCATTCTTTCGCGGCCTGCCTGTTCAGCGTCCTTGCCAATTACGCCGGCTCTCAGTTTTTCTGCGCAGATTGCCTGCGCCTCGATTCCCGCCTCGACGGATCGGACGGTTGCTGCCCCCGGATCGCCCACAAGCACGGTCCGTCCGCAGGCCCCGTGATAACCCGCATAGCGGGGAGCCAGAGTCAGAAGGACAACATCATTCGGCTCAATGCGCCGCAGCGTGGTGCGGGCCAGGATGTGGCGGCTGTTGGGGCCAGATGCGACGATCGGATCGATGCCATAGCCCTCGGCCCCGAGCGAACGCATGGCATATTCCGCTTCCGCGGCAATTTCGCGCTCCGTCAGACCAGGGCGAATGGCTTCATATGCGGCACGGATTCCCGCCGAGGCGATTTGGTAGGCGTAGCGGATCACGGCAATTTCAGACGGCGTTTTTATGCTGCGGAGTTGCTGGAGCGGCTCATCCGCCTCCAGAAATTCCGCGCCGGGAATGGCTTCCCGTACCGACTGCAGCAGCTTCGCACCCCAATAGCGTGTGCCAGCAAGGCCAACACGGCGGATTTTTGCACCGGCATAACGGAGCAACACATCGACGAGGGAATGCAGCTCAATAAACGGATAATCCTCTGCCGGATCGGCAAATTCGGAAAGTGCCTCCATATGGGGGAAACTGCCGATTTCGGCAGCATAGCACACAGTTTCCGGGCCGGTCAGCAGGACGGGATCGCCGCCGTGGACGAACAGAAGGAGAATTTCTTCAAAATGTGCGGGAACATCGGCAAAATATCGGGCATAGGCGTTTCCGTGGCAGGCTCTGTCATCGGAATAGGCAAGAAGAATGTCCAGGCCGGATTTCTCCAGGATGCTCTGGACACGGGAGCAGCGAAGCGAAAACTCTGAGGCAGGAATGACGGGACAGGCCTGAAGCATCTCATTTCCTCCATCCTTTATATTATAACATCATGTTAATAATTAGAAAAGATACTCTTCCGACAAAAATGACGATGCAGATTCTACAAAATTAACAAATTTAATGGAATTTGACGTTTACGGGGAAAAGTCAGCAGAGACGAAAGACGGCTTTCCGGCTGCCGACCGTCTCCCCATTATCGTTGACAATGACATCCGGCTGCTGGGCGGAGAGTTCGTCGAGCACCGGCGATTGGCAGCCTAGCTCATGACAGATGTGCAGAACGGCGGAGGTGAACTCATCCTGGCTACCGTCCAGAATTTTCAATACGACACCCAGATGCAGGGAACGGATACCCAGCGCGTAGACGCCCTGCGCGCCGCTTTTGCCGAGCAGGTCGGGATCGTTGGCCAAAATGGAACAGATGACGTGCTCTCCCGCGATGGTGTTAGGATGGTGATGGATCATGGAGACATTGCGCGCCACGGCTTCAGCAAGACGTTCGTCCCGGATCAGCTCCGGCTGCTGCAGGCGCAAATAGGAGGAGGCAATGGCACGGAAGGGAACGGCATAGACCGGCACGCCGCAGCCGTCCACGCCGATGTGGATGCTGTCCGGAGGAACATTGGTCATCTGCGAGATCACAGACAGAATTTCATCCTGCGTGCGGCTTCCGCGGATCCAGTAGTCCGAAACCGGCTCACCCAGCTCTCTGGCCAGCAGCATCATGCCGAGGTGCTTGCCGGAACAGTTGTGATACAGCTTTCTGGGCGGCTTGCCTGCGCGCAGAAGCCGTTCCTTTTCACCTTCCCGGTTGGGGTAGGTCGGCTGCATGATCATCTGCGCTTCCTGAAGCCCGGTTTTCTCCATAATGGATTCCAGCAGACGGACATGGTAGGCGTCTGCAAAGTGTGAGGCGGAAAACATGGCTGTCTCCTCCTCAGTCAGACCATATTTCCGGTCGAGTTTGCGGAGAATGATGGGAAGTGCCTGGATGGGCTTGGAGCAGCTCCGATAATAACACGGCCATTCCGGGTCGCCCAGCGCATGGACAAGGCCGGCCGGCGACACGACGGCGACCATCCCAAAGTGAATGCACTCCAGCATATCTGCGCGGTATTCTTCAAAGAGCGGAACAGAAAACATCATGGCAGACCTCCGTAAGAAAACCAAAATGGTCAATGATAAGATGGCCAAAAGAAGCACGGAATGAAACGGGAATTTTATGAAGTATTACGACACCCATGTTTTCTTTTTTCCATCATACCTTGACAATGCCCACTTGTCGCTCTAGTATATTGACAAATTATCATAGATTCTTGCTATTTTAAATGTCATGTTATTAAAAAGAACCCCCGAGAAAAGCAGCGGATATAATTCAGTAGTTTTTCACTATTAGCCAAAAAACTCTATTATTCGATAATATATGCTAGATAAATACAGATTTTAAAAAATAAAATTATAATTTCGAGGTAAGAATATGCCCCAGAAAATCAATTACAACCTGGATGTGGAGCCGGGTTACACCTGGATCATCGCGCCGGTGCTGCCGAGCAGTCGGCAAAGTCTGCTTTACGTTCAGGAGACAGGGGAGTTTCAGGCTTACGCAAATTACTACACGACGCGTTCAGAACTGGATTCCTACCTCATCAAGATCACCCTCGGCGGGCAGGGACAGCTGGACTACAAAGGCGCCTCCTATGTTCTGAAAGCGGGGGACTTCTTCTGGATCGACTGCAGCGAGCCGCAGTCCTATCGGACGGATCCTGAGACGGGAAATTGGCATGTCATGTGGGTTCATGTATACGGAAGCAACGCCGCGCAGTACTACGAGACCTTTTTGTCGTTGAACCATCAGAGCGCGGTCTCCACACTGCCGATGGACAACCATGTCCGGCTGGATATTCAGCAGGTCCTGGATCTGTACCGCTCGGGAGAGCCCTCGCTGACGGCCGACCTGTTCTGCGCGAATCTGCTGTCCAGTATCATGACTCAGTGCGTAACCGCGCCGCTGCTGCTCCAAAGACAGCATCAGGTGCCCAATGAGGTCCGGCGCCTACGGAGCTATCTGCTGGAAAACTACACGCAGAGCCTCACTTTGGACAAGATGTCGCAGGTTGCGGCGCTCAACAAGTATTACCTGGAAAAGCTATTTAAGAAATACGTGGGATATTCGCCGACCCAGTATCTGATCCACCTTCGCCTGACCAAGAGCAAGGAGCTGCTCCGCTCGACTTCCATGTCCGTCAGCGAGATCTCTTACGCGGTGGGGATCGACTATGTGAGCCACTACATCAATTTGTTCAAAGCCCAGGAAAACTGTACGCCCAATCAGTACCGGGCCAGGTGGTCTCTGCAGAAATAAGGGCTGTCTCCGTGCGGAGTATGACAACAGCGGCAGGGGGCGGACCGCCCTCTGCCGCTGTTGGATATTCTGTCAGATCACCAGGGACGGGGCCGTGTAGATACGGACTTTAAGCTTATTTTCGAGCATGTACAGACCATTGGGATTCCAGCTGAAGAGCTTGCACTTCTTGATGAGATCCTCCGTGTTCTTTTCTCCTTGCCCTGCTCCTCGACAAAACAGTCCGGGAACTGTATGGTGCGAAAATCCTTGACCTGGTTCGCGGCCATGCTGTGCGAAAAGTACGACATCCCGGTGGATCATATCATCCGGCACTATGATGTCACACACAAGATCTGCCCGGCGTACTGGGTCAAGGACCCGGGCGGGATCGTCAGATTCAGAAAGATGGTGGAGGAGTTTATGATTAAACCGGAAAAGAGCCATATCATTGTCGACGGCGTGAAAAAGCCGGTCGAGCGAATCCTGTACGGGGGCGTGAATTACGTCAGGGTAAGAGATTTCGTGCAGGCCTTGGCGGGAATTCACGACATGGAAGTGACCAGCCAGGGGAACATCCCGGTGCTCACGTCGGAATAAAAGCATAGAAAATCCCCGGCATCCGAAGATACCGGGGATTATTGTCCATTACGAACGCTGTATCACGCAGCCGAAAAGGCCTTCCGCGTAGAAAAACAGAACGGGTTCGTATTTGACACTGAATGGTGGAGCGGCCTAAGCCAAATCCAAACCGAAAGATTTCTCCACGTCTTCGGGCGCGATGCTTTCTGCCCCATCTTTGAAACTGAAGGACAAAACCAGTTTAACCAAAAAAGGTGCCAGACATCTGCAAAACACAGATATCTGGCACCTTCAACTTATGATTCTGGTGATTGATAACTCGTCACGGCATTCAGATACTTTTCTGGCTCGCCATTCAAGATCAGATCCGCATAGGAAACCGGATCATTGTAGATCAGCCAATCCAGCTCAGATCGCTGAAGGCGGTTGCATGCGACTTCCTTTTCCACTGCGGTACAGTTGATAGCAACGTTTGTACCGTCTGAATAGCGCAACTCGACGCAGCCGGTATCCAAATTGAATGCGCATGTCAATAACTTGCTCATGACAAAATCCTCCATTCATACCCTAAAATAAAGTCCAAAATAAAAGTCCCGCCTGACTTCCTGTTAGAAATCAGACGGGATTTTCGTATGCACCCGAAATCGTCAGCTAACAGTTGATAAGTGATTAGTTCCTTATCACTGTTAAGCCCAAGGCTTTCAGGGCTTGTGGCGGACAGGGTGGGATTCGAACCCACGGTACGTTGCCGTACACCTGATTTCGAGTCAGGGCCGTTATGACCACTTCGATACCTGTCCATGCGGGTTGATTTTATCATGCCGGAGGAGGAAAATCAAGGGGTTTCTTGGAGGAACGGAAAATGGGAAAAAAGACCAGATAAGTTCTTAATAATTCATAAGTCCGGTAAAAATGCGGAAAAATCAATCGACAAAGGACAAAAAATCCCCTATACTGGAGAAAAGAAAGCAGGGGAGGCGAATGCGGGTATGGAACGAATTGACCGGAGNTGCTGCTGGCGGCGGCGATTCTGGCGGGGTGTCTTGCCGGATGCGCGCAGCTGACGGGCGACCCGTTCGGCAATATGAAGATCGCCTCCCGGCCCGCGCGCCAGGAGCCCGGAGAAGGGGAGACGTCCGCCTCTGCAGGCAAGCCGGCGGCGTCCTCCTCCGCGGGCGGGACGGCGGCGCAGTCCGGGCAGAAGACCGCGCAGACCGCGGAGGGGACCGGAAAGCCGGAAACCGGCTCGTCCGCGCAGCAGACGGCCGCGCCGCAGACGCCGCCGGAGGCGGCGGCGATACTGGAAAAGGCGAAGGCGCTCGCAGCGGGGTATGACTACGACGCCGCGCTGGCGCTGCTGCGGAGTTATCCCGATTTTGACAGCTGCGACGAGCTGGTGCGGGCGTCCGCGGAGTTCGAGAGCGTCAAATCCGCGCTCGTGCGCTGGCCCGATCCGACGACGATTCCGCACATCTTCTTCCACAGCCTGATCGTGGACACGGCCCGCGCCTTTGACGGCGACAGCGATTCCGGCGGCTACAACCAGTACATGTGCACGGTTTCGGAATTCCGCGCGATTCTGCAGAAGCTGTACGAGGGCGGCTGGGTGCTGGTGGGCATCCGGGACATGGCCCCGGCGGTGAAGCAGGCGGACGGGACGGTGCGCTATGAGCCGGGGAACATCCTGCTGCCGGCGGGCAAAAAGCCGATCATTCTGTCGCAGGACGATGTGAACTACTACGAATACATGACGGACAGCGACGGAGACCATTTTCCCGACAAGAAAGGCGACGGCTTTGCAGACCGGCTGGTGGTGGACGCGACCGGAGCGCTTACCTGCGAGTACATCACGGCCGAGGGCGCCGTTCTCACGGGCGACTATGACCTCGTGCCGATTCTGGAGAGCTTTATCCGCCAGCACCCCGACTTTTCCTACCGGGGCGCGCGCGCGATCATCGGCGTGACGGGCTATCAGGGCGTATTCGGCTACAAGACGCATCCGAAGTGGAAGGGCATCCTCGGCGACCAGGCTTACGGCTACCAGATCAAGGCCGCGCAGGCCGTGGCGCAGAGTTTGAAGGCGCACGGCTACGAGATCGCGAGCCACAGCTTCGGCCACCCGGCCTACGGCGAGATCAGCGCGGACGCCGTGCGCTGGGACGTACAGAAGTGGGAGGACGAGGTGCAGCCCGTCGTGGGCGACACGGACATCTTCCTCTACCCCTTCGGCAGCGACATCGCGGGCGCGGAGGACTATTCGGGCCCGAAGTTCGACGCCCTCTATGCCGCGGGCTACCGCTATTTCTGCAACGTGGACGGGCGCGACTACTGGGTGCAGATCCACGACGGCTACGTGCGCCAGGCGCGGCGGAACATCGACGGCTACCGGATGTATTACAATCCGGAGATGCTGGACGATCTGTTCGCGGTGAAGGATGTGCTCGATCCGGCCCGGCCGCTGCCGGTGCCGCCGATCTGAGCGCGGCGCGCTTTTTGGAAAAAAACCGATCATTTCACGCAAAAAAGCGGAAATGACCGGTTTTTCCTCTTTTTAACGCAATCTTGATTGAAATTACCAGACCCTGGTGGTATGATGGGGCTTATGGAAATATGAACCGTGGAGAGTGAAGGCATGAAGATCGTCATCGTCGGCGACGGAAAGGTCGGCAGCACGCTGGCCGAGCAGCTGTCGCGGGAAGGTCACGAAATTACCATCATAGATCGCAGCGGCGTGCCGCTGCAGCAGACAGGCGAAGATCTGGACATCCTCTGTGTGGAGGGCAACGGCGCGACCTACGCGACCCAGCTCGAGGCGGGCGTCGATTCGGCGCAGCTGCTCATCGCGGTGACGGCGTCGGACGAGCTGAACCTGCTGTGCTGTCTCATCGCAAAAAAAGCGGGCGCGATGCACACCATCGCGCGTGTCCGCAACCCCGAATATGTGGGCGAGCTCCCGCTCATCACCGACGATCTGGGGCTCAGCCTGGTCGTCAACCCCGAGCTGACCTGCGCCACGGAGATCGCGCGCACGCTCCGCATTCCCTCCGCCATCAAGACGGACCCCTTTGCCAACGGCCACGTGGAGCTGCTGAAATTCCAGCTGCCGGAGGATTCGCCGCTGGCCGGCAGGACGCTGATGGAGCTGCCGGGTCTCACCCGGGCCAAGGTGCTCATCTGCGCCGTCGAGCGCGGCGAGCAGGAGATCGCCATTCCCACCGGCCAGTTCCGGCTGGAGGCGGGCGACCGCATCTCCTTCGTGGCGGGCTACCGCGACGCGCAGGCGTTTTTCAGGCAGATCCATCTGGACACGAGCCCCATCCGGCAGGTGCTGCTGGTGGGCGGCGGCCGCATTGCCTATTATCTGTCCCGGCAGCTGCTGGACGCCGGGATGAGCGTTAAAATTCTGGAATCCGATCTGGCGCGCTGCGAGCAGCTCTCGGAGCTGCTGCCGAAGGCCACGATCCTGCACGGCGACGGCACGAACGAGAAATTCCTCATGGAGGCCGGCCTTGCGCAGGCCGACGCCTTTGCCTCGCTGACCGGCATCGACGAGGAGAACGTGCTCATGAGCATGTTCGTCCGCAAGGCCTGCCCGCGCGTGAAGGTCGTCACGAAAATCAACCGCTACTCCTTCCAGAACATCATCGGGACGCTGGATCTGGGCAGCGTGTTCAACCCCCGCTACAGCGCGTCCAACCGCATCTGCCGCTATGTGCGCGCGATGCAGAATTCCATGGGCTCCAATGTGGAGACGCTGTACAAGCTGCTGGGCGGAAGGGCCGAGGCCCTGGAATTTCGCGTGGCGAAGGGCTCCGCGGTATGCGGCGTGCCGCTGCAGAAGCTGCGGCTGCGTGAAAATGTGCTCGTCGGCTGCATCAACCGCGGGGGAAAGATCCTCATTCCCAGCGGGCAGGATACGGTCGAGGCGGGCGATACTGTCGTTGTCGTGACCTCCGTGACGGGACTGAGCGAGCTGGACGACATTCTGGAGAAGCGGAAATGAACAAACGGATGATCGCCTATATCCTGGGCGCGATTTTGCTGATCGAAGCGTTTTTCATGCTGCTGCCGCTGCTGACCGCGCTGGTCTACCGCGAGGTCACGGGCAGGTGGTTTTTGTACACGCTGGTCGGCGCGGCCGCGCTCGGGGCTGCCGCGATGCTGCTGGCCAGACCGCGCAACAAGACCATCTACACGAAGGACGGCCTTGTCATCGTGGCGCTGGGCTGGGTCGTGCTCTCCCTCGTGGGCGCGCTGCCCTTTACGCTTTCGGGGGAGATCCCCAGCTATCTCGACGCGGTTTTTGAAATCATCTCCGGCTTTACGACGACGGGCTCGAGCATCCTCACGAATGTCGAGGCGCTCAGCCGCTGCATGCTCTTCTGGCGCAGCTTTTCCCACTGGCTGGGCGGCATGGGCGTGCTGGTGTTCATGCTCGCCATCGTCCGCCTCGAGGGCGGACAGGGCATCCACCTGCTCCGGGCCGAGAGCCCCGGCCCGTCGGTGTCCAAGATGGTCCCGAAGATGACCGATTCCTCCAAGATCCTCTATTCCATCTACCTCGGGCTGACGCTGCTGCAGATCGTATTCTATCTCGCCGGCGGGATGCCGCTCTTCGACAGCCTGTGCAACACGTTCGGCACCGCCGGCACCGGCGGCTTTTCGATCAAGGCCAACTCGTTCAACGCCTACGATGCCTACGCGCAGACGGTGACGACGGTGTTCATGATCCTGTTCGGCGTGAACTTCTCCATCTATTTCTTCCTGCTGCGGAGAAAATTCGACCTGGTTTTCAAGAACACCGAGCTGCGCTGGTATCTCGCCGTCATCTTCGGCGCGATCGCGCTCATCACGATCAACGTCGCGCCGATGTTTTCGAGTGTGGGCGAGGCCATCCACCACGTCGCGTTCTCCGTCGCCTCCGTCATCACGACGACGGGCTACTGCACCGCGAATTTTGACCTCTGGCCGGAATTCTCCCGCGTCATTCTGATTCTGCTGATGATTATCGGCGCGTGCGCCGGTTCCACGGGCGGCGGCCTGAAGGTCTCGCGCGTGGCGATTCTCGTCAAGTCCGCCCACGCCGATCTGAACCGGCTGGCCCATCCGAACGCCGTCAAGAGCATCCGGATGGACGGCAAGCCCGTCAGCCATGAGCTGGTCAGCCAGGTGCGGAGCTACTTCCTCATGTATTCGCTCATCGCCCTGGCCTCGATCCTGCTCGTCTCGCTCGACGGCTACGACGGCTCGACCACGATCTCGGCCGTCATGGCGACCTACAACAACATCGGCCCCGGCCTCGGCATGGTCGGACCGATCGGGAACTTTTCCCAGTTCTCCGCGCTGTCCAAGATCGTCCTGTCCCTCGACATGCTGCTCGGACGGCTGGAGCTCTATCCGATGCTCGTGCTGATGATGCCGGGCACCTGGAGAAGACGCTGACGCAATAAAGAAGCCTGCTGCAGGATCCGGTCAAACCGGACGGCCTGCAGCAGGCTTTTTTATGGGGCAGAATCAGTCGGGGCAGCGCATGACCGCCTTGACCGCGGTGTCGTGGTCGTTCAGGAAGGCCAGGATGCCCTCGGGCGCCTGTTCCAGCGGGAAGGTGTGCGAGATCAGCTTTTTGACGTCCACCATGCCGGACTTCAGAAGGTCGAAGCAGCGGGGGAAGTACAGCGCGGGGATCGCGTTCGAGCCGCGGATCTGCAGCTTGTTCAGATGGACGACGTTTGAGTCGAAGGACACGATCGCGTCGGGGCCGTAGCTGATGCCGAGGAAGGCGACAATTCCGCCCACGCGGCAGAGCTTCGTTGCGGTGTCGATGGTCTTGGGGGGCGTTGTGACGAGCACGCGGTCCACGCCGCCGCGCTCGAAGGCGTGATGCGTCACGTCCTCGCGGTCGGAGAAGAGAACCTCGTCCGCGCCGTATTCCAGCGCCAGCTGCGCCTTGCGCGCATTGTGCGAGCGCTCGACGGCAAAGACGCGCCGCGCGCCGGACGCGCGCGCCATCTGCAGCGCCATCAGGCCGATGGCGCCGCAGCCCATGACGGCCACGTCGCAGCCGAGCGTAATGTCGGCGGTCAGAACCAGATCCGCCGCCACGCCCATCGGCTCGAGGAAGCAGGCCTCCTCGTCGGACACGCCGTCGAAGGGGACGCACAGACAGGCGGGGACGATGGTCTTTTCGGCGAAGCCCATGGCCGTGTGCGCCATGTCCATATAATTCGGTCCGCGGGTGTCCCACTCCGGATGGCCGTTGCGGGCGTTCTCGGAGAGCGGGTTGAAGGTGGAGGTTTCGATGACGACGCGGTCTCCCGGCCGGATGTTGTCCACGCCGGGGCCGACGCGCTCCACCACGCCGGAAAACTCATGGCCGAACGGCTGCCAGTGGTCGGCGGCGTAGGAGGCCAGGATTTTGTCGTGCCCGCAGAAGCCGCAGGCCCGGACCCGCACGAGGGCCTCTCCGGAGCCCGGCTCGCGGAGCGCCACGTCGCGCAGCTCAAATTCGTTGTGCGCCTTCAGATATACAGCTTTCATGGCCGGACCTCCTTATTTTGCCTGCGGGTATTCGTTGCACAGAAGACGGTACGGCGGCTCGTCCTCCTCGATCGCGGGGAAGCGGCCGGCAGGCGGATTGAAGCGGTTGTCCGTATTGTCGTCGTTGCACTGGCTGACCTCGCCCAGCAGGACGGGGCCGCCGCCCGGCTCCACGGTAAAGTCATGGTACATGTACTGTGTGATGGAGATGCTTTCGCCCGGCGTCAGGCGGATCTGCGTGCCGGCCGGGACGACAGACACCCTGCCGTCGCAGTGCACGGTGACGTCGGACTGCCTGTCGATTTCCTCGTTGGGAAGGGCGTTGTAAACGCGGATGAGCACGTTGCCGCCGCCGCGGTTGATGATGTCCTCCGTTTTAAACCAGTGGAAATGGTTGAGAGCATACTGGCCCTCGCGCAGGTACAGAAGCTTTTCGGCGTAGACCTTCGGATATTTCTTCGGAAGCGTCCTGCTTCCGTTGCGGATGGTGATGAGCGAAAATCCGATCTTATTGAAGTCGCCCATGCCGAAATCGGTGATGTCCCAGCCCAGCATGCACTCGCGCACCTCGTCGTATTCGTGCCCCAGCGTCTGCCACTGCTCCGGCGTAAAGGAGCAGAAGGGCGGCAGGTAACAGCGCTGCTCGCGGCACATGGCCTCCAGCTCCCGCAGCGCGGTATTGATTTCAGACCGTTTCATAAGAGCCTCCTGTTTTAATATGGGCGTCAGGCTTTTGCCTTGGCCTGGAAAGTCGCCATCAGAACGGCGAATGCCATGATGAGGCCGCGAACCACATACTGCGTGTAGATATTCACGTCCAGAATGGTCATGGCGTTGATGACAACGCCCATAAACAGGACGCCCATCAGCGTGCCCCAGGGCTTGCCGATGCCGCCTGCCATGCTGGTGCCGCCGATGACGACGGACGAGATGACGTCAACCTCCCAGCCCTTGCCAAAGCTGTAGGAGCCGGACGCGACCTGCGCGGAGTGCATGAAGGCGGCCAGCACGCACATGATCTGCACGGAGGAGAAGACGATGATCTTCGTTTTGAAAACGTTGATGCCGGACAGACGCGCCGCCTCGGCATTGCCGCCGACGGCGTAGATCGAGCGGCCCGTGGTCGTATAGGTCATCAAAATATGCGCCAGTATGAACACCACGAACAGGATGATTGCGGGTACCGGCACGATGCCGACCTTGCCGATGCCGATCTGGAGGAACCAGTCCGGAAACACGTTGGCGATCGGGAAGCCCTCGCAGATGATGCCGGCCAGACCGTACATCAGGTTCAGCGTGGCCAGCGTCACGATGAAGGCGGGCATGTGGAACTTGTGCTCCGCGATGGCGTGGATCACGCCCATGATGAACGCGACGAGGAACGCCAGCAGAATGCCGAGCAGGCAAGCCGCGGTGACGCTCATGCCGGTTTTGCCCGGCAGATCGCGGCAGAAGCGCGCGACAATGACGCCGGCCAGCGCAACCTCGGAGCCGATGGAAAGGTCGATCTGTCCGGATATGATGACCATGGTCATGCCGAACGCGATGACACCCTTCAGCGCCTGGTTGCGGAAAATGTTCATGATATTGTTCATCGTCAGGAAATTGCTGCTGACGATCGCCATAATGACGACCAGCAGAATCAGCAGGATCTCAATGATATGATCCATGACGATGTTTTTTGCTTTATTTCTACTCATTTCTGCTCATCTCCCATGCTCAGCGCATACAGCTGATTGATATTGACATCCTCCGGACGGACTTCGCCGATGAGGCGGCCTTCCTTCATAATCAGAATCCGGTTGCAGACCTCCAGCAGCTCCTCAAGCTCGGAAGAGACGAAAATCGTGGAGATGCCGCGGCGGGCCTGCTCCCACATGATCTCGAAGATCTGCTGCTTCGCGCTGACGTCGATGCCGCGCGACGGCTCGTCGTAGAGCATGATGGACGGCTCGNTGTTCAGCCAGTTGCCGACGACGACCTTTTGCTGGTTGCCTCCCGAGAGACTGCCGGCCGCCGCAAACATGCTGGGCAGCTTGATCTCCAGGTCCTGAATCTGGCGGGTCGCGGCGCCGATGCGCTTCTGCCGGATCTCAAACCAGCCCCTGGAGGTCTTGTCCATGCTGGCGTAGCAGAGATTGTCGCAGATGCTGTGAATCAGGATCAGGCCCTCGTTTTTGCGGTCCTCCGGCGTCAGCCCGAGTCCGCGCTTTTTCATGGTGACCGGCGTGGCGTGCCGGGAGGTCTTCTGCCCCTTGACGTAGATTTCGCCGGAATCATAGGGGTCGGCGCCGAAGATGGACTTGAGCAGCTCGGTGCGCCCCGCACCCAGCATGCCGGCGATGCCGAGCACCTCGCCCTCGTAGAGCTGGAAGCTCACATCGCGGAATTTGTCCTTTCTGCAGAGATCCTTCGTCTCCAGAACGACCGCTTTTCCGGGGACGATGTCCTCTGGACGGCGGCGAATCTGCGTCTGGCCGAACATCATGCTGATGATCTCGGCGTTGCTCACGTCCGCGGTATTGACGGTGCCGACAAACTTGCCGTCGCGCAGGACGGTGATCGTATCCGTGATCTGCGGAACCTCGTGCAGCTTGTGGGAGATGTAGATGATGATGATATTCTGCTTTTTCAGTTCCCGAATGACGCTGAACAGGCACTCCACCTCGCTCGATGCGAGCGACGACGTGGGCTCGTCGAGCATCAGCACGCTCGGGTTGTAGCTCATGGCCTTGGTGATCTCCACGACCTGGCACTGCCACATGCTCAGGCGGGAGACGATCTGCCGGGGATCGATGTGCACGCCCATCTTTGCCAGAAGGGCGGCCGCCATTTCATTGGCTTTTTTCCAGTCGATGATTTTTCCTTTTTTCGGCATGCGGCCGAGGAAGATATTCTCTGCCACGGTCAGGCTCGGCACAAGGCTCATTTCCTGATAGACGGTGGCAAAGCCCTTTGCGTTGGCCTCGGCGGTGCTGCTGAACTGCAGCTTCTCGTCGTCGAGATAGAAAGAGCCGGAGGTCGGCTGGATCGCGCCGGAAAAACACTTGACCAGCGTGGATTTGCCGGACCCGTTCTTGCCCAGCAGGGCATTGACCTTGCCGCTTTCAAACGACACGGTCACGTCGTCGAGCGCCAGGCAGCCGGGATACTGCTTTGCGATGTGCTCTGTGCGTAAAACACTCATAAAAATTCTCAACCTTTCCCTGACCGCCCGCGCGGACGGCGGCTAAAAGCGCAAAGGGAGAATTCCCCCGGGAGGGAAGTCTCCCTTTGCACCGTTGTTCGCGTTAGAGAGCGAGATTACTTGATTTCGGTAAAGCCGTTGTCAACGCGCCATGCGTTTACAGCGTCCTTGTCGCGGCAGCTGAGAACGATGCCGTCCAGGAATTCGCACTTGCCCTTGGTGGCGGAGTAATCTTCGCCCTCAATGGCCTTGATGAGCGCAGTCATGGACTTGTAGCCCTGGCCGTACGGATCCTGCGCAACGACGCACTGCAGCGGGCATTTGTCGTCGAGAATCATGCTGGAGATCTGGTCGGAGCCGTCGTGGCCGAATACCAGAACCTTGTCGGACAGGCCGGCGTTCTGCACAGCCATGACCGAGCCGATGGTGCCGCCGTCGTTGACAGCGACGATGACGTTGACTTCGGGATGCGCGGTCAGAATGCCGGAGGCAGTCTCAAGCGCGGTGTCCTGCAGCCAGGCGTCCTGGTCCGCAACGACCTCGTATTTGATGCCGGCTTCGTCAAAAGCGGTCTCATAGCCCTTGACACGGTTGCCGGAGTTGTCGGGGAGCAGGGAGGCAAACTGTACGATCGCAAGCTTGACGGGCGTGTCGCCGAGCTTGTCCTTGATGATCTGCGCGGCTTCCTTGCCGACCAGATAGCAGTTGTTGTAGTCGTCGGAGGTATAGCCGGCCACGATGAAGTCGGCGTCCGAGAGGTTGATGTTGGTCAGGGCAACCTTCATGCCCTGCTGATCGGCGCTTCTCAGGGCTGCGACGGAGGCGTCGCCGTTCAGAGGAGCGATGGCCAGACCGTCAACGCCCTGCGCGAGGTAGGTGTTGATGAGCTCGGTCTCCTTGGCCTGATCGTTGTTGGTGTTGTCGGTGAGGCACTTGACGCCCGCGTCCTTGGCGGCGTCCTGGTAGCCCTTGGTCAGCATGTTCATGAACTGGTCGTCCTGGAACACGATGCCGGCGACCGTGATGTCGGCCGCAGCCTTGCCGGTGGTCGCCGGTGCGGAGGCGGCGGCGGAGGCGGAAGCCGAAGCTGCGGGCGCGGAGGCCGAGGCAGCAGCGGAAGCGGAAGCGGCGGGTGCCGAAGCGGCAGCCGAGGTTGTTGTGCCGGCGGACGATGAGCAGGCGGCGAGCGCCAGCATCAGACAGACGGCAAGCAGTAACGCGATGGTCTTTTTCATGTTCGTTCCTCCTAAATGTTTGTTGCTTATTTACAGGGGCTTGCGCCCCGCGCAACTGTTTTTACAGCTCCTTCGCGAGCAGATTCGGGGCGAAGGCGTTCAGGGCCTGCACGATGGCGCCCTTTGTGAAGACGGCGCTGCCGAAGCGGGCGGTCGTGACATGCACCTCGCTGCAGTGGCGGGGATATACCCGCTGGCAGACGCGGTCGCGGATCAGCTGCACCAGCTGCGGGCTCATGGCGGGCAGCTCGCCGCCGAGGATGATGACCTCCGGCGAGAAGAAGCTGATCACGTTGCCGAGCGCGACGGAGATATAGGACGCCGCCTGCGTGACGACGTGCAGGCAGACCTCGTCGCCCGCTTCACTCAGCCGGAAGACGTCCTCGAGCTGAAGATGCTCGATGTCGATCTCGACGCGCCGCGCGCCGACCCGCATTTTATAGAGCCGCTGCGCATGCTCGACGAGCGCCTTCCCGGATACGAGGGCCTCCAGACAGCCGTAGTTGCCGCAGGTGCANNGNGNNCCNGCNGGGTCCACGGTGNTGTGNCCGATCTCGCCCGCGCCGTCGCAGAAGCCGTGGAGCACGTTGCCGCTGGAGACGAGCGCGCCGCCGACGCCCAGCTGGAACAGGCTCAGGAAAAAGACGGTCTGGTAGCCGACGCCGGCGCCGAGATAGCACTCGGCCAGCGCGGCGGCATTCGTCTCGCGGTCGCAGCAGACCGGAATCCCCAGCCGCTTTTCAAATATCTGGCGGATCGGGATGTTCTTCCAGTCGGGAAAGTTCGGCGGATTGATCATGACGCCGGCCTGAGAGTCGAGCGGCCCCGGCAGCGACATCCCCATGCCGAGCACCTTGCCGGCATCCACGCCGGACTCGCGCAGGCTCTGCTCGGTCGCGGCAAACATCTTGTCGAGAATGGACTGGCAGCCCTCGTAGGAGGAGATGGGCGTCTTGACGGTGCTGACAAAATTGCCGGAGTAATCGCCGACGCTGACCGTGACCGCCTCGGTGTCCATATGCAGGCCGAGCACGTACGCCACCTTGGGATTGACGTTCAGCAGCAGCGCCCGCCGGCCCTGGGCGCTTCCGTCCGTAAGACCCGCCTGCACCAGGATGCCGGATTCCATCAGGGAGTTGGTGATGTTGATGACGGAAGCGGGCGTCAGCCCGACACGCTGCGTCAGGTCCGTGCGGGAGATCATCGGGTTTTGCTGAACCATGCGGATGATCATCAGCGCGTTATGATTTTTCATTACCTGGCTGTCAATTTTTATCATAAAAGCGCGACCTTATTATAATCAATTTAATATGAACATCGAAAATAACCACATTCCTACCCCATAATAGCAAAAACAGGCCCGATGTCAACCGGGACTTTTATACAAAATAATGAATTGATTTTTGTAAACCTTGCGTAAACGGGATAATGCGGGACACAGATCAGGGCCCGGAAATGATGTTTTTCGCTTTTTGCGCCGTTTTGCAGAGAAAACAAACCTGTCATCCTGCGCGGCAGCGAAGGATCTCGTCCGGGAAACCCGGCAGAGAGATTCTTCGGCCTGCGGCCTCGGAATGACAAGCTTGTGGTTTTTATGCGGCAGCGCGGAGGACGGCGCGTTCGGCGGCGGATTTTTCACGTGCGGCGTTTGACAGGGGCGGCATTTGGTGATAGGATAGGCGCAGTTGCATCGGGTGAGCACCTACCGACAGTCAGGCTGAGAGCCTGGCTGCATTTTTTTTGCGGAGGGAACTGTCATGGCATACATCTGGCCGATCCTGCTCGTCGTCGCGTCGAACATTCTGTATCAGATCTGCGCGAAATCCGTCCCGGACGCGATCAACCCGTTTGCGTCGCTGACCGTCACGTATCTGGTCGGCGCCGCGGCGTCGGCGGCGCTGTATTATTTGCTCAACAAAAACGGCAGCCTGCCGCGGGAATACGGGCATCTCAACTGGGCGCCGTTTGTGCTGGGCCTGGTGGTGGTCGGCCTGGAGGCCGGGTTTTTGTACGCATACAAGGCCGGCTGGGAGGTCAGCACGGCGAGCGTGGTGCAGAGCGCCTTTCTGGCGGCCGCGCTGCTGCTCGTGGGGCGGTTTTTATACAGGGAGCCCATCACCTGGAACAAGGCGGCCGGCGCGGCGATCTGCCTGATCGGGCTGGCCGTGATGAACAGAAAATAAAAAACGCCGCCCTTCCGGAAGGCAGGACGGCGAAGGCGCCTTTCCGCGGCGCGGAAAAGGACGCTTCGCCGCGCCCGGAACGGCGGCGGCACAGACCAATGTGCGGCGGCTCAGACCGACGTGGAGGTCGGGTCGTAGTTTTTGCCGAACTTGAGGTCGTTGAACTTGATGGTGGCGCTTTCGGGGTGGGAGGGCTTGGGCTTTTCCTCGGCCTCGGCGGCGGGCTTGTCCTGGGGGCCGACAAGCTTCTCGAGATTCTCGGAGATCTCGGAGGCGATGTCGGAGGCGCTTTCGGATTCGGCGGCCGGCGCCGGCGCGGCGGGCTCGTCGCGCTTCCAGTCATAGGGCTTCTCGCGGGAGGCGGCGGGCTGCGGGACGTATTTGGTCTCCGCGCTCATGTCGCGGGTCTTGAGCGTCTCGAGAAGCTCCAGATGGCCCTTGATGTCGCGCTCGACGACCTCGATGAAGCTGCGGGCGGTCTGCTTGGCGCAGTTGACGCGCTCGGTCTCCTCGGCCAGCGACTGCTCCATGGAGGCGGTCTTGGCGGCGGTCTCGGCGTCCTGCGTCATGGCCGCGCACTTCTTCTGGGTCTCGGCGATCATCTGGTCGCAGGTGGTCTGCGCGTTCGCGACGCGGCTGCGGAGGTCGGCCTCCTGCGCGCGGTACTCCTCGAGCTTGTTGACCAGAACCTTCATCTTGGATTTGAGAACGGAGTTCTCTTTGTACAGCGCGATGTAATCCTCAGTCAGCGGTTCGAGGAAATCGTCAACCTGCTGCATGTCGTAGCCGCCGAAGACGGCCTTGGAGAAGGTTTGCTCCTCAATTTGCTGCGGTGTAAACATGAAACGGTGCTCCTTCCTTTACAGATACAGACCGCTGTTTTCCAGTTCGTCGATCAGATCGCCCACAATGTCCACGTTGTACGGGGTGATGATGTAGGTGCTGATCGCGATTTTCTTGATCTTGCCGTCGAGGGCATAGGCGCAGCCGGACAGGAAGTCAACCAGACGGCGCGCCACGTCCTTGTTGGTCGATTCGAGATTCAGAACGACAGCGTGCTTGCTGCGCAGATGCTCGGCGATGTCGGACACGTTGTCAAAGCGGTCGGGCTTTACCAGCACCACCTGCATCTGGGCGGTGGTGTGAATGTTGACGACCTTGCTGCTGCCGGGCACGCGGCGGGAAGCCGAGCCGGCGGAGGCGGTGTCGTCGGAAGAGACATCGTAAGGGGAAGCGGCGGGTGCGGGTGCGGCGGAGCTGCGTGTGGCGCGGCTCGGCTTGCTCTCCTCGTCGAAATCGTCAAAATCGTCATCCTCATCTTCGCTGTAGGGCTTGGCAAGCTTCTTGAGTTCATCCATAAATCCCATGATCTGTTTCCTCCAAAATAAACTGTCTGTCAGACATTGTAATTCCTGGGTCCAAAAATTGCGGTGCCGACGCGAATCATGGTGCTGCCTTCCCGAATGGCGTCGGGATAGTCGTCGCTCATTCCCATCGACAGGCATTCCATGGACACATTATCGTATTTTTTTGCGCTTATGTCAACAAAAAGCTTGCGCATTTCGGCAAAATATCTGCAATTTTCCCCCGGATACCGGCTCACGGGCGGAATTGCCATAAGTCCGCGCAGGTGACAGGCGGTGTATTTTCCCATTTCGGAGGCGATCTGCGCCGCTTCCGCGGGCGTGAAACCGGATTTGCTCTCCTCGGCGCCGATGTTGACCTCCAGCAGAATGTCCTGCACGAGCCCCAGCTTTTCCGCGGCCTTCTCGACGGCCTCCAGCAGCTCCGTCCGGTCCACCGATTCGATGAGCGCGACTTTGCCGACCACCTGCCGGACCTTGTTCGTCTGCAGATGGCCGATGAAGTGCACGGGGACGCCCTCGTACGCGCCCTCCGGCTGCTTTTTGAGCAGCTCCTGCACGCGGTTCTCCCCGCAGCAGTCCACGCCGGCGGCCACCGCCTCGCGGACGGCCGCGGTGTCGTTCATCTTGGTGGCCGCGCACAGCAGAATCCGCTCCTGCCCGCGGCCCGCCTCCCGGGCGGCCCGCTCCATCGTTTCCCGAATTTTCGACACATTTTCCGCAATCGTACCCATTACTTGCTTACGACCTTTCCGTTGTAGAGATTCTTTGCGTTGACGATGACCTCGTCGCCCGGCCAGAGGTTGTCGGTGCTCGACTTGTCGAGCTTTACCACGTAGCTCTCGCCGTTGTCGTGGAGGATTTCGATGGTTTTCCATTTTGCCGCGGCGCCCTCGAGCACGTAGACGCCCGGCTGGCCGCTCTCGTCCACGCGCACCGCGTCCTTCGGAACGCGCAGGCCGGAATAGCTGGCGAACACCACGTCCGCCGACTGCTCGCGCAGGAGCGTCACGTCCTGCATGTATTTCCCGCACGAGAGCACGAGGACGCGGTAGCCGGCCTCGCTGTCGCCGACGCGATCGACGCGCATGTCGATCTGGTTGTAGAAGTCGCGCGAGAAGGAGACGTGCACGGTGTCGCCGACGGACACGTCCTTCGCTTCGCCCGCGGCGACGGTCGTCACGTAGTACCAGGTGTCGCCCTGGATGAGCTTTCCCGCCGTGTGGCCGGAGACGGACGCCGGCTCGAGCGCGTTCAGCTGGGCGACGGTGACGGTGCTCAGCATGTCCGGCGTCAGGACGGTCTCATATCCGTCCACGGTGCCGGAAAAGTAGCCGGAGGAGCTGACGGTGACGGCCTTGGTGTCGCTGCCGGCCTGCTGCTCGAGCGCGCTGAGCTGTGTCTGGACGGTGTCGATCTGCTTCTGGATGGACGCGGCGTCCGTGCTGTCGGAGGTGCGGCGCAGGATGAGACCCTTGAGCTCGGGGGACACGTCCAGCGCGGAATTCATGTCGCGCAGGGCCGTATAGCGGGCAAAGGAGGCCAGCTCCGTCACGATCTCGTCGTCCAGCGCGGCCTGGTCGGAGGCGTTGGCGGAGGACTGGTAGGCGTAGCCGAGCTGCTCGAGCTGTGTCTGCAGGGTGGTGATCTGCGACTGGCGCGTCTGGGCGTCGGAGGACAGATAGCCCGTGGCGACGGATTCTCCCGCCGAGATGTGCTCTCCCTCCGCGCGGGTGAGGACGGTGATGTCGTAGTCGGAACGGATGACCGTCTCGCTGCGCACGACGTAGCCCGTCGTATAGCACCCGGAGCCCGACTCGTACTCGATGACCGTGGAGGTCGAGAGCGGCTCGTAGACCGAGTGGAAGATGCTGTAGGCAAAATAGCCCACGATCGCGCACAGCAAAATCCAGAGAACGAGATTGGTATAGTGCTTGCCCTGCTTCATGGCGGCTCCTTTGCCCGCTCTGTCCTATTCCTGCGTCAGCCGGATCGGAACGAGCGGAATGATGGTGGATACGGCGTGCTTATAGATCATCTCCTGCTTGCCCTCGGACTGCAGCAGGATGACGAACTGGTCGAAGCCCGTGACGGCGCCGCGGAGCTGAAAGCCGTTCACCAGAAAGACGGTGAGCATGGCCTTCGTGCGGCGGGCTTCCTTTAAAAAGAGATCCTGGTAGTTTTCTGTGTACTGCATGGATATTGGCTCCTTTTCTGTAAAATATGTGCGAAGCAATATCCATATGGTAGCATGCTCAAAACGCGAAAAAAGGGATTTCGCGGCAGGCTGCGCGGAAAAGCGCGTCAAAATCCTGCTCCGGGGTCTGCAGCAGCCAGCGGACCTCCGGATTCCGCCGGAACCAGGTGCGCTGCCGCTTGGCATAGTTGCGCGAACGCTGCTTCACAAGCGCGGCCGCCTCCTCCGGGGGACACTCGCCGCGCAGCGCGGCGAGAAATTCCTTGTAGCCGATGGCCTGCATCGCGGTCGCGGTCTCCGGCACGCCCGAATCGAGCAGGGCGCGGATCTCGTCCAGAAGGCCCGCTTCCAGCATCGCGTCCACGCGGCGGTCGATGCGCGCGTACAGCTCCGCGCGGCCTGCAAAGTCCAGCCCCAGCCACACGGCCCGGTGGCGCGGGGGGACGAGCCTGGTTTTTTCGTCGTGGGCCGTGATCGTCTCGCCCGTCTCGTCGTAGACCTCGAGCGCGCGGACGATGCGCCTGCGGTCGGACGGGTGCAGGCGCTCGGCGGCGGCGGGGTCCACCTGCCGCAGGCGCGCGAGCAGCGCGTCCGTCGGCTGCGCCTCGAGCAGCGCGCGCTTGCCGGTCTGCGGGCAGGGCGCAAACGCGCGGCCCGCGATCAGGCTGTCGCAGTAGAGCCCGGTGCCGCCGGCCACGATGGCCGTCCTGCCGCGCGCGGCGATGTCCTGCAGGACTTCATCCGCCATCTGAACATATTTTCCGGCGGAAAAATCCTCGCTCGGCTCCACAATATCGATCATATGGTGCGGAATACCGCACATTTCCTCCACCGTCGGCTTGGCGGTGCCGATGTCCATGCGGCGGTAGATCTGCATGGAGTCGCAGGAGACGACCTCGCCGTCCAGCGCCTTGGCCAGCTCGACGGCGAGCTTTGTTTTTCCCGCCGCCGTCGGTCCGACGACGCAGACGATGCGTTCCATGATGGCGCTCCTTTGGCGGAATTCGCGGTGGAAAGAGGCAATGCGGGGACGGACGGGTGAGCCGTGAAAAGCGGCGGTTCCCTCATCTTTTATGATTTGCCGTTTACGCGCGTTTGAATTGCTTTTCCAGCTGCTTTTTTGTGAGCGTGACGCAGATGGGCCTGCCGTGCGGGCAGTATTTCAGGTCGCTGCGGGTCAGAACCTCTTTGATGAGGGCGTCGCGCTCGGCGGGCTCGGTGTGGTAGCCCGCCTTGATGGCGGCCTTGCAGGCGATCGTGTGCAGCAGGCTGTCGCGCAGCTCGCCGGGGTCGCGGGCGCGGCCCTCGAGCAGCTCGCCCGCCAGCTCCTGCAGGGCGCTTTCGGCGCTGTCCGGCTCGAGGTCGCCGGGAATCTGGCGGATGAGCACCGAGCCGCCGCCGAAATCCTCGACGCCGTAGCCGCAGCGGGAGAGCAGCGCCGCGTTTTCCAGCACGGCGGCGGCCTCCTCGCGGCTGAGCCGCGCGCTGATGGGCTCCAGCAAGGCCTGCGAGAGGATGCCGCGCTCCTCTTTTTTGAGTTTTTCAAACAGAATTCGCTCGTGCGCGGCGTGCTTGTCGATGAATACGACCTCGCCGTCCTGCTCGACGACAAAATAGGTGTCCAGCACCTCGCCGACCACGCGCCACGCGCGCTCGGGCAGCGGGATGGACTCCTGGACGGGGACGGGAGGCTCGGGGATTTCCGGGACGGCGGGCGCCGGCGCGGGAGGCTCGGGCGCCGGAGATTTCGGTGCGGGCGCCGCGGGCGGTACGGGCGCGGCGGGTTTGGAAGCGGGGAGGCGGATGCCGCCCGCCACGCGGGGCGGCGCGAAATCGGACGCGTCCGGAAAAACGGAGACGGGCCTGACGGCGGGCGCGATCTTCCGGAATTCCTCCGCGGAGACGGTTTTGAAAAAGTCCTGCTTCGGCGCGCTCGCCGCCGCCGGCTTTTCGGGCGGCAGCTTCATCTCCGGGCGCGCGGGCGTTTTGTTCAGGGCGGACAGCACACCGTAGTGCACGGCGTCGAACACGTCGTGCTCGTTGAGAAATTTGACCTCGGTTTTGGCCGGGTGCACGTTCACGTCCACGGCCTGCACCGGCAGCGTCAGATACAGGACGCACGCGGGGAAGCGGCCCGTCATGATCTGGTTGCGGTACGCCTCCTCGAGGGCGGCGGCCAGGAGCTTGGACTTGACGAACCGCCCGTTCACGAAGAAGAACTGGTTCGCGCGCGTGCCGCGCGTGGCGGCGGGCTTCGTGACGAAGCCGGAGACGGCGATCGCGTCCCAGCGGCTGTCCACCTTCGTCATGTCGTTGGCCATCTGCCGGCCGAGGACGGAATAGACCGTGCCCAGCACGTCGCCGTCGCCCGCCGTGTGCAGCAGCTCCGCGCCGTCGCGCACGAACCGGAACGACACGTCCGGGCGGGCCAGCGCCTGCCGCTGGACGGCCGCGAAGACCGCCGCGCCCTCGGCGGTGTCGGATTTCATGAACTTCATGCGCGCGGGCGTGTTGTAGAACAGCTCGCGGGCGACGAGCGTCGTGCCGGTCGGGCAGCCGGCGGGCTGCTCGTCGGTGACGGCGCCCGCGTCCAGATGCAGGCTGACGCCGAGCTCGGCGTCGGGCGTTTTGGTCAGCAGGTCGATCTTCGACACGGCGGACAGCGCCGCGAGCGCCTCGCCGCGGAAGCCCAGCGTCGAGATCGCGGCCAGGTCGCCGCCCGTGCGGAGCTTGCTCGTCGCGTGGCGCAGGAAGGCGGTCTTGGCGTCGGCGGGCTCCATGCCGCAGCCGTCGTCGGTGACGCGCAGGTAGCTCATGCCGCCGTTCTGGATCTCCGCGACGACGGTCTTTGCCCCCGCGTCCACGGCGTTCTCCGCCAGCTCCTTGACCGCGGAGGCCGGACGCTCGACGACCTCGCCGGCCGCGATGAGGTCGGCCACATGCGGGTCGAGCGTGTGAATGATGGACATAGGCTTCTCCTTTTACGAAAGCGTCAGCGCGGTGAACGAGAGCGCGTTGATGACGGCGTGCAGCGCGATGGGGCACCAGATGGTGCCGGATTTTTCATACGTCCAGGCCAGCGCCGCGGAGGCGGGGACATAGGCCAGGCAGCTCAGCAGCACCGAGCCTGTCGGGTAGAAGCCGAAATACTGCCAGCTGTGCATGAGCGAAAACAGCACGATGGAGACAATGTAGGCCATGACGCGCGAGGCCCGCCGCAGCGAGCCGAACACGAGGCCGCGGATGAGCGTCTCCTCGATCACGGGCGCGAGCACAATGCTGATGGCCAGCATTCCGTAGCGGTTCATGCCGATCATCTCCGCGACGGTGTTGTTGTTGTAGAGCGTCAGGCTGCCGCCGAGATGCGTGACGGCGTACTGGACGGCCCAGGTGCCCGCGTAGTAGAATACAAACCCCAGAATGCCGGCCTGGATGAAGTTCCAGAAGCCGGAGCCGAAGAAGCGCTGGCGCAGAAAGCGGTGGAAGATGAGCAGCACCGCGAGGAAGTTGATGACGAAGTAGGCCAGATTCAGCCGGATCTCCGTCATCTCCAGCCCTAGCCAGCGGAAAACGTTCTGCAGCAGCACGCTCAGTAAAATGAGATAGACCGGCAGATAGCACCAGCCGGCGATCAGCTCGAATCTGGTCAGCCCCGAACCCAGAGAGTCGGAAGTTTTTCGCGCCATACAGACCTCCTGCCGCATTTAAATATAGAGGAACCGTCCCGCCGGGGCGGGGGACGACAACGCCGCCTGCCCTACAGCATGTTTTTGAGCCGATAGAGGAAATTGAGCGCCTCGATGGGCGTGAGCGTCTCGACCGTGACGGCCTCGAGCGCGCGCCGCACGTCGTCGGCGCGCACGTCGAGCAGGGAGAGCTGATCGTCACGCGGAGCCTGCTCGCGCCGGACGGGCGCGGCGCTCTCCGACTCGAGCTTTTTGAGGATATCCCGCGCGCGGGCGATCACCTTGTCGGGCAGGCCCGCGAGCTTCGCGACCTCGACGCCGTAGCTGTCGTCCGCCGCGCCGGGGACGATCTTGCGCAGAAAGATCATGTCGCCCTGCCGCTTTTTGACCGCGATGTTGTAGTTCTTGACGCCGTCCAGCTCCGACTCCAGGTCGGTCAGCTCGTGGTAGTGCGTGGCGAAGAGCGTCTTGGCCCCGAGCTTTTTGCGGTCGGCGGCATATTCCAGCACCGCGCGGGCGATCGCCATGCCATCGAAGGTCGAGGTGCCGCGGCCGATCTCGTCGAGGATGAGAAGCGACCTCGGCGTCGCGTTTTTGAGAATGTCGGCCACCTCGGTCATCTCCACCATGAACGTGGACTGCCCGGCGGCCAGATCGTCCGACGCGCCGATGCGGGTGAAGAGCTTGTCCACCACGCCGATGCGCGCGGATTTGGCCGGGACAAAGCTGCCCATCTGCGCCATGAGCACGATGAGCGCCACCTGGCGCATGTAGGTGGACTTGCCGGCCATGTTGGGGCCGGTGATGATCGCCACGCGGCAGTCCGGCGCGCCGAGCCGCGTGTCGTTCGGGACGAAGAGCGAGTCCTTCAGCACCTGCTCCACGACGGGGTGGCGGCCCTCGGTGATCGAAATTTCGCCGGACAGATCGACCTCGGGCCGGCAGTAGCGGTTTTTGACCGCCACGGAGGCGAAGCTGCACAGCACGTCGAGCGCCGCGATGGCCTGCGCCGTGGCCTGCACGCGCGGGGCCTCGGCCGTCACCTGCTCCCGCACCTGCTGGAACTGCTCGTATTCAAGGGAGACGACGCGGTCCTTGGCCGTGAGGATGGTGTTTTCCAGCTCCTTGAGCTCCTGCGTGATGTACCGCTCGCCGTTGGCGAGCGTCTGCTTGCGGATATACGAATCGGGCACCAGCGAGACCTGCCCCTTCGCCACCTCGATGTAGTAGCCGAAGACGTGGTTGTAGCCGACGCGCAGATTGCGGATGCCGGTCTTTTCCTTCTCCTGCGTCTCGATGGCCGTGAGCGCGCCCTTGCCGTTCGACTGGATTTCCCGCAGCCGGTCGATCTCGGGGTCGAAGCCCTCGCGGATGAACCCGCCCTCGCGCAGGGTGAAGGGCGGCTCGTCCACAATGGCGCGGCCGATCAGCTCCGCCAGATCCTCCAGCGTGTCGAGCCCCTCGCACAAGGAAACGAGCAGCGGCGCGGTCATCGACGAGAGCCGCCGCCTGATCTCGGGCAGCCTCGCCGCGCCCTGCGCGAGCGAAACCAGATCGCGGCAGCTCGCCGTGCCCGTCACGAGCCGGGCCATGACCCGCTCGAAGTCGGACACGCTCTGCAGGCAGACGATCAGCTCCTCGCGGTCGATCGTCTTTTTGACGAGCTCCTGCGTGGCGGACAGGCGCTTTTCGATCTGCGCCGGGGACAGCAGCGGCCGCTCCATCCACGAGCGCAGGAGCCGGCCGCCCATGGCGGTTTTCGTTTTGTCGAGCACCCACAGAAGGCTGCCGCGCTTTTCCTTCGAGCGCATCGTCTGCGTGAGCTCCAGATTGCGCCGCGCCGTGAGGTCGAGGCCCATGTACCGGCCCGGCAGGTAGTATTCCAGCTCCCGGATGTGCGGGAGGTCGTTTTTCTGCGTCTCGCGCAGCTGCTGCAGCAGCGCGCCCGCGGCGATCACGGCGGCGGGCGCGTCGGCCAGGCCCAGCGCCTCCGGCGTCTTCCCGAACTGCGCGGCCACGGCGGCGGCGCACAGGTCGGCGTCGAAGCGGTCCTCCCCGCAGGAGGACACGCAGCTGCCAAGCCGGTCGGTCAGCACCTCGCGCAGCAGCGGGCTCTCGTCCGCGCCGCCGCCCAGCAGGGCCTCGGCGGGGGAGAACGCGCCCAGCTCGTTCGCGGCGGCCTCCTCGGAGGCCTCGGTCGCGCAGAAGGCGCCGGTGGAGACGTCGCAGAAGGCCAGGCCGTAGGTCCCGGCCCGCTCGTAGACGCAGGCGTAATAGTTGTTTTTCGACTCCACGAGCATGGAGCTCTCGGTCACGGTGCCGGGCGTCACGATGCGGATGATGTCCCGCTTCACAAGCCCCTTCGCGAGCGCCGGGTCCTCCATCTGCTCGCAGATGGCCACCTTGTAGCCCTTGGCGACGAGGCGGGCGATGTAGCTTTCGGACGAGTGGAACGGCACGCCGCACATGGGGATCTTCTCGTCGGCGTCCTTGTCCTTCGAGTGGTCGCGGCTCGTGAGCGTGAGGTCGAGCTCCCGCGAGACCAGCACGGCGTCCTGCTCGAACATCTCGTAGAAGTCGCCCAGCCGGAAAAACAGAATGCAGTCCGGATTGCGGGCCTTCTGCTCCCGGTATTGCTGCATCATCGGCGTCAGATCCGCCATGTTATCCCTCTTTCTCCGCGGCCGGCTCGCCCGTGGAGCGACGCCGGACCGTTTACGCGCACGAGCCGGCCGCCCTCGGTGCGGGCCGTCACAAGCCCGTCCTCCGTGCCGTCGGCCAGCACGCGGAGCGTCCTGCCGACGTAGGCGGCGTGGCGCTCTTTGGAAATTTCGTTCTGCAGCGCGCAGAGCCGGTCGAAGCGGGCGCTTTTTTCCTCCCTCGGCGTCGGGTCCGGCAGCTTCGCCGCGGGCGTCCCGGGCCGGGGAGAGTAGAGAAATGTGAACAGGGCGTCGCAGCGCGCCGCCCGGATGAGCGCCAGCGTGGCCTCGAAGTCCTCCTCCGTCTCGCCGGGGAAGCCGACGATCACGTCGCTCGTCAAAACCAGCTCCGGCATGACCGAGCGGGCGTATTCGATGAGCTTCAGATAGCTCTCGGCCGTGTAGCGCCGGTTCATGGCCGCGAGCACGCGGTCGGAGCCAGACTGGAAGGGCAGGTGGAGCTGCTTCGCGATCCGCGGATGCGCGGCCATCGTGTCGAAGAGCTTTTTGCCCGCGTCCTTGGGATGGCTCGTCATGAACCGCAGCCAGTATTCGCCGGGAAACGAGGCGGCCGCCGCGAGCAGGTCGGAGAAATCTCCGCCGCCCTCCAGCTCTCTGCCGTAGGAGTTGACGTTCTGGCCGAGCAGGGTGATGTCGCGGTAGCCGCTCTGCGCGAGGCCGGAGATCTCGGCCAGCACGTCCTCCGGCCGCCGCGAGCGCTCGCGGCCGCGCACGTAGGGGACGATGCAGTAGGAGCAGAAGTTGTTGCAGCCGTACATCACGGACACCCAGGCCTTGAGATCGCTCGCCCGGGCGACGGGAAGCCCCTCGGCGATGCTCCCGGCGTCGGTCTCGGCGGCAAAGACGCGCCGGTTCGTCTCGAGCGCCTGCTCCAGAAGCCCGGCGAAGCGCCAGAGCTGGTGCGGGCTGAACACGCCCGTCACATGGCGGTAGCTGTTTTTCATCCGCTCGGCCGCGCCGGGCTCGGCCATCATGCAGCCGCAGACGAAGATCTTCTGCTCCGGGTGGCGCTCCTTGGTGTGCACGAGCGCGCCGACGTTGCCGAACACGCGCGTTTCGGCATGCTCGCGGACGGCGCAGGTGTTGATGACGACGCAGTCGGCGCCCTCCGCCTCGTCCGCGGGCGCGTAGCCGCAGGCGGCCAGGATGCCGCGGATGCGCTCGGAGTCGGCCTCGTTCTGCTGGCAGCCGTAGGTGTCGACGAACGCGCGCGGCACGCGGCCGCGCGAGCGCCAGTACGCGGCGATCCGGGCGCAGCAGTCCTCCTGCGCGCGCAGCGCCTCCGGGGTGATGACGGTGGTCTGTCGGTTCAAAGCGGTACCTCCAGGGGAAATTCATGATCCTGTATAGTATAGCAGAAAGCCCGGCCGTTTTCAACGAAATCCGGGAAAAGGTTTGAAGCTTTCCCGAAAAATCCGGCCATCCGTCGGGCAGAATTCACAAATTGTTCAAAGAGGCGGGCGCGTCAAGCGTTGCAAAAGAGCCGCCGTTGTGATAGACTAAACTCTACAGCGGCGCCATTTTGGAAGCTCCGACCGCGCGATTCCGGCTTTTCGCGCAGGGGCGGCGCCGTCATCTTTAAAAAACGGGGCGTATGCATGACGCGATCCAACGAAACAAACCGGCCTGCGCCCACCCGGCGCCCGCGGGGCAAAGTGCTCGCGGCGATCATTCTGGCCGCCGTTCTGCTGGCGGGCAGCGTGGCGGGGCTGCTGCTCGATCTGGCCAACCGCCGCGGCAGCGGGAACGAAATGTCGCGCGTGGTGCTCACCTGCGGCGACCGCCGGATGACGAACACCGAGCTCGCCTATTATTACTGGAGCGAGTATTTTTATTTTACCAACGTCTATTCCGACTACCTGGGCGACATGCTCGACACCTCCAAGCCTCTCGACGAGCAGATGTACGACAGCGACACCACCTGGCAGGACTACCTGCTTTCGCAGTCGCTCGTCACGGTCAAGGACACGCTCAGCATGGTTTTCGAGGCGGAAAAGGCCGGCTTCACGCTGCCGGATACGTATGAGACCTCCTACGAGAAGGTGCTCTCCGACTTCTCCGACTATGCCGTGCGGCTCGGCTTTACGAAGGACGACGGCTCCGCCGACGTGGACGCCTATCTGCAGGACTCCTACGGCGAGGGCGCGGCGCTGGAGAGCTTCCGGAGCTACCTGCACGACTCCTATCTCGCCTCGGCCTACGCCGACAGCCTCTACGCGGCCGTCGATCCGACGGACGACGAGGTGGAGGCGTACTACGACGCGCACGCGGGGGACTACGAGGGCGTATCCAAGACGGACAGGCCGCTGCCCGACGTGGTGCTGCTCGAATTCTCCTCCTACGACGACAACCGGGCGACGGCCAACACCGTCTACGCCAACTGGCAGGACAAGAAGGGCGGCGCCGACGAGCTGTCCGCGCTGTCCGAGACCTACTGCGGCGGCGACGGGAAGCTGGAGGCCGTCTATCCCGGCCAGCTCGAGACCGCGCTCGACGACTGGCTCTTCGCCGCCGAACGCAAGGAGGGCGACTCCGCCGCCATCGAGGGCGCGGACGGCAAGGCGTACATCATCCTTCTGACGCAGTATACCGACCAGTACCGCTGGCGGCAGCTGGCCAGGAGCGACCTGATCACGGAAACCTACAACAACGAGTACCTGAAGCTCGAGGCAAACTATACCTTCCTCATCGACTACGACAAAATCGTCATCAAGCAGCCCGCGGGGCTGTACAATACCCAAAATGCCGAAGCCGAGCGCGCCGCAACCTCACAGGGCGGCTGAGCGCTCAGCGGAAAGAGAGAGTAACTGTCTATGAACTGTCCATTTTGCGGGGCCGAGCTGCCCGACGGCGCCGAGCTGTGCCCGGTTTGCGGGAAAGCGCTGAACGAAGAGAACGCCGCCGAGGAAACGGCCGCCCCGGAAGAGACGGCTTCCGAGCTGACCAGCGAAGAAACCGCCGGTGAAGAAGCCGCCGCCGAAGAAGCCGCCGGTGAAGAGGCCGCCGCCGAGAGCGCGGAGGACCCGAACGCGTGGCGGACCTGCAGCCACGAGGAGCCCTGCGAGCAGTGCCCGGAGCGCGAGACCTGCCTTCTGCTGCAGGAGCACACCGCCCAGGAGGCTGAAAAGCAGCTTTCGGCGGAAAAAACGCAAAAGAAGCAGAAATCGAAGAAGCTCTGGACGCGCATCGGCATCATCGCCGGCAGCTGCATCGTGCTGGCCGCCGCCGTGTTCTTCATCTACAAGGCGGTCAAGGGACCGACCATCGTGCATGAGAACAGCGCCGGCTATACCTCCTATACCATGACCGACAAGCAGGCGAGCAACCGCGTGCTCGACCGCGTTGTGGCGACCTGCGGCGACGAAAAGCTCACGAACCGGATGCTGAGCTTCTACTACTGGCAGCAGTACTATTCCTTCGCCAACAACTACAGCAGCTATCTCAGCTACATCCTCGATACGAGCAAGGGGCTCGACGAGCAGATGTACGACGACAAGGACACCTGGCAGAAGAAGTTCCTCGACAGCGCGATCACCATGTTCGAGGACATCGCCGCGCTCAACCAGGAGGCGGCGAAGGCCGGCTTCACGCTCGACCAGGACACCGAGGATTATCTGGCCACCATCTCCGACAATCTCGACACCGCCGCGCAGCAGGCCGGTCTCGACAGCGGCGAGGCGTATCTCCAGAAGGCCTTCGGCAGCGGCGCCACAATGGACGACTATCTCGCCTACGCGCGCATGAACCTGACGGCCTCCGCCTATCTGCAGACGCTGGTGGACAAGAAAACCTACACCGAAGACGACGTGAGCGCCTACTTCGACGAGAACGCCGACAACTACACCTCCCAGGGCGTGGAGAAGGACGACACCCCGATGGTGGATGTGCGCCACATCCTGATTATCCCCTCCGAAAAGAACGACGACGGCACCTTCACCGACGCGGCCTGGGCCGACGCCAAGGAGCAGGCCGAGACGCTTCTGCAGCAGTGGAAGGACGACGGCGGCACCGAGGACGCGTTCGCGACCCTGGCCACCGCCAATTCCGCCGACTCCGGCTCCGCCTCCAACGGCGGTCTCATCACCGGCGTCTATCCGGGCGAAATGGTCGAGGACTTCAACTCCTGGTGCTTCGCGTCGGGCCGCAAGGTCGGCGACTGCGAGATCGTGAAGTCCGAATACGGCTATCACATCATCTACTTCTCCGCCGTCGAGGCGCACGCCCACTGGTATTCGGTCGCGGAAGCAGACTACAAGAACAAGCTGTCAATGGACGTCGAGGACGAGGTGCTCGCGAAGTATACCACGACGGTGAACTATGAAAACGCAGCCATTGTGAACGTGCTGGCCAGCGAGAACGCCGCCGAACAGAGCGCCGCCGAACAGGCCGCCGCCAGCGCGGCGACCGAAGCGGGCAGCAGCACGAGCGCCGATACGAGCGCAGCCGGTTCGGCTGCCTCCGGCAGCGCCTCCGGCTCGGCGGGCTAGACGGAAGGCCGCCGGCTGAGCGGGCGCTCACACCGGCGGGAAAGGCAAGCGCCATGAGAAAGAAGCTTCTGTTTTTTGTAAATCCGAACGCCGGCCACGCGGAGATCCGCGGCAGCCTCATGGAGGTGCTGCAGATCTTCACGGTGGGAGGCTACGACGTGACCGTCCACCCCACGACGGGGCCGCGGGATCTCACCCGCTGCATCGCCGCGAACGGGGAGCGGTACGACCTGATCGTCTGCACGGGCGGCGACGGCACGCTCAACGAGGCGGTGTCCGGGCTGATGCAGCTCAAAAACCGCCCGCCCCTGGGCTATATCCCCGGCGGAACGTGCAACGACGTGGCCTCCACGCTGGAGCTCTCGCACGACCCCATCACGGCGGCGCAGGACATCGTGCACGGCCGGGAATTCGCGCTCGACATCGGCTCGTTCGGAGAAAACGACTGGTTCACCTACGTCGCGGCCTTCGGCGCCTTTACGGGCGTCGCCTATGAGACGCCGCAGGAGGACAAGCGCATCCTGGGCCGGATGGCCTACTTCCTGGCGGGCGTGCGCGCGCTGGGCGAGATCAAGCCCATCCGCATGCGCGTCATCTGCGAGGGGCAGACCGTCGAGGCGGACGTGCTGGACGGACTTGTGTGCAGCACCACGAGCGTCGGCGGCTTCAAGACGAGGCCCACCCTGCCCATCTCGCTCAACGACGGCAAGTCCGAGGTCATCCTCATCCGCAACATCAAAAACCTCGCGGACTTCAGCGCCGTCACGACCGCGCTCATGAAAAGCGACTTTCAGAACGACTATTTCATCACCTACCAGACGGACAAGGTGCGCTTCGAGTTCGACAGCCCTGTCGCCTGGACGCTCGACGGCGAGTACGGCGGCGACCGGAAGGCCGTGGACATCGCCAACCACCAGCGGGCCGTCCGAATGCTGGTGCCCCGGTAAAATCATCCGCTTCCGCGCCTCCCGGTCAACGGCAGACGCGGGAGCGGATTTTTTTGGAACGCGGAGGCGCGAAAAATGAGGGACGCCGGAAACGCGGCGCGATATTTACAATTTCGCGGCGGCATGATAGAATCAAGGCCAAAGAGGTGGTTCCCATGACGATGGACGAGCTGTGCGCCGCCGCGCGGGAGGCGGGGGAGATGATCCTGGCCGCCGGCAGCGACAAGCAGGTGCGGCAGAAATCCTCCCGGCACGACCTGGTGACGCGCTATGACGCCGACGTGCAGCGGTTTTTGCAGGCGCGGCTCGCGGCGCTCGCGCCGGAGGCGGGCTTTTTGGGCGAGGAATCGGAGCAGACGGCCGCAAGCGCCGCCGCGAGCTGCCGGTTTATCGTCGATCCCATCGACGGGACGGCGAATTTTGTCAAGGATCTGCGGCGAAGCTGCGTGTCGATCGGCTATGAAGAGAACGGGCGGATCGCCATGGGCGCGATCTGCAACCCGTATGCCGGCGAGCTGTTCTGCGCCGCGCGCGGACAGGGCGCCTATCTCAACGGCGCGCGCATCCGTGTGAGCCCCGCGCCCATGGAGCAGGCGCTGGCCTACGTCGGCACGTCGCCGTACTACCCGGACTGCCTGGACGAGACGTTCCTGCTCGCACGCCGGCTCGCCGAGCGCTGCCTCGACATCCGCCGCAGCGGCTCCGCCGCGCTCGAGCTGTGCGACCTCGCGGCGGGCAGGGCGGAGGTCTACTATGAATACCGCCTCTCGCCCTGGGACTACGCCGCCGGCTCTCTCATCCTGCGCGAGGCGGGCGGAGAGATCACCGACCTCGCCGGAAATCCGCTGCCGTTCGACCGCAAGTCCTCCGTGGCGGCCGGAAACCCCGCCTGCCGGGCGGCGCTCGTCCGGCTGGCCGCCGAAGTGAAAGGAGCCCACGCATGAAAACCATAAAAACCGCTCTCCTGCGCGTTTTTCTGCTCGCAGCGCTGCTCGCGGCGCTCTGCTGCACGGCCTTCGCCGTCGAGAATTACGAGGTGTCCTCCTCCCGCGAGCTGTCGAAGGTGCTCGCCGACCGGCTCGACGCCCGGACGGAGAACTTCACCGTCACCTACAAAGGCGACTATCTCGACCTGCTGGACCGGACGAAGAATCCCAGCATCGCCCTTCTGGCGCGCGATATGGCCGCGTCGCTGCCCAACACCGACGGCAGCGGCCCGGACTACAACGGACTCAATCTCAAGACCGCCGCCGCGGGCGTGCTCGACGGAAAGCTGTATTTCAGCTTTACATATCTGACGAGCCAGGCCCAGGAGGACGAGCTCGACGCCGCGTGCGCGCAGATCCTCGCCGGGCTGAAGCTCGACGGCCTGACCGACTATGCGAAGGTCCGCGTGATCTACGAATACATCGGCACCAACTTCGTCTACGACAATTCCCTGAGCATTTTCTCGCCCTACATTGGGCTCAAGACCAGCTCCATGGTCTGCCAGGGCTATTCGCTGCTGCTGTACAAGCTCCTGTGGCAGTGCGGTATCCCGAACCGCATCGTCATCGGCACCGGCGCCGGCACGGCGCACAGCTGGAACCTTGTGGAGCTGGGCGGGACCTGGTATGACTGCGACGTCACCTGGGATGCCGCCGAGCACATCGGCGAGGCGATGAGCTGGAACTATTTTCTGCGCTGCGACGCCAACTTTCCCGGCCATACGCGCGCGGACGCCTACACCTCCGATACGTTTGCCGCCGCCTGCCCCATGAGCACGCGCGACTACGACTGCGACTACATCACGCTGAGAGTGAACGGGGACGTCACGCAGTCTCTGCTCATCCGGCTGAGCACCGGTTCGGTGTCCCTCACGGCGAGCGTGACCGGGTGCACGTTCACCTCCACCGACCCCGCCGTCGCCTCCGTGTCGGCCGACGGCGTTCTGACCGTCCACAAGCTCGGCTCGTGCAGCATCATCGCGCGTACGACCGACCGCTCGCTCGTGCCCGGCATGCTGCGCCTGCGGACGGTCGACCTGTCCGCGTGCTCGGCCTGGGCGTCCGAGGGCGTCAACGCCTACTACCTGCGCGGCTATCTGCCGGCGGAATTCTGCGAGGGCTTCCAGCAGACCATCACGCGCGGCGAGCTGGCGGAGCTGCTGTTCCGGATGTTTGCCGGCGAGACGGATCTGACCGAACTGCGGCTGAGCGCAAGCTTTTCCGACATCTCCGGCTCCGCGTATGAGGACGCCATCCTCGCCTGCGCGAGCCTGGGCCTGTTCGACGGGACCGGAAACGGCACCTTCTCCCCGGACGCGCCGCTCACGCGCGAGCAGGCGGCCAAGATCCTCGTGAAGGCGCTGGAAAAGCTCACGGGGACAAAGACCCCCGCGACGGCCCTGTCCTATGCCGACGCCGCGAAGGTGAGCAAGTGGGCGGTGCCCTACGTCTCCGCCGCCACGAACGCGGGCGTCCTGCAGGGCGTCGGCGCGGGCCGCTTCAGCCCCGCGTCCGGCATGACCCGCGAGCAGATCTGCCTCATCCTCGAGCGCCTCTGCAGCGCGCTGCAGGCGAAAGCCGCCGCGTAAACAGCATATGCCGCCGCCGTTCCCCGGAACGGCGGCGTTTTTTCGCGCCTGCGGCGAAGAAGCCCATACGGACGGCGTGCGTGTTTATTTAGGACGGGAGATGCGCCCTGCGGGGCACCGTCTTTCTGCTCGTGCAGAAAGAAGAGGCCCCCGGAGGGCGTTCCCCCTGCGGAGGCTGAAAAAACAGCAGACCAAAGACCGCGCAGACTGGCCGATGTGGACATCGGCCCCTGCGGACGCGGCGCCGGGCGGGCGCTCGGGCGGCGTTTCCAGTGTTTACAATTTATTTAAATGTGACCTATTGACAACCCCGGCGGACGGTGGTAAACTGCGTTTAGCACTCGATGAAATGGAGTGCTAAATATGAAACGGAGGAACGTGCCATGGAGCTGTCGGAACGCCAGAAGAAAATTCTCCGCGCGATTGTTGACAGCTATATCCGCACGGCGGAGCCGGTCGGGTCCAAGACCATCGCGCAGATGCCCGGCATGGATTTCTCCTCCGCCACCATCCGCAACGAAATGGCCGAGCTCACCGCGCAGGGCCTTCTCGAGCAGCCGCATACCTCGGCGGGACGCGTTCCCAGCCCGGCGGGCTACCGCTTCTACGTGGACGAGCTGATGCAGGACTACCGCCTTTCGGTGGACGAGACCAAGAGCATCAACGAGGCCATGGAGATCAAAATGCAGGCGGTGGACAAGGTCATCTCCCAGGTCGGCAAGCTGGTCTCGCAGATGACGAACCTGCCCGCCTACGCCGTGGCCGCGAGCCAGGGCGCCGTGACGGTCAAGCGGTTCGATCTCATCCTGGCCGACGCCGGAAGCTTCATTCTCGTCGTGATGATGAGCAACAACACCGTCCATAACAAGCTGATCCAGCTGCCGGTCGAGATCGGCGAGCAGGATCTCAGGCTCCTGTCCGCCGTATTGAACGCGAGCCTCACAGAGCTCACCGCCGAGGGGATCACCCCCGAGGTGCTCGCCCGCGTGAGCCGCAGCGCCGGCGCCGCGGCGTCCATTGTCCCCGTGATCGTGGACTTTACGACGCAGCTTCTGCAGGAGCAGCACAGCGAGGTCTATATGACCGGTCAGGCGAAGCTGCTGACGCAGCCGGAATACCGGGACCTCGACAAGGCGCAGGAGGTGCTCTCCTCGCTCGACGAGGACATGATCTCCAACCTGCCCGCCACCCTGAAATCCGACAGCAAGACCCAGGTGCTCGTAGGCCCGGAAAACGTGGCCAAGGAGCTCAAGGACGCGAGCGTCGTTGTGACGAAGTTCGACATCGGCGACGGCATGCAGGGCATGATCGGCGTGGTCGGACCGACGCGCATGGACTACGCGAAGATCACCGCCCGCCTGAGTTATTTCGCGGAGAATCTGAGCCGCATGTTCAGCAAATCCCAGCTCCCGCCGGTCAAGCCGCCGGAGGGGGAACCTGAAGAATAAATCCCGGAGGATCATCGATCATGGATAAAAAGCGCGACAAGTCCGAAAAGGACGTGAAGAAGGAACCCGTCAAACAAACCCCGGCCGCGGAGCCGCAGCAGCCCGCCGCGGACCAGCAGGCCCCGGCAAAGGCCCCCGAGGAAGCGAAAACCGCGCCGGCCGAAGCGGAAAAGGCAAAGGCCGAGACGGAAAAGGCAAAGGCCGAGCTGGACAAGGCGAAGGCCGAAACCGCGAAGGAGCACGACAGCTACCTGCGCCTGGCGGCCGAGTACGACAACTTCCGCAAGAGAAGCCAGAAGGAGCGCGACGCGCTCTATACCGACATCCGCGCCGAGACGGTGGGCAAGTTCCTGCCGGTCTTCGACAACCTCGAGCGGGCGCTCGCCCAGCCGACGGCGGACGAGGCCTATAAAAAGGGCGTGGAGATGACCATGAACCAGCTCGTGGAGATCATGGAAAAGCTCGGCGTCAAATCGTTCGGCGAGGTCGGCGACAGTTTTGATCCGGCCCTGCACAACGCGGTGATGCATCTGAAGGACGAAACCCTCGGAGACAACGTGCTCGCGGAGGTTTTCCAGAAGGGCTTCACCATCGACGGCAAAGTCATCCGCTTCGCAATGGTTAAAGTTGCGAATTAATCATAAACTTGTATCAACATTCATTCACATGGATTGCAGGAGGATAAATCATTATGAGTAAAATCATCGGCATCGACCTTGGTACTACCAACAGCTGCGTCGCCGTCATGGAGGGCGGCGAGCCCGTTGTCATCGCAAACGCGGAAGGCAACCGCACCACTCCGTCCGTCGTGGCGTTCTCCAAGACCGGCGAGCGCATGGTCGGCCAGGTCGCCAAGCGGCAGGCCGTCACCAACAGCGACCGCACCGTCTCTTCCATCAAGCGTCACATGGGCACCGATTTCAAGGTGACCATCGACAACAAGAAATATACCCCGCAGGAGATCTCGGCCATGATCCTGCAGAAGCTGAAGGCGGACGCCGAGGCCTATCTGGGCGAGCCCGTCTCCGAAGCCGTCATCACCGTGCCGGCCTACTTCAACGACGCCCAGCGGCAAGCCACCAAGGACGCCGGCCGCATCGCCGGCCTCGAGGTCAAGCGCATCATCAACGAGCCCACGGCCGCGTCCCTGGCCTACGGTTTCGACCGCAAGTCCAACGAGAAGATCGCCGTGTTCGACCTCGGCGGCGGCACCTTCGACGTGTCCATCCTCGACATCGGCGACGGCGTCATCGAGGTGCTGGCCACGAACGGCAACACCCACCTCGGCGGCGACGACTTCGACGACTGCGTGATTCAGTATCTCGTCTCCGAATTCAAGAAGTCCGAGGGCATCGACCTGTCCGGCGACAAGGTCGCCATGCAGCGGCTGAAGGAAGCCGCCGAAAAGGCGAAGATCGAGCTCTCCGGCGTCACCACCAGCAACATCAACCTCCCCTATATCACCGCCGACGCCACCGGCCCGAAGCATCTGGACGTCACCCTCACGAGGGCGAAGTTCAACGAGCTGACCGCCCATCTGGTTGAAGCGACGACCGGCCCCGTGAAGCAGGCCATGTCCGACGCGGGCCTGAAGGCCGAGGACATCTCCAAGGTTCTGCTCGTGGGCGGCTCCAGCCGGATTCCCGCCGTGCAGGACGCCGTCAAGAAGCTGACCGGCAAGGACGGCTTCAAGGGCATCAACCCCGACGAGTGCGTGGCTGTCGGCGCTGCCATCCAGGGCGGCGTGCTGGGCGGCGACGTCAAGGGCCTGCTGCTGCTCGACGTGACCCCGCTGTCGCTCGGCATCGAGACGATGGGCGGCGTGTTCACGAAGCTCATCGAGCGCAACACCACCATCCCGACCAAAAAGAGCCAGGTGTTCTCCACCGCGGCCGACGGGCAGACCTCCGTTGAGGTGCACGTGCTGCAGGGCGAGCGCGAAATGGCCGCCTACAACAAGACGCTCGGCAAGTTCCAGCTGACCGGCATCGCGCCCGCGCCCCGCGGCGTGCCGCAGATCGAGGTCACGTTCGACATCGACGCCAACGGCATCGTGAACGTCTCGGCGAAGGACCTCGGCACCGGCGCCGAGCAGAAGATCACCATCACCGCCTCCTCCAACCTCTCCAAGGACGACATCGACAAGGCCGTCAAGGAGGCCGAGCAGTTCGCTGCCGAGGACAAGGCGAGAAAAGACGAGGTCGACGCCCGCAACGCCGCCGACCAGATCATCTACCAGTCTGAAAAGACGCTCGGCGAGATGGGCGACAAGGTTTCCGAGAGCGAAAAGGCCCCTGTGCTCTCCGCGATCGAGAAGCTGAAGACCGCCCAGAAGGGCACCGACGTGGAGGCCATCAAGGCCGCGACCGACGAGGTGCAGAAGGCGTTCTACGCCATCTCCGAGAAGCTCTACAAGAACGCGGCCCCGCAGGGCAATCCCGGCGCAGGCCCCAACCCCGGCGCAGGCCCCGAGCCCAACGGCGGCAACGGCGGCAAGCCCGGCGACGACGGCGTCGTGGACGCCGACTACGAAGAAGTCAAATAAAGCGGCCGGGGGGCGGAACAAGCTTCCGCCCCCGGTTTTTGGCGCCTGAACAGGTTTATCCTGTTTCCCGTTCGGCCCGCGATCGCGCGGGCAGCAAGTCCCTTCAAAAGAAGCTCCGCTTTTTTTGAAATCGTGAGGTGAGATCTGATGGCAGATCAGAATAAGAGAGACTATTACGAGGTCCTGGGCGTTGAGAAAAACGCCTCGGACGCCGAGATCAAAAAGGCCTACCGCAAGCTGGCCATGAAATACCACCCCGACCAGAACCCCGGGGACAAGACGGCGGAGGAGAAATTCAAGGAGGTCAACGAGGCCTACGAGGTGCTCTCCACGCCGGAAAAGAAGACGCTCTACGACCAGTACGGCTTCGCGGGCGTCGATCCGAACTTCAACCCGAACGCCGGCTTCGGCGGCTTCGGCGGCGGGGGAGGCGGCGGCGGCTTCAGCGGCTTCGGCGACCTGGGCGACATCTTCGGCGATTTCTTCGGCGGCGGCGCCTCGTCGTCTTCGCGCCGGTCGGGTCCTGCCAAGGGCCAGAACATCGTCGCGGAGCTCGAGCTGTCGTTCGAGGACGCCGCGTTCGGCTGTGAGCGCGAGATCACCTTCGGCCGCGTCGAGGCCTGTCCCGACTGCGGCGGCAGCGGCGCGCGCGCCGGCTCCCAGCCGGAGACGTGCAGCTACTGCGGCGGCCGCGGCACGGTCAAGACCCAGCAGAATTTCATGGGCATGACGATGCAGTCGTCCCAGCCGTGCCCGAAGTGCGGCGGCGCGGGCAAGATCATCAAGGACCCGTGTCCCACCTGCCGCGGCAAGGGCAAGGTGCGCCGCAACAAGACCATCAAGGTCAAGGTGCCCGCGGGCATCGACGACGGCCAGTCCTTCCGCGTGCGCGACGAGGGCAACGCCGGCGCCAACGGCGGCCCGAACGGCGATCTGCTCGTGTCGGTGTCGGTGCGCAAGCACCCGCTGTTCACGCGCGACGGCTCCAACGTGCTGCTGGAAATGCCGATCTCCTTTACACAGGCCGCGCTCGGCGCGACCATCGAGGTGCCCACGCTCGACGGCAAGGTGCGCTACGCGGTCCCCGAGGGGACGCAGACCGGCACCACGTTCCGTCTGCGCGGCAAGGGCATCCCCTATGTCGGCTACAAGACGCGCGGCGACCAGTTCGTCACCGTCGTGGTCGAAACGCCGCAGAAGCTCACGCGCGAGCAGAAGGATCTGCTGCGCCAGCTCGACGGCGGCCTCTCCGGCGACAGCCAGCCCAAGCGCAAGCGTTTCTTCGGCAATCTGTAAAAACACCGCCGTTCCGGCTGTGCGCGCGAAGCATCCGTTCCCCGCTTCCGGGCAGGACGCTTCGCCGCACGCGGAGCAGCGGCGCTTCTTTTTGCTTTTTTACCGGATTTTCTTGTAAATCCCGTACGGACGCGGTAAACTGTTTAAAAAGCGGACGAACAACCTGGAAGGGGGAGGCTGCGATGGGACGGGAACAAGCGGGACGGATGCAAAAGAACCCCGGCACGGAGGACTACAGCGCGCTCTATCGCGAGCTGTCGCAGGCGGACCCGGATTCGCTGGGCACCTTCCACCTCAATCTGACGAAAAACCTCTGCGACGACGCGCAGAGCCCCGATCCCTTCATGCTGGCGCAGCAGGCCGACGGCACCGCGGACGGCTATCTGCGCTCGGTCGGGGAGCTGATCGCCGACGAGCGGCGGCAGCAGGAGTATTTCGCGCGCTGCAGCCGCGCAGAGCTGCTGCGCCAGTTCGCGGGGGGCCGCGCGGCTTTGAGCATGCAGTATCCCGTGACGGCGCACGACGGCGAACCGCTCTGGGTCGGCTGCTTCCTGCGCATGGCGAAAAACGAGGCGACAGGCGACACAGAGGCCATTTTCTACGTGCTCGACATCACGCAGAGAAAGCTCGAGGAGCAGCTGATCGGCCGCATCACCGAGGACAGCTTCGATCACATCGGCCTCATCAACCCCAGAACGGGCATCTTCGAGCTGCGGAAAAAAGCCCGCACCTTCACCCCGATGTTCGTCATGCAGCGGCTCGACTACGAAACGCTGATCGGCCGTTTGCTCCACAACGTCGTGCCGGAGGACCGCGAACAGCTCCGCACCGGCCTCGGGCTGGACAACCTGACGGCGCAGCTGTACGAGAACGACTCGTACGAGCTCGTCTACAACGGCATCCGGCTGGACGGAAGCGTCTGCCGCAAACGCCTGCGGTTCTGCTGGCTCGACTCCCTGCAGACGCAGATTCTGGAAATGCAGACCGACATCACCGAGGCCTACCGGCAGGAGCAGGAGCGCCTGCGGCGGATGGAGCAGGCGCTGCAGACCGCCGAGGCCGCGAGCCGGGCGAAAACGGAGTTTCTCTCCCGGATCAGCCACGACATCCGGACGCCCATCAGCATCATCAGCAGCATGACGGCCTTCGCGCGCGAGGATCTGGACGACCGGGAGAAGCTGCTGCACGACCTGTCGCACATCGAGGCCTCCAACCAGTTTCTGCTGAGCCTCATCAGCGACGTGCTCGACATCTCCAAGATCGACAGCGGCAAGATCGAGCTGCGCCCCGAGCCGTACGAGCGCGGCGAGTATCTGGGCAACATCCGCAACATCCTCGAGCCGCTGTGCCAGCAGAAGGGACTCGCCTTCCGGATCGAGGACGCCTGCGAGGCGGGCGCGCTGCTGACGGACAAGGTGCGGCTCAACCAGATCACCTTCAATCTGCTCTCCAACGCGGTCAAATATACGCCGGCCGGCGGCAGCGTGACGTTCCGCTTTTCGGCGGCGCGGCGGCCGGACGGAAAGCTGGACTGCACGCTGACGGTCCGGGACACCGGCATCGGCATGAGCCAGGCCTTCCAGGAGCACATGTTCGAGCCGTTCACGCAGGAGTCCTCCAACCCGGCGCGGCCCAGGGCCGAGACGGGCACCGGACTCGGCCTTTCCATCGTGCAGCGGCTGGTGCAGCTGATGGGCGGGCATACGAAGGTGGAGAGCGCGCTCTCCAAAGGCACCTGCATCACGGTCTTCTTTGTATTCCCGGAGGCCGCCGTTCCGGCCCGGCCCGAGCAGGACGGGAACGCGCGGAAGCCCTGGCAGACGGCGCCGCTCCGCGGCCGCGTGCTGCTGGCCGAGGACAACGCCATGAACACCGAGATCGCCGTCCGTCTGCTCACGGCCTTCGGCCTGCAGGTGGACTGCGCCGAAAACGGCGAGGCGGCCGTCAGCCGCTTCCGCGCCTCCGCGCCCGGCGTCTACCGCATGATCCTCATGGACATCCAGATGCCGGTTCTGGACGGCTACAGCGCCGCCGCCGCCATCCGCGCAGCCGGACACCCCGACAGCGCGTCCATCCCCATCGTCGCCATGACGGCGGACGCGTTTACCGCTGCGCGCGACCGCAGCCGCGCCGCCGGTATGAACGATTATCTCACCAAGCCGCTCGACCCCGCAGCCCTATACGAACTGCTCAAAAAATATCTGTAATCTACGGGAGGTTATTATGGACCGCTTTGACATCGCCATTCTGGGCGCCGGCCCCGCCGGCGTCTCCGCCGCCATCACGGCCGCGCTCCGCGGCAAAAAACTGCTGCTGCTGGGAAATCCGCAGCTGAGCGAAAAGCTGCTGAAAGCGCAGGAGATCCGCAACTATCCGGGCCTGCCCGCCGTATCCGGCGCGGAGCTGGCAGCGGCCTTCCGGCGCCATCTGGACGAAATGGGCATCGCCGTCACGCCCGGGCGCGCGAGCGCCGTCTACCAGATGGGCGACTACTACGCCATCCAGACGACGGAAAACGAAATGTACGAGGCGACGGCCGTCATTCTGGCGACCGGCGTGGTGCCGGGCAGGCTCCTGCCGGGCGAGGAAGCGCTGCTGGGCCGGGGCGTCAGCTACTGCGCTACCTGCGACGCGCCGCTCTACCGCGGCAAGACCGTGGCCGTGCTCGGCTACAGCCGCGAGGAGGAGCGCGAGGCGGACTATCTGGCGGAGCTTGCCGGCCAGGTGCTGTATTTTCCGCAGTACAAGGCCGAAACGCAGATCTCCGACCGCGTCCGCGTCCTGCGCGAAACGCCCGTGTCCGTTTCGGCGGGCGAGCACGCGAAGATCCTCACGACCGACGCGGGCGAGCATCCGGTGGACGGCATTTTCATCCTGCGCCAGAACGTATTCCCCGCGCAGCTCGTCCCCGGCCTCGCCACCGAGCAGAACCGCGTCGCCGTGGACCGGCTCATGGCGACGAACCTGCCGGGCTGCTTTGCCTGCGGCGATCTGACGGGACAGCCCTATCAGTATGTCAAGGCCGCCGGCGAGGGCAACGTGGCGGCGCTGTCCGCCGTGGCCTGGCTGGACGGACAGAAGAAGTGAACATCCTGGTGAGCGCCTGTCTGCTGGGCGTCGGCTGCCGCTACAACGGCGAGGAGAAGCAGGACCCGCGCGTGGCGGCGCTGCTGGCGCGCCACACACTCATCCCCGTCTGTCCCGAGCAGCTCGGCGGACTGCCCACCCCGCGCGAGCCCGCGGAGCGGCTGGACGGCCGCGTGCTCTTCCGCTCGGGCCGCGACGCGACCGAGGCGTTCCGCCGCGGTGCGGAGCAGACGCTGCGTCTGGCGGAGCTGTACGGCTGCCGGTACGCGATCCTCAAGGAGCGCAGCCCCTCCTGCGGCAGCGGGACGATCCACGACGGCGGCTTCGCCGGCGGGCTCGTCCCCGGCGACGGCGTGGCCGCGGCGCTTTTGAAGGCGCACGGCGTCACCGTCCTCGGCGAATCCGAGCTGGACAGGCTGCCGGGGGAGCGGGCGGACTGAGCGGCGCTGACACACAACGATGAAAAAGCTGTCATTCTTCGGCCAAACGGCCTCAGAATGGCAGCTTTTTTGCGCTTGCTTTGCCGCGGCGTTACGCGGCGCGGACGAGGTGCTGTTTGTTCCAGCGGCGCTGCAGCAGCAGGGCGAACGCCGCGCCGCAGGTCTCGCCCACGACGAGCGCGGCGGCCAGGCCGTTCGCGCCGAGCAGGGCGTTGAACAGGTACATGAACGGGATGTAGAACACCAGCTCCCGCGCGGCGGCGTGCAGCAGCGTGCCGCGCCCGTTGCCCACCGCCTGCATGCAGAACGAGGTGCTGTAGTTGAGGAACTGCGGGATGGAGGCCGTGCAGCGCAGCCGCAGGAACACGGCGGCAAAGGCGATGGTCTCCGCCGCGTTGGCGGCGTCGCCGGCGGTGGTGCTCAGAAACACATGGACGATCCCGGACGCGAAGAGCTCGAACAGCACGAGGCTCGCCGCCGCGATGGACAGCCCGCAGATCCGCGCGGAGCGGATGATCCGGTTCATCCGCTCCCAGTTGCCGGAGGCGTAATTGTACGCCACGAGCGGCAGCATGCCCTGGCAGATGCCGATGTTGATGGCGTTGGGCAGCCGCTCGGCCTTCATCACGATGCCGATGGCCGCCAGCTCCAGATCGCCGTGGGCGGCCATGAGGGAGTTGAGAAAGATGTTGGCGACGTCGAACAGGCCGGTCAGCACCGCCGAGGGAACGCCCACGGAGAAGAGATTCTTCAGGTGCTCGCGCGAGACGGCCAGCGCGTCGCGGAAGCGGATGCTGAGCGGGGACACGGCGGAAACCTTCTGCATGACAACGACCAGATACACGCAGGAGACGACGTTGGACAGCAGCGTGGCCAGCGCCGCGCCGAACACCTCCATGCCCTTCGGCAGCAGAACGAACATGAAAAGCGGGTCCAGCAGGATGTTCAGGATGCCGCCGCTGCTCAGCCCGATGCTCGCCTGGCGGGAATAGCCGCTGTTGCGCAGCAGGTGGGCGCAGGTCATGGAGAGGATGACGGGCACATTGCCCAGGATGACCACGAGCCAGACGTACTGCCGGGCGAAGCCGACCGTGGCGTCGGAGGCGCCGAGCATGACCAGAATGGGGTCGAGCAGCGCCCAGATGAGCAGGGAATAGGCCAGCGCGATGCCGATTGCGCCGTAGAAGCTGAATGCGCTCACCTTTTTCGCGTCGGCGGTGCGGCCCGTGCCGGTCAGGCGCGCGATCAGGCTGCCGCCGCCGATGCCGAACAGGTTCGCGAACGAGACGGTCATCATGAAGATGGTGAACACCAGCGTCACGGCGGCCGTCTTGTAGGCGTCGCCGGTCATGCCGATGTAGATCGTGTCCACCATGTTGTAGACGAGGTTGACGAGCTGGCTGATGACGGTGGGGACCGCCATGGTCGCCAGCGCCTTCGGCACCGCCATGGTTTCAAAGAGCTGTTTCTTTTCGGAGTCCGCTTCGTTCATGGCTGATTCTTCTTTTCTTCCGGAGAGCGCCGGGGCTGCGGCCGGGGGCTTCCGGCGGAATGGCGAACCGCCGCGCCGCGCGGCTGCGCGGCGGCGGTTCCTTTTTATTATACACCGCCCGTCAAGCGTCCGGCCGGCGCGCGCGTTTCCCGCGTACGGGCTTCCTGCAGGCGGCCTCTGCCGCACATGCTGTATTTTCAGGCAGCACCGCACGGTTCGCGGCAGAAAAATCTGTCCGCCGGCCGCGTTCTGTTGTAAAAAACTTGATAATCGTGCGGAAAAAAAGTATAATATAATAGAAAAATTACATGATTTACGAAACACGCAAGAATCGAGGCAAAACATGCCGAATGAAAGCATTCGTCAGAGAAACAAAAAGACTGTTCTGACACAGGCGATGGAGCTCTTTGCGGCAAACGGCGTGGAAAATACATCCGTGGAAATGATCGCGCGCAAGTCGGGACTGTCCCTTCGCTCCGTTCAGAACTATTATCGGACGAAAAACGAGCTGATCGCGGCCGTGCTGCGCAGCAGCTGCGCGGCCGAGCAGGCGGAGCTCCGGACGTTTTTCGCTTCGGCGCAATACCAGAGCAAAACCGGCGCGGAGCAGCTGCAGGCGATTGTGGCGGCCGCCCTCGGCAAAGCGGTCGAGCAGCCCGCGCTCATCTTCTGCACCGCGCAGATGCAGCGCATCCTGAGCCGGGTGCCCGACTGGGACGAAAAGCCGCCGCTGTGCGGCAACTGGCCGGCCGTCATGGAGCAGCTGAAGAGCGCCTTCGACAAGGGCACGCGGGACGGCTCCATCACGCAGACGGTGCAGGAGAACCTGATCGACGCGCGGAGCGTCATGCTGGCGATGCGCGGCATTCAGGAGCAGGTGGCCTTCGCCATGTGCGACGGGGAGCTGAACGCGCTGCTGGAGCCGAAAATCGCGGCCAAAAAATACCTGCGGCAGATGGAAATGATGCTGTCGGCAGGACAGGACGGATAGACCGGCGGGAACAGCTCCGCCGGACAGCAGAGAAACTCGGGCAGGAGGGGTATGTGTGTCCGAACAGGCACAGAACGAATTTCCCATCTCGGAGCATGACGCGCTGAACGAGATCCCGTCGGGCGTCGGCGTATTCGACGTGACGGACGGCGTGATCCGGATGGAGTATCTGAACGACGGCTTCTACCGGATGATCGGCGCCCGCCGGGAGGACCGCAGCGCGTTTTTCAGCACGGGGACGATCAACTCCGTGCATCCGGACGACCGCCCCGGCCTGATGGCCGAGGTGCTCGCCTCCATCCGGGAAAACCGGATGTTCGAGCACCGCTTCCGCAACCTGGGCGGCGACGGCGGCTATCTTTGGATCGGCATTCGGGCGAGCCACCGGCCGCTCGACGGGAAGACGGAGCGGTTCTACGCGTCCTACTACAACGTGGACCGGCTCGTCAGCGAGCACAACGAGCTCACAGCCTACTCCAACCGCCTCGACGAGATCCTCGGCAGCATCCCCGGCGGGGTTTCCGTGTTTTCCGAGCAGGGCGGACAGATCCGGCTCGTGTACACGAACGCGGGCTTTTACGCGGTCCATCACGGCAGCCGCGAATACTGGTCCGCGCAGAGCGCCAACCCCGTGGACTGGCTTGTGCCGGAGGACCGGCATCTGTTCTGGGACGAATTCCGGAGGGTCGCGCGGGACGGCAAGCAGCAGGGCAGCGTCACCTACCGCGTCATCGGGGAGGACGGCGCCTTCCACTGGGTCAGAAACCAGTTCTGCCGCGCCGAGCGGCTGGGCGGCGTGCAGTGCTACAGCGCCTCCTTCGTCGATATGGACGAGCAGATCGCCGCGGAGCAGGAGCTGCTGCAGGAGAAGCTGATGTATGACGCCGCCGCGAGTTCGGCGAAGCTGATCGTCTGGTCCTACGACATCGCGTCGCACCGGGCGCTTCTGATGCAGAGCGGCTATACGAAGGATATCTGCGAGAAGCTGCACGTGCCGCCCGTGATCGAGAATGTGGCGCAGACCCTGCTTCCCTACGTGCATCCGGACGACAAAGAGACCTTCCGCACCGCCTATCAGTCGATCGACGACGGCGCGGAGAGCGCCGTATGCGAGTTCCGCTTCCAGCTGCCGGGACAGGAGTCGCTGCAGCAGGAGCGCATGGCGCTCCGGCGGATCCGGGACAAGAACGGCCGGCTGCTGAACGTGTTCTGCTACGGGCAGAACATCACCGAACAGAAGGAGAAGGAGGAGCGGCTGAGCCGGGCCTACGAGAAGATCGGCAACCCGGACGCCTACGGCTCGTTCCGCCTGAACCTGACGAAAAACTGGTGCGGAAACGGCGCGGCCGGCAAAAGCCGCATCAAGTCCGTCCTCGAGCTGCAGAATTCCGGCACGGTGGACGGCTATTTCGCGGATTTTTCCAGGCTCATCGCGGACGACGAGGTGCGCGCGGATTTTTACCGGCGCTTCGACCGCCGGCTGCTGCTGCAGCAGTTCGAGCAGGGCACGCAGAGCATCTCCATCGACTATCCGGTCGTCTATGAAGACGGCGCGCGGCACTGGCGCGAGGGCTTCCTCAGCATGGTCAAAAACCCCCGCACCGGCGACACGGAGGCCGTGACCTATTCGTACGATATTGACGCCCGCAAGCGCGACGAGTTCATCATGGCGCGGCTGATCCACGACCATTTCGACTACATCGGCATCATCCACCCGGCGGCGCGGACCTTTGAATTCCACAGCAGAAGGCCGTGGATCACCTACGGAATGACCGGCGAGATCCTGCCCTATGAGAAATGCTGCGAATACGTCCGCTCCCGGTTCACGCGGGAAGACGAGCGTCTCGCCTTCGACGAGGCGGTCAGCCTGGATGCGATCCTGCGCGACATGGACGAGAAGGGCACGCGCACGGCCTCCTACATACGGACAGCCGGGGCATACACCGTCTGCTCCCGGCTGCAGTACAGCTGGCTTGAAAAGGCCGGCGGCGACATCCTGGTCGTCCGCTCCGACGTGTCGGACGCCTATCAGAAGGAACAGGAGCAGATGCTGCTGCTGGAGAAGGAGAAGCGCGCGGCCGAGGCTGCGAGCATCGCCAAGTCGGAGTTCCTCTCCCGCATGAGCCACGACATCCGCACGCCGCTCAACGGCATCATCGGCATGACCTACCTGACGCAGAAGCTGGAGCTGCCCGCGAAGGCGCGGGAAAATCTCGGGAAGATCGACACCTCCTCCAAATTCCTGCTGTCGCTCATCAACGACGTGCTGGACATGTCCAGGGCGGAGAGCGGCAGGATCGAGCTGCACCCCGAGCCGTATCCCATGGAGGAATTCGCGGAATACGTCAATTCCATCATCGCGCCGCTCTGCGAAGAGCGCAGACAGACGTTCCTGTTCGAGCCGGCGGAGATCCTGCCGGACGCGGTCCCGCTGCTCGACAAGCTGCGGATCAACCAGATCGTGTTCAACCTGCTCTCCAACGCCGTCAAGTATACGCCGGAGGGCGGCACGATTCGCTGCCGGATCGCGGAGCAGAGACTCGACGGCGGGCACATGCACCTGCATATCGACGTCATCGACAACGGCATCGGCATGAGCGAGGAATTCCAAAAGGTCCTGTTCGACCCGTTCACACAGGAATACCGCGCGGATTCCGCCGAGGCGCGCGGCTCCGGGCTCGGTCTGGCCATCACCAAGCGCCTGATCGACGCGATGGGCGGCGCCGTCGCGGTGACGAGCCGGCCCGGAAAGGGGACGGCGTTCGGCGCGGATTTCCGCCTGGACTGCATACCCGCCGGAGGCGCGGCGGAGCAGGCGCAGCCCGGCGGCGGCGCGGGGAAAAGCCTCGCCGGCCGGCATATCCTTCTGTGCGAGGACCATCCGCTCAACCAGGAGATCGCGAAGGCGATCCTCGAGGGACAGGGCGCGCTCGTGACGATCGCCGGCGACGGCGAGTCCGGCGTCCGGGCGTTTCTCGGCTCGAGCATCGGATATTACGACTGCATTCTCATGGACATTCACATGCCGGTCATGGACGGCTATGGAGCCGCGAAGGCCATCCGGGCGCTCCGGCGCTCCGACGCCGCGTCGGTGCCGATCCTCGCCATGACAGCCGACGCCTTTTCCGAGGACATCCAAAGGTGCCTGGATTCCGGCATGAACGGACACATCGCGAAGCCCATCGACCCGGACAGACTCTACAGGACGCTGTCCGAGGAGCTGCCGCGGGCAAAGTAAACAGACGGAGCGGGGAAGCCCGCCCGCCGGGAAAAGACACAGCGGATACGCGGCCGGGCAGACGCCGGGCCGCGGCGATGTGCCGCGGAGAGGAGCCCTTTCCATGGAAATTGACGCCAGCGTACTCTCGATGATCGAGCGCACGAACCCCGGAGAATATGCCGTCTATCGCGTGGAAAACGGCACGCTCTGCACGCTGCTCCGCTCGCCGGGTCTGCCGGCGCTGTCCGGCATGACGCCGGAGGCGTATGGCGAGTGCACCCGCCGGGATGCGGCGGCCATCGTCCTCGAATCCGACAGGCCCCTGGTGGCCGACAAGCTCGCCGAGGTGCTGCGGTGCGCGGACGCGTCCGCCGTTTTCACGCTGACGTACCGCATTCTCCACAGCAAGCGCGGGTTCGTCTGGGTCCGGGCCGGGACGCGCCGGATCGGAGAGAGCGGCGGGCGGCCGGTGCTGATGGTGTCCTTCGCGGCCATGGCCGGGGCCGCGCGGGAATACACCGCCCTTCTGGACGACACCGCGGCCAGCATCTACGTGATCGACAAGCAGACCTACGAGCTGCTCTACGTCAACGAAAACGCACGCCGGGCCAGCGGAAGCCGGGACTACCGGAACGCGCAGTGCTTCCGGTTCTTCAACGGCCTCGAAGCGCCGTGCCCCTGGTGCTCGCTGCCCCTGATGAAGGACGGGTCCGCCCACATCGACGAGAACTACGTGCCGCCGCTGAAGCGCTGGTACCGGCACGACGTGCGCGACATCGACTGGTATGGGCGCAGCGCCGCGGCGTTCTACATCACCAACATCAGCGACCAGAAGCGCCGCCAGGAGCTGGAGGAGGCGCGCTTCGCCAACCTCTGCCGGCAGATCGCGGCGGCGAACCCGAACGCGCTGGGCATGTTCCGCCTGAATCTGACGAAAAACACCTGCACGGACGCGCAGAGCGCGTACGAGGCCGCGCTGCGGCAGCAGCGCTCCGGCACGGTGGAGGGATACCTGTCCGCCTGCGCGGAGATCATCACGGACGACGCGATCCGCCGCGACTGCCAGACCCGTTTCACGCTGCAGAACCTGCTGCGGGAGTTCCAGAACGGCACGACCGAGATGTCCATCGAGTACCCGATACGCGCTTCCGCCGGCGACACGATCTGGGTATACGGCTCCGTCGCCATGATGCGCAACGCCGTCAGCGGCGACATCGAGGCGATCGCCTACGCGGTCAACATCACGGCCAAGAAGATCAACGACAGCATCCTCGCGCGGATCGCCGAGGAGAAATACGACCACATCGGGCTCATTACCCCGGCCGCGCGCAGCTATGAGCTGTGGAAGAGCGACAGCGGCTACGGTCTCGGCTCCCACCGGCGCGTGGATTACGACGCGGCGTTCGCAGACGTCCTCGCGCACTACGTCTGCCCGGAGGACCGGGCGCTGTTCGCCGACCACGGAAAGCTGGAGAACATCGTCTCCCGTCTGAACAAGGACGGCTCGGACACCTTCGTGTTCCGCTGCCTGGCCGACGGGGAGCGCTATGTGTACAAGCAGGTGAGATATGTCTGGCTCGACCCGTGCCGCGACCGGATCATCGAGTCGCAGACCGACCTGACGCCCCTGTACGAGCAGCAGCTCGAGCAGGTGAAGCGCCAGCATGAGGCGGAGCTGGCGAAGGAGCGCGCGCTCAGCGCGGAGTCCATCCCGTCCGGCATCGGCGTGTTCGACTTCACGGACGGGGTTATCCGCCTGAACTACCTCAACAACGGCTTTTATCAGATGATCGGCGCGTCGAGACAGGCGTATTCAAAGCGCGTGGGCGGCGACATCCTCGGCGCGGCGATCGAAGAGGACCGCGCGATGCTGCTGTACGCGGTCAGCGAGGCCGTGCGGGAAAAGCGCCAGCTCCGCTGCCGCTTCCGCCTGCTGGACGGCGAGGGGCGCAGCCGCTGGGTGGAGATCGTCGGGAACCATGTCCCGCTGAACGACCGGACGGAGCGGTTCTATGTCGCCTACTACGACGTCGACGAGCTGCTCCGCACGCAGATGGAGCTGCAGGAGAAGGAGCTGGTGTTCCGGGACATTCTGTCCTATTCGGACATCATGCATTTCACCTATTACCCGAAGCGCCGCCGGTACGAGGCGGAGATCCTGCCGGCCAGGCTCGGCAGGCTTCCGAGGACGATGGACGACTACCCGGAGGCCTTCATCCGCTATATCGGCCTGAACGAAGCCGACGCCCGGGCCTACCGCGCCATGGTGCGCGCGATCGACGGCGGCGCGCCGGAGGCCGAGTGCACGGTGTTCATGAATTACGAGGACAAGTCCGGGTGGTACCGCGTCCACCTGATGAGCGTGCCCGACGACAGCGGCCGCGTTCTGAAGGCCATCGGCAACGTGTTCAACGTGGACCGGAGCGTGGAAGCGGAAAAGGCGATCGCGGACGAGCGGCTGCGCGTGGAATCGCTGCGCGGCGTATACCTGGCCACGGCCAGCTTCAACGTGACAAAGGACACGGAGACGACCTTCAACGCGGGCGGCGGCCTTTCCCGCTCCGCGGAGATCGACCCCGAAGCGCTGGCCGAGGCGGGAACGTACGAGCCGGACATCGGCCGGCAGCGGCCGGAAACGCTGGGCACCCTGCTGTCCGCGGCGCGGCAGATTCCGGATCAGAAGCAGCGGCGGGAATTCATCCGCTGCTGCAGCCACGAGGGCATGCTGCGGCTTTTCCGGAACGGCCGGCGGGACATCCTGCTGGAATACCGCAGGGCGGTGGGCGGCGAGCTCATGTGGGTGTCCACCCGCATCATCCTGATGGCGGAGCCCGCCACAAAGGACGTGCTGGCGTTCTTCTATACCCGCGACATCAGCGCGCAGAAGAAGTCCGAGCAGATCACAAGGCTGACGCTGGAGAAGAGCTGCGACTTCGTGGCGCTGATTCACCCGGAAAAGCGCACGCTGACGTTCCGCAGCATCTCGCAGGAGGAGGAGGCCTATCGGGGCAGCTGGAAGCGGGAGCAGGAGAACGACTACGAAAGCGGCACGCAGGCCTCCCTGGACAGCGGCGCCGCCGAGGACGCCGAACGGCTGAACGGACAGGTCTCCATCGAAAACATCGTCCGGAATCTGGAGCAGGCAAGCGAATATTCCGTCACCTATGACCGCACCGCGCCGGACGGCACGGTGCAGCGCAAGCAGGTCCAGTACCGGTGGCTGGACGAGACGAAAACCGAGATCCTGGTCGTGCAGACCGACATCACGGCGGCGTATGTCCAGGAGCAGGAGCGCACCCGCCAGCTGCAGGAGGCGCTCGCCGCCGCCGAGCGCGCGAACAACGCCAAAACGGAGTTCATATCCCGCATCAGCCACGACATCCGCACGCCGATCAGCGCCATCACGAACATGACCGCGTTCGCGCGGGAGGACGCCGGCGACCGCGAGAAGCTGCTGCACGACCTGAGCCGGATCGAGGCCTCCAACACCTTCCTGCTCAGCCTCATCAACGACGTGCTGGACATCTCCAAGATCGACAGCGGAAAAATCGAGCTCCATCCGGAGCCGTATCGGTTCCGCGAATTCATCGACAGCATCCGCAGCATCTTTGAGCCCCTCTGCGCGCAGAACGGCCAGACCTTCCGGCTCCTCTGCGGGGAATACCCCGTCGGGTGCGGCGTCGTCGTCGACCGCATCCGCTATAACCAGATCGCGCTGAACCTGCTGTCGAACGCCGTGAAATATACCCCAGCGGGGGGAACCGTCACCTATTCCTCGCACAGCCGTCGGCTTCCCGGCGGCATGATCGGGTGCGAGTACGAGATCAGCGACACCGGGATCGGCATGAGCAGCTCGTTCCAGAAGACCATGTACGAGCCGTTTTCGCAGGAGCACGACAATCCGGAACGGCAGAAGCTCACGGGCGGCACCGGCCTCGGCCTCTCCATTGTCAAGCGGCTCGTCGATCTGATGGGCGGCAGCATCACGGTGGAGAGCGAGCTGGGAAAGGGCACGCGGATCGCGGTCCGGTTCGTGCTGCCGGAGGCGGAGCCGGAGCGGCCGGCGGCAGCTCGCGCGCCCGCGGAGGAAGCGGGGCCCGGTGCGCTCTCGGGAAGGATGCTGCTCGCCGAGGACAACGCAATCAACACGGAAATCGCCGTGCGCATCCTCGGCACGCTCGGCGTGCAGACAGACCATGCGGAAAACGGGCGGCAGGCGGTGGAGCGGTTCCGCGCCTCCGAACCCGGCGAATACCGCGCCGTTCTGATGGACATTCAGATGCCGGTCATGGACGGCTACAGCGCGACAAGGGCGATCCGCTCGCTGGACAGGGCCGACGCGAAAACCGTGCCGGTGATCGCCATGACGGCGGACGCCTTTGAACAGAGCGTCCGCGAGGCGAAGGCGGCGGGGATGAGCGGATATGTGACAAAGCCCATCGACCCCGCGCGGCTGGCCCAGACGCTGCGCGACGCGATGGAGGGCCGCCCGTCGGCGGACAGCTGAGACAAAGCGGCCCGGGACGGGCGCCAAGGCCTGCGGCAGCGCCGCGCAATTCGCGGCTGACGCCGGGAGCGCGGTCGTGCCTTAACATTCAGGAAAAGCAGGGGACAGAATGAAAAACCGAACGAAAGGGAAAAAGGCCGGCATGACGCGGGGCCGGTGGGCGCATCTGATCGTCAACACCGTGCTCGCGCTGGCGCTGGCGCTGGGAGCGCTCGCGTTCGTCCACTCCTACCGGCAGCTCCGGCGTTCGATACAGGACGAGCGGGCCGCCTCCGTGGAGCAGCTCGCCTCGCTGATTACGGACAAGGTCGCCCAGCTGCGCAGAACCTATCTGAGCGAGGCCGAGCGGCTTGGCCGCACGATCGGGCACGCCGGGGCGAAGAGTCTCGCGGACCTTTCCTATCTGGCAAACGACTCGGAGCTGATCGCGCTGGTGGATGAAGGCGGCGGCTATACGGCGCTGGACGGCTCATCGCTTGTGATACACGACCCCGAGCTGCTGTCGAGACTTGTCGCCGGGGACGGCGCGGGCACCTCCTTCGCCACCGTGGAGACACGGGGCGACTACTGGCTGTTCGCGGTGCCGCTGAGCGGCGTTCGCATCGGCGGCGTCCGCTACCTCGGCGTCGTGCTCGCCGTCGGCGCGGAGACCTACGCCGACGCCGCCACGATCACGCTGTACGATCACCTCGGCGAGAGCCTCGTGGTGGCGGAGGACGGCACCATCAAGCTGCGCCCGCCCGGCTCCAAGGCGATCAGCTCCTTCGGCGGCTACAACCTGCTGAAGATCCTCGAGCGCAGCGATATGACGCAGCAGCAGCGGCAGGCGCTGGCCGACGCGCTCGCGGAGCTGCGGGAGTACGACGTCACCTGCGAGCTCGGCGGCGTCACGTGGATCATCCGCAGCATGCCCTCGGAGGGCGGACGCAGCATCGTGGTGACGGTGCCGGTCTCTTTGACGGCGCAGAGCACCTACCGCGGCATGTCCGGGACGTTCGCCTACGCCGCGCTCGTGATCGCCGCGCTCGCCGGGGTGTTCCTCTACAATTTCATCTATGTCCTGCGCAAAAACCAGAAAATCCAGCTGGAGACCGCGCGGGCGAAGTCCAAGAGCGACTTCCTCGACAAGATGTCGCACGACATCCGCACGCCGCTCAACGCCATCGTGGGGATGCACGAGCTGGCGCTGCAGTCCATCGACGACCGCGAGGCCGTGCGCGACTGCCTGACCAAGGCGAAGAAGTCCAGCGAATATCTGGTCTCGGTCATCAACGACGTGCTGGACATGAGCCGCATCGAGAGCGGACGGATGACCCTCGCGAGCCGCCCGTTCAGCCTGACGGAGCTGCTGGAGAGCGTGATTCAGATCGAATCCGCCGCGGCGGCGGAGAAGAACCTGTCGCTCACGCTGGAAATGGCGTCCCCGCCCGAAACGGACTTCGTCGGCGACGGGCAGCGGCTGCGCCAGTGCGTCATGAATCTTGTGAACAACGCGGTGAAATTCACGCCGGCGGGCGGCCATGTGGCGGTGTCCTGCGAAGCAGAGCCGGCCGGAGACGGCCGCGCCGCGGTGCGGATCTGCGTCCGTGACAACGGCATCGGCATGAGCGAGGAATTCATCCGCAAGCTCTTCACGCCCTTTGAACAGGAGCGCAGCTCCCTGGTCAGCGCCAATGTCGGCAGCGGGCTCGGCCTGTCCATCGTCCATGAATTCGTCACCCTGATGGGCGGCACGGTCACGGCCGTCAGCCGGCAGGGGGCGGGCAGCGCCTTTACCATCGCGCTCACGCTGCAAACCGCGCCCAGGACGGAAAAAGAGGCCCCCGTCTCCGACGACGAGCTGCGGAGCAGGCTGCAGGGGCGGCGCGTGCTTCTGGCCGAGGACAACGCGATCAACCGCCAGATTCTTTCCATGCTGCTCGGCAACCTGGCGCTCGCGGTGGACGAGGCGGAAAACGGGCAGATCGCGGCGGAAAAATTCGCCGCGTCCGCGCCGGGGGCCTATTCGCTGATCTTTATGGACATCATGATGCCGGTCATGGGCGGCCTCGAGGCCGCCGCGGCCATCCGTCGGCTCGACCGCCCGGACGCGCAGACCGTGCCCATCGTGGCCCTGTCCGCCAACGCCTTTGAGGAGGACGCAAGGAAGTCGATGGAGGCCGGCATGCAGATGCATCTGGCGAAGCCCGTGGATATTGACGCCCTGAAGGGCGTGCTGAAAAAGTATATTGTCTGAGGAGGTCTGCGCCATGAAAAGAACCGGCATCGCCGCGGCGCTGCTCGCCGCGCTGCTGACCCTGTCCGCCTGCGCCGCGAAGAATCCCTACACGCGGTCCGACGACATCATCAGCTACAAGCCCGTCGATTCCGCCAAGACGGTCATCACCGTCGGCAAGTATGCCGTCGCCAATTCGGACGAGCTGGAGGCGGCGCTGGAGGCGAAGTTTCCCAAGGTCGATTTCGTGTTTACGGAGCCGGACGCGGGCGACAACGACATCGCCTACATGAAGCTGATGTCCGACGGCGGCAAGCTGGAGGACATCCAGTTCTGCGCCCATATCATCGGGGCGGACAACGACTTCCTGTACGACATGTCCGGCGAAAACTTCACCGGCGCGTTCAATCTGTCCTCGCTGGACTCCATGAGCGTGGACGGAAAGCTCTATCAGATTCCGGTGTCCAACACGCTCATGGGCATCGCCTACAACAAGTCGCTGTTCGAGCGCAGCGGCTGGCAGGTCCCCGCCGATCTGGATGAGCTCTACGCGCTCTGCGATACGATCGAGGCCGCGGGGATCCGGTCCTTCGTCCCCTGCCTCAAGTATTACACCGTGGACGAGTCCGTCGCCTTCGGCCTGAGCTACGACGACGTGTTCGCCAGCGCGGAAAAGCAGGTCCTCTACCACGACTTCTACAGCGGGAACGGTTCCTGTCTGGGACTGCTGGAGCCGGCGTTTCAGGCGGTGAAGAACCTGTACGACAGGGGCTACGTGAACGACGACGACTTCTCCTCCAGCGTCACCGAGCTCCGGCAGGACCTGTACGCCGGCAAGCTCGCCATGCTGCCCAGCAACGTGAGCATTCTCGCGTTCGTCAAGGACGAGAAGCCGGCCGATGAGATCGGATTTATCGGCTATCCCACAAAGACGCCGGGACAGCGCTGGATGCAGATCGCGCCGGGAAATCTGCTGTCGGTCTCCACGGTCTCCATGCAGGACGCAAAGAAAAAGCAGATCATCCTCGACGCGCTGGAATACCTGACGACGGAGGAGGGGCAGTCGATCCTGCTGAACTGCTTCCCCGGCGTCAGCAGCCTGAAGCAATACACGCTGGACGCGGACACGATCTCGCCGGAGGCCAGCGACTGCATCCAAAACGGGCGCATCTTCTACGCCGATTACTACGCGTCCAACGATCTGGTCCCCGCCTGGCAGCAGTACGCCTCGGGCCAGATGTCGCTTGATGATTTTGTCGCGGCGAACGATGCGGCGAAGCCCGCGGACTATCTCGGCGCGCTGAACGAGGCGCCCATCGGCACGGCGGCCGAGGACTTCACGGTGCTGGACACAAGCCTGTACATTGCCGACGTCATGCGCGAGGCGACCGGCGCGGACGCCGCGCTCATCCTGAACGGCAGCTTCTACGACGGCAACCTCGCGCGCATCTTCAAGGGCGACATCCGCCTGCCCAGCCGCTTCGTGCTCAAGAGCGTCGGCTCAAAGGACTATCTGACGACGTACGAGATCACCGGCGCGAACCTCAAAGTGCTCATGGAGCACCCCATCATCAAGGGCGCGGAGATCAACGCGCTGTACGCCTGCTCCGGGCTGAAGATTCAATATGCCCCGTGGGCGGCGTCCGACGCCAACGTGCGGAGCCTCACGCTCGCCGACGGCACGGCGATCGACGACAGCGCGGTCTACACCGTCGCCGCCTGGGCCGGGTCCATCGACGCGCGCTACATCTCCGCCAAGGCGCAGGAGTTCCCCGACGTCGGCGCGAACAAGGACCTGATGACCGCCGCGATCCGGAAGGCCGGGACGATCTCCCCCGCGCACGACGGGCGCGTCACGCTGGTCTGGGACGCGAAGCCGTAGAGCGCCGTGCGATGACGCCATCACAGAATGCCTGGTATCCGCACGGATACCGGGCGCTTTGNATCGAAGCCGGCTGCAGGGCTATTTCAGCTGCGCCAGAAGGGCTGCGCAGCCGGCTTCGATGTCGCGCCACGCGGCGTCGAAGTCGCCGGTATACCAGGGGTCAGCGACGTCCCCCGGATGATCGGTGTAATCCAGGAGCAGACGCAGCTTGCCGGCAGCGTCGCCACCGCAGATGCGGCGCATATTCCGCAGGTTTTCCCGGTCCATTCCGATCAGCAGGTCGAAGCGGCCGTAATCGGCGGCGGTGAGCTGCCGGGCCTGCCTGGCGGGGCAGCGGATGCCGTGCTCGGCCAGCTTGCGCGCGGCGGCGGGATAGATCGGATTGCCGATCTCCTCCGCGCTCGTGGCAGCCGAAGAGATCGAAAACCGGCCGGACAGACCCGCCTTGGCGGCCATGTCCCGGAGCAGATACTCCGCCATCGGGCTGCGGCATATGTTGCCGTGACAGACAAAAAGGATCTTTGTCATGGGATTCCTCCGAAGCGTTTGATTCGGATTCAGTATACCATGCGCCCGCGCCGGCGTCGAGCCCGAAAACGGTCCCGCCGAGGACTTACACTTGTAAATCCTTACGGCACGGATTATAATGTTGCTGTAGATGCGTTCATGCCGGTATTTGCTGCGGAGGAGATCACCATGAGTAGTGAAAGCAACGCAATGGCCGCAAAAAGATCGAGGGTGCAGATATGCGCCGCGCTTATGAAGCTGCTGAAAACAACCCCATACCGCAAGCTCACCGTTTCTCGGGTGTGCAGCGAGGCCGGCGTATCCAGGCCAACCTTTTATAAGTATTTCCAGTCGCTGGACGCCGTTGTGCTCTACAAGCTGGAGCAGCTTGAAAAGGCCTATGAAAAACGCCATTCCTACGAAGCGGACATCCGCTCGCGCTTTGCGGATTTCTACGCCTTTGTCAGAAACAACCGGGATTTTGAGCTGCTGCTTGGAAAGAACCGGCTGTATTCCGTGTTCGGCGAGCTGGTCAGAGACAGCTATCTGAAATACATGACCGAGCACGAGGGCCGGGCGTACCACGGGTTCCTTCGGGAGTATCTGCCGGAGTATCTGGCTGCGGCGATCATCTCCCTGCTGCAGAAGTGGGCGGGGACGGGATACCGGGAGACGCCGGAGCAGATGGCGGATATTACGGCCCAGCTTCTGGACGGCTACCAGGACATCCTGCTCGACGGCATGAAGGAAAAGCCGGATGCGCCCCGCGGCAAACCGGTCAGCGCCGGCGCGCAGCGGTTCGGGCCCGGAGGGCTGACCGAGAACGTGTCGGACATTCTGAACAATCTTCCGGTCGGGGTCTGCGTGCTGTTCATGCCGGATGAGACGCACCAGGAGATCCGCTTCGCCAACACGCAGCAGATGCGGCTCATCAACCCCAACATGCAGGCGCCCGAAAAGGCGGACCCGCAGAAGAGCGCGCTCCGCGCCGGCTATTACAAAAACGCGTTCAGCGGCGTGCACCCCGACGATCTGGCGGACGCGCTGGAGGTGTTCCGGAAAAATTACCGTGAAAAGCAGTTCCGGGTCCCGCGCATCCGGCTCAAGACGAGCAGCGGAGACTACATCTGGGTGTCGATGGATGTGAAGCTCCGGGAGGATCTGCCGGACGGCAAACTCTTCTACGCCTCGTACCGCGACATCTCAAAGGAGATCCAGCTCCGGCAGGAGCTGGAGGCGCAGCGGCAGAAGAACGTGGAAAAAAAGCTGCTGGATACCATCGGGCATCTGCCCGCCTGCTCCGTGCTGTATCGGGAGGAGGCGGACGGCGCGATCGTTCCCGAGCGCTTTTCCGAGGAGTACCTGCGCTTCAGGGGCTATGAGGAAGACGAAACGCCGGACGAGCAGGAAAGAGCCTTTCTGATGACGGTCCACCCCGACGACAGGAGCCGGGTCCTCCAGGCGCTGGAGGAGAGCCACGGCGGACGCGGGCTGTATCCCGTGCTGGTCCGGATCCGCATTCGGGACGACGGATACAAGTGGGTCAGCGCGAATTTTACCTGGTTTGCCTTTTCGAAGATCAAATATCTCTATGCCGTTTTCACAGACATCGACAGCCTGAAAAAGCAGGAGCAGCTGCTCCAGAGGCAGTACGACGACGCGCAGGCGTTCCTGGACTCGGTCGCCGACACGTATATGATGACGCAGCGCTCCAATCTGACGCAGAACAGAGTCGAAGCGCTCCGCGGACGGGGCGCGCCGCCGGCAAGCTGGGAGGGGCGCAGCTACGACGAGCTCGCCGAAAGGCTTATGCGCGCGGTCCGGGACAACGGGGACCGCGAGAACTGCATGGAGCTGCTCGACCGCACCCGCCTGCTGGACACCTTTGAAAAAGGAATCCGGACGGTGACGCGGGAATTCCGCGCCGACCCGACCGGCCGGGAGATGCTTTGGTTTCAGGGCGTCACCACGCTTACCCAGCATCCGGAGAGCGGCGACATATTCGCGTTTTTTGCCCTCAGCAGCATCCGGGATAAAAAGCTGTCCGAAGCGATCATCAACAAAATCGTCGCCGAGCAGTGCGACTATGTCGGCTGCATCGATGCGAACAGGCGGCGGTTTGTGCTGTTCGTGCCAAACAAGCGGTGGAACGGGCGGGAGACGGTCCGCGCCGACTCCGACTATGAGCAGACGCTGGAATCCGCTTTCATCAAGTATGTGCTCCCCGAGGAGCGCGAAAAATACCGGGAATTCGCGGACCTGTCCCATGTGCTGGCGGAGCTGGAGAAGAAGCAGAGCGTTTCGGCCCTGTTTCACAACAGCGAGGAGACCGGCATCCGCGTCAAGCAGCTGGAATTCTCCTACCTCGACAAGGCGGGCGGCCTTATTTCGCTGGTCAAGACCGACATCACAGAGGCGCAGCAGCAGCAGCTGGAGCAGGAGGAGCGCCTGCGCGAGGCGCTGACCTTTGCCGAGCGCGCCAACGAGGCGAAGACGACGTTCCTGGCCAGCATGAGCCATGACCTGCGCACGCCCCTCAACGGGGTCCTCGGCTTTACGGCCTTTGCGCTGCAGGAGAGCGATCCCGAGAAAAAGCAGTCGTATCTCGGAAAGATTGAATCCTCCGGCAGGCTGCTGCTCGACCTGATCAACGACACGCTGGACCTGTCGCGCATCGAGAGCGGCAAGGCCGTCCCGGAGCCGGAGGCGGTGATGTCGGACGACCTCGTTCCGGCGGTCGTGACCGCGCTCAGGCCGTCTGCGGAGCTGAAGGGCGTCAGGCTGGTCATGGACGGCAGCCGGTATCACAGCGAGCCCGTGTGGGCGGACAAGCTCAAGATCAACAAAATCGCGCTGAATCTGCTCTCCAACGCGATCAAGTTCACGCCGGCCGGCGGGACGGTCACGGTGACGCCGTACTGTGTCTCCGCAGACCCCGGCGGGAGCGGCTGCGGCTTCACCATCGAGGATACGGGCATGGGCATGAGCGCGGAATTTATGAAGCACATGTACGAGCCGTTTTCGCAGGAGAAGCGGTCGGAGGCGGTGCAGACCCCGGGGACCGGCCTCGGACTCTCCATCGTCAGGCGGTACGTCGATCTGCTCGGCGGCACGATCAGCGTGGAGAGCCGTCTGCACGAGGGGACGCGCTGGACGGTGACGCTTCCGGTCAAAAAGCTCGAGAGCGGACTGACGGAAAAGCCAAAGGCGGCTGGCCCGGACGTTCTGCAGGGGCGGCGCGTCCTTCTGTGCGAGGACAACCAGATGAACACCGAGATCGCCTCCATGCTGCTGAAAAACAAGGGAATGCTTGTCGAGCACGCGGAAAACGGCGCGGTCGGCCTGCAGATGTTTTCGGCCTCCGGCGAGGGATGGTACGACGCGGTGCTGATGGACATCCGCATGCCGGAGATGGACGGCTACGAGGCGGCAAGACGGATCCGGGCCCTGGCGCGTGCGGACGCCGCGGCGGTGCCCGTCATCGCCATGACGGCGGACGCCTTCGAGGAGAGCATCCGCGCGGCAAAGGACGCCGGCATGAGCGCCTACATCACAAAGCCTGTCGAGCCGCAGAAGCTGTATGCGGTTCTGCAGACATGCATGGAGCAAAAGGCATGATGAGAAGAAGCGCAGGGAAGATGATCGCGGCCGTTCTGCTGGCGGCCTGCGTCCTTTCCCTTTTCCCGGTTTCTGTCTGTGCGGCGGCCGGCGGCAGCCGCACGCTCCGCGTCGGCTTTTTCGCGTTCGACGGCTACCATATCCAGGACGGGGACGGGAACCGCAGCGGCTACGGCTACGATTTTTTGCAGCTGCTTGCCCGCTACGGCAACTGGACCTATGAATACATCGGCTACGACAAAAGCTGGGCCGAGATGCAAAACATGCTGGCGGACGGCGAGATCGACATTCTGACCTCCGCCCAGAAAACGCCGGAGCGCGAGGAGAAGTTCGCGTTTTCGGACAAGGCGATCGGCTCGAGCTCGGCCATCCTGACCGTCAAAAGCGGCGATACCCGCTACGCCGCCGGCGATTACGCAACCTACAGCGGCATGCGGATCGGCCTGCTGAGAAACAGCAGCAGGAATGAAAAGCTAGCGGAATTTGCCGCCGGAAAGGGCTTTTCCTATGTGCCGGTCTATTACGATACCGTGGACGCAATGACGGCCGCCCTGCAGAGCGGCGTCGAAATCGACGCGATTCTCACGAGCAATCTGCGCTCCATCCACAACGAGTGGGTCCTCGACGAGTTTGCCCCGTCGGATTTTTACGTCATGGTGCGAAGGGACGACACCGGGCTGCTCGCCGAGATCAACCGTGCGATCAGCCAGATGGACATCAACCTGCCCGATTGGCGGCATGACCTCTGGAACCAGTATTACACGGCCGATTCCAACGAAGAGATCGCCTTTACCGCGGAGGAGAGGGCGTATCTGGCCGGGATGCAGAAGAGCGGCGCCGCGATCCGCGCCATCGTGGAGCCGGACAGAGCGCCCTACTCCTACTTTGAAAACGGCGAGGCGAAGGGGATCATCCCGCAGATTTTTTCGCGGATTGAAGAGATGACGGGGCTGCGCTTTGAGATCGTCGAAACGAAGAACCGCACGGAGTATTTCAGCACGCTTGAAAGCGATAAAAGCATCCAGGTGCGGATCGACGCGTACGGGAAATTCTCCGACGCGGAGCGGCGCGGCTATAAGCTGACCTCGCCCTATCTCACGGCGTCTGTGGAGGAGGTCGCGCGCAAGAGCGCCTCCGAGCCGTACGCGGCGGTGGCGCTGGTCAGGGAGGCGGACCCGACCGAATACCGCAAGGCCGTGCTGAGCAGCGGCGCCGAGATCCGGAAATACGAGTCGATCGACGAGTGCCTCGACGCGGTGAAGCGCGGAGACGCGGACGCGACCTACGTGCTGACCTACACGGCGCAGCGGTATCTGAACGACCACAACATCTCCGACACCCTGAAGTCCACCCTGTTTCCGCAGTACAGCATCCCGTATGCCATCGGCGTGGCCAGCACGGCGGACAGGTGCCTGCTGACCGTCCTGGACAAGGCGGTGGCAAATCTGGACAGCGGGGACGTGGAGGCCGTGATCCTCGCGCAGACGGCGACGGGGCAGCACGACATGACCCTCTGGGAGTATTTTGTCACGCATCCCACCGCGATCCTCATTTCGTTCGTGGGGTTCGCGCTGCTTCTCGCGATGGCCGTGCTCCTGTTCTACCGGCAGAGAAGCATGAAGCTGATCGAGGGAAAGAACCGGGAGCTGCAGGCCGAGGCGCTGCGCGCGGACGAGGCCAGCGCGGCCAAGTCCAAATTCCTGTCCAGCATGAGCCACGACATGCGCACGCCGCTGAACGGGGTCATCAGCTTTACGAGCTTTGCGCTCAGAGCCGACACGCCGGAGAAAAAGCAGGAGTATCTCGAGAAAACGCAGCAGTCCGCCGCCATCCTGATGGGCCTCATCAACGACACGCTGGAGGTGTCGCGCATTGAAAGCGGAAAAATGGAGCTGCAGCCGGACTGGACGTGCTTCCGGGAGCTGATCGACGGCATCGCGCTCGTGATCCAGAACGCGGCGGCGGAGAAAAATATTTCGTTTGCAAAGGAAGTCGGGTTCCCGGCGTCTGATTTTGCGTTTGTGGACAAGCTCAAAATGCAGGACCTGCTCATGAATCTGCTGACGAACGCGGTCAGATATACGCCGGAGGGCGGCGCCGTGCGCCTGCGCGTCATGCCCGTTCAGCCGCCGGAGGACGGGAAGAACGTTCGGGTGGTCGTTTCGGACAACGGCATCGGCATCTCGGAGGCGTTCATGCCGAACCTGTACGAGCCGTTCGCGCAGGAGTGCGATTCTCGGCTCAAAAGCACCGGCGGAACGGGGCTCGGCCTGTATATCGTGCGCAGGATCGTCACGCTGATGGACGGCACGATCACCGTGAAGAGCCAGAAGGACCGGGGAACGGAATTCACGGTCTGCCTGCCGGTCAGACTGGAAAACCGCCCCGGCGGGCTGCCCTCCGAAACCAGGCCAGCCTTCGACTTCTCCGGGAAGAAGGTTCTGCTGATCGAGGACAACGATGTCAACGCGGAGATCGCCGCCACAATCCTGCGCAGCCGGGGCATCGAGGTCGCCTGCGCGGAAAACGGCGAGAAGGGACTGGAGCTGTTCACGGCCTCCCGCGACGGGGAATTCGACGCCATCCTGATGGACATTCACATGCCCGTCATGGACGGGTATGAGGCGACGGCGGCGATCCGGGCCATGGAGCGCCGCGACGCCCGGAGCGTTCCGATCGTCGCGATGACGGCGGACGCCTACGAGCAGGACGTCGCCCGCTGCCTCGCGGCCGGGATGAACAGCCACACATCCAAGCCCGTAGACCCAGACCGCCTGTTCGATGAGCTGGCCAGGGTGATCTCCGCCCGCACAGAAATCTGAGAGCCGTACGTCCCACACCGCGAAAACCATGCGCGCAGTGGGCTGCAGTCTGCTGTTGAAAAAGGCCGCTGGCTTTTTTCAACAGTAAAACACCCGGTATCCACACGGATACCGGGTGTCAGTTTGTCAAAAAGGCCGCAGGCCCTTTTTAACAGCCACACCAATCCCGAACGCGGAAACGTTCGGGATTGGCAGGAAAAGCAGAGGACGAGGCCGCGGAGCCAGAGAACTGCGGCACGGATACCGACAAAATGCGATTCAAAGGAAACGGAAATTCGCGGCGGTGCCGCAGAGCGTCGGGGATGCAATCAGCAGCAGAAGGAGTATTCGCCGCTGCCTACCTGCTCCGTCCGGCCATCCGGCAGGACAACGGCGGCCTGCGTGTTGCAGGGAATCGAAACCTGCAGGCGAAAGCCTTCCTCAGTGGTATGCCATTCCGCCGAGATGCGGCCGTATTCGCTCTGATAGCTGCGCCTGGCCCACGTGATCTGCGCCGTGGGTTTCGGCTCGATCCGAAACTGCCGGAAACCGGGCTCGACGGGCGCGATGCCGCCAATATTACGGAACATCCAATCATCCACGCAGCCGAAAGCGTAGTGGTTGAGACTGGTCTTGAGCGGGGTGCCGTCCGGCTTATAGGAGGTGTAGTTTTCCCAGATGGTGGTGGCGCCCTGTTTGATCTCGTACAGCCAGGAGGGACAGCGATCCTGCAGCAGGATCGTGTAGGCTTTGTCAAGCCGGCCGATCTTGCACAGGGCATCCAGCAGATAAGGCGTTGCGAGGAAGCCGGTATCAAGACAATCGCTGTTTTCTTCAATCTTGCGGATCAGCCGATCCGCCACGTTCTGCTTCAGATGCTCGGGCACGAGATCAAAGGCCAGAATCAGTACGTAGGCGCCCATGAAATCCGTGGGCATGGAGCCGTCCTTGCCGATGACGCCCTGCTGGATAGCAAGTTTCATCTTTGCCGCCGCGTCGGCGTAATACGCGTGATCCTGCTCGTTTCCCAGCAGCTTCGCGGTTTCGGCCATGATGCGGCAGGAATTCCAGCCGAAGATCGGCGCGGTGTATGCCTTGGACGCCATGCTTTTCATGGCGGTTTTGTCAAAACCGTTGCCGGACTGGCTGGGGATCAGCCACTCGCCGTAATGGAAGCCGGTGTTCCAGAGGCAGCGGTCGATTTCCCGGGGCAGTTTGTTCTGCCCTCGGTACTTTTCTGCCGTACCGATGACGTAGCCGCACCATGCCTTCATGGAATCATACTGATTGCGCAGAACGTGGATGTTGCCGGTGACGGTATACATGGTCCACGGTACGATGCAGGCGGCGTCGCCCCAGCCTGCAACGCCCATGGGGCCGTGATTTTTGCCCATGAGGCCCATGAGAACGTCCAACTTTGGATACATGCCGTTGAAGGGGACCACCATGGGCACGGCGCCGTTGGGATGCTGGGCGTGGGTCAGATTCTGCAGCCAGCGGGTCAGAAACGGCGTGACGTTGGCGTTCAGAAGCGCCGTGGAAGCATAGATCTGAATATCGCCCGTCCAGCCGGCCTTTTCCCGCTGCGGGCAATCCGTGGGGATGGAGACCATGTTGGAGCGCTGGGACCAGAGAGTGTTTTCATAGAGCCGGTTGAGGCGTTCATCGCTGCAGGAGAAAACGCCGAGCTCCTCGCAATCGCTGGAGATGACGACGGCGCAGAAATCCTCCGCCCGCACCGGCTGCGCGCAGCGCACCCGGACGTAGCGGAAACCGAGGAAGGTGAAATGCGGACGGTAGACAGCCTCTTTGCCGTTGGAGATATAGACAATCTGCTGTTCGCGTTTGCTTGCAGGTCCGTTGCGCGCTCTTTTGCTCTTGCCCATGTCGAGAATGTTGCAGTAGTAGTTGCCGTACTGATCTGTGGTTTCAAAGCAATCCAGCTCCAGGCGCAGCCCCCGGGGGAGGGCGGCGCGCATTTCCACGACGCCGGCCATGACCTGTCCGAAATCCAGAATGGTTTCGCCCCTGGGGCTGGTGGTCATGGCGGCGACAGGCAGTTTGCGGGTGGGGCGAACGGGCTCGCCGTACTGGGCGGTGAGATTATCAAAACCTGTTTTTGCGACGATGGCGTTCTGCCAGTTTTCATCCCGGAAGCCTGCACAGTCCCACCCGTCCTGCTCCAGATTCGCGTCATACAGCTCACCGCTGAACATCTCCGAAGAGAGCACGGGGCCGGGGGAGGTTCTGACCTGGGCATCGGAGCCGATGATCTGCCGTGTGCCGTCCGGATATTCCAGAAGGATCTGGAAGAGGACGGCGTGTTCCGGGCGGAAGCCCTTTTCTGCGGGCTTGAAATTGGGGGAATTGTACCAGCCGTCGCCGACGAACATGCCGAGGACGTTTTCGCCGGGCTGCACCAGCGCGGTAATATCATAGGTCTGGTAGCAGAGTTGCTTTGCGTATTGCGTGTGCTCCGGCGCCATCGCGCGATCATCCGGCCGGACGCCGTTGATGCTCAGCAGATAGCTGCCGTGGCAGGTGGCATAGACTCTGGCGCGCACGGGGATTTCTTTTGAGGTAAAAACTCTGCGGAACAGCTCCGCCGGAGGCTGCTTGCCGAAGCCGGGCTTCGTTTTGCCGAATTTCCGGGGCGAACGCACCCAGCGAGCCTGCCAGTTCTGCGCGATGAGAGCCGTTTCAAAGCTGCCCTCCGCGCAGGCGTTTTCACCGGAATTGGTGCAGACGGTGACGCGCCATATATAATCGCGGCAGCCCTCCAGGCCGGCGCCTGCATAGAGGACGAAGGTGCTGCGGCTGCTTTCCACGACACCGCTGTCCCAGAATTCACGCCCGCCGCTTTTGACCACGAGCCGGTAGCTGGTCTGCATGACGTTCTGCTTTTCACTTTCCAGAACCCAGGAAAAATACGGGGCCGCGTCCACCGTGGGACGATACTGACTGTTGACCTTCAGCCTTGTCAGATTCATGTCGGACTCCTTTCGGGCTTAGCCTTCAGAGTTTTCGGCGCGGCGGCTGTTCAGCGTGGCCTGAATTGCCTGCATCGTTTTGTTTGTGATGGGGTAGGCGACCAGGAACAGGACGGCGGCGGCCAGCGCCAGTAAGCTGGGCACGATGACGGAAGCGGCAACCACGCCGCCGATGGCGCTCTGACTCTGGACGGCCGCGGCGGCGTTATAGCCGGAAATGGCCAGAATATAGGCGGGCAGGGCGCCCCCAATGCCGCCGGCAGCCTTCGTGATGAAGGAACTGAGGGAGGCGATGGCGCCTTCGGCGCGGATGCCCTTTTCTGCTTCCACGTAGTCCACGTTATCGGCCTGAATGGCGTACATGACAGTCATCAGCACGCCGGTGCCCACGCCGGTTCCGATGTAGCAGACGTAGAGCATGGCGACGTTGGTGACGTCAATCAGACGTACCAGATTGGATATGGCTACGACGGCCAGACCAATGCCGTAGATCTTGCCCTTGCTGATTTTGTTTGCAAAGAGCGGAGCGAGGATCATAGCGGGCAGCATGCCGATGACGCTCATGCCGGTGGCTGCGGACAGGATGGTGATATTGCCGAGAATGTTCACGGCAAAATAGGTATTGGCGCCGTTCATGGTGCCGGAAGAGATGCTGTAAAGAAGAGTGGCAAGGAACGCAATCAGCACGGGTTTCTGCTTCAGAACCACCAGCAGCTGCCGGAAGGTGTATTTTTCTTCGCTGATGGGCTGGACGCGTTCCTTGACGCCCAGCACACCCAGCACGGAGCACACGAGAACGATGGCACAGGCAATTGAAATCAGGCTGACGTAGCCGGCAGATGCGCTGTTGGGGCTGGAGGCAATGATCAGAGGCGCGGCAATGGAAAGACCCATGCCGCCCAGCATGTAGCCGGCGCCCTTGATGAGAGAGAGCACGTTGCGCTCCTTGAGGTCGGAGGTCATAACGGGCAGCAGGCTGTTGAGGGGGATGTCCATGAGGTCAAAGGTGATGCCGATGAGAATGTAGGAGATATAGGCGATGATGAGTTTCAGCAGCGTGGAACCGGCATACAGGGGGCCGAACCATAAAAGCGCATAGTTGAGCGTGCAGACGACGGTGCCGATCAGCAGCACCGTACGGAAGCGGCCGAGACGACCCGGGCGGATGTGGTCGATGATATAGCCCATGACGGGGTCATTGAGACCGTCCAGGATTTTTGTGAGCAGCAGCAGCGTGCCGACGGCCTTCAGCGGCAGACCGCAGACGTTGGTGTAGAAAAACGACAGATAGGATGTGATCAGCAGCTGGATCGGGATATTGCCCAGATTGAGACCGAAATACGCGGCCTTCTCAGCAAACCGGATGCGGTTGGGATTCTTGCTTTTCATCTTTCTCTCTCCTTTATACAATACTTGCTTTTCTTTGCATGCGCGCTATAATCAAATATATATCCGAATTTTCCTCCGGTTTTCGGATAAATCCAAAATATTTTGCCGCTAATTCCATTATAAGGGCGGAAAATCCAGGAACAATAACAGCGATTGCGCATAATTTTGCAATAATTGCTAAGTGGGTGAGCGGATGGAGAAGAAGAAAAGCAGGGAAGAATCCCTTGACCTGATGGCGAAAAGCCTGGAGGGCGTGGAATTCACGCCGGAAGTGCTGGCCAACGGCGATACCATACAGATGCAGAGCCTCTCCCTGCAGATTCCGGAGGCAGGGAAGCAAACCGTATTTTCAGAGGACTTTCTCCGCCAGCTTGCGGAGCAGGGGCTGGTATCAAAGCGGGATACAGCGTCATGGATGTCCTTTCTCTCCGGCAGAAACAACCTGCGGAACACACACGCGCATTACATCCGCAATGTGAATGCAGGCTCTTTTGCCCGGAGAAGTCTGCTGTATCTGCAGACGCTGTCAGACGCCACCTTTGGCAGCAGCTATTTTACCATTCGCGAAGGATTGCAATCGTACCTGCTGACGCTGACCCTGGAAGGCGAGGGGCTGCTGCGCTATGAAGGGCGGGAATACAACTGCCTGCCCGGCGACGCTTTTTTCATCGACTGCAGAAGGGCACATGATTACAGGACCTTCGGCGTCGGAAGCTGGCGCTATCGGATGGTGCATTTCAACGGCGTCGGCGCTGCGGAGTATTTCGAGCAGATCCTGCGCAGCGGCGGCGTGCACTTCCGCTTCTCGCAGGACAGCCGATTTTCCGCGCTCTTTGAGCAGCTGATGCAGGAGAACAACGCGCAGAGTCCGCAGCAGGACCTGCGCAACAACGTTCTGATGGTGCAGCTGCTCACGGAGCTGCTGCTGACGCTTCCGGCCTACAACTCGGAGCTGTATCCGCCGAAGATCCAGGAGATTGTGTTTTATCTGGAGAAGCATGCAGCCTCCGATCTGAGCATTGACGAGATTGCTGCGGAGTTTTATATGAGCAAATTCCACCTCTGCCGGGAATTTCACCGCTACACGGGAGAAACGGTGTTCTCCTATATCCGCAGCTGCCGCATGAAGCTGGCGAAGACGCTGCTGCGCACGACCAACGCGCCGATTACCGCCATTGCGGAGGCGGCGGGATATGATAACATTAGCTGTTTCAGCCGTGCGTTCAAAGCCTCGGAAAATGAAGCGCCGGGGGAATATCGCAGACAGTGGTCCGTCCGCTGAGGCGTACGGCGAAGAGCCGGCAATCCGAAAGCGTGCGCCGCATCCCCGTTCTCTCAAAACGCAAACCGGCGTTTGCGTTTTGAAAAGAAGGCGCCATGGAGCGGACAAAGCAAAAACCAGTCCGAAGACTGGCTTTTCCCGCGGAAGCGCAACGCGCTCCGACGCGGCGGGGGAAGGTGGATTCGAGTCCGCGGACTAAAAAACATGCCGCCGGCATGTTTTTTGCGGCCTGCTGGCCGCCGTCCTGTTCGAATCCAACCCCCACGAAAAAATACCCGGTATCCACACGGATACCGGACATTTTTGGTGGGGGAAGGTGGATTCGCTTTTCTGCGGAAAAGCCACGGCGGTTGCGGCGTGCCGCCGGCACGCCGCCAAGAGCTGCCTTTCGAATCCACCATCCGAAAACCCATACCAGCAAAAAGCACCATCCTGACGGATGGTGCTTTTTACTGGTGGGGGAAGGTGGATTCGAGTCCGCGGACTAAAAAACATGCCGCCGGCATGTTTTTTGCGGCCTGCTGGCCGCCGTCCTGTTCGAATCCAACCCCCACGAAAAAATACCCGGTATCCACACGGATACCGGATATTTTTGGTGGGGGAAGGTGGATTCGAACCACCGAAGTCACTGACAGCAGATTTACAGTCTGTCCCCTTTGGCCACTCGGGAATTCCCCCATATTGATTTGTGCCGTAACGCCGCCGCGATCTTCGTAACTCGCGACGGAACCCAGCGAAGCGGTTCCGGAGCGAAGAGGAGAAAGGCGGGAGCGGATACGGAGCTTTCCGCGTCAGCGGGAAGCGCAGTGGAGCGTCGTGTCCTTCGTAACTCGCGACGGAACCCAGCGAAGCGGTTCCGGAGCGAAGAGGAGAAAGGCGGGAGCGGATACGGAGCTTTCCGCGTCAGCGGGAAGCGCAGTGGAGCGAGCGTCTTTCGACGACGGAGCGAGCGTCTTTCGACGATGGAGCTGGTAGACGGACTTGAACCCCCGACCTGCTGATTACAAATCAGCTGCTCTACCAACTGAGCTATACCAGCGTCTTGAACAGCAGGATGATTATACAAGACGGGCTGCAAAAAGTCAACCTCTTTTTCTGCTCTTTTTCCGAAGAGAAAACTTCCTCTTTCAATTTCCCATGAAATCTAATATAATCAGGATAAGCTTATTTTGGGGAGGTGCCGCCTGTGCTGCCGGAGGAGTATATGACGCGGATGCAGCGGCTGCTCGGCGCGGAGTACGGCGACTTCCTGGCCGCCTATGAGAAGCCGCGCAACGCCGGACTGCGGCTCAACCCGCTCAAGACCGACTGCCCGCCGGAGCTGAGCCGCTTTGCGCTGCGGCCGATCCCGTGGGCGGAAAACGGCTTCTGGTATCGGCCCGACGTCAGGCCGGGAAAATCCCCCTGGCACGACGCGGGGCTCTACTACCTGCAGGAGCCCAGCGCGATGGCCCCGGCGGGGCTGCTGGACGCGCAGCCCGGCGAGCGGGTGCTCGACCTTTGCGCCGCGCCCGGCGGCAAGAGCGGGCAGCTGGCCGGCGCCATGCGGGGCGAGGGCCTGCTCGTGTGCAACGAGATCAGCGAGTCCCGCGCGCGCGTGCTGTCGGGCAACCTCGAGCGGCTGGGCGTGGCCAACGCATTGGTGCTGAACGAGCGCCCGCAGCGGCTCGAGCGGGTCTTTCCCGGCTGGTTCGACAAGATCCTGGTGGACGCGCCGTGCTCCGGCGAGGGGATGTTCCGCCGGGAGGAGGCCGCCGTCGCGGACTGGAGCGAGCTGACCGTGCGGATGTGCGCGCGGCGGCAGGCGGAGATCCTGGACACGGCGGCGGTGCTGCTGAAGCCCGGCGGACGGCTTGTCTACTCGACCTGCACGTTCTCCCCGGAGGAGGACGAGGGCACGGTCAGTGAATTTTTGAAAAGGCATCCGGATTTCGCGGTTGAAAAGACCGAAGCGCCGTGGTTTTCGCCCGGACGGCCCGACTGGGTGAAAGAGCCCGCGCCGGGCCTCGCCGACACCTTCCGCCTCTGGCCGCACAAGCTGTCCGGCGAGGGGCATTACGCGGCCGTCCTGCGCCGTCTGGACGGCGAGGCGGGGGAGACCGCCCGGCAGACGCCGGCGGAGCCGCCCGCGGAGCTGGAGGCGTTTCGCGGGGAAGCGGGCGCGGACATCCCCGAGGGGATGTTCGTGCTCTTCGGCAGCCGCGTCTTTCTGGCGCCTCACGGACTGCCGAGCCTGGCGGGGCTGCGCGTGCTGCGCGCGGGACTGGAGCTGGGCGAGGCGCGCAGAGGCCGCTTCGAGCCGGCGCACGCGTGGGCGCTGTGGCTGAAGACAGCCGCGCGGACGATGGACTTCCCGGAGGACGCGCCGGAGCTGCGCCGGTATCTCGCGGGCGAAACGCTGCCCGGCCGCGAGCCGGGCTGGACGCTCGTCACGGCGGACGGCCTCAGCCTCGGCTGGGGCAAATGCGCGGACGGCGTGCTCAAGAATCACTACCCCAAGGCGCTCCGGCGCCTGGCGTGAAGGAGAAAAGAATGGACAAAACAGTTTTGATCGTCGAGGACGAGAGAGCGATTGTTGAAATCCTGAAATTCAATCTCAAGCGGGAGGGCTATGACACCCTCGAGGCGCTCGACGGAGAGACGGGCCTCGCGCTCGCGCGGGAGAAGGACCCCGATCTCATCCTGCTCGACGTGATGCTGCCCAGGATGAACGGCTTCGACATCTGCTCGGCGCTGCGCAGGGACGGACGCACGGTGCCGATCATCATGCTGACGGCCCGCGAGGAGGAGACCGACAAGGTTTTCGGCCTCGAGGTGGGCGCGGACGACTATATGACGAAGCCCTTCTCCATGCGCGAGCTGCTGGCCCGCGTCAAGGCCAACATCCGCAGGCGGAATCTCGACTATGCCGCGGCGGGCACGCTGCTGACGGCCGGCTCGCTCACGGTCAATCCCGCGAGCCTCACGGTCACCAGGAACGGGCAGGCGGTCGATCTGACGCAGAAGGAATACGATCTGCTTTTGTATCTGCTCAACGCGCGCGGCNNGGTCTTNNCGCGCGAGGAGCTCATGNNNAAGGTCTGGAACTACGACTATTACGGCGATATGCGCACGGTGGACGTCACCATCCGCAGACTTCGGGAGAAGATCGAGGAGGACCCCGGCCATCCCGCGTATATCATGACCCGCCGCGGCGCGGGCTATTACTTCTCCGAGTAGGAGAAAATCAGCGGCGAGGGAGGTCTGCCCATGCGCTCTTTGCGAATGAAGCTCGTCATGATTATGGTCATTCTGATTCTGGCCCTCATGACGGTCATCGGCACGTTTCTGATCAACGGCGTCGGCAACTTTTACATCTCGCAGTTCTATGTGCAGATGAATCAGACCTTCTCGCAGGACTTCATCGAGCAGCTCCAGGCCATCCCCGGCCAGACCGACGATGCGCCCGCGCAGATGAAGGAGCTTCTGATGGCGCAGTCGAGCCTCGGCATCGACATTTCCAGCCGGAACGTCTATATCCTGGGGACCGACGGCAGCGTGCTCGACAGCTCCAACCAGGCGCAGAACGTCGATATGACCGCGAACCTACTAAAGGCGATGAGCGGCTCGGTCGGGCAGGACAGCGCGATCACGAGCGCCTATATGGACCTGGCGGTGCCGATCAAGTCCGACAGCGGCAGCTACATCGTCTACATCCTCGACAACAAGGCCACGGTGGACGATCTGACGGCCGAGGTGCTGCGGATCATCCTCGAGGCGCTGGGGCTGGGGCTCGTTATCTGCGTGGTGCTGTCGTTTCTGCTCGCGCAGATCCTCATCACCCCCATCCAGGCGCTCACGGTCGGCACGCGGCAGGTCGCGGCCGGGGACTTCGGGCAGAAGCTGGAGGTCACGAGCCGCGATGAGATCGGCGTTCTGACCCGCAACTTCAACCACATGGCCCAGGTGCTGCAGGATACGATCTCCGAGGCGGAAAACGAGCGCAACAAGCTCTCCACACTGTTTCTGCACATGACGGACGGCGTCGTGGCCTTCAACGCCGCGGGCGCGGTCATCCACTTCAACCCCGCGGCCGCGCAGATGCTGGGCCGCTCCATGGACCCCGCCACCACGTTCCAGGAGCTGTTCGCCGGCGACGCGGACTTCGCCAGTCTGCTGGCGCTCAAGAGGCCGCAGTCCATCCAGACGCAGAAGACCGTGGGCGAAAGGCAGCTCGAGCTGCTCATGGCGCCGTTCTCCTCCCAGCAGACGCAGGGCGGCGCGCTGGTCGTCATCCATGACGTGACGGAGCAGCGGAAAAACGAGCAGACGAGGCGCGAGTTCGTCGCGAACGTCTCGCACGAGCTGCGCACGCCGCTTACGAACATCCGCTCCTACGCCGAGACGATCATCTCCGCCGGCGACGACCTCTCGCCCGAGCTGCGGAACAACTTCCTCGGCGTCATCCTGGGCGAGGCCGACCGCATGACGCGCATCGTGCAGGACCTTCTGACGCTGAGCAAGCTCGACTACGGCAAGATGGAAATGAACATCACGCGCTTTTCCTTCGCCGAGGCCGTCAAGAGCGTCTACGAGGCGGCCCGGATGAACGCGGAGCAGAACCACGGCCACACCCTGAGCTTCCGGTGCGAGGGGGAGGTCCCGGACGTGAACGGCGACCGCGAGCGCATCGAGCAGGTCGTCATGAACATCGTGTCCAACGCCATCAAATATACGCCGGACGGCGGCAAGATCGACATTACCGTGGGAACCAGCGGCAAAAACGTCTTTGCCCGGATCTCCGACAACGGCATCGGCATTCCCGAAAAGGACCTGCCGCGCCTGTTCGAGCGCTTCTACCGCGTGGACAAGGCCCGCTCGCGCGAGTCCGGCGGCACGGGGCTGGGACTTTCGATCGCGCGGGAGATCCTCAGCCAGCACAAGGGCGATATTTCCATCGACTCCGTCTGCGGCGAGGGCACGGATGTGCTCATCACGCTGCCCGCGGCGACGTAAGCCCGCGCGGACGGACGGGGAAATTTCATCCGGCGCGCAGGCCGCCGGAATCACAGGCAAAGCGGGAGGCGAAAGGAGGGCCGGGCATGAAGAAGCTGCTGGAAATCGGAAAGGACGTGCTGCTGGTCCTGCTGACGCTCGCGGTGATCGTGCTGACCGTCCTGGCGCTCCCGGCCAGAACGGTGCAGCAGACGCCGTGGCTCGCCGCGATGCTCAAGCCGTTCGCCTCCGTGCTCGGCATGTCCGAGGCGGAGCTCACCTATACGCAGGCGGCCGAGCCCGTGCTGAACGCGGCGCAGCCGCTGACGATCACGGTGAAAAATTCCGCCGGCCGCTGCAGCTATCAGTATGACTTCACCGCGCTCGACAGCGCCTATGAGACGCTGGGCGGCGCGCTCGGGCAGGCGCTCGACACCGCCGGGCCGGCGCAGAGCAGCACGTATGCCAAGCTCTACGCGGCCATGCAGGAGGAGGGCGTTCTGTTCTGCTATCCCGCCGAGATTCCGGCGGCCGTGCTGGCCGCCTGGCTGGACGCGCAGCCGAACGCGGACGCCCCGGCGGCGGACATGTGCCTGCTGTCGGTCCAGAACGGCGCGGTGCGGCTGTATCTCGCGGGCGAGGCGTGCTGGGTGTGCCAGACCAAGCTCCCCGCCGATACGCTCGAGCAGCTGCTCGAGAGCTGCAAGCCGGACGGCAGCTTTTTGGCCTCGGAGGACTCCACGGGCCGGTTCAAGCTGCTCGCGCCGGACACGCTGCTGACGGCCGAGGCCGTCTCCGTGCCGGGCGTGACGGCGGCGAATCCCGTTTCCTCGCAGCTTACGACGTCGCTCGCCGGCACGCTCGGCTTCAACCCCTACGGCGGCGCCAGCTACACGGATTCCGGCGGCACCACCCGCTTTACGGAGGGCGCGAGCACGCTGAGCGTCTCCGCCGCCGGGCTTCTGAGGCTGTACAACGGGCAGCGGACGGACGCGCGCTTCAACGCGGCCTCCGACAGCCCGGGCGACCTGATCGAAGCGGCGCGGACGCTGCTCGCCGGACTGACGGCGGACACGCTGGGCGACGCGCGGCTGTATCTGCGCTCGTTTTCGCAGTCGGACGGCGGCGCGGTGTGCAGCTTCGACTACGTTGTGAGCGGGATTCTGGTCACGCGGGCGGACGGCCCGGCCGCGACGGTCCGCTTCGACGGCGCGCAGATCGCGGAGGCCACGCTCAATCTGCGCACATACCGGCTCACCTCCGCGCAGACGAAGCTGCTGCCGGCCGCGCAGGCCGCCGCCATTTTGCCGGAGGGCTCCGGAATCGTGGTTCAGTATGCCGACGCCGGCGGACAGACCCTGGAGGCCGGCTGGAAAACGCGGCAGTAAACACGCGGGCAGCACCGCGCAATTCGAGGCTGACGCCTCAAGCACGGTCTTGCTTGCATCTTTCCCGTCAGATGCGCCAACCATGCTCGCGAATCTACAAAGGATTCGCTGCGCTTTTTGACACATCTGACGAAAAATCTGACGGCGCAACACTGCACTTGGAATTGTGCGGTGCTGCCTTAGAAAGGAGGCGGCGGCGGTGCCGGTCGGAAAAATCAAAAATCTGATTCTGCTCATTCTGGCGCTGGCCGTCTGCTTTTTGCTGGTCCTCGTCATCCCCTCCAAGACGGCGCAGGCGCGCGAGGAGGCGGCGGTGCACGAGCGGCTGCAGACGCTGTTCGCCGGCTACGACGTACAGCTCTCGGGGGACGAGCTGCCCGCCAGCGCGCGACTGTACACCATCGAGCTTGAGAATTCCCGGACCGCCGAAAGCACGGCGGCGGCGGTCCTGCTCGGCGCGCAGAGCGAGCCGCAGGACAGCTCCGTGCGCTATTCGAGCGTCTATACCTCCCCGCACGGAAGCTGCAGGATGAATGCCAGCGGCAGCTTCTCCGCCTCGCTGGACGGCTGGTTCACCGCGTCCGATCCCGTGTCCGGCACAAGGAAGCTGCTGAAGGCGATGGGCTTCGACGCCGCCTCCGTGTCCGAGCCGGAGCGGGTGAGCGCGGGCGTCTACGCGGTCACGGCGGCCCAGCAGATCCTGGGCGTGCCGGNCTTCTCNGANGGGCTNNNCTTCACCTACACGAACGGCGCGCTCACGGACGTTTCGGGCATCTTTTTCCTGAGCGGCTCCGTGACGCGCGTGAGCGAAAACGCCTGCATCTCCTGCGCCGACGCGCTGGTGGCGCTGCTCGCGGCCAGAAACACGCTGGGCTGGGTCGGCAGCCGGATCACGGATGTCCGGCAGGGCTACGAGCACACGGAGACGGCCTCCGCCAGCGTGCGCCTCGTCCCCGTCTGGCAGATCGACACCGATACGGGCGCCTTCCGCGTCAATGGCATCACCCGCGAGATCACGGCGATCACGGCGAGTTCTTAAAAATTTGTGAATTTTTTTGTATCTGATTTGTTAATTTTCCTTTACAACGCCGCGCGACTGTGCTATTCTCTTTTTGGCACCATTTGGCGATGTTTAAAACGTCGAATGCGGAAATACTTTTACCGATGTAAAAACGCTTACCAAAGAGGGCTTTTGTTTTGATTAAATACTGGATCGAGGGCGGCGGAAAGCTCAACGGCTCCGTCGCCATTTCCGGNGCNAAAAANGCCGCNGTCGCCATTCTCCCNGCNACGCTGCTGGTNAACGGCACCTGCCGGATTGAAAATGTCCCCGACATCTCCGACGTGCGGCTGCTGCTCGAAATTCTGAGCAACATGGGCGCGCGCATCCGCCGGCTCGGGCGGAACACGCTGGAAATCGACTGCTCGCATGTGCGCAACGTCACGGCTCCCATCGAGCTGGTGCGCCGCATCCGCGCGTCGTATTACCTCATCGGCGTGCAGCTCGGGCGCTTCGGCCACGCGCGCGTCGCCATGCCCGGCGGCTGCAATTTCGGCGTCCGTCCCATCGACCAGCACATCAAGGGCTTCGAGGCCATGGGCGCGACGGTCGAGCAGGCCGGCGGCTATGTCTGTGCCGACGCGCCCGAGGGCGGGCTGCTGGGCGGCCACGTGTATCTCGATATTGTGTCGGTCGGCGCGACGATGAACATTCTGCTCGCAGCCGTGCTCTCCGGCGGGCTGACCATCATTGAGAACTGCGCCAAGGAACCGCACATCGTCGATCTGGCCAACTTCCTCAACGCCATGGGCGCGAAGGTCTCCGGCGCGGGCACCGACATCATCAAGGTGCGCGGCGTGCGCCAGCTCCGTGGCGGCTTCTATACCATCATCCCCGATCAGATTGAGGCCGGCACCTACATGACGGCGGCCGCCGCCGTGGGCGGGAACGTCCTCGTGGAGAACGTCATCCCCAAGCACCTCGACTGCATCACGGCGAAGCTGCGCGAGATGGGCGCGCGCGTGACGGAGTATGACGACTCCATCCGCGTCGAATCGAGCCGCCGGCTGCGCCGGGCCAACGTCAAGACAATGCCGTATCCCGGCTTCCCGACCGACATGCAGCCGCAGATCGCGGTGTGCATGGCGCTGGCCGAGGGCACGAGCCTCGTGACCGAGGGCATCTACGACAACCGCTTCCGCTATACGGGCGAGCTCAACCGCATGGGCGCGAGCATCCAGGTCGAGAGCAAGACCGCCGTCATCGACGGCGTGCGCCAGCTCCACGGCTGCGAGGTGCGCGCGTGCGACCTGCGCGCGGGCGCCGCCATGGTGATCGCAGCGCTCAGCGCCGAGGGCACGACCGTCATCGAGGACGCCGACTATATCGAGCGCGGCTATGAGGACATCGTGGGCAAGCTCACCGGGCTCGGCGCGAAGATCCGCCGCACCGAGGACCGCAGCGCGCCGGCAGAGGAGTCCGTCGGATAAACAAAACAGAAACAAAACTGCCGCGGTTAAATACCGCGGCAGTTTTCGGTCTGTGAAAAATGATTACGAAGACGGCGCTTATGGGACGGCGGAGACGGGTCAGCCGGCACGGCGGCTGGCCACGGCGCTGACCGGGACGGCGACGGTGTGGGCGATGGGCGACCACTCGAATTTGTGGAAGAGCGCGCAGACGCCGATCGGCGCGTAGCTCATCATGAAAAACGGGAAGGTGAATATGTAGAGAACCTTCTTCCGCGCGGGAGCTGCGATCTGCTTCCACTGCGTCACCGTGGTGAGCAGCCCCATGGCGAACATGCCGAGATAGGCACCGCGGACCGCCGACCAGATGGCAAGCAGCACGCCGACCCAGGCGTTTTCCATGCCGGCGGTCAGGAGCGTGAAGGCCATGATGAGTCCGGAAAACAGGCAGCCCCAGAAGCCGATGGAGATGGTTTCATAGCTGGCCCAGGACCGCATGCCTCCGTGGAACAGGCTCCGCAGCAGCGTGCCCGTGTAGCGCATGGCCACCTGGATGCCGCCCTGCACCCAGCGCGTGCGCTGACGCCAGGACACGCGGAAGCTTGCGGGCTGCTCGTCGTAGAGCACGGCGTCGCGGCAGAAGCCGATGCGCACGCCGTTGACGGCGCACCAGGTATCGAATTCCACGTCCTCGGTCAGCGTGTGGAAGCGCCAGCCGCCGCAGCGGTCGAGCAGGCCGCGCGTGAAGCCGAAGCCCGTGCCGGTGACGGCGCAGGTCGTGCCGAGCAGCATCCGCGACTGGTTGAGGTGCACGGAATCGTGCAGGAACCAGATGCCGTAGCCCGCGGCGACCCAGCTGTCGGAGAAATTCTTGCTGTTCCGGTAGCCGGTCACGGCCTCGAAGCCGTCGGAGAACGAGCGGTTGATGGCGCTGATGTAGTCCGGCTGCAGCAGATTGTCGGCGTCGAAGACGAGAAACGCGTCGTAATTGTCGTACTCGCCGTCCTCGCGGATGTGCTCGAGCAGGTACTGCAGGGCATAGCCCTTGCCGATCTCGCGGCGGTTGAAGCGGGGATAGACGGTCGCGCCGTGCTCCTCCGCCACGCGGGCGGTTTCGTCGGTGCAGTTGTCCGCTACGACATAGACGTGCACGCGGTCTGCCGGATAGTCCTGCGCGCGCAGGCTCTCCAGCAGGTAGGGCAGGACGGCCTGCTCGTTGCGCGCCGCGATCAGAACGGCGTATCTAAGCGGTTTCGCCGGCAGATGCTTCTTTTCCGGAATGAGAAACGGGATGATCAGATACACAACCTGATACAGGTAGCACGCGCTCAGCGTCAGAAGAAGGATCCAGCTCGTGAGTTTCATGCCTTGCAGTATTTCCATAGTTGTCCTGCTCCTTGCAGATTTTTTGATAGAGGAAGAAGCCCGCTGCGCTGATGAGCAGCGTTGCGCCGAACACGATGGCGGCGAACTGGTAGTTTTGCAGCCCCAGCGCCGCGCCGCCGAGCGTGGAGGTCAAAACCGACGGGATGCGTCCGAGCGAGCAGATGAGAAGCCAAACCGGCAGCTTCATGTCGGTCAGCCCGGCCACGTAGCACAGGATGTCCTTTGGGGTGCCGGGCACCATGAAAATGAGCAGAAACAGGGCGTTGCGCCGGGGCGAGGTCTGCAGAAAGCGGAGTTTTTTCAGCTTTTCGGCGGGGAAGAAGACCTCCACCACCGGCAGACCGAAGCGGCGGACGAAGAAGAAGACCGTGACGCTGCCGAGCGCCGCGCCGAGCAGGCACAGAAGCGTGCCTCCGAGCGCGCCGAAGGCGTAGCCGCCGCCGATCTCCAGCGGCTCACCAGGGATGATCGCGACGAACACCTGCAGAAAGACCATGCCCACGTACGCGAGCTTTCCCCACAGACCCCGCTCGGCCACCCAGAGCCGGAACCGTTCGGGCTGCTCGACGAACTGCAGCATGGGCCGGCCCACCAGCCAGCAGACCAGAACCGTGAAGACGACAAACACGGCGATCGCGGCGCCGGCGAGCAGTTTTTTTGTTTTTTCAGGCAGCGCGGTCATTTTCTGCATGTCTTGCCTCCGTCCCTTGCAGTTCCAGTATATCGGAAAGCCGCTCCGGAAACAATCGGGGAAAAGCTAAAATTTTCATTAAGATTCGCTTAATTTCGCCGCAAAGCGCCCGAAAAAAGAAAGAAATCAAGGCCGCGCCCGTCAGCCGCGCCCGGCGGCCAGCCGGGCGTCGAGCCAGCGGTAAAAACAGCCGAGCGCCAGAAACAGCGCGGTCAGCACCGCGGCGATCAGCAGCATCCGGCCCACGCCGAGCCGCTCGTAGTTGAGAAAGTAGTAGGGGAAGCGGCCGGGGGCATCCGGCTGCATGTGCGCGGCGGAGATCAGGATGTAGGCAAAATACAGGTACGGCGGCACGAGCCACCACACCGGCGCGAAGCGGCTCCAGCGGCCCTTTTCGTCGAACAGCAGCCAGTCGAGCACCGTCCCGACGGGCACGACGACGTGCAGCAGCAGCATGGAGATGCCGGTGGCGGTGTGGAAATTGACGGCGTTCTTGAGCAGAAACGCCGCAACCAGCCCTGTCAGGCTGATGGACAGCAGGCACGCGCCCTTCCAGGCGGGGCAGAAGGGCCCCTTTCCCCGCAGGCCGCTGAAAAACGCGCCCAGAAAATAGGCCGCGCAGAAGAGATTGCTGAGGATCGTGAACATCCGGAAGGCCATCGGATTCCAGACGCCCGCGAAGATCCCCAGCTGGATTCCGACGCCCGCCAGAGAGGCCAGCGCCAAAAAGAGCTTGAAATATAACGAGATCTTTTTCTTCTGCATCTGCTCACCCGCTCCCCGCATTTTCGATTAAACTTCAGTATAGCACAGGATTCGCCATCCTGCGGCTTTTGGAAGATCAACAATTCGTAAACTTTTTGTGAAGAAACGACGCATTTTTACATTCCGCGAAAATAAGCTGTATAATAAAAGCAAGACTGTTGAATTTCTCGGTGAGCGGGTGACAATCGATGATCGAAGTGTTTTTCATACTGAGCTTTCTCCTCTCCGGAGGCTACGCCTGGAGGCACGGCTTTTTTACAACCTGGAACGCGCTGTGGCAGTTCCCGCTGGCGTTTCTCATATTCTTCCTGGGACTGGTGATCCTGTTCGTGCTGGTGCTGTTCCTGTCCACACGCTTTGTCAACCCGCACAAGGAGCTCGACCGGCCCAGCACCTATTTCCGGTTCATGCTCAACCAGTTCTGCCGTCTCATCCTGTTCCTCGCGCGCGTGCAGGTGCACACGACGGGGCTCGAGAAGGTGCCGCGCGACAGACGGTTCATGCTGGTGTCCAACCACCTGTTCGCCTACGACCCGGTCATCTACTACAACGCGATGCCGTGGGCCGACCTGGCCTTCCTGTCCAAAAAGGAAAATTTCTCCCTCGTCATGGTCGCGGAGATCATGCGCGAGGTGCTCTGCCTGCCGCTCGACCGGGAAAACGACCGCGAGGCGCTCAAGGCCATCCTGAAGGCCATCCAGTTCCTCAAGGAGGACAAGTGCTCCATCGGCGTGTTCGCCGAGGGCGGCACGAGCAAGACGGGCGAGCTGAAGCCCTTCCGCAACGGCGCGTTCAAGATCGCCCAGCGGGCCCAGGTGCCCGTGGTCGTCTGCGCCGTGGCCAACACGCGCGCGATCCTGCACAACATGTTTCTCCGCCGCACCGACGTCTATCTCGACGTACTCGGCGTGATCGAGCCGGAGCAGTTCGCCGGCTGCACCACCATCCAGATCGGCAACATGGCCCACGAGATGATGGAGCAGGGCGTCGAGGCGCGGAAAAAGGCGATGGCAAAGGCAAAAGAGTCGCAAAAAGCGAAGAGCGAAGAGTGAACCGCAAAAAAACGCCGCTGTTCCGGACGCCCGGAACGGCGGCGGTCAGCTTGTCAAAAGGCCTCGCAGAGTTTGCGCCCGCAGGCGCAAATAAGTTGTAAATCCTGTGTTTTCCGGCGGCGTGTACGTCGGAAAACACACTTTACGGTCTGCAAGTGTGGAATTTTCGCGTCCCACGCCGCGAAAATCCCGCGCGCAGCAGGCCGCATCTTTTTGTCAACGAAGGCCCATTGGGCCTTCGTTGACAGTTTAATCGCCGCTGTTCCGGACGCCCGGAACGGCGGCGATTTTTTATTGTATTGCTTACTGTTTGGCCTTCATGACCGTGCGCATCCGCTGCGCATGGTCGAGGATGCGCTTGCGTATGCGCAGGGACTGCGGAGTGACCTCCAGCAGCTCGTCGTCGGCCAGATACTCGAGGCACTGCTCGAGCGACAGCACGCGCGGGGGAGACAGGCGGATGGCGTCGTCGCTGCCGGCGGCGCGCATGTTGGTCAGCTGCTTTCTCTTGCAGACGTTCACGGCCATGTCCTCGTTGCGGTTGCAGGCGCCCACGACCATGCCCGCGTAGACCTCCACGCCGGGGCCGATGAACAGTGAGCCGCGGTCCTGCACGCCGCCCAGACCGTAGGCGCAGGATTCGCCGGTTTCAAACGCGACGAGCGAGCCGGTCTGCCGGCGCGGGATCTCGCCCTTCATGGGCGCGTAGGAGTCGAGCACGGAGGCCATGATGCCCTCGCCGCGCGTATCGGTCAAAAATTCGTTGCGGTAGCCGAACAGGCCGCGCGTGGGGATGAGGAACTCCAGCCGCATCCGGCTGCCCACGGGCGTCATGGAGCTGAGCTCGCCCTTGCGCTGGGAAATCTTGTCGATGACCGCGCCGACGGAGGCCTCGGGCACGTCCGCGACCATGCGCTCGATCGGCTCGCAGAGCTTGCCGTCGACCGTCTTGGTCAGCACGTGCGGCGTCGAGACCTGGAACTCGTAGCCCTCGCGGCGCATCGTTTCGATGAGGATGGACAGGTGCATCTCGCCGCGGCCCGCGACGTTGAAGGCGTCGGTGCCCATCTCCTTGACATGCAGCGACACGTCCTTGAGAAGCTCGCGCTCGAGCCGGTCGCGCAGGTTGCGGGAGGTGACGAATTTGCCCTCGCGTCCGGCGAACGGCGAGTCGTTCACGGAGAACGTCATCTCGATCGTCGGGTCGGAGATCTTTACGAACGGCAGCGGCTCTATCGTATCGGGCGCGCAGAGCGTGCGGCCGATGGTGATGTCGGAGATGCCGGAGAAGGCGACGATCTCGCCCGCCGACGCCACGGGCACGGCGTCGCGGCCCAGGCCGGTGAATTCGTACAGGGCGACGATCCTGGCCCGCTCGTGCATGTCGTGGTCGTGATAGTCGCTGACGACGACGTCCTCGTTCGGGTGGATGGAGCCGCGCTCGATGCGGCCGATGCCGATGCGGCCGACAAACTCGTTGTAGTCGATGGAGGACACGAGCAGCTGCAGCGGCCCCGCCGGATCGCCCTTGGGGGGATCGATATACTGGATGATGGTGTCGAAGAGCGGGGTGAGGTCGGTGCCCTCATCGTCGGGTCCGTAGGCGGCGGTGCCGCGGCGGGCCGAGCAGAAGAGCGTCGGGGAATCAAACTGCTCCTCGGTCGCGTTGAGGTCGAGCAGCAGCTCGAGCACCTCGTCCATGACCTCGTGCACGCGCGCGTCGGGCCGGTCGATCTTGTTGACGACGACGATGACCTTGTGGCCGAGCTCCAGAGCCTTCTGCAGCACGAAGCGGGTCTGCGGCATGGGGCCCTCGGCGGCGTCCACAAGCAGCAGCACGCCGTCCACCATCTTGAGAATCCGCTCGACCTCGCCGGAAAAATCGGCGTGGCCCGGGGTATCGACAATGTTGATTTTATAGCCCTTATAATGAACAGCGGTGTTCTTGGCGAGAATCGTGATGCCGCGTTCGCGTTCGAGGTCGCCCGAGTCCATGACCCGGTCCGCGACAACCTGATTCGCGCGGTAGACGCCGCCCTGCTTTAACATCTGGTCAACCAGGGTCGTCTTGCCGTGGTCAACGTGCGCGATGATCGCAATGTTCCGGATTTTATCCTGCGTCATATTCGTGCACTCCTTTCAATATCTCCTGAAATCTCACGAAAATTTATTCTAACACACGCTTTTCCCAATTACAAGATGTTTTGTGACTTCTGACCCAATCTTCCGCACCTTTTTTGTACGATTTCGCACGGCGGCGCGGCAAAAGCCATAGAATGGGCGGAAGGAGGGAACGGCATATGGATTCTGTCACCACCGAAACGGAAATCCGGGCCGGGCAGAGCGGGGACGCGCTGACGCCGGAGAGACTGCTGGAGATGATCTCCGACGAGCAGGCGGATTCCGCGCTCTGCAGAAGGCTCGCGGATCTCGCGCGCGGGCAGGCGCGCGGCGTTTTGATGCGGCTGTCGCGGGAAGAGCGCAGACACGCCCGCACGGCGGCCGCCATGTATTACATCCTGACCGGGAAACAGCCGGGGAGCTGCGCGGCGCCCGCTCCGGCCTGCGCCGCGCTCCGCCGGGAGCTCCGGCTCCGGTATGACGCGGAGCTGCGCGCCGCGCAGACGTATGAGACGCTGGCCGGCGCAGCCGGCAGCTTCGGCGACGTGTTTCTGCAGCTGTCGCAGGACGAGCGCGGCCACGCCGCCGCCATTCTGGCGCTGCTGCAGGGCGGCCGCTGAAGAGGGCCGCGGCCTTTTTCCGGCCGATCCTCCGCCCGCTGACGGAAAAACCCGCAAAAATCCGAAGATTTTTGCGGGTTTTTCGGGCTGCCGCGCGCTGCGGCGCGCCCGGTCGTTTTGAAAAGCGGCTGCTACAGGACTCTGCGGCCGGCGACGTATTTGCGCGCGACGCAGCGCTCGTCCGCGAGATACGCGGCGCGCTCCATGCGCGCGCGGACGGTGAGCGGCTGCGGATGGTCGAGCAGCGTGTCGTCGAACACGACGGCGTCGAATTCGTAGCCGGGCAGGAAGCTGCCGACCTTGCCGAAGAACGCGCCGCCGCCCATGGTGGCGAGGAAGAACGCGCGCTCGAAGGACAGGGGCTTCACGCTCTGGTCCTGCAGCCGCCAGCGGAGCTTGGAGGCCTGAATGGCCTGCGTCATCGCATGCAGCAGGCTCTCGTGGCTGCCGCCGGCGACGTCGGTGGCGAGGCCGACCCGCAGGCCGTCGTCGAGATATTTGCTGATCGGCGCGACGCCGGAGGCGAGGTTGGTGTTCGATTCCGGCGAGTGCGCCANAAACACGCCGTTTTCCCGGATGAGCGCCTGCTCGGCCTCGCTGGAGTGGACGCAGTGGGCCATGATGCAGGGGTAGCCGCCGCCGAACAGGCCGAACTGCCGGTAGGCGTCGCCGTAGAAGCGGGAGCGCGGGCAGAGCTCCTGCACCCACGCGATCTCCCCGAAATTCTCGGACAGGTGGCTCTGCACGGGCAGACCGTATTTTTCCCGCAGGTCGCGCAGCGCGTACATGAGATCGTCGGTGCACGAGGGGACGAAGCGCGGCGTCAGGATGGGTTTTGTGTAGGAGAAGCGGCTGCGCGTCTCGAGGATCCAGCGCTCGGTGTCGCGGACGGCCTGGTTGGTCGAGACCTCGCCCAGATAGACGGGGCAGCCGCGGTTCATGTTGACCTTGCCCACGCAAGTGACAAGACCGGAGGCGTCGAGCTTTTCCATGAGCAGCTCCGTCGCCGGGACGTGCAGGGTGGCGAAGATGGACGCGCGCGTCGTGGTGCTGCTGACGAGATGGCGCACAAAGCTGCTGTAGGCGCGGTCGGCGTAGTCCAGCTCCCTGTACTTGGCCTCCTCGGGGAAGGTATAGGTGTTGAGCCATTCCAGCAGCTCCATGTCCATGCCGAGCCCGCGGAAGGCAAACTGCGGCGCGTGGACGTGCAGGTCCGTCATGCCCGGAAAGATCAGCCTGTCCCCGCAGTCCTGCACGCGAAAGCGGGCAAACCGCTCGGGCAGCTCGCGGAACACGCCCGCGCAGAGCCCGTCCTCACAGACAAGATAGCCGTTTTCCAGCGTCCTGAGCTCGTCCATCGATTCGCTCCAGATGATGTTTCCCTTTAAAACCATGTTATTCAAGCGTGGGATCTCCTTTTTCCATGCGCTTTTACGGGTGCAGGCGCACACTTCTCATTATATTATTATCTTATCATAAAATGCGGAATCCGGAACGGTGTTTTCAATCGGCAAACTCTACGAAAACTGCCCGGACACGTTTGTATAAAATGACAGCCCGGCGAAAACACTAAAAATTTTTTAGGAAAAATCGGCATATTTGTGCAAAAAACCGGGGTGAGAAAAACTTTTTCAAAAAAATTATTGCATGTTGCACCAAAACAGAGTAAAATACATCTATACCCGCACGGGATGGAGTTTTCCCCCACCGGGCGGGCGGCGCAAGCCGAAAACATAAAGGAGGAAATTCTAGAATGAAGAAAATCATTGCTCTGCTTCTTGCGGTCCTGATGGTGTTCGCTCTGGTTGCCTGCGCGAGCAGCAAGACCACCGAGACCACGACGGATACGTCTGCGGCTGCCTCGTCTGCCGCGGCCTCGACCCCGGCCACCTCGTCCGCGGCCACCTCCGCGGCCACCTCGTCCGCGGCGTCCTCGTCCGCTGCGGCGTCCACCGCCAGCACGTCCGATTTCAAGGTCGGCGCGGTTCTGGTCGGCGACGAAAACGAAGGCTATACCTACGCGCACATCCTCGGCCTGAAGACCGCTCTTACCAACTGCGGCCTGACCGAAGACAACATCATCTGGAAATACTCCATCGGCGAGACCGAGGCCTGCTACGACGCCTGCGTTGACTGCGCGGAGTCCGGCTGCAAGCTCATCGTCACCAACTCCTACGGCCATCAGTCCTACTGCAAGCAGGCTGCCGAGGAATACCCCGACATCCAGTTCGTCGCTATGACCGGCGACACGGCGAAGGCAGACGGCCTGGCCAACTTCCACAATGCGTTCACGAAGATCTACGAAGCGCGCTATGTCGGCGGCATCGTCGCCGGTATGAAGCTGCAGGAGCTCATCGACGCCGGCAAAATCACCGACAAGAACAAGGACGCCAGCGGCAACATCAAGATCGGCTATGTCGGCGCTTATCCGTACGCCGAAGTCGTCTCCGGCTACACCGCGTTCTTCCTTGGCATCCGCTCCATCGTCAAGAACGTCTCCATGGAAGTTCAGTACACGAACTCCTGGTTTGACATCACCGCCGAGAGCGAAGCTGCCACAGCCCTGATCGGCGACGGCTGCGTCATCATCGGCCAGCACGCCGACTCCACCGGCGCTCCCTCCGCCTGCGAGGCCGCTCTGAAGGCCGGCACCACCGTCTACTCCGTCGGCTACAACGTTGACATGCTCTCCGTTGCCCCGACCGCCGCGCTGACCTCCCCGACCAACGAATGGCAGGTCTTCTACACCTACGCGATCAACGCCGTCATGAACGGCCAGACCTTCGACACCAACTGGGCCGAGGGCTTCGAGACCGGCGCCGTGGCCATCACGCCGCTCGGCACCTCCTGCGCCAAGGGCACCCAGGAAGCGGTTGACAAGGCGATTGAGGACATCAAGGCTGACAAGCTGCACGTCTTCGACACCACCACCTTCACGGTCGGCGGCAAGGAAGTCACGAACGCGTTCGCGACCGACACCAACGGCGACTTCACGCCCGATGCCGATGAGGCGATCATCGACGGCTACTACCACGAGTCCTACTTCCAGTCCGCTCCGTCCTTCTCGCTGAGAATCGACGGCATCACCGAACTGAACTAATCGGGTATCCCAAAAATCGGCTGCCGAAAGGCAGCCGATTTTTTTTGGCTTTTCTGCGCAGCATAGCAGGGGGACCGCTTGACAAATACACATGAATGGATTATCATATGAACAATCAATCATATGAATGGAGGCGCAGATGTTGGAGCACAATCACGACGCGATTCTCAAGAAGGTACGCGACGAGCTGCCGACGGACGAGCTGCTGTGCGACCTGTCCGATCTGTTCAAGCTTTTCGGCGACACGACGCGGAACAAGATCCTGTTTTCACTCTTTGAGTCGGAGATGTGCGTATGCGCGATCGCCGAGCTGCTGGGCATGACGCAGTCGGCCATTTCGCACCAGCTCAAGATCCTCAAGGACGCGAATCTCGTCGGCAACCGGCGGGAGGGGAAGACGATCTACTATTACCTGTCCGACGAGCATGTGCGCACGATCCTGGCGCAGGGCTTCGAGCATCTGATTGAGGAAAGGAAAGCGGAAGATGAAAAAATCGTTTAAGCTGGAGGACCTCGACTGCGCGAACTGCGCGGCCAAAATGGAGACGGGCATCGCGCAGCTCGACGGTGTAAAGGCCGCCACGGTGAGCTTTTTGACGCAGAAGCTGACGCTGGAGGCCGACGACGCCGCGTTCGACGACATTGTGAAAAAGGCCGCCAAAATCGTCCGGAAAATCGAGCCCGACTGTCGGATTGTGCTGTGAGGCGGCGGCCATGACAAGAAAGCAGAAAAAGACGCTGATCCGCATCATTGCCTCGGCGGTGCTGTGCCTGGCCGTCTGGTTCCTGCCGCTGCAGGGCGGCTGGCGGCTGGCCGCGTTTGCTGTGCCGTATCTTGTCGTCGGCTGGGACGTGCTGTGGTCGGCGCTGCGCAGCATCCTGCACGGCCAGGCGTTCGACGAGAAGTTTCTCATGTCGGTCGCGACGCTGGGCGCGTTCGCCATCGATGAGTACCCGGAGGCGACGGCCGTGATGCTGTTCTACCAGGTCGGCGAGCTGTTCCAGAGTCTGGCTGTGGGGAAGAGCAGAAAGTCCATCGCGGCGCTCATGGACATCCGGCCGGACAGCGCGGTCGTCCTGCGGGACGGCGCGGAGCTGACCGTTTCGCCGGAGGAGGTCGAGCCGGGCGAGACCATCGTGGTGAGGCCCGGCGAGAAGATCCCGCTCGACGGCGAGATCCTCGAGGGCCAGACCTCCGTCAACACCGCCGCGCTGACCGGCGAGAGCCTGCCCGCTGACAAGACGGTGGGCGACGAGGTCGTCAGCGGCACCGTCAATCTCACCGGCGTCATCCGCGTGCGCACGCTGAGCCGCTACGACGAGAGCACCGTCGCGAAGATCCTCGAGCTCGTCGAGAACGCGGCGGAAAAGAAATCCCGCGCGGAGAATTTCATCACCCGCTTCGCCCGCTGGTACACGCCCTGCGTCGTGGGCGGGGCCGTGCTGCTGGCGGTCGTGCCGCCGCTCGTGTTCGCGCAGGCGTGGGGCCTGTGGATCCGCCGGGCGCTCGTGTTCCTCGTGGTCTCCTGTCCGTGCGCGCTCGTCGTCTCCGTGCCGCTGACGTTCTTCGGCGGCATCGGCGGCGCCTCGCGCGGCGGCATCCTCATCAAGGGCTCCAACTATCTCGAGGCGCTGGCGAACGTGGACACGGTCGTGTTCGACAAGACCGGCACGCTCACGAAGGGCGCGTTCGCCGTGGACGCCATCCATCCCGCCAACATCTCCGAGGCGGAGCTGCTGGACATCGCGGCGGCGGCGGAGAGCTACTCCGGCCATCCCGTGGCGGAGTCCATCGTCCGCGCGCACGAGGGCCACATCGACAAATCCCGCCTGGGCGAGATCAGCGAGCTGTCCGGCTTCGGCCTGTCCGCCGTGGTGGACGGGAAGACATTCTATCTCGGCAACGGCAAGCTTATGGACCGCGTGGGGGCCGACTGGCATGAGTGCCATCTGACCGGCACCGTCATCCATATCGCGGAGGGCAGCCGCTATCTCGGCCACATCGTCATCAACGACGAGATCAAGCCGGACGCAAAGCAGGCCGTCGACGGCCTCAAGGCGCTGGGCATCCGCAGGACCGTCATGCTCACGGGCGACCGGGCGCGCGTGGCGGAGCACGTGGCGCAGGAGCTGGGGCTGGACGAGGCGCGCGCGGAGCTGCTGCCCGCGCAGAAGGTCGAGAACGTCGAGGCGCTTTTGAACGAGGGCTGCCGGCTGGCCTTCGTGGGCGACGGCGTCAACGACGCGCCGGTTCTGACGCGCGCGGATGTTGGCATCGCCATGGGCGCGCTGGGCAGCGACGCGGCCATCGAATCGGCGGACGTGGTGCTGATGGACGACAAGCCGTCCAAGCTGCCGCTCGCCATCGCCCTGTCGCGCAGGACCATGCGCATCGTGAAGCAGAACATCTGGTTCGCCCTGGCGGTCAAGGCCGTCATCCTCGCGCTGGGCGCGCTGGGCCTGGCGAACATGTGGATCGCCGTCTTCGGAGACGTGGGCGTGATGATCCTCGCGATCCTCAACGCCATGCGCGCGATGCTCCGCACAAAAACGTGAGCGCCGCAAATTTTCATCTTGACAAATACCGGATATTTGATATAATCATACCTGCGTTTAATACGCGGGTGTAGCTCATCTGGTAGAGCGCCACCTTGCCAAGGTGGAGGTAGCGGGTCCGAGCCCCGTCACCCGCNCCAAAATCCCCGCCGCAATTTTGCGGCGGGGATTTTTTGCCTTTTTTGCCTGGACGGCCATTTACGGAAGCAGGCAGGGAAGATTCCGGCGCAGATGGGCGGTCAGCGGCGCCGCGTAGGGGTCGATGCCCACATCGGCCCGCCTGCGCGAGACCTGCAAATTTGTCATTCTGAGAAGCGTCAGCGACGAAGAATTTCGTGCGTACTGCGTACATGCTTTTTGGACGTGGGATGCGCCCTGCGGGGCACCGTCTTTCTGATCGTGCAGAAAGACGGTGAAGAAAGAGCACGCCAGGGAGAAGGGCTTTTCACAAAGCCGCCCTTCTCCCTGGACCCTCATCCTCCGAAGATTGCTATCGATGCGCGTCCAACGGATACGCGTGCGCGACGCCTCGCTCCGCTCGACGCGCGCAGGGCCGTGCGGATGGAAATGTCGGGGAAGCGCTTCCCGCTGCCCCATCTGTCATTCTGAGGAGCGCAGCGACGAAGAATCTAAAGCAAGTTTGCGGCAAGATTCTTTGCTTCGCTCAGAATGACAATGGGGTTGGTCTTACATGCATATCCTTCTCATCTGTCATTCTGAGGAGCGCACGCGACGAAGAATATAAAGCAAGTTTGCAACAAGATTCTTCGCTTCGCTCAGAATGACAGGCGGGGGTTGTTTCCGCGTATCCACAAGCCAATTCTCCATGCAGGCCATCCTCCGACATTCCCTGCCGCACCGCGATTGCGCGGGCCGAGCAGAGCGAGGCAACGCGCACGGCAGCATAAGGCTCGGCGGGAAAGCAATCCTCGGAGGAAAGGATTCCAAAGGGAAGGGCGGCTTTGTAAAAAGCCCTTCCCTTTGGCGTGCCTTTCTTCCTCTTCTTTCCGCACGAGCGGAAAGAAGAGGCCCCCGGAGGGCGTAACCCCTGCGGAGGCCGAAAAAACCGGCAAGCCGAGAATCGTGCAGACGGGCCGATGTGGGCATCGGCCCCTACGGACGCGGCATGGGGCGGGTACAACGCTTAAACAATCCCACCTGTCATTCTGAGGAGCGACAGCGACGAAGAATCTCATACGTACTGTGTGCAGATTTATTAAGGACGGGGGATGCGCCCTGCGGATGCGCCGACGGGCCGGATCAGACCGATGCGGCCGTGTCGAAATCGCTCTCGATTTTCTGATAGGTCCTGCTCAGATTCAGAACAAAGACGGCCGGGTCGCCCGGCAGCGCGTAATCGAGCGAGAGCAGCTTCCCGTCCGTCAGAGCCCCGCCGGCCGGCAGCCGCTGCCCGCTGTCCGCGATCAGCGACTCCACGCCGTCTGCCGTCAGGGCGATCAGAAGCTCGCCGCTGCGAAGCACGACGCAGACCGTCTCGTCCGCGCCGGTCCCGCAGCCGCAGAGGGCCTGCAGGGAGAGCACGGCGGCGACGCGGCCCTTGTAGCTGAAGATGCCGCGCATGTAGGCCGGCTGCCGCGGCAGCGCCGTGACAGCCGGAAGCGAGAGGATCTCCGCCACGTTTTCCGCGGGGACCGCGTAGCGCGCCTGCTGCCGGCGCAGGACGAGCAGAAGCGCGCCGAGTCCGCTATTTCCCATTATCTGCCACATCCTTTCCGCACATCCGGAGCAGCCAGTCGGCGCTGAGCATCACGCCGAGCTGCCCGGTCTCCGTGACGGTGCATCCGACCATGCCGGTTCTGGTGCGATAATTGCGCCCGATCAGGGCGGGCAGCGGCTTTTCCACGGCGGTCTGCTGGCCGGCCACGGGGCCGGTGAGCAGCGCGGCGCTGCCGCGCGCATCCTTGATGACAATCAGCCGCTGGCCGCCTTCGTCCGGCTGCGCGCCGTAGAGCGCGAACAGATCGAGGACGGGCAGCATCTGCTCGGCCTGCAGCCATCTGCGGCCCTCGGCCGTCTGCAGGTGCGGCTCCGCCGAGGCAAGGCTGAGGATGCGCACCACGCAGCGGATGGGTATCAGACAGGCGTGCGGTCCGACCATAAATTTCAGGCACTCCGAGGAGGTCACGGAAACCGGCACCTCCATGCGAATGGCCGTGCCCTCGCCAGGCGCGCTGTGAATGGTCACGCTGCCGCCGAGACTGCTCGCGACGTTCTGCGCCACGTCCATGCCCACGCCCCGGCCGGAGAACTGGTTGGCCTGTTCGTTGGTGGACAGGCCGGGCAGAAAGGCGAGGTTCAAAATTTCGTCCGTGCTGTACGCGCGCGGGTCCTTCGTCAGCAGACCCCGCTCGGCGGCCTTGCGCAGAATGCGTTCCGGGTCCATGCCGCCGCCGTCGTCCGAGACGGTGACGGCGAGGTGGTCGGTCAGGTTTTCAAATTTCAGCGTAATCGTGCCGCAGGCGTCCTTCCCGGCGGCCGCGCGCGCCTCCGGCGCTTCGATGCCGTGGTCGGCGGCGTTGCGCAGCAGGTGAATCAGCGGGCTGCCGAGCGTATCGAGCAGATTGCGGTCCACCTCCAGCTCCGCGCCGGATACCGCGAGGCGGAGCTGCTTTCCCTCCCGCGCGGCGACGTCGCGCACCAGCCGCTGATACTGCGGCACGACGGAGGAGACCGGGATCATGGAAACGGCGGCGACGAGCTTTTCCAGCTCGCGGAACAGCCGCTTCATCGTCTGGAATTCGTTTTCCAGCGGGCCGCCCTGCACGTACTTTTTGATCGACGCGCCGAGGATCGTGTTCGCCGTGATGAGCTCCCCGGTGAGATTCTGCAGCTGCGTCACGTTGGACCAGGAGACCATGCTGAATTTGCTGCGGCGGGCCTGCGGCTCGTCCGCGCCGTCAGGGGCCGCGGCGCCGCCGGGGGCGGCGGCGGTCTGCCCGGCTTCGCCGCCGAGCTCCTCCACGCGCAGCACGTACGGGGAGGCGGACAGCAGCTGCGCCGCCTCGTCGGCATGGCCTGTGCGCAGCGTCAGCACCAGCCCGTCCCGGGCGATCCGTTCGGCCGCGTCCGCCGATTCCAGATTGGCCGGCTGCGAGGCGATCCTGCCGCAGAGCCCCTCCAGCTCCCGCACCAGCATATAGGCGCGCACGTTCTCCATCTGGCAGTTGGGCCGCAGCGTGACGCGCCAGACCAGCTCGCCCGGCTCGGCCGGCTCCGGGGCCGCAGGCGGTTCCGCCTCCGCGGCCGGCTCCGGGAGCACGGGCACGCCGGCCTCCCGGACGGTCGGCTCCGGCTCCGCCGGCGCGGCCGGCTTGCCCTGAAAGAAATCGAGCTCCTGCCGGATCGCGCCGAGGACGGACGCCGCGCTCTTCGGGCGGTAGTCCTCCCGCGAGGCGGCGGCAGTCTCCGTTTCCACAAAGTCGGAAAACACATACATGAGGTCGAAAATGCGGTTCTCAAAGCCGGCGGCGCGTCCGGGGTCCTCGCGGAACAGCAGAAACAGGTCCTCCATCCGGTGCGTGCAGCTGCTGATGTCCGCCAGCCCCATCATGGCGGCGGAGCTTTTGATGGTGTGCACAATGCGAAAAACGGCGTTGATGTCCTGCGCGGTAAAGCGGCCGTTCTGCATGGCCCCCGCCTGGCGGGCGTGGAATTCCTCCATCAGCTCGGCAGTCTCGCGCTGGTACAGCTCGACCATGGATTCCAGCTCTGCGCTGAAAAAGCCCACTTCATCACCCCCGGTGCCGCCCCTGCGCGGCGTCATTCGTCATATTCAAAGGAGCTCACGAGCTTTTTGAGCGCCTGCATCTGACCGGTCAGCTCCTCGCTGGAGGCCGCGCTCTCCTCCGCGGTGGCGGAGTTTTCCTGCACGACGCTGGAGATCTGCTCGATGCTCTGCCGCAGCTGCACGACGGCCGTGGCCTGCTCGCCGGAGGCCTGCGAGATCGCCTGGACCTTGTCCGCCGCGTCCTGCGCCGCCTTGGCGGTCTTGGCAAGCTTTCCGGAGGTGGCGGCGGCCATGTCCGCGCCCTGCACCATCATGTCCACGGTCTTGCCGATCAGATCGCCGGTGGACCGGCTGGCCTCGGTCGTCTTTTCCGAGAGCCTGCGGATCTCGTTGGCCACCACGGAGAAGCCCTTGCCGGCCTCGCCGGCTCTGGCGGCCTCGACGGCCGCGTTGAGCGCGAGGATGTTCGTCTGGAAGGCGATGTCCTCGATGTCCTTGATGATCCCGGTGATCTCGCGGGACATCTCGCGCATCCGGTTCATGGCGCTGCTCATATCGAGCACCTCTTTGCTCGTCTCGCGCACGTCGGCGCCCACCGCCTCGGTGAGGCGGCTGGTGGCCACGGCGTTGTCGGCGTTGTCGCGGACGCGGTCGGAGACGTCGTTGATCGTCGCGCTCAGCTCCTCGACGGAGCTGGCCTGCTCCAGCGTCGCCTGGGACAGCGCCTGCCCGCTGCCCGCGATCTGCTCTGCGCCCCGCACGACCTGATCGGCACTGGTGTTGATCTGCACCAGCGCCTCCGTCAGATCCTGCGAAATGCGGGCGAGGGATTCGCGGATGGAGACGAAGTCTCCCTTGAACTCCACCGCGGGCACGTAGTTGAGCTTCCGGCTGCCGATGGCGCTCATGGCCGCGTCGATCTCGCGGATGTAGAGCCGCAGGGCGGAGATCGTGCTGCGCAGGCTCTCGGCCAGCGAGCCGAGCTCGTCCCGGCTCTGGTAGGAGATCTGCTGCGAGAGGTCGCCCTCCGCCAGACGCCTGGCCGCGAGCTCCATCTCGTTCAGCGGCCGGCGGATGCCAAGCGTCAGCACGACGCACAGCACGGCGGTCATGGCCAGGACGAACGCGGCCAGCAGCAGCACAATGATGCGCTGCTGTTTCATCAGGGAGACCGTGCTGTTGTTTTTGTTCTCCGCCCGCGTCTGGGCGCGCGCGATGATCGTATTCAGGGCGGTGCGCACGGTGAGCGCGTTCTGCTCAATCTCGCCGTTGGCGAGCTTCAGCCCGTCGTCCACTTTTCCGTCGCTGTACAGCGCGAGCAGCTGCGTGTTCTGCTCGGTCAGGGTCTGGTACATCTCGTTGATCGTGGCGAGCTCGTCCACGGAAACCAGCGGGAGCTTGTTGAGATCGTCGATGTCCTTGCCCATGGCGTCCAGATAGCTGTTCATCTCGTCTTTCCGGGTGGTCAGGTACTGGGCGGCGTCGGACGCCTCGCGCTGCTCCGCGTTCTCCGCGGCCAGCGCCACACGGGAAAGCCCCTTGGCATAGCCCTGCAGATCGGTCATCAGCGTCTGGCTGACGTCCACGATCTGAAATTCTTCGTTGTAAAAGGTCTCCATATCGCTGCTGATCCGGGTCATGCTCAGCTGCGTGACCACCAGCATGGCTGCCACAAGCACGATGACGGCCACGAAGGAGAGAACAATCTTGCTGCCGATTTTCAGGTTTTTCAGACGCTTCATCGCTTTTCCTCCTCAGCCCAGCAGGCCGGCGACCAGTTCGGTGAGCTGCTCTTTCTTGAAGGGCTTGACGATAAACTCGCTGGCGCCGCTCCGCACGGCCTGCATGATGGTGGCGTCCTGGCCGATGGCAGAGCACATGACGACCTTGGCCGCCGGCGAGATCGCCATGATGCGCCGGAGCGCCTCCAGACCGTCCATCTCCGGCATCGTCACATCCAGCAGGACCAGGTCGGGGTTCTCCGAGGCAAACAGCCTGACGGCCTCCGCGCCGTTCGGCGCTTCCACAAACCTCGTATAGCCCGCGGAGGCGAGCGTGCTGCGGATCATCTTTCGCATGAAGGCTGCGTCGTCTGCAATCAGGATCAGTTTGTCGCTCATAGTCTTTCAACCTCACTTTTTTGAAATCGGGAACCGTATCGAATGATCTCCTCGGCGATCAGCTCCGGAGGCAGCAGCCTGTCCACCGCGCCGAGCCTGTCCGCGGCGCAGGGCATCCCGAAAACCGCGCAGGTCGCCTGGTTCTGGCCCAGCGTATAGGCGCCGGCGTCGTGCATCTCCCGGAGCCCCTGCGCGCCGTCGCGGCCCATGCCCGTCAGGATGACGCCCAGGGCAGAGGGACCGGCGGCCTCCGCCGCGGAGCGGAACAGCACGTCGACCGACGGACAGAAGCCCCCGTATTTTTCCGGGCCGCCGACCCGGACCCGGTAGCCCTGCTCGCCGCGGCANACCGAAAGGCCGCAGCAGCGGTCCAGCCGCATGGCGTAGGCTTCGGTGTATTCCGGGGGCATGTGCTGCACGATCACGATGCCCGGCAGCGTGTCCGGCAGCTGCCGCAGGATCTGCAGCGTGGTCTCCGTGCCGCCCAGCGAGGCGCCGATGACGATGAGACAATCGCTCCGGCCTCCCGGCTCCGCGGCCGGCCTCCGGTACAGCGCGCGCGGCGGCTTATCCGGCGCTTCCGGCAGGGGCCGCTGCGGCGCGGCCGGCCGGGCTTCCGCCTGCATCTTGAGCTTGAGCTTCAAAAGCAGCCGGAACTGCTCGGCGGTTTTGGGCTCCGCGTCCTGCATTTTCGCGATGAAATCCCTGGCGCCGGCCCTGACGGCGGCCGCGCAGGCCTCCGCGTCCGCCGAGACGGCGATGACCGGCAGGCTCCATCGCCGCAGGATCTCTTTTAAAAGCGCGAGTCCCTCGCAGTCCGGCAGCTGCAGGTCGAGCGTGACCACGTCCGGCTGAAGCGCCGGTATCTGCTCCAGCGCCTGCGCGCCGGTTTCCGCCGTGCCCGCGACCGTGAGGCAGTCGTCCGACTCGATGATCTGCCGGAGGAACTGCTGATAAAGTCTGGAATCCTCGATCAGGAAGACCCGGATTTTCTTTTTAATCACGTTTTCGCCTCCGGTTTCCGGTATACGGCCGGCTGGATGTACTGCAGCCGGTTGGGGATCGCCAGCAGGCTTTCGGTATGTCCGATCATGAGATACCCGCCCGGAAGCAGCGCCTCCGTCAGCTTTTTGACCAGCGAGGCCCGCTCCGTGTCCTGAAAGTAGATGAGCACGTTCCGGCAGAAGATCAGATCGTAGGACGGGGCCATCCAGGGCAGATCCATCAGATTCTGCCGCTGGAAGCTGACGCAGGACTGCAGGACCTCCTTTACCCGGAACTGGCCGTCCTGAAAGCTCTCGCAGTAGCGCGACTGCCAGGCGGCGGGCAGGCGGGCGTAGTCCGCGCTCGCGTAATAGCCCCTCTGCGCGGCGGCCACCGCCGCGGCGGACAGATCGGAGCCGAAGATGGAAAACGGAACGTGCAGCGCGCCCGCGCTGCGGCAGTCCGACAGCTCCATGGCCAGCGTATAGCACTCCTGTCCGGTGGAGCACCCCGCGCTCCAGATGTGCAGCGGCGCCGTCCGGTTCGGCGGCAGCGCGGGGATCACGTGCTGCCGGAGGAACGCGAAGTGCTGCTCCTCGCGGCAGAAAAACGTGTAGTTGGTCGTCAGCTGGTCCATCATCCGCCGCTCCATGACGCCGGTCTGGTCGCTCAGGAGCTTTTGCCAGTATTCGGCGTAGGTGTCGGATTTGGAGTAGGCCAGCTCGAGCCAGAGCTTGCCCTCGATGAGATACTTCTTCTTCTCCAGATTCAGACCGTAGCGGGCGCGGATGTAGCGGTGCATCTCTTCAAATTCTCTTTCTCCGAGCTCGATCATACCGGCCCTTCCCGATCCAGCAGCAGGATCCCCGTGTCCCCGAAGGGAAGCGCGGCGTCCAGCTCCGCGCGGTCAAGCTGCGCCATCGTCTCCACGCGGTCCGCGGCCAGAGCCGCGCGTCCGGCGAGAATGACCAGCCGGGCGGGCGCGCGGCGCGCCGGGTTCACGGAGCGGACCGGATAGACCGCTCCCTCGTCGTACGCGAGCCCGCAGATCCCCTCCGGCGCGTCCGGCACATAGATCGCGGGAGGCTCCGGGAGAATCTTCAGAACGTCCGCCGCCGGAACGGCAAACCGCACGCCGTCGAGCAGGGCCTTGAGATAGACTTCGCCGTTCATAGCGCCTCCTGTAAAAACCGTGCCCGGAGCTGCCGGCAGTCCAGCAGATAGGCCAGCTCCCGCCCGTCCTCCAGACAGGCGACGCCGGCGATCCACCGGTTTTTCGGACTGCGCGCCTGCTCCGGCATCTCAAACTGGCGGGACGGCGGCAGCTGTACGATGCCGGTCACCCGCCCGACCGTCAGCGCGGCGAGGCCCGCGTCATCCTGGAAGATGACGGCGCCTCCGCCCCGCTCCCGGCGGCCGGAGAGAAGGATCTCCGGCATGTCCGGCGGCGCCTCGGACACGATCTGCCCCACGTCCGACAGCGGGAGCACATAGGCGGTTCCGCCCGCCGAAAGAGCCAGGAACAGATCCTCCTGGCCGCCTGTGTTGTCCAGCATCATGGCGTCTCCTCAGGTCAGCTTTTCCAGAATGCGCTGCAGGGACTCGAATTTCGGGTGCAGCAGGATATAGCTGACGAACGCCTGGTCCAGGTAGAAGAAGGTGTTTTCGATGAAGAGCAGCTCCGGCGTCTCATCCCTGAACTTGCTGAGGAAGGTGTCGAGAATGTCGCGGCTGGCGCCGAGTTTGAGGTTGGGCAGCGAAACGGAGAACTCGGATTCCAGCATCGAGGCCAGGGCGTTGAGGTAGGCGTTGCACATGATGTTCCCCACCTCCCGGATGGAGGACTCCTGCATCTCGCTCATCTGCGTGAGGTCCGTGACCGGCTCGCCGGTCAGCTCCTCGGCGATGACCCTGGCGAACTGCTCGTTGAGCAGGAAGGTGATGACGCAGTCGAGATCGCCGTGGACGTCGATCACGACGCCCGCGTTGCGGTTGCCGGGAAAGTCGATGATCTCCGGCAGCCTGTTCATTTCGGTGATGCGGATGCTGGGCAGATCCATCTGAATCGGATGGCAGGTCAGCTGCGAAAGGGAGGTCAGCGCGTTCCCCGTGCCGATGTTGCCCAGCTCCAGCAGCACGTCCTTGTGCATATCGTTCAGGTCGGCAAAATGTTCCACAGTCATGTTGTCACACTCCAAATCCGCTGCAGCGTTTCATAGAGCAGCTTCGGTTCAATCGGCTTTGCAAGGTGCATGTTCATGCCGGCGTCCCTGCAGTTCCGGATGTCTTCTTCAAAGGCGTTCGCGGTCATGGCGATGATCGGCAGCCGCTGCAGATCGGGCCGCGCGGCGGCGCGGATGGCGCGGGAGGCGTCCAGCCCGTTCAGCACCGGCATCTGAATATCCATCAGCACCGCCTGGAATTCGCCGGGCTCGCAGTGCAGGAGCATGTCGACCGCATCCTGCCCGTTGAAGGCGGAGGTGACCCGGCAGCCCCTGTGCTCCAGCAGCTTGCGGGTGATCTCCATGTTCATGGGGTGATCCTCCACCACCAGCACGCTGCGCCCGGTGAAGTCCACCGATTCGCTCTCCGGCTCTTCGGACTCGATCGACTGGACGGCCGAGACCGGGAAGGACACCCGGATGCGGAAGGTCGTTCCGCGGCCGGGGGCACTTTCCACGCCGATCGTGCCGCCCATGAGCACGAGCAGGNTTTTCACGATGGCCAGCCCAAGCCCGGAGCCGTTTTTCATGGGCGGGCCCGCCTGCTCGAACACCTCGAAGATGCGCGTCTGCGCGTCCTCGGCAATGCCGATCCCCGTGTCGCTCACGTCGATGGAATAGCCGATGCGGCTGTCGCTCCCGCTCCGGCGGCGGACCGCGACGCAGATGCTGCCGCCCTCGCCGGTGAACTTCACCGCGTTTGAAAGAAGATTGAAAAAGATCTGCTGAATCCGCATTTTGTCCAGCATGACGAGCGTCTCGGGCGTCTCCGGCTCCTGCGTGAAGCGGAAGCGCAGGCGGTTCTGGTCCATCTGCGCCTGCATGGACACCAGCACGTCGTGCAGGCACTGCGCGACGGTCCCCGGCTCCGGGTGCAGCTCCAGCCGGTTCGACTCGATGCGGGACATGTCGAGAATGTCGTTGATGAGCCCCAGCAGATACTGGCCGGAGGAGGAGATCTTTTCCAGATAATCCCGGACCGACTTTTCGCTGCCGGCCTCGTCGAGCGCAAGGCTGGACATGCCGAGAATGGCGTTGAGCGGGGTGCGGATGTCGTGGCTCATGCGCGAGAGGAAGGAGCTCTTGGCCTCGTTGGCCTTTTTGGCCTCGCCCAGCGCCTTCTCCAGCTGCTCGTTCTGCAGGCGGTAGCTCTCGGTGTCGTCGGCGAGAAAGACGATGCGGGCGGGGATGCCGTTCCAGTCGATGCGGCGGCCGTTCATGTTGAGGTGGCGTCCGGTTTTCTTCGTGATGATCTGGCGGGGAACGTAGGCGTCCTCCGGCAGCTTTTCCCCGCAGAAGGCCATCCAGGGATAGTCCGCGGGATCGTCGCACTCCTCCGCCAGCGCGGCCGCGGCGTTGTTCATGTAGAGCTGCTCGTTCGTCTTGTCGTCGTTGACCGCGACCGCGGAGAAGGAATCGTCCAGCACGTTCTGGTACATTTTCTCCCGCACCGAGGTGGGCGTGATGACGGCCTGGTAGACGGGCTTGTTGCCCTCCTTGCGGATGAGCACCGCGTGGGCCTGGACCCAGATCGTCTTCCCGTCGGCGCCCGTCAGACGGAAGGTCATCTCCAGCGTGCTGCCGGTTTCCGCCGCGCGGAAAAGGCTCTTCATCACGCGCGCGCGGTCCGCCTCGCAGATGAGGCAGCCCAGGCCCTCGCGCCGCACGCGCAGGCCGTCCTCCTCCGTCCATGCGCCGAGATTGGCGAGCTTTTTGCTGTCGTACAGGAGCTCGAGGCTGCTGCCGACGCGGAAGATCACCACGCCGCCGGGGATGTTGTCCACCAGGGACTCGATCGCGTTGCGCTGAATGGCCGTGTCGCGCAGCTCGAGCAGATTCGAGATGCGCAGGCGGATCACGTTGGCGTCGAGCGGACGGCGCAGGAACTCGCTGGCGCCGTAGGACAGGAGCTGCTCCTCGTCCTCGCTGCCCTCCCGGGCCAGGATCACGACGGGGATGGAGGCGAAGAGAATGTTGCTTTTGATGGAGGCCATGAACCGGAAATCGTTGCCGGAGACGATCTCCTCGTCCACCAGCACGGCGCCGATCTCGTCCTGCTCCTTGTTCATGATGGAGCGGACCTCCTGCTCGCTGGCGGCGCCGATCACGGTGCAGTCGGGCAGCAGGATCTCCCGCAGCTCGCGCCGCACCGACTCGTCGGCGGAGGCCACGATGAGCTTCTCGCGCCCGTTCGCGTTGGTCGGCAGATACTGCAGGCTTTTGCGGATGTCCTCCTGCACCACGTGGTAGCCGGAATCCGTAAACATCGCCTGCACGACTTTTTCGCCGTCCGCCATCGTGCACACGCGCATGGTGCCCATGACATAGGCGAGCGTGGCGTCCCGGCGCAGGATGCGGTGGCCGAAGTTGACGAGCTGACCGGTGCGGAGGCAGCGGCGGAAAAAGCCGCGGAAGATCTCCCGGTCATAGGCGTAGACCGTCTGCATCTCGCCCGACTCCAGCGCGGCCGCGAACGCGCCGCTGCCGGGGAAGCCGTAGATCTGGGCGCAGGTGCTGTTGAACTGCAGAACCTGCGCGCTTTCGTCCGGGGAATAGCGCAGAATGCCGCACAGAACGCTGTCAAACAAGTCCCGTTCCGTCGGAGTCATCTGAAACTCTCTGATCATGGTGTTCACCGTCCGTTTGTATCAGTTTTATCACAGATCAAGTGCCAAAGGGTGCCGTACAGAAGCGCCGGGTCGATGGGCTTGGACAGGTGCGCGTTCATGCCGGCGGCGCGGCTCTTCTCCACATCCTCGTCGAAGGCGTTGGCCGTCATCGCGACGATGGGGATCGTCCCGGCGTCGGGCCGGTCCCAGTGGCGGATGTTGGCCGTGGTCTGCAGGCCGTCCATCATCGGCATCCGCACGTCCATCAGGATCGCGTCGTAGGTGCCGGCGGGGCTCTGGACGAATTTCTCCAAAGCCTTGAGGCCGTTCACAGCCCGGTCCACGGTGAAATGCCGGTCCTCGAGCAGCGTGCGGGCGATCTCGGCGTTGAGGTCGTTGTCCTCCGCCAAAAGCACGCGCCTGCCGCTGAAATCGAACTCGCGCGTTTGCTGCTCGGCGTTTTTCTCGTTCCCGAGCGCGCGCTCGAAGGCGGAGACGAGCGTCGAGCGCAGCAGGGGCTTGGAGACCATCATGTTCGCGCCCGCCGCCCTGGCCTGCGCCTCGATGGACTGCCAGTCGTAGGCGGAGATGATGATGATGGTCACGTCGGGTCCGACGATCCGGCGAATCCGCTGCGTCGTCTCGATGCCGTCCATATCCGGCATCTTCCAGTCGATCAGGATGAAATCATAGTATTTGCCGCTGTCGGCATTGCCGCGCACGCGCGCCACGGCCTCGCCGCCGGAGGTGACCCATTCCCCGATCATGCCGATGTCCCGGAGAATGTCCTGCGTCTGCTCGCAGATCAAAAGGTCGTCGTCCACGATCAGCGTGTGCAGGTTCTGCAGGTTCGGCTGGAGCCGCGGCAGGCGCAGCGCGCTTTCGTCGGCCGTGAGCGGCACGTCGATGGTGAATTCGCTGCCGACGCCCACGATGCTGCGGACGGTCACGATGCCGCCCATCAGATTCACAAGGTTCTTTGTGATGGCGAGTCCGAGCCCGGTGCCGCCGAACACGGTGGTCGTGGAGGTGTCCGCCTGCTCGAACGCGTCGAAGATCCGCCCGAGGTCCGCCGGCGCGATGCCGCAGCCGGTGTCGCCCACGACGAACCGGACCTTCTCCTGCGCGGCCTCCCGGCTGAGGACGCTGACGTCCAGCGTGATCTTGCCGCGGGAGGTGAACTTGACCGCGTTGCCGAGCACGTTGACCAGCACCTGCTGCAGCTTCATCTCATCGCCGATGTAGGAATCGTCGAGCTCGCCGGAGACCGTGCACTCGTACTCGATCCCCTTGGCCCGGACCTGCGGATAGATGATGTTGTTGACGCCGGAGATGAACTCCTGGAGGGTGAAGGTCTCGTTCTTCAGCAGCATTTTCCCGCTTTCGATGCGGGACATATCCAGAATGTCGTTGATGAGCGAGAGCAGATACCGGGCGGAGAGGCCGATCTTGGCGATGCAGTCCGCCGCCTTCCGGGGGTTGCCCATCGACTGCGCCGCGATGGTGTCCATGCCGATGATCGCGTTGAGCGGCGTGCGGATCTCATGGCTCATGCGCGAGAGGAAATTCGACTTGGCGCTGCTGGCCTGCTGCGCGGCCAGCAGGGCCGTCTCCAGGCGCTCGCGGGCCTCGCGCTCCTGCTCGAAGATCGCCGTGACGTCGGTGAGCAGAAAGACGAGCGTGTCGCGGCAGGCGTCCAGATAGAGCACGTCGTGCTTCATCCGGCGCAGCGGCTTTCCCGAGAGGTGCACCGCGGCCTGCCGCCTGCGGTTGTAGACCGTATAGGTCGGCTGCTTCGAGAGCGCGGCCAGAATGACCGACTGCTCCATGTGCTGCAGGAAGTACGCCGCGTCCTCCTCCGCCACGAAATTGGCGGCCGCGGTCTGCAGGGCCTCGGTGTACGGCCTGCCGCTGATACTGGCCAGCTCCGGGTCGGTTCCCGAGATGACGGTATAGATACCGGTCTGGAGGTCCAGGACGGAGACGCAGGCGTAGTTGCGCTCCACAACCGCCTCGCTGATGCGCTCGTTGATGACCTCCCGGTGGATGTCTCTGGTGTAGTAGAAGGCGATCAGATCGCCGCTGTCCGGGTCCGGCAGGACCTCGGCGCTGGTCATGACCCAGCGGACGACGCCGCCGATCCTTCGGCGGTAGCGGATCTCCGCCTTGTAATGGCCCTCCCGGACCGCCGCGCGCATGGCGCTGCCGCTGCAGGTGGAGATAAACAGCGCCCGGTCGTCGGGGTCTGGGATACGGGAGGCCGCCTTCAGCAGGATCTCGCGCGAGCGGGGGTCGGCGCTTTCAAGCGGGGGGCAGATGCGGTTCGCCTCCGCCAGCGCCTCGGCGCCGATCTCGGCGTTCAGCATGGCGTCGTCGCGGGACTGGACCTCGATCTTACCGGGCTTCGAGAGGTCGAAGGAAAACGACTCGAAAATGCCGCCCTCCAGCGTTTTGAGCCGCATGCGCTCCTCGCGCAGACGGTCCTCCTCCTGCAGCCGTTTTGTGACGTCGATCGAATGCCCCTGCGCGCGCACGAGCGTTCCGCTGCTGTCGCGCACGGCCTTGAGACTGATCCGCTCCCAAATGAAGCTGCCCTTGTAGACGAAGCGCACGGTGCATTCCGCCAGGTCCGCGCCCCGGTCGATGGCGGACAGCATGTCCCGGTAGGTCCGCGCGTCCTCCGGCGGGCAATGCGTATAGGCGAGGAAGTCGTCGGGGTAGTGCTCCCACACAGTGGGCAGCTGGGCGAAACGGCTGTTGAGAATCAGGTTCTCGCAGCGCGCCTGACCGGGATAATAGGTAAAGAACTGGAGATCCGTGTTCAGGAGCGACTCCGCCAGGCTGTTGCGGCTCTCCGCCAGCTTCTCCTCGGCCCGCTTCTGCGCGTCGAGGCCGCTGTACGAGGCGTAGTAATAGCTGACGCCGTTTTTCCGGTAGGCGTTCCGCAGCCGGACGTTGACCCAGTGGAGCTGCCCGTCGCCGCCCCGGATCCGATAGTCGGCGCTGCCGACCGGAACCGCGCCGCTTTTGAGCGCCCCGAACGCCTTCAGAACGGCCGCGCGGTCGTCCTCGAAGACAGGGGGCAGGAGGCTCATGCCGACGAGCTCTTTGACCGCCGGGCCGGTGCGGTGATGCACCTCGAGGAAGCCGTCGTTGGCAAGATCCAGGCAGAGCCCGCCGGTCTCCTCGTGCACGATGGCGACGCCGCAGGGCAGGCGGTTGATGAGGGCAACGTAGTCCTCCGCGGACTTGACCTGCTCCTCGAGCATCTTTTCTCTGGAGACGTCCCGGCTGACCCCATAGAGGCCGATGAGCCGGCCGCTGTCGTCACGGATCGGGAACTTCCGCGTGCGGGTCCAGCGCTGGCGGCCGCCGAGATCGGGGAGCCGCTCTATGAAATCGAGCAGCGGCCTGCCGCTGTCGAGCACCTTCCGGTCGTCCGCCCGGTACTTCTCGGCGATTTCCTTCGGGAAAAGCTCAAAATCGGTTTTCCCGATCAGCGCCGGGCCGGACGCGGCGCCGGCCAGCTGCGCGAACGCGTCGGACCCCCCGTGGTACAGCAGGTCCGTATCCTTGACAAAGATATAGTCCTCGCTGTTCTGCATCATCTCGCGGAGGGTCTCGTTGACGAGCATGCTGCCGGAGGATCGCTTCCCGTCACTCATCCTGTGCCGCCTCCTTTTGACTTTCTGAGATCAGCGCGGCGATTTTTTCAAACAGCCGCTCCGGACTGATCGGCTTGGCGATGTGCCCGTTCATCCCGGCGCGCAGGCATTTCTGCACGTCGTCGGAGAACGCGTCGGCCGTCATGGCCAGAATCGGCGTGCCCGCGGCGTCCTCCCGCTGCAGCGCCCGGATTGCCCGCGTGGCCTCGTAGCCGTCCATCACGGGCATGCGGATGTCCATCAGGATGAGATCGTAATAGCGGAGTGCGGACGCGGCGAACTTCTCGAGGCCGGCTTTGCCGTTTTCCGCCAGCTCCACGGCGGCGCCCTTCTGCTCCAGCAGCGTTCTGGTGATCTCCTGATTCAGCGGATGATCCTCGCAGAGCAGGATGCGCCGGCCGCGGAGAAACCGCTCCGCGCCGTCTGCGCCCGGCGCCGCGGGCGGCAGGGCCGCCTCCGCGGTCTGCGGAACCGTGTCGAAGGACAAGGACACATAGAACGTCGTGCCCCGGCCGAGGGCGCTCTGCACGCGGAGGGAGCCGCCCATCCGGTCCACCAGCTTCCGGACGATGGCGAGGCCCAGCCCGGTGCCGCGGTTTTCCGAGACGTCGTCGCGGTTCTCCTGCGTAAACGGATCGAAGAGCACCTTTTGGAATTCCTCGCTCATGCCGATCCCGGTGTCCGAGATCTCGTGGTCGATCCGGAGCCGGCCCTGTCCGAGGCGGCAGCCGCGGATCCGATAGGTGATCGTCCCGTCCTCCGGCGTATATTTGACGGCGTTGGACAGCAGATTGAAGATGATCTGGTTGCAGCGCAGCTTGTCCGCGATGGGGATGCGGTCGCGGATGGAAAACTGCTCGTCCAGCACGAACGTCTGCCCCTTCTCCCGGCAGAGCGGGCGGATGACGGCGTCGAGGTATTCGTTGAACTCTTCGAGCGGATACGGCTCCGGGTTCAGCTCGATCTCGCCGCTCTCGGCGCGGGACATGTCCAGAACGTCGTTGATGAGGCCGAGCAGAAAGCTCGAGGAACGGTCGATCTTGTCGAGACAGTCGGCTGTTCTGGCGGGGTTATCCTGCTCCCTGGCAAGATAGGTCATCCCGATGATGCCGTTGAGCGGGGTGCGGATGTCGTGGCTCATGCGGGAGAGAAAATCCGTTTTGGCCGCGTTGGCGGAGGTGGCCTCCAGGCGCAGCTGCTTTTCCGTTTCGAGCTGCGCGGTGAGCTCCGCGTTCAGGCGGACCTCCTCGCTCACGTCGTGATAGGAGGCGTAATAGACGCGGTATTCCTTCGTGACCTCGCGCAGGCGGACCTCTTCCTTGATCCAGTAGTATTTTCCGTCGGCGCCCATCGTCCGGTAGTTGCCGACGACGAAGGAGTCGGAGAGGTAGTGATCGTGAAAGGTCTTCCTGACGCGGGCAACGTCGTCGGGATGGACGCCGACAAACGCGTCGGCCGTATACGCGCCGACCAGCTTCTCCGCCGGATTGTCGATGTCGGCCACGTCGTTCCGTTCGGGCTCGAAGCCGAGCAGGCGGAACATCTGCTGGTTGACGTAGACGATGAGCAGGTGATCCGGATCGGGCATGTGCAGCACGCAGATGCCGCTCGTGATCGAGTCCATGATGTCCTGAATGCGGACTGTCTCCGCGCGGGCCGCGCGGAGCTCCTGCTGCTGCCGGCGGTAGCTCTGCGTCACGTCGGACTCGATTACCAGAACGGTGTCCCGGTCGTTTCCCAGATAGTAGTGCTGGAATTTCCGGTACATCTCCCCGCCGTCCACGTCCGGGAACTGCTCCCGGATGACGAACTCATAGTGCTCGCCCCGGTCCATCTTCGGCCGGTAGAAGGCGGGATCGCTGCACTCGCGGTACTTTTCCCGGTCATCCGCGTTCAGCCACTTCTCTATGGCGTTGTCGCGGAAGCGCTCGAGCGCGCAGACGGCGCCGGGCGCGGGCAGCATCTCGCGGAAGGCCCGCGGCAGCGTTTCGCCGAGGAAGTAGGCCTCGACCTCCCGTGTATCCAGGTGGATCAGCGCGATCAGGTCGTGCTCCTGACTGGTGATGATGGAGAGAATTTCGTCCCGCCGTTTCTCCCGCGAGATGTCGGCGGAGTAGGCGACCCCCTCCACATCGCCCGTATCGGGGTTTTGCAGCAGGTTGAGATAGATCCGGATCCATACGGGCAGGCCCTGGTCGTTGACGCGGATATATTCCATGCTCCGGCTCGTTTTTCCGCTCTGAAAGCCGGAGAGAAGGGCTTCGCGGTCAAAGCAGGCGGAGAATTCCCGCCGCATCGCCGGGTCCGTGATCTGAGAGGCGATGCCGGCGAACAGATCGTCCGCGGTTTTGGCCGCCACGACCTGCCGGATCGTCTCGCTGAGGCCGTGGCCCTCGTCGCAGAGATTCCGGGTCAGGTTGATCTGCACGGTGCCGACCGCCTCGGGATTCGCGGCGAGAAGCGTCTGCATGGAGCTGCGGAATTTTTTCCGCTCCCGCTCCTGCGCCCGCACGGTCTCCGTGATGTCCACGATCACGACGTAGAACCACTGCCGGCCGCACGCGTCCGCGACGATGTGCCCCTCGTCGTGAACCCAGACGAGCGAGCCGTCCTTTTTTTCGATGCGGTATTCGCAGCGGTCGAAGGACCCGTGCCGGATCTGCTCGTCGATCTCCCGCAGCACGCGCGCCCGGTCCTCCGCATACACCATATTCGAAAAGCGGTTGGCAAATTTATCGACGAACTCCTGCTGCGTATAGCCGAGAAAGCGCAGCATGTTGTCGCTGAGATAGGAGAACTGGTCGTCCTGCTCCGCCGAGTAGCAGAAAATACCGCCGGGCGCGTACTGCAGGACCGCTTCCATCGCGCGGGCGTATTTTTCATAGGGCGAGCCGTGGAGCCTGCGCAGGGTCATCAGCTCCAGATCCTTTTCCATAGAGGCGGCGAACTCCTCCGCCATGGGCCTGACGGCCCCGGTCAGAGCGTCGCTCCGGCCGAACAGGCAGAGCGTGCCGAAGAAGGAGCCGTCCTCCCAGCGGAGCGGCAGCCCGCAGTAGCAGGGGAATGCGCAGACGGCGGCGCCCGGTCCGGACTCCGCCCAGGCTGCCGTGTCGATGCGGATGAAACAGTTCTGACCGACGGCCTCCTCGCAGAAGCTGCCGGAGCCGAACGGGAACTGTGCGCCGGGAAAATACGGCGCGGCCGGTTCCCCACTGGACAGGAACACGGAAAAACCGCCCTCGACAATCTGCATCACAAGGCCGAGGGCTGCGCCGAGACTGCCGGTCAGGACGTCCAGAGAACGCTGCCATCGCTGCCGGACGGCGGAGGGCGGGGCCTGCCGGCAGGCCCCGGTGACGGGCACCGTATGGAGATTCCGCTCCCCGCGGACAAGCACCTCGGCGGTACGGAAGCTGCCCGAGCTTACGATCGCAGCTTCGCCGCCGGAGATTTCTGCGGCTGATTTTTCCATATCTGTCCCTCTTCTCACCTGCGTCGGAAAACCTCCGCGCAGCTCAGATTTCACGATCCGGGTTCAGAAGTGTCCTCCAACCGAAAACACCCGCGCCGGGCACTTCCGGCCTGGAAGGAGAAAAAGACTTTTATATATCATCGCGCGGGCGCTTTTCCGCCGGACGGGGAGGAAGAAAGTGGTGAAAAGAACGCGATATGTTCGCCCCCGTGCGGCAAAAAACGCGCTGTCCGGCAGAAAATCGCGGCTGGTTATTCAATTTTGAGTATATACGACAGAAAAAGAGATTTCAAGATACTGTTCAGAAAATACCCGCTTTGATATATCAATATGGGGCATTGATGTATTGTTTTTTTCCATAATTTGCGGTACTCTCAAAGCAGGGGAAAAGGGGGGACGGCTATGGTGCAGAATCTGTCGAAGGACTTTCTCAACATGGAGGACGAAGCGGACAGCATCGTGGATTATTTTATCGAAAGCATCCACGTCCGGCTGCTCGGCTGCGGCATCCACAATTCCGCGACGGAGCGGATCGCAGGCTTTCTGCTGCCTGCTTTTTTGATCGTATACTATAAAAAGGGGTCGGTCGAGATCCAGCACGGCAGCGAGCGCACCGTGCTGAAGCCGGGCGACTGCTATATCTTCCGGCCAAACGACGTCTACAGCGGAAAAAGGCTCGGCGAAGAGCCCATCTGCTTTGCCTATCTGCAGTTCGACATTACCCCGTTCATGGAGCGGTATAACTTCAGAACGGTTGCGATGATCTCCACGGACGCGATCTTCCGGAAGCCGCAGTTTCACGCGCTGGGCGAGATGCTGGAAAAGCTCGCGGAGGACGACCCCGCGAGGCGGGGCCGCGCCGCCATGCTCCGGCAGCTCGTAAAGGTCATACTGGGCCAGATCATCTACGACCAGGCCGTCCAGGAGAACGACGCCGAATTGCTGAAAAAGGGCCGCGATTCCAGGATCATCAACCATGCCTTCCGGTACGTGGGCGAGCATTTGTCCTCGCCGATCGTGATCGGCGAAATCATGAAGGACGGTAAAATAAGCAAGACGAGCCTGGAACGCGCGTTCCGCAACATGCTCGGCACGACGCCGCAGCGGGCCCTGCTGCGTTTCAAGATCGAACGCTCCATGGAAATGATAATGCAGAGCTTTTCGCTCAAGGACATCGTCAAGGCCCTGGGCTTCAGCTCCGTATTCCATTTCAGCAATACCTTCAAGAAGGTGACCGGCGTCCGCCCCACCGATTACAGAAGCGAGATCGCGAAGCGGATCGAGCATCCTGAGAAGAACACGGACTGAGACCCTCAACAAGCGCCGCCCGCGCGCCTGTCTGATGCGCGCATCCTCACCGCCCGTCATTCCGAGATGCGCCAGCGGCGAAGAATCTCATGCGGACTGTATACTAATTTGTTTTGGACGGGAGATGCGCCCTGCGGGGCACCGTCTTTCTGCTCGTGCAGAAAGACGGTGAAGAAAGAACACGCCAGGGAGAAGGGCTTTTCACAAAGCCGCCCTTCTCCCTGGACCCTCATCCTCCGAAATTTGTTGTCGATGCGCGCCCTGCTGATGCGCGTGCGCGACGCCTCGCTCCGCTCGACGCGCGCAGGGCCGTGCGGCGGGGAATGTCGGGCAGCGCTTCTGACTACCCCATTTGTCATTCTGAGGAGCGCAGCGACGAAGAATCTCAAAGCAAATTTGCCACAAGATTCTTCGCTTCGCTCAGAATGACAAATGAGATGATTTCCGCGTATTCACAGGTCAATTCTCTATGCAGGCCATCCTCCGACATTCCATACCGCACCGCGACTGCGCGGGCCGCGCGGAGCGAGGGAACGCGCACGGCAGCGTAAGATGCGGCGGGAAAACAATCCTCGGAGGATGGGATTCCAAAGGGAAGGGCGGCTTTGCAAAAAGCCCTTCCCTTTGGCGTGCCTTTCTTCCTCTTCTTTCCGCACGAGCGGAAAGAAGAGGCCCCCGGAGGCCGTAACCCCCAGCGGAGGCCGAAAAAGCCGGCAAACCGAAAACCGTGCAGGTGGGGTTGTTTCTGCGTATTCACAGGCAGCAGCCCTTCCCGGTGGGCGGCTGTCCGGTCTGGGAGAGCGCTTCGCCGGAAATAAAAACCGCAGGCGGAGCAGCGGGTGCTCTGCCTGCGGGATTTTGACCGCGGGAGAAATTATTTCGCGTACAGCTTTCCGACCATGCGGTTGAGCGCGGCAGCCGGGAGAAGCTTGACAAGGAAGCAGGCGCACTGGTAGGGGAAGCCGATTGTGCTGATCGGCTTGACGCGGCGGCGCGTGGCCACGCGGCAGATGAAGGCGCCCGCCTTCTCCGGGGACATGCCGGTCTGCTCGTCGTGCTCCATCACGCCGACGCTGCGGGCGATGCGCCCGCCGTACACGTCGTCGCCCTCCCGGACCTTTTCCCGCGCGGCGGTGAAGCCGGTTTTGATGTCGCCCGGCTGGACGCAGCAGACCTCGACGCCATAGGGCCGCACCTCGTTGGCGAGCGCCATCGTGTAGTCGTTGATCGCCGCCTTGGAGGCCGAGTAGTACGCCTGGAACGGGATGGGCACGGGAGCCGCGACGGAGCTGAGGTTCACGATGCGCCCGTGCCGCGCCTGGCGCATGGAGGGCAGCACCGCTTTGACCATGTTCACCATGCCGAAGAAATTGACGTCGAACTGGCGCCTTGCGTCGCGCGGCGCCGTGAATTCGATCGCGCCCGAGACGCCGAAGCCGGCGTTGTTGATGAGTACGTCGATGTGTCCCGCCTGGGCGAGGATCTTCGAGACGGCGCTGTTCACCAGCTCCTCGCTCGTCACGTCGGTCGGGATGTGGTAGAAGCCCTCCAGACCCGCCTCGCGGCGGCTGAGCTCATAGACGGTATAGCCCGCGGCCTTCATGGCCTCCGCCGTGCACCTGCCGATGCCGGACGTGCCGCCCGTGATGACGCAGACCAATTCGTTCACAGCTCGTACCTCCTCAGGACCTCCGCGATCGTTTCCACCGCTTCGTCGATGAGCGCGTGCGTGTGTGTGGCCATGAGGCTGGTGCGCAGCAGGCACTCGTGCGGCGCGGCCGCCGGGGGCAGCGAGCAGTTGACGTAGACGCCGTGGTCGTACAGGTCCTTCGCGATCGTGAGCGTCGGGACGATTTCATAGGTGTAGATCGGGATGATCGGCACGCGCTCGCCGTTGGACGGGCGCATCTTGATGTGCCGCTCGGAGAGCTTCGCGCGCAGATAGAGCGCGTTTTCCTGCAGCGTCGTGACGATCTCGGGGTGGGCCTCGAGATACCGCAGGGCCGCGAGCGCCGCCGCGCAGTTCGCGGGCGGGATGGAGGCGGAGAAGATGAAGGGGCGGGAGTTGTGGCGCACGTAGTCCGCCACCTTCTCCGTCGTCGCCATATAGCCGCCGAGCGACGCGAGCGACTTGGAGAACGTGCCCATGTAGATGTCGACCTGGTCCTCGAGGCCGTAATAGCTCGCGGTGCCGCGGCCGCCTTCGCCCAGCACGCCCAGACCGTGCGCGTCGTCCACCATGACCCGCGCGCCATATTTTTCAGCCAGCCGGCAGATCTCCGGCAGGTTCGCGATGTCGCCGCCCATGGAGAACACGCCGTCCGTCACGATGAGGCAGCCGGCATCCTCCGGCACCTTCTGGAGCTTCTTCTCGAGATCCTCCATGTCGTTGTGCATGAACCGCAGCATCTTGCCGTAGGAGAGCTTGCAGCCGTCGTACAGGCTCGCGTGGTTCTCGCGGTCCATGATGACGTAGTCGTGCATCCCGACGAGCGCCGAGATGATGCCGAGATTCGTCTGGAAGCCGGTGGAGAACGTCACGACGGCCTGCTTGCGGAGAAACCGCGCCAGCTCCTGCTCCAGCTCCAGATGGAGCTTGAGCGTGCCGTTGAGAAAGCGCGAGCCGGAGCAGCCGGAGCCGAGCGTCTCGTACGCGTGCATGCCGGCCGCGATGACCTCGGGGTTCGTCGTGAGGCCCAGATAGTTGTTCGAGCCCAGCATGATGCGGCGCTTGCCCTCCATGATGACCTCGGTGTCCTGCCGGGACTCGAGCGCGTGGAAATACGGATAGATGCCGGCGGCGCGCGCCTCGTCGGCGGCGGTGTATTTGGCGCATTTTTCAAACAGATCCATTCTGCGTTTCCTCCTCTTCCTTTTCGATGGCCAGAAGCAGATCGTCGAGCACGCGCGAGGCGAGCGCGATCTGATCGGGCGTGTAGGTCTTGTTCAGGGCTGCGGACGCCCTGTGCAAAATTGCCTGATCCTCGTGAAAATAGCGGTTGAACTTTTCTCCGGCCTCGAGCCGCACCTCGCGCCGGTCGCGGTCGGGCACGACCTTGCGGACATAGCCCTTCGCGACCAGATTGTTGATCTTGTAGGTGGCGTTCGGCTGCGAGATGCCGATGGTATCGGCAAACTGCGTCACGGTCGGCTCGCCGAGCAGATTGATGATGTCGGCGGAAAACGCCTCGGTCGCGCTCAGACTGCCGTCCTTTTCCCGGACAACGCGGAAAAGCTGCTGGTAGCTGTCCAGCCGGAATTTGTGATAGAGCCGCACGACGCTGTCGTCCAGCATGGCCTCATCTCCAACATAAAAATTTTTATATAAAATTATTTATGGATTTTCTACAGTATAGTCGCCTCTTTTCCGCTTGTCAAGCTGTTCATTTCTTAAAAAATATGATAAGATAAAAGCCATATCAAACGTCCATGAAATTGGATCGGGAGGCGGCATCCATGAAGGTATTGGCGGTCATCGACATGCAGAAGGATTTCATTGACGGCGCGCTGGGGACGAAGGAGGCGGCCGCGATCGTGCCGGCCGTGCGGCGGAAGATCGACGCGGCGCGGGAGGCCGGGACGCTCGTGGTGTTCACGCGCGACACGCACCGGGAGGACTATCTGTCCACGCAGGAGGGGAAGAACCTGCCCGTCAGGCACTGCATCGTGGGCACGGAGGGCTGGCAGCTCAGCCCCGCGCTTGCCGCCGGCACGTCGCCGGTGTTCGACAAGCCTGGCTTCGGCTCGGCGGAGCTGGTGAAGTTCCTCTCGATGCTGCCGAAGCTGGAGTCGGTGGAGCTGGTGGGGCTGTGCACGGACATCTGCGTCATCACGAACGCGCTCATGATCAAGGGCGCGCTGCCCGAGCTGCCCGTCACGGTGGACAGCGCATGCTGCGCCGGCGTCACGCCGCAGAGCCACGAAACGGCGCTTTCCGCGATGCGGATGTGCCAGATCAAAGTTATCTGAGCTGCGCGGTTGACATTCAACTGTAAATAATGTACAATTTACCTGTATCTGTTGATACGAAATGTCAATATTTTCACGATATGGAGGAATGAAAATGAAAAAGCTTCTTGCCATTGTTCTGGCAGCAACCCTGCTGCTGGGCCTTGCCGCATGCGCTGCCAAGACGACCACGGCCAGTTCGTCCGCCGCCAGCGCCTCCGCCTCGACCGCGGAAACCGCGTCCAGCGCCAGCGCCAGCGCGAGCACGAGCGCCGCTGCGTCCGCCTCCGCCTCCGCCAGCACCCCGGCTGCGCCCGCCAAGGTCTACAACGTCTGCAACCTTGTCAACGGCAACCTGGGCGACAAGTCCTTCTTCGACTCCGCCGAGGCCGGCCTGGCCAAGCTGCAGGACGCGGGCCGCATCACCTACACGACCATCGAGATGGGCGGCACCGACGAGGATCAGCCGACCTGGCTGTCCACGCTGTACGACGTCTCCGAATCCGGCGAGTACGACCTCATCATCTGCGGCACCTACCAGATGCCCGACTACCTCAAGGAGGTCGCCACCAAGTACCCCGACCAGAAATACCTGATCTATGATGACACCACCTATGTGGGCGACAACAGCAACGTCGTCAACATGTCCTTCAAGCAGAACGACATGGGCTACCTCGTGGGCGTGTTCGCGGCCAGCATGACCACCGACACCTCCGTTGACAAGATCAATTCCGATCCCGTCGTGGGCTTTGTCGGCGGCGTCGATTCGCCGGTCATCAACGACTTCCTGATCGGCTTCATCGAGGGCGCGCAGTCCGTCAACAAGGACATCAAGGTCGACACCCGCTACACGAACGACTATGTGGACACCGCCATCGCCAAGGAATACGGCCTGTCCATGATCAACGACAAAAAGTGCGACATCATCTGGGGCGTCGCGGGCAACGCCGGCAACGGCGCGTGCGAAGCGGCCCTCGAGACCGGCAAGGCCTGGTTCATCGGCGTGGACTCCGACCAGGAGCTGACGCTCTCGTCCGACATGGCGGCCATCACGCTGACCTCCGGCCTGAAAAACATCGGCGACTCCCTCATCTGGTTCTTCGATCAGTGGGATGCCGGCAAGACCTACTGGGGCCAGGAGATCAACCTCGGCATCGCCGAGGGCGGCGTCGGCATCGTGACCGACAAGAACTTTGCCAAGATCGCGTCCAAGGCGACGCAGGACGCCGTGGAAGCGGCCAAGCAGGGCATCATTGACGGCAGCATCGTCGTCGATTCCGCTCTGAAGGACACCACGGGCAAGACCGAGACCCTGCGCGAGTCTGTCCGTCCGTAAAAGCTGCCCGCTATCGGCAAAAGGCAACATCGCACAGGAAACCGTGCGGTGTTGCCTTATTTAAGAGACAGGAGGATTTGCAGCCATGCCAGAGGGGAAGGCCGCCGCTGCGGACGAGGAATATGTCGTCCAGATGAAGGGGATCACCAAGGTGTATCCCAACGGCGTCGCCGCCAACCAGAAGGTGGATTTCTGCCTGCGCAAGGGCGAAATCCACGCGCTGATGGGGGAGAACGGCGCCGGAAAATCCACGCTGATGAAGATGCTCTTCGGTCTGGAGCAGCCGACCGAGGGCGAGATCACGATACGCGGGGAAAAGCTGAGCCTGTCGTCGCCGTCCGTGGCCATCGCGCACGGCATCGGCATGGTGCACCAGCATTTTATGCTGGTGCCGAGCCTGACCGTCGCAGAGAATATGGTGCTGGGCATGGCGCCCAGAAAGTCCGGGCTGTTTCTCGACCACGCGAAGGCCGTGGAGATCACGAAGCAGTACGCGGAAAAGTACAATCTGCACGTCGAGCCGGAGGCCAAGGTCATGGACATCCCGGTCGGCATGAAGCAGAAGGTGGAGATTCTCAAGGCGCTTGTGCGCGGCGCGCAGATCCTGATCCTCGACGAGCCGACGGCGGTTCTGACGACGCAGGAGACGGCCGAGCTGTTTAAAGAGCTGATCCACCTCAAGGAGCAGGGCTACACGATCGTCTTCATCTCCCACAAGCTCAACGAGATCATGCAGATCACCGACCGGCTCACCATCATGCGGGGCGGCCGCAGCATGGGCGTCTACAACACCTGCGACGTGACGATGGAGGAGATCTCCAGGCTGATGGTCGGGCGCGACGTGGTGCTGAACGTCCAGAAGGACAAGGCCGTGCCGACCGACACGGTTCTGCGCGTGCGCGGGCTCGAGTATGTGAACGAGTGGAACAAGAAGATGCTCGACAGGGTTTCGTTCGACGTGCGCAAGGGCGAGATCCTCGGCGTCGCGGGCGTCGAGGGCAACGGCCAGAAGGAGCTGGTGGACGCGCTGTTCCACTTCAACACGCCGAGCGCCGGCACGGCCGCGGTCAACGGCGTCAGCATCCTGGGCCTCTCCCAGCAGAGAATCCGCGAGCTGGGCGTGTCGCTTGTGCCGGAGGACCGGATGCTCTTCGGCATCGCGGGCGCGGCCTCCATCGAGGAAAACGTGCTCTCCGACCGCAGCGCGGACAAGCGCTTCAACAGGGGGCCTCTGTTCAACATGAAGGCCATCCACGCCGAGTCCGACCGGCTGATCGAGGAATACGCGGTGCTCTGCAAGTCCCGGCGCCAGCACGTGTCCATGCTCTCCGGCGGCAACATCCAGAAGGTCGTCGTGGCGCGCGAGTTCTCCAACGATCCCGTGCTCATCCTGGCCGACCAGCCCACGCGCGGCATCGACGTCGGCGCGACGGAGTTCATCCGCAAAAAGCTCGTGGAGCTGTCCCGCTCCGGCATCGCCGTGCTGCTCGTCTCCGCCGACCTCAACGAGGTCATGGAGCTGTCCGACAGCCTCATCGTGATGCACAACGGCAAAATCGCCGCGTATTTCGAGGATACCGCCGCCCTGACGGACGATGTGATGGGCGAGTACATGCTCGGCCTCAAGGAGCAGAGCGCCGACGAGATCGGGAGGGTGTGCCATGACTAAAAGACGTCAGGTTGTTTTCACGCTGGTGCGCGGAGCCGTGGCGATCCTCATCGCGCTGCTGGTGGCGACGGTTCTGATCTTTGTGAGCGCCGACGGCGCGGGCTTCTCCGAGAAGCTGGCCGCGACCGGCGAGGCGCTGCGGCAGATGCTCGCGGGGCCGCTGTTCCGGCTGAGCAAGACCGGCGCGTCGTTCGACCTCAAGCGGCTGACCGACATCTTCGCCGCGATGATCCCGATTATTTTTACGGGCCTGTCCGTGTGCATCATGTTCTCCGCGAACCAGTTCAACCTCGGCGCGGAGGGCGGCATCATGCTCGGCGCGTTCGTCACCGCGATGATCGCCATCTACGTGCCGATGGCGGCGGGCCTGCACCCGGTCGCCGCGGTGCTGATCGGCAGCCTTTCCGTGGCCGTCATGATGCTGCTGCCGGCGCTGCTCAAAACGCGGCTGGGCGTGAGCGAAATGGTGTGCTCGCTGATGCTCAACTACATCGTCATGTACCTCATCAAATTCCTGCTCAACACCTATCTGGCCGACAAGACGAAGGGCCAGATCCAGTCGTACGAATTCCTCAAGACCTCGCTCATCGCCCCGATGATCGACACCGGCGCGAAGCTCTCCTGGGGCTTTCTCGTGGCGCTCGCGGCGGTGGTGCTGTGCGGCCTGTTCATGTACCGCACCCGCTGGGGCTACGCCATCCGCATGATCGGCATCAACCAGGCCTTCTCCCGCTATTCCGGCATGAAGGTCAGCCTGGTGATCGTCATGAGCCAGGTCGTGGGCGGCTTCCTCGCCGGCATGGGCGGCGGCATCGAGATGCTGGGCCGCTACAACACCTTCTCGTGGAGCTCGCTCCCCGGCTACGGCTGGACGGGCATCACCATCGCGATCCTCGCGGGCAACAACTGCTACGCCGTTCCGCTGGCCGCGTTCTTCATGGCGTATCTGTCCAAGGGCTGCGACCTGATGGCGACGTACGCCAAGGTGCCCTCGCAGCTCATCGACATTATCCAGGGCGTCATCTTCCTCTTCTTCGCGGCGGAACAGTTCCTGTCCCACTACCGCCAGAAGCTCGTCGTCAAATCCGCGCAGGAGGAGCTGGCGCGCAAAAAGCTCGAAAACGCGGACAAGAAGGAAGGGGGCGCGGCAAATGCTTAACTTTCTCAAGCTGCTTCTGACGCCGGAGTTCTTTTTCTCCATCCTCCGCATCTCCGCCCCGATCCTCTTCGCCACGCTCGGCGCGATCATCGTCGAGAAGGCCGGCTTCTGCAACATCGGCCTCGAGGGCATCATGATGTTCTCCGCGCTCGCCGGCTCCATGGTGAGCTACTATACGGGCAGCTGGCTGCTCGGCCTGCTCGGCGCGCTGCTCATGGGCACGCTGCTGGGCTTTGTGATGGGCTTCTTCGCCTTCCAGCTCAAAACCGACATCACGCTCGTCGGCATCGCCGTCAACATGATGGGCTCCGGCGGCACGCTGTTTCTGTGCAAGGTCATCACGAACCTGACCGAGGGCAAGGCCATGGCCTCCACCACGGGCCTCATCACCTCCGGACTGTGCATCCCGAATATCACGATCCCGCTCATCAGCAAGATTCCGTTTTTGGGCGGCGTCCTCTCGGGCCACAGCCTGCTCACCTACCTGGCCTTCCTGATCTGCGGCCTGACCTCCGTCATCCTCTATAAAACGAGCCTCGGCCTCAACATCCGCGCCGTGGGCGAAAACCCGAACGCGGCGTCGTCCGTCGGCGTGTCGGTGCTGAAGATCAAGTACGTCGCCATCATGTATTCCGGCCTCATGGCGGGCTTCGGCGGCGCGTTCATGTCGATGTCCTACGCACAGGGCTGGTCGCAGGACATGGTCGCGGGCCGCGGCTTCATCGCGCTGGCCGCGCAGGCCATGGGCAGCGGCGAATGTCTGGGCGGCATGCTGTCGTCGCTCGTGTTCGGCTTCGCGCAGGCGCTCGGCATCAAGTTCTCGGCCATCGGCCTCGACTCGAACCTCGCGTCTCCGATCCCGTACGCCGTGACGATCATCGGCCTCGTGATCTTCGCCCTCTCCCGCCGCAGCCGCGACAAAAAGCAGCGCCTGACGGCAAAGAAATAGACAAGTAAAGCATGAAGAATGAGGAGTGAAGAGTGAAGGAACCGCTTCGCGATGGATTTTTCAGATCGCGAAGCGACACCGCCGCTTTTCACTTTTCATTCTTCGCTCATTTTGGAGGCAGCTATGCAAAACCTCAAACCCATTCCCGTCATTCTGGACGGCGACCCCGGCCACGACGACGCGATCGCCTGGACGCTGGCCAAGGCGAGCCCGCAGCTGCGGGTGCTCGCCGTCACGTCGGTCTGCGGCAACCAGACGATCGAAAAGACCACCTACAACGCGCAGCGGGTCTGCACGCTGCTCGGCCTGCGCGTCCCCATCGGCAAGGGCCGGCCGCGGCCGCTGCTGGAAAAGCCGATGAACGCGCCGTCCGTGCACGGGGAGTCCGGGCTGGACGGACCGGCGCTGCCCGAGCCGGCGTTCCCGGTCTCCGGGCTCAGCGCCGCGGAGCTCATGGCAAAGACGCTGCGCGAGAGCGCCGAGCCCGTCACCATCGTGGCGACGGGGCCGCAGACGAACGTCGCCGCGCTGCTGCTCGCGCATCCGGAGCTGAAGCCGAAGATCCGCCGGATCTCGCTCATGGGTGGCGGCCTCGCCCACGGCAACTGGACCCCGGCGGCCGAATTCAACATCCTGGTCGATCCCGAGGCGGCGAAGATCGTCTTTGCGTCCGGCGTGCCCATCCTGATGGCGGGGCTGGACGTGACGGAAAAGGCCCTCATTCTGCCGGAGGACTTTCAGCGCGTGGCCGCGCTCGGCAACCCGGTGGCGGACATCGTGGCGCAGTGGCTGGAGTTCTTCTACGTCTTTCATAAAAATCTCGGCTACGCGGGCGCGCCGATGCACGACCCGTGCGCGGTCATGGCGCTGCTGCACCCGGAGCTTTTCAAAACGCGGGCGCTGTACGTCCAGATCGAGACCGAGGGCGAATACTGCCGCGGCGCGACCGTGGGCGACTTTTACGGCGTGACCGGAAAGGCGCCCAACGCAGAGTGCCTGCTGGACGTGGACCGGGCGGCGTTTGCCGACCGCCTCGTCGAGGCGATGAAATTTTACGGGGAGGGCGCGAAATGAACAGACTGCCTGTCTGGCTCGACTGCGACGCCGGCGTGGACGACGCCATCGCGCTCATGGCCCTGCATGAACTGCCGGAGCTGGAGCTGCTCGGCATTTCCGCCGTCAGCGGCAACGCGCCGCTGGCCGACACCTACCGCAACGTGCACCGCATGAACGGACTGATGGGGACGAGCTATCCCGTCTTCCGGGGCGCGGAGAAGCCCCTGCTGCGCGAGGCGCACGCCGCCGCGGCGTTCCACGGCCGGGACGGGCTGGGCGACGTGCCGCTGCCGGAGCCGCCGCACGAGAACCGGCCGGAGAAGGCCTGGGACGCGCTGTACAACTGCGCGAGGGAGCATCCGGGGGAGCTGAACCTCATCGCGACGGGGCCGCTCACAAACGCCGCCGTCGCGCTGGCGAAATATCCGGAGCTGCGCACGCTCCTGCGGCAGATCCTCTTCATGGGCGGCTCGGCCTCGGCCGGCAACGTCACGCCCGCCGCGGAATTCAACATCTGGGCCGATCCGGAGGCGGCGAAGCTCGTCTTTGACGCGGGCATTCCGCTCGTCATGTGCGGGCTCGACGTGACGCTCCGGGCGATGCTGCTGCCGGAGGACTGGGACGAGCTGGCGGCCTCGGGCAAGCCCGCCGGCATCTTCACAAAGCAATGCCTGAAGCCCGCCTGGGCCGCCTCGCAGAACTGGGGCCTGCCGGGCGTCGCCATGCACGACGCGTGCCCGGTCTTCTATCTGGCGCATCCCGAGCTTTTCCGGGCAAAAAAAGCGGGCGTGCGCGTCGAAACGCGCGCCGCCCTGACGCTGGGAAAAACCGTGACCGACCTGTACAGCGACAGGAAGTTTGAAGAGCAGAACGCCCTCGTTGTGCTGGACGTGGACCGGGACGAGATGATCCGGCTCCTGAAGGACTGCATTCTAGGGCAACACCGCACAATTCGCGGCTGACGCCTCAAGCACGGTCTTGCTTGCATCTTTCCCGTCATATGCGCCAAAAATGCTCGCGAATCCACAAAGGATTCGCTGCGCTTTTTGACACATCTGACGAAAAATCTGACGGCGCAATACCGCGCTTGGAATTGTGCAGCGTTGCCCAGAAAATCTGACGCCTCAGCCCCCGGAATTTTCGTCCGCGTCCTCTGTGGGAAAATACTTCATGAACACCCTCCTGAGAAGGAGGGTGTTTGCGTATGCGATGGCGGACGCGCCGATGAGCGGCCAGACGATGGCGGTCTTCCAGAACAGCTCCTGCGAGGCGAAAAACACGATGACGGGCAGCAGATTGAGGGCCGAAACCACCACGGTGACCGGCAGATGCGCCAAGCTCATGAGCGCCGCGTTGCGCAGGGTGCCGCCGAGCGTGTTTTCAAACTGGGCCGTGAGGGGGTAGACGTAGCTCATCACAAATATCATGATGATCGCGGGCAGCAGGCAGGCGACCGACGTGAGCAGCGACGACGGCAGCAGACCCTGCACCAGAATCCAGAGATCGCCCACGACGAGCGCGCAGGGGACCAGCAAAATGAGCTCCAGCAGCGTCGCCTTTTTGAAGTTGGCGCGGAAGGCCGAGAAAAAGCCCCTGACGGTCGAGCTGCCGCGGTCGTCCGCCAGGTCGAGCGTCACGCGGTACATGGCCGTGGTCGAGGCGCCGATCGTCACGACCGGCAGGCAGCAGATGAGCCACAGCACGTTGACAATCACGAGATCGGCCACGCGCGACAAAAACACCATGACCGGCGAGTCCAGATTGAAAAGACGGTTCATGACAGCCTCCTTCGTGGAACCTGAATGGCTTTATTATATACGCCGATTGAAAAAAGCGCAACAGCGACCGCGCGCGTCCGGCACAGAAAATGCCGCCCGGCGCGGTTTTTCGGCGCTGCGGTCGGAGAATCCGAGCAATTTGCACAAAAAGGAAGGGGCCAAAAAAAGCAAAACGCTGAAAATTTGGAAACGTTTCCATTTTTCTTGTTTACAAGCTGAAAAAGTAGTATAATAAGGCCATGGGAATTGGAAACGTTTCCAAATCATCTGTGAAAAAGGCCGGGTCGGAAAAAAGCGCGCAGGAGCGCCGGGTTTCCAGCCGGCCGAAAACAAAAAAATGGGAGGAACCAACATGAAAAAGATCATCGCTCTGCTTCTTGCACTGGTCATGGTTCTGGGTCTGGCTGCCTGCGCGTCCAAGACGACCGGCACCTCTTCCGCAGCGACCAGCACCGCCGCCAGCACCTCCGCCGCCGCTGCCGCTTCCGCGAGCGCCAGCTCGGCCAGCGCTGCCAGCACCAGCACGACGGCTGCCGCCGGCTCCGTCTACTACCTGAACTTCAAACCCGAATCCGACGAGGCCTGGCAGAAGCTGGCCGCCGACTACACCGCCCAGACCGGCGTGCCCGTCAAGGTTGTCACCGCCGCGTCCGGCACCTATGACGATACGCTGACCGCCGAGATGGACAAGAGCAGCGCNCCNACCATGTTCCAGTGCGGCAACCAGGGCGCCATCAACACCTGGGGCGACTACTGCTACGACCTGAGCGACACCGACGTCTACAAGGAAATGACCACCGACGACTTCAACCTGAAGGGTGACGACGGCTCTGTCCTCTCCATCGGCTACTGCTACGAGGCCTTCGGCATCATCGTCAACAAGGCCCTGCTGGAGAAGGCCGGCCACTCCCTCGACGAGATCACGAACTTTGACTCCCTGAAGGCTGTCGCCGACGACATCCATGCCAACGCCGCGACCCTCGGCTTTGACGCCTTCTCCTCCGCGGGCCTCGACAGCTCGTCCTCGTGGCGGTTCTCCGGCCACCTGGCCAATATGCCGCTGTACTACGAGTTCCGCGACGACAACATCACCGCGCAGCCCGCGACCATCAAGGGCACCTACCTCGACAACTACAAGAAGATCTGGGATCTGTACACCACCGACTCCGCCACCACCGGCTCGGCGCTTGCCACGGCTACCGGCGACGAGTCCGAGGCCGAATTCGGCCAGGGCAAGGCCGTGTTCTTCCAGAACGGTTCCTGGGAATATTCCAACCTTGTGACCGACGATACCAAGGGCTTCAAGATGAACCCCGACGATCTNGCGATGATCCCGATCTACTGCGGCGTGGACGGCGAAGAGAAGGCCGGCCTNTGCTGCGGCACCGAGAACTGCTGGGCTGTCAACAAGGAAGCCTCCGAAGAAGACATCAAGGCCACCCTCGACTTCATGTACTGGGTCGTCACCTCCGATGAAGGCACGCAGATGATGGCGGAGCAGTTCGGGCCCTGCCCGTTCAAGAACGCCAAAACCCCGGAAAACGTGTTCTTTGCGCAGGCTGCCGACTACACCAACAAGGGCAACTACATTGTCACCTGGGCGTTCAACTTCACCCCGGCCGTGGACGACTGGAGAGCCGCTGTGGTCGATGCGCTGACGCAGTACACCGCCGGCACCGGCAAGTGGGACGCTGTCAAGTCCGCGTTTGTGGACGGCTGGGCGACGCAGTACGCCAACGAGAACGGCTAATCCTCAGAGATCCGACTTTTTGCTGGGGGGCGGGCAGGCGCCCGCCCCCCTTTTCCCATGGCCGCAGACCGTTTCCGACAGAATGGTGAACGCTGTAGACCTCCGCCCGCGGCGCGCGGAGGGAAGTCTATGGCGTCCACAGAAATATAAAAGGGGAGAGATAAGCCTATGAAAGTCCGGAGAGTGAAAAACGACGGCGCGGCGCTCAACTCCAAGCTGATCCGCCGGCCCATCCAGCGCTGGTTCTGGCTGTTTTTGCTGCCGACCTTCGCTTCGTTCTGCATTGGGTTCGTATATCCGTTTTTGAAGGGCCTGTTTTTGTCCTTCTGCAAGTTCAAGACGACCAGCAAATGGACCTGGATCGGCCTGAAAAACTACGGGACCATCTTCCGGGACGCCTCGTTCCTGCACGCGTTCTGGTACACGGCGCTGTTCGCGGTGGTCTCACTCGTCATCATCAATGTGCTGGCCTTCGCCGTGGCCTACTGCCTCACCAAGGGCATCAAGGGCTCGAACCTGTTCCGCACGGTCTTCTTCATGCCGAACCTGATCGGCGGCATCGTGCTGGGCTACATCTGGCTCATGATCTTCGACGGCATCCTCAGCCACTATAATACGGCGGTCGTGCTGCAGACGAAATACGGATTCTGGGGCCTTGTAATCCTCATGTGCTGGCAGCAGATCGGCTACATGATGATTATTTACATCGCCGGCCTGCAGGCCGTGCCCGAGGATATGCTCGAGGCCGCGAAGATCGACGGCGCGTCGAGCTGGAAGACGCTCTGGCACATCACGATTCCGAACGTCATGCCGTCCATCACGATCTGCACGTTCCTCTCCCTCACGAACTCCTTCAAGCTCTACGACCAGAACCTCGCCCTGACGAACGGCTCGCCGTTCAAAACGCTCGCTGACGGCTCCGTCATCAAGACAACGGAGATGCTGGCGCTCAACATCGTCAACTCCAATACCAGCAACACGCGCGGACCCGGACAGGCCAAGGCCGTCGTCTTCTTCATCCTCGTCGCGGCGATCGGCCTGATTCAGCTCACGGCGAGCCGGAACAAGGAGGTGCAGCAGTGATGAAACAGCAAAACGGCTTTCGGGGCGAGCGGACGTCCCACACCATTCTGACCGTCGTGTTCTCGGTCATCGCCGTCGCGTACCTCTATCCCATCTTCATCGTGCTCGTGAACTCGCTCAAGTCCAACGCCGCCATCAACACCGCGACCTTCGCGCTGCCGAACGGCGACTCATTCATGGGCCTGCAGAACTATATCAAGGGCATGACCTTCGGCAACTATCCGTTTCTGAAGTCCGTCGGATACAGCTTCCTCATCACCGTCGTCTCGGCGGTGCTCATCCTGGTGTGCACCTCCATGGCCGCCTGGTATATCTCCCGCGTGGGCAGCCTCGCGAGCAAGATCGCCTACTTCATGTTCGTGTTCTCCATGGTCGTGCCGTTCCAGATGGTCATGTTCACGCTGTCCAAGACGGCCGACACGCTGAAGCTCAACACGCCGTTCACGATTCCCGTCATCTACCTCGGCTTCGGCGCGGGCCTGGCCGTGTTCATGTTCTCGGGCTTCGTGAAGTCGATCCCGCTGGAAATCGAAGAGGCCGCTGCGATCGACGGCTGCGGGCCCGTCCGCACGTTCTTCACCGTCGTGCTGCCGATGCTCAAGCCGACGCTCATCTCGGTGGGCGTGCTGGAGATCATGTGGGTCTGGAACGATTACCTCCTGCCGTATCTGGTGCTGGACATCAACGAGTACCGCACCATCCCCATCCACATCCAGTATCTGCGCGGCAGCTACGGCACCGTCGACATGGGCGCGACCATGGCGCTCATCCTCATGAGCATCGTGCCGGTCATCATCTTCTACCTGACCTGCCAGAAGTACATCATCAAGGGCGTCGCCGCCGGCGCGGTCAAGGGATGAGCAGACCGGAGAAAATCTGAGGATATTGGCCGGCGCAAACGCCGCGGGGCGTTGCGCGGCGCGGAAAAATATGCTATACTGACAAATCAAGTCATATGAGGAGGGCACGCGCATGACCATCAAGGATCTTGTCCGGGAGAGCGGCTATTCGCTCGGGACGGTCTCGCGCGTGCTCAACAACCAGCCGAACGTCAGCGAAAAGGCGCGCGAGACCATTCTCGCCGTCGTCAAGCAGAGCGGCTTCGAGCTCAACACGAACGCCCAGACGCTCAAGCAGCAGAAGACAAATTCCATCCTCGTCGTCGTCAAGGGCACTGCGAACGAGATGTTCGCGGCGCTGGTGGAGCGGCTGCAATCGCTGTTTTCCGCCACGGCGCATCCGCTCATCGTCAACTTCATCGATGAAAACGACAACGAGGTGGCGCGGGCCGTCCAGCTCTGCCGCGAGCGCAAGCCCGCCGGCGTGCTGTTTCTCGGCGGCACGAACCGCAACTTTACGCAGTCCTTCGAGCCGATCCGTGTGCCCGCCGTCGTCGTGACGAACGACGCCGCGCAGCTCCCGTTCTCCAATCTCTCCAGCGTCACGACCGACGACCGCAAGGGCGCGGCCTGCGCGGTGGAATACCTGCTGCGCTCGGGCCACAGCGCCATCGGCGTGCTGGGCGGCGACCGGACGCTCTCCGACACGAGCTTCCAGCGCTTCGAGGGCTGTCTGGAGGCGTTCCGGCGCAACGGCCGGGAATTCGACGAGGCGCGGTATTACGAAACGGGCCGGTATTCCTACGAATTCGGCTACAACGGCATGAAAGCCCTGCTGAAAAAAGCGCCGGAGGTCACGGCGGTGTTCGCGATGGCCGACGTCATCGCCATCGGCGCCATCCGCGCGCTGTACGACGAGGGCCTGCGCGTGCCGGAGGATCTCTCGGTCATCGGCTACGATGGACTGAAGATCGGCGGGTTCTACCTGCCGAAGCTCTCGACCATCACGCAGTCGGTGGAGCTTCTGGCGACGCGCAGCTTCGAGCTGATGATGGCCTGCGTGGACAAGGAAGCGCCAGCCCGGCATATTACGGTGCCCTTTACGCTCTCCTGCCGGGAAAGCGTGCGCAAAATCTCATAACAGAGAGTGTGTTGCTATGAACAGAAGCAGCGGTATTTTACTCCATATCTCCTCTCTGCCGTCCCCCTACGGGATCGGCAACCTCGGCGAGGCCGCGTTCCGCTGGGTGGACTTTCTCAGGGCCGCGAAGCAGCGCTACTGGCAGATTCTGCCGATCTGCCCGCCGGGCTACGGCGACTCGCCCTATCAGGCGTTTTCCACCTTCGCGGGGAACCCCTATTTCATCGACCCCGACCAGCTCATCGAAAAGGGCTGGCTGCGGCGCGAGGACGCCGGGGAAGTGACCTGGGGCCAGCGCGAGGACCAGGCGGATTTCCGCCTGCTCTACGAGCAGCGGCAGCGGCTGCTGCGGCTGGCGTTCTGCGGCTTCCGGAAGGCACAGCCGGCGGACTTCGGGGCATATATTGAAAAGGAGAGCGGCTGGCTGCGCGAGTACGCGCTCTTCATGGCCGTCAAGGCCCACTTCGGCGACGGCCCGTGGACGGACTGGGAGCCGGACATCCGGATGCACCGCGAGGACGCGCTGCTGCGCTACGCCGAGCTGCTGCGCGAGGATGTGGAGTACCAGTATTTTGTCCAGTACGTGTTCCACGAGCAGTGGCAGCGCCTGCGCGAGTACGCCGCGAAGCAGGACATCCGCATCATCGGCGACATCCCCATCTATGTGCCGCTCGACTCCGCCGACGTGTGGTCGAACCCCGAAAGCTTCCAGCTCACGCGCAGCCGCAAGCCGCGCGTTGTGGCGGGCTGCCCGCCCGACGGCTTCAACCGCAACGGCCAGTACTGGGGAAATCCCATCTACGACTGGGACAAAATGGCCAGCGACGGCTTCGCCTGGTGGCTGCGCCGCATCGGCGCGGCGGCGGAGAAATTCGACGTGGTGCGCATCGACCACTTCCGCGGACTCGAGAGCTACTGGAGCATACCGGCTGCCAACAGCACGGCGCGCTGCGGCCAGTGGGTCAAGGGGCCGGGGCTGGGCTTCGTTTCGGCGATCCGGAAGAATTTCCCCGGGACGGACTTCATCGCGGAGGACCTCGGCTTTCTGACGCCGGAGGTGCACGCGCTCGTGGAGGCGTCCGGCTTCCCCGGCATGAAGGTGCTGGAATTCGCCTTCGACGCGCGCGAGCCGGGCAACTATCTGCCGCATAATTATACGAAGAACTGCATCTGCTACACCGGCACGCACGACAACGAGACGCTTCTGCAGTGGTGCGGGAACCTCTCGCCCGAGAGCGAGGCGTTTGCGCGGGAGTATCTGCACCTCGGGCCGGACGAGGATCTGTGCGGCGCGGTCATCCGCGCGGGCATGAACTCGAAGGCCAATCTGTTCGTCGCGCAGATGCAGGACTATCTCCGCCTCGGCGCGGAGGCGCGCATGAACGAGCCCGGCAAGCTCAAGCCGGAGAACTGGCGCTGGCGCATGACGTCCGCGCAGCTCACGGAAAAGCTGGCGGAGGAAATCGCGCACTTGACAGAACGCGCGAAAAGAGTATAATATCCACCAAACCATGAATTCGGAAGCCGCACCCGCCTTTCGGAGCGGGCGCGGCTTTTTTGATTGCGCAAGGAGAGCTTTATTTATGACCTATCACGCAGAAAAAATCGTACAGGAAACAGAGGCCATGCTGAAGCTGCAGCACGACGAGACGCTGCAGGAGACGAGCCCCGAGCGGCTGCACGAGTGCCTGGGCCTCGTGGTGATGATGGAGATCAACGACCGCTGGACGGCCACCAAGAAGCGCCAGGCGGAAAACCGGCGCGCGTTCTATTTCTCCGCGGAGTATCTGGTCGGGCGGCTGGTCTACAGCAACCTGTTCAACATGGGCATCCTCGAAGAGGTGAAGAAGGCGTTTGCCGAGAAGGGCGTCGATCTGGCCTGCCTCGAGGAGATCGAGGACGCGGCGCTCGGCAACGGCGGCCTGGGCCGGCTCGCCGCGTGCTTCCTCGACAGCGCGGCCACCTGCAGCCTGCCGCTGACCGGCTACGGCCTGCGCTACCGCTTCGGCCTGTTCAAGCAGACGTTTGAGCACGACAGCCAGCGCGAGACCGCGGACGACTGGACCAAGTACGGCGACCCCTGGAGCCACCGCCGCGACAAGCTGGCCGTGAAGGTCAAATTCGCCGACCAGACCGTCGTGGCCGTGCCGTACGACATGCCCGTCATCGGCTACCGCAACGACACCGTCGGCACGCTGCGCCTGTGGCAGTGCGAGGCGGAGAAGGAGCTGGATTTCGACGCCTTCAACGCGCAGAACTACGTGGAGGCGCTCGACACCAAGAACAAGGCCGAGGACATCACCCGCGTGCTGTATCCCAACGATTCCACGCGCGAGGGCAAGCAGCTGCGCATCAAGCAGCAGTACGTCCTGTCCAGCGCGTCCCTGCAGGACATCCTGCGGGACTTCCGCGCCGCGCACGGCTCGGATTTCTTCCGTCTGCCGGAATTCGCGGCGGTCCAGCTCAACGACACGCACCCCGCCATGTCCATCCCCGAGCTCATCCGGCTGCTCATGCTGGAGGGGCTGGACTTTGACGCCGCGGCGGAGCTGGCCGGCAAGGTCTTCAACTACACGAACCACACCGTCATGGTCGAGGCGCTGGAGAAGTGGGACATGGAGCTGCTGCGCTCCGTCGTGCCCGACATCTGCGACATCATCGAGCGGCTCGACGCGCGGCTGAAAAAGCAGCTGCCGGATTCCGGGCTGTACATCATCAAGGACGGCACGGCCCACATGGCGAACCTGTCCATCTATCTGTCCGGCGCGGTCAACGGCGTGGCGGCGCTGCACTCGGAGATCCTCAAAAACGACCTCTTCCGCGACTGGTACCGGGTCTGGCCGGAGCGCTTCCAGAACAAGACGAACGGCATCACGCCGCGCCGCTGGCTGGGCCTGTGCAATCCGGAGCTCTGCGGCCTCATCGAAAGCCGCGTCGGCGAGGGCTTTTTGACCGACCTCGACAAGCTCGAGGGCCTCAAGGGGCAGCTCGACGAGATGACCGTCAAGCAGTTCAACGCCATCAAGCTCGAGAAGAAGAAGCAACTCTGCCGCGTCATCGAGGAAAAAGAGGGCGTGAGCCTCGACCCGTCGTTCCTGTTCGACGTGCAGGTCAAGCGTCTGCACGAGTACAAGCGGCAGCTCATGAACGCGCTGTCGATCATGGACATCTACCTGTCCGTCAAGGACGGCAGCCTCCGGGATTTCACCCCGACCGTCTTCCTCTTCGGCGCGAAGGCCGCCCCCGGCTACCGCCGCGCCAAGGCGATCATCCGCTATCTCAACCGCGTGGCCGACCTCGTGAACGGCGACCCGGCCGCGGCGGGACTCATGAAGGTCGTCTTCGTGCAGAATTACAACTGCTCCTACGCCGAGCACATCATCCCCGCCGCCGACATCTCCGAGCAGATCTCCCCGGCCGGCACCGAGGCCTCGGGCACCAGCAACATGAAATTCATGCTCAACGGCGCCGTGACGCTCGGCACGCTGGACGGCGCGAACGTCGAGATCGTGGAGAAGGCAGGGAAGGAGAACAACGAGATCTTCGGCGCGACCGTCGGAGAGCTCGACGCCATCCGCACAACGTACCAGGCCCGCGAGCTCTACAACCGCGACGGACGCATCCGCCGGGCGGTCGATACGCTCGTGAACGGGACCGTGGAGACGGACGAGGGGCAGCACGAGCTGTACACCTCCCTCCTCGACGGCGCGAGCTGGCACCGCGCGGACAACTACTTCGTGCTCTACGACTTTGAAAGCTACCGGGACGCCAGGCTCCGCGCGAACCGCGAATACCAGGACCGCCTGGCCTTCGGCCGCAAGTGCCTCATGAACACCGCCTCCGCGGGCAAATTCTCCTCCGACCGCACCATCCGCGAATACGCGCGCGACATCTGGCACATCGGGCCGGACGAAGCGCAGAAATAAACCCGCCCGCCATGCCGGGCGCGGCGCGGGGCCTTTTCCTTCGATTCGGAAAAGGCCCCGCGCCGTTTTGCGCCCCGGCAGGACGGCGGAAAAAGGGCATAAGAATACCGCGGACGATTGACCGGATCATCCGCGGCTTCTTAAAAAAATGAAGAGGAGAAAAAATGAAAAAGTGTTGTTTGCTTCTTGCATTATCAGAATACCAAGAGGATATTAAAAAACTTAGGGGGCAGTTGTGAAATATTTTTTAAATCCAATATATTTTTTGCCGGAATTGCAAATGTTTACAGAAAAGTCACATCCGCGGCCCGCCGGGCCATTGACAAAACGGGGCGCGGGGACTATGATGGAGAAAAATGATTAGCACTCTACCTACGAGAGTGCTAAAACGGGAGGCGTCAGGAATATGAACGCACAGAAATATACGCAGAAATCCATGGAGGCCGTGCAGGCGGCCCAGCAGCTGACCATCCAGAACCAGAACCAGCAGATCGAGCAGATCCACCTGCTGGGCGCTCTTATGCAGCAGGACAACGGGCTGATCCCGCAGCTGCTCGAAAAGATGGGCGTCTCGAAGGAGAGCTTCAACGCCGCCGTCAACCAGGAGCTCGCCAAAATCCCGCGCGTGACGGGCTCGGGGCGCGAGGCCGATAAATTCTACGTTTCGCGGGCGGTGGACAACTGCCTGAACGAGTCGGAGAAGATCGCCGAGAGCATGAAGGACGACTTTGTTTCGGTCGAGCACCTGCTTCTGGCGCTCATCGAGACGGCGGACCCCACGCTCAAGAGCCTGTTCGGCACCTACAACATCACCAAGGAGCGCTGCCTGCAGGCGCTGCAGACCATCCGCGGCAGCCAGCGCGTCACGACCGACACGCCGGAGGACACGTACGAGGCGCTCACCAAATACGGCACCGACCTTGTCAAGCAGGCGCGCGAGCAGAAGATGGACCCGGTCATCGGCCGGGACGACGAGATCCGCAACGTCATCCGCATTCTTTCGCGCAAGACGAAGAACAACCCCGTGCTGATCGGCGAGCCGGGCGTCGGCAAGACGGCCATCGCCGAGGGGCTCGCGCAGCGCATCGTCCGCAAGGACGTGCCGAAGAGCCTGCAGGAGAAGACGATCTTCTCGCTCGACATGGGCGCGCTGATCGCGGGCGCCAAATACCGCGGCGAATTTGAAGAGCGGCTGAAGGCCGTATTGGCCGAGGTCAAGAAGTCCGAAGGCCGCATCATCCTGTTCATCGACGAGCTGCACACCATCGTGGGCGCGGGCAAAACCGAGGGCTCCATGGACGCGGGCAACCTGCTCAAGCCGATGCTCGCGCGCGGCGAGCTGCACTGCATCGGCGCGACGACGCTCGACGAATACCGGCAGTATATCGAAAAGGACCCCGCGCTTGAGCGGCGGTTCCAGACCGTGCTCGTCCAGGAGCCGTCGGTCGAGGACACCATCGCGATCCTGCGCGGGCTCGAGGAACGCTACGAGGTGTTCCACGGCGTCAAGATCACGGACTCCGCGATCATCGCCGCCGCGACGCTCTCCAACCGCTATATCACCGACCGCTTCCTCCCCGACAAGGCCATCGACCTCATCGACGAGGCGTGCGCCATGATCCGCACGGAGATGGACTCCATGCCGACCGAGCTGGACGTGGTGCGCCGCAAGATCATCCAGATGGAGATCGAGGAGGCCGCGCTTAAAAACGAGGACGACGAGCTGTCGAAGGCGCGCCTGGCGGAGCTGCAGAAGGAGCTGGCCGAGAACCGCGACAACTTCAACTCCATGAAGGCCAAGTGGGAAAACGAGAAAAACGCGATCGGCAGAGTCCAGCAGCTGCGCGAGAAGATCGAAACGCTCAACCGCGAGATCGAGACGGCCGAGCAGAACTATGAGCTCGAGAAGGCCGCGAAGCTCAAATACGGCGATCTGCCCGAGGCCAAAAAGCAGCTCGAGCAGGAGGAAAAGCTGGCCCAGAACGCGAAGGACGGGAGCCTCCTCCGCAACAAGGTCACGGAGGAGGAGATCGCCAGGATCATCGAGCGCTGGACGGGCATCCCCGTGTCGAAGCTCATGCAGGGCGAGCGGGAAAAGCTCCTGCACCTTGAGGACATCCTCCACAAGCGGGTCATCGGGCAGGACGAGGCCGTGCGCGTCGTCTCCGAGGCCATCCTCCGCAGCCGCGCGGGCATTCAGGACCCGAACCGGCCCATCGGCTCGTTCCTCTTCCTCGGGCCCACGGGCGTGGGCAAGACGGAGCTGGCCAAGACGCTGGCGGAGAGCCTGTTCGACGACGAAAAGAACCTCATCCGCATCGACATGTCGGAGTATATGGAGAAATTCTCCGTCTCGCGTCTGATCGGCGCGCCTCCCGGATACGTCGGCTACGAAGAGGGCGGCCAGCTCACCGAGGCCGTGCGCCGCANACCCTACAGCGTCATCCTGTTCGACGAGATCGAGAAGGCGCACCCGGACGTGTTCAACGTGCTGCTGCAGGTGCTCGACGACGGGCGCATCACCGACTCGCAGGGCCGGACGGTGGACTTCAAGAACACCGTCATCATCCTGACCTCGAACCTCGGCAGCCAGTTCCTGCTCGACGGCATCGACGATCAGGGGAACATTTCGCAGGCCGCGCGCGACGAGGTCACCCAGCTTCTGCACCGCACGTTCCGGCCGGAATTCCTCAACCGGCTCGACGAGATCGTCTTCTACAAGCCGCTCACAAAGGATAACATCTGCAAGATCATCGATCTGCAGATCGCGGCCCTGAACCGGCGGCTCGCCGACAAGCAGCTCAAATGCGAGCTGACGGACGAGGCCCGGCAGCTCATCATCGACGCCGCCTATGATCCGCAGTACGGCGCGCGGCCGCTGCGCCGCTACGTGCAGCACACGGTCGAGACGCTCATCGCCAAGCGCATTGTCGCCGGCTCCGTGCTGCCCGGCACGACCATGAAGGTCGAGGTCAAAGACGGCGAGCTCGCCATCGCGTAAGCAAACAGATTCCGCCCCGGCGCGAAACGGCATGCCGCTTCGCGCCGGGGCATTTTGCGCGCCCGAGGAAAACAGACGCTTGGAATCAGGCGCGGATATGATATAATAACAGAAACGAACGCGCCTGGCGGTGGGAAGCGGCCCTTCCTCCGCAAGCAAGGAGAAGCATATGGACGAACAGAAATGTGAGACGCTCGCCGTTGCGATCTGCGACGACGAGCCGGAGATCCTGAAGCAGCTGCAGCGCCTGGCGCAGTCGGCGCTGGACGGGACCCCGGCGGTTTTTTACGCTGCGGGGCAGCCGCAGAGCCTGCTGATGGAAAAACGCAGCTTCGACATCGCAATCCTGGACATCCGGTTCCCCGGCTTCAGCGGGATTGAGCTGGCAAAATGGCTGCTGGGCCGCAATCCGCTCTGCCAGATTTTGTTCGTCAGCAGCTTTCCCACCTATGTCAGCGACGTGTACGACGTTCCGCATCTGGTGATGATCCTCAAGGACCAGATACAGGCGCAGCTGCCGAAATATCTGCGGCGGGCGGTGCAGAACCTGTGGGCGTCGGGCAGCGTGAAGCTCGTCTCGGCCGATACGGTGCGCGTCTACGCCGCGGCGCAGATCGTGTGTCTGGAGCGGAACGGCCGCGTGACCAGGGTGACCATGCGGGACGGGGAGACCGTCACCTGCGCGGACAAGCTGTCCGACCTGCAGCGGCAGCTGCCGGCGGAGTGCTTCTGCCGCTGCCACGCCAGCTTCCTCGTCAATCTGCAGTACGTGGCCGAGCACAGACGGGACCGCTTCACGCTGCGCACCGGCGCCGTCGTTCCGATCAGCCGCGCGAACGCCGAGCAGAGCCGGGAGAAATTCATGCGGTATCTGCGTCTCATGGAGTGAGCGCGGCCCGCCGCGGCACGGAAAAACAGAAAAACCGACGAAGGGCCTGTCCCCGCTTTTGCGGGGACAGACCCTTCGTTTTGGGCATGTCGGCGGGCTATCCGCCGGCGGGCACGGACGCGGGACGGCAGTGCAGGATGAGACTGGTCTCGTAGCTCCCTTCCGAGGACGAGGTCTCCAGACTGCCGTCGTAGAGCGCGGCGAGCTTTTTCAGGATGCCGAGGCCGAGGCCGTGCCGGGGCAGCGCCCCGGAGGGCCTGTCCGCCGGCGCCGCGGGGGCGGCGGGATTGGCGCAGCGCAGCAGCAGGCAGCCGGCGCGCACGTCCGCGGAGAAGCGGATGACCCGCTCGTCTGCCGGCACGGCCGCGCAGGCCGCGATGCTGTTGTCGAGAATGTTGGACACGGCGCTGCAGAGGTGCGCGCCCTCGATGGGCAGCGACGCGGGCAGGATTGCCTGCGCCTCCAGGCGGATGCCCGCCTCGCGGCAGCGGTTGGCCTTTTCCGTCAGAACCGCGTCCACGGTGAGGTTTTCGCAGTAGACGGAGCCGACGCGGCTGCGGATGCTGTCGGACAGCACGTCGAGCTGCCGGCGGACGGACTCGCTCTCGCCGCGCTCGAGCAGGGCATAGGCCGTGCGCAGCTGGTTGTTCAGGTCGTGCCGGATGCCGTTGATCTGCGTGATGTTGTCCTGCAGCTGGCGGTAATACGACGACTGCGCGTTGAGCTGCTGCTCGGCCAGCGCCATCTGCTCCTGCAGCGCCCGGGCGCGCTGCGCTTTTTTGGCCATCAGCAGATAGGCGGCGTCCGCGGCCGCGCTGACCGCGATGGCCAGAATCAAAATCCACGTCGCCTCCGGGACGATCTGCGAGGTCTGCGCCATGAGGCACAGGGACACGATGACGACCAGCTGGCTGACGGGAAGCGGCAGCAGCAGAAGGAAGTCCCGGTAACCCTGCCGGTCGCGGGACCACCGCCGGATGGCGCGGTAGGTCAGCCAGTTGACCAGGGCGAACAGGAAAACAAGTCCCGCCTTGAGGGCAAACATGACCCAGATGTGCTCCTTCATCGCCAGAAACGAGCTGATGCTCAGGTTCTTCAGCAGCGGCATGGAGACCGCAGTCGCGGCCGCGTCCATGAAGAGCGTGCTCACGATGAAAAGCGCCATGTACCAGCAGCCGCGCTGAAACTGCGGCCGGGCGAACAGCCCGGCCAGCAGCACCGCGCCGAGGCTCGAGCAGACGCTGATGAGCAGATGCGGCGCGTTTGCGGACTGGTAGAAGTTGATGTAATAGAGAATGAGGCTGCACCCGTGCGTCACGAACAGAAAGATCCAGGGGTGCTTCATCGGAACCAGGCGCGGCAGCAGCAAATAGGGCGGCAGCCCTCCCAGCGCGGTAAAGAACAGATTGATCGCGACCGACATCGGCTCCATGTGCTCCTCCTTTGACCGCCGCCCGCGGCGGCGGAATGTTTCGGCATGGCACGCCGGAAAAAACAAAGCCGCAGGCTGCTGAAAGGCAGGGACTGCGGCTTTGCACGGGAATCGGATACGGTTATTTCATGCGTTTGAGCGTTTCAAGCAGGAGCTGCCAGACGCGGCGGGTGGAGGGGATGCTCAGGCGCTCGCGGCTGGTGTGGATGTCGCGCATGTCCGGGCCGAAGGATACGCAGTCGAGTTCCGGCAGCTTGCCGGAGAACAGGCCGCACTCGAGCCCCGCGTGGATGGCCTTGATCTCGGGCTCCCTGCCGAAGAGCTCCCGGTAGCTTTCCACGACCAGCTCACGCACGGGCGAGTCTCTGCGGTATTCCCAGGCGGGATAGTCGCCCGCGACCTCCACGCCGCCGCCCAGCAGCGCGGCGAGCGCCGCGAGCTTATCCAGCAGCATGGCCTTCTGCGTGGCGACGGAGCTGCGCACGGAGACGACGGCGCGCAGGCCCGCCGCGTCCGCCTGGAGGATGCCCAGGTTGCACGAGGTCTGCACGAGGCCGGGGATCTCGCGGCTCATGGCATAGACGCCGTAGGGGCAGAGCGTGAGAAAATCGCAGACGCGGCGCGTGGACGCGGGGTCCAGCGCGGCGGCGGCAGCGCCGGCGGGGGCGTAAGAGACGCGGATGTCGGGGTCGGCGGCGGCGTATTCGCGGCGGAACACGGCCTCCGTTTCGCGGCAGACGGCCTGAACCGCCGCCTCGGGCGCGGACACGACGGCCTTTGCCAGCGGGGTGATGGCGTTGTCCTTGCTGCCGCCGGCGCAGCTGACGAGGCGGAACGGGGCCTTCGCGGCCAGCGCCCGCAGCACGCGGCCCATGAGGACGCTGGCGTTGGCGCGGCCCTTGTTGATCTCCTCGCCGGAGTGGCCGCCGGCAAGCCCGGAGACCGTCAGGGCGAACGCCTCGCCGTCGGCCGGGGCGGATGTCAGCGGGAGCGACACGTTCGCGCCCGCGCCGCCCGCGCAGCTCACGGTGAAGATGCCCTCGTCCTCGGAGTCGAGGTTCAGCATCCGGCGGCCCACCAGGCACGACGCGTCCAGCGCCATCGCGCCCAGCATGCCGATCTCCTCGTCCGTTGTGAAAACGCACTCGAGGGCGGGATGCGGAACAGAGGGGTCGTCCAGCAAAGCGAGCATCATGGCGGCGGCAATGCCGTCGTCGCCGCCCAGCGTGGTGCCCTCGGCGCCCAGCCAGTCGCCCTCGACGCGCAGGCGCAGGGCGTCCTTTGTGAAATCAAAGCCGCTGTCGGGGTCCTGCTCCGCCACCATGTCGAGGTGGCCCTGCAGGATGACCGGGGCGGAGGCTTCATACCCCGGCGCGGCGGGCGCCTTGATGACGACGTTGTTGGCCTCGTCCTGCCGGCACCAGAGTCCGCGCTCGCGGGCGAACCGGACGCAGAAGTCGCTGACCGCCTTCGTGTTCCGGGAGCCGTGGGGGATGCGGCAGAGCTCTTCAAAGTAGAAAAAGACCGGCTTCGGGTCGAGATTTTCCAGAATGCGCATAGCGATCTCCTTACTTCAGCTTTTCAAAATCGGCCGCGCCGTGCTTGCAGATGGGGCAGACGATGTCGGGCGGCAGCGTCTCGCCCTCGTAGATCCAGCCGCAGATGCGGCAGACCCAGCCGGTCTTTTTGGCGGCTGCGGGCGCGGGCTTCGGCTTGACGTTGGCGAAATAGTAGGCGTAGGTCATGGAGGGCAGTCTGGACAGCACGCGGGCCTCGGTCACCTCGGCGATGAAGAGCGTGTGCGTCTCGAATTCGACCGTCTGCACGACCTTGCCGCTCACGAAGGCGTTCGTGCAGTAGGGGATGTAGTAGATCCCGTTCGTCGCGCGGGCCATGCCCTGCACGTCCGCAAACTTGTCCGTGTCCCGGCCCGACTGGAAGCCGTAGTGCCGGAACATGGCGAACGGCGCGTCGGTCGAGAGCATGGAGATGTTGAACTGGCCCGTCTTCTTGATCATGTCGTGCGTGAAGTTCGCCTTGTTGACCGCGATGGAGATGCGCTTGGGCTTGTCGGTGAGCTGGATGGCGGTGTTGATGATGCAGCCGTTGTCCTTGGCCCCGTCGCGCGCGGTCAGGATGAACAGGCCGTAGGAGAACGAGAACATCGCGTTCGGCTCCACGGGCGTCGTGTGCTCGATGGGCGCGGGCTTCGGCATGGACGCCGCAACGGCCTCCGCCAGCGCGTTCAGCTCGGGGAGCTGGTCCTGCTTCAAAGACGAGCGGATCGTGACCGTCTCGTCGAGGATCTTCATGTTTTTCAGCTTGGAGAACTCCGCGCGCATCAGCCCCGCCGCCGTGGGCGCCCACGAGCCGTTTTCGACCAGGGCGATCGTCCGGTTCTGCAGGTTGTGGTTCACGATGTCGTGCACGAGGTTTTCCATGTTCACGAACATCCCGGCGTTGTAGGTCGTGGAGAGGAACACCAGATGGCTGGCCCGGAAGCACTCCGAGAGGATGTAGCTCGGATGCGTCGCGGACACGTCGTAGAGCCGCACGTCGTGCACGCCGAGCTCGTCCAGCTTCGACGCGAGCACGTTCGCGGCGTTTTCGGTGTCACCGTAGACGGAGGCGTAGGCGACGACGACGGCGGTCTGCTCCGGCTCATAGGCCGCCCAGCGGGCGTATTTTTCCAGAAGTCCGGGGATGTCCTTCCGCCACACGGGACCGTGGAGCGGGCAGATCATCCGGATGTCGAGGCCGGCGGCCTTCTGCAGCAGCGTCTGCACCTGGGTGCCGTATTTGCCGACGATGTTGGTGTAGTAGCGGCGCACCTCGCTGAAATCGACGCGCGTCTCATCCGCGTACAGGCTGCCGCCCAGCGCGCCGAACGTGCCGAACGCGTCGGCGGAGAAGAGCGCCTTCGTTTCGGCGTCGTAGCTGACCATGACCTCCGGCCAGTGCACCATCGGGGCCATGAGGAACGAGAGCGTGTGGCGGCCCGTCGGGAGCGTGTCGCCCTCGCCGACGACCATGGCGCGGGAAGCGGCGTCGAAGGTGAAGAAGTTGCCGATCATGGCGAGCGCCTTGGCGCTGCAGACGATCTTCGTCTCCGGATGGCGCAGGAGCAGCTCCTCCAGCGTGGCGCAGTGGTCGGGCTCCATATGCTGCACGACGACGTAGTCGAGCGGGCGGCCGTCCAGAACATGCGCGATGTTCTCGAGAAACAGCGCGGAGACGGCCTTGTCCGCCGTGTCGAGCAGGACGGTCTTTTCGTCCAGGAGCAGGTAGGAGTTGTACGATACGCCCTCCGGGATGGGATAGACGTTCTCAAAGAGCGCCAGCCGCCGGTCGTTGCCGCCGACCCAATAGAGATCCTCGGTCATTTTTTTGACACAGTACATGAATGCAATACCTCCATGAAAAGTGATTTGTGCGGGGAATCCGGGCGAGCCCGGTTATTTTGGCGCCGGCGTTTCCGGACGGCGATGCAGGAACTGCGTGAATTCATCGATGCGGTCGGTCAGGCCGCGGAAGGAGGGGATGCGGAAGAAGCCCCGCCGCGTCTGCATCCGGCGCTGGAACGCCTGCAGATCGACCGATTCGTAGAGCGTTTTGTCGAGCTCCATGGCCTTCTTGCGCAGCAGCGTGCCAAGGTGCAGGGAGAACGCGAAATCGACGAGAAACACGCCGAAGCACACGCCCACGATGAAGGAGAAGAGGGGATGCGCGATGAACCAGATGACAAGCAGCCGCAGGCGCGGATAGAGCACGAAGTAATACGCGGCGGACAGAAGCCCCCACACGAGCGTGAACTTCGGGCAGACGATGCCGAGAATGTTGCCCCAGGCGCCGGAATAGTCCCACAGGCGCAGGTGCATCACCTTGAGGCTCAGGATGCCCGCGATGAACTCAATAAGCGTCATCGCCAGCGCCATGATGAGAAACATCGCCAGATAGTACCACACGCTCCCGCTCCAGACGCCGAACAGGGAGGCCTCGAAGGTGCTCAGCGCGTACAGGGCGACCGTGCCGAAGCCGTAGAGCGGCACGCAGGGGCCGAAGAGAAAGCCGGGATTGAGCCACTTCCGCTCCGGATTGGCCCCGGAAAAAAACCGCCGGAAGAAAAGCTCCATCACCCAACCGGCGACGGAGCCGAAAAAGAACAGATAGACCAGAATGAGAAAAATCTGAAAGCCGCTCATAAGGAAAACCCTCCCAAGGGAATTTTACCACGCAGGGCGGCGAAAAGCAACCGCGGGCAGGAACGATTTGCATTTTCCTGCGCGATGCTGTATAGTAATAGAATTCGATAGAATCGGAGGAATCGGGCATGGCGGACGCTTATACCGTTTCGGATCTGGGAACGATTCTGCGCGCCGTGGGAGGCGCGCGGCAGCTCTGGATTTCACAGGAGCAGCTCTGCGCGCTCTGGAGCGGCTGCCGCGCGGGCGCGAACCTCCCGGCGGCGGCCGGACTGCTGACCGTGCTGCGCCGCGCGGGCGGCACGGGCGATCCCGGCGCGGCGGCGGAGGCCATGGACGGCGTGATCCGCGCCGCGGGCTATCCCGGCGCGTACTGCCGCTGCAGCCCGAACGAGCGGATGATGCTCGCGGCCAGCGCGGAGGAGCTCAACAAAACGATCGGCCTCATCCGCGCGGAGCTGGCGCAGACGCTGGCGCCGAACGGCCTGATGCTGTGCGCCTCGACGGTCGAGCCCTGCCCGGAGGACGGGCCGGAGCCCTCGCAGGAGGGCGGCACGGCGCAGCGCCTGTGGCCCAAGCTGCGCGACTGGATCAGCTTTATTTCCGCCGTGCGCGACTCGTATGAGACGGTGCTCACGGCCGACCTTGCGGAAAACAGCTTCCGGCTGACGCAGGCCAGCCCGGAGCGGTCCGACGAATTTGCCGCCTGCGCGGACTACGACGCGCTGCTTGTCGAGATGGCGCAGGATCTGCTGCCGGAGACGCGGGAGGCGTATCTGCGCGTGTTCGGCCGCAAAAACCTCATGACCCAGCTTCGAAACGGCGAGAAGGCGTGCGCCATGGAGCACCTGCAGCGGTGCCGCGGCGGCGCGCTGCAGCCGTGCGTGACGCGGGCGGTGTTCCCGAACTGCCGCGAGCCGGGCGAGAGCGGCGTGCTGCTGTTCGTGCGCGCCGCGGGAGGGAGCGGCCAATGAAAAAAGCACTGAAGATCATGCTGATCGTTCTGCTGTCTGTTTTGGTGCTCGCGGCCGCCTATGTGGCCTATGTGTTCATCGACTACCACCGGCTGGGCGACAACCTCGCCATGTCGGTGGAGGGGACCCGGACCGACTGCGCCGCGGCGGGGGAGCGCTACAAGCTCGTCTCCTGGAACATCGGCTTCGGCGCGTACGAATCGGACTACAGCTTTTTCATGGACGGCGGCACGCAGTCCTGGGCGTGGTCGAAGGAGCGGCTGGACGCGAATCTCGCCGCCATCGGGCAGACGCTCGCCGCGCAGGACGCCGACTTCTATCTCGTGCAGGAGGTCGACCTCAACGGAACGCGCACCTACCACACGGACGAAAAGACCGCCGTGCTCTCGGCGCTCGGCGACACCGACAGCGTCTATGCGATCAACTATGATTCCCCGTTTTTGTTGTATCCGCTCACACAGCCGCACGGCAAGAACATCTCGGGCATCCTGACCGCCTGCGATTTTACGATCACCTCCGCGCTGCGCAGAAGCCTGCCCATTGAGCAGAGCCTCAAAAAGCTCGTGGATCTCGACCGGTGCTATACCGTCAGCCGCATCCCGGTGGACAACGGCCGCGAGCTGTGCCTGTACAACGTGCACCTGTCCGCCTACTCGAGCGACGGCTCCATCGCCGACGAGCAGCTCCGGATGCTGATCGCGGACATGCAGCAGGAGGCGGAGAGCGGCAGCTACGTCGTGTGCGGCGGCGATTTCAACAAGGATCTGCTCGGCGACAGCAGCCGGTATTTCGGCGTCTCGACCGCGGGCTACACCTGGGCGCAGTCGCTGCGCTTCGACCTGTTCGACGGCACCGGCCTCACGGTCGCCGCGCCGCTCGACCCGGACAATCCCGTGCCCTCCTGCCGCAACGCCGACGCGCCCTATCACGAGGGCCAGCTCGTTTTGACGGTGGACGGCTTTGTGGTCTCCGCCAATGTGACGGTGGAATCCGCCGCGGTGCTGGACGAGGGCTTCCGCTGCTCGGACCACAACCCGGTGGAGCTGACGTTCACGCTGAACGATCAATAAAGGCAATACCGCGCAATTCGCGGCTGACGCCTTAAGCACGGTCTTGTTTGCATCTTTTCCGTCATATGCGCCAACCATGCTCGCGAATCCACAAAGGATTCGCTGTGCTTTTTGACACATCTGACGAAAAATCTGACGGCGCAATTCCACACTTGGAATTGTGCGGTATTGCCTAAAGAGAAATACTGGCAGGCGCCGCGCCGTTATCTGCGTGCGCCCGCCATGGAATGGGGTTCTTGTATGGAACAGATCCTGCGGCAGTTTTGCTTTGACGGAGAGCCGGTATCCTGTGAGCCGTTCGGCAACGGACATATCAACCGCACCTTTCACGTGCGCTGCGACAGCGGATGCGAGTACACCGTGCAGAAGATCAACCGCGTCGCGTTCCGGCGGCCCGAGGAGCTGATCGAAAACATCGACGCGGTCACGAAATTCATCGCCGCCAGGCAGGCCCCCGGGCAGCAGACCATCTGCCTCATCCCGGCCCGCGACGGAAAAAAATACTATGTGGACGACACGGGCGAGTACTGGCGCGCGTATTCGTACATCGCCTCCGGGCTCTGCCTCGACATGCCGCGCAGCACGCGCGACTTCTACGAGGCCGCCGTCGCGTTCGGCCAGTTCCAGATGGCGCTGTCCGATTTTCCCGCCGACACCCTCCACGAGACGATCCCGCGCTTCCACGACACCCCGGACCGCTTCCGTCAGCTGCGCGAATCCGTGCGGCTCGACGCCGCCGGGAGAGCCGGCGAGGTGCGGCGGGAGCTGGACTTCCTGTTCGCGCGGGAGGAGGAGCTCGGCACGCTCTGTCGGCTGCAGCAGGCGGGCGAGCTGCCGCTGCGCGTGACGCACAACGACACGAAGCTCAACAACGTCCTGCTCGACCCCGTGACCGGCAAGGCGCGGTGCGTGCTCGATCTCGACACCGTGATGCCGGGCCTGAGCGCCTGCGATTTCGGCGACGCCATCCGCTTCGGCGCGTCCACGGCCGCCGAGGACGAGACGGAGCTGTCGAAGGTGTCGCTGGATCTGACCATGTACCGGGCGTTTCTGCAGGGATATCTGGACGCCTGCGGCGCGGCGCTCACCAAGAAGGAGATCGAGGTGCTGCCGCTCGGCGCGAAGATCCTCACGGGCGAGCTGGCCGCGCGGTTCCTGAAGGACTATCTCGACGGCGACGTGTATTTCGCCGTCCACCGGCCCCGCCACAACCTCGACCGCACGCGCACCCAGCTCAAGCTGGTGTACGATATGGAGCAGAAGTGGGACGACATGCAGCGCATCCTCCGCGAGGTCGCGGGAACCGCGCAGTAAGATAAACTAATAAGCAGCCGTTCCCGCCCGGGAACGGCTGCTTTTGCGAATTATATTTCCGCGCCGCAGCTTGTCAAAAAGCGGCGGAACGCGGCCTGGCCATCGGGCGTGCGCTTGTACACGCCGGCGTCCAGAAGAACCTGGAGGAACACCGCGCCGACCTCGCGGCGCAGAAGCGCGTCGGCGTTCTCCGGCGTGAAGGCGTATTTCTTTTTGAGCGTGTCCGCCCAGTCGGCGTGCTTGGCGAGCGACTCGTCGGCGCGCAGGTCGCTTCCCTGCAGAATCGCCCCGCGCACGCCCGCGAGCTCGCGCTCGAGACGGGAGGGCAGCACGGCCAGACCCATGACCTCGATGAGGCCGATGTTCTCCTTTTTGATGTGGTGCAGCGCCGGATGCGGGTGGAAGATGCCGAGCGGGAATTCGTCCGTGGTGCGGTTGTTGCGCAGCACGAGGTCGAGCTCATAAGCCTCCCCGCGCCGCCGGGCGATGGGCGTCACGGTATTGTGCCGCGCGCCGTCCGATTCGGCCAGAATCCCGGCGCTCTCGTCGGAGTACCCGCGCCACGCGGTTAGAATGCGGTCGGCCAGCTCCATCAGCTGCGCCGGGTCGGGCCCGGTCAGGCGCACGACCGACATGGGCCACGCCACGGTGCCGGCGGCGATCTCCGGAAAATCCGCGAACCGCACGGACGTCTCGACGGGCGCCTTCGCCATGGCAAAATCGTAGCGCCCGCCCTGGAAGTGGTCGTGGCTCAGAATCGAGCCGCCCACGATGGGCAGGTCGGCATTGGAGCCGAGAAAATAGTGCGGAAACTGCGACACGAAGTCGAGCAGCCGCTCGAAGGTGACGCGGCTGATCTGCATGGGCGTGTGGGCCTCGTTGAGCACGATGCAGTGCTCGTTGTAGTAGACGTAGGGCGAATACTGGAAATACCAGTTCTCCCCGGCCAGACGCAGCGGGATGAGGCGCAGGTTCTGGCGCGCGGGGTGGTTGAGCCGGCCCGCGTAGCCCTCGTTTTCCGCGCAGAGCTGGCACTTGGGGTAGCCCGCCTGCGGGGCCAGCCGCGCCGCGGCGATGGCTTTCGGGTCCTTTTCCGGCTTGGAGAGGTTGATCGTGATGTCGAGCTCGCCGTACGGGCAGGGATAGAGCCAGCGGACGTCCTTCGCGATGCGCTCGCGCCGGATGTAGTTGACGTCCTGGCTGAAACGGTAAAACCAGTCGGTCGCCTCGCGCGGGGACATGTCGCAGAGCGCGCGGAAACGCGAGCGCACCTCGCGCGGCCAGGGCATGATCGCGCCCATGAGCTTCGTGTCGAACAGATCGCGGGAGGTGACGTCGTCCTGCACCAGGCCGCGGGCGACGGCGTCGTCCGTGAGCTCGCTCAAAATCTCGGCCAGACTGCCGGCGGACGGCCCGCCGCCGCCGATGGCGTCGAGCGCAAGGACCTCCAGCAGCCGGTTCTCGGCGCAGACCTCGTCGTCGGGCGACAAATAGCCGCACATCTCGCCGTGGCGCACGAGCGCGCGGATTGCTCCGTCAACCATGGCTCGTCACCTCGCCGCGCTCCAGGATGCCGCCCTCTTTGCGGATGGAGAGCACGTGGCAGCGGCCTTTGCCGAGCACGGCCTCGGCGCCCGCGCGGAAAAAGTCCAGCATGTCGAGCGGCACAAAGGCCAGCACGGTGCCCGCGAAGCCGCCGCCGTGCACGCGGTAGGCCCCGCGGCCGCCCAGCAGACGGCTGGTCAGCGCCAGCGCCAGCGCCATCTGCTGGTGCGCCGTCGCGCCGAGCGGAACGACGTTCTGCAGGTACATCCAGGAGGAATACCCGGATTCGGTGACGAGAGACAGGAACCCGCCGAAGTCGCCGGCTTTCAGCGCCGCGATCTGGCGCGCTACGCGCTCGTTGTCGCGGTAGACGTGCATTGCGCGCAGCGCGGCGCGGTCGCCCGCGGCCTCGCGCACCTCGGGCAGACGCGCCCAGAAGTCGGCCTCCGGCACCTCGCGCAGGTATTTTCTGCCGAACACGGCGCAGACCTGCGCAAGCTCGCGCGGGATCGCGGCGTATTCGTCGGTCAGATCGGCGTGGTCGGCGCCGGAGTCGAGAATGCACAGGGCGTGTCCGCAGGCGGAGAAGTCGAAGTCCACGCGCTCGACGGCGGGGGCTTTTTCGTCGGCAAAGTCGATGCCGAGGATGCCGCCGACGGACGAGGCCGTCTGGTCCATGAGCCCGCTGGGCTTGCCGAAATAGACGTTCTCCGCGTACTGCGCGATCTGCGCGACCGCGACCGGCGTGATCGCGCCGCCGCAGAAGAGCGTGTTGAGAATCGTACCGATCAGCACCTCGAAGGCGGCGGAGGATGAAAGCCCGCTGCCGGGCAGCACGGTCGAATGGACGCAGGCGTCAAATCCGCGCAGCGCGTATCCCATCGACGCGATGCGCGCGGCCACGCCCCGGATGAGCGCGGCGGTGGTCCCCGTCTCGGCCGGATGGATTGCCAGCTCGTCGAGCGAGACGCGGCAGAGGGGATATCCCTCGGACGCGACGCGGATTTCGCGCGTACCGTTCTCCGCCACGGCGGCGCGCGTGTCAAGATTGATGGCGGCGGCCAGCACCCGTCCGTGCTGGTGGTCGGTGTGGTTGCCGCTCAGCTCGGTTCTGCCCGGCGCGGAGAATACATACCGCGCGGGATGGCCGAACCGCTCTTCAAATTCGGGATTTCGCAGGTCTTCCATACAGAGGCCTCCCTGTTTCTGTGATAAGTTCCTTCATTTTACCCCATTTCCCCTCCGCGCGCAACTGTCCTCCGAGATTTTCCGGAAAAAGACGGCCAGCCTTGCGCGTACCCGCCCGCTACCGCGCCCGTAGGGGCCGATGCCCACATCGGCCCGGCTGCGCGGTTTTCGGCTTGCTGTTTTTTCGTTTTTTCTGGGTAGCGCCCTCCGGGGGCCTCTTCTTTCCGCTCGTGCGGAAAGAAGAGGAAGAAAAGCCCTTCTCCCTGGCGTGCTCTTTCTTCACCGTCTTTCTGCACGAGCAGAAAGACGGTGCCCCGCAGGGCGCATCCCCCATCTTAACAAATCTGCACGCAGTAAATATGAGATTCTTCGTCGCTTACGCTCCTCAGAATGACAAGTGGGGGGGGGTTAAAATTGCGGCGGAGAACGTGAAAGGACGCGGCCCGGTCCTGCGAGTTCCGCAGGGCCGGACCGCGTCCTTTTATCTCGCGGGCGCGGCTGCTCAGTCTACCTTCGGCAGACCGGCGAAGCCGGGCTCGAGGTCGGCGTCGGTGGGGATATAGTCGGTCATGGTGCCGTCGTTGAACTGCTCATAGGCCTTGAGGTCGAAGTAGCCGGTGCCGGTGAGGCCGAAGAGGATCGTCTTTTCCTCGCCGGTTTCCTTGCAGCGCAGGGCCTCGTCGATGGCGACGCGGATGGCGTGGCTGCTCTCGGGCGCGGGGAGGATGCCCTCGATGCGGGCGAAGTACTCGGCGGCCTGGAACACGCTCGTCTGCTCGACCGATCTGGCCTCCATGTATCCGTCGTGGTAGAGCTGGCTGAGGATCGGGCTCATGCCGTGGTAGCGCAGGCCGCCGGCATGGTTCGGCGCGGGGATGAAGGAGCTGCCGAGCGTGTACATCTTCGCGAGCGGACAGACCATGCCGGTGTCGCAGAAGTCGTAGGCGAAGCGGCCGCGCGTAAAGCTCGGGCAGGAGGCCGGCTCGACGGCGATGAAGCGGTAGTCCGCCTCGCCGCGCAGCTTCTGGCCCATGAACGGGGCGATCAGACCGCCCAGGTTGGAGCCGCCGCCGGCGCAGCCGATGATGATGTCGGGCTTGACGCCGTATTTGTCCATCGCGATCTTCGACTCCAGGCCGATGACCGATTGGTGCAGCAGCACCTGGTTGAGGACGCTGCCGAGCACGTAGCGGTAGCCGGGTGTGGAGACGGCGGTCTCGACGGCCTCGGAGATCGCGCAGCCGAGCGAGCCGGTCGTGCCGGGGAACTCGGCCAGCATCTTGCGGCCGACGTTCGTGGTGTCGGACGGGGACGGGGTGACGGACGCGCCGTAGGTGCGCATGACCTCGCGGCGGAACGGCTTCTGCTCATAGCTGACCTTGACCATGAACACCTTGCAGTCGAGGCCCAGATACGCGCACGCCATGGAAAGGGCCGTGCCCCACTGACCGGCGCCGGTCTCGGTCGTGACGCCCTTCAGCCCCTGCTTCTTGGCGTAATACGCCTGCGCGATGGCGGAATTGAGCTTGTGCGAGCCGCTGGTGTTGTTGCCCTCGAATTTATAATAGATCTTCGCCGGCGTCTGGAGCTTCTCCTCCAGGCAATACGCGCGCACGAGCGGCGACGGACGGTACATCTTGTAGAACGAACGGATCTCCTCGGGGATCTCGATATAGCGGTCGGTGTTGTCGAGCGCCTGCTTGACCAGTTCGTCGCAGAACACCGGACGCAGATCGTCGAAGCTCATCGGCTGGTGCGTGGCGGGGTTCAGCAGGGGCGCGGGCTTGTTTTTCATGTCCGCGCGGACGTTGTACCACTGCGAGGGCATTTCGTTTTCGGAGAGATAAATTTTGTACGGGATCTGAGACATGGGAAATACCACCTTTCTTTGATGACAGCGTGTCGTGGGACAATAAAAAAACTCCTGTCCCACAGTCAAACTGCTGGGACAGGAGGGAAAATCTCCTGCGGTGCCACCCGGCTTGGCGCTTGCGCGCCCTCTTTTCGTATGCGAACACATACCGGCTTTTGATAACGCAGCGCCTGCTGCGGCTCGCCTACTTCGTTCGGTCTGCCCTCGGAAGCCCATTCGGCCCAGCCCCTCGTACCGCGCTTTCACCAACGGCGGCTCTCTTTGACTTGGGATACCAAGCGTACTTACACTTCTTCAACGGTTTAATTGCATGAATTATAACGCGCCTTTCGCGATCTGTCAAGAGAAAAAGCAAAAATTTTTTCACGCCGCAATGCGGCTGTTTTCCCGCGCGCGCTGTGGCAGAATGGAGCCATCATACGGCGGGAGGACATGCAAATGCGAAAATCGAGGGTTCGGCTCTTTGCGCTGGCGCTGGCGCTCATGCTGCTGGCCGCGCCGGCGGCGCGCGCCTCGGAGGGCTTTCACGCGGCCTATCTGTCCGGCTTTCCGGACGGCACGGTGCGGCCGCTGGCGCCGGCCACGCGCGAGCAGACGGCGCAGATGCTCCTGCGGCTGCTGACGGACGGGGCGCGGGACGAGCTCTGCCGGAGCCGGACCGCCTTCCCGGACGTGCCGCCGGCGCGCTGGTCGTACGCAGCGGTCTCGGCCATGTGCGAGCTCGGCGTCATGCCGGGCCGCGGCGACGGCAGCTGGAGGCCGGACGAGACGCTCGGCGGCCGGGAGCTGGCGGCGATTTTGAACCGGCTCATGGGCCTGTCCGGCGCGCGGGCTGCGTTTTCCCCGATGGAGGAGCGGTACTTTGTCATTCCCGACGGGCCTGTGACGCGCGCCGCGCTTGCGGCGGCGCTCAACCGGCTCTTCGGCCGGGAACCGGCCGCGGTTTTGGACGGCGCGCCGCACTGGCCGGACAACGCCGACGAGACCGCCTGGTATTACCTCGACATCCAGGAGGCGTCGGCCGGCCACACGTTTGCCGCTGCGGACGGCACCGAGCGCTGGACGGGGCTGGGTTAGCGCGGCTGCGCGGCCTTCTGCGCGCCGGGCCGGATGCCCAGCAGAACGGTCAGCGTGCCGGCGACCGTGACGGCCAGACCGACTGTGAGCGCGCCGCGCACGGCGATGCTGTCGATGAGGACGCCGCCCACCATGCTCGAGAAAATGTTGCCCACGGTGATGGCGACGGTCAGAAGCGCCTGCGCCTTGTTGGCGTCCTGCGCGGGCATGGTTTCGTCGGCGTAGCGCACGGAGGCCGGGATCAGCAGGGCGAACGAGAGAGCCTGCAGGGTCTGCGCAAGGAAGAGCATGGCGACCGAGCGGGCCAGCAGCGTCAGAGCGATCTTCAGGATGAAGAACACGGCGGCGAAGCGCAGCAGCTGCACGCAGGTGAACTTGCGGTGCAGCCGGTCGAAGAGCAGCATCGCGGGCAGCTCCATCAGCGCGGCGTACGAGCAGAGCGTGCCCATCTGCGCGCTGGTGCCGCCGACGTTGGTCACGATCTGGATGATGAAATTGTTGATGAGGGAATGGCCGAAGAACAGCAGCGCCGTGCCGAGCAGCAAAAACAGGAAGCTCCGGCAGCGGGAGAAGAGGGCGGAGAGCGTCAGCGCTTCGCCCTTCTGCGCCGCCGCGGGCGGGACGAGCGCGGGCCCCTCGCGCCGGAACAGCAGGAGCAGCACGAACATGAGCCCCAGGCACAGCAGCGCGGCGACGGGCAGCACCGTGACGCCGCGGCGGAGCACCAGCGCCCCCAGGATGACGGAAAGCACGGCGTAGGACAGCGATCCGCACGAGCGCGTGATGCCGAAGGCGATCGGCGTCTGCAGCCGCTCGAGATAGAACGCGAAGGCGTTGACAAGCGGCTGGAGCACCAGCTCCGCCGTGAGGAAGAGAACAAAGCTGACCGTGAGCGGAAGAGAATGGCCCCGCCACACCAGCAGGCAGGCCGCGCCGGCGGTCGCCGCCAGCGCGATGAGCGCCAGAAAGCCCACCGGGCTCACCCGCCGCGAGCGGTCGGCCAGCCCGGCGACAAGCGGCTGCAGCACGACGCTCAGCAGATAGCCGGCGGCCAGGATGGAGCCGATCTCCGCGTTGGTATAGGAATTGGCCAGCAGAAAAACGCCGGCATAGCTGACGGCCACGCAGTAGACCATCCAGTAGGTCCCGTGCAGGCCGGCATATTCAAAATTGCGGCGCAGAAAAGCAGAGCGATCCATGAACGTCCTCACTTTCGGAAACGCGGGCCTTGGCCCGCCCCGTCATGATAGCATACCGCGCGCGCGGCGTAAAGCGAAAAATTCCTTTTTTCACCCCGGCCATTGAACAACCGCCGCCGGATATGGTACAATGAATCATAAAAACCGGCCGCGCGGGTGCTGGGAGGAATATCATGGATACATTTGTGGAATTCCGGGAGGTCTGCAAGACCTATGGCGCCGGCGAGGGGAAGATCACGGCCCTCAAAAACGTGTCCTTTGGGATCGGACAGGGGGAGATCTGTGTGATCGTGGGCGCCTCCGGCGCGGGAAAGACGACGCTTCTGAACATTCTGGGCGGCATGGATACGCTCACGTCGGGCCGGGTATTTCTCGGCGGCGACGAGATCTCCGCCTATTCCTCCCGGCGGCTGACGACCTACCGCCGCCGTGACGTGGGCTTCGTGTTCCAGTTCTACAATCTGCTGCCCAACATGACGGCGCTGGAGAACGTGGAGATCGCGAGTCAGCTCTGCAAAAACCCCATGCCGGCGGAGCAGATTCTAAAGGCCGTCGGCCTCGGCGAGCGGCTGGGCAATTTCCCGGCGCAGCTGTCCGGCGGCGAGCAGCAGCGCGTCGCCATCGCGCGGGCGCTGGCGAAAAATCCGAGGCTGCTTCTGTGCGACGAGCCGACGGGCGCGCTCGATTACCAGACCGGCAAGCAGATTTTGAAGCTGCTGCAGGACCAGAGCCGCGAAAACGGCATGACCGTCGTCATCATCACGCACAACTCGGCCCTCACGGCCATGGCCGACCGCGTCGTGCGCGTGAAGAGCGGCACGGTGGTGAGCGTCGCGTGCTGCGAGCATCCGACGCCCGTGGAAAGCATCGAGTGGTGACGCCATGGGAAAGATGACGCTGCGGGAGATCGGCAAGAGCCTCGGCCGCTATCTCGCCATCCTCGCCATCGTGGCGCTGGGCGTGGGCTTTTTCTGCGGCCTGCGGCTGACGAAAACCGCCATGCTCCGCACGCTCGACCAATACGTGAACGAGCTCAGCCTCTACGACGACCGCCTTGTCTCCACGCTCGGCCTGACGCAGGACGACGTGGCCGCGGCGGCGGCCCAGCCCGGCGTGCAGGCCGCCGAGGGCTCCGTCTCCGTCGACGTGCTCGGCAGCACGGACGGCCGGGAGAATCTCGTTTTTAAGTGCATCACGCTGCCGCAGAAGATCAACACCCTGCGCGTGGACGCCGGCAGGCTGCCGGCGCGCGCGGACGAGTGCGCCGCGGACGCCTGGAGCTTCAGCGAGGCGGACATCGGCAAAACGCTCACGATCTCTCCGGGCAACGACGCCGACACGCGGGACCAGTTCCGGCAGAAGAGCTTCACGATCGTCGGCATCGTGCACACGCCGATCTACATCAACTACGAGCGCGGCGGCGCGTCCATCGGCAGCGGCAGCGTCGCGGCGTTCTTCTACGTCGAGCCTGCGGCGCTGGACACGGACTATTACACCGACATCTATCTCACGCTCTCCGGCGCGAAGGGCGAGGTCTACTCCGAGGCGTACGACGACGCCGTGGAGGCCCGCCAGGACGGGCTGGAGTCGTTTTTGAACGGCCGCGTGGCGCAGCGGCACGATTCGCTGCTCGCGGACGCGCAGGCGAAGCTGGACGACGCGAAAAAGACGCTGGACGAGAAGCGGCAGGAGCTGGCCGACGCGAAGCAGGAGCTGGCGGACGGACAGAAAAAGCTGGCCGACGGCCGGCAGGAATACCGCGACGGCGCCGCGGAGCTGGCGGAGAACCGGCAGACGGCGGCGAAGGAACTGGCGGACGCGAAGCAGAAGCTCATTGACGCGGAGGCTGCGCTGGCGGAGAACCGGCAGACCCTCGCGGACAAGAAGCAGGAGCTGGCCGACGCGGAAAAGACGCTCTCCGACAGCGCCATCCAGCTGCAGAACGGCTGGGAGGAGTACGACGCAGGCACAGCGGAGCTGGCGCAGAAGCGGCAGGAGGCCGAGGAGAAGCTTGCCGCGGGCGCGCAGCAGATCAAAAGCGCGGAGAGCTCGCTTGCGACCGGCCAGCGGCAGCTCGATCAGAAGAAGGCCGCGCTCGACGCGGCGATGGCGCAGCTGCCCGAGGACACGAGCGCGCTGCCCGAAGATAAGCAGCAGCAGATCGAGGCGCAGAGGGCGCAGCTCCAGGCGGGCTACGCCCAGCTCGAGCAGGCGCAGGCCCGGCTGAACGAGAGCAGCGCGGAGCTCAGCGCCGCGGGAGCGCAATACAACGAGCAGAAGGCCGCGGCCGAGGCAGAGCTGGCCGCCGCGCAGCAGAAGCTTGACGACGCGAAGGCCGAGCTGGACAAGAACCAGCAGGCCTACGAGGACGCGGCGCAGAAGCTGGCCGACGGAAAAACCCAGCTCGCCGACGGGGAGGCGAAGCTCTCCGCCGCGGCGCAGGCGCTGCAGGACGGCTGGACGGAATACAGCCAGTCCGCAGCCGACACCGACCGGAAGCTCTCCGCCGCCGCACAGAAGCTGACCGACGCCAAGACGGAGCTGGACGGCAGCGAGGCGAAGCTCGCGGCGGCGCAGAAGCAGCTGCTGGACGGGGAAGCGCAGCTGTCAAAGGGCGAGCGCGAATACGCCGCCGCGGAGGACAAGCTGAGCCAGATCGAAAACGGCGAGGGCTATGTGCTCACACGGAGCAGCAACGTGGGCTACGTCTGCTTCCAGAGCGACTCCGACATCGTGCGCGGGGTCTCGCGCGTGTTCCCGCTGTTCTTCTTCCTCGTCGCGGCGCTCGTGTGCATCACGACCATGACGCGCATGGTGGACGAGCAGCGCACGCAGATCGGCGTTTTGAAGGCGCTGGGCTACGGCAAGGGCGCGATCTTCTCGCAGTACCTGTTCTACGCGGGCAGCGCGTCGGTGCTGGGCTGCGCGGCGGGCGCGCTGCTGGGCTCGTATTTTCTGCCGAAGATGATCTGGCAGGCGTACAACATCATGTACGGCTTCGCGGACATTCTGTGGGCGTTCGACTGGCCGCTCGTGCTCGTCTCGTCGCTGGCGTTTCTCGCGTGCGCGCTGCTCGCGACCTGGTACGCCTGCAACCAGGAGCTGTCCCGCCCGGCGGCGGAGCTCATGCGGCCCAAGTCCCCGAAGGCGGGGCGGCGCGTATTCCTGGAGAGAATTCCGTTCATCTGGCGGCGCATCCCGTTTTTGCACAAGGTCTCCATCCGCAACATCCTGCGCTACAAAAAGCGCATGGTGATGATGGCCATCGGCATCGGCGGCTGCACGGCGCTGCTGCTGACCGGCTACGGCATCCGCGACTCGATCGCGAACGTGGTCAATTACCAGTACGAGGAGATCACGAAGTACGACATGGCCGTCAATTTCCGCGAGCCCATGGACGAGCAGGCGCGCGCCGGCTTTTTGGAGAAGCACGCCGACGTGCTCGGCGGCTGCCTGTTCGAGAGCCAACTCAGCCTCGACTGCTCGGCGGGCGGCGTCACGAAGACGGTCTATGCCGTCGCGGCCGAGGGCAACTCCACGGCCGGCTTCGTCGATCTGCACGACGGCAGCGGCGCGGTCGCCTACCCGGACGACGGGCAGTGCGTGCTGAATTCCGGCCTCGCCGAGGCGCTGAACGTCGGGGCGGGGGACACCGTGACGCTCCGGGACAGCAATAACGGCACGGTTTCGCTCACGGTGAGCGGCGTATTCGACAACTATGTCTACAATTACGTCTACATGACGACCGACACCTTCAACGCCGCGTTCGGCGGCGGGCAGGTCAAGCTGGCGCTCGTCTGCGCGAAGCAGGGCGCCGATCTGCACGGGGTCTCCGCCGCGCTCGCGGCGGACGCGGACGTGTCGAACGTGCAGGTGAACGTCGATCTGCGCTCGCGCATCGGCAACATGCTCAGCAGCCTCAACTACATCGTGCTCGTCGTGATCGTCTGCGCGGGCGCGCTGGCCTTCATCGTGCTGTACAATCTCACGAACATCAACATCACCGAGCGCCTGCGCGAGATCGCGACGATCAAGGTGCTGGGCTTCTACGAGCCGGAGACGAATTCCTACGTCTTCCGGGAGAACATCGTCCTGACGGTGCTCGGCATTCTGGTGGGCTATCCCATGGGCATCTGGCTGCACCGCTACGTCATGGAGCAGATCAAGATCGACATGGTGGCGTTCGACGTGCGCATCGCGCCCCTGAGCTACCTCTACGCCGCCGCGTTCACCATCGTGTTCAGCCTGATCGTGAACTTCGTGATGCGCTTCCGCATCCGCGCCATCGACATGGCCGAGGCGCTCAAATCCGCCGAATGAAGCCGCCGAAAATGGCCGGCGGGGCTTTTTGCGGGGAACACCCCCTGTTTTTTCGCGAACAAATATGCTATACTAACCGTAATACGACAATGGAGAGTATGCCATGAAACACGAACGCACGACCGAAGAGCTCGAGAGCGCCAGCCTCCTGGAGCAGGAGCAGCAGAAAAAGGAATACGTCCCCCGGCCCAAAAGCCACATCGTCATGGCCTGGATCCTGCTCGGCGTGGTGATCTTCGCCATCCTCGGCATGTGCTACTGGGAAATTTTCGGGAGATTTTGAGATGATCGTACTCGGCATCGACCCCGGCTACGCGACGACGGGCTTCGGCGTACTGCGCGCCGAACGCGGCGAGGCGCAGCTTCTCAACTACGGCACCATCACCACGCCCGCCGACCTGCCCTTTTCCGAGCGGCTCGTCATGCTCTACGACGACATGATGCAGCTCATTGACACGGTGAAGCCCGACGCCGCCGCGGTGGAGGAGCTGTTCTTCGGCAACAACGTCACGACGGGCATCGGCGTCGGCCACGCGCGCGGCGTGATTCTGCTCGCCATCGCGAAATCCGGCGTTCCGTTTTTCGAGTATACGCCCAACGAGGTCAAGCAGGCCGTCGTCGGCTACGGCGGCGCCGAGAAGCGGCAGGTCATGGACATGACGCGCCGCCTTTTGAAAATGGAGAAGGTCGCGCGCCCCGACGACGCCGCCGACGCCATCGCCATCGCCCTGTGCCACGCGCGCTCGGCCACGTCGCTGCTGGGACAGCGCTGAGATAGGGCGGCACCGCACAATTTACGGCTGACGCCTCAGGCACGGCCCTGCCTGTATCTTTCCCGTCGGATGCGCCCCAAATGCCCGCGAATCCGCAGAGGATTGGCCGCGCTTTTGACGCATCCGACGAAGAATCCGACAGCGCAATTCCGCGCCTGGAATTGTGCGGGATTGCCCTGAAAAGGAGAACGCCATGTTCTATTACCTCAACGGCATCATCACCATACTTGACACGAACCTCGCCGTGGTGGACTGCGGCGGGGTCGGCTACGCCTGCCACACCACCAACTACACGCTCTCGCGCCTGCAGACGGGGAAGGAAGCGCGGCTGTACACCTACTGCAACATCCGCGAGGATGCGTTCGATATTTTCGGCTTCTCCACGCGCGAGGAGCTCGGCTGCTTCACCATGCTGCTGGGCGTATCCGGCGTGGGGCCGAAGGCGGCGCTCGCGATCCTGTCCGCCGTCTCGCCCGACCAGTTCACGCTCGCCGTGATGACGCAGGACTATAAGACGCTCACCATGGCGCAGGGCGTCGGCAAAAAGCTGGCCGAGCGGATCATTCTGGAGCTCAGGGACAAGCTCGGCAGCCAGCAGCTCGAGCTGTCCGGCGCGCAGCTTTCCGGCGCCGGCCCCGTGCGCGGCGGCAAGGCCGCCGAGGCCACGGCGGCGCTGGCGAGCCTCGGCTACTCGCAGCTGGAGATCGCGGCCGCCATGAAGGGCCTGGACGCGGAAAAGCTGACGGTGGAGGAGCTCGTGCGGCAGAGCCTGCGGGCCATGGTCATCAAAGGGTAAGGAGACGCGGCAATGAGTCTTGATTTTTCACAGGAATACGAAGCGCCCATCGTGACGACCACGCTCACCCCGCAGGACGACGGCGAGGTGAGCCTGCGCCCGAAGACGCTGGCCGACTACACCGGCCAGGAGAAGGCCAAGGGCAACCTGGCCGTCTACATCGAGGCCGCCCGCCGGCGCAGCGAGCCGCTCGACCACGTGCTGCTCTACGGCCCGCCGGGCCTCGGCAAGACGACGCTCGCGGGCGTCATCGCCAACGAGATGGGCGTCAACATCCGCATCACCTCCGGCCCCGCCATCGAAAAGGCGGGCGATCTGGCGGCGCTTCTGACGAACCTCTCCGCGGGCGATATTTTGTTCATCGACGAGATCCACCGGCTCAACCGGGCTGTGGAGGAAATCCTCTATCCCGCGATGGAGGACTATGCCATCGACATCATCATCGGCAAGGGCCCGTCGGCCAATTCCATCCGGCTCGACCTGCCGAAATTCACGCTCATCGGCGCGACGACCAGAGCGGGCCAGCTCTCGAGCCCGCTGCGCGACCGCTTCGGCGTGCAGCTGCGGCTGGAGCTCTATACGACAGACGAGCTCGCCCGCATCGTCACGCGCTCGGCGGCGCTGCTCGGCATCGACATCGACCCCCGCGGCGCCGAGGAGATCGCCTCGCGCTCGCGCGGCACGCCGCGGATTGCCAACCGGCTCCTGCGCCGCGTGCGCGACTTTGCCCAGCTCTACCACGACGGCGTCATCACCAAGCAGGCCGCCGACCACGCGCTGAGCCGGCTCGAGGTCGATCAGCTGGGCCTCGACTCCATCGACCGGCGCATGCTCGAGGCCATCATCCGCAACTACGGCGGCGGCCCGGTCGGCCTGGAGACGCTGGCCGCCACGATCGGCGAGGAATCCGTCACGCTCGAGGACGTCTACGAGCCGTACCTCATGCAGATCGGCTTTTTGACGCGCACGCCGCGCGGCCGCTGCGTCACGCCGCTGGCCTACGAGCATCTGCACCTTCCCGTCCCCGCCTCCGGCCCCGCGCAGGGAGAGCAGCTGTCCTTCTGAAATTCCGCATGGACTGTAATTTCTTTATTTATAGGAGGATATATGGGTAAATTATTCGGAACCGACGGCATCCGCGGCATCGTGAACGAAACGCTCGACGCGCATCTGGCCTACCGCGTGGGCCAGGCGGCGGCCATTTCCCTGTCCGACGACTCCGGCACCAAGCCGACCGTCGTCATCGGCAAGGACACCCGCATCTCCTCCGACCTGCTCGAGGGCGCGCTCATCGCGGGCCTGTGCGCCTGCGGCTGCAACGCGATCCGCCTCGGCGTGATCCCGACGCCCGCCGTGGCCTACCTGACCGTGTACCTGCACGCCGACGCGGGCGTGGTCATCTCCGCGTCGCACAATCCCTTCGAGCACAACGGCATCAAAATGTTCTCCGGCGAGGGTTTCAAGCTCAGCGACGAGCTGGAGGCGCGCATCGAGTCGCTCATCCTGCAGCCCGGCGAGCTGCCCGTCAAAAAAGGCGGCGAGCTCGGCCAGGCCATCGACGGCAGCTTCGCGGCGGAATACTATCTCGACCACCTGGCCGCCACCGTGGGCGCGCTGCCGCCCATGCGCGTGCTCTTCGACTGCGCCAACGGCGCGGCCTCGGCCACGGCGCGGTACCTGTTCACGCGCTTCCCCCTCGATTGCGGCTTTATCAACGATCAGCCGAACGGCACCAACATCAACAACGGCTGCGGCTCGACGCATCTGGAAATGCTCTCGCAGAAGACCCGCGAGGGCGGCTACGAGCTCGGCCTGGCCTTCGACGGCGACGCCGACCGCTGCCTCGCGGTGGACGAGAACGGCGAGCCGGTGGACGGCGACCAGATCATGGCCATCTGCGCCAAGACGCTGGTCGGACAGGGCAAGCTCGCGGGCGGCGGCTTCGTCGCCACCGTCATGTCGAATATTGGTTTACATAAGTATTGCGAGACGGAGCATCTGAAGCTGCTGTGCTCGACGGTGGGCGACCGCAACGTGCTCGAGCTGATGCAGAAGGAGCACATGTGTCTGGGCGGCGAGCAGTCCGGCCACGTCATCTTCCTGAACCACGCCACGACCGGCGACGGCCAGCTTACCGCGCTGCAGTTTCTGTCCATCGTCGCCCAGTCGGGCAAAAAGGTCAGCGAGCTGGCGGGCAGCATCACGCGCTACCCGCAGATCCTGCAGAACGTGCGCGTGGGCAGCAACGAGGAGAAAACCCGGATTCTCGGCAGCCCGGCGCTCAAAGAGCAGATCCGGCAGGCGGAGCAGACGCTGGCCGGCAGCGGCCGCGTGCTGGTGCGCGCCTCCGGCACGGAGCCGCTCATCCGCGTGATGGTCGAGGCCGGCACCGAGGCGGCCGCGCGCGCCATCACGGACGCACTGGTGAAGAACGTCGAAAGTTTACAAAAATAACGAGATAAACAAAATAAATTCTATTAACTATTGACAAATGACGACTCGGTGAATATAATAGGTGACAGGTTCTGAAAATATCCGGATTCTGGATATTATCATTCCCTGAACCCGCCTGGCGAATCTTCCGGTCACTCGTTTTTACGCTCTCTTTGTTCGAAACGAAAAAAAGCCCTGTCAAGATTGCACGGCGCACTCCCAGCGCATCCAGCGTAAGCTGATCGCATATAACAAAGTCCTGGTACTACGAGCGCGAGCCGCAATTCTCAGGGCGAAACCACAAGTAAGAGAGGTAAAATATCAATGTTCGAAGACAAAACTTTGATCTGCAAGGAATGTGGCAAGGAATTCGTATTCACCGCCGGTGAGCAGGAATTCTACGCGGAGAGAGGCTTCCAGAATGAGCCGCAGCGCTGCAAGGCCTGCCGTGACGCTCGCAAGAACGCCACCCGTGGTCCCAGAGAGTACTACACCGCTGTCTGCGCAAACTGCGGCGGCGAAGCTCGTGTTCCGTTCGAGCCGAAGACCGACCGTCCCGTATACTGCAGCGAATGCTTCGCTCGCATGAAGGGCCAGCAGCAGTAATTCTGCAAATCAAAAGCGCCATGCCGCAAGGCATGGCGCTTTTTAAACTGTCAAAAAAGGCCAAGGCCTTTTTTGACAAAGAGCTGCGGCTCGCTGCGCGCATATCGTCGAAGCAGGCTTCATATCCCTCGCCCCCGCGCCAGCGCGGGGGCTCGTCCATTCCGCTGCTTCTCCTCTCCGAATCCGACCCGCTTTGCTGGGCTCGGATTCGGCAGGACGCGAAAAACCCACACTTGCGAGCCGTAGAGTGTTTTTCCCGACATACACGCCGCCGGGAAAAGCGGATTTGTAATTTTTTTGCGCCCGCGGTCGCAAACTCTGCGAGGCTTTTTTGACAAACTCACGCGCCATGCCGCAAGGCATGGCGCGTTCCGTTATTGTCTATTGTCCCGGGCGGCGAATTGGCGATTGTAAACGGCGGCGGACGTGCTATAATAAATGGGTCAGATTTACAAAAAGGAGATGCGTTCAATGTTCGCTTCCATGGAAAATGACGTTTTGCGCGTGCGGGCCTCCAGCGTCGGCGCGGAGCTGCAGTCGATCGTGCTCAAAAAAGACGGCACGGAGTTTCTCTGGCAGGGCGATCCGCAGTACTGGAAGGGCCGGGCCTACAACCTGTTCCCGATCTGCGGCCGACTCTGGGAGGGCAAGTATACCTACGCCGGCAAGACGTATGAGATGAACCTGCACGGCTTTGCCCGCAAGGCGGAGATGACGGTGACGGAAAACACGGCGGATACGCTTGTGTTCCGGCTCGAATCCAGCGAAGCCACGCTTGCGCAGTACCCGTTCCCGTTTGTGTTCACCGTCAGCTACCGCATCGCGGGCTCGAGCCTCCGGATCACGCTCGGCGCGGAGAACCGCGATGAAAAGCCGATGATCTTCGCGGTCGGCGGACATCCCGGCTTCAACGTGCCGTTCGGCGGCAAGGGGAGCTTCACCGATTACGAGCTGGAGTTCGATAAGCCCGGCCACGTGAAGGCCGTCGCCCTCTCGAGCGACTGCTACACGACGGAGCATATCGTCATGCTGCCGCTGCTGGACGGAAAAATCATGCCCCTGCGCCACGAGCTGTTCGACAACGACGCGCTTGTGCTGACCGACATGGGCCCCGGCGTCACGCTCCGCGCGCGCACGGGCGGCCACAGCCTGCACATGGCGTTCCCCGATATGAAATACCTCGGCGTCTGGCACGCGCCGAAGACCGAGGCCCCGTACGTCTGCCTCGAGCCCTGGACCAGCGTCCCGGCGAACTACGGCAGGGTGGACGCGCTCGAGGAAAAGCGCGACATGCTGACGCTGCAGCCCGGCGCGAAATACGAGAATACCTATACGATCACCGTAAAGTAAAAAGACGCAAAAAACCGCCATCCCGGCTCGGGAGGGCGGCTTTTTTATTTACAGGGCCTGTTTTTGCCGCGGGACGCTTGACAGGGGGGACGGTTCATTGTATGATGATATGGTTCTAAATAGAACAATTCAGGAAATGGGGAATGGCTGATGAAGCTCAATGATCTGATCGCGTCCGTCCGGGAGCTGTACCAGCAGTTCGCGCTGCCGGTCTGCAGAAAGTACGCGCTGACGTCGATGGAGTTCAACGTGCTGCTGTTTCTGGCGAACAACCCCGAATACGACACCGCTGCGCAGATCGTGGAAAAGCGGCGGCTGACCAAATCCCACGTCTCCAATTCGGTGCGGGCGCTGCGGGAGCGCGGCTATCTGGCCTGCAGCTGCGAGGGGTCGGACCGCAGAGCCGTCCACCTGAAGCCGCTGGCGGCGGCGGAGCCGGTGATCGCCGACGGCCGCGCCGCGCAGGAGCAATTCATGCAGGCGCTGCTGGCTGGCTTCTCCGACGAGGAGCAGAGCCGGATGCAGGAGAATTTCAGGCGGATGGAAGCGAACATCGCCGCCTGCCTGGCGGGGAGGGAGAGCTGATGGAGAAAAGCAGGGAGTTTCTCGGCACCGAGCCGGTGGGGAAGCTGCTGTGGCGTCTGGCGCTGCCGACCGTCGCGGCGCAGTTCGTCAATATGCTCTACAACATCGTCGACCGCATCTACATCGGGCACATGCCGGCGGACGGCAGCCTGGCGCTCACGGGGCTCGGCGTCTGCTCGCCGATCATTCTGGTCGTCTCCGCGTTCGCCGCGCTGGTCGCCTCCGGCGGCGCGCCGCGCGCGTCGATCTTCATGGGAAAAAACGACATGGATTCCGCCGAAAAGACGCTGGCGGGCTGCTTCACCCTGCAGCTTTTCATCTCGGCCCTGCTGACCGCGGCGCTGCTCATCTGGAGCCGGGACTTTCTGCTCGCCTTCGGCGCGAGCGCAAACACCATCGGCTACGCGGACAGCTACCTGCGCATCTACGCCGTCGGCACCGTCTTTGTGCAGCTCACGCTGGGCATGAACGCGTTCATCACCGCACAGGGGCACGCGAAGACCGGCATGTATACGGTGCTGATCGGCGCGGTCTCCAACATCATCCTCGACCCGGTGTTCATTTTCCTGCTGAATATGGGCGTGCAGGGCGCCGCGCTCGCCACGATCCTGTCGCAGGGGATCTCCTGCGTGTGGGCGGTGGGCTTTCTCTGCGGGAAAAAGGCCGAGCTGCGGCTGAAGAGGGAATATCTCCTCTCCGGCCTCCGGCTGACGCCGCCCTGCGCGGCGCTGGGCCTGGCCACGTTCATCATGCAGGGCAGCGAGAGCGTCATCTTCGTCTGCTTCAACGCCTCGCTGCTCAAATACGGCGGCGATCTCGCGGTCGGCGCCATGACCATTCTCACGAGCGTCATGCAGTTCGCCATGCTGCCCATGCAGGGCATCGCGCAGGGCGCGCAGCCGATCTCCAGCTACAATTTCGGCGCGCGGAACACCGCGCGCGTGAAGCAGACGTTCTGGCTGCTGCTGCGCGTGTGCCTGCTCTATGCCACGGCGCTGTGGGCGCTCATCATGCTGCTGCCGCGGGTGTTCGCCGGCATCTTCACGCCGAACGCGGCGCTGCTGGACTTCGCGGCGCGCGCGCTGCGCGTCTACTGTGGGGCCATGTTCCTGCTCGGCATTCAGATCGCCTGCCAGATGACCTTCGTCTCCATCGGAAGCGCCCTGTGCTCGATCACCGTGGCCGTGGTGCGCAAGTTCGTGCTGCTGCTGCCGCTCATCTACATCATGCCGCGCCTCGCGAGCGACCCGACGATGGGCGTCTACATGGCCGAGCCCATCGCCGACGTGATCGCGGTGTCCTTCACGGCGGTCCTGTTCACGTTCCAGTTCCGCAAATCCCTCAGGAGCCTGGAAAAGCCCGCCTGACGGAGAAAACAGGGCCTGCCGCAAAACGCGCCGCATCCGGCAGCAAGTCTGAAAAACCCGCGCAAATCCGAAGATTTACGCGGGTTTTTCAGACTGCGGGCAATTTCAGTACGCGCTGATGGGCAGAGACTCGTCGTCCGCGCCCTTCACCACGTTTTTGATCTGGATGTAGTAGCTGTAGTCGGGGCTGACCTCGACCAGCACGCGCTCGCCCGCCTTGCGGCCCATGATCGCCTTGCCGACGGGCGACTCCTTGCTGATGAGCCCCTTGAGCGCGTTCTGCCGCAGGGTCGTGACCAGCTCGATGGTCTGCGTCTCGTCGTCCTCTTCCAGGTAGATGTCCACCTTGTCGAACAGGCCGATCTCGTCGGCCCGGGAATCGACGCGGATGACCTTCGCGGTCTTGATCATGTGCTCGAGATAGCGGATGCGGCTGTCGTTGCGGTTCTTTTCCCGCTTGGCGGATTTATACTCGAAATTCTCGCTCAGGTCGCCGAATTCCCGCGCGACCTTGACGTCCTCCAGAAGCTGCGGACGCAGCTGCAGGCGGCGGTATTCGACCTCCTCCTGCATTTTTTTAATATCGATCTCCGTCAGTTCGTCGTTCATGTCCTCACCTTTTCACTTCCGTGCTGCTTCCATTGTAGCGTTTTTTTCGGGAATTGTAAAACGAAATTTGCAATATCGCCCCGATGTGATATGATATTCCGAGAATGACACAGCGGAGGCTTTTCTATGGATATGATCGCCCGGATTCAGACCGATTTCCCGACAAAATTCGGCGTCCCGCGCCAGAGCGGACTTGTGGACGCGCTGCGCGCGCGGATCGTTTTCGAGCCGGAATACCGCAACCCCGACGCGCTGCGCGGCATCGAGGGCTTTTCCCATATCTGGCTCATCTGGCAGTTCGACCGGGCGCTGCGGGAGGGCTGGTCGCCCACGGTGCTGCCGCCGCGTCTGGGCGGCAAAACGCGCGTGGGCGTGTTCGCCTCGCGTTCGCCGTTCCGGCCCAATTCGCTCGGCCTCTCGTCGGTGCGGCTGACCGACGTGCAGCTGCACACGCCCGACGGGCCGGTCCTGTGCGTCGCGGGAGCCGATCTCGCGGACGGGACGCCGATCTTCGACATCAAGCCCTACGTGCCCTACGCCGACTGCCACCCGGACGCGACCGGCGGCTTCACGGACGCCATCGACGACGCGGGCCTGCGCGTCGTGTTTCCGGAGAAGTGGCTCGCGATGATTCCGGAGGACCGGCGCGAGGCGCTCAAAAAAGTGCTCTCGCTCGACCCCAAGCCCGGCTACCAGAACGACCCGACCCGCCGCTACGGTTTCAACTTCGCAGGCCGCGACGTGCGCTTCACAATCGACGGCGATGTTCTGACCGTCGTGGAGGTCGTCATGCTGTAGACCGGAAATTAAAATCTGCCATCCCGCAGCCCGACTCGGGCCGCGGGATGGCAGATTTTCAGTTTTTGCCCCGGAAGCGGCCTCAGCCCGCGCGGATATACAGGTCGGACGCGGCGATCTGCTTTTCGTAGGGATTGCAGCTCTCGTTGACCGTTTTGGCGACCGCGGCGGGGTCGAGGACGTAGTACGAGCCGCCGGAAATGTAGGTGGCCGCGCCCGGGAGCGTCACCGTGGCGACGTTCGAGCGGTCGCACAGCAGCGCCGCCTCGGCCAGCCAGAGATAGTTGCCGTCGGACAGATTGCTCTTCGTATATTTTTTGAGCAGGCTCAGCGCCGAGGGCAGCTTGTAGATGTTTTTGACGGACAGCCACTGCTTCATGGCCGCCGTGACGAAGTCCCGCTGCACCGACACGCGGCCGAGATCCGCCGTGGCGTAGCCGGAGCGGAAGCGCACGACCTCCATGGCCTGCTCGCCGTTCAGCCGCTGCTCGCCCTTGGCGAGGTCGATGTTCAGGTTCTGCGAGGGATCGGAATAGTGCATGTCGACGGGGACGTTGAACCGGACGCCGCCCATCAGATCGACGAGCTTGACAAAGCCCTCGAGGTCCATGACGACGTAGCCGTCCGGCTCGAAGCCGATGATCTCGGTCACGCGCTCCATCAGCTCCGCCATGCCCGCGTCGCCGCCGCCGGCCCAGCCGTAGGCGGAGTTGATCTTCGGCACGGAATATTGGCAGTAGACGAGCGTGTCGCGCGGAATGGAGACAAGGCTCACCTTCCGGGCGGACCGGTCGATGGACAGGAGCATCATCGTATCCGTGCGGTAGCTTCCCTCGTCGGTGCCCGCGATCAGGATGGTCGAGCAGCCGCTCCTGCGCGCGCCGAGGGCGTTGTCCGCGGTCGGCTGCCTGGCCACGAAGATGCTCAGAAAGGCGATCACCGCGGCGCACAGCAGCAGCAGGACGAGCAGAAACTTGAAAAAGCCGCCCTTTTTCTTCTTTTTGGCGGGGGGCTCCGGCGGGGTTTCGGGCGCGCCCGTGTAGCGGGAGACGGCCTCGCGCTGGGCGCGGGTCTTCTCGCCGGTACCCTGCTCGTAGAGCCAGTCGGCGTACTGCGCGTCCTTCGGGCTCAGGCCGGCGCTCGCGCGGCCGCGCGGCGCCCGCTTATCCTCCAGCTCCCGCATCCTGCGCGCCTCCTCCTGCTCCAGCTCCTGCCGGCGGCGTTCCTTTTCCTGCTCTTTGGCGCGCTCGTACTCGGCGCGCTTCGCCGCCTGATAGGCCGGCCGCGACTGCTCGTAGGCCGTGAGCGGCTGCGCGAAGAGCGCCTCCGCGTCGTCCAGCGGCTCGCCGTCCGCGGGCGCGGACTCCGCTGACGCGGCGGGCGCGGCGTCCGGCTCGCCGGGCGTGTCGCCGTAGAATTTCCGGTAATCGATCCGGATGTCCTCCGCGCGGATGGGGCCGCCGTCCGGCGCCGGCGCGGGGTCCGGCTGCGCGGGGTCCGTCTGCGGCGGGGCAGACGGCTGCGCGGGCGCGTGTTCGCTGTCCTGGAGATAGCCTTTCACGTCCGACAGAAGGTCGTCCACCTCGGTATTGAGTTGATCGAGCCGCTTTTCATCCATTCCGGCATCCCTCCCGGCGCAGTCAGCAGTTGAATTGGTGCGATGTGCCCTATATTATACGATATTTATTTCAAATTGTAAACATCTGCGTTTTTACAGGGGATTTGAAATCCCGCGGCGGATATGGTATACTGGCAGAAGTTTCAGCTGGGAGGGATCGCCATGCCGATGGATGTCACACTGGTGCGCTGCGAAAGCTATGAGTTGGAGGAATGCAGCCGGGCGCTCGAGGCCGCGCTGGCCCCGCTGGGCGGGCTCGACTGGGTCACGCCCGGAATGCGGATCGTCGTCAAGGTCAATCTGGTCTCCGCCATGCGGCCGGAGCAGGCCGCCACGACGCACCCGGCGCTGCTGTGCGCGCTGTGCCGGATGCTGTGCGCGCGCGGCGCGTCCGTCGTGCTGGGCGACAGCCCGGGCGGGCTCTACAATGCCGCGCACGTCGGCCACGTCTACGAGGCGGCCGGCATGCACGAGTGCGAGGCGTTCGGCGCATCGCTCAACCGGAATTTCGGGCAGGCCGTCGCGCACTTCCCGGAGGCGGTCAGCGCGAAGACGTTCCAGTACACCGCCTATCTCGACGACGCCGACGCGATCATCGACTTCTGCAAGCTCAAAAGCCACGGCATGATGGGCATGTCGAACGCGGTGAAGAATCTCTTCGGCGCGATCCCCGGCACCATGAAGCCGGAATACCACTACAAATATCCCGATCCGGACGACTTTGCGAACATGCTGGTCGATCTGAACGAGTATTTCAAACCGCGGCTCGCGATCTGCGACGGCATTGTCGGCATGGAGGGCAACGGCCCGACGATGGGCACGCCGCGCAGACTGAACCTTGTGGCGGCGAGCCGGTCCACGCACATGCTCGACCTGGCCTGCGCGAAGATCCTGGGCCTGGCCAAGGAGGATGTGCCGACTCTGCGCGCGGCGTACAAGCGCGGGCTCATCCCCGCCGCGGCCGAGGGGCTGCTGATCCAGGGCGATCTGGCGTCGTTCTGCGTTTCGGACTTTCAGGCCCCCGTCGCGCAGGGGCCCGTCACCTTCGCGGCCAAGTTCCACGGGCCGTTCGCCAAAGCGATGGGTTATATCGCGCGGACCGCGCTGACCTGCCGGCCGGAGGTGAAGAGGCCGATGTGCGTCGGCTGCGCGAAGTGCGCCTCCGTCTGCCCGGCAAAGGCCATCACGATGCAGAACAAACTCCCCATCATCGACCGCAAGAAGTGCATCCACTGCTTCTGCTGCCAGGAATTCTGCCCCAAGGGCGCGATGCAGGTGGCAAGGCCGCTCGCCGCAAGGCTTCTCAACAAGTAAGTACGCGCGCGGCCCGGAACGGGCGGCCGCATAAGAAAGGACGACAGCGTATGGGCATTTCCTCTTCCGCCCCGTGGCTCAAATACTACGGGGAGGTTCCTCACCATCTGCAGTACCCGCAGAAGACCATCTTCCAGATGGTCAAGGCCGCGGCTGACAAATATCCGAAGCTCCCGGCCTACGAGTTCATGGACAAAAAGACGAGCTTCGCGGAGTTCATCCGCCGCATTGAGGAGGTCGCGCGCGCGTTCACCGCGCTCGGCATCAAAAAGGGCGACCGCGTGACGATCTGCATGCCCAACTGCCCGCAGGCGCTGTGCAGCTTTTACGCGCTCAACCGCATCGGCGCGGTTTCCAATATGATCCATCCGCTCTCGGCGTCCGGCGAGATCAAATTCTTTCTGAGCTTCTCGCACTCGCGGGCGGTTTTGACGCTCGACCAGTTCTACGAGAAGGTGTCGGGCGTGCTGCCGGAGCTGGACGAGCCCTGCACGCTGATCGTCGCGAAGATCCAGGACGAGCTGTTCCCGTGGCTCGCGGTGGGGTATTCGCTCACGGCGGGACGCAAGTATCCGGCGCCGCCGAAAAACGGCGCGTATCTCTGNTGGAACGAGTTNCTGCGCGCGGGCCAGAGGCAGAACCCGCCGCTGCCGCCCGACGACGGCCGGGCGGACGACGGCGCCTCCATCCTCTATTCCGGCGGCACCACGGGCACCACGAAGGGCATCCTGCTCAGCAACATGAACTTCAACGCCCTCGGCCTGCAGACCATCGCGGCCAGCGGCTTCAGCCCCATCAACGGGATGAAGATGCTCTCGGTCATGCCGGTGTTCCACGGCTTCGGGCTCGGCATCGGCATCCACACGGCGCTCATCGGCGGCGCGTGCTGCATCCTCGTGCCGCGCTTTACCGTCAAGACCTACGCCGAGCTGCTCATCAAAAAGCAGCCGAACATCATCCCGGGCGTGCCGACGCTCTTCGAGGCGCTGCTGCGCGCGGAGAATCTGGAAAACGCCGACCTGAGCTGTCTCCGGGGCGTATTCTGCGGCGGCGACAGCCTGTCCATCGAGCTGAAAAAGAAGGTGGACGACTTTTTACACGCGCACGGCGCAACCGTGCAGATCCGCCAGGGCTACGGCCTGACCGAGTGCGTCACGGCGAGCTGCCTCACGCCGAAGGACTACAACCGCGTCGGCTCCATCGGCGTCCCGTTCCCCGACACCTACTACAAGATCGTGAAAACCGGCACGACGGAGGAGCTCGACCCCAACTTCGAGGGCGAGATCTGCGTCAGCGGCCCGTCCGTCATGCTGCGCTACGTCGACAACCCCGAGGAGACCGACGCCACCCTGCGCCGCCACGACGACGGCCGCATCTGGCTGCACTCGGGCGACCTCGGCAAGATGGACGAGGACGGCTTCGTCTACTTCTCGCAGCGCATCAAGCGCATGATCGTCACCTCCGGCTACAACGTCTATCCCGGCCAGCTCGAAAACATCATCGACGGCCACGACAAGGTGCTCATCTCCTGCGTCATCGGCGTCAAGGACCCGTACAAGATGCAGAAGGTCAAGGCCTTCGTCGTCCTGCGCCCCGGCTTCCAGCCCTCCGAGCAGACGAAGAGGGAAATTCTCGACTACTGCAGCGGGCGGATCGCCAAATACGCCATGCCGTACGACATCGAGTTCCGCACGGAGCTTCCCAAGACGCTCGTGGGCAAGGTCGCCTACCGCGTGCTGGAGGAAGAGGAAGCGGAGAAGCAGGAACCGTAAGATGAAGAAGCAGCGGATCTGGGAGCTCGACGCGCTGCGCGGCGTCTGCATCCTCGGCGTCATCATCGTGCACTTCTGTTTTGATCTTGTGTATTTCCTTGGCGTGAACGCGCATTTTCCGGCGGCTGCCGTGTTCATCCAGGAATACGGCGGCACGATCTTCGTGCTGCTCTCCGGCGTGTGCGTGACGCTCGGCTCGCACAGCGTCAAGCGCGGCGCGGTCGTCTTCGGCTTCGGCATGCTCATCACGCTCGTGACCTTCGGCATGTACCGGCTCGGCATGGCCGGCCGCGACATCATCGTCTGGTTCGGCGTGCTGCACCTTCTGGGCGCGTGCATGCTGCTCTATCCCGTCTACCGGCACCTGCCCACCGGGGCGATGGCGGCGCTGGGCGTGATTCTGGTCGTTTTGGGCTACACCGTCACGAATACCGTCGTGCAGGCGCGGTGGCTGTTTCCGCTGGGCTTCATGTATCCGGGCTTCGCCTCGAGCGACTATTTTCCGCTGCTGCCGCACCTGGGCTGGTACATGCTCGGCACGGTGCTGGGCAGGACGGTCTACCGGAACAAGACCTCGCTTCTGCCGAAGGTCCGGCAGGAAAACCCCTTCGTGCGCTTTTTCTGCTTCTGCGGCCGCCAGTCCCTGTGGATCTACCTCGGCCACCAGCCGGTCCTCTACGGTCTCGTGGAGCTGATCGCGCGCCTCCGGTAAGCGCGGCCGTCTGCCGCAGACAAATAAAAAAGCTGTCATTCTCCGCCCGCACCGGGGCCGGAGAATGACAGCTCTTGTTTTGCGTCTATGCGTGCTGCAGGGAGCTCGCGAAATCAAATTCACGGGCCGAGACGATGTGGATGAACAGCTCGGCGAGCCGGGGATCGAACTGGCTGCCTTCGCCCTCGCGGAGCTGCTGCAGCGCGTGCTCCGTGGAGGCCGCGCGGCGATAGGGCCGGTCGGTCGTCATGGCGTCGAACGCGTCGGCGATCGCGAGGCAGCGCGCGGAGATCGGGATCTGATCGCCGGAGATGCCGCGCGGATAACCGGCGCCGTCCCACCGCTCGTGGTGGCCGAGCGTCGCGGGGATGAGGTAGTCCATCTCGGGCAGATAGCGGATCATCTCGATGGAGTGGTTGACATGCTCCTTCATCACGGAGAATTCCTCGTCGTTCAGCCGCCCGGTTTTCTTGAGGATGCTCTCGGGAATGCTGATCTTGCCGATGTCGTGCAGCAGGCCGGCCGTATAGATCGTGCGCACCTGGTCGTCGTTGAGCCCGTCGGCGGCCGCGAGGCAGGCGGCGTAGCGCGCGACGTTTTTGCTGTGCGCGAAGGTGTAGTGGTCCTTGGCGTCGATCGCGGCGGTCAGCGCGGAGACGGTCAGCATGGCGCTGCGGTAGCCGGTATCCTCCCACTCCAGGCGGCTGATCACGGCCTCCACGTGCTCGGAGAGCTTCTGCGGGGCGTCGAGCGCCGCGCGGAAGACGATGATCTGGTCCTTGCCGGACTGCTTGGCGTGGTAGGTGGCCATGTCCGCGTTGTCCATCAGCTCCTTGGGGCTGGAGGCGGCCACGGGCGACGTGCAGATGCCGATGCTCGCGGAGAGCAGCTTCATGTGCTGGTAGCGGTCGTCGAGGGTGATCCTGCGGATGCGGGACTGGATGGCGGAGGCGACCTGCCGCGCGCGCTCGGTGTCGGTGCGCGGCAGCAGCACCGCGAAGACCTTGCCGCTGCTGCGGAACACATTTTCCGCGTCGCCGGCGCACTGGAGGATCTGCTGATAGATGCGCCGCAGAACCTCGTCGCCCGCGGACGCGCCGTAGAGCTGGTTGAAGAGCTTAAAATCGTCCACGTCCACAAAGAGCAGGCTCAGCCCCTCGCGGCCGCATTCGTTGAACAGCACCTGCTCGCGCTCGACAAAGGAGCGGTAGTTGTAGGCCCCGGTCAGCGGATCGATGCGGGCCTCGCGGTACATGGTCTCGTAGAGGCCGGCGTTCTTGAGGGCGATGGAGGCGACGGAGGTGATGGTGCGGACAAAGCCGATCTCGTCGGCGGTGTAGGTCCTTCCGCCGCGGCGGGCGCAGAGCAGCACCAGGCCCAGACACTCGTGCCCGTTCTTCATGGCGACGACGCAGTCGGCGGACAGGCCGGACAGAAGCGTTTTCTCGGAATCCCATACGGACAGGTACAGGGGGTTGCTTTTAAACTCGCTGATGACGAGATAATCGTCCCACTCGTTGAGATAGGCCAGCACCGGGCTGTCCTCGCGCAGGGAGAAGGAGAGCGACGCCAGAGAATTGGAGGCGTACTGCGCGCGGTATTCGCGGTCCTTTTTGAGGAGCACGTACACGCTCTGCACCGGCAGCACCTCGAGGATGAGCGCGGACAGCCGCTCCATGATCTCGCTGGAATGGAGCGTGCCCGTGACCTCGCGCGAGAAGCTGTTGACGAGCTCGCCGCGCTTTTCCGAGCGAATGAAGATCCGGTTTATGGCCTTGCTGAGCAGCATGTACATGAGCCCGACGAAGGCGGCGAAGACGATGGTCACAAGGATGACCGAGGTCTGGTCGGGCAGGGCCGCCTGCTCGCGCAGGAAATTCTCGGCCGGGATGACGAAATAGATGGCGGTGACGAGGCAGATTGCGGACAGGACGGCCATGAGCAGGCCGCGCGAGACGACGAGCGTCATCTGGAACATCCGCCGGCGATAGAGGGACCAGAACAGCATCACGGCGAAGAGGATGCCGGAGAGCATGTCGTAGGGGAAGGTGTTGCCGGGCAGCGCGACCTGCAGGACGTTGCCGATGCAGAGGGTGGCGCTGCCGTAGATGACGATGAGCAGGCCCGGCGAGTGGACGCCCTTTTCCCGGACGAGCCGCAAAAACAGGCGCAGCGTCACGAAGGAGAGGAATACGAACAGCGCGCACGGAATGAGGACATGCCAGTCGGAGGTATAGGTGAACACGAGCGAGCCGGACGCGGTCGTGACCGGCTTCGGCGGCGCGAGGAAATAGCCCGTCACCGTCCCCGGCAGGATCGCGATGTTCGCCAGCAGACTCAATATCAGAATAAACCGGCCCTTTTCGCCCGCGAAGACGTGGACAAACCAGTAGAACAGAAACTCCAGGCAGAACAGCGCCAGAATGGAGACGTAGTACCAGATGTCCAGGCCCGGCCAGATCTGTAGCCGCATGAGGATCGAGGCGCCCGACCAGAGCATGCAGTCGATCAGAATGGCCATAAAGGCGCGGATCTCCGCAGTTTTCCGCGCGGCGACCATCATGATGAACATGAGCAGGAAGCTGCCAAACGCCACGATATTAATAAAGATATAGGGAATGTGGGTGTTCATCTGCAATTCCTCTACACGTGAAGCGTTGTGGTTCGGGGACTGTCAGGCTGTCGGACGCCAGGAGCCGCGCTCCTGCTTGAGAAGGCCCTCGATGTCGAGCGCGCCGGGGTTCAGCCGTACGAGCGGGCGGCCGATGCGGCGCTCATAGGCGGCGATGGTGCCGTATTTGAGCTGCGTGATCTGCAGAGGCTCCATGTTGAGCAGCTTCTTGAGATCGCCGTAATCGCTGTCGAAGTATTTGAAATAGAGAGACAGATGCTCGGTCAGAACGGCGGTGCGGGTCACGTCGGATTCCTGCGCGTCGGGAGGAACCTCGACGTAGAGGTGGAGGAACGGATCATTCTGCAGGGTGAATTCCTTTTTGAGCACCCAGTCGCCCAGGTGCAGACCGGACAGGTGGATGACCTCCTTCATGGAGGCCTCGGTGATGCGCGTGAAGCCCGCGATGTCGATGACGTCGGGCGTGCGGTCGACAAAGGTGAAGCGCGGGAGCATCCCGCTTCCGGCCGCCGTGCAGCGGTAGATGTCGCCGATGCGGTAGCGCATGAACGCGCCGCCGTGCAGCACGCTGATGACCAGCTCGTATTCCTGCCCGGCGCGGACCTGGTCCATCAGGATGGTGCGCGGGCGGTAGGAGGCGTCGGCGCGGCTGCGCTCGCGCTCGGAGTCGGGGATGAATTCGTAGAAGCAGGAGTCCGGGAAGAACAGCAGTCCGTCGTGCTCCCAGGTCTCGCAGCCGATGATGGTGGATTCGGTTCCGGCCGCCAGCTCGGACGGGCGCGTGCCCCAGGCCCGCGTGAGCCGGTCGCGGTAGCAGTGCGCGTCGGTGCCGGCGTAGAAAAAAGCCTTGAGGCGGAAAATATCACCCGGACACAGCTTCCGGCCGTCGCGCCGGCAGATGTACTTCGCCTTGACATAGCGCAGCGCGTTGCCGAGCGAGACGTTGCCGCGGCGGGAATCGCCGGAGCTCTTGGAGAAATTCTCCGTGATGTAGTTGGCGACGCTGCCGATGCCGAAGAAATAGTCCACGCCGCCGGCCAGCGCCATCGAAAAGCCCTTCTTGATGCGGCCGGAGAAGCTCAGGCCGGAGTGCTCGTTCGTATCGGGCAGCCAGACAAAGTGGATGTCCTCCTCGCACAGCGAGGGCATGAGGCCCGTCGCGTAGGGCAGAGGCGCGCCGCCGTAGAGCACGCGGTCGCCGTGCGCGACGTTCACGTCGCCCTTCTGCTTGGCGGTCGCCATCAGAAGACCGGCCATCAGGTTGTGCCGGTAGGTATCGAGCATGCTGCGGGTATAGGGCGCGAGCTTGATGGGGCGCAGACCGCCCTCCCAGGTCGTCTGGATCCAGACGGCCGGCTCGCTGCACAGCAGATCCGCCCGGCGGGCCAGCAGCGCGTCGGCGTAGTCGTCGTAGGTGGTCAGCGGAAGCGATTCGCGCAGAGAGCCGATCAGATCCTGATCGTCGAGGCTGCGCCCCTCCAGCAGCTTCCGGCCGAGGCCGCAGCCGCTCCAGAGCTGGATCTGCTCCGTCATGAGGTTCTTCTGGATGTACATGTAATCGTCCAGAGAAATATCCACGTAACCGCAGTATTCCTTCCAGAGCTGTTCATGCGTGCATTTTCTTACTTTTTCTTCAAACCGCACAGATCATACGCTCCTTTTGATGTTCCGCGGGCCGAACCGCGGCAGCAGGAAGGGGGTGTTTCGCCGGTATTCCCGATAGCCGGAGAGCCGGGCCGGAAACACGCAGACATCTTCGAAAAGCACCAGCAGAAAATTGAGCGCAGTATAGAGGGCGGCCGCCGAAAGGGGAACGCCCAGCGAGCCCCGGAGGCACAGATACAGGATCAGAAGCCACCAGAAGCCGGGATGGCGGCACAGCGCGTAGACGCCCGTCGTGCAGACGGGCCGCAGGCCCTCCTGGCGCATATAGGCGTCGCCGGCGGGCAGCGCGAAGAAAAGCGTATAGACGAGCAGCGCCAGACTCGCCGCCGCGCCCGCGAAGCAGGCGATCCGCCCCCACAGCGCGGAGCAGGGAGCCGCCGCGCCGATCAGCCCGGCCGTCACGCCGGCGAGCACGGCGAGCCCGAGCGGGAACAGGAGCCGCAGCGCGGGCCTGCCCCATTTCCAGTCGTTCCAGTCGCCGAGAAAAAACATGGCAAACGCCAATACGCCCCACCAGACCCGCACGTGAACCTCCGATGCAGTGTATAAAATATGTACAGAACTGTCCCCGATGAAACCGAATGGGACGTATACATATTATAGGCGATCAGTTATGTAAAGTCAAAATAATTTGCAAGATTTTACGAAAATCTTACCGGCTTTGCGAAAATTTTCCTTTCGCGGGGGCGGCAGAAGCTTTTACTGGATTCCGGACGGCATCTGTGCTACAATCCGGTTACAAATCCGAACGGGGGAACGCAGAGTGAAAAGGACCTTTACCACGCTGATGCCGGACAAGGTGGGCGCATTTCTGGACGCGAGCCGGATCTTCACCGGCCTGGGGCTCAACATCACGCGCGTGAGCTACAACAAGGCGGTGGACTCGCACATGCTGTTTCTGGAGGCCGAGGGCGAGCAGGCCGCGCTGGACAGGGCGGGCGAGGCGCTGCGCGGGATCGGTTACCTGCAGAGCGACATGAATATGGGCCGCGTCATCCTCATCGAATTCCGCCTGCGCGACCGGCCCGGCGTGGTGCAGCCCGTGCTGCAGCTCATCAGCAGCTTCCGGTTCAACATCAGTTACATCAGCTCGCAGGCGGACGGCACAGACTACCAGAACTTCCGCATGGGCCTGTTCGTGGAGAACGGCGCGGACATTTCGCAGTTTCTGCGGCAGGCCTCGGCGCTGTGCGCGGTGAAGATCCTGGAATACGACCCGAGCGGCATCGCGCTGGACAACACGGTGTTTTATATGTCCTTCGCCAACCAGATCGCCGAGCGCATCGGGCTCAGCGAGGAGGAAAAGCGCAGCCTGATCGTCAACTCGAATCTCGTCATGGAGCTGCTGACGCAGCGCAGCAGCCCGCCCTACAAGACGTTCGGCTACATCGGCCAGTTCGCCGAGCAGCTGCTGGCCTGCCGGGGCGAGGCGTACGTCCCGCGCGTCACGCGGTACGCGCTGGGCGGGGACGTGCGCTGCACGCTGCTGGAGCCGCCCTGCGGCAGCAACCTGTGCGTGCTGGAAGCGGGGCAGACGCTGCTGTGCGTGGACAGCGGCCTGCCGTGCTTCCGGGAGGAGTCGCTCGCCTGGCTGCGGAAGCTCGTGCCGGAATTCGGCGCCCGGAAAAAGGCGCTGCTGCTGACGCACGCGGACGCCGACCATGTGGGCCTGGCGGACGAATTTGACGAGGTGTGGTGCAGCCGGAAGTGCTTCGACAATTTTGTCAGCGAGCACGAGGGCCGGGACAACCTGCGCGAGGAAAACCCGCTGCACGCGCCGTATGTGCGCATCAGCAAGCTGCTCGCCGGGTACCGCCCGCCGAATCTGGACAGGCTGCGGGTCCTGGGCGGCGGCAGCGCGCCGGTCGCGGGCGTCCTGGAGCGGATCGGAGAGGCCCGGTTCGGACCGCTCGCATTCGAAGCCTACGAGGGGGCAGGCGGACACGTGCGCGGCGAGACCGTGTACCTCGAGCGGACGCTCGGCATCGCCTTTACGGGCGACATCCTCGTCAATCTCAAGGGCTTCACCAAGCCGCAGGCCGCGTTCAACCGCCTTGCACCGTACCTCATGACCTCGGTGGACACCGACCCCGCGCTCGCGGCGAGGGAGCGGGAGGCGATCTGCGGTCTGCTGGACGGCGGCAGATGGCGGATTTTCGGCGGCCACGGCGCGCCGATGGAATATGGAGGAACACAAAATGAAGTTTGAGGAAAAAACGATCCTGCTCCGCGACGGGAAGGCCTGCCTGCTGCGCAGCCCCGGCCCGGCGGACGGGGCCGTGATGCTCGAGTATCTGCGCCAGACCGCCGCCGAGACGCCCTATATGCTGCGCTGCCCCGACGAGGTCGCGATGACGATGAAAGACGAGGTCGCCTACCTGGAGAACATGCTCGCCAGCGGCTCGGCCGTCATGCTCGGCGCCTGGCGGGACGGCGCGCTGCTCGGCAGCTGCGGGCTCGGGCCCGTGGGCGGCGGCACGCACCGGAAGCTCCGCCACCGGGCGGAGCTCGGCATCGCGGTCAAGCGGGCGTACTGGGGGCTCGGCGTGGGGCGCTCGCTCGTTGAGGAGCTCGTCGTTCTGGCGCCGGCGCTCGGCTTCTCCCAGCTCGAGCTGGGCGTGTATGCCGGAAACGAGCGGGCGAAGCTGCTCTACGAGAGCCTCGGCTTCGCGCAGACCGGCCGCGTGCCGAACGCGTTCCGTCTGGACGACGGACATTTTGAGGACGAAATTCTCATGTGCCGCGCGCTGAAAGCTGCAATTTAAAGACGTATCTGTTTAAATAAATAAATCTTCCAGAGGCATTTGTTGTTGACGCGAATACAGAAACCCGCTATAATTAACATTATTCGATTTTTAACAGAAAGGGAGTGGAATTTGTGGCCCGGTACATCATCAAGCGCGTGCTTCTCGCGCTGTTGACCATTCTCATCATCTGTGCCCTCACATTTTTCATTATGCACGCGGTCCCGGGCGGCCCCTTCAACAGAGAAAAGGCGCTGTCGGCGGCAACCATCGAGGCCCTCAACCAGCGCTATAATCTCGACAAGCCGCTGGGGGAACAGTTTTTGATCTATATGCGCGAGTTTTTCAAGGGGGACCTCGGCGTCTCGCTGAAAAACGGGCGCGAAATCTCGGCGATCATCGGCGAATCCTTCCCGATCTCGGCCAAGCTCGGCCTGCTTGCGGTGGCGGTCGCGATCTTCTGCGGCACCGTGTTCGGAAGCCTCGCCGCGCTCACGCGCAACAAGCTGCCCGACCGGATCATCGTCTTTTTCTCCACGCTCTCGACCGCCGTGCCGAGCTTCATCCTGGCGACGCTGCTGCTGCTGGTGTTCTGCATCCAGCTCGGGTGGATCAAGGTGTGGAGCGCCACGTCGCACAGCTATCTGCTGCCGGTCATCGCGCTGGCGGCCTACCCGATGGCCTACACGACGCGCCTGGCCAAGACCAGCATGCTCGACGCGCTGGGCCAGGACTATATCCGCACGGCCCGGGCCAAGGGCGTCGCGCGCTGGAAGGTCATCTTCAAGCACGCGCTGCGCAATTCGCTCATCCCGATCATCACCTACGCCGGCCCGGAGATCGCGTACATCATCACGGGCTCCATGGTCGTCGAAACGGTCTTTACGATCGGCGGCCTCGGCAGCAAATTCGTCAGCGCAATCAACAACCGGGACTATACCATGATTATGGCGACGACGATCTTCCTGGCGACGCTCATGGTTTTTGCCAATCTGATCTGCGATCTTCTGTACAAGGCCGTTGATCCCCGGATCCAGTACGACTGAGGAGGCGAGGAAATATGGCGGAATACGATGTCAACAAGGTCCCGAAGAAATCCCCGCTCAGCCTGCAGCTGAATCTGCGGAAATTCGAGCCGGCGACAGAGGAGGAGAAAAAGCAGCAGGACGTCATGTCCAAGAGCACGACCTTCTTCCGCGACGGCATGAAAAAGCTCATGAAAAACCCGCTCGCGGTCGCGAGCATGATCGTGCTGGTGCTGATCCTGCTCATCATCCTGCTCGCGCCGTCCTTCATCCCCTATAAATACGCGGAGATCCTCTCCATCAACGGCAGGCGCGACAAGGGCGCGAAGAACCTCGCCCCGTTCACCTACAGCCAGATGGAGCAGAAATACATCGCCCAGGGCAACTACCGCTTCCCGCACATCTTCGGCACCGACGAACAGTGCCGCGACTACTTCGTCCGCGTGATCTACGGCACGCGCGTGTCCCTCTTCGTCGGCTTCTTCGCAAGCCTCATCGTGCTGGTCATCGGCCTCATCTACGGCAGCATTTCGGGCTATGTCGGCGGCAGGACGGACCTCATCATGATGCGCATCGTCGATATCATCTACTCCCTGCCGGACATGCTGATGGTCATTCTGCTGTCGGTCGTCCTCAAGGAGGTGCTGACCTTCCCGTCCGGCTCGGTGCTGGAGAAGCTCGGCACCAACATGGTATCGCTGTTTATCGTGTTCGGCGTCCTCTACTGGGTCGGCATGGCGCGGCTCGTGCGCGGCCAGATCCTCACGATCAAGGAAAACGACTACATCCTCGCGGCCCGCGCCGTGGGCGCGAGCTCCGGGCGGATCATCCGCAAGCACATCCTGCCCAACTGCCTGTCCGTCATCATCATCTCGACGGCGCTGCAGATCCCGTCGGCCATCTTCACCGAGAGCTACCTCTCCTTCGTCGGCCTCGGCGTCGACGCGCCGATGCCGTCGCTCGGCTCGCTCGCCAACAGCGCGCGCGAGGGCCTGCAGTCGTATCCGTACAAGCTGGTGTTCCCCGCGATCGTGATCTGTCTGATCGTGCTGTCTCTCAATCTGCTGGGCGACGGCCTGCGGGACGCCTTCGACCCGAAGCTGAAGAGGTGAGCGGCATGGAAAAGGAATATGAACATCTTCTGAGCGTGCAGGACCTGCACACCTCCTTCTTCACCGACAACGGCGAGGTCCAGGCCGTCAACGGCGTATCGTTCAATCTCGACGCGGGCAAGGTGCTCGGCATCGTCGGCGAATCCGGCTCCGGCAAGAGCGTCACGGCCTACTCCATCATGCGCATCCTGGCCGACACCGGCAGGGTCGTCGGGGGCTCGGTGCTCTACAAGGGCGACAACATCATCGAATGGTCCGAGAAGCAGATGCGCGGCTTCCGCGGCAAGTGCTGCTCGATCATCTTCCAGGACCCCATGACGAGTCTCAACCCCGTCTTTACGGTCGGCAATCAGATCGAGGAGGCCATCCGGCTCCACACCGACAAAAAAGGCGCGGAGATCAGGGCGCGGGCGCTGGAGATGCTCCAGCTCGTCGGCATCAACGAACCGGACAAGCGCCTGAAGCAGTATCCCTTCGAGCTGTCCGGCGGCATGCGCCAGCGCGTCATGATCGCCATGGCGCTGGCCTGCGAGCCCGACATCCTGATCGCGGACGAGCCCACCACGGCGCTCGACGTGACCATCCAGGCGCAGATTCTCGAGCTCATGCAGGAGCTGCAGAGAAAGCTCGGCATGGCGATTATCATGGTCACGCACGACCTCGGCGTCATCGCCGAGCTGTGCGACGAGATCATCGTCATGTACGGCGGCCGCATCTGCGAGCGCGGCACCGCGGACGAGATCTTCTACAATCCCCGCCACGAATACACGAAGGGCCTGCTGCGCAGCATCCCCGACCCGGCACGCATGAAAGACCGCCTCGTGCCCATCAGCGGCACGCCCATCAACATGCTGAACCTGCCGAAGGGCTGCGCGTTCTGCCCCCGCTGCGACGCCGCCATGAAGATCTGTCTGGAGGCCGTGCCGGAGGAGCTGACCATCAATGAAAACCACAAGGCCTCCTGCTGGTGCAACGTCCGGGATGCGGCCCTGAAGGAAAAGGAGGCGGCGGGCAATGAGTGACAACATTCTCGAGGTGGAGCACCTCAAACAGTATTTCCCGGTGCGCGCCGGCTTCGGCCGGACCGTGCCCCTCAAGGCCGTGGACGACGTGTCGTTCACGATCGGACGCGGCGAGACGCTCGGCCTCGTGGGCGAGTCCGGCTGCGGCAAGACGACGGTCGGCCGCTCGATCCTGCGCCTCTATGAGCCGACCGGCGGCATTGTCCGCTTCGACGGCGAGGAGATCACCGCCAAAAACATCCAGCCCATGCGCAGAAGAATGCAGATGGTCTTTCAGGACCCGTATTCCTCGCTCGACCCGCGCATGACCGTCGAGGACATCATCGGCGAGCCGCTCGACGTGCACCGCCTGTATTCGGGCGCCAAGGAGCGGCGGGAGAAGATCCTGCACCTCATGGAGCTGGTCGGCCTCAACGCCGAGCACGCCACGCGCTACGCGCACGAGTTCTCCGGCGGCCAGCGCCAGCGCATCGGCATCGCCCGCGCGCTCGCGGTCGATCCCAAGTTCATCGTCTGCGACGAGCCGGTCTCCGCGCTCGACGTGTCCATCCAGGCGCAGGTCATCAACATGTTCGAGGATCTGCAGCAGAAGCTCGGCGTGGCATACCTGTTCATCGCGCACGACCTGCTCGTGGTGCACCACATCTCCCGGCGCATCGCCGTCATGTACCTCGGCCACCTGGTCGAGACGGCGGACGCGGACGAGCTGATGTCCAACCCCATCCACCCCTACACGCAGTCGCTTTTATCCGCCGTGCCGATCCCCGACCCGGAGACGGCGCGGAAAAAGCATCGCATCGTCCTCGAGGGCGACGTGCCGAGCCCCCTCAAGATGCCCACCGGCTGCCCGTTCCGCACCCGCTGCCGCTACGCGACAGAGCGGTGCGCCGCCGAGTGCCCGCAGCTCACGGAGCGCGGGACCGGACACGAATGCGCGTGCTGGAACCGGTGACCGGAAAACAGGCGGGAAAGTATTGTTTTTTGGACCGGCGTGTATTATAATGCATCCATACATGCCAACAGGGTGTGTGTGTTTGTGAAAAAAGAGTATGGAGGTAAAAAAATGAAAAAGTTTCTTGCCCTTCTGCTTGCCGCTGTGATGCTGCTCGGGCTCTGCGCCTGTACCAGCAAGACGACAAGCACGAGCTCGGCGGCAGCCAGCGCCAGTACCCCGGCTGCTTCCGCGAGCACATCCGCCGCGGCGAGCGCCGCAAGCTCCTCGTCCTCTGAGACGCCCGACGCGTCCACGATGGTGAGCGATTCGTTCATCGATCCGCTGACCCAGTGGTCCCAGTACGACGACCTGATCGCCCAGATCAAGTCCAGCACGGACTACGCCAAGCGTACCGAGCTCATGCACCAGGCACAGGACATCCTGATGTCCAACTACTGCATCCTGCCGTTCTACTATTACAACGACATCTATCTGCAGAAGACCTATGTGGACGGCATCTACTCGAACCTGTTCGGCACCAAGTTCTTCATGTACAGCACCCTGTCCAACGGGGCCGACACGCTGAAGCTGAACCTGGCCTCTGAGCCGGCGTTCCTCGATCCGGCGCTCAACAGCTCCGTCGACGGCGCCTGCCTGGCCGCCAACTCCTTCTCCGGCCTGTACACCTACAACGCCGATGGCAAGACCGAACCCGCCTGCGCCGACAGCTACACGGTCTCCGATGACGGCCTGACCTACACGGTCAAGCTGAAGTCCGGCCTGAAGTGGTCCGACGGCTCCAACCTGACCGCGCACGACTTCGAATACTCCTGGAAGCGCGCTGCCAGCAGCGTCACCGCGGCTGACTACGGCTACATGTTCTCCGGCTTTGACGGCTACGATGCCGACAGCATCAACGTCACCGCCACCGACGACACCACCCTGCAGTTCGTCCTGACGGCGCCCTGCGCCTACATCGAGGACCTCATGGCGTTCCCGACCTTCTACCCCGTCAAGCAGTCCGAGGTCGAGAAGTACGACGACTGGCAGACCAATCCCGGCCACTGGTGCCAGGAGGCCGGCTTCGTCTCCAACGGCGCCTACACCTGCACCGCCTGGGACCATGACGTCTCCATGACCTATACGAAGAACCCGTACTGGTACGGCGCCGACAGCGTGAAGGTCAACACCCTGCAGTTCATGCTCTCCGCCGACGACACCGCCATCTACGCCGCCTACAACGCCGGCGACATCGACTTTGCCGATACCGTCCCGACCGACGAAGTGGCGAGCCTGCTCAACAACGCCGAATTCCACATTGTTGACAACCTCGGCACCTACTACGCCGCGTTCAACTGCAAGAGCGCCCTGTTCGACGGCAAGACCCCGGAGCAGGCCGCCTGCATGCGCGAGGCTTTCAACATCCTCGTGGACCGCGACTATATCGTCACCAACATCGGCCAGACCGGCCAGGTTCCCGCCAACTCCTTCATCCCGCTCGGCATGGCTGACGGCAACGGCGGCGTGTTCAAGTCCGATGAGAACGACGGCTACTTCGACGTCTACGGCATCGACAACGACTACGAAGGCACCGTGGAAAAGGCCCGCACGCTCCTGAAGGCCGCCGGCTACAAGTTCGACGACCAGGGCATGCTCTCCGCCGATACGCCGATCAACGTGGAGTACCTGACCAACAACGGCACCGGCCACATCGCCGTCGCCGAGGCCATGCAGCAGGACTTCAGCGCCATCGGCATCACGATGAAGATCTCCTCCATGGACTGGAACGTGTTCCTGGAAGAGCGCAAGGCCGGCAACTTCGACTTCTGCCGTGAAGGCTGGCTCGCCGACTTCAACGACCCCATCAACATGCTCGAGATGTGGACCACCGACTCCGGCAACAACGACTGCCAGTTCGGCCGCTGACCCGAGATCATCCGATCGCATCAGATCAAAAAGCGCCATGGCTTCGGCCATGGCGCTTTAGACTGTCAAAAAAGGCCAAGGCCTTTTTTGACAAAGAGCCGCGGCTCGCTGCGCGCATATTTTGTACGCCAGTGGCGTACAAAATCCACACTTGCGAGCCGTAGAGTGTTTTTCCCGACGTACACGCCGCCGGGAAAAACGATTGACACTTTATTTGCGCCTGCGGGCGCAAACTCTGCGAGGCTTTTTTGACAAGCTGAAAAGCGCCATGGCTTCGGCCATGGCGCTTTTTCAGGCTCTCGAAAAAGGCTGCGGCCTGCTTCGCGCGGGATTTTCGCGGCGTGGGACGAGAAAATCCCACACTTGCAGCCCGTAAAGTGTGTTTTCCGACGTACGCCGCCGGAAAACACGGATTTGTTATTTATTTGCGCCTGCGGGCGCAAACTCTGCGAGGCTTTTTCGGTTTTCGGATAAGGTACGGCAAAAGCTCTGCCATCCTTCGGCCTGACGGTCTCGGGATGGCAGAGCTTCTGTCCGCGGCGCCTGCTGTGACGCAGGCCCGCTTTGTCGGACGCTTACTTCGCGGCCTTCGCGAGGAAGCGGGTGAGCATGGCGGCAAGCTCGCAGCGCTGGGCGCTGGCCTGCGGGGCGATGCTGCCGTTCTGGCCGTTCAGAATGCCCATGGTGACGCACCACTGCAGCGCCGCGCGGGCATATTCGCTCGTGGCTTCATAGTCGGGGTATTCCTTGAGGGACATGCCGCCCTGGGTGGTGTCGTATTTCATGGCCTGCGCGTAGCGGTAGAGGAACGCGGCGAGCTGCTCGCGGGTCACGCTGCCGTCGGGATTGAACTTGTCGCCGGAGCCGGTCGCGACGCCGCTGGTTTTGGCCCAGGTGACCGCGTTCGCGTACCACTTGCCGGCGGCCACGTCCGTGAAGCCGCTCGTGCCGGTGACGGCGGGGCTGCCCGCCATGCGGTAGAGGATTGTGGCGACCATTGCGCGGGTCGTGGTGCCCTTGGGGCTGAACTTGTCGCCGGCGCCCTGCATATAGCCGGCCTCGGCGCAGGAGAGCACGTCGTCGTGGAACCAGTCGGCGCTTGTCACGTCGGTGAAGCTCACGGGGGAGACGACGCTGATGTCGGTGACGCCGGAGGGCATCCGCTTGCCGGCGGACTTGGTGGCCTTGTAGTCGGCCTCGGTCGTGCCGCAGACGAAGCGCAGGCTGCCGGAATCCTTGGCGGTCTTGGCAATGTCGGCGACGGTGCCGTCCTTCAGGGAGCCGGAGCCCCAGACGAGCGCCAGCGCGGCGGGGACCTCCGTGGAGGACGTGCCGTCAAAGTAGTACTTGCCCTCGCTCAGGTCCTTGTAGGTGGGATACGCCTTGGTGTATGCGCCGTCGGCGCAGGTGAAGGACAGCGAGTTGTCGGCGGTGAAGGTGACGCCCGCGTCGGCCAGCAGCGCGTCGAGCGTCACATACTGCGTGGCGACGACGGCCTGCCAGCCTTCTTTGTAGTATTCGTAGGCGCTGCCGTCGGCGTTCGTCTGGGCGAGCTTGGCAAGCTCGGCCTTCGTGTAGGACTTGACGACGGTCTTCGCGCCGGCTTTGCCGGTCTGCGTGCTGACGGTCAGGACGGTGTCCGCCGCGGTCTTGTCGGCTGCGAACGCCGTGACGCCGAGGCTCAGGAGCATGGCCAGAACCAGGATCAGGGACAGAAATTTCTTCATTGCGGTGTTTCTCCTTTTTTCACATGTATTTATCCGAAAGCGCGGAGCGCTTTAAGACCGAAGAGAATCGAGATTGCGCAGCAGGCGCGCCAGCAGCGCGCGGGAGGCGGCTGCCTGCGGCTCGGACAGCGCGGCCTCGCAGGACGAGAACACGCCCGCGCCGAGGCACCAGTATACGGCGGGCCGGCCCCAGGCGGCCAGCGTACCCGCCGAGTCGGGCACGCGCGAGGCGGTCAGGCCGAGCCCCAGATACCCGGCGAAGCGCCGCAGGAACACGGCGGCCTGCTGGACGGTGACGGGCGCGTCGGGGGAGAAGGCGCCGGGGGCGGTGCCGGCCACGAGCTTGTTCTGCGCGGCCCAGAGGACGGCGGTCTGATACCACGAGGCCTTCGCGTCGGCGAACGGATTCTGCCCGGACGCGGCGGGGCTGCCCGCCATGCGCCACAGCGCCGTCACGAACATCGCCCGCGTCATGGAAGCGCCGGGGGCGAACGAGGTTTTGGACACGCCCTTCATCCAGCCCTTCGCCGCGACGTAGGAGATCTCGCTCTCATACAGGCTGTCGGCTGTCACGTCCGTCCAGGCCGGGGCGGACAGGTAGCGCACACCGGACTGGCTTTTGACTGCGGCGATGGCCGCCGCGCCGGAATAGGCCTTCTGCGTTTTCGCGCTGTTGCCGCTGTGGCCGGAGGCATAGACGGCGCAGTCCGAGAGCGTCACGGCGCCCTCGACGGCGGCAGGGGACTTAGCCGCGGCGGCACGCAGCGTGCCGCCCGTGACCGTGACGGCGTCGGCCGAGAGCACGGATACGTTGTCACTGTCGGTGCGGCCGCAGAACGTGCCGCCCGCGAGTGTGAAGGAGGAGCCGCCGGCCCAGAACGCGCCGCCCGCGAAGCCCAGCTTGTCGGTCTTGTACACGCTCAGCGTGCCGGACTGCTGGACGACGGCGCTGCCGGGCGCGACATATACGGCGGCGTTGTTGACGCCTGCCTCGACGCGCAGGCTGCCGCTGCCCGTGATTGTGAGATCACCGTCCGCGCGCACGGTGGGACAGGCGTTTTCCGGCGCGTCCGCGCGGCCCTGCAGGCGGCTTTCGCCCGCAAGCGCCAGGGTGCAGCCGTCCGCCAGGGTCAGAAGCGTCGTCTCGCCCGTGAGAACGGCGTCGCGCAGCGTCAGCTTCGTGCCTGTGCCGACGGTGACGGAGAGGTTTTCAAAGCCGTCCGTCCCGCCGTCGATGCCGGAGAGCGTCACGTCGAGGCCGCCGGCGATCGCGAGGGTTCCGTTGGTGAACCAGGGAATGAAATAGGCGCCGCTCTGCGTGATCTCGCCGCTCCGCGTCAGGTTCTGCCGGTAGACGGCGGAGACGGTCAGGTCGCGGCCCGTGATCTCATAGGGCGTCCATGAGGCGGTGTAGCCGTCTTTCTGCGGGATCGCCGGAGCCTGCACGGACGCGGTGCCCGCCGGGCAGGTCAGGGCCTGCACGACGGCTCCGTCCGCGAGGAAGGTGACGGTGAAGGCGTCCGGCAGCGCGGCCTCCGCGGGGGCGGACGGCTCCGGATAGGAGGGAATCGCGCCGGCGGCGGTATTCTGCGTCACGCTGCCGGATTTGCCGAAGAGCGCCGCGCCGTCCGCCGCCTCGCAGCCGCCCCAGATCAGGTTCTGCGCGTAGCCGACGAGCCCGCCCACGAGCGCGCCGGCGGCAGAGGAGCTGACGGCGGCCCCGCTGCGGCACAGCTGCACGGTCGTGCGGGCGCGGGCTGTCGTGTAGCCGGCCAGGCCGCCCACGTAGCGGTCGGTGCCGGAGACCGCGCCGGTGTTGGCGCAGCCGGTGAGCGTCCCGGCGAGCCGGCCGCAGAGACCGCCCGTGCCGTAGGTGCCGCTGCCGGTCGCCGTGACGGCGCCGAAGTTCGCGGAATTGACGATGCGGTCGGTATAGGAGTAGTCCACGCCGACGAGCCCGCCGATACCGGACGCGCCCGTGACGGGGCCGCAGTTGAAGCAGCCCTCGACCGTGCTGCCGTCGGCGAGATAGGCCGCGATGCCGCCCGCGTGCGTGCCGGAGGCCGTGACCGCGACCCAGGAAACGCAGTTTTTGAGCGTGCAGCCGCTGCCCCAGGCGAGAATGCCGGCGGCATAGGAGGCGTGCGCCTCGCCCTCGGCGCTGCCGGACACGGTGAGATTTTCGATGACCGCGTTTTTGCAGCAGCCGAAGAGCGCCGCGTAGCTGCCCGCGCGCCAGGCGCGCAGACCGGAGATCGTGTGGTTCTGCCCGTCGAACGTGCCCTGGAACGAGCGCTGCAGGCTCGTGCCGATCACCGTCCAGGTGCGCTCGCCGCCCGCGCCGTCGGCGTTGAGCAGGGAAATATCGGCGCCGAGGCGGATTGTCACGCCGGAGAAGGCGACGCCTTTGCTGTTGACAAGCGAGGCCAGCCCCGCGAGCTGGGCCGCGGTCTGCAGGGTGTAGGAGGCGGACTTGCCCGTGTACCAGCTTGTGTCCGCGAGCGTCAGCCAGGTTTTGCGCTGCGTCAGCCGCCGGGCGGTGAACGCGACCGGGCTGAGGCCCGTCACGGTGAAGGTGCCGTCGGCGTTCGCGTCGGCGCCGTCCGCGGAGAACGCGCAGGCGTCCAGATATTCCAGCCCCAGCTCGTCCGGCGCGCGGTCGGGATAGCAGTAGGCGCGCGCGGAGAGAATGTTGCCCTCGAGCACGGCGTCGCCGGAGTGGAGCGTTTCTCCCTCAACCCAGACCATGCCGCCGTCCGCGTCCGGCTTCCAGCCGGTGCGCGTGACCGAGAGATAGAAGTCGTCGTATTCCGGGATTGAGATGACGGCGGAGCCGAGCTTTTTGAACACCGCGCTCACCGTGCAGTCCGCCGTCACGGCCCAGAAGCTGCCGGAGACCGGGCTGCCGTTGACGGTATAGTACGAGAGAATGTAGCCCGCCGCCGGCTCGCTCGTGAACGAGACCGTCCGGCCGAGGGAGACCTCGCCCGACGTACTGAGCGCGACCGTACCGTTTTCCGGCTGCTGCAGCGTCACCGCGAAGCTGCCGGCCGGGCGGGAGCGCTCGAACCACAGGACGGGATAGCCGCCGGGGACGGCGGCGAAGACGCTGCCGTTCGCGTTGAGCCGGTCGGCGAAGGACGAAGCTTTCATCTCATCCGAGGATAACGCAGAGACGGAAACAGAGATCTTTTTGCTCGTGCCTTTGTAATAGCCGCCGGCGGACGGGTCGTCGTCGCTGCCCGCGAGATAGTAGCAGTTGGCCACGGTGTAGACGCCGGAGTCGTGGCTGCCGATGCCGCGCCCGTACTGCGCCGCGCCGGTGTCGATTTTGCCGGCCGAGTAGCAGTTGTACACGTCCATGCCCTCGTTCGTGCCGAGGATGCCGCCGGCGGGGCAGACGTAGGTGGTGGAGACGGAGCCGGTGTTGTAGCAATTGCGGATGACGCCGCTGCCCCAGGCGGAGCCGCAGATGCCGCCGACGCCCTTGGAGTCGGAGCTGCGCACGGCGGCCTTGTTGGCGCAGTTTTCGATGACGGCGCCGTTCGAGGTCTTGCCGACGCGGCCCACGACGCCGCCGACCATGCGGCGGCCGTAGATGCTGCCGGAGGCGACGGCGAGATTGCGCACGGCGGGCTGCCAGCCGCCGGAGAACGTGCCGGTGATGTCCGGGTTTTCGTCCGACGCGCCGCCGAGATACCCCACGAGGCCGATGGCCATGCTGTAGGGGAAGCCCTTGGCCGCGTAGCGGTCGCAGAAGAGGTTCGAGATCGTGTGGCCCTGTCCGTCGAGGACGCCGTTGAAGCGGGTATCGAGCGTCAGGCAGTCGCCCGCGGCCTCGGCGGGCTTCATCGGGAATTTGCCGCCGATGGGCGTCCAGTTGGGGCCGGACCACGCGCCGTTTGCGTACACGCCGCCCATGTCGAGGTCGGCCGTCAGGCAGACGGTCTTGTAGGCGAAATCGATGCCGCTGGCGTAGACCGTGTCCGCGACGTTGCCGCCGCCCGCGCCGACGAGCAGCACGTTGTCGTACCGCAGGCTTTTGAGGTACGACCGGTCGCCCGTCACGCTTTTGGCCGCGGGGTCGGCCATGCCGTTGACGAGCGCGGCCAGGCCCGCGAGCTGGGCGGGGGTGGAGAGGTAGTACTCCGTTTTGGCAGGGTCGTACCACGAGATGTCCACGCTGCCGTCCCAGACGTTCGAGGCCGCCCGCGCCGGCAGCGGCAGCAGGCAGCATACGAGCGCCAGCGCGAGAAGAACGGAACAGAGCTTTTTCATTCTCAGCCTCCCTGGTTCTTTACGATGTAATAGGTACCCGTCTTTTCATCGTAGTAGACGGTGCCGAGCCTGGTCAGATCGCCGCCCTCGATCTCCTCGGCGTTCTCGGGCGCCTCGGTCAGGTCGCTCTCGGTGAACGCGGTGGGGCTGTCGGCGGCCTGCTTGCTGCCGGACGGGGAGATGTCCACGTTCCAGTTGATGATGAGCGCGAGCATGATGCCCACGGCGAGCACCAGCATGGCGTCGGCCAGGTTGGCGACGCTGTCCATCGGATTGACCGGCGCGTCCTCGCAGCGGGAGCGCAGGGAGCCGTCGGAGAGCCGCTTCATGCCTCCGCCCCCTTCTCCTTTTCCAGCACCGCCTGGCACAGGGCCTCGAGGATGGAGCCGTATTCGCGGTACCAGCCGCGGCGCACGGTCGAGATGACCGTGGCGACGGCGGCGGCGACAAGGCCCGCGATGGTCGTGTCGAACGCGGTCAGCAGGGACGTCGAGAGCGTATAGGTGTCGCCCTGCCCGAGCGCGATGATGCCGGGGCCGAGCGGGATGAGCGTGCCGAGCAGCCCGAACATCGGGGCCAGCCGCGCGAGAAGCTCGCTCAGCTTCACGATCTTGTCGTAGCGGTCCTGCTCCTGCTCGAGCAGGCGCAGGGCGAGCGACTCGCGCATGACGGGCGTGAAGTCCGGGTGGCGCGTGAGCTCGAGCAGCGCGTCCTTCTGCCTTCTGAGAAGGCCGCTCTGTTCAATCACGCCGGCGGGGTCGTCCGCCGTACGGAGCGCCTCCATGAGCCGGGGAAGCTCCGGCTTCAGATGGCGCCGCTCGGTGAAGTACTCCGCCACAATCCAGCCGAACATGGCGGCGGCGGCCAGAAGAAAGAAGATGAGAATCACGACGACGGGCGTGTCCAGCCCGCTCGCGACGGCTCTTAAGATGTCCTGCACGCGAAACGCGGCAGCGGTTGCAGTCAGCATACGGTTATCCTTCTATCGCAGTTTTTTGTAGCGGAGCACGCCGAAGAGAAAGCCCAAGAGCGCACTCAGCGCGAGCGCCAGCGCGGCGGGCAGGAGATATTCCGGCTGCTCGGGCGCCTGCAGCACGAGCTGGGCGGCTCCCGAGCCCATCTGCTCGCCGGCGGCCGTGCCGGCGGGACTGGCGGAGGCGCTCGCCGCGCCGGGGGAGAGAATGTAGACCCCGCCGGACGGCGCGGTCTGCGTGTCGTCGGGCTTGCCGACGGTTTCCGGCTGCGTCCGGGCGGCGGACTGCGTGCCGGTCTGAGCCGCGTCCGTTCCGGTTCCGCTTCCCGTTCCCGTTCCCGTTCCCGCGCCGGTACCCGTGCCCGCGCCGGTTCCGGCGGCGCTCACGGGCTCCGCGGGCGCGTCGCCGGCGACGTGGATGCCGGCGGCGGCCGAAGAGCTGCCGAACGAGGCCGTGACGACCGCGTCGCCGGGGCCGACCACGGTGAGACGGCCGCTCCCGTCGACCTTCACGACCGACTCGTCGCTGGATTTCCAGGTGATGTGGCTTTTGACGTAGTCGTTTAAAAGATCGTCCTCCGCGACGACCGAGACGGCGAGCGTGTGGTCGCTGCCGACGGTCAGCTCGAGATTGGATTCGGCCTGCGTCAGCACCGGCGTCCCGGCGAAGGTGACGAGAATCTGATAGACGTACTTGGCCGCCGAGCTGGTGGCCGCCTCGTCGGGCGCGGCCTGGCCGAAGAACAGGTGGAAGCGGTTGGCCGTGCTGAAGAGGCTGGGGTCGGCGTACTGCTCGAATTCCGAGCCGACGGCGTCCCATTCGGTGTAGTCCTCGAGCGCCAGCATCGGCTCGACGTAGCTCGCGCCCGACCACAGGTCGCCGCTGCCGTCGTAGGCGTAGAGCTGGCCGGTCTCCGCGTTCGCGGCGATGTTGGGGAAGTAGTAGCGCGGCTCGTCGAAGAGCGCGTATTTGGTAAACGAGCGGTAGGCCCCGTTCGTGTGGTCCTTCGTGAAGAAATCGATCGACGCGATGGAGCCGAGATCGACGCCCGCGTACTCCAGCAGGTCGCGCACGGTGAAGCCGCGCGCCAGCGCCAGATACGTGCGGCTGCCGTTGTAGTAGGAATAGACGGTCTGCTGCGTGCTGAGCGCGCCGCCGTAGGCGTCGTCCAGCTCCTGCCAGGTGTAGGACGCCTTTTCGACGTACTGGTCCTGCGTCCAGCCGAAATAGCCGATGCAGACGCGGATTGTGTCGGTCACGGCGTCGGCGCGGACGGGAACGGCCAGCAGCAGCAGCGCCGGCAGCAGCAGAAGAAGCATCCGGAGGCGCTTCAAGCTCCCGCCTCCCGGCCCAGCAGCTGCGCGGCCTCGCTGTCGGACAGCGCATAGCCCCAGAACAGGCGGAAGATCTCCTGCGCCTTTTCGGTCATGTCGCAGTCGTAGACGTCCGGATACAGCAGGTTTCCAGCCCACCAGATGCCGAGAATCATATTGAGCGACGGCGGATTCGACATCCAGTTGTAGGGCAGGGACGGAATTTCATAGTAGCGCCCGGTCTGGATTGCGCGCAGCTGCGTCCACGCGGGGTTTTGGGAGACGGTGCCGTAAATGCTGCCCGCCGAGAAGAGAATCACGTCCGGGTCGAAGGCGTAGAGCTGCTCGAGGCTCACGGTGTTGCCGCCGCCCTTGTTGCTGACGTCCTCGACGACGGCCGCGTTGTCCGCGCCGATGAGCTCGAGCACCTGCGCCTGAATGGAGCCGCGCGCGTTCGTGTCGAGGCCCGAGACGCCGGAGGTGTAGAGGACGCTGAGCCGCTCCGACGCCGGAATCTTCGCGGAATTCTCCTCCGCCATGGCGACGGTCTTTTCGCAGAAATCGGCCAGCTCCGCCCCGCGCGCCTGCTTGCCAGACAAAAGGGAGCCGAGCGTGCGGTAGGCCTCGGCCATGTGCGCGAGGTCGGCCTCGATGAAGATGACGGGGATGCCGAGCTTTTTTTGCAGCTCGTCGAGATCGGCGGCCATGTTGTCCTTCTTGTCGCCGAGATCGATGACGGCCTGCGCGCCGCAGGCGAGCAGCGTTTCGAGATTGAGCGTGCTCTTGCTGCCGTACATCTGCCCCGTGGTGGGCAGGCTGAGCAGCTCCTGCGGCAGATATTTGTACTGGCTCGACGAGGGCGTGGCGTTGACGCTCACGAGATACTCCGGCGCGATCGTGGCGAGGAGCATCGTGGCGACCGCGCCGCTCGGCGCGACGCGCGTGAGCGTTTTGGGCAGCGCGACCGTCCGGCCGCACGAGTCGGTGAAGGAGACCGTCGGCTCCGGGGCCTGGGCGGCTTGGGCGGCGCATCCGGCCAGGCAGAGGAGCAGAGCCGCGGCGAGCAGCAGACTGATATAGCGCTTCATACGGAAAACCTCGTATCATGATACTCAATTAAGAATAACTCAATTAAGAATAAGGAATTTCTCCCCGGATGTCAAGGGAGGGCGGCATGATAGCGAAAAATTCGAAAAACAATTCGCCTATGACGAACGAAAAACAGCGGAAAACGGCGAAGGGGATTGACAGCGGCAAAGGGAAAATGATACCCTAATAACGATAAAAACTTTGGCGGTGGGAGGTGGGAAGCGGATGGAGGCAGAAGGGCGGTACCGGCGGCTGTTTTGGCTGCTGGGGATCGGCGCGGCCGTGATCTTTTTCGGCTCGTTTCTCGTCGGACGCTACGCCGTCGCGCCGGGGAAGACCGCGTGCATCCTCGCGGACGCGCTGCTGCGGGGCGTCTCCGGCGGCAGGCTCGGGCTTTCGCCGTTCTGGCAGAGCGCGGAGCGGGCCGTGGTCGTGAACGTGCGGCTGCCGCGCGTCTTCGCGGCGGCGCTCGTCGGCGCGGCGCTGTCGGCGGCGGGCGTGTCCTACCAGGGCATGTTCCGCAACCCCATGGTCTCGCCCGACCTGCTGGGCGCGTCCACCGGCGCGGGCTTCGGCGCGGCGCTGTCGATCTATTTCGGCTTTTCCTATTTCGGCATCACGCTCGCGGCCTTCCTCTTCGGCCTGGGCGCGGTGCTGCTGGCCTATCTCGTGAGCCGGGCCAGCCGCCTGGAGAGCGCGCTTTCCATGGTGCTCGCGGGCGTGATGATCGGCTCGCTCTTCACCTCCGGCACGTCGCTCATCAAGCTCGTGGCCGACACGGAAAACCAGCTCCCGGCCATCACCTACTGGCTGATGGGCTCGCTGAGCTCCGTCGGCGCGCGGGACGTGAAATTCATCTTCTGGCCGATCGCCGCGGGGCTCGTGCCGCTGCTGCTGCTGCGCTGGCGCGTGAACCTGCTGACGCTGCCGGAGGCCGAAGCCGCGAGCATGGGCGTGGACACGAAGCGCCTGCGCGCCGCCGTGATCCTCTGCGCGACGCTCATGACGGCGGCGAGCGTGTCGGTCAGCGGCATGATCGGCTGGGTCGGCCTCGTCATCCCGCACTTTGCGCGGATGCTCTTCGGCTACGACTACCGCAGGCTGCTGCCCGCGTCGGCGCTGATGGGCGCGGCGTTTCTGATGGTGGTGGACGATCTGGCCCGCGTGCTGACGACGAGCGAGATTCCGCTCGGCATCCTCACGTCCTTCGTGGGCGCGCCGCTGTTCATCTGGCTCATCCTGACGGGAGGGAGCGAACGCCATGCTTGAGGTGCGCGGACTGTCCTTTTCCTACGGCGGCGCGCCGGTCCTCGGGAACGTCTCGTTCTCGCTCGGCCCCGGCGAGCCGACCGCGCTGCTCGGCCCCAACGGCGCGGGCAAGAGCACGCTCTTCGGCTGCATTCTGGGGTTTCTGAAGCCGCGCGGCGGCGAGATATTGCTGGACGGCAGGCCGATTTCGGCGTATTCCAAGCGGGAGCTGGCGCGCGAGCTGGCCTACATTCCGCAGTCGCACAGCCCGGCGTTCAACTACACGGTCCTCGACTGCGTGCTCATGGGCATGACCGGCGCGCTGTCACCGTTGGCGGCGCCCGGCAGGGAGCAGACCGACCGGGCGATGGAGATTCTGAAAAGTCTCGGCATGGAGAAGCTCGCCCCGCGCGGCTGCCGGGAGTGCTCCGGCGGCGAACGGCAGCTCATGCTGCTCGCGCGCGCGCTCGCGCAGGACGCGAAGATCCTCGTCATGGACGAGCCGACCGCGAATCTCGACTACGGCAACCGCTGCCGCGTGATGGAGCGGGTGGCGCGGCTCGGCGCGGACGGCTATACGGTCCTGTTTTCCACGCACGAGCCGAACCAGGCGTTCCGGTACGCCGCCCGCGTGCTGGCGCTCCGGAACGGCGGCATTCTGGCGGACGGCCCGACGGACACGGTGCTGACGCAGCAGGTGCTGACCGCGCTCTACGGCGTGCGCGTGGCGGTGCGCGAGGTCGAGGCGGGCGGGAGGACCTACCGCGTGTGCGTCGAGGAGGCGGATTGAATGTTCCGGTGGAACGCGGACATGATACGGTTTATGGCGGACGCCTCGACCTGCGGGGATTACCACGCGCAGCTGGCGGACATCCTCGCGCGGCGGCTGCCGGGGGCGCGGAGCGTGTGCGACGCGGGCTGCGGGCTGGGGTATCTCGCCTGCGCGATGGCGGGAAAATTCGACCGCGTCACGGCGGTGGACTGCTCGGAGCCGGCGTACGCGGCGCTCACGGCGCTCGTGCGGGAGCGGGGGCTTTCCAACGTGGCGCCGCGGCTCGGCGACGTGCTCGCCTGCCCGCCGGAGGAGCCCTATGACGCGATGGTGTTCTCCTTTTTCGGACGGCTCGCGGAGATTTTGAAAATCGGCAAGGCCCAGTGCCGGGGGACGCTCGCGGTAATCAAGAAGGACTACCGGACGCACCGGTTTTCGGTCGGGCAGGTGCCGCTCACGGACGAGACGGCGGACGACGCGGCGCGGCGGCTGGACGGGCTGGGCATCGCGTACCGCCGCGAGGCGCGGGAGCTGGAGATGGGCCAGCCGTTCCGGACGCGCGCGGACGCCGCGCGGTTTTTTCAGATCTACAGCCGCGACGAGCACCCGGAGACGATCGGGGAGGCGGCGGTCGCGCCGCGCCTGCAAGAGACGGGGCGCGCGGATTTTCCGTACTATCTGCCGCAGACGCGGCGGCTCGGCATGCTGTTCATCGACACGGCGGATATTCCAAACGACTGGGAGGATACGGTATGAAGGAGCTTTTTGAAGCGATGCTCGCGGCGCTGGAGCGCGGGGAGAACGTGGTGCTGTGCAGCATCCTGGCCTCGTCCGGCTCGTCGCCGCGCGGCGCGGGCGCGAAGATGGCGGTGTTTCGGGACGGCCATACGCTCGGCACGATCGGCGGCGGCGCGGTGGAGCGCATCGCGGCGCAGGAGGCGCTCGAGGTGCACGCGTCGGGGCAGTCCTATCGCAAGGCGTTCTGCCTGGCCCCGAACCAGGTGGCCGACATCGGTATGATCTGCGGCGGGAACGTGACGGTATACTACCAGTTTTTTGACGCGGCAAAGCCTGAAAACACCGCGTTTCTGCGGGCCGTGCTGGCGGAGCTGTCCGCCGGGAAAAACGCCTGGCTCGTCATGCAGATGCGCGACGGGCTCGTGGAGGAATACGGACTTTACGACGAGGAAAACGGCCTGCGGTTTACGAAGAGCCTCGCGGCCGACGCGCTCCGGCCGCTCCTGCTGAGCCGCGCCGTCTACGAAAAGGGCGAGCCGAGCCGGTACGTGGAGCCGCTGTCCCGCGCGGGCCGGGTCTATATTTTCGGCGGCGGCCACGTGGGCCGCGAGCTGGTGCCGGTCCTCAGCCACGTCGATTTCCGCGTGACCGTGTTCGACAACCGCGAAAGCTTCGCGAAGCCGGAGAACTATCCGGCGGCGGAGGAGGTCATCTTCGGAGATTTTGAAAACGTCGGGGAGAAGCTCACGATCACGAAGGACGACTACGTCGTCATCATGACGCCGGGGCATCTGGCCGACCGGCAGGTGCTGCTGCAGGCCATGCGCTCGCCCGCGTGCTACATCGGCTGTATCGGAAGCCGGCACAAGATCGCGAGTACAAACGCCTTTCTGATGGAAAACGGCGTGGCCGAAGCGGAGCTGGCCCGCATCCACGCGCCCATCGGCCTGGCGATTTTGGCCGAGACGCCGGCGGAGATCGCCATCAGCGTCGCGGCGGAGCTGATCCGCTGCCGCGCGGAGCTGTCGGGCTCCTCAAAAAGATGAAGCGGCACGTCTTTCTCATGGGAGAGGTGCAGACCGGCAAGAGCACGCTGATCCGGCGGACGCTCGCGGCGTTTCCGGCGCTGCAGCCGGGCGGGTTTTACACGGTGTCGGCCCCCGCGCTGCCGGACGGCGCGCGGCCGGTGTATCTGGTTTCGGCCGCGGGCGAGCCGGTTTTTGCGGACGGGAACCGCGTGGGCGTCCGGCCGGGCGCGCGGCACGGCTTTGCCGCGTATCCGGCGGCGTTCGACACGGCCGGCGTGCGGGCGCTCAGAGGCGCGGAAAGCGCTCCGCTCATCGTGATGGACGAGCTGGGGCGCATGGAAAAGGACGCGGACCTGTTTACAGGCCGCGTCCTGGAGCTTCTGAACGGAAAGACGCCCATTCTGGGCGTGCTGCAGCAGAGGGCCGATACGATCATGGCGCGGGCGATCCGCGCGCATCCCGGCGCGGAGCTTGTGACCGTGACGGAAGAAAACCGGGACGCGCTGCAGCCGGCGCTGATCGAATGGCTGCGCAGGACGCTCGACCGGCGGACGGACTCGGGCGGCGCGATCGTTTTCCGCGCGGGACCGGAGGTGCTGCTCATCCGCATGGGCGCGTCGCGCGTTTCCTTCCCCAAGGGCCATCTGGAGCCCGGCGAGCGTCCGGAGGACGCGGCGGTGCGCGAGACGCGCGAGGAGACGGGCATCGAGGCGCGGCTGTGCGGCGCGGCGATCCCCGTGCCGTCGCTGAAGCCCGGCGACGAGCGCACGGTCTGGTTTTTTCCGGCCGTCTGCCTGTCAGGCGAGCCGAGGCCCCAGCCCGGCGAGACGACCGGCGCGTTCTGGGCCCCGGCGGACGAGGCGGAGGCGCTGCTGTCGTTTGAGCCCGACCGCGAGGCGCTGCGGCTGGCCCGCAAAGCGGCCGGAATGGGCTGAAGCGCTACTTTTCGATCACGCAGAAGCCGCAGGAGCCCAGCGTGACGCGCTGCGGCAGGCATTCCCCGAGGCCGCCGCCGAGCAGGAGCCGCCCGCTCAGCGGGACGCTCCACGGCTCCGGGCTGCGGCTGCACAGCACGAACACCGACTGCTCCGGCGCCGAGCGCAGGAACATGAACCGTCCGTTTCCCGCCTCCAGCACGGTCACGCGGCCACGCCGCAGGGCCGCGCTGCTTTTTTTCAGGGCGGCCAGACCGCGGTAGAAGTCCTGCAGCTCGCTGTTTTCATGCCCCCAGGGGTAGAAGCGGCGGTTGAACGGGTCGCGGTAGCCCTCCATGCCCGCCTCGTCGCCGTAGTAGACGCACGGCGCGCCGGGCAGAGTGAACTGCAGAAACGCCGCCATGCGCAGCAGCTCCAGCGCGCGGCCGCGCTGCTCCGGCGAAAGCCGCCGCCCGGCCAGGATCGTCCGGTCGGCGTCGGTGGGGTCGATGAGCGCCGTGAGCGCGCGGGGCGTGTCGTGCGTGGAGAGAATGCCCATGCAGGCGTTCAGCACGTCCGGCGGGTAATTCTCCGCCAGCGTCATCACGCGTTCGCCCAGCTCCTGCCCGCCCTCGTCGCCCCGGACAAAGCGCAGAATCGCCTTCTGCCAGGGGTAGTTCATGACGGAATCGAGCTCGCGGTCCACAAAATACCGCCGGCGCACGCCGTAGGCGACTTTGCTGGAGGCATCCTCCCACACCTCGCCGATCAGGATGGCGTCGGGGTTGATCTCCCGGATGCGCCGCCGCAGGCGCGCGACAAAGGCGTCCGGCAGTTCGTCCACGACGTCCAGCCGGTAGCCGTCGGCGCCGAGCCGCAGCCATTTGGCGACGACGCTGTCCTCGCCGTCGATGATATAGTTTACATAACTCTGATCCAGCTTGTTGATGCACGGCAGCGTCGTGATGCCCCACCAGCTCGTATAGCGGTCGGGCCAGTGCTGGAACTGGAACCAGGCGCGGTAGGGCGAGGCCGGGTCGGAGATCGCGCTCCGGAAGTAGGCGCTGCGGCTGCCGACGTGGGAAAAGACGCCGTCGAGCACGACCTTCATGCCCCGCGCGTGCGCGTCCCGGCACAGCGCCCGGAAGTCCTCCTCCGTGCCGAGCATGGGATCGACGCGCTTGTAGTCGCAGGTGTCGTAGCGGTGGGTGGAGAAGGCGAAGAAGATGGGGTTGAGATAGAGAATTTCCACGCCGAGGCTCTGCAGATACGGCAGCTTTTCGCGGATGCCGCGCAGGTTCCCGCCGAAGAAGTCGTTGTTGAGCACCTCGCCGTGCTCGTCGGGGAGGTACACCGGCGTGTCGTCGGTGTTTTCGTGCACCCAGTACGGCTGCAGCTTGTCACGGCAGTCGCACGAGCCCGATCTGGCGAAGCGGTCGGGGAAGATCTGATACATGACCGCGCCCTGCATCGCCTCCGGCACGGGCCAGGTCTTCGCGGCGCAGCTCACCTGCCAGTCGTCGCCCGCCTCCATGTTGGTGTCGCTGCCCTGCTTCAGCAGGCGGAACGCGCCGGTCCCGGTGGTGATGAAAAAGTTGTAGAAGAACAGCCCCGGCGCGGCAAGCGAAAAAATACCGCCCCATGTCTCGTAGAGTTCGTCGGAGGACTCGCGGGCGAGGAGGACCCTGCGGTCTTCCTCGCCGTTTTCCTTTTTCAGAACAAGCTCCGCGCGGACGGTGCGGCAGTTCGCCGGGATCTGCAGATGGATGGTGCAGGGCTCCTCCGGCGTGAGCACGCCGAAGGGCGATTTGAACTGAGACAGCTTGCTGTCGAACAGAATGCGCATGAAAAGCCTCTTACAAATTCCAGATTTTTTCTCCGTATTCGCGCACGGCGCGGTCGGCGGAGAAGACGCCGGCCCGGGCGATGTTGACGAGCGACATCCGCGTGAACGCGCGCTGGTCGCGGTAACAGTCCGCGACGCGGTGCTGCGCCTGGGCGTAGCTCTCGAAATCGGCGATGGTCATATAGGCGTCGGGGGTGCCGAAGCGCGGGGAGAGAAGCGAGGCCACGATGTCGTCGAACCGCTGGCCGAGCACGCCGGAGGTGAGCATCTGCAGCGTCCGCTCGAGGCTCGGCGTCATGAACTCGCGCGGGTTGTAGCCGCGCCGCCACAGCGCCTCGACCTCCTCGGCGGTCATGCCGAAGAGGAACATGTTCTCGTCGCCGACCTGCTCGCGGATCTCCACGTTGGCCCCGTCGAGCGTGCCGAGGGTGACGGCGCCGTTGATCATGAGCTTCATGTTGCCGGTGCCGGAGGCCTCCTTGCCGGCCACGGAGATCTGCTCGGAGATCTCGGCCGCCGGAATGATGATCTCGGCGAGCGAGACCTTGTAGTCCTCGACAAAGACGACCTTCAGCCGGTCGCGCGTCTGCGGGTCGGCGTTGAGCAGCTCGGAGACGGCCACGATGAGGCTGATGATCTGCTTGGCCAGCACGTAGCCCGCCGACGCCTTGGCCGCGAAGATGAACGTGCGGGGCACGAAGTCGCGCTCCGGATGGTCCTTCATCTCGTTGTAGAGCCGGAGGATGTGCAGCACGTTGAGAAGCTGGCGCTTGTACTCGTGCAGGCGCTTGACCTGCACGTCGAAGAGACTGTTGGGATCGACGTTGACGCCGTTGGCCTTCGCGATGTACGCGGCGAGCCGGCGCTTGTTGATGCGCTTGATGCGCTGCAGGTTGTCGAGCACCTCGGCGTCGTCCTGATAGCGGAGCAGCCCCTCGAGCGCGGTGGCGTCGCGGACGAAGCCGTCGCCGATCAGCTCCGTCAGGTACTGCGTGAGGTCGGGATTCGACTGGCAGAGCCATCTGCGGTAGGCGATGCCGTTGGTGACGTTGAGGAAGCGGTCGTGGTCGAGGTTGTAGTAGTCGCGGAAGATGCCGTTCTCCAGAATCTCGGTGTGCAGCTTGGACACGCCGTTGATCTTGTGGCAGCAGGCGAGGCAGAGGTTCGCCATGCGCACCTCGCCGCCGGAGATGACGGCCATATAGTTCCACTTGCCGGGGTCGTTGGGATAGCGGCTCTCCAGCCCCGCCAGCAGGCGGCGGTTGATCTCCAGCGCGATGCCGTAGATGCGGGGCAGCTGCTCGCGGAACAGGTCCACGCTCCAGTGCTCGAGCGCCTCGGACATGACGGTGTGGTTCGTGTAGGACAGCGTGCGGCAGGTGATGTCCCACGCGTCGTCCCAGGAATAGTCGTATTCGTCGAGCAGCAGCCGCATGAGCTCCGGCACGCAGAGCGCGGGATGGGTGTCGTTGATGTGGATGGCGACCTTGTCCGGCAGGTTGCGGTAGGTGTGGTACTGCTTGAAGTGCTTGTGGAGGATGCTCTGCAGCGACGCGGAGACGAGCAGATACTGCTGCTTGAGGCGCAGCTCCTTGCCGGCCACGGGCTCGTCGTTGGGATAGAGCACCTTGGAGATCGTCTCGGCCATGGTGTTCTGCTCGAGCGCGCGCACATAGTCGCCGCGGGAGAACGCGGCCATGTCGAAGCCCTGCGGCAGTTTGGCGCTCCACAGCACGAGCTTGTTGACGGCCTTGCTGTCCGCGCCGGAGATATACATGTCATGCGGCACCGCCATGACGGACTGGTAGCCGACCTGCGCGGCTTTGAACTTGCCGTTGTCCACCCACTCGTGGACCTCGCCGCCGAAGCGGACCTCTACGGCGTCGTCCTCGCGCGGGTGCAGCCACACGTCGCCCATGGCGAGCCAGTCGTCGGGGAACTCCATCTGCCAGCCGTCCACGATCTTCTGGCGGAAGATGCCGAATTCATACCGGATGGAAAAGCCCGTCACCGGGTAGCCGAGGCTCGAGGCCGCGTCCATGTAGCACGAGGCGAGTCTGCCGAGGCCGCCGTTGCCGAGGCCCGCGTCCGGCTCCATCGCGCAGAGCTTGTCGAGACTGAAGCCTTGCTCGTCGAGGATGCGGCCGACGCTGTCGAGCATGCCGAGGTTGTAGAGATTGTTGCGCAGGGAGGTGCCGACGAGAAATTCCATCGACATGTAATAGACCTGCTTGCGCTCCTGTTCCCGGAGCTGCTTGCGAAACGTCCGCCGCCGGTCCTCGAGGATCTCGCGCACGGAAATGCAGACGACGCGATAGGCCTGCTTTTCGGTCGCGTCCTTCAGAGGGCAGCCGAACACGCGCAGGCAGGTTTCGTTGAACAGCTCCAGGGTCTTGTCCTTTGTCATATTGCCTCCAGGTTGGGGAATCGCCGATCAGAACCCGCACGCGTCCGGACGGCAGCCTGCCGTCCGGACGGCGCCGGTTTCATCAGAGTTCCTTAGTTTTCAATGAGTTTGCGGTAAAGCGCCATGTATTTTTCGGCCGGCTCCGTCCAGCTGCTGTCGATGGCCATGTCGCTCTGCACGAGGCGCGCCCACTTGTCCGGCGCGTTGTAGTACAGGCCCAGCCCGCGGTCGATCGCGCCGAGGAAATCGTCGGCGTTGTAGCTCTGGAAGGTGAAGCCGCGGCCGGTCTCCGCCGCGTCGTCGTAGGGCAGGACGGTGTCCTTGAGTCCGCCCGTGGCGTTGACGACCGGCACGGAGCCGAAGCGCATGGCGATGAGCTGCGACAGGCCGCACGGCTCGCTCTTCGACGGCATGAGGTACATGTCGGACGCCGCGTAGACGAGGTTGGCCAGCTTCGTGTCGAAGCAGAGGCAGACGGCTGCCTGGCCGGGGAAGCGGCTCTGCAGGCTGGAGAGATACCATTCGTATTTCTCCTCGCCCGTGCCGATGACCACGAGCTGCACGCGCCGCTGCATGAGCCGCTCGGCGATGTAGCACAGCAGGTCGATGCCCTTGTGCCCGGCCAGCCGCGTCACCATGGCGAGCACGGCGACGTCGCCGTCGCGCTGCAGGCCCACGCGCTCCTGCAGGGCCAGCTTGTTGGCGAGCTTGCCCTGCTTGGCGGCGTCCGCGGCATAGTGCTCGGCCAGCCCGTCGGAGCGGCCGGGATCGAAGATCTCCATGTCGATGCCGTTCGTGATGCCCGTGAAGCGGTCGCCCCGCGAGCACAGGACGCCCGACAGACCGTGCGAATAATAGGGATAGCGCAGCTCCTCCGCGTAGGTATTGGACACGGTCGTGACCCAGTCCGCCGTGACGACGGCGGCCTTCATGAAGTTGGTGCAGTCGTCATAGCGCAGCGTCTCGTCGCACTCCTGCGGCAGGCCCAGCACGTCGTAGTTGAACTGCAGGTTGGCCTTGCCCTGGTATTCGACGTTGTGTATCGTGAAGACGCTCTTCGCGTTCGGGAAGCTCGAGCGGTACTCCGTTTTCAGCAGCAGCGGGATGAGCGCGGTCTGCCAGTCGTTGCAGTGGATGACGTCGGGGCGGAGCTCCAGAAAGTTCATCGCCGCGAGCACGGCCTTGCTGAAATAGGCGAAGCGCTCGCCGTCGTCGGTAAAGCCGTAGATGCCGCCCGTGCGGCAGAAGTAGTGTTCGTTGTCGATAAAATAGATGCGGAGCTTTTTCTTCTTGCTTCTGAGGCGGACAATGCCCACGTACTCGCGCCGCCAGGCCAGCGGCACGTCGAAATAGCCCAGAAATTCCATGTCCAGGGCGGCGTTCTGCTTGATCGAGGCGTAGTAGGGGAGGAAGAGACTGACCTCGTTGCCGGGGACGGCGGCAAGCGCCTGCGGCAGCGCCTGCATGACGTCGCCCAGACCGCCCGTTTTGATGAACGGCGCGGCCTCCGAGGCGATCATTGCGATTTTCATATGATGGCTCCTTTGTTGATGACCAGGGGATGGTCCGGCGAGCCCAGAAGCTGGGTGCCCGGCTTGATGACGACGTTTTTGTCGAGGATGACGCAGCGCAGCTTCGCGCCCGCGCCGATCCGGCTGCCCTGCATGATGATGCTCTCGCGCACCTCGGCGTCCTCGTCGATCTCGACCTCGCGGAAGATCACGGAGTTTTCGGCGAAGCCGAACAGGTGGCAGCCGTCGGCGATCAGACAGTTGGGCGCCTGGCCCTTCTGACCGAACAGCGTCGGCACGGCGTCGCGGACCTTGGTATAGATGGGGATTTCGCTGCGGAAGAGGCTGTGGCGCACGTCCTCGTTCAAAAGCGCCATGCTGTTGTTATAATACTCCAGCACGCTCTCGTTGAACAGCGCCACATTATGGAAGGAATAGACGTTGATCTTCAGCTTGCCCTCGTTGTACTGCGGGAGCAGGAACTCGCGCTCGAAGTGGTACTTGCCGTGCGGCACCAGCTCGCGGATGGTGCGCATGAGCAGATCCCGGCGGATGATGAACATGCTCATGCCGACAAGGTAGTCGGCCGGCGCGCAGTAGTCCACGGCGAGATCGGCGATCCGGCCGTCGTCCGCCAGCTTGACGGCCAGCGGGCACTTGCGCGCGCCGTCGGCCTTGCCGGCCTTCGCCACGACCGTCACGTCGCAGCCGGAGGCGATGTGCGATTCGAGGACGAGGTTGAAATCGATCGTGCACAGGACCGTCGTGTCGGCCAGCACCACGTAGTCGCTCTCGCTGCGGTCGAGGACCGGCAGCGCGGTCTGCAGCGCCTCGAGCTTGCCGCGGTAGGCACCCGTGTGGCCGGTGGCGTAGGGCGGCAGGAAGCGGACGCCGTCGCCCATGCGCAGATCCCACTCCTGGCAGTTGCCCAGATGGTCCATGAGGGACTGGTAGTTGTATTTTGTGATGATGCCGATGTTCTGGATGCGGGAGTTGGCCATGTTGGACAGGATGAAGTCGATCTGACGGTAGCGGCTGCCGAACGGAATGGAGGCGGAGGTGCGGTCGGTCGTCAGCTCGCCCATGTTGTTGTCGTAGATATTGGAGAAAATGATGCCCATTGTGTCCATGACTGTTACCACCTTTCCTGCCGTCAGACGATGGCGCCGGCTTCGATGACGGCACCCTCGGAAATCTCCTTGTCCTTGCCGATGACGGCGATCTTCCGCTCGCCGTTCGGCTCGGCCCCGATTCTGGCGCCCGCCTTGATGCGGCAGCCCTCGGCGATGATGGCGCAGTGGATCTGCGCGCCGTTTTCGACCACCACGTTCGGCATGATGACGCTGTCCTTGATCTCCGTGCCCTTGCCGATGATGCAGCCCGTGGAGAGAATGGAGTGATCGACGAGCCCGGAGACCTCGCAGCCTTCGGCGATGAAGCTCTCGTGGATTTCGGCCGAGCGCGCGATGAAGCTCGACGGCATGGCCGTGTTCCGGGCGTAGATCTTGTGGCCGACGGTGCCGTAGATGTTGAAGGCCGGATGCTTGCCCAGCAGGTCCATGTTGGCCTCCCAGAGGCTCGAGATCGTGCCGACGTCCTTCCAGTAGCCCTCAAAATTAAAGGCGTAAAGCTTTTGCTTGTCGGTAAGCATGTTGGGAATGATGTTCTTGCCGAAGTCGTTCTCGCTCTTGGAATCGGCCTCGTCGTCCTCCAGGAATTTCTTGAGCACGCTCCACTTGAACACGTAGATGCCCATGGAGGCGTTGGTGGACTTCGGATGCTTGGGCTTTTCCTCGAATTCGTAGATGGAGCCGTCGTCGCGGGTGTTCATGATGCCGAAGCGGGAGGCCTCGGCCAGCGGCACGTCGCGCACGGCGATGGTGCAGTCGGAGTCGTTGTTCTCGTGGAAGCGGAGCATCTTGGCGTAGTCCATCTTGTAGATGTGGTCGCCGGAGAGGATGAGCACGTTGTCGGGGCTGTAGCGGTCGATAAAGCCGATGTTCTGGTAGATGGCGTTGGCCGTGCCCTTGTACCACTCGGAATTCTTGCTCTTGGCATAGGGCGGCAGCACCTGCACGCCGCCGTGCGAGCTGTTGAGGCCCCACGGCTGGCCGTTGCCGATGTACTCGTTGAGCTCCAGGGGCTGATACTGGGTCAGAATGCCGACGGTGTCGATTTTGGAGTTGACGCAGTTGGAGAGCGGGAAGTCGATGATGCGGTATTTTCCTCCGAAGGGTACTGCGGGCTTGGCCGTGTTCTCCGTGAGAACCATGAGACGGCTGCCCTGCCCGCCTGCCAGGAGCATTGCGACGCAGTGTTTCTTCTGAAATTGCATATCGGTTCCTCCTAATTCATTATCACGTTTTCGGCGCTGCGCGCTTGTGCGCATAGAAGGTGACGCTCATGGGGGGTACGCGGAAGGCCGCGGAATACGGGAGCTTGTTGGCCGGGATCTTTTCCGCCCGGACGGGCTCGGCGCCCGCGCCCGTGCCGCCCCACTGCGCGTCGTCGGTACAGAGAACCGGCGCGTAGCAGCCGGGCCGCGGCAGGCCGATGCGGTAGCCCTCGCGCAGGACGGGGCAGAAGTTGCACACGACGAGCAGCTCCTCTTTTTTGCGGTCGATCCGGCGGAAGGAGATGAGGCTCAGATCCCGGTCGTCGGGATTGATCCACTGGAACCCGTCCCAGTCGCTGTCGTTTTCCCAGAGGGGACGGTTGTCCAGGTAGAAGCGGTTGAGCGCCCGGACGAATTCGTGCATCTGGTTGTGCTTTTCGTAGCCCAGCAGCAGCCAGTCCAGGCCCTGCTTGTAGTTCCACTCGATAAACTGGGCGAATTCGTTGCCCATGAAGTTGAGCTTCTTGCCGGGATGGGCGATCTGATAGGCGAAAAAGACGCGGAGGTTGCTGAACTTGTCCTCGTAGGAGCCGGGCATGCGGTCGATGAGCGAGTGCTTGCCGTGCACGACCTCGTCGTGGCTCAGCGGCAGGATGTAGTTTTCGGAGTACGCGTAAGTCATGGAGAAGGTCAGCGCGTTGTGGTCGCCCTTGCGGTAGATGGGGTCGAGCGACATATACCGGAGCATGTCGTTCATCCAGCCCATGTTCCACTTGAACAAAAAGCCCAGTCCGCCGTCGTAGTCGGGCTTCGTGATGAGCGGGAAGGCCGTGGACTCCTCGGCGATCATCATGGCGGCGGGGTTCTCCGCGAACGCGGCGGCGTTGAGGCGGCGGAGGAATTCGATGGCCTCGAGATTCTCCCGGCCGCCGAACCGGTTCGGGCGGAAGACCCGCCGGTTGTAGTCGAGGTAGAGCATCGACGCCACGGCGTCCACGCGGATGCCGTCGATGTGGAAGTAGCGCAGCCAGTAGACCGCGTTGGACACAAGAAACGCCCGCACCTCAGGCTTGCCGTAGTCGTAGATGCGCGTCGTCCAGTCGGGGTGCTCGTTCATGAGCGGGTCCGACAGCTCGTAGCAGCAGGTGCCGTCGAACTCGTACAGGCCGTTCTCATCCTTCGGGAAGTGCGCGGGCACCCAGTCGAAGATGACGCCGAGGCCGGCCTTGTGGCAGGCGTCGACAAACTCCATCAGCTGCTGCGGCGTACCGTAGCGGTGCGTGGGCGCGTAATAGCAGGTGATCTGGTAGCCCCACGAGGGGTCGTAGGGGTACTCCATGAGCGGCAGCAGCTCGATGTGCGTGTAGCCCATGTCTTTGCAGTAGGGGATGAGCTCGTCCGCCAGCTCGGTGTAGCTGTAATGGCTGCCGTCGGGGTGCTGCTTCCAGGAGCCGGCGTGCACCTCGTAGATGTTGACGGGGCGGCTGAGCGGCTTCTGCCGGCTTACGCGCGCGCGGTAGGCGGCGTCGTGCCAGACGTAGGAGCCCGGCGGATCGATCATGCTCGACGTGTCAGGGAGCGTGCAGCAGCGGTTGCCGTAGGGGTCGGTCTTGTACAGCCTGCGGCCGTCTTTGGTGAAGATACAATACTTATATGCGCCGTAGAGGCGGGCATAGACGGAAAACGCCTCCCAGGCGCCGCCGCCGAGGTTCTGCATGGGAAGATCCTGCTCGTTCCAGAAGTTGAAGTCGCCGACGACGCTGACGGCCTGCGCGTTCGGCGCCCAGACGCGAAAAACGTAGCCTTGGACGCCATCCTGTGTCTGCGCGTGGCAGCCGAACACCTCGAAGGCGTCGGCGCAGCCGCCCGCGTGAAATGTCTGCAGGCACTGCTGCAGGGCCTGTTCCATAGTTCCACCGACCTTTCCGGAAAATACTGCTAATTAATTTGTTTATTATACTAAAAAACGGAGCCCAGCACAAGCGATTCCTTCGCTTTTTGTGAAAAATAAACAGTCAATCCCGCAAAGGATTGACTGCTGTGGCAGCGCGGCCGCGGCAGAGAGTCGCCATGCGTTTCGACATGCCGCTCCCTCCCCTCTTTTAGCATTTTTATCATACCACATTCCCCGCCGGGATGCAAGCGAGAACCGCTTTGTTCGGCTTTCGGCGCGCTGCGTCCGCGTTTCCCGGCTTTTTCTCCGCCGGATCGCTGCTTTCTTCTTTCTTTTCGCGCGCTTGCCACCGGAACCGGGGCATGCTATAATGATGAAAAACACGGAACCTCTGCAGAAAGGGCTGCGCGCGTCCGGGCGATCAATCCGCCCGCCGCGCCGGTTTGACGCGGGGGCTTCCTTAAATGCTGCAAAGGAGCGCGGATATGACCATCCGATTTATGCGCAGCCAGCTCAGAAAAATACAGGGCCGCATGGGCGCGGAGCCCATCGAGATCGAGCGCATGGGGCAGGAGTTCGTCGGGACGCTGCTGCAGAAGACGCAGCGCGTCAAGCTGCGCTATGAGCCGGTGGAGCTGCCGCAGTGCAAGGCCGCGGAGGTTTTTCCGCTTCTGCCGGACCGCGAGGGCGCGGCGCTGTATCTGCACGGCGGCGGCTACTGCTGCGGCGACCTCGCCTACGCCAAGGGCTTCGGCTCGATGCTGGCGGCGCAGGCCAACGTGAGCGTGCTCTGCCCGGCCTACCGGCTCGCGCCGGAATTTCCCTTCCCCGCCGCCCTCGACGACGCGATGGACGCCTACCGGTATCTGCTGTCGAAGACGCCGGCGGACAAGCTGCTGCTGGCGGGGGAGTCCGCCGGAGGCGGACTCGTATACAGCGTGTGCCTGCGCGCGAAGGCGGAGGGACTGCCTCTGCCGGGCGGGCTGGTGGCGATGTCGCCCTGGCTCGACGAGACACAGACCGCGCCCTCCTTCGCGGAGAACGAGCTGGCCGACCCCTCCCTCACGCGAGCGAGGCTCATGAAATTCGCCGAGTGCTACTCGGACGAGCCGGAAAACCCGCTCGTCTCCCCGCTGTTCGGCGACCTGGGCGGCCTGCCGGAGAGCCTGATATTCGTGGGCGGCGACGAGATCCTGCGGGACGACGCCACCGGCCTGCACCGCAAGCTCATGGAGGCCGGCTGCCAGAGCACCCTCACCGTGGCGCTCGGGCTCTGGCACGGCTACATTCTCTACAACCTCAAGGAGCGCAGACAGGACATGGAGCGCATCGCCGCCTTCACCAGGGAGGTCACGCAATGAGCGGCCGCTGGATGCGCCTGGACAACGCCGCGCTGATCTTTCCGGCGGTGCGCCGGCAGCAGTGGAACAACGTCTTCCGCCAGTCGGTCACGCTCACGGAAAGCGTGGACCCCGCGCTGCTGCAGCGCGCCGTGACAGACCTGCAGCCGCACTTTCCGTCCTTGTACGTCCGGCTGCGCACAGGCGCGTTCTGGTACTACCTCGAGGAGATCAAGGCCCCGCCGCGCGTCCGCCAGGACTACGCGTATCCGCTCACGCACATGGGCCAGCGGGAACTGCGGACCTGCTGCTTCCGCGTGCTGTACTATCAAAACCGCATCGCGGTGGAGTTTTTCCACTCCCTCACCGACGGCAGCGGCGGCATGATCTATCTCAAATCCCTCGCCGCGCGCTACATTACGCTGCGCTACAGCGTGCGCGTGCCGGCCGAGCACGGCGTACTCGACTGCCGCGACACGCCGAGTCCGGAGGAGCTGGAGGACAGCTTCCCGCGCTGCAGCGCCCCGTACGCGATGAGCCGGGCCGAGGAAAATTCCTACCGCCTGCATGGCACGCCGGAGCTGGGCGGCTTTCGCCATCTCACGACCGGCGTTATTCCGACGCCCGCGCTGCTGGACGCCGCGCACCGGTACCATGTGACCGTCACGGCGTTCCTCGCCGCCGTCATGGCCGAGGCCATCCTCGCAATGCAGGCGGAGCATGTCCCGCAGCGGCGGCAGAAGCCCGTCAAGATCACGATTCCCGTGAACCTGCGCTGGCTCTTCCCGAGCAAGACGCTCCGGAACTTCGCGCTGACCGTCAATCCCGGCGTCGATCCGCGGCTCGGCAGCTATACGCTCGAGGAACTCTGCGCCGCCATGTCGCACCAGCTCGCCGCCGAGGTCACGCCGCAGAAGATGGCGGGGCGGATCGCCGCGAACGTCAAGCCGCAGAACGCGGCCGCGCTCCGGCTCGCGCCCGTCTTTCTCAAAAACGCCGCCATGCGCATCGTGTACGCCTCCGCGGGCGAGAGCAAGGGCTGCCTCAACATCTCCAATCTCGGCAGCGTNGAGCTGCCNGAGATCATGNGCNNCTACGTCGNGCGGCTNGANTTCATCATCGGCGTGCAGTACACCTACCCCAACAACTGCTCGGTCGTCAGCTACGGCCAGACGACCTGCGTCAGCATGATCCGCAACATCCGGGAGTCGGAGCTCGAACGGCGGTTTTTCTCGCGCCTCGTCGAGCTGGGCATCCCTGTTTCCATCGAAAGCAACGAATCCAATCGGAAGAGGTGACAGTGTTGTATTGTGTGAAATGCGGCGTGCATCTGCAGGACAACGCGGAGCGGTGCCCCCTGTGCCAGACGCCTGTCTGGCATCCGGACACCGCGGAGCCGGAGCCTGTAAAAGCGCCCGCCTATCCGCTCGTCTACCCGGAGCAGCAGCAGCACGCGCGCATCGCCGGCACGGCGTTCGTGACCGTGGTGCTCTCCGCCATCTGCCTGGGCTGCCTCATCGTCTGCCTCAACACCTTCCACAGCGTCTCGTGGTCCGGCTATGTGATGCTGGGCGTCGCGCTTGCCTATGTGATCGCGATTCTGCCGCTGTGGTTCCGCAGGGCGCATCCCATGGTCTTCGTGCCCGTGGACTTCGCCGCGGTGTGCGGGTATCTGCTGTATATCTGCCTGTACACGGGCGGACGCTGGTTTTTGAGCTTCGCGTTTCCCGTCGTGATGCTCGTATGCCTCGTGACGACGGCCTCGCTGGCTCTGTTCCGCTACGTGCGGCGCGGCAGGCTCTTCATCACGGGCGGCCTGCTCATCGCCATCGGCGGCGGCAGCATGCTCATCGAGCTGTTCCAGCACCTCACTTTCGGCGGGCGGATGTTCCAGTGGTCGCTCTACACGGCCAGCGTCTTTGCCTGGTTCGGCATGTTCTTCATCCTCGCGGGCATCGTGAAGCCGCTGCGGGAGTATCTGGAGCGGAAATTCTTCCTGTAAGCGGATACGTCCCGCAGGATTCAGACCCGACAGACAAAAAACCCGCAAAAATCCGAGGATTTTTGCGGGTTCTTTCGTCTGTGGAGGATGGAACGAAAACAGGACGCCGGGACCGCGGGATTTGTACCGGGCTCTTTGGCCGCACGGGTCCGGAAGTGCGGACGTTCAGCCTCAGCCCTTGAGCGCGCGGACGAACGCGGGCTTGTCGGGCGCCTTGAAGAAAGCGCTGCCGGCGACGAGGACGTTGGCCCCGGCGGCGACGCAGACCTTCGCGGTTTCGGCGTTGACGCCGCCGTCGACCTCCAGCTCGCAGGCCGGGTTCTGCGCGTCGATGTATGCCCGGAGCTTTGCGACCTTCGGCATCATGTCCGCCATGAACGACTGCCCGCCGAAGCCCGGCTCGACCGTCATGACGAGCACGAGTCCGCACAGGGAAAGATAGGGGAGCACGGCCTCCGCCGGCGTTTTCGGCTTGACGCAGACGGCGGGCGTGACGCCGCAGGCGCGGATTTTGCGCAGGGCCTCGAGCGTGTTTTCCTCGCTGTCGGCTTCGGTGTGGACGGTCAGAATGTCCGCGCCCGCCTGGCAGAAGCGCTCGACGTAGCGGATGGGGCGGTCGATCATCAGATGCACGTCGAGCGGCAGAGCGGTGATTTTCCGGATGGCCGCGACGACGGGAATTCCGATCGTAATATTGGGAACAAAATTGCCGTCCATCACGTCAATATGGACATAGTCGGCCCCGTCGGGCGTGAGCGCGCGGATGTCGCGCTCGAGATTGACAAAGTCGGCGGACAGGATGGATGGAGATACCTTGACCATAGACAAAACCTCCGGTACGAAAATTGTAAAATCCTGCACCCAAACGGTGCTGTCGAGCATAGAAAGGATTGCGGCGGAGCGGCTTGCGCAAAGCTCCGCTCCCGCGCGGGCGAGCCGCCGCCGCTTCATCATATCGGGGCCCCCGCAAGGCGGCCCCATTCGATCTGATTATAGCCTCCCGGAATGGCGCTGTCAATTCTGTTTCCGGGTGCGCGCCTTGACTTTCTGTGCTGCCCGCGATAAAATAAAATCGAAGAAGTATCTGGACGGCAGCGCCGTGCGTCCGGCGCAAAACGCCGGGCGGCGCCGGCAATACCAAAGAGGGAATGTGACGGCATGAAAAAAGTAATCAAAAAATCGACGGTGCCGACCTACGCGGTCGCCGCGCTGTGGCTTTTGCGGGCGCTGACGGGAAACCTGTACAGCACGGGCCAGATCATCGGAACCATCGCGCTGTCGTTCGGCGTGTTTCTCGTGGCGAAGATGTTCTTCCCGAACAAAGTGACGGAAGCGGAGGAGCAGCCCAAACGCGAACCGGCCCCGCCGAAGCAGGCCGCCGACAAGCAGGAGCCGCCCAGGCAGGAGCCCGCCGGGCAGAAGCAGACCCAGAGCACCGGCAACGCCGAGCTCGATCAGGTCCTGCAGGAGGGGCAGCAGTCCATTGCCGAGATCCAGACGCTCAACGACGCGATCCCGGATTACAAGGTCTCCGCGCAGATCAAACAGCTGGAGGTCCTCACGGACAAGATTTTCGGCTATATCCGGCAGCACCCCGAGAATCTGGGGCAGATCCGGCAGTTCCTCGACTATTACCTCCCCACGACGATCAAGCTGCTCAAGCAGTATGTCGAGCTGCAGGACCAGGGCATGCGCATGGGCAACATCGACGACGGCATGAAGAAGATCGAAGCCATGCTCGACAGGATCATCGTCGCATTTCAGAAGCAGCTCGACAGCCTTTTTGAAAGCAATGTTGTGGACATCACAGCCGATATTCAGGTCATGGACAGCATGATGGCCAGCCAGGGCCTGACGGACAAGAAAGATTTTAAGGAGAGTTGAACATGGAAGAAGAAAAAATTCCCGAGCTGACGCTGGAACCCGATCTCAGCACCGTCCCGACCGCAGAGGTCAAGCAGCCGGAGGATCTCATCACCAAAGCTTCCGCCGCGCCGGAGGCCGGCCCGGACATGTCCATGCTCTCCGAGGGCGAGCAGAAGGCCGTGCTCGAATTTGCCAAGCAGATCAATCTGAACGACCCCAATCAGGTTCTCCAGTACGGCTCCGCCGCGCAGAAGAGCATCGCGGACTTCTCCGAGACGGCGCTGGCCAAGGTCAAAACGAAGGACATGGGCGAGATCGGCGACATGGTTTCCAACCTGCTCGTCGAGCTCAAGACCTTCGACGAGCCGGAGAAGAAGGGGCTGGCGGGCCTGTTCCGCAAGGCCGAGATCAGCGCCGAGACCGCGAAGGCCAAGTACGGCAAGGCCGAGGAAAACGTGGACAAGATCTCCGGCGAGCTGCAGCGCCATCAGGTGACGCTCATGAAGGACGTCGCCGTGATGGACCAGATGTACGCCAAGAATCTGGAGTATTTTAAACAGCTCACCATGTATATCCTCGCGGGCAAGCAGAAGCTCACCGAGGAGCGGGCCACCACGCTGCAGGCGCTGCGCGACAAGGCCGCGGAATCCGGCCTGCCCGAGGACGCGCAGGCTGCCAACGACTATGAGCAGAAGTGCATCCGTTTCGAGAAGAAGCTGCACGACCTCGAGCTCACGCGGGTCATCTCCCTGCAGACCGCGCCGCAGATCCGCATGATCCAGAACAACGACTCGCTCATGATGGAAAAGATCCAGACCTCCATCATGAACACGATCCCCCTGTGGAAAAATCAGATGGTGCTCACGCTCGGCATCCAGGACTCGCAGCGGGCCATGGAGGCCCAGCGCAAGGTNACGGACATGACGAACCAGCTGCTCAACAAGAACGCCGACATGCTTAAGATGGCGACCGTCGAGACCGCCAAGGAATCCGAGCGCGGCGTTGTGGACATCGAGACGCTCAAGCACACGAACGAGAGCCTGATTTCCACGCTCGACGAGGTGCTGCAGATTCAGACGGAGGGCGCCCAGAAGCGCAAGGAAGCCGAGACGGAGCTGCGCCGCATCGAGGGCGAGCTGCGCCAGAAGCTGCTGGAGACCAGAAAGGTCCAGTAAGGAGACTCTATGAAATTCTTCCGGAAAAAAGGCGTGGCGATCGCGGTCCTCGTGCTCTGCATCGCCGGCGCGCTCGCCTACGCCCATTTCACCAAGCCCGCCGCGGCGTCGCAGACCGCAGCTGCACAGCAGACGTCCGCCTCGGACAGCGAGGCGGCAAGCTGGGCGGAGCAGAATTACAGCAAGTACACCAAATTTATCATCGACGACGCGGATCTGTTCAGCAGCGCCACCGAGACGCAGCTCGCCAAGTACAACGCCGAGCTGGACTATACCTACGGCAGCATCCTGGGCGTCATGACGACCGATTCGCTCGGCGGCGAGACGATCGAAAACTACACCTACGACCAGGGCGAGAAGGCGGGTATGGGGAAGAACGACTACTTCCTCGTGCTCGAGACCTCGACGCCGGATTCCTATATCTGGTACGGCGACAGCATGGGCAGCTATGCCGACAGCGCGGCCGAGAGCGTCTTTACAAGCAACATCGGAAACGGCATGTTCTCCGGCCACGCCGACCGGCAGATCCTGGCGCTGTATACCGAGCTGATGAGTTGGTACGCGAAGAACGTGCCCGCCGCGGGAAACGGCGGCGCGGCCAGCGCGCAGTCAACCGCCGGCAGCAGCGCCGGCACAGGCGGCGTCGCGGCGATCCTGATTTTGATTCTGATCGTCCTGTTCTTTGTGGCGTTCCTCACCGCCATCCGGCGCGTGAGCTACGGCTTCGGCTTCTTCGGCCCGTTCTGGGGCCCCTGGTGGGGCGGCTGGTACCACCGGCACCCGATGTGGTTCGGCGGCTATTACGGCCCCAATGCACCGCCGCACAACTGGCATGACGACCACAGGGGCGGCGGTTTCGGCGGCGGCGGCTTCGGCGGCGGCAGTCGGGGCGGCTTCGGCGGCGGCGGCGGCTTCAGCGGCGGCGGCGGCCGGGGCGGTTTCGGCGGCGGCAGCCGTGGGGGCTTCGGCGGCGGCGGGGGCTTCAGCGGCGGCGGCCGGGGCGGCTTCGGCGGCGGCGGAGGCTTCGGCGGCGGAGGCGGCCACGGCGGGGGCTTCAGCGGCGGCGGTCACCGGTAAAAATGGCAATCAAAACCTCCTTTTCCGGAAGAATCCAGCATGTTTGCCGCAGACGCGGGCAAACTAAGCTCGAAACCGGAAAAGGAGGTTTTCATCATGAACTGTTCCATTGAAAATGCCAACAAGTGTATCGCCTGCAGCGTGACCCAGTGCGACCACCACTGCGGGACGGCGGACTACTGCACGCTCGACAGCATCCACATCGGCACCCATGAGTCCGATCCGACGAGAGTCCCCTGCACCGACTGCCTGAACTTCGTAAAAAAGTAAAAAGCGGCGCCTGCCCCCGGCAGGCGCCTCGGCTAAAAATCTGTCATTCTGAGAGCGCGGCTGCGAAGCATCCGAATCCTGCACAGCGCGGGAACAGAGCTTCCGCTCCGCCCAGAATGACAGATTTTTTTGCGATGCAGGCGCGGCGGCGTCAGCAGAAGAAGCAGCCCGAGCCGCGGCCGCAGAGACAGCTCGCGGCGTTGCAGGCGATGCAGGCGCCGTAGCAGAGCTTGCTCATGTCCATGTCGCCGAAGTGGAACAGGTCCTGCGCGCTGCGGTAGTCGCGGCCGCTCGACTCGAATTCGGCCTGGGTGCGCCGGTAGACCTCGTTGTCCGGGTCCATGGCGCAGGCGCGGTTGATCTGCTCGTAGCCGAGCACGCGGTTGCCCTGGTTCGTATTGGCCACGGCGGCGAGATAGTACCACTCCGCCGTGCGCTGGTAGGCGGGCACGGTGTCCAGAACGCGCAGCGCCTCCGCGTATTCCTGCGCGCGGAGCCAGTTCCGGGCCGCCTGGAACGCCTCCGGCTCGCCCGCGCCGGCATGGGTCTCCGCCTGCGCATTCTGCCGGTACCAGCCGGCGAAGGGGTCGGAATAAGCCTGGCGCGTCGTCGTCTTCGGCGGGTTTTTGATCTGGTCGTAGGCGGCGTTGATCTGGTTCATCATCTCCGCCGCGCGGGGGTTGCCCGGATTCATGTCCGGGTGATATTTTTTTGCCAGCCGGCGATAGGCCTGCTTGACCTCGTCGTCGGTCGCATTGGGCGTCAGGCCGAGCACGCGGTAGGGATCGTCGATCATTTGTCCGCCTCCTTTGGAAACGCGCGGTCATACGGCAGCCAGACGCCGGAGTAGAGAATGTTGCGCAGCAGCCCCGCGTCCTGTACGAGCGGCAGCTTCTCGAATTCCGCCGCCGCGTCGCCGATGAGCAGCGTCAGCTGCCGGCGGAACGTCCGGCCGTCCCCGCAGATCCCGGCGAGCGGATTGTACCGCCCGCGCTTTTTGTCCTCGCGCAGATCGCAGGCCGCGTCGAGAAAGAAAATGTATTTTCCGAGCGAAGCCCCGAAATTCCGCAGGGTCGGCGCCCAGCGGTCCTCCGTGGGTGCGAACAGCTCGCCCATCAGCCCGCCGAAGGCGTTCGCGCCTGCGTCGGGGTTGTCCGGCTCGTCCCGTTCGGCCAGGGCCAGCGCCTGCAGGGAGCGGACGATCGCCTCGCAGGCGCGCGGATATGCCGCCTCCGCCTTCCGCAGCGCAGGCAGCAGAAGCTTCGATTCCAGCAGCCGCGCGGCGTTCCGGTCATCCTGCCAGTCGTCGAGGCAGTTGTAGTAGGCCAGCGCCGTGTTGAGGGCCGCCGCATAGGCGGTATACGGGCTCGTCCACCAGCCGTGCGGCTTTCCCGGATGCGGCAGGCAGCGCTCGGAGCCGGACTGCTCGGCCGGCTCGTAGAGAGACGACAAAAGCAGAATGAGAAACGTCATGTCATATGTAAGACAGAGGCGCGCGGGCTGCGAATAGCACTCCCGCAGCTCGCGGCACAGCCCGCAGTAGCAGCCCCGGTAGCGCGCGGCCTGTTCGCTTGTCAGCGCCTGCGTATTGGCGGAAAGATAGCCGAACATCCGCGTTCACCCCCGCTCCAGAATTGGACCTATCATAACACAATTTCGCCCGGATGCAAAGAAAAATCACCGGCGGCGCAGCGCGCAGCCGAAAAAAGCGCCGAGGAAGACGATGCAGACGCTGCCGTACAGCCAGAGCAGCGCGAGCAGCAGAATCGCGAGGCCGCCGTAGAGGCTGGAGAAGCCGCCCAAAAGGTTTACATAAACAGAAAAGAGCCGCGCGAAGACCAGCCAGCAGACCGCCGCCGCCAGCGCGCCCGGCCACACGCGGCCGAGGCGCTGCCGCTCGTCGGGCAGATACCGGTACAGGGCCAGAAAGAGGGCGGCCAGCAGCAGCGCGGCGTCCAGCGGAACGGCCTCGGACACGCCGCGGACCCGGCCGAGGCCGCGCAGGAGCAGCGCGAGCACGAGTCCCGCGAGCGCGAGGAGCGTGCAGAGCAGGCAGAGCGCGCGGCGGGCAAGGAAGCCCCGCCGCTTCGGCGCCCCGTAAATGGCGTTGAGCCCGCTGAGGATGCTGAGCATCCCCTTGGAGCCGGACCAGGCCAGAGCCAGCGCGCTCGCGGAGAACAGCGCGGGGCTGCCGCCGCCCTCCAGCTCCGCCAGCCACCCGGCAAACAGCGGCAGCAGCGGTTCGGGAGCCAGCGGCCGGAGCAGCGCCCAGAGATCCGCCTGCGTCGCGGGCAGCTCCGGCAGCAGCGCCAGCAGCAGGATGGCCAGCGGGAAGGCGGAGAGCAGCAGAAAAAACGCCGCGTTTCCGGCGTAGACGGGTATCTGCAGCCGGGAGAGCTCGGCATGAATCCGGCGCAGGCGGTCCGGCAGCTTCATGCGCGCACGCTTTCCGGCGAACGCCGGCCGTCCCCGCGGCTGCAAATAAAAAGTTTTCGACAAAAAGTGCAAGCATCAGCGCGGGAAACGGGGAGAAATGCGCATAAATTGCTCACCATGTCGAAAACCTCAGAAAAATGTCGAATTGTGCGAATACTTTTCGTTTTCACCGCGCGGCGGCTGTGCTTGAATGGAGCGGGAGGGGATAAACGGATGGAAGACAGAAGCCTTATGGAGACCAAGACCCTGCGTACGCAGTCCGACCGCCAGCTCAGGCTGGAGTATTATCTGATCCGGGATTCCGCGGGTTCCTATGGCGTGGAGGTGCGCGCGTCCGGCCCGGGGGGAGAAGAGCGTATCTGCATTCCCGATCTGACGCCGGCGCACGAGCGCGTGCGGGCGCTGCTGGTCCGGCTGGCGGCCGGCCTCGTCACGCCCACGGGCGTCTGCGACATTGTGCAGGACTGGCTTTGACCCGGCCGCCGCGTACGACAATTTCAACATTCCGCGCAAAAGCAATGGACTTTTCCTTTGGCATTGTGCTATAATACGTGCATTACAGACAATCGAGAGGAGCAGCCGCCATGAGATGTCCTTACTGCGGATATCAGGAGAGCAAGGTGGTGGATTCCCGCCACTCGGACGACGGGCTGAACATTCGCCGCAGAAGGGAATGCCTGTCCTGCCAGCGCCGCTTTACGACGTATGAAACCGTCGAAAGCCTGCCGATCGTCGTCATCAAGCGCGACAACAGCCGCCAGTCGTTCGACCGGAACAAGATCCTCAACGGCATGCTCCGCGCGTGTGAAAAGCGACCCGTCGCGATGGCGGATCTCGAGCGCGCGGTGGACGAGATCGAACAGGCCGTGCAGAATTCCCTCGACCGCGAGGTCTCCACACAGAAAATCGGCGAGCTTGTCATGGAAAAGCTCAAGCCGCTCGACGAGGTGGCGTATGTCCGCTTCGCCTCGGTCTACCGGCAGTTCAAGGACATCAACAGCTTTATGAGCGAGCTCAACAAAATCCTGGAAGAAAAGTAACAGCCCCGGAAAACCCGCAAAAATCTTCGGATTTTTGCGGGCTTTTTTTGCGAACGCCGTCTCCGGCTCCGCAATTTATCTCAGAGCACGTTTTTCGCCAGCGGGAGCTCCATTTCGCGCAGGTGCTCGAGGGTACGGGCCAGCTCCGCGCAGCCGGAGAGAAAATCGTCCTGATCGCCCAGCCGGGCGTATTCCCGCAGGGAGGAGAAGGCGCGCAGAATGTCGTCCGTTTCGGCGTGCGAGAGCACGACGCCGTAGAAGTCGGCGTGCCGGTCCCAGTCCGCCTCCGCGGATTTCAGCGTATTCTCCGCGCCGGCAAAATCGCCGCCGCGCCCCTGCTCCACGGCCTTTTCCAGCATGCCGAGCGTCACGGCCATGTCCGCGCGGACGGAAAACGTGGTGTACAGGCAGAAGCCCAGCGCGAGCGCGAGGGTGAAGAGGGCGATGAGCAGATGCTTCATGCCGCGCCGCCCTCCCGGATGGAGAGATAGAGCCGGCCGCCCGGCTCCACGGTGAAGAAGAACACGTCTCGGATGCGGCAGTTGTATTTTCCGAGCTGCTCCTGTACCCAGGCGGCGGTTTTGCCCGCGATGGGGAGATTGTCCTTCATGAGCTGCCCGTTCACCACGAGCGTGACGGGCAGGCGCAGCTCGTCCACCTGCACGCCGGCGTCTTTGGCGCTCGCGGGCGCGTTTTTGGGGTATTGCAGCACGCTGATGCTGCCGCCCGTCTCCAGGATGGCGTACTTGACCGTCGTGATGTCCACGACGCCCTGCAGACGCAGATACTCCGTCAGCTCGTCCGCGTTGACGCGCGAATGGCGCAGGCCGCTCTGCACCAGTCGGCCGTTTTCCACGAGGATGACGGGCTTGCCGCAGAAAAACCGCCGCGCGCCCACGCTGTGGAACACCCACACGGAGAGCAGCAGCTCGATGGCGAGTACGACGAGGATGGGAATGAGGCCCGCGAGCAGGGGGATGCCCGTCTCCTGCATCGGGACCGCCGCCAGGTTCGCGATCAGCATGCTGATGACGAACTCCGTCGGCTCCATCTCGCCGAGCTGCCGCTTGCCCATCAGCCGGATCACCAGGATGAGCACCAGATACAGAACCGCCGCGCGGATAAAGGAAATCAACATTGTAAATCCCACCTTTTTCGCTAGTCTGCGCTGTTCGGCGGAAAATATGCGAAAAGGCAGTACGCGGCAAAAAGAAGACCGCAGGAGAAATTTTTGAGCGCGCACACATACGGAACACAGCTGGGGGAAGCGCTGCACGCCGCGCCCGCAAGGCTGCCACAGCTGTCATTCTGTGGAGCGCCGGCGGCGAAGAATCTCAAACGTACTGCGCGCAGTTTTTTTAGGACGGGGGATGCGCCCTGCGGGGCACCGTCTTTCTGCCCGTGCAGAAAGAAATGTCAGGAAACGCTTCCCGCTGGCCCATCTGTCATTCTGAGGAGCGCCGGCGGCGAAGAATCTCATACGTACTGCGTGCAGATTTGTTAAGGACGGGGGATGCCCCGGAGGGCGTTCCCCAGAAAAGACTATAAAATCAGCAAGCCGGAGACCGTGCAAACGGGCCGATGTGGGCATCGGCCCCTGCGGAGGCGGGAACGCGCACGGTGTGGGATGAGGCGGGAGAACAGGCTGCGGAGGATGGGACTCAAAGGAAAGGGCGGCCCGATGGGGGCCGCCCTGGGGGATTATTTGCAGCCGTCGAGGATGATCTGAACGGCTTTTTGCAGGAGCTCCATGGGGATGTTCAGCGGGGGGAGCAGGCGGAGCTTGTCTTTGGCGGTCAGCACCAGGACGCCGTGCTCGCGGCAGTAGGCCACGACCTCGGAGGCGGGCTTTTTCGGCTTGACGCCCAGCATGAGGCCCATGCCCGTGACGCTCTCGACGCCCTCGGCGCCGGTGAGCGCGCGGACGATATAGTCCGACTTCGCGCGGACCTGGGCGAAGAGCGGCTCGTCCAGACGCGCGAGGATGCTCAGCGCGCCCGCGCAGCAGACGGGGTTGCCGCCGAAGGTGGAGCCGTGCATGCCGGGCTGATAGACGTTTTCGACCTTCTCGCCCAGCATTGTGACGCCGAGCGGCAGGCCGCCGCCGATGCCCTTGGCGGTCGTGACGATGTCGGGCCGGATGCCGGAGGCCATGTAGGCGTAGAGATAGCCGGAGCGGCCGTTGCCAGACTGCACCTCGTCGGCGATGAGCAGGATGTCCTTCTCCGCCGCGATTTTGGCCAGGCCCTGCAGGAAGGCCTTGTCCAGGGCGATGACGCCGCCCTCGCCCTGTATGGCCTCGAACATGATCGCGCAGACGTTGTGCGAGGCGACCAGCGCCTCCACGCTCCGCAGGCTGTTGGCCTCGGCGTAGACAAAGCCGGGCGTGAGCGGCTGGAAGTCCTCGTGGAAGTGGTCCTGGCCGGTCGCGGCGAGGGTCGTGATCGTGCGGCCGTGGAAGCTGTTGACGAGGGTGACGATCGTATAGCAGTCCCTGCCGTGCTTCTGTTCTCCGTATTTGCGGGCGGCCTTGATGGCGCACTCGTTCGACTCCGCGCCGGAATTGGAGAAGAAAACCTTTTTCATGCCGGTTTTCCTGCACAGCTGCTCGGCAAGCTGGGCGCAGGGCGCGGTGTAGAAGAGGTTCGAGGTGTGCTGGAAGCGGTCGAGCTGAGCGGTGACGGCCTGCTTCCACACCTCGTCCTGCGTGCCGAAGATGTTGACCGCGATGCCGCTGCCGAGGTCGATGTACTCGCGGCCGGCGTCGTCCCGGAGAAGGCTTCCCTTGCCGGAGACGATCTCCACCGGGAAGCGCGCGTAGGTGTGCGCCACATACTGGGAATCAAGTTCTTTCGTTTTCATTGTAATCGTCTCCTGTGACCATAGTACCGGCGCCTTCGTCGGTCAAAAGCTCGATGAGGATGGAATGCGGAATCCGGCCGTCCATGATGATGACCTTTTTGACCCCGCGCATGATGGCCTCGATGCAGCAGTCCACCTTGGGGATCATGCCGCCCGAGATGACGCCCTCGTTGAAAAGCGTCACCGCGTCCGAGACGGAGATCTGGCGGATGATGCTCTCGGGCTTTTCCTTGTCGCGCAGGATGCCCGCGATGTCCGTCATGGTGATGAGGTTTTCCGCGTGCAGCGCGCCCGCGAGATACGCCGCCACGGTGTCGGCGTTGATGTTGTAGACGTTGCCCTCGCCGTCGCAGCCGATTGTGGAGACGACGGGAATGTAGCCGCGCTCGAGCAGGTCGAGAATCGGCTGCACGTCCACCTTTTCGATCTTGCCGACGTAGCCGAGGCGGTCGTCCTTCATGCTGGCCTCGATCATGTGCCCGTCGAGGCCGCAGATGCCCATGGCCTTGCCGCCCTTGAGCTCGAGCATGTTCACGAGCGTCTTGTTGATCTTGCCCGCGAGCACCATCTGCACGACGTCCACCGTCTCGCGGTCGGTCACGCGCAGTCCGTCCACGAAGACGGATTCCTTGCCGAGCTGCCTGAGCGCGGCGGAGATCTCCGGCCCGCCGCCGTGCACCAGCACGACCTTGACGCCGATGAGCCACAGCAGCGCCACGTCCTCCATGACCTGCTGCTTGAGCTGCTCGTCCACCATGGCGTTGCCGCCGTACTTGATGACGATGATCCGGCCCGAGTATTTGCGGATGTAGGGCAGGGCCTCTGTCAGGATTTCTGCCCGCTTCGCGTTTGTGAGATCGACTGTCATGATAAAACCTTCTTACGTGCGGTAATCGCCGTTGATTTTTACGTAGTCGTAGGTGAGATCGCAGCCCCAGGCCGTGGCTTCGGCCGGGCCGTCGTGCAGCGTGACGAGGATGGTGATCTCTTTTTCAAGGAGAATCTTCTTGGCCTCCGCCTCCGAGAAGGGGATGCCCGCGCCGTCCCGGCAGACCGCGACCGTGCCCGCGGCGGAGCGGAAGCTCACGTCCACCTTCAGAATGTCCACGTCGGCCCCGCTGTAGCCGATGGCGCAGAGAACGCGGCCCCAGTTGGCGTCGGCTCCGAACATGGCGGCCTTCGTGAGGCTGGAGCACACGACGCTCTTGGCGGCCTTTTTCGCGTTTTCCGGATCCTTGCCGCCCGTGACGCGGCACTCGAGCAGCTTCGTCGCGCCCTCGCCGTCGGCGGCGATGCCGCGGCAGAGGTGGACGGTCACGGTGTTGAGGGCCTGCATGAACGAGGCGAAGTCCGCGCCCTCGGCGCAGATTTCGGCGTTGCCCGCCAGACCGTTGGCCAGCACGACGACGTTGTCGTTCGTGGAGGTGTCGCCGTCGATGCTCACCATGTTGAACGTGGACTGCACGTCGGTCGAGAGTGCCTTTTGGAGCATGGCGGGGCTGATGGCGGCGTCGGTCGTGAGATAGACGAGCATCGTCGCCAGATTCGGGTGGATCATGCCGGAGCCCTTGGCGATGCCGCCCATGCGGCAGGTCTTGCCGCCGGCGGTGAATTCCACGGCCAGCTCCTTGCGCTGCGTGTCGGTCGTCATAATGCCCTCGGCGGCGGCCGCGCTGCCGTTTTTGCTGAGCGCGGCGACAAGCGCCGGGATGCCGGAGGCGATGGGGGCGAGGTCGAGCGGCTGCCCGATGACGCCGGTGGAGCCGACCACGACGTCGTCGGGGCGGATGCCGAGCGCCTGGCCCAGAAGCGCGGCCATCTTCTCCGCGACCTCCGCGCCGTCGGCGTTGCAGGTGTTGGCGTTGCCGCTGTTGCAGATCACGGCCTGCGCGATACCGTTCTGCAGGTGCTTTTTCGTGACTGCGAGCGGCGCGCCCTTGACAAGATTTGTGGTGTATACGGCGGCTGCGGAGGCGGGCACCTCGCTCAGGATGAGGGAGAGGTCGCGCTTGTCCTTGTTCTTCCGGATGCCGCAGTGGACGCCGGACGCGGTGAAGCCCTGCGCGGCGCACACGCCGCCGGATATGATCGTAACCATCAGAAGAAATCCTCCAATATCTGTATTATAAAACCAGGCCCGCGAGCGGGTCAAGCCCCAGCGCCAGATTCATGCACTGGGTCGCCGCGCCGGAAGCGCCCTTGCCGAGGTTGTCGAAGCGAGAGACGAGCAGGATGCGCTCGTCGTTGCCGAGAACGGAGATCTCCATGCAGTCGCGGCCGGAAAAGCGGCCGGACGCCAGGAAGCCGCCCTCGTCCGCATCCTCGCGGTACGAAACCACGGGGCCGCGGTAGAAATCGCGGAAGAATTCCCGGACCGTCTTCGCGGTGACGCCGGGGGAGAGCTGGGAGGCGAAGAGCGGCACCGTGACCTCCATGCCGCTGTAATAGTCGGCCACGATGGGGCAGAAAACGGGGCTGGTTTCCAGCTGCGCGACGGCGGTCATCTCCCGGAGGTGCTTGTGCTGCTGCGAAAGCCCGTACTGGCGGGGGGAGTCGAGCAGCAGGCCGCGCATCTCGGCCTCGTATTCCGCGATCATCTTTTTGCCGCCGCCCGAATAGCCGGTGAGCGACGTGCAGGTGAGCAGCGCCGTTTTCGGCAGCAGACCCGCCGCCGTGAGCGGCGCGGCGAGCGAGAGGAAGCCGCTCGCGTGGCAGCCGGGGACGGCGATGCGGCGGCTTTTTCGCACGGCCTCCGGACAGCCGCCGGACAGCTCCGGGAAGCCGTAGGTCCAGCCGGGCTCGGTGCGGTGCGCCGTGGAGGTGTCGAGCACGATCACGTCGGGGTTGTCGAGAAAGCCGACCGCCTCGCGCGCCGCGTCGTCCGGCAGGCAGAGGAACGCGGCGTCGCAGGCGTTCAGCGCGTTCCGCCGCGCGCCGGGGTCCTTCCGCAGGGGCTCCGGCAGCGTGACGAGGCTCACATCCTCCCGCGCCGCCAGCCGCTCGCGGATGCGCAGGCCGGTCGTGCCGGCGCTGCCGTCGATAAAAATTCGCTTCATATGCAAAATGGCCTCCCGCCTGATCGAATATTTCCGAATGGCTTCCGCACCGGCCCGCCGCCGCAGCGCGGCAGAGAACCGGCGGATAAGCGAATAATAATTCATTATAATAGAATAGTCAAGAATAAACGTGAATATTATGCGCAATTTGTCAGATGTCACTGCATGGGAACGGAAAATCGAGGTAAAATTGTGCACTCTGCGAATTGAAAAAATATACATCAAGTAGTAATATTTATTCATCAATTCAAGACACGGAGGCACACGCCATGAAAAAGTCCGACATCAAGAAAATCGTCCTCGCCTATTCAGGCGGTCTGGATACGTCCATCATCATCCCCTGGCTCAAGGAGAACTACAACAACCCCTACATCATCGCGGTGGCCGGCAGCGTCGGCCAGGGCGACGAGCTCGAAGGGCTGGAGGAAAAGGCGTACAAGACGGGCGCGGATAAGTTCTACGCAGCCGAGCTGTGCGAGGAGATGATCGACGAGGTCGCGATCCCCTCGATGCAGGCGGGCGCGATCTACGAGGAGTATCTGATGGGCACCGCGTTCGCGCGGCCGATCATCGCGAAAAAGCTCGTCGAGATCGCAAAGAAGGAGGGCGCCGACGCCATCGCGCACGGCTGCACCGGCAAAGGCAACGACCAGGTCCGGTTCGAGCTGACGATCAAGGCGTTCGCGCCGGAGATGACGATCATCGCCCCGTGGCGGGAGTGGTCGATCAAGAGCCGGGAAGAGGAGATCGACTACGCCGAGGCGCACCACGTCCCCCTGAAGATCAGCCGGACGACGAACTACTCCAAGGACAAGAACCTGTGGCACCTGAGCCACGAGGGCCTCGACCTCGAGGACCCGTGGAACGAGCCGCAGTACGAGAAGAAGGGCTTCCTCGAGATGGGCGTGTCCCCGATGGACGCGCCGGACGAGCCCACCTATGTGACGCTCGACTTTGAGAAGGGCGTGCCCGTGGCGCTCGACGGCGAGAAGCTGTCGGCCACGAAGATCGTGGAAAAGCTCAACGAGCTCGGCGGCAAGAACGGCATCGGCCTGCTCGACATCGTGGAGAACCGGCTTGTCGGCATGAAGTGCCGGGGCGTCTATGAGACGCCGGGCGGCACGATCCTCTACAAGGCGCACGAGACGCTCGAGACGCTCTGCCTCGACAAGCTGACCGCGCACAAGAAGCAGGAGCTGTCGGTCTGCTTCGCGGAGCTGCTGTACAACGGACTCTGGTTCAGCCCGCTGCGCAAGGCCCTGTCCGCGTTCGTGACCGAGACGCAGAAGAACGTCACCGGCACCGTGAAGCTGAAGCTCTACAAGGGCAACATCATCAAGGCCGGCGTCAAGAGCCCGTATTCGCTGTACTCCGAGCAGATCTGCACCTTCGGCGAGAGCGACTACGACCAGTCGCAGGCCACCGGCTTCATCAACCTCTGGGGTCTGCCCACGCAGGTCCAGGCCATGATGGAACAGGGCAAGCTGGGCCAGTAAGCGGTTTTTGAAATCTCCGCCCCGCCATTCCGAACGAAAAGAAGAATGGCGGGGCGGTCTTTACAATCATTCCCACATTGTCTATAATAATCATATCTGACGAAGAAGCCGCGGAGCCGCGCAAGCGGTTCGGAGGCTCAGACATGCGTATTTCCGCCGGAGCGCGCAGTACGCATGAGAATCGAATTGACAGCAGATACAGCGAGGTATGGCTATGAAATTATGGTCCGGACGGTTTCAGAAGGAGACCGACGCGCTGGTGAACGACTTCAACTCCTCGATCTCGTTCGACCAAAGACTCTACAGGCAGGACATCGAGGGCTCGCTGGCCCACGCGCAGATGCTGGGCGACTGCGGCATCATCTCCAAAGAGGACGCCGCCGCGATCGACAGGGGGCTGCGGGAGATCCTCGCGGACATCGAGGCGGGCAAAATTGCCTTTTCCGCCGACAACGAGGACATCCACATGAACATCGAGACGCTGCTCACCGCGCGCATCGGCGACGCGGGCAAGCGCCTGCACACGGCGCGCAGCCGGAACGACCAGGTCGCGCTGGATTTCCGGATGTACCTGCGCGGGAAGATCGGCGAGATCGTCGCGGAGGTTCTCGCGCTGCAGAAGGTCATCGTCAAAAAGGCGGCCGAAAACCAGCAGACCGTCATGCCGGGCTACACACACCTGCAGCGGGCGCAGCCCATCACGCTGGCGCAGCAGCTGCTGGCCTACGGCAGCATGCTCTGCCGCGACGTGACGCGGCTGGAGGACTGCAGAAAGCGGATGAACGAATGCCCGCTCGGCTCCGGCGCGCTCGCGGGCACGACGTACCCCATCGACCGCTTCCAGACGGCGGCGGCGCTCGGCTTCGACGCGCCGATGTCGAATTCGCTCGACGGCGTGTCCGACCGGGACTACGCGCTGGAATTTCTGAGCGCGGCGTCCATCCTCATGATGCACCTGAGCCGCTTCTCCGAGGAGCTGATTCTCTGGTGCAGCTGGGAATTCAAGTTCATCGAGCTGGACGACGCCTACTCCACCGGCTCGTCCATCATGCCGCAGAAGAAAAACCCCGACGTGGCGGAGCTTGTGCGCGGCAAGACGGGCCGCGTCTACGGGAGCCTGATGGGTCTGCTGACCGTCATGAAGGGGCTGCCGCTGGCCTACAACAAGGACATGCAGGAGGACAAGGAGCCGGTCTTCGACGCGGTGGACACGGTTCTGCAGTGCCTGCCGGTGTTCGCCGGAATGCTGGAGACCATGCGGGTGCTGCCGGAGAACATGCGCGCGGCCGCGAAGCGCGGCTTTCTCAACGCGACCGACTGCGCGGACTATCTCACGAAAAAAGGCGTGCCGTTCCGCGACGCGTACAAGATCTCCGGCCGGCTTGTCTATTACTGCACGCAGAACGACAAGACGCTCGAGGAGCTGAGCCTGGACGAGCTGCGGGCCGTCAGCCCGGTCTTTGACCGGGACGTGTACGAGGCGCTCTCGCTGGACGCCTGCGTGGGCCAGCGGAGCAGCTACGGCGGCCCTGCCGCCGCGGAGACAGCGCGGCAGATCGCCGCGATTCGGGAATTTATTGCGAAACGGGAGGAAACGACATGAAAAAACACGACCATTTTCTCAAGCTGCTGGACTACACCCCGGAGGAGATTCAGGAATTCATCGACACGGCGATCGAGCTGAAGGCCAAAAAGAAGGCGGGCATCCCGCACCGGACGCTCGAGGGCAAAAACGTCGCGCTGATCTTTGAAAAGACCTCCACCCGCACGCGCTGCGCGTTCGAGGTGGCCGCGCACGACCTCGGCATGGGCGTGACGTATCTCGACCCCACCGGCTCGCAGATCGGCAAGAAGGAATCCATCGCCGACACCGCGCGCGTGCTCGGGCGCATGTTCGACGGCATCGAGTACCGCGGCTACGGCCAGGATATCGTCGAGGAGCTGGCCAAGTACGCGGGCGTGCCGGTGTTTAACGGCCTGACGAACGAATTCCACCCCACGCAGGTGCTCGCGGACTTCATGACGGCGCAGGAGCGCTTCGGAAAACTTGCGGGGCTCAAGCTCGTCTACATGGGCGACGCCCGCTACAACATGGGCGACTCGCTCATGGTCGGCTGCGCGAAGATGGGCATGCACTTCGTCGCCTGCGCGCCGAAAAAGTATTTCCCGGACCCCGCGCTGGTCGAAACCTGCCGGAAGATCGCCGCCCAGACCGGTGCGGCGCTGGAATTTGAGGAGGACCCCGCCAGGGCCGTCCGGGACGCGGACATCCTCTACACGGACGTATGGGTGTCCATGGGCGAGCCGGACGCCGTATGGGCCGAGCGCATCCGCGATCTGACGCCGTACCAGGTCAACGCCGCGCGCATGGCCGGGGCTAAGGAAAGCGCCGTATTCATGCACTGCCTGCCGGCCTTCCACGACCTCGGCACGGCGATCGGCAAGCAGATCAGCGAAAAGTACGGCATCACACAGATGGAGGTCACGGACGAGGTGTTCGAGAGTCCGCAGTCCATCGTCTTCGACGAAGCCGAAAACCGCATGCACACCATCAAGGCCGTCATGGCCATTCTGATGGCGTAACGGGCGGCGGAGAGGCCCCGGAGGGGAAGCGGCCGCGGCGGGCAAATAAAAAATCTGTCATTCTGAGCGCCAGCGCTCGGAATGACAGATTTTTGGCTTTCACAGGGGCTCGGTTTCCCGGCGGCCGCTCCGCGCGGACGCGGGAGCCGCCGTCTCAGTCGGCATAGGGGAGGGAATCAAAATAGTCGTTCTCACCGGCGCCGGAGATGAGCCAGCCGCCGGAGGCGGTGTTCGGCGTGACGGCGATGGAGCCGGTCTGGCCGTCCTTTGTCTCGAACTGCGTCATGGAAACGCCGTCGGAGGCGGTCAGGCGCAGGCTTGTGCCGGCGGGCAGGGACGCGGCCGTGCCGTCTGTCAGGGTGACGGGCAGGGCCTTTTTGACCGTGAGCCAGTTGGCGTTGCTCACATAGGTCCAGAGCGTGCCCGCGGCGGGCGCAAGCACGCCGGTATCGGTATAGGCGTAGGGCCGGGTGCCCCAGTAGGAGCCCAGCATATCGGTCGCGGAGATGAGCAGGAGCTGTCCGTCCGCCGTGCCCGTGACGAAGCCGTCGGCATAGTTCTCGGCGGCGAGGGTGTTGGGCCGCGTGTCGCCCGTGAAGAGGATCGGCTCGAGGCCCTTCCCGAGCGTCCAGCCGTAGGTCACGTAGTCGTCGGAGGCCATGTCGCCGCTCATGTAGATCTCGGGCTTGCCGTCCCCGCTGAGGTCCGCCAGCCACACGGCGGGGGCGGAGCCGATCTTCGTTTCGGCGGTGAGCAGGACGCTGCCGCTGTGCAGAACGCGGAGCTGGAAATACATGTTGTTGTCCTTGTCGTAGGCGACGCCGAGAATGGAGATTTCATCCTCCGTGCCGTCGCCGTCGAGGTCGCACGAGAAGGGCATCAGGTTCGAGATGTCGAGCGCCTGGGGGGCGGCTTCGGCGGCCATCGACGCCGGATCGATCAGCAGCAGGCTGCCGTCCTTGCCGCTTTCGGAGATGAGGCGCGTCTGCGTCCCGTCCGCGCCCGTCCACGTGATCTGCAGATTCGGCGCGCCCTCGGGGATGACCGCCGTCACGAGCAGGCCGTCGCCGCTCTCGAGGCGGTCGGCGCTCCAGAGCGATTCTGTCTGCGTGAACGTGCCGTCAGACTGGTAGGCCACGCGGCTGAGGCTGACGCCCTCCACCGCGCCGTCGGCCCAGAGGAGAAATGGCTCCGCGCCCGCGTCGAGGGACACGTCGGTCGTATGGCCGGTGAGCGTCTTGTCCGCGGGCCGCGCGATCTGAACCGTGCCGTCCGCCGCGGCCGGTTCGGCCGGGGCCTGCTCGGAGGACGCCGGCTCGGAGGAGGTCCGGGCGGACGCGCTGCCGGCTGCGGCGGGCTGGGATGAGGCGGCGGCCGGCTGGGACGAGGCTTCTGCGGACTGCGCCGTTTCGGCGGGCTTCGTGCAGCCGGCGAATGCCAGCAGCAGACAGGCCAGCAGGCAGGCTAGTAGTTTTTTCATGGCAGTCTCCCTCCAAAATTCATTTGCAGCTTTGTTTCTGCTTCCATTATAGTGCAAAAATCCCCGCGCGCAAGGTGGGCGGCGGGGATTTCAGAATGTTTCAGGAATTATGCTCGGGCCGTTTGCCCGCGTGGAAGGGCGGCTCCTCGCCGTGCAGAAGACGCTTGATATTGGACCGGTGCATGACGATGACGAGCACGCAGGCGAAGAGGCCCAGCAGCAGATCGGGCAGCGGCACCGCGAGTACGATCGAGAACACCGCGACCGCAAGCGCCGCGGACATGGAGGCGACCGAGGCGCGCTTGCTCAGCAGCGCCGCCAGCAGAAACACCGCGACCGCCGCCAGAAAGACGCGCCAGTCGATCATCAGCGCGACCGCCGCGCCGGAGGAGACACCCTTGCCGCCCCGGAAGTGGAAGTAGATCGGATAGCAGTGGCCGATCAGGGCGGCGGCGCCGCCGGCGGCCAGACCCCAGTCGCCCGCCAGCAGCCTGCCGAGCCACAGGGCCAGCAGGGTTTTTAAAAAGTCGCCCAGCAGCGTCAGGACGCCCGCGCCCATGCCGTATACGCGCGCGGCGTTTGTCGCGCCCGCGTTCCCGCTGCCCTGGCTGCGGATGTCCCTGTGATAGAGCAGCCTTGACAGGACGATGGACAGGCTGACGGAGCCGATCAGATAGCCGAGTACGGCCGCGAGGATATAGCGGAATGTCGGATACATGGAGCTGCCTCTTTTCCAAAATCATCAGCCGCATTTACGACTGGCTGAGGAAGTAGAGCATTTTGGCGATCTCCGCGCGGGTGACGCCCGCCGTCGGGTTCAATCTGCCGTTGGAGCCGCCGATCACGCCTTTTTCAATCATCGCGGCCAGATAGGGCTGCGCCCAGGAGGCGGCCTTTGACGCGTCGGAGAACTTCGAGAGCGTCTGGGAGGCCGCGTCGGACGTCAGGCTCTTGCTGCGGGCGAGGATGGTCATGGCCTCCTGCCGGCTGATGGTGTCGGTGGGATTGAGCAGGAGCTTGCCGCCCGAACCGCTGCCGCTCACATAGCCGAGGCTGTAGGCGGTCTGGACCGCCGCAGCCGCCCAGGAGGCGAGCTTCGACGTATCCGCGAACGGAAGCGGCACGCTGGTGAACGACGAGGTGTCGACGCCGAGGAAGCGGATGAGCGAGACGATGAATTCCTGCCGGGTCATGGAGTCGTCCGGCCGGAAGAGAAGCTGGCCGCCTGTGTCGGACGAGCCGGCGAGCACGCCCGCAAAGTACAGGGAATTCACATATTCCTTGGCCCAGTGGGTCTTCATATCGGCGAACGGGTCCTTCGGAGAGACCGTGACGGCGGCCGAGACGCTGACGCTGCCGCAGGAGACGCTGACGGCGCCGGTCGTGGGCTTCGTGACGGAGGCGGCCGTAAAGGTGCCTTCGGCGTCCACCGTGCCAATGTCGCCCGTCACGGTCCAGGTGAAGCAGGAATCCTGCGCCGTGAGCGGAGCGCCGTAGTAGTAGGCCAGCGCGGTCAGCTTCGTCACGGATTCGGAGGCCACGGACGCCGAGACGAACGCGGACTTCGCGTCCTCCTTTTTGAGCTTGATCGCCGTCGGCTCGGCGATGACCGCCACGTTTGCCGTGCCGCTCAGACCGCCGCCCTGCACCGTGATCGCCGCGGTGCCGGCGCCGCCGGCCGTGAAGAGGCCGCCGGACGTGATGCTGCCGCTGTCGGCGGAATATGTAAGCTCGTCGGGCAGAGCCGCCGCCATGTAGTTTTCATCCGCCGCCTTCGCGCTCATCTGCAACGAGGCGCCGGCCAGCACGGCCGCGCGGTAGGGATACAGATACAGGCCGGCGGCCGCTTCGGGCGCGGTCTTTTTGCGCACGAGGAAGATGAAGTTGGCGCATTTTCTGAGGCTGCCGTCCGAGGGCGTGTTGACCGTCGCGGCGGTATCGCAGCCGGGATACTGCGCGCCCAGGGCGGTCGAGCCGCCGCCGTCGAGGTTGAGAGCCGTTTCGCAGCCGAGCTCCTGCATCCGCAGGGCCAGCTCCGGAAGCGTCAGGCCGACGGAGCCGACGCCGTAGTCCGCGGTGTAGAGGACCAGCGTGCCGTCGCGCTTGAGGCCGACCGCCGTGCGCGCGACGGATTTGTTCGCAGTGTCGAGCGTGAAGGACGAGGACGCCGAGCCGCCCTCCACCAGCATGTCGCCGCCGCCGCAGGCGTAGAGGACGTTCTGCCAGGCGGGGTCGCAGGCGGTCTGGATGGTCACGGTGTCGCCCGCGGCGAGGGACTGCACGGTCGCCAGCGCGCTCTGATAGATCGAGGACTCCGCGACGGACAGCACGAAGCAGCCCGACGGGATCGGACAGGTGACGGCCTTTTCCGCGGCGCTCACAACGGTGGCGCTGACGGTCCCGCTGAGGGAAAGCGCGTCCTTTCCGTCCGGGCGGAGCACGACGCTGTACGCGGAGATTCCGCTCTTCGTGCGGGTGTCGTAGTCGTTGGAGTACAGGCCGATGCCGTTTTTCGCCGTGAGCGTCTTATTATAGAACAGATCGGACGTGCCGGTGGAAGTGACGAGCTTCACCGTGAGGCCGGGCTTGCCGATGACGGCCGAGCCGTCGTCCAGAAAACCGACGGATTGGATGTCGCCGCTCGAACGCAGCACGCCGTCGGTCACGACGAGGCCGTAGGGCATGCCGGTGTTCAGGTCGAAGAACGAGCCGTTGATGCCGGCCACGATGGAGTCGCCGAGCCCGGCGAGATACTGGGCCGCCGTGGTGATGGTGCTGCGGCCGAAGAGCGTGGTGCCGTAGGCCACGACGGGCAGCACGTCCCGCTCCGGCGCGTAGGTCACGACGTTTTCCTGCACGGCCTTCCCGCCGTCGGCCTGCGTCGCGCTCGTGAGGGCGGTATTGTCGGAGAGCGTCAGCGCGCCTGAGAAGACGTTGGAAGAAAAGTCCGCCGCGCCCGCGCAGGTGGACAGCAAAACCGCCGCCAACGCGGCGGCCAGAATTCTATGTACGGTTTTTCTCATGAATTGGTTGGAACCCTCCTTGTGTACGATTGCCTATTATGTTAACATCATCCGGCGGAAAAGTAAAGTGTACCCGGCCGGAAGATATTTTTAAAAATATGGATGTAAAGGTATTTCTCTTGACAAGCGGAGGAGAATCGGCTATACTAAACAGGCTGTAAAGGGAAAGACCTTGCAGGCAGAGGAGGCCCGCCATGAAATCAGACGCGCTTCACATGACGCTGCTGTTCGACTACTACGGGGATCTGCTCACCGAGAAGCAGCGGCTCTGCTTCGATCTGCACTACAATCAGGATTTCTCCCTGGGAGAAATCGCCGGAGAAGCCGGCATCACCCGCCAGGGCGTGCACGACACGCTCGCGCGCGCGGAGGCCGCGCTGGAAAACTTCGAGGACAAGATCGGCTGCATCGCCGGAGCGGAGCAGACGCGCGCGGCGCTCGCGGAGATCCGCGAGGCCGGAGAGGCGCTCCGAGCGCTGCCCGGAGCCGAAGCGCAGGCTGAAAAAATCCTCGCGGCCGCCGACCGGATAAAGGAGTAAAACAGTATGGCATTTGAAAGCCTGACCGAAAAGCTCTCCGCCGCCTTCAAAAAGCTGCGCGGCAAGGGACGGCTGTCCGAGGCCGACGTGAAGGACGCCATGCGCGAAATCCGCCTGGCGCTCCTCGAGGCCGACGTCAGCTACAAGGTCGTCAAGGACTTTACAAAGAGCGTCACCGAACGCGCCGTCGGCACGGATGTGCTCGAGAGTCTGACGCCCGCCCAGATGATTATTAAAATCGTCAACGAAGAGCTGACAAAGCTCATGGGCAGCGAAAATCAGAAGATCCGCATGGCCTCCCAGCCGCCCACGGTGGTGATGCTGGTCGGCCTGCAGGGCGCGGGCAAGACGACAAACGGCGCCAAGCTCGCGGGCCTGTTCAAGAAGCAGGGCAAGAACCCGCTGCTCGCGGCCTGCGACGTGTACCGCCCCGCCGCCATCAAGCAGCTGCAGATCGTGGGCGGACAGCTCGGCATCCCCGTCTTCGAGATGGGGCAGACGAATCCCGTGGACATCGCCAAGGCCGCGCTTGAAAAGGCCCGCGAAGATCAGGCAACCGTGCTGCTGCTTGATACCGCTGGCCGTCTGCACGTTGATGAGCTGCTCATGCAGGAGCTGGTTGCCATAAAGCAGGCCGTGCAGCCGCAGGANATCCTNNTCGTGGNNGACGCCATGACCGGCCAGGACGCCGTGAACGCCGCGCAGGTGTTTAACGACGAGCTGGACATCGACGGCGTGATCCTTTCAAAGCTCGACGGCGACGCGCGCGGCGGTGCGGCGCTCTCGGTCCGCGCCGTGACGGGCAAGCCCATCAAGTTCATCGGCACAGGCGAAAAACTCGACCAGATCGAGCCGTTCCACCCCGGCCGCATGGCGTCCAGAATTCTCGGCATGGGCGATATGCTGACGCTCATCGAAAAAGCGGAGGCCGCGTTCGACGAGAAGAAGGCCGCCGAGCTCGAGCAAAAGCTCAAAACCAACAAGTTCACCCTCGCCGATTTCTACGACCAGCTCGTCCAGCTCAAGGGCATGGGCAACCTGCAGGACATCGCGGGCATGATGCCGGGCATGAATACGGGCGCGCTCAAGAACGCGACGATCGACGAGAAGGCCCTCTCGCGCACGGAGGCGATCATCCAGTCCATGACGCCCTACGAGCGCGACAATCCCGCCGTCCTCAACCACGGGCGCAAACGGCGCGTGGCCGCCGGCGCGGGCGTGAAGGTGGAGGACATCAACAGGCTGCTCAAGCAATTCGACACCATGAACCAGATGATGAAGCAGTTCTCCGGCCCCGGCGCGTCGAGGAAAATGAAGCGCATGGGCAAGATGGGCGGCTTCCCGGGCATGCCGGGCATGTGAGAGCGGGCGAAAACGCCGCAAGACTTTTTACAGCGTCGTTTCAGCAACATTGCTTTACGAATAAAAACTTTATTTTTGGAGGAATTACTACCATGGTCAAAATCAGACTCAGAAGAATGGGCGCCAAGAAGAACCCGTATTACCGCATCGTCGTGGCCGACTCCCGCTTCCCGCGCGACGGCCGCTGCATCGAGGAGCTCGGCACCTACGTGCCCACCACGCAGCCCGTCACGGTCACAGTCGACGCGGAAAAGGCGAAGGAATGGATCAAGAACGGCGCGCAGCCGACTGACACCGTCCGGGCCCTTCTCAAGAAAGCAAACGTCCTGTAAGGCGCGGGAGTACCAAACATGAAGGAACTTCTGCTCTATATGGCGAGGAGCCTGGTCGATAATCCGGACGCCGTCACCGTCACCGAGGTGGAGGGCGATACCACGACTCTGGAGCTCCGCGTCGCGCCGGAGGATATGGGCAAGCTGATCGGCCGCCAGGGCCGCATCGCGAAGGAGATCCGCGCCATCATCCGCTCCGTCGCCCAGCGCGAGGGCAAAAAGGTCACGGTCGAGATCGTTGACTGAATCAAATGGCTGTAAAGCGCCGTTCGGACGCCTTACAGCCATTTTTTGCATCGAGGGAGAAGATTGAAGGAACCGCCGCGCGATATTTAATCAATCGCGCGGCGGTTCCATAATTTTTACGCTTCATTATTTGCCGGTACGACGGCGCCCAGAATCTGGCCGATGGGGTCGCGGAAGATGAGGTTGGCGTAGCCGTCATAGGGCGTTTCGTCGCGGTTGATGAGCACGAGCTTGCTGCCCTGGTAATAGCGCAGCAGACCCGCCGCGGGGTAGACGGTGAGCGAGGTGCCGCCGACGATCAGCACGTCCGCCCGCGAGATCGCGCGCACCGCGCCGTCGATGGTGGCCTCGTCGAGCCCCTCCTCATAGAGCACCACGTCCGGCTTGATGAGCCCGCCGCACGTGCAGCGCGGCACGCCGGGCGCGTCGCGGATATATTCGGGCGGATAGGATTTGCCGCAGGACAGGCAGTGGTTGCGGTAGACGGAGCCGTGCAGCTCAAAGATCACCCGGCTGCCCGCCTTCTGGTGCAGACCGTCGATGTTCTGCGTGACGATGGCCTTGAGCTTTCCCTGCTGCTCGAGCGCCGCGAGGGCCCTGTGCGCGGCGTTCGGCTGAAAATCGAGCGGGAGCATCTTTTCCTTGTAGAACCGGTAGAAATACTCGGTATTGCCATAGAAGAAGGAGTGGCTGAGAATCGTTTCGGGCGGGTAGTCGAATTTTTGATGATACAGCCCGTCCACGCTCCGGAAATCCGGAATGCCAGACTCGGTCGAAACGCCCGCGCCGCCGAAAAACACCACGTTGTTACTTTCCCCAATCCAGGTTTTTAGGGTCTCGATTTTGGAATCCATCGTCCTCTGCCTCCAATTCGTCCACAAATCTGCGCTCCGCGCGCGTTTTATACGGGAACCTGAGCTGATAGAACAGATCGGGCCGCCGGTGCAGCGTGCGCAGGATCGACTGCTTTTTCTGCCAGCGCGCCACCTTCGCGTGGTCGCCGGAGAGCAGAATTTCCGGCACCTCCCGCCCGTGCCAGCTCTCGGGCCGCGTATACTGCGGATACTCGAGAAGCCCTGCCCAGTGGCTCTCGTCCGTGAAGCAGACCTCGTCGCCCAGGACGCCGGGGACCAGGCGGGACACGGCGTCCGCCACCATCATCGCGGGGATCTCGCCGCCCGTGAGCACGTAGTCGCCCGCGGAGAGCTCTTCGTCCACGCACTCGTCGATGAAGCGCTGGTCGACGCCCTCGTAATGGCCGCAGACGAGGATGATGTTCTCATGGTCTTTCTGCAGCCGCTTCGCCGCGTCCTGCGTGAAGACAGGGCCGCAGGGGGAGAGGAAGATCGTGTGCACGGGCCCCGCCGCCTCGTCGCAGGCGGCCGCCCAGCAGTTGTACAGGGGGTCGCACTGCAGAATCGCGCCCCGGCCCCCGCCGTAGGGGTAGTCGTCCACCTGATTCTGCCTGTTCGTCGTATAGTCGCGGATCTGGTGGGTTTTGACGGTGAGCAGGCCCTTTTTCTGCGCGCGGCCGAGGATGCTCGCCTGCATCATCGCGTCCACGGCCTCGGGGAAGAGCGTCAGAATGTCAAACCTCATCCGACCGCATCCCCTCCAGCAGCCGCACCCGGATATAGCCGCCGTCCGCGTTCACTTCCTCGAGGAATTCCGGCACCGCCGGAATGAGATATTCCTGCTCGCCGCGCACCACGTACACGTCGTTGGCCGGCATCGTCATCACCTCGGCCAGCCGGCCCAGCTCGCGCTCGCCGCAGAAAACCGGAAGCCCGATGAGGTCGGCGATAAAGACCGTGCCCGGCGCGAGGTGCGCGTCGCCGCGGTCGATGCAGACCGTTTTGCCGCGCAGCGCCGCGGCCTGCTCCACGGTGTCGATCCCCGCGAGCTTCATCACCACGCACGTTTTCTGCACGCGCGAGGACTCCACCCGGCAGGGAACGCCGTTCAGATATACGGTATCAAATTCCGTGAGAAATTCCGGCCTGTCGGCCCAGGGCATGATCTTGATCTCGCCGTGCAGCCCCTGGGTGCTGACAATTTCTCCGGTTTGCAGATATTTTTCTTTCATGCGCGGTCCTCCCATGCGATTCTATGCACAGTATAGCCCATTTTTCCGCCGGGAACAAGGCGTTTGTGCGCGCGGGGGAAAAATTGTTGCGCAGACGCCGGCATTGACGACGGGCGCGGAATGGGGTATGATCATGCTTGCAGTACACGGAAAGGGAGATTGATTATGAAACGTATTGAAACATCCAACGCACCGGCCGCCATCGGACCGTATTCGCAGGGCTTCGTCTCGGGCGGACTGGTCTTCACCTCCGGGCAGATCCCCATGGACCCGGCCACCGGCCTGCCGGCCGGAGACAGCATCGAGCAGCAGGCGCGCCAGTCGTGCAAAAACGTCGCCGCCGTGCTCGAGGCGGGCGGCAGCAGCCTGAAAAAGGTTGTCAAGACCACCTGCTTCCTCGCGGATATGGCCGATTTTCCGGCCTTCAACCGCGTATACGAGGAATTCTTCACCGAAAAACCCGCCAGGAGCTGCGTCGCCGTGCGCGAGCTGCCGAAGGATGTGCTGTGCGAGATCGAGGCCGTCGCGGAGCTGTAAAAAACGTCTGTGCCAGCGCCGGCTTTTTTCGGCTCACGCTGGGGTTATGCACTCCGGGGGCCGGACCTTTCTGCTCGTGCAGAAAGATCCGGAGGAAAGAGCACGCCAAAGGGAAGGGCTTTTCACAAAGCCGCCCTTCCCTTTGGAATCCCATCCTCCGAAGTTTGTTTGCCCGCCGCGCCTTACGCTGCCGTGCGCGTTGCCGCGCAGACGCGGTGCGGCGGGGAATGTCGGGGATGGCCTGCATGGAGAATTGACCTGTTGATACGCGATAACAACCCCACCTGTCATTCTGAGCGAAGCGAAGAATCTTGCTGCAAATTTGCTTTAGATTCTTCGTTGCTTGCGATCCTCAGAATGACAAATGGGGTGGTTTTGAGCGTTGTACCCGCCCAACGCCGCTTCCGTAGGAG